>ERZ791864.68-NODE-68-length-140366-cov-4.536572_pt1 | contig 140366 bp, 148 predicted proteins | sample MGYA00510282_ERZ791864 | MGnify/ENA primary metagenome ERZ791864 (study PRJEB30046, sample SAMN00792087) | human gut metagenome | study: EMG produced TPA metagenomics assembly of the A metagenome-wide association study of gut microbiota in type 2... | reverse complement strand
TTGATGACTTTAAGGATGAAGCAATTAAAGCGGCAGAGGATGTTAAGTGGTTCCCTGAATGGGGTAAAGACCGCCTTCAATCAATGGTTAAAGAGCGTGCAGACTGGTGTATTTCCCGCCAGAGAAAATGGGGCGTTCCTATCCCTGTTGTATACTGCCAAGATTGTGGCAAGGAAATCATTGATAATGATGTTATGATGAAAGTATCAAAGATTTTCGGCGAAGAAGGTTCTGACGCTTGGTTTGCTCACGATACTGAATACTTCCTTCCAGAAGGCTTTAAATGCCCGCATTGCGGAAGCGACAAAGGTTTTGATAAAGAAAAAGATATTATGGATGTTTGGTTCGATTCAGGTTCTTCACACGCTGCTGTTTGCAGAAAGAGGGGATACCTCAAAGTTCCTGCTGATGTATATCTTGAAGGTGCAGACCAATACAGAGGCTGGTTCCAATCATCACTTCTTACATCTGTTGCAGGCGGAAACGGCGCTCCATATAAGCAAATTATTACTCACGGTTGGACCGTTGACGGTGAGGGCAAAAAGATGTCTAAATCTCTCGGTAACGGTATTGACCCGCAAGAAATCGTCGGCAAGTACGGTGCTGATATTCTTCGCCTTTGGGTTGCAAGTGCTGATTACCACGCAGATATTCGTATCAGCCCTGAAATTTTAAAGCAAATTTCAGATAACTATCGTAAGCTTCGTAATACAGCAAGATATTGCCTTTCAAACCTTTACGATTTCAATCCTGACAGCGATATGGTTTCAAATGACGAACTTGAAGAACTTGATAAGTATGCACTTATGAAGCTTGATGAAGTTCTTGAAATTGCAAGAAATGCATTTGAAGTATATGATTATCACACTGCTGCTCATTCACTCCATAATTTCTGTGTAGTTGAAATGAGTAACTTCTACTTTGATGTTCTTAAAGACAGACTTTATACATCGGCACCTGAAAGCAAAACAAGAAGAGCGGCGCAAACAGTTCTTTATAAAGTTCTTGATGCACTTACTCTTATTCTTACACCTATTCTTGCATTTACAGCAGATGAAATTTGGCTGGCAATGCCGCATGATAAGAGCAGAAACGGTGAATCCCCGCTCTTTAATGAAATACCACAGCCAAACTTTATTGAAGCTGACAGCGAATTTATCGCAAAGTGGGATAGAATTCATTCTGTAAGATATGATGTTCAAAAAGCACTTGAGCTTGCAAGAAATGAAAAGATTATCGGCAAGCCGCTTGAAGCAAAGGTTAGCCTTTATGCCGACGGTGAGCTTTATGACTTCTTAAAGAGCGTAGAAGCACAGCTTCCTGAAATTTTCATCACTTCATCTGTTACTGTTGAAAACGGTGAAGGCGAAGTTAAGGGTGATGTTGAAGGCTTGAGCGTTACAGTTTCAAAGGCTGACGGCGAAAAGTGTGAACGCTGCTGGAAGTTCTCTGACACAGTAGGTCAGGATAAAAATCATCCTACTCTTTGCGCACATTGTGCAAAGGTAATGAAAGAACTTTCATTATAATAAATTTTCAAATAGGCACACACTGTTTTTCTGTGTGCCTGATTTGATATATAAACGGAGAGGTTTTTGTGAAATTAAAGAATAAAAAAATATGGTGTACGGTTATGATTATTGTGATTGTTGCCATAGACCAAATAACTAAATATTTTGCGAAAACCTATCTCTTGGGTAATGGCGCAAAGCCATTTATTAAGGGCGTAGTTGAATTTGTTTATGCCCAAAATACAGGAGTTGCATTTTCCCTTTTTGACGGCGGACGCTGGTTTTTTATCGCACTTACGCTTGCTGTTACGGTTTTGTGTATTATATATATGTATAAGGGAAAAGGGCAGAGCAATTTATGGCTTTTTTGGTCACTCGGAGTAATTGTGTCGGGAGCAATCGGTAATTTGATAGACAGAATTTTTTTAGGCTATGTTATTGATTTTATAAATCCGACTTTTGTTAATTTCGCTGTGTTCAATATAGCCGATTGTGCTGTGACTCTCGGAACAATAAGTCTGATGGCTTATCTGTTGTTTGACATTTTTAAAAAGGAGAACAAGGATGAGCCGGCAAATTGACTTAATTGTTGAAAATGATTTTTCAGGTGTCAGAATTGATAAGTTTTTGGCGGAAAATATTGATTTTTTAACTCGCAGTATGATTGCCGGGCTTATTGATGACGGAAATGTCAGCGTATTTGGCAAAAAAGCACAAAAAAGCTATAAGTGTAAAGTGAATGATGAAATCACTGTTATAATTCCGGCTCCAAAAGCACTTGAAACAAAAGCAGAAAATATACCGCTTGATATTGTATATGAGGACGATGACTTATTAGTAGTAAATAAGCCAAAAGGGATGGTTGTTCACCCTGCTCCCGGTAATTATGAGGGTACGCTTGTAAATGCTCTCTTGTACCACTGTGGGAGTAGTTTGAGCGGTATTAACGGTGTAATAAGGCCCGGTATAGTTCATAGAATTGATAAGGATACATCAGGGCTTTTAATAGTAGCAAAAAATGATTTTTCACATTTGCATCTTGCCAAGCAGATAAAAGAGCACTCGTTTTATCGTGCGTATCATGCAGTTGTATATGGAAATATTAAAGAGGATAAGGGAACGGTAAACGAGCCTATCGGCAGAAATCCGAAAGACAGGAAGAAGATGGCTGTTGTTTACAACAATTCGCGGAATGCGATAACTCACTATGAGGTTATTGAACGCTTTGGAAGTTTTACACATATTAAGTGTATACTTGAAACGGGAAGAACTCATCAAATAAGAGTTCATATGGCTTATTTAGGCCATGCACTTGCAGGCGACAGCGTATATGGGCCGAAAAAGGTTATTACCAAGCTTTCAGGTCAATGCCTGCACGCAGGTGAAATAGGATTTATTCATCCGAGAACAAATGAGTATCTGCATTTCACTTCACCTTTGCCTGATTATTTTACAAATTTTTTGGCAGAGCTTGAAAGAAAAAATTGACACCGTTTATGAGGTAAGAGATGGAAAAAACATTTGAAAATTGGCTTGTAGTATCGGATATTGACGGTACTCTCAACAATAAAATTCGCAAGCTCCCTAAAAGAAATTATGATGCTATTAAGAAATTTACCGAACTTGGCGGCAATTTCACATTGGCATCAGGCAGGCTTCAATCAAGCCTTGAAAGAAATTATAACAGAATAACACCTAATCAGCCGGCAATCGTGCTTAACGGTGCAGGGTTATATGATTATAAAAGCAGGAAAATGCTTTGGCGCAGTACAATCGGGCAAAAAGGTCAAGATTTTGTGAGGCAAGTTGCAAAGCATTTTAATAAAATCTTTAAAAGTGTTGATATTGGCATTTACTTTGACGATTATGTTTATATAGTTAAAAGTGGACTTTTTGCAAAAGGCACAATGTATTTTGATAAAGCACATTACGAAATAGTTAAATCAATAGATGATGTGCCGACTGAGGGCTGGATGAAAGTCATTTTTTGGTCAAATCCAATAACTATAAAAAAACTTCAAAAATACATAAAAGAAAATGAAAATCCCGATGCTAATTTTATGTCATCTTCAATATTTTCTCTTGAAATGTTGCAAAAAGATACACATAAAGGTGTAGGAATAATGAAACTTGCCGATATGCTTGGTATTGAAAAAAGCCATGTTGCAGCAATAGGCGATTATTACAATGATTGGGATATGCTTAAAACCGTAGGCTTGCCTGCCTGCGCGGGCCAAGCTCCACAGCCGATACATAATATTTGCAAATTTGAAGCTTGTCATTGCAATAAAGGCTGTGTTGCAGATTTGCTTGAATATATTATGTCAGGCAAGGCAGAGGAAGCTATAAAAAAAGAAACGCAAAAGAATAGAGGGTAAAATATGCTTACAATCGGTGCACATTTGAGTGCTTCAAAAGGGTACACGGCAATGCTTAATCAGGCTTTGGAAATAGGCGCAAATACATTTCAGTTTTTCACTCGCAATCCGCGCGGCGGCAGTGCAAAGGCTATTGATGAAAATGATGTTAATAACTTTTTAAAGCTTATGGGCGAAAACGGTTTCCCTGTTATATTGGCGCACGCGCCTTATACTCTTAATTTGTGTTCGGCTAAGCCTGAAACCAGGGAATTTGCAACCAATACTTTTGCCGATGATTTAAGGAGAATGGAATATACTCCGAATCAGCTTTATAATTTCCATCCCGGTTCACATACAGGGCAGGGTGCAGATGTCGGAATTGATTTGATAGCCGAAGCACTTAATAAAGTTTTTTTCCCTGAAATGACCACTACTGTTTTGCTTGAAACAATGGCGGGAAAAGGTACGGAAATAGGCAGAAGTTTTGAAGAACTCAAGGCTATTATAGATAAGGTTGAACTTAATGATAAAATTGGTGTTTGCCTTGATACTTGCCATGTTAACGATGCAGGGTATGATATTGTAAATAATCTTGACGGTGTACTTGAAGAATTTGATAAAATTATAGGTATCGGCAGATTAAAAGCGATTCATATTAACGATTCTAAAAATCCGCTCGGTGCGCATAAAGACAGGCACGAAAAAATCGGTGAGGGATACATCGGTAAGGACGCAATGGAAAGAATAATAAATCATCCTTTACTGAAAAAATTGCCGTTTTATCTTGAAACACCTAATGAACTTGACGGATATGCCAAGGAAATTGCACTTTTAAGGTCTTTATATAAGGACTAATCGGAGGTAAACTATGAGCGTAGAAAAAAGAAATTTTGGTTTCATTGCCGGTAAAGGTGATGTAGAAATTTATAAAATCACTAATGATAACGGTGCGTTTGTTGAACTTATGACTCTCGGCGCAGGTGTTCATTCTATCAATGTACCTGACAGAAACGGTAATCTTGGCGATGTTGTTTTGGGATTTGATGATGTTAATGATTATGTTAATCCTGATTTAGGGTACCAGGGCCTTGCAGTCGGCAGATATGCTAACAGAATTCGTGACGCCAAGTTTTCTATTGACGGTGTGGAATATAACACTCCTAAAAATCAGGGTACATGGACTTTGCACGGCGGCGGCCGCTTTAGCTTTAATATTTGGAATGTTAAGGAAGTGGGCGATAACTTTGTTACATTTTCTTTCTTTTCACCTGATATGCAAGACGGTTTTCCGGGCAATTTCACAATGACTGTAAAGTATACTTTTTCAAATGAAAATGTGCTTAAAATTGAATACACTGTTTTATCTGATAAAAAGACAGTTGCAAACCCTACAAATCATACATATTTTAACCTTTCGGCAGACAGTTCAAAAACTATTGAGGATGAATATTTGCAAATAAATGCCGATAAGTTTACAGAAACGGATGATTCCCAACTTCCTACCGGTGAGCTTGGACCTGTTAAAGATACTATGATGGATTTCACATCACTTCATAAAATAGGTGATAAGATTGATGATCCTTTCAGAGCTATTATAGATGGTATAGGATATGATAATAACTATTGCTTATATGATAAGAAAATAGGTGAGCTTACAGAAGCTGCCATACTTTATGATGAAGCAACCGGCAGAAATATGGAAGTGTGGACTGACCTTGTAGGAATACAGGTTTATTGCGGCGGTTGGCTTGCTAAAGACGGTAACGCAGGTAAAGGAAATTCAAAAGTTACATACAGGCGCGGTGTTGCACTTGAAACACAGTTTTACCCTGATTCAGTTAACCATTCAAATTTCCCGTTTAAATATGTTGAACCAAACGAGGAATTTAAAACAACAACCGAATTTAGATTTTCAGTTAAATAATTATATGTATATGAAAAACGGAGCAGCTTATAAAGCTGCCCCGTTTTATTTTACTATGAAATTATTTTTAGTATATTGACCTAACTTTAATTACACCGTTGATTGCTGTAATATCATCAAGCACTTTTTGTGCCGGGGTTTCATCAATATCAATAATTGAGTAAGCAATTTCGCCCCTGTTTTTATCTTCAAATGAAGCAATGTTGATTCCGTCACGGCTGATTGTATCTGTAATAGTAGCAATCATATTAGGCTGGTTTTTATGAATTACGGTAATTCTTGCAACACCGGTTTTAGCCATTGAAACGGAAGGGAGGTTAACAGAATTCTTAATATTACCGTTTTCAAGGTAATCAATAAGTTCATCTGCACCCATTGATGCACAATTTTCTTCGCTTTCAGGTGTGCTTGCACCAAGGTGAGGAATTGCAATAACACCGTCAATACCGATAATATCGGCAGATGGGAAGTCGGTTACATATGCAGCCATCTTACCCTCTTCAAGTGCGTTAACTACTGCTTGTGAATCCGCAAGGTCACCGCGTGCAAAGTTGAGAATTCTGACAGTATTTTTCATTTTATCAATGCTTTCGTCACAAATCATTTGCTTTGTATCCGGTGTGAGCGGTACATGAAGTGTAATATAATCGGCAACAGGGAAAATCTCATCAAGATTATTATTTACTGTAATGCCTGCTTTAAGTGAAGCACCTGCCGGTAAGAATGGGTCGTAACCTATAACATTCATTCCAAGGTCAACAGCGGCTTCTGAAACAAGCCTGCCGATAGCACCAAGGCCGATTACCGCAAGGGTTTTACCTTTGATTTCAGGGCCTGCAAAAGCACTTTTACCTTTTTCAACTGTTTTGCCGACATTGTCACCCTCGTCTTTAATGGTTTTGCACCAATCAATAGCCTTGGTAACTTTTCTGCTTGCAAGAAGCAAACCGCATATTACAAGTTCTTTAACTGCATTTGCATTAGCACCCGGTGTGTTAAATACTGCAATGCCGAGATCTGTGCATTTAGGGATTGGAATATTATTTACACCTGCACCTGCTCTTGCAATAGCAAGGAGAGATTCAGGCATTTCCATATCGTGCATTGCGGCACTTCTTACCATAATAGCGTCAGGTGACTGTGTGTTATCATCAATAGTATATTTTGCTTCGTCAAATTTTGATAAGCCTACATTTGAAATTTTATTAAGAGTTTTAACAGTGAACATTATTTGTTTTCCTCCTCAAATTTAGCCATAAATTCAACAAGTTTTTCTACACCCTCAATTGGCATTGCGTTGTAGATAGAAGCTCTCATACCGCCTACTGTTCTGTGACCTTTAAGGTTAACGAATCCGTTAGCTTCAGCTTCGGCAATAAACTTCTTTTCAAGTTCATCATCACCGATAACAAAAGGAACATTCATAAGTGAACGGTCTTCAGGCACAACTGTACCTTTAAATAATTTAGAATTATCAAGGAAATTGTAAAGAATAGAAGCTTTCTTTTCGTTTCTTTCTTTCATCTTTTCAAGTCCGCCGATGTCATTCTTAATCCATTCAAGAACAAGCTTGCAGATGTAAATAGTCCAGCAAGGTGGGGTGTTGTAAAGTGAATCTGCGTCTGCCTGAACCTTGTAGTTCATCATAACAGGTGTAATATCCCTTGCGTTGCCCAAAAGGTCTTCGCGGATAATTGCTACTACAAGACCTGCCGGTGCAACATTCTTTTGCGCACCGAAGTAAACCATACCGAATTTGCTGATGTCAAGCGGTTCTGAAAGAGCGCATGATGATACATCGGCAATAAGAACCTTATCACCAACTGGTGGAAGTTCCTTATAAACAGTACCGTAAATAGTATTGTTCATGCAAATATATACATAGTCTGCATCATCACGAAAATCTTCAGGCTTTGTTTTAGGAATGTATGTAAATGTTTTATCTGCCGAAGATGCAGCTTCAACAACATCACCGTACTTTTTAGCTTCTGCAAATGCTTTCTTTGCCCATTGGCCTGTAATGATGTAATCGGCTTTTTTACTGCCGTTCATAAAATTAAGCGGGATAGCTGAAAACTGTGCTGATGCACCACCCTGAAGGAATAATACTTTGTAATTATCAGGAACATTGTAAAGCTCACGCATAAGTGCTTCTGCATCTTTAATGATTTTATCAAATACTTTTGAACGATGGCTCATTTCCATTACTGATTGGCCACAGCCCTGATAGTCCATCATTTCATCTGCTGCTTGCTTTAACACTTTTTCAGGAAGTGTTGACGGACCTGCACTAAAATTATAAACTCTTGCCATAATTGGTTTCCTCTCTTATATAAAAAATTGATTTTGTTTAAAACCTGTATCACCTATTATACTATTGTTTAACTTATTGTCAATGATTGTATGCAATTTTCGTGAATATACACAAATAATTGATAAAAAAATCACAATATTGTTGATTCTTAGCGAAATATTATGTTTGATAGCATATAGAATTGATATTTTTTGATTACACACCACAAAAATAGTTATGTGATTTTTATTTTACTTATGCTATTTGCAAATAAAGAAATTACAATACAGTTTCAAATTTTAATTATTATAATTTAACACTTGACTTTTTATTATACATATTATATAATCTTTACACCGCATATTATGGGCAAGCAAGAAATACTCGGTATTCGCCTATTGTAGCGAGACTTGAAAAGGAGATTTATAGACTATGTACGCTGTTATTGTTACAGGTGGTAAGCAGTACAAGGTTAGCGAAGGTGATGTTCTTTACATCGAAAAGCTTGATGCTCAGGCTGATGAAAAAGTAACATTCGATTCTGTTCTTGCAATTGGTGCTGATGATAGCTTCAAAGCAGGTAAGGATTGTGCTAAAGCTACTGTTGATGCTACTGTTCTTAAGAATGGCAAGGGTAAGAAGATTACTGTATTTACTTACAAGCCAAAGAAAGACGAAAAACGCAAAAAAGGTCATCGTCAGCCATACACAAAGGTTGAGATCACCAAAATCAATGCGTAATGATTAGTATTGAATTTTACAGTGGAATAAACGGTCTGTGTGGTTTTGAAGCGACGGGGCATTCAATGAGTGCTGACTCAGGGGAAGACATTATATGTGCTTTCGTATCGAGTGCGTGCTTAATGGCCGCCAACACTGTGACTGAAATCATCGGCCTTGATTGTGATGCTCAGTCAGATGATGGGTATTTAAAACTGATGATACTTGAAAATTCCACAAAAGCACAGGATGTGCTGAAAGGCTTAAGGTTGCATTTAACCGAGCTTTCAAAGCAATATCCTGAAAACATAAAAGTGATTTATCGGAGGTGTAATAATGCTTAAATTAGATTTACAGCTTTTCGCTCATAAGAAAGGTATGGGTTCTACAAAGAACGGCAGAGATTCAGAATCAAAGCGTCTTGGCGCAAAGAGAGCTGACGGCCAGTTTGTTCTTGCAGGCAACATCCTTTACCGCCAGAGAGGAACACACATTCATCCGGGCAATAATGTTGGTATCGGTAAGGACGACACTCTTTTCGCTCTTGTTGATGGCACCGTTAAGTTTGAAAGAATGGGTAAGGACAGAAAGATGGTTTCTGTTTATCCTGTTGAGCAGTAATTTAAGATTTACAAAACCCCACAGATTCTGTGGGGTTTATTTTTTGAAAAATAAAAGGCAACTGTCGTTTGAAATACGATAGTTGCCTTTTGTAATTACATCATATCTGCAAGTGCGTCTGAAAATTCGGTAGGGTTTTCCAAATCAAGCCCTGCAATAAGCCTTGCCGATGAATAAAGCAGATTTGTATATTTCTTTAAGTCATCATCACTTGCACCTTTAAGCTTATCCACAATCGGATGTTCGGCATTGATTTCAAGTACAAGCTGTGCCTTTACACCTTGGTTTGCACCGGGCATTGAGTTCAAAACTTTTTCCATTTCAAGCGATACATAACCCTCTGCTGAAAGGCAAACAGGGTGTGAACCAAGTTTGTTTGTAAGCTTTACGGCTGTAACTTTACCGTCAAGCGCGTCTTTCATTTTATCAAGCAGTTCTTTTGCATCATCATTTTTCTTGGTGATGGCTTCTTTTTCGGCGTCAGTACTTAAATCTAAATCGTCTTTGCAGATGTTCACAAAGTGCTTTCCGTCATATTCCATAAGCATTTGAATTGCAAATTCATCAACTTCATCTGTGAAGTAAAGTACCTCGTAGCCTTTTTCTTTAACAGCTTCAATTTGAGGCAGGAGAGCTATTTTTTGAGCGTTTTCACCGCAGGCATAATAAATGTCATTTTGTGAATCAGCCATTCTGCCTACATATTCCTTAAGTGTAGTCGGTTTATCATCGGCAGAAGTTTCAAATAAAAGTAAATCTTTAAGTCCGTCTTTTTCCATACCGTAATTTGCATATACACCGTATTTTAACTGTAAACCGAAAGTCTTAAAGAATTTTTCGTATTTTTCTCTATCGTTTTTGAGCATTTTTGTAAGCTCGTTTTTAATCTTTTTATCAATAGCTTTTGCAATGATTTTGAGCTGGTGGTCGTGCTGAAGCATTTCACGGCTGATATTAAGGCTTAAATCTGCGCTGTCAACAAGGCCTTTTACAAAGCTGAAATAGTCAGGCAAAAGGTCAGCACACTTATCCATAATAAGTACACCGTTTGAATAAAGCTGTAAGCCTTTTTCATATTCCTTTGAATAAAAATCATACGGTGGATTTTCAGGAATGTAGAGGAGTGCGTCAAATGTAGCTTGGCCCTCGGTTTTAGTGTGAATTACATGGAGTGGGTCGCTGTAATCCATAAATTTTTGCTTGTAAAATTCATTGTATTCTTCAGGCTTGATTTCGCTCTTGTTCTTCCTCCAAAGCGGAACCATTGAATTAAGTGTTTCTTCGCTTACTTCTGTGGTGTATTCACCCTCTTTGTCAGGGTTTGGAACTTGATGGCTCATTTCCATTACGATAGGGTAGCGAATATAATCTGAATATTTCTTAACAAGTTCGTTTATTGTATACTGTTCAAGATATTTTGTGTAATCTTCGTTTTCGGTATCTTCTTTTATATAAAGTGTAATTTCTGTGCCGGCATTTTCCTTTTCACATTCTTCAATGGTGTATCCGTCTGCGCCGCTTGAAACCCATTTGTGCGCAATATCTTCGCCAAACGCTTTTGAAATTACTTCAACCTTATCGGCAACCATAAATGATGAATAAAAGCCGACGCCGAATTGACCGATTACAGAAATATCGTCAGCTTTTTCATTATCGGCATTTTCTTTTTTGAAGTTGAAAGAACCGCTTTTTGCAATAGTGCCAAGGTTGTTTTCAAGTTCTTCAGCTGTCATACCGATACCGTTATCGGTAATTTTAATTGTTCTGTTTTCTTTGTCCAAATCAATGTGAATTTTAAAATCTTCTCTTGCAAGTTTTACGCTGTCATCTGTAAGGGATTTGAAATACAGCTTGTCTATCGCATCGCTGGCATTTGAAATAAGCTCACGCAAAAATATTTCTTTGTGAGTGTAAATGGAATTTATCATCATATCAAGCAGCTTTTTAGACTCTGCTTTAAATTGCTTTTTTCTCATATTTATCACCTTTTTAATCAAATTAGCACTCTTGCAACCCGAGTGCTAATTTATATTATAATCCATTTTCTTTTAATGTCAATAGGTGTTAATAATTTATTTACATAAAAAAAGCCACTTCTTTTGAAGTGGCTTTTAGGGTTTACTGCTTATTTAGTTTTAATAGTTTTAACTTTTGACCAAGAAGAATAAACTTTTACAGTTTTGCCGTTATACTTTGCATTTTTGTAAGTACGAATTCTTACATAATACTTCTTATTGGCTTTAAGCTTTTTAATTGTTGTCTTTGTAGTTTTTTGCTTTGAAACTGTAACCGTTTTCTTGTTTTTCTTAAACTTCTTATCAGTAGCTACTTGAATTTGATAACCTTTAATTTTACTTACCTTTTTCCAAGTTGCTTTAATTGATTTCTTACCTTTTTTAAGTTTTGAGATAGATGCTTTTTTAAGTTTGCGGTCAACCCAAACGCCACCAACTTTTTTTGCATTTGCAGTAGGTGCGGCTGCCTTGGTTGTGCTTGGTGCAGGAGATGCAGCTTGTGTGGTTGATGTAGTGGTTGAAGTTGCAGGTGTAGTTGAAGGAACAACCGGCTGTGAAGGATTTACAGGTGCTTTATAGTTAGGGTTTTTAGTACCGCAACCGTAAGCACAATATTCTGCATTGTTATCAAATTTGTGCGGTATTTTAGAAATTGCATTTTCACCAACTACATCGCCTGTAACAGCACAAACTACCTGAACAAGACCTTCTTCCTGGCAAGTAGCTTCCTTAACTACTTTTTCAATATGCTGGCAAGCAACTTTGCTTGATAATACTGCTTTGTATGATACACTTGCGCTGACATCAGTAAGTTCTGGTGACCATTTGTAGTAAGTATCAACATCGTTTTTATGGCTGTGATATGCTTCAAATGGGAATTCAGGAGCTTTTTCAGCAAGTTCCTTTGCGGTTTCACCTTCAAGTGCATTAACAGTAGTTGATTTGCCGTTTACTGTAAATGTAATAGAATAAATGCTTTTTGAATCAATATCATCTCTCTTTTCAGCATAATCTTTAACAGTTGAGTTGTTAACATCAAAAGTGTAAATTGCAACTCTGTTAACAGATGCTAAAATGCCTTCCGGTGCTAAAGAACAATAAGGATTGTAAACGATAAGATTTTTAAGGTTTGAAAAATCTGCAAATGCATTTTTTTCAACTGTTTGTACACCTTTTTCAAGGCAAATGTTTTCAACAGCGCTGTAAGCATCACCTGACGGTGAAGTGCTTGCTGATTCATCTGATGAATTATTAACTGCGTTACCGTATACTTTTTCAAAATCATCAAACAAGCTTGCGCTTACGGTGGTTACACCTGTAATTGTGATTGTTTTTGTGTTCTTATCAAAAGTGTACTTTGAATCATCTGCGCTTGCACTTATAGCAAATACGCATGAAGTCATAGCCAACACAATTGAAAGAAAAATTGATAATGTTTTCTTCATAAGAATTTCCCCCTTAATATTTGTGCTTAATTATAGCAAATAAATATGTATTATTCAACATACATTTTGTTAAATAATTCTAAATAAAATATAAGATTTATTATTTTTTTCTGCTTTCGGCTTTAAGACGAAGCGATTTATCAAGAATTGTTTTTCTTAATCTAATAGATTTTGGTGTAACTTCCAAAAGTTCATCATCAGCCAAAAATTCCATACTCTGCTCAAGTGAAAGAGTAGTAGGCGGTACAAGCTTTAACGCTTCATCAGAACCGCTTGCACGGGTGTTTGTAACATGTTTTTTCTTACATACATTGCAAACAATGTCTTCATCCTTTGCGCATTCGCCTACAATCATACCCTCATATACTTCTACACCCGGGCCTACGAAAAGGCGGCCTCTGTCTTGTGTGTTCCAAAGTCCGTAACCTGTGGTAGTACCTGTTTCGTGAACTACTATTGAGCCTCTGTCTCTTGTTTCAATTTCGCCCTTGTATTCCTCATATCCTACAAAGAGTTGGTTCATAATACCGTTACCGTTTGTATCGGTCAAAAATTCTGAGCGGTAACCGATAAGACCTCTCGACGGAATTTTGATTTCAAGGTGAGTCATACCTGTTGAACGGGTATCCATATTTTCAATTTCGCCCTTGCGTGAGCAAAGCTTTTGCATTACATTGCCCACATAATCTTCAGGTACTTCAATAATTGCAAGTTCCATAGGTTCAAGTGTTCTGCCGTTTTCATCTTTTTTAAGAATAACTTGCGGGCGTGATACCTGAAATTCATAATTTTCTCTTCTCATAGTTTCAATAAGAATTGAAAGGTGAAGCTCGCCTCTGCCTGATACTTTGAAAGTATCCATAGAATCGGTTTCCTCAACTCTCATTGATACATTGGTTTCAACTTCTTTAAAAAGTCTGTCACGAAGATTACGAGAGGTTACATATTTACCCTCTTTTCCGGCAAACGGTGAGTCATTTACCATAAAGTTCATAGAAATGGTAGGCTCGTCAATTTTTACAAACGGTAGCGGTTCAATGCAGTTAGGGTCACACGCTGTTTCACCGATATTAAGGTCGGCAATACCTGCAATACATACTATATCGCCGAATTCTGCTTCGTCGCAGTCAACTCTTTTAAGTCCTTCAAATTGATAAATTTTAGAAAACTTTACATTTTCCTGTGAACCGTCTTGCCTGCAAAGTACATATGGCGAATTTACTTTTATTGTACCTCTTTCAACTCTGCCTACACCGATTCTGCCAACATAATCATCATATTCAAGTGAAGAGAAGAGAATTTGTGCCGGGCCGTCAGGGTCACCGGTAGGGGACGGTATGTATTCAAGAATTGCATCAAGAAGCGGGCGCATATCACCCTCTCTTACATCAGGGTCAAGGCTTGAATATCCGTCTTTAGCCGAAGCGTAAACAACAGGGAAGTCGATTTGGTCATCATCAGCACCGAGTTCGATAAAGAGGTCAAGCACTTCATCAATAACTTCTTTAGGCCTTGCACCGTCACGGTCAATTTTATTAACTACAACAAGAGGTGTTTTTTTAAGGCCTAACGCTTTTTTAAGAACAAAGCGGGTTTGCGGCATACAGCCCTCAAATGCGTCAACAACAAGGATTACACCGTCAACCATTGTGAGTATACGCTCAACCTCACCGCCGAAGTCAGCATGCCCCGGGGTGTCAACAATGTTTATCTTTGTATCTTTATAATGAATAGATGTGTTTTTAGAAAGAATTGTAATTCCACGCTCTTTTTCAAGGTCGTTAGAGTCCATAACTCTTTCCTGTACTGCCTCGTTATCACGGAAAATACCGCTTTGGTGTAACATTTCATCAACAAGTGTGGTTTTACCATGGTCAACATGGGCAATAATTGCAATGTTTTTTATATCTTTTCTTGTACTCAATTAAATCACCTTATTTCTATTTCTGCGTTATTTTGTAATTTTAAAGCTGTCACGCAGTGCAACGGTTCTGTTAAATACAGGCTTTTCGTCTGTTGAATCCTTATCCTTGCAGAAATATCCGTTTCTCATAAACTGATATTTAGCACCGACTTCGCAATTGCCGAGGGCTTTTTCAACATATCCTTGGGCAATTGTAAGCGAGTCAGGGTTAAGATTATCTTCAAATGAGCTTACGCCCTCTTCATCACTTGGGTTAGGAACATTGAAAAGTCTTTCATAAAGTCTGATTTCGCAAGGTACATTTTCCTTTGCCGATACCCAGTGAATTGTGCCTTTAACTTTTCTTCCGTCAGGTGAGTCACCGCCGAAAGTTTCCGGGTCATATGTTGCGTGAACACAGCATACTTCGCCGTTTTCATCAAGGTCATATCCTGTGCAGGTAACATAATAAGCTTTATAAAGTCTTACTTCGTTGCCAACATAAAGGCGCCTGTATTTTTTAATCGGTTCAACCATAAAGTCGTTTCTTTCAATCCAAAGTTCCTTACTGAAAGGAATGGTTCTTGAACCGTATTCAGGATGGTCAGGGTGGTATTCACATTCGATTTCTTCAATTTTTTCTTCCGGATAGTTATCAATCACAAGCTTAACAGGGTCAATTACCGCCATAGCCCTTGCAGAGTTTGCACCGAGATTATCCCTGACACAAGCTTCAAGAAGTGCGAAGTCAATAACGCTGTATGCTTTTGATACGCCTATTCTTTCGCAGAAATCACGGATAGCTTCAGCCGGGTAGCCCCTTCTTCTCATACCGCTTATTGTTGCCATTCTTGGGTCGTCCCAGCCGGAAACAATATTATCCTGCACAAGCTTTAAGCACTTTCTTTTAGATGTAAGTGTATAATTAAGATTCATTCTTGCAAATTCAATTTGCCTCGGCTTTTCACCGTCAATGAGTTCATCAACAAACCAGTTGTAAAGCGGCCTGTGGTTTTCAAATTCAAGTGAGCAAAGCGAATGGGTTACACCCTCATAAGCATCTGAAAGCGGGTGTGCAAAATCGTACATAGGATATACGCACCATTTATCACCTGTTCTGTGATGATGTGCAAACATAATTCTGTAAATTATAGGATCACGCATATTGAGGTTAGGTGACGCCATATCAATCTTGGCACGAAGTACCATTTTGCCCTCTTCAAATTCGCCTTTTGTCATTCGCTCAAAAAGTTCAAGGTTTTCTTCAATGCTTCTGTCACGGTAAGGAGAATTTTTGCCCGGCTGCGTAAGTGTACCACGGTATTCCCTCATTTGTTCAGGTGTAAGTTCGCAAACATATGCTTTTCCTTTTTTGATAAGCTTTATTGCACATTCATATAAAAAGTCAAAATAATCTGATGCGTAATACAAGTTGTCCCAATCAAAGCCGAGCCATTTAATATCTTCTTTAATTGCGTCAACATATTCGGTATCTTCTTTTGTAGGGTTGGTATCATCAAGGCGAAGATTACATACACCCTTGTATTTTTCCTTTACACCGAAGTTTATGCAAATAGCTTTTGCGTGGCCTATATGGAGATAACCGTTTGGTTCAGGCGGAAAACGGGTTTGAATTTTTGAATATTTACCGTCTGCCAAATCTTCGTCAATAAAATCATGAATGAAATTTGACGGTGCTTTTATTTCTTCGTTGTTTTCTATTTCAGCCATTATCTGTTCTCCTTGTAATATTCAAGTGCGTTATTAAGTCTTTCTTTAACTCTTTCTTCACCCAAAAGTGCAGTGATTGAAAAAAGGTCAGGTGTGTTGGTTCTTCCTGTTAGTGCAACACGGATTATTGTTGATACATCGCCTACATGGCCTTTAAAATCATCCGGATTTTTCTTGTACTCCTTAACATTAGAGGTACAGCCGCAAGGGGCGCAAATATCTTTAATTCTGTTAAACCAAGTATCTTTATCATCATCTAAATTTACAACATCAATGTATTTTTCCAAAACATCAACTGCAAGTTCGTTTGTTGCATTGCCGCAAAGTTCAAAGCAAGGTGTAAATGTTTCATCATACATATAGCTGATGTATTGAGGAATGTCAGACCATTTTGCAATGTCTTTTCTCGGCTTTTTGTTTTCACGGTCAATATTAAGAATGGCAGTTGCGTACTGCTCGTCTTTTGCATAAAGATTTGCGAGCTTTTCGTTATATTCTTTAGCCCATTCGTTTGATAATTCAAAAACTTTAGTTGCCGGCATTTTGCTGATTACATTTTTAGAAATATCGGTGAGCTTTACAAAATCAAACAGTGCGCCGGAAGCACTCATCTTTTTAAGATTAAACGGGAAGTCAAATAAGCTTGCGTCTTGATTTGCTCTTCTCCAATCTTCAAAATTAGAGTTTAAAATAGTCATCATATATTCGTTAACCGAATCGGCAGGGTAGCCGACTTCTGAATAATATGAAACCGCAGCTTCAGGGTCTTTCCTCTTTGAAAGCTTGCGCTTGCCGCCGTTTTCTTCTTTCATAATCGGCGCAACATGCGCATATTTTACCGGCTTAAATCCAAGAACTTTGAAAAGCTGAAGATGAAGCGGAACGGAAGCAATCCATTCATCACCTCTTGTTACATGTGTTGTTCGCATTAAATGGTCATCAATTGCGTGGGCAAAATGATATGTCGGTATACCATCCGTTTTAAGAAGTACAACATCAATTACATTTTCAGGCATTTCAATTTTGCCTTTAATCATATCGTCAAAATAGCATTTCTTTTCAATGTCACCCGGCGATTTTAACCTTAAAGTCCAAGGCAAACCCTTTTCAATATTTTCTTTGATTTGCTCAAATGTAAGGTTGCGGCATTTAGCATACTTGCCGTAGTATCCCTTAATATCTTCGCCCTCTTGCTGCTGCCTGATTTCCTCTATTTCATCGGCAGAGCAAAAGCAAGGATATGCAAGCCCCTGCTTAACAAGATTTTTTGCATATGTTTGGTAAATATCTTTTCTTGCACTTTGGTAATAAGGGCCGTAATTGCCTGTTTCTGTTTCTTCGCCGATTACACCCTCATCTGCTTTTACTCCGTAAACCTCAAGGCCTTTGAGCATAGCGTCAACAGCACCGTCAACTTTTCTTTTTTGGTCGGTATCTTCAACTCGTACAAAAAATACGCCGTCTGTATTCCTCGCTGTGAGATATGAAGCAAAACAGGTGTAAAGATTACCGAAATGCAGATAACCGGTTGGGCTTGGTGCAAACCTTGTAACGCGAGCGCCGTCTTTAAGCTGTCGCGGGGGGTATTTTTCTTCGTAATATTCAGGTGTCTTGTCTATGTTTGGAAAAAGTAAATTTGCAAGTTCGTCAAAATTCATCGTTTTTTCACCCTTATGTATAAAATTCCATTATAAAATTACATAATATTATTACATAAATTATTAAAATATTCAATATAAAATTATATATTTTTTATTAAATAGAATATTATTATTGAAAATAAACATATTATGTGCTAAATTAAAATATAATCTATATAATTTAATAAATTTTCGGAGTTTAAAATGGGTAAAAGAATAGCACTTTGGGATAATCTGAAATTATTTTTAATTTTTTTGGTTGTGCTTGGCCATTTGACCTTGCAATATTTTTGTTCAAGCCAAATGTTTTGTACTGTGACTATGGTAATTTATACTTTTCATATGCCTGCATTTGTGTTTGTAAGCGGCCTTTTTTCAAAAAAAGCTATTAACGGTGAAACACCGCCTGTTAAGCGTTCATTTTCGTTTATAACGGTTTATTTATTTGTAAGAGTATTAAATTATTTATCAAATATTATTTTTGGCGTTCATTCTTATTTTAGTATTTTTTCATCTAAAGATATACCGTGGTATATGATGGCTATGGCTTTATGGTATATGATAACTTGGGCAGTCAGAAAAATTGATGCCAAGTATGTGCTTGTTACAAGCATAGTTATGGGTTGTTTTATAGGGTATATGAGCGGGGATACAGACTTTTTATGTATTATGCGTTTAATAACTTTCTTCCCGTTTTTCTATATAGGTTATTTGCTTGATTTGGATGATGTAAACAAAATAACTTCAACTAAAAAAGCTAAAATATTTTCCGCTGCTTTTTTTATCGCTTTTGTTATTATAGTGACAGTAACTATTGATAAAACAAAAGAGCTTTTTCCGCTTTTAAGCGGCAGAAGAAGATTTTTTGCACTTGAAGATAATATTGAAGATTATGGTTGTCTTCTTCGCCTGGCATATTATGTGATAGTATCATTACTTATTTTTTCTATTATATCTCTTTGCCCGAGAAAAGAATTTAAGTTTACGGCGGCAGGTAAAAAGACACTTCAAATTTATGTTTATCACCGTCCGCTTTTATATATAATAAAAAATGCAGGGCTTTTTTATCTTGTTAAGCAAGTAGGTGCAGGCTGGGAATGGATTGCCATTGCAATTGTGATGCTTCTAACCGCATTATTATGCTTTGATTTTTGGCGAAAGCCGCTTGATTTTATTATGAACCCAAAATTGAAAGGAGAAAAATATGCAACTGCCAAATGACCCGATAATGCTTATGAGCGTGATAAATCTTAAACTTCGTGATTTTTATTCAAATCTGGATGCTTTGTGCGATGATATGAATATTGATAAAGAGGAATTGTGTGAAAAGCTTGCTTTTGCAGGGTTTAAATATGACGAAAAACAAAATATGTTCTTTTAATGAAATCAGCCATAATTTTATTGTGGCTGAATTTTTTTGCAAAAAAGTGTTGACATTTAGAAATTTATGTGTATAATGAGAATTGTAATCAATACAAGTTAACAATGATTACAATGTGCTTGAAAGGAAGTGAGTATTTGCAAACTAAAGAAATTACAGAGCTTTTTAAACAAAAAGGTATTAAAGCCACTGCACAAAGAATCGCGGTTTATAAATATCTTTATGAAAACAGAATTCATCCTGATGTTGATACTGTTTATAAAAATTTGGTTGAGGATAATCCGTCTTTTTCAAAAACTACTGTTTACAATTGTTTGCAGACGCTTGCTGATTGCGGGCTTATAATTCCGGTTATGATTGAAAGCGAGAAAATCAGATATGACGCAAACCCAAATTTTCATTCGCATTTTAAATGCAGATGTTGCGGCGGAATATTTGATTTTACCTGCAAAGTAAATGATATTGAGGGATTAGACGGCTTTGATGTAGAGCATAGGGATGTATATTTCAGCGGAATATGCAAAAATTGTAAAAGTAAAAATTAAAAATTTTAAATTTAAAGGAGTAATTTATTATGGCAAAGAAGTATTATTGTCCGGTATGCGGATACGAAAGTGATGAACCTATTGATGTTTGCCCGGTTTGCGGTGCAAAAATGGCAGTCAGAGAAGAGGGCGAAACCTCATGGGCTGCTGAGCATAAGGTAGGTATTATTGACGGTGTAAGCGAAGAAATCGTACAGGGCCTTCGTGAAAACTTCCAGGGTGAATGCACAGAAGTAGGTATGTATCTTGCAATGGCAAGAGTTGCACATAGAGAGGGATACCCTGAAATCGGTCTTTATTGGGAAAAGGCAGCTTATGAAGAAGCAGACCACGCATCAAGATTTGCAGAAATGCTTGGTGAAGTTGTAACAGATTCAACAAAGAAAAATCTTGAAATGAGAGCTGCGGCAGAAAACGGTGCAACTCTCGGTAAAACACAGCTTGCAAAGCTTGCTAAAGAACAGGGTCTTGATGCAATCCACGATGCTGTACATGAAATGGCAAGGGACGAAGCAAGACACGGTAAAGCATTTGAGGGACTTCTTAAAAGATATTTCGCATAAGAAAAGAATAAAAAGCGGACGCAAGTCCGCTTTTTTGTTTGTGCTTCGTCCCTTGCCACGAGGCTACAAATTCATAATGAATTTGGGAGAAACAGTCCGGGGGACTGTTTCGTAGCGAGTGATAACGGAGAAAGCAAGACACGGCAAAGCATTTGAGGGACTTCTTAAAAGATATTTCGCATAAGAAAAGAATAAAAAGCGGACGCAAGTCCGCTTTTTTGTTTGTGCTTCGTCCCTTGCCACGAGGCTACAAATTCATAATGAATTTGGGAGAAACAGTCCGGGGGACTGTTTCGTAGCGAGTGATAACGGAGAAAGCAAGACATGGCAAGGCATTCGAGGGACTTCTTAAAAGATATTTCGCATAAGAAAAGAATAAAAAGCGGACACAAGTCCGCTTTTTTGTTTGTGCTTCGTTGCTATTAAGTAGCGTAATGAGTAAAAGTGTACCAAAACAGACTCGTGTCTAATATAATGTGCGTTTTTGTCAAGAAAAATGGTGAAATTTTGTGTAATCGGTATAATTATTACAAAAAGGTTACAAATTTGTTGTAAAATATTGCCGTAGATTACAAAATGTAATTTATGATAGAATGTCTCCGTTGCTTACAAAAGGAGGCGTTATATTGGCAAAAATACTGAAAAATGGTATTCTTTCAGTTATTATGACGATGGTTATATTAACTCTTTCACCACTTACAGCATTTTCACAAGAATACGAACCAAGACTTACAGCTCCGCAAGGCGAGCCGTATTACACAAGCAAATTAAATGTATATTCACAAACAGGATACGGTATGCCAAACTGTGTCGCATACGCTTACGGCAGGCTATATGAACTAAACGGTGAAGCACCGAAGCTTAACCGAGGCGATGCAGGCCAATGGTGGTTTATGAATAAGAGAAATAATTATTATGACTATGGCAATGAAGCAAAATTGGGTGCGGTTGCCTGCTGGTCAAACCATGTGGCAATTGTAGAAAAAATAAATGATGACGAAAGTGTGACAATATCCGAGTCGCATTGGGGCGGGAATTATTTTAATACTAAAACATATTATAATTTGAATTCGCACTACGGTCAGCAGTTTTACGGATACATATATGCATATAATAATGATGACGCTGATGCAGAAGAAACAGCCGAATTATATGATTTTCAAGATAACAGCCATTTTAAACCGCAGGAAAAAACAGCGTTTACCGCACTTGAATTTAAACAGAGTGATAATGTAATAATGAATCCGCAAAATAATTTTATAATTAACAGCGATAATATGTAAAAAAACCGGCTATGAATTTGGTTCATAGCCGGTTTTTAATGTTTGATTTTAAATTATTCTTCCCATTTCATAATGGTTTTGCCAAAAGATTTTTGCGTATCTTTTTCAAAAGCGTTTTTTATATCGGTTGTAGTACGAACTGTGTTAACAGAGCTGATAAGATTACCGAGATAATCAATTATTTCAGGGTGCTTTTTGTACATTTCGACTGTTTTTGCAAAGTCTTTAACACCGCTTCTTGACGAGCCGAATACGCGAAGTCCTTTTTCAAGAATCATTCTTGTGTTAATAGGAACAGGATATTCGCTTACGCCTAAAATTGAAATTGTGCCTTCAGGTTTAATAAGGCCGATGATTTGCTCAATTGCAATCGGACTTCCGTTTCCGCCTACACATTCAAATGCGTGGTCGGTTGTAAAACCGTCTGGTACTTCATTAACAAGATGTGTTTCATCCGCAAATGTGAAATCGGCAAGCTTGTTTGCGTCTGTGCCGAATACAACGATTTTTGATTTAGGAAAATGATATTTTAAAAATAACGATGTGATGTAACCGAGATTACCGTCACCCCATACAGAAACAGTATCTCTTCTGTTATGAGCGATTTTATCAAATCTTGAAATTGCGTGTACAGAAACTGAAACAATTTCTGTAAATGCGGCAACAGTCATATCAATATCATCTGGAAGCTTAACAAGCCTTTTAGGTGATATTTCAACAAATTCCTGCAAAAAACCGTCCATTGATGAACCGCAGAACTTTGAAGAACGAAGGTAGTTTTCTGCAATGTAGTCATCTGTTTCAACGGGTGCGTTAGGCACCATTACAACCTTATCTCCCGGCTTGAATGTATTTGTCGGGTCAAAAAACACTTCGCCGACACCTTCGTGAATTAAAGCCATAGGTAATTTTTCGGCAAGTACCTTTGCATCACGGGTGCCGAGGTAATATCTCATATCGGCATTGCAGATAGATAAATAAGTTGGTCTGACGATTGCGTTTTCACCAAAAAGCTCAATATCTTCAAATGCAATTTCAAATCTCCTCGGTGCAACAAGTCTGTAAATTGTGTTAATCATCGCTTTCGTCCTCCAACAAAGACTTGGCTACCTTAAGGTCATAAGGATAGGTTATTTTCATATTATAAGTTTCGCCTTGAACAAGGGCAACTTTTTCACCTTTGATTACAAAAATCTTTGCGGCGTCAGTCAAAATGTCCTTTTCGTCAGCCGTAAGTGAATTATAAATATTTTTGAGCTTAAGAGCGTTGAATGACTGCGGTGTTTGGCCCTGATACATTTTGCTTCTGTCAGGAATTGAGCTGATGATTTCATTATCGGCAGATTCAACAATAGTGTCGGTAGCAGGTACAACTGTGTCGCATGCACCATACTGCTTTGCAAATTCAATGTTTTCTTCAATAATTCTGTTTGTAACAAAAGGTCGTACACTGTCGTGAGTTACAATTATTGTATCATCATTGAGATTGCCCTCACTTTCGATAAATTTAATTGCATTCATAATAGTTTCATTTCTCGTGTCGCCGCCTTCAATTACAGCTATTTTGTTGCTTGCAGGAGCAATATGCTTATCAATAAGATTTTTGGTATGCTCAACCCATTGCTTTGGGCAAAGAACAATTATTTTTTCAAATTGAGGTACAGCAAAGAACTTTTCAATTGTGTATACAATAATAGGCTTGTCTTTAACTGTAAGATACTGCTTCGGCTTGTCACCGCCCATTCTTGAGCCGATACCGCCTGCTAATATTACTGCGTAAACCATAAATTTTAACTCCTTTTATATTTCATAATTATATTATATATCTAAATTTTTTAAAATCAAGTCTGCAACTCGCTTGCTTGATTTACCGTCAAGGTCATCAAAAAACTTGTTTTTAAATCCGTTGACTTTTTCACTTTCAAAATCTTTTGCGTTAATGCAATTGATAAGTTCATTTTCGCTAAAAACAATTTTGCCGGGAACAAAACCTTCAAAATCATAATAAAAATCCCTGCTTGCAATGTAATCATATAAATCAAATGCATAAAACATCATAGGAATATTGAGAAGCGAAGCTTCAAATATTACACTTGAATAATCTGTTACAAGCAAATCGGTAACAAATAAAAGGTCGTTTAGCTCGTCATCTTCACTCATATCTATAATTACATCACTGTATTGATTAGGTATTTCAAATCTTTCTTTGCAAAACGGATGAAGCTTAACTAAAATTGCATATTCGCCGCCTAATCCCTCGTATGCTTTTTCAATATCAAATGCATCAATAGGGTAAAACGCGCTCATTTGCCCATTGCCTCTGAAAGTAGGGGCAAAAAGTAATATTTTTTTATTTTTAAGTTGTGGGTATCTTTCATAAAATGATGTGCGAACTTTATTTGCGTATTCTTCATCCATAAATATATCGGTTCTCGGAATACCTGTTGCTACGACATTTTCATCACTTAAACCAAAGCCCTCTGCATAGTGCTTTGCAATTTCTTGTGAACTTACTATTGCATAGTCATACATTCTGTGGTTAGGGTCGGTTTGCTTTGGACCGCCCTTTTTGCCCAGGCGGGTAAAGCCGAAAGTTTTAAATGCGCCGCAAGCGTGCCATAATTGGAAAAGTTTTACATCCTCACGCTTGGTAACCAAGTTCAGCAACCTGAAATAATCATCAACTATTACAACTTTAGATGTTGCATAAAGTTTAAGAAATTTAATTACATTTTTTATTTTTCTGTGGCCTGCCGGGTCTGAAAACATAAGAAATTTAAATTCAATATCTTTGCGGTCTTTAATTAAATTGTAAACATATTCGGGGTTGCCGCCTATTTCATCTCTTCTGCCGGACATAAATGCAATTTGATTTTTAACAATAGGTTTTTTTGATAGGAATTTATAATAAATTCTGGCAAGTTCGTAAATCGGCCTGCGTATGTTTTCAAAAAATAAATCTCTTTTAAAGCTTGTTTTCATAAAAGATGAAACATTAACTTTAATTTGAACAAATATATTTTTTGCAAGCGAGTCGATTGTTTGCGTTTTTCTTCTCGGTAAAATATCTAATGCGGCTAAAAATCCATCAATAATAAAGTAAGGGAGCAAAACAATGCTTAAAACAATTCTTAAGATAAAGAAAATAAATCTTATAAGAGGAATAATAACTACACTTTTTTTAATAAAGCTTTCATTATATTTATTTTCCGGTATTTGATGAATAATAAATTGATTGTTTTCGCAGTCAAAATCAAAAGAATAAGAGTTTTTTGACTTCTTTCTGTCATTATCAAATTCGCTTTCATCTGAAAATACGGTTACACCGTCAAAACATTCATATTCAATATATTTTTCATCAAGTTCAATATTGCTGTTTTCAGTTAAAACATTGGTGGAAACAGTGAACGGTATGCCGATAACTTCATTGTCACCGTAATAAAAATCAATTCTGACTTTTATATCATCGTTGCAGTTATAATTATAATATATTTCATCAAGAAAAAATGAATATGTACAAACAATTATGCAGGAATCACTTTGCTTTTGCCTAAAATAGTTGGTTACGAGAAACGGCAAGCGTCTTGTTTTTCCGTTACATTCAAATATTATTTTTGCTTTTGGTGATGTAACATCAATATCAAACGGACAACTGACTGAAACAGAAAGGTTAAGTTTGTTTTTTTCAATATTCATTTTGTTGATTATCATTTTGCAATCAAACATTCTTTTCTAATAACTCCTTTGTAAATTCAACAACATTTTTTGTAGCTTGGCCCGTCTTTTCCCCAAAATATCTTTGCCTAAATGGTTTAACAAGCTCTTTTTTATAATCGTTGCAATTTATTGAATCAATCATTTCTTCGGTGTTTAAAACAATTTTGCCCGGAACAAAAGTTGAAAAGTTGCAATAAAAATCTCTGTCACGGCTGTATTCATTAAGGTCAAATGCATAAAACAGCATAGGTACATCTACTATTGAAGCTTCAAAAATAACGCTTGAATAATCTGTTACAAGCAAATCGGTAACAAATAATAAATCGTTGATGTCATACTCTGATGTGAAATCAATAAGCCTACTTTTATATTTATCACTGCAATTTGGGCGTTCCTGAAGATAAGGGTGCATTTTAACCGCAATTACCCATTCTTCCCCGATTGAATCGAAAATTTTATCTGTTTCAAATTTTTCAATAGGGTAGGAGCAGTTGCCCATACCGCCACCGCGAAATGTCGGCGCAAAAAGAAGTATTTTTTTGCCTTTAAGTTCAGGATTATCTTTATAAAAGTTTTTAACAAATCTTTTTTTGTAACTTTCGTTTTCAAGCACATCACAGCGCGGTGAACCAAGCGGTATAACCTTTTCCATAGCTACACCGAAGCCTTCGGCATAATACGGAATAACCTCATTTGAACTTACAATAACATAATCGTATTGCCTGTGGTTCGGCGAGCTTTGGCGAAGATAACTGTCACGCCCAAGCCTTGAAAAGCCAAAAGTTTTAAACGCACCGCACGCGTGCCAAAGCTGAATGAGTTTAACATCATCTTTCTTTTTTATATAAGAAAGGAAGTGATAGTAATCATCAACAAATACTACCGAACTTGTAGCATAAAGCTTGAAAAATTTGAATAGGTTAGGCAAATTATCTTTAAGTCCGCCTTTTTTGCAAAGTACCGTTATATCAACATTATCAAGCTTTGTCATTTCAAAAAATACAGCTTTAATGTTGCCTGTCAGCCTGTCAGCCCTGTTAGATAAAAATGTCACCTTATTTGGCTGAACTTTCATTCTTCTGTATGGTAAAAAAAGTACTGACATCAAAAGCGTGAATATCATTTTCGATTTTTCTCTTCTGCTGCTTGAAAAAAAGCGCATCAAAGCACGTTTCTTTTTTATAGGAATAGTCAATTCGTTTTCCGGCTTAACTATTATGTTTTCCCCGTTTCCGTCACTGAAAAGAAAATCAACTTTAACATTTTTACTGCTGTTATCATTATAAAATAAAAACGGTGTGTCGAATATACCGATTGCAACAGCCTTGTTGTCACTGCAGGATTTTAAATCCATCGGTAAAATTCTGTTATCGCTTTCACTGTAAAAGCAAGCTGAAATTCGCGGATAGTAAAGCTTTTGGTTTCCCTCAAGCTCTATCGTGAGTTCAACATAATTGTTCGTCACATTCAAATTGACTATGTTAACTTTATAGTCACCCATATAATACCCTCATATAATACCCAAATAATCACCATAATTGCCGATAGACACAATATTACAGTTTAATAATTATATAATATCACAATAATCAAAACTTGTCTATACTGATAATATTATAAATATTGTAATTTTATTACATATATAAAAAACAAAACCGTCTTAATGACGGTTTTGTTTAGTAAATATCTCTTGATATATCGTTTCGTATTCTTTCGCTGTTTTTTTTAAGCGTGTTCAGCACTTTTACAAATGTGCCGAATTCATCATCACTTAAATTGCTTGCCAAATCATAGAAAAAATGGGCGATTTCTTTTGAGCATGCCTCGTTAATCATTTTTGCTTTTTGAGTAGGTACGACTTTTTTTAACCTTGCGTCTATAATAACGCTCTTTCGTTCAATAAGTCCCTCTTTTTCAAGTTCTTTAAGAATAGTTGAAACTGTGGAGCGGCTTAAGTCGAATTCACGCTCAATATCCCTTTGAAAGATATTTTTATCTTCGTTTTCACAAAGGTATGATATTATGTATCCGTTAGATGCGCCAAAGGCATTTGAATATATTTTCTTTTGAAGCTCTGTTCTGCGATGATTATAAAAATTGGCTACCGCAGTTAAGTTTGAGCCGATTTGGTTAACATTAAATTCGTCCATTTCTTTCCTCCCGAATCCTAACGCAGATATTTTAATACAAAATAATTTTTATATCAATAGGCTAATTATAAACTTTTGCTAAAATATAGAAAAGTTATTAAATTTTTTTATTCGCGTTGACAATTATACTGTTTGTTGATATACTTATTGAGTAGAAATATGTCGATTTATTTTGAAGGTGTAAATTATGAATAAAAATAAAGTTCATGTAAAAATAGGCGGTGCAAGTTATACAATCGTAACTGAAGATGAAGCCGAATATGTTGAAACTCTTGCTGATGAAATCAGCGAAAATATGAGGGCTATCATCAATTCAAATCCATCTCTTTCTATGACTCAGGCGGCTGTTCTTGTTGCCCTTGATAATGCTGATGCAAGCAAAAAAGCTACTGCTTCAGCTGATAATCTTCGCGCGCAGATTAAAGATTATCTTGAAGACAGCGCAAGAGCAAGAATGGAAGTTGATGTTGCAAGGCGTGAAGTGGAGCGTCTTAACCGTGAAATCAGCGAATTAAGGGAAAAACTTGCAAACAAATAATTTTGAATGAGAGATAATATGAAATTTGAAATTTTGGCTCCTGCGGGAAGTATGGAGTCGCTTATTGCCGGTGTGCGTAGCGGTGCAAATGCGGTTTATCTTGGTGGTAAATCGTTTAACGCCAGACGCAATGCCGGCAATTTTGATAATGAGGAACTGAAAAAAGCAGTTGAATATTGCCACTGCCGTGATGTTAAAGTTTATTTGACGCTAAATATTCTTATTCGTGATGATGAGATGAGAGAGGCTTATGATACTGTAAAAGCTGCGCTTTTATGCGGTGTTGATGCTTTCATCGTTCAGGATATAGGCGTTGCAAAAATGATTAGGGAGCATTTTCCGAGCGCAAGGCTGCACGGTTCAACTCAAATGACGGTGATGACGCCGAGCGGCGTAAAGGCGGTTAAAGATATGGGCTTTTCCCGTGTTGTATTGCCAAGAGAAATGAGCTTAAAAGAAATTAAAGAAATAAGGGAAAGTACCGATTTGGAACTTGAACTTTTTGTTCACGGGGCGCTTTGTATGTCTGTATCCGGGCAGTGCTATCTTTCTTCAATGATTGGTTCAAGAAGCGGAAACAGGGGACTTTGCGCCCAACCGTGCCGCTTGCCTTTTACAGCCGGCGGTAATACTGCCTGTGCACTTTCATTAAAAGATTTGAGTTTAATATCACAGCTTGATAAGCTTGAGGGAATAACAAGCCTTAAAATAGAGGGCAGAATGAAACGCCCTGAATATGTATCAATGGCAGTCAGCGCAGTGAAGAAAGCAATTGACGGTAATTATTCGCCAAGTGATGAATTTATGCTTAGAAGCGTATTTTCAAGAAGCGGATTTACAGACGGATATTTGAATTCAAAGCTTGGTAAAAATATGTTTGGCACAAGGCAAAAGGAAGATGTGGTTGCCACTACAAATGATGTGCTTAAAGAAATTGCTAAAAATTATGAAAAGGAAACTGCACTTATCGGTGTTGATATTGATTTTGTATGTAAAGAAAATCAAAATGCGGTTTTGACTGTAAAAACCGATAAAAAAGAAGTAAAAGCAGTAGGTGAAATTCCTGAAAAGGCAATTAACAAGCCTATGAATACAGCTACGGTAAGCGAAAGGCTTTCAAAATTCGGCGGTACGCAATATTATGTGAAAAATATAAATGTCACCCTTGATGACGGGCTTATTATGCCGGCTTCTAAAATTAACGAAATGAGAAGAACGGCAATTCAAAAGCTTGATGAGCAGGAAAAAATAAAGCTTAGATACAAAGCTTATGATGTGGCGTATCCAAAATTTGAAAAAAATGATGTGCCATATGCCACAGCTTCATTTGCAAATGCAAGCCAAATACCTGATAATCATCCTTTTAAAAGAGTGTTTATCCCTATAAATTCAAGCCTTGAAGATTTTGTTGATAATCGCGCCGGTGTTGTTTTGCCGAGGGGGCTTTTCTCAATTGAAAATGAAATCAAGGCTAAACTTGAAAAGCTGAAAAAAGCAGGGGTTAGCAAAGCACTTTGCGGCAATATAGGTTCATACGCTCTTTGCAAAAATATGGGATTTGAAGTTTACGGTGATTTCGGACTTAATGTTTTTAATTGCGTTTCGGCAAACCAAATTGAACATCCTATTTTATCATTCGAGCTTACGCAAGCGCAAATAAACAATATTAAAGCAGAGGATACCGGTATGATTGTTTATGGCTATTTGCCGCTGATGCTTACAAGAAATTGCCCGATTAAAAATGATATTGGCTGCTTTGAATGTAATAAGCACGGAAAGCTTACTGACAGAAAAGGTATGGAATTTCCTGTTATATGCAGTGATTTTCCTTGTGTTGAAATGCTTAATTGTTATCCGCTTTATATGCTTGACAGAATTAAAGAAGTGAAAACGGATTTTGTTCATTTCTATTTTTCAATTGAAAGTCAAAAGCAGGTTAAAAATATTATATCGCTTTATGAGCGGGGGGCAAAGCCTGACTTTAAATATACAAGGGGACTTTATCAAAGGGGTACATTATAATGATTATTTTAGCGTCAAAATCACCGAGAAGAAAAGAACTTTTATCTTTTATAACAGATGATTTTAAAGTTGACAGCGCAGATGTTGACGAAACATTGCCTCAAAATATAAAGCCTGATAAGGCAGTTGAATATTTATCAAAAATCAAAGCAGAACCTTTCAGAAGCAGTGATAATATTGTTATCGGTGCAGATACGGTGGTTGCAATCGGCAATAAAATTTTAGGTAAGCCGAAAGATAAAAATGACGCTTTTTTAATGCTTAAAAGTTTAAGCGGAAAAGAACACAGTGTTTTTACCGGAGTAACGATAATTAAAAATGATAAAACCGAAACTTTCAGCGTTCAAACAAAAGTTAAATTTTTTGAACTTTCGGATGATGAAATCAATAAATATATTTCAACAAACGAGCCTTTTGATAAAGCCGGCGCATACGGCATTCAGGGTAAAGGCTCACTTCTTGTTGAAAAAATTGATGGTGATTTTTTCAATGTTGTCGGTTTGCCGATAAGCATTTTGGCAAGGAAGTTGGAAAATTTTTACAATTAGTTGTTAAAAAAGTAAATAATTGTCTAAAATAAACTTGAAAAAAGAAAAAAACTGTGTTATCCTATATGTTGAGGGACAGACTGCTATTTTACTCACTGTAATATATATCGGTACAGTGAGCATAAGTTTTTGGCAGCTATCGCCCAAATATACACGATAGGCAGTTTAAATGTCTATTAAACGGAAGGAGATTGTTATGGCAGCAGATTTACATTGTCATACAAAACTCAGCGACGGATCTGTTGGTATAGAAGACCTTATTGTTATAGCTCAAAAGAGCGGTATTGAAACTATTGCCATAACAGACCACGATTGCCTTGCAGGTACTGTAAGAGGGCAGGTTATCGGTAAACGTTACGGTGTTAATGTTATTCCGGGCGTTGAACTTTCGGCTTTTGATAATGAAGCAGGTAAAAAAGTTCACATTCTTTGTTACCTTGCAGATACACCTGACAGACTTGAAGGCTTGTGTAAGCGCACTTCAGTTGCACGCAAAAGAGCCGGCCAAATAATGATGCTTAAAGTTGCGGCAAGATTCCCGATTTCAACCGAATTTATCATCGGTCACGCTTCGGGTTCTACAAATCTTTTTAAGCAACATATTATGCACGCACTTATGGATGCCGGATATACCGATAAAATTTTCGGTGACCTTTATTATGCTCTGTTTTCACCGGACAGTGAAACTAACCTTTTGGCTCCTACAAAATATCCTGATGTCAAAGAAGTTATTGATGAAATTCACGGTGCCGGCGGCATCGCTGTTCTTGCTCATCCGGCATTTCTTGATAATTATGATGAAATTGAGAATTATATAGAAATGGGACTTGACGGAATAGAAGTTTGGCATCCGTCAGCAACCGATGCCGATGTTGAAATGTTTGCAGGTGTATGCAAAAAGCATAAGCTTCTTATGACCGGAGGTTCAGATTTTCACGGTATTTACGGCAGTTCAACCGTTACACTCGGTTCCTGCACTACACCTGATGAGCAGCTTGATAAACTTATGGGATATAAAGCAAAGAAAAAGAGGGCTCAACGCAAGGCTGAAAAGGAAGCACTTGCAAATGCACAAAAAATTTGATTTTGTATGACGGCAGATTTTGCCAAAGCAATCCTCCAACAATGTTGGGGGATATTTTTTGCATAAAAAGAGCGGATGCCTATTTGGTTAGGCATCCGCTCTTTTTATATTTTGCTATATATTATTTTGTTTTAGACGGAACGAAATCAAAATTTGATGCATTGTAACCGAAGTACTTTTCAACCATAGGTGTGAATTCGTCTTTATCGTTATAATCAGGGCTTTTAAGTTCATAGATTGCTTCATTCCAGTTGTCAACAACCCAGTCACCTTTCTTAAACATAAAGGCATATGATGTTTCACCGAGAGAACCGTTTAATACCTGATAGCTTTCTGCTGTGTCAAGCGGAGAAAAGCTGAATTCATCGGTTACTACTGCGTCAACACTGCCTTTATCAAGAGCAGCAAGCGCATCTTTAACGGTTGGATAAACAACATTCTTATTATTGTTTTTAATTGTCGCATTTTTATCAAGAGCGGCTTTTGCAGTATCAGTAACTACTGCAAGCTTTTTTCCTGTAAGGTCACTGTAATCAGAAATGTTATTGCCTGATTTTGTAACAGTGATAATTTTATTAGTAATAATGTCATCTGTAAAGCTGAAATCTTCATTAACAGATCCTACATTTTTCTGCACTGCACCTATCATAGTGTATGCAATGTATTCAGTACCCTTTTTATCGGTATAAGCTATATCGTCGCCTACTTTATAATCTTTATCGACTTTTACGAATTTGTAATTTTTTGTATCGTTTTTAACATTATCATAAATTTTTTCAAATAAATCTACATCAAAGCCTGTAAGCTTTCCGTTTTTATCTTTATAGAGAAACGGTTCAACCTCTTCGGTATAAGCTATAAGCATTGTTTTGTCTGTGATTTCATCCGCCTCACCGCTTTTTGAGCAACCGGCAAATACACAGCCGATAACGGCAATGCATAATAAAAATGCAAATATTTTTTTTATGTTTTTCTTTGTGTTAACCATAATAATTAAACCTTTCTGCCTAAACAGATTTACTTTTTATAAGCTATATTCAATTTTATAATATTAACTGTATAAAGTCAATAGAAAAAATATTTATTGATGCTAAAGTTATTTTGCAGGTGTGATTGACAAATCAAAATTATAAGAGTAAAATGACCTATGGAAATTATATTTAATTTACTTAAGAGGATAATAATATGCTTACATTAGACAGAGTATACAAAGCAAAAAGGGTTTTATCAGAAGTTGTAAGGAAAACTGATATGATTCGTGCTAAAAACATCAGTTCGCAATGTGATGTTTATTTAAAAACGGAAAATTTACAGGTTACGGGTTCATTTAAAGTAAGAGGTTCGTATTTTAAAATAAGCCAGCTTTCAGATGAAGAAAAAGCAAAGGGCGTAATTGCATGCTCTGCCGGTAATCATGCACAGGGTGTGGCACTTGCAGCTACTAAAAACGGAATTAAATCACTTATCTGCTTGCCTGACGGTGCGCCAATCAGTAAGGTTGAAGCTACAAAGCGTTACGGTGCAGATGTTTGCCTTGTAAAAGGTGTTTATGATGATGCTTATAACAAAGCTATCGAACTTCAAAAAGAAAAGGGTTATACATTTATTCACCCTTTTAATGACCCTGATGTAATTGCAGGCCAGGGTACAATTGGCCTTGAAATTCTTGAGCAGCTTCCTGATGTTGACGCAGTAGTTGTGCCAATCGGCGGCGGCGGACTTATCGCAGGTGTTGCATATACTATTAAGCAAATCAATCCTAATTGCAAGGTTTATGGTATTCAAGCGGCAGGTGCTGCGTCTATGCAAAAGAGCATTGGCGACGGTAAAATTGAAACACTTGAAAGCGTGCAAACTATTGCAGACGGAATTGCAGTTAAAACTCCGGGTACTAATACTTATGAACTTGTAAGCAAGTATGTTGACGGTATTTATACAGTCAGCGATGATGAAATTGCACTTGCTATTCTTACACTTATGGAGCAGCAAAAACTTGTTTCGGAAGGCGCAGGCGCTGTTCCTGTTGCCGCTGTGATGAACGGCAAAATTCCTGACATTGAAGGTAAGAAAGTATGCTGTGTTGTATCAGGTGGTAACATTGATGTTACTATTCTTTCAAGAGTAATTGAAAGAGGACTTAAAATGGGCGGCAGAAGTGCATATATCACAATTGCACTTTCGGACAAGCCGGGACAACTCCTCGGTGTAAGCAAGGTTGTTGCCGAAAACGGAGCAAATGTTGTTTCCGTTAATTATGACAGTACAGACCTTGATATGAATATTACCGATTGCTATCTTAAAATCGGTATTGAAACAAGAAACTATCAACATATAGTTCAAATCAAAAATGCACTTAAAGAAGCAGGCTTTGAAGTCTGTGACTGATGATAGGAGGATTATATTATGGAATATGTATCAACAAATAATGCACCGGGTGCAATCGGCCCTTATTCACAGGCAGTAAAGGCAAATGGTTTGCTTTTCACTTCGGGTCAAATTGCAATTAACCCTGAAACAAACATGGTAGAAGCAAAAACTATTGAAGAGCAAACACATCAGGTTTGCAAAAACCTTAAAGCAGTTGTTGAAGCAGCAGGAACTTCAATGGAAAAGGTAGTTAAAACAGTTTGCTTCCTTGCAGATATTAACGATTTTGCAAAATTTAATGAAATCTACGGCACTTATTTCACTTCAAAGCCTGCTCGTTCATGCGTTGCAGTTAAGGATTTGCCTAAAGGTGTTCTTTGCGAAGTTGAAGTTATCGCTGAATTATAATTTTTAAAATTCAACAGCCATCGGATTTTCCGATGGCTGTTAATTTTCGATAAAGTGGCTAAAGCGCGCCTCGTCTAAAGAAATTAAATTAACCTTTTGCCTCCATTGCAAAGGGTGCGGGTCTCCGGTGGAGACCTCTGCACAAAGTGCAGAAGCACCGACCGAACCGACAGGGGAGACGGTGGGTGCAACTTGTTGCACTCGGAGGGATTGAAAAATAGCTTGGACATCTAGTCCAAGCTATTTTTGGCGCTTTTTGTCTTTTGTTCGGGGGCAGTACCATCGTACAGCTCCCACTCACAAAATACAAAATTTATCTCACTTTCTCAAAATCTATCAGCGTGTAGAAATTTATAATTCGATTTTTTCTACACGCTGAGCCATCGGAAAATCCGATGGCTGTTTTTCTGTATTATATTGATTTTATTATTTCTTTCATAAATGCGGAAAATTCTTTTTCAACCTTTTTGCCTGTTTCCATAACTTCAATGTGGGTTAAAGGTTTGTCAAGTATTCCGGCAGCCATATTTGTCATACACGATATGCCCAAAACTTTCATTCCGGCGTGATTTGCGCATACAACTTCGGGTACTGTTGACATTCCGACTGCGTCTGCACCGGCAGTTCGTAAAAATCTGATTTCGGCAGGAGTTTCAAACATTGGACCTTTGCAGTAGCAATATACACCTTTGTGAACATTCAGTTTACATTTTTGTGCGGCTTTTTCTGCAATTTTGATTAAATCTTTGTTGTAAGCTTCACTCATTGACGGAAAGCGTGTTCCGAATCTTTCATCATTTTTGCCAAAGAGTGCGCTTGGGCAAAAAAGGCCGATATGGTCGCTTATTATCATTAAATCGCCGGGTTTATAATTAAGATTTATAGCACCGGATGCGTTTGTGACTATATAGTTTTTTACATTTAAAAGTTGAAAAACACGAACGGGAAAAGTTACCTGCTCAACGCCGTATCCCTCATAAAGATGAAATCTGCCTTGCATTGCGATTATTTTCTTTTCTCCGATTTTGCCGAATATAAGCTTTCCGTTATGGCCCGGTACGGTGGATATGGGGAAATTCGGAATATCTTTATAGTCAAGTACAAGTTCTTTTTCAATTTCATTTGCAAACATTCCAAGTCCGCTGCCGAGCACAATCGCGGTATCGGGAATATTTTTTATTTTTGATTTTATGTAATTTGCTGTTTCGTTTGCTTTATCATAAAGGCTCATTTTATCACCTGCTTTTACTAATTTATAAGTCAATAATATATCAATTTTTTAAAAAAATCAAATATAAACAAATTTTTATTAAAATTCGCAAAAAAATCTGCAAATCCTACAATTGACACAAAGCTTTATCGTGATATACTAAATAATCGTAATTTTAATTAGGTTTGGTGAAAAGATTGAAATATGTTAAGCAGTTTTTAATTATACTTTTAATTTCGTTTATGGGCGAGGGACTTAATTTTCTTATTCCTGCGCCTGTTCCGGCAAGTATTTATGCCATGGTGATTTTATTCGTGTGCCTTTGCACTAAAATTATTAAACTTGAAGCTGTAAAGGATGCAGGTATGTTTCTTATTGAAATAATGCCGCTTATGTTTATTCCGGCCGGCGTGGGACTGATGAAAAGCTGGGGAGTTTTAAAACCGCTGATTATTCCGGTGGTTGTGATAACGGTTATATCTCTTATTACAGTAATGGCTGTCAGTGGGCGGGTATCGCAGAGAATTATTAAAGCCCAAGAAAAAAAGAGCAGCGAAAGTGAGGGTGCAGTAAATGAGTGAGTTTTTTGAAAGCTCGGCATTTTTAGGTGTTACAGTAAGCCTTTTATCTTACGCTTTCGGTTCATTTTTAAAGAAAAAATTTAAGATGGGTATTTTTAATCCTCTTCTTATTTCTATTGTTATTACTATTGTATTTCTTTTGTACTGTAATATTGATTATGATACTTATAATGACGGTGCTAAATACTTGAGCTGGCTGTTAACTCCGGCTACTGCCTGCCTTGCAATTCCGCTTTATCAGCAAATTGAACTTCTGAAAAAGAATCATAAAGCGGTGCTTTTCGGTATTTTATCAGGTGTTTTAACAAGTCTTACCACTATTATGGTTTTGGCTATTATATTTAAACTGTCACATAAGGAATATGTAACATTACTGCCGAAATCTATTACTACCGCTATCGGAATGGGAGTAAGCGAAGAACTTGGCGGGTATGTAACAATAACTGTTGCAGTAATAGTTATAACAGGTGTGTTAGGCAATATTTTAGCAGATGGAATTTGCAAAATATTTAAAATCAATCATCCTATTGCCAAAGGTATTGCTATCGGCACATCTTCGCACGCAATCGGCACAGCCAAAGCAATGGAGCTTGGAGAGGTTGAGGGTGCTATGAGCAGCCTTTCAATCGCTGTATCGGGTATACTTACTGTTTTGGGTGCAATCATTTTTGCACATATTATATAAATAAAACCTCGAGTTTTTACGCTCGAGGTTTTATTTATTTGTTTGTTCGTTTAGTCAAGTGCGTTTGATACAGCATCTCCTGCTTTGTCAACACCTGAACCTATTCCGTCTGCCACATCATCTGCGCCTTCGCCGATGTCGTCGCCGACTTTATCTGCTTTTTCGCCTGCTTTGCTTACAGCACTGCTGGCTTCGCTTTCCATATTATCTGTTGTTTTACTTGTATCGGAAACGGTGGTTTCGCTTGACGGAATTGTAGTTGTTGTCATATCATTGTTATTTTTTGCACATCCCATAAATACAGTTGCAATTACTGCAATTGCAATTGCTATAATTAAAATCTTGCTGTTCATAATGATACTTCCTTTCAAGAGTATTATTTTCTATTTTAATATAATTATTCAATTATTTTGTAAGCGTGCCGCCGTCGGAATAAAGCAAAAGCATAATATCTTCTTCATATCCTTTATCGGCGTTAATATAAATCAAAACTTCTTCTTTTGTTTCACTGCTCTTGCACCTGAATTCATAGCAGTTGGCTTCTTTTCCGTTTTCTTTCGGTATCACGCATTTTTTGCAATTGATAACTTCAAGATTTTTTGATAATTTACTTTGAGCTTCGCTTTTTGTAAGCTTGCAGTCAAAACCTTTTCGTTTGATGTGATTTGTTAAATATCCCTGTGCTTCAAGTGATACTATTTTGCCGTTATCCATTGAAACTCCGACTTTAATTAAATCTGCATAATAGGTTGTATTTTCTGTTTTGTACGCAAAATTTATTGTGCAAATATTGTTGTTAATCGCATAATAGGTGTTTTCCATATTGCTGTAACCGAGCATATTAAGATAGCTTTGAGCAAGGTTTATTGCGTTGTCTTTATCTATTGATGAACGATTGATTTTTCCGCCGTAAAGGATATAAGCCACATATCCGCCTTTTTTGGTGATTCCGATTGTTTTTTGAGAATAAGTGAATGTGTAACAAGGCATATCACCGCTGTCTTCACCCGAATATGTTACTTCGCTTATATTGCAGCCAAGTGCTTTTGCCGCAACTTCGCGTGCGCTTTCACGGCTTACTTGTTCGGCCTTTTCAAGTAAGGCCGATTTTCTGTTCAATACCGCGTCGGCAAACGGACCGTCATAAAGCAAAGTGGGATAATCTTTAAACGCTTTTGATGTTGCCGAAAAGCTGTGGGAAAGTGAAGAAATTTTCATTTCTTTTGCCTTTAGCTCATCCGTGTCAATATCCGCACCGTTGTTTGCAATTGTTGCCATATTGCTTACTGATTCGTTAAGCTCTTTTGAATATTTCAAAAGCTTTGTCAAATTTTGATGTTCTTCATCACTGATACTTTGATTTGCCGCAATTTTGATTGCAATATATGATGCATAGTCGCTTGCCTGCGTGATGAATTTGTAGGTTGAATTCAAATTCATTTGCTCAACGGGCAGGCGTGAAAGCGCGTCTTTAGCCTGTGAACATTCGGCATATAAGTCTTTGCTTATATCCATAAGCATTTTATCCGAATTTGAATAAACCGATTTTGTTAAATTGGTTTCGATTGAATCGAGATTTTCTGAAAGTTCGTTTAAACTTTGCTGATAATTCAGCTCAAGCTGTGCTTTGTATGAGTTTGCCGTAGTCATATTCATTATCGCATATATTGAAAGAACGGCCGCAAATGCAATAGCGTATGAAAACAGCCTGATATAACCTCTTTTTGTCATAAAAATTACCTCCGATTTATATTTTTGACTGAATTTTGAAAAACATTCAAAAAAATGTTTTATTGTTATGGTATTTGTGATATAATGCAATTACTTGTAATTAGTATGGAGTAGTAGAATTATGGCACGAATTAAAGGGAAAAAGCGAATAGTTGTTAAGGTGGGCACATCAACTTTAACCCACCAAACAGGCAAAACAAATATTGCAAGACTTGCAAAGCTTGCATCTGTTTTATCCGATTTAAAAAATGAAGGACATGAAATAGTGCTTGTATCAAGCGGTGCTATTGCAGTAGGCTGGTCAAAACTCGGACTTAGTGAAAAGCCGAAAACAGTCCAAGGGCTTCAGGCTTCTGCCGCTGTGGGCCAGTGCGAACTTATGTTTCTTTATGATAAATTATTTTCCGAATATACGGTAACCGTGAGCCAGCTTCTTTTTTCTGCCGAAACTTTGCGCAATCCGGAAGAAAAGGAACACTTGGTTGATACATTTAACCAACTTCTTGATTACGGTGCATTGCCGATTATAAATGAAAATGACTCGGTTTATATTGAAGAGCTTTTAAACGGTGATAATGATTGCTTAAGTGCTATGGTTGCTACTCTTATTGACGCTGATTTGCTTATTATGCTTACCGATACTCACGGTCTTTATGATTCAAATCCAAGTGAGAATGATGATGCAAAGCTCATCGGTGTTGTTGAAGAAATAAATGATGATATTTACTCAATTGCCGGCGGTGCGAGCGAAAAGGGTACGGGCGGATTTCAAACAAAAATTAAAGCCGCACAAATTGCAACGGATGATGGTATACCGGTAATAATTATGAACGGCGAAAAGCCTACCGATTTATATAAGGTACTTTCAGGTGAAAGTATAGGTACATATTTTAAGGCAAAAGGTGATAATAATGCTTGAACAGTTAGGAATAAACGCAAAAAAAGCATCGGCAAATTTGGCAGGTGCATCAACCGAACTTAAAAATAAAGCACTTGAAGCTATTGCAAATGCGCTTGTAGATAATGCTCAAAAAATTATTGATGCAAATAAAGTTGATTATAATGCGCAACTCGGAATTCTTGACGGTGGAATGCTTGACAGGCTTATGCTTGATTTTGACAGAATTAAGGGTATGGCAGACGGTTGCCTTCAGGTTATGAAGCTTGATGACCCGTGCGGCAGAGTACTTGAAACAGTTGAAAGGCCTAACGGACTTGTTATTAAAAAAGTAAGTTGCCCTATGGGTGTTATAGGTATTATTTATGAGGCAAGGCCTAATGTTACTGCCGACGCGGCTGCTCTTTGTTTAAAAAGCGGCAATGCTGTTATTCTTCGCGGCGGAAAAGAAGCAATTCATTCAAATATTGCTATTTCCGATGTTATGAGAGATGCGGTTAAATCAGTAGGTATTGATGAAAATGCAATTCAGCTTGTGCATGATACATCAAGGCAGTCATCAACAGAGCTTATGAAGATGAAAGGCACGCTTGACTGCCTTATTCCAAGGGGAAGTAAAAGGCTTATTCAGGCGGTTGTGGAAAATGCGAGTGTTCCTGTTATCGAAACAGGTTCAGGCAATTGCCATATTTATGTTGATGAAAGTGCAAATGTTAATATGGCGGCTGAAATTATATTTAATGCGAAAACACAGCGCATAGGTGTTTGCAATGCCTGCGAAAGCCTTGTTATCCACGAAAATATTATTGAAAAGGCTTTGCCGGCAATAAAAGCAAAGCTTGATGAAAAAAATGTTATTATTCGCGGTGATGAAAAAGCAAGAGCGGTTTGCCCTGATATTGAAAAGGCGAGTGAGGAAGATTTCGGCACAGAATATCTTGATTACATTATCAGTGTTAAAACAGTTTCTTCACTTGATGAAGCGATAGAGCATATAAATAAATATTCAACAGGCCATTCCGAAGCCATTATTACGGAAAATAAAGATAATGCAGATAAGTTTATGAAACTTATTGATTCGTCTTCTGTTTACCATAATGCATCAACAAGGTTTACAGACGGCGGCGAATTCGGCTTGGGTGCGGAAATAGGTATTTCTACCCAAAAACTGCACGCAAGAGGGCCTATGGGACTTAGGGAACTTACTACTACTAAATATCTAATTTTTGGAGACGGACAAATCAGATGATAACGGATGAGGAAAGGCAGAAGATGCGTAAAAAGCGTCAGCGTGCCAGAAAACGAAAGAAAATCAGAAAAAATATTTTACTCACTCTTGCAGTGATAATAATATTATTGGCTGTTTTTGTGATAACAATTAAAATTGTTAACCCTGATTTTTTTGAGGCTTTGTATGACGGCGGCAAGGGACAGCAGGTAATTGAACTTATTGATTCAAAAATATTAGGCAAAACCACCGAAACACAGCCGCAAAGCACTACTGAAAAAGAAACTACAACAAAAGAGCACGAAACAAACAAGGTAAATTATGATTATGATGATTTCGGCGTGTTCGCATTTGATACATCACTTCAAGGTAATCAAGTGGGTAATTTGCTTAATAAAACAGGTGGTGCCGTAACTTACAGTTCATCATATATTTACTATTCTGTCAGCGGCAAGGGCATTTTTCGCTTTGAACCTAATGAAGAAAAGAATTCAAATGTTATTAAAGGTAATTATAATTTTAAATATCTTAATGTGCTCGGCGATTATCTTTATGCGGTTGATACAGACAGTGCAACGCTTAAAAAATTCCCTGTTTCCGGCGGTGACAGCGTAACTGTAAGCGATAATATCGCATTTGCATATTTATATAATGATAAAATTTATTTTGTTTCAACCGATAACAGCGTAGGTTTTATAAATTTGAATGATTTTCAAAAAACGATTTTATATACTGCTTCGGCTGATAAGACGGTATCATTTGCAGGCATTTCGCTTTACAGAATATTTTTTGTGACTCACGATAATGTTGCGAATTATGATGAATATATCACCGTTAATATGAGTGATGCAAACGATGTACTCAATTGGCACGATGATACAAATAATAATGATATAGTTAATATGTCATTAGAATGTGGATTTATGTATTATTACAAAAAAAATGATGATTCATCATATTCACTTTGCAGAAAAAAATTCGGCTCTGAAAATGAAGTTGTTTTAGTTGAAAACTGCTCTGTTACAGATTATCCCGTTGTTTATTCAAACAGGCTTTATTTTAGCGAACTTGACGGTTCAAAGTTTAAAGCAAGAGAGCTGAATATGAATTCAAACGAAGTTAAAACAATGCTTTCTACATCCGATTGCGACAGCACGGGTTCTATCGGTATCGGATATGGCTATCAATATGTATTTTTAGTCGGCAGCAAGAGTGAAAACAGCGAATTTGTATGTAAAGCAAGTTGTATTTACACCTCTTCTTCCGGGGATAATACCTTAAGCTTTAACGGTGAAAAGCTTACTTATTAAATTATTATTTGAGGAAAGTTTATGGACAAGTACAAAAAATTAGCGTCAAATACAATAATATTTGCAATAGGCACTTTTTCTTCAAAGGTACTTTCTTTTTTGTTGATGCCGTTTGTTACAAGAATGATGGGAGCGGGCGATTATGGTGCTGCTGATTTGGTTCAGCAAACCGTTAATGTGCTTATTCCTATTGTAACATTGCAGGTTAACAGTGCTGCGCTCAGATTTGCACTTGATAAAGCGACAAATAAAGCAGATGTATTCAAGGTCGGAGTTAGGACTACTTTTGCCGGATTTGCGGTATTTTTGCTGTTTACTTATCCTTTAAGCATGCTTACAATCAATGATTTCCATTTAGGCGATTATATAATTTTAATTATTGCCTTTGTTTTGGTTTCAAGCCTTAGACAGCTTTGCCAGCAATTTGTCAGAGGTAGCGGCCATGTTAAGCTTTATGCGCTTGATGGTATTCTTGCAACAGCAACAACACTTGCATTTACCATATTATTCCTCGGTCCGTTTAAATGGGGTGTAACGGGATATATCGTTGCCATAATTGCATCTGATGCTTGCTCGGTTGTATTTTATTTTGCCACAGCAAAGCTTTACAGATATGTGAAATTTAATAAACTTAAAGATAAGGGCATTGCTTTTCAAATGCTTAAATATTGCGTGCCGCTTATTCCTACCGTTGTACTGTGGTGGATAATAAATGTGTCTGACAGATATATGGTAACATATTTTATTTCATCTTCTGCCAACGGACTTTATACTGCCGCATCTAAAATACCTAATTTTGTAATACTTTTTTCGCAAATATTTATTGACGCTTGGCAGCTCAGTGCGGTTGATGAATATGACCAAGAGGGCGGTGCGCACTTCTTTACCAAGGTATTTCGTGCTTATTCGGGCGGTGTTTTTGCAGTGGCTTCCGTGCTTATATTTATGTGCCAAATTATTACCAGAATACTTGTGGCAAAGGATTATTATGAATCTTGGCAATTTGTTCCTATTCTTATTATTGCTACAACTTATTCGTGTATCGTTAACTTCCTTGCCTCCGTATATATGGCGAAGAAAAAGAGCCTTATGTCACTTGTTACCGCTATGAGCGGCGCTGTCACAAACTTTGTATTAAATCTTGTGTTTATTCCGCGTATGGGTGCTAACGGTGCAGCACTTGCTACTGTTTGTGCATTCCTTGTTGTATTTGTAACAAGGGGCATTGATACAAGAAGATATATTAAAATTGACTTTAAATTACCTGTGCTTTTGAGTGAAACCGCTGTTCTTGTTTCGCAATCCGTACTTCTTCTTAAATTCGGAAATACATTGTGGATTTATGGTGTTGAAGCTGCGCTTGTTGTAGTGATGATTCTTCTGAACTTAAAGCCTATTAAGGAACTTGTAAATCTTCTTTTAGCTAAATTTATTAAGAAAAAGAAGTCATAATATAAACAATGATATATTACAGTTGCAAAAAGCATAATTTTAGTATATAATGTACAAAGAACATAGCAAAAATAACTGAAAATATAATTTTTTTTGGAGGATTTGTATGGAAAAGATGACTGTTTCGCAAGCAAAGAAAGCTATCAGCGATAAGCTTAGTCATTTCTTTGGTGTAGATACAAAAACAGCAACAGACGCTCAATATTACAAAGCAGTTGCACTTATTGTCCGTGACAGACTTTCACAGATGAACAGTGATTTCAGGCACGAAGCTAAAGGGCAGGACAGCAAAGAAATTTATTATCTTTGTATGGAATTCCTTATGGGCCGCTCACTTAAAAATAATCTTTACAATCTTGATTTAACAGATACATTTAAAAAAGCACTTGAATCATTTGATGTAAGCCTTGATAAGCTTTATGAAAAAGAGCCTGATGCAGGACTTGGTAACGGCGGTCTTGGCAGACTTGCAGCTTGCTATCTTGACGGTCTTGCTACAAACGGTTTTCAGTCAATGGGTTATTCAATCAGATATGAAGCAGGTATTTTCAAGCAAAAGCTTGTTGACGGCTGGCAGACTGAACTTCCTGATTTCTGGCTTCCGGGCGGTGATGTTTGGCTTGTTCCGCGTGATGAAAGAAGTGTTGAAGTTAAGTTTGAAGGTTGGGTTGATGAAAGCTGGGACGGTGATTTCCACCATGTTGATTACAGAGATTGCAACACTGTAACAGCAGTTCCTTATGATATGTATGTTTCAGGTAAAGGCAAGGGTGTTTCTAGGCTTCGTCTTTGGGCATCAAGAAAACCGGAACTTGATATGGGCCTTTTCAATTCGGGTTCATATGTTAAGGCTATGGAGCAAAGTGCTATGGCTGAAGCTATTTCTAAAGTTCTTTATCCTGCCGATAATACACCTGAAGGCAAGTCGCTTCGCCTTCGTCAGCAATATTTCCTTGTGTCAGCGTCAATTCAGGATATTATTCAGCGTCACCTTACTAGATACGGTACACTTGATAATCTTCCTGATAAAGTTGCAATTCATATTAACGATACGCATCCCACAATGGCAATTCCAGAACTTATGAGAATTATGCTTGATGAATGCGGATATGATTGGGACACTGCTTGGTCGTTGGTAACAAGAACTGTGGCTTATACCAACCATACAGTTATGAAAGAAGCACTTGAATGCTGGAGTGAAGATCTTTATAAGCGCCTTCTTCCTCGTATTTATTCAATTACTAAAGAAATTGATAATCGCTTCCGTGCATATGTTTGGGGCGCAACAGGCGACGCAGATAAGGTTGAAAGAATGGCTATTGTTTCAGGCGGCGTTGTAAGAATGGCTAACCTTTGTGTTGCAGGTTCACATTCTGTTAACGGTGTATCGGCACTTCATTCTGAAATTCTTAAAGATACTGTATTTAATGATTTTTACACCATTACCCCTGAAAAGTTCACAAATGTAACAAACGGTATTGCATTTAGAAGATGGATTTGCCAGTCAAATCCGAAGCTTACTTCATTTATTACCGAACTTATCGGTGACGAATTTATTACAAAGAGTGATGAACTCCTTAAACTTCGTGAATTTAAGGATGATAAGCAGGTTCTTGACAGGCTTGCAGCTATCAAGCTTGCAAATAAAGAGAGATTTGCAGATATAGTTAAAAAGAGAAACGGTATTGAACTTGACCCTACATCTATATTTGATGTTCAGGTTAAAAGACTTCACGAATACAAGAGGCAGCAGCTTAATGTTCTCAACATTATTGCCGAATATCAAATGCTCAAGGCTAATCCTAATATGGAATTCCAGCCGAGAACATACATTTTTGCATCAAAAGCAGCTCCGGGCTACTTTATGGCCAAGAAGATTATTGAACTTATTGATGCACTTTCAAAGGTTGTTAATAATGACCCTGATATTAAAGGCAGAATTAAAGTTGTATTTATGGAAGATTACAATGTTTCTCTTGCTGAAAAGCTTATGCCTGCGGCAGATATTTCAGAGCAGATTTCACTTGCCGGCACAGAAGCATCAGGTACCGGTAATATGAAGCTTATGTTAAATGGTGCTATTACTCTCGGTACTCTTGACGGTGCAAATGTTGAAATTCACGATGCTGTCGGTGATGATAATATCTTTATCTTCGGTTTGAAAACTCCTGAGGTTATGCAACTTCAAAAGAAGGGTTATAATCCTATGGAATATATGTATAATAATGATGTGCTTAAATCTGCTGTTGAATTTATTCAGGCAGGGGTTAACGGAAAAAGCTTTGGTGAAATCAGCTCATCACTTATGAATGTTGACCAATATATGGCACTTGCTGATTTTGCGGATTACCAAAAGGCACAGCAATTGTCTGCTAAGGCATATCAGGATAAAGAAAAGTTTGCAAGAATGTCGCTTATGAATATCAGCGGTGCAGGTATATTCAGTGCTGACCGTTCAATTATGGACTATGCGAATAATATTTGGCATACACAGCCGGTTAAGTTTAAGGAAGAAACACCTAAAGCTTCTAAAAAATCAGCTCCTATGCAAGCCGAAGCAAAGAAGCCTGCAAAAAAGAGTGCTGCAAAGAAAGCTGAACCTAAAAAGGAAACAGCAAAAAAGCAGACTAAAAAGCCTGTAAAAAAATCCAAGTAATCATTTTATTATAATTTAAAGAGGTTAATTAAATTAACCTCTTTAGTTTTGTATAGAGGTTTGAAGTGCAGATATATAATTCACGAGATAAGTCATACAAATCAATAATTTCGGCAATTGCATCAAATGAAAAATGCAAATTTCGTATTATAGTTCCAAGAGATATGAAATGCTGCGGCGCGTGCCTTGCCATAACAAAGGAAAGTGAGCAAACAGCTTATTATAATATGTTTTGGGCAGGAATGTGCGGTGAGAATTTTGAATATTGGGAGCTTCATTTTTATGCCACCACACCGGGACTTTATTTTTACCATTTTGAGCTTGATACCCCTTGGGGCAAAAGCTATATTAAAAATGCAGGTGAGGGTAGGGGCGAACTTAATGCATTTTTGCCTGATTTTCAGCAAACCGTGTATGATGAAAATTTTGTCACACCTGACTTTTTAAAAGGTGGAATAATGTATCAAATTTTCCCGGATAGATTTTTTAAATCAAATCAAGAAAAGAAAAATGTGCCAACCACACGCGTTTTGCGCAAATGGGGCGATACTCCTTATTGGAATGAGGAGCAGATGAACGGTATTTGGAATAATGATTATTTCGGCGGTGACCTTAAAGGAATTGAAGAAAAATTACCTTATATCGCAGATTTGGGTGTCACCTGTATTTATCTGAACCCTATTTTTGAATCACATTCAAACCATAGATATGATACTGCCGATTATGAAAAGGTTGACAGCCTTTTGGGTGATGAAAATGACCTTAAGAGCCTTTGCAAAAAAGCAAAGGAAAAGTATGGAATAAGTATAATACTTGACGGTGTATTCAGCCATACAGGTTGCGACAGCAGATATTTTAATATGTATAATCATTATAATGATGTGGGGGCATATAACAGCAAGCAAAGCCCATATTATTCATGGTACAAATTCATAAATTGGCCTGATGAATACCATTCCTGGTGGGGTATTAAGCTTTTGCCGGAAGTTATTGAAGAAGATGAAAGTTACAGAAATTACATTTGCGGTAAAAACGGAATACTGAAAAAATGGCTTAAATGCGGCATTGCGGGTTACAGGCTTGATGTTGCAGATGAATTGCCTGATATTTTTCTTGATGATTTAAGGAAATCCGTAAAATCGGAAAATCCTAATGCTATTATTATCGGCGAAGTGTGGGAAGATGCCACAAATAAATTTGCTTACGGGCAGAGAAGAAAGTATCTTCTCGGCGAAGAACTTGACAGCGTAATGAATTACCCGTTTGCAGATGCGGTGTTGGACTTTGTTCGTTTTGCTAACGGTGACAGCTTTTTTAACAGCGTTATGTCAATAGTTGAAAACTATCCGCCACAGGTATTAAGCGTGCTGATGAATCATATCGGAACTCACGATACTGTGCGAGCAATTACCCGCCTTGCAGGTGAAAATCCTGACGGGCACGACAGAACTTGGCAGTTTGAGCATAATACTCTTTCAAAATTTGATTATTTAAGGGGCGTTTCTATGATGAAAATTGCTTCCCTTATTCAGTTTACACTTCCGGGTGTACCGTCAATATATTACGGTGATGAAATCGGTATGCAGGGTATGAAAGACCCGTTTAACCGCGGATGTATGGCTTGGGATGATGTAAACGATGAACTTTTGAAGTGGTATAAGCGTCTTGGGCAAATCAGGCACAGCTCAAAAGCTTTTATAAACGGTGATTTTGAAAAAGTTTATTGTGACGGAGGAGTTATTGCATATTCACGCAACTGCGAATCAGATAGTGTTTTGGTTGCAATAAATAATTCAAATGAAAGTAAAAAAATATTTGTCGGCACACAGTGGGATAATTCCTATTCGCTTTTCGATGAAATATGTGTTGACGGTTTTATAACTTTACCGCCTTATAGATATACTTTGCTTTCAAAACAAAATAAATAAAATAACCCCGCCGTTTTCTTTCAATATGAAAGTTAACAGCGGGGTTATTTTTTTAATATAGCATAAATTATATATATTCAACATTTTCGCTTGATTTAAACATCATTATAAAAGGAATTATAAGCAATGCGCTTGCGATAAAAACACTTTTAACATCAAGATATTTTGTTACTACCGCACCCACAATTGCACCTATAACGAAAAACAGATTTATGCCATAATAGGTCAAGCTTCTTATTGCGATACTTTTATCTTTCTTGCTTAATCCTAAAAAAAGGAGTTCCGTACCGCTTCTTAAATTGCCGGTACACATTGTTGTTGCAACGGTGTTACCGTTTATAACTCTGAAACTTTCAACTTGAAGTGAGCATACAAACGATACCATAACATTAACAAAGGTGTTGCCCTTGCCGCTTGGAATGAAACCGCATATTATCAGGATAATTATTTCTGCCAAAACAATTATTTGCCGCCAGTGCATATGCGTGTTTTTTTTAAGTGTTGCCTTAATTACTTCGGAAATTAAAATGCCGAGTGCAAATGCAAGGATAGGCACAACATAATGTATTACCCTTTCAAAATCGCCCTTTGCAATATTTATGCCCATAAGTACAATGTTACCCGTTTGAGCGTTTGCAAATACACCGCCGCGCGTGATATATGTATAAGCATCAAGAAAGCCGCCGCAAAGTGCAAGCATTATGCCGAGTATGAAATTTTCACTCATTTGTTTTTCTTTGAATTTTTTATTTAATTCCATATTAGAAATCCTTGTGTAAAATACATTTATTAAGCGGACGAAGTGTTTTCGTCCGCCCAAACCTTATATAAACGATGTTATACTCTTGCCACCATTTCACCGTATTCTTCTTTACTCTTTTTGATAAATTCTTCAACCTGTGTTGCACTTGGCATAGCGTCAGAGCATGAATGTGCGCTGATAAGAATTGAGGCAGAAGCTGAGCCGAATTCAAGACATTCAATTATTTCTTTTCCTTGAAGCAAGCTGTAAAGGAAGGATGAACCGTAACCGTCACCGCCGCCGAAACCTTTAAGCTTAACAGCAGGGAATGGCTTGATAGAATAGAATTTACCGTCATTTGTATATGCGGTTGAACCCTCTTTACCGTGCTTGATAACGCAGATGGCCGCACCGAATGACTGCCAATATTTTGCAGATTCAGGGTCGGAATCTTTGACACCTACAATGCCTTCGGTTAAATCAAATTCTTCTCTCGAACCCATTATAATGTCGGCATTTTGTGCTACAAGGCTGTAATATACGGCGATTTCATCTTTTGAAGTCCAGGTGTATTCCCTGTAATCAATATCAAATACAATGCGAACATTATTCTTTTTTGCAAGCATCATAGCTTTAAGGCAAGCTTCTCTTGACGGTGATTTCGCAAGTGCTGTACCACTGATTACAATCGCTTTTGCCGATGCTATGTATTCTTCGTCTATATCTTCGGCAGCCAAACAAAAGTCTGCAACATTGTCACGATACATAAGTATTGATGATTTTTCTTTTGAAAGAATTTCCGTAAATGTAAGGCCGATACATTCACCGTTCTTTGCTCTTGTTACATGGCTTGTATCAATACCCTCTTTTTCAAAATAGTTAACTACAAAATCGCCGAATTGGTCATTGCTGACACATCCGCAAAAGCCTACTTTGCAGCCAAGCCTTGCAAGGCCTACTGCAATGTTTGCAGGTGAGCCACCGACATATTTGTTGAAATTTGATGATTCGCTGAGTGGCATATACATATCTGTCGGATTAAAGTCGATAGCAATTCTGCCGATTGGAATAAAGTCAAGTGGCTTTGACATATCAAATTCTACATATTTCATAAATTTTACCTCTCATATATACAAATAATATTGTTAAGCTTTATTGTCTGTGCCGAAAATCAAAATGTGCTTTTTGGCATTTTGATAAGCACCCTCAACTTCAGCACCCTGCAAATCATAGTATCCGCTTATTTCACCTTTTTCATAGGCAGATTTAACTGTATGCTCAACACTGTCAAAAGTAGCTGTTGCAATATTTATTTTTTTTATACCGGTATGAGCACAGCGTACAAAATCATCAGGTGTAATTCCTGTGCCGCCGTGCAAAACAAGCGGTAATTTTGTATTTTTTTCAACTTCTTCCAGTATATCAAATCTGAGCTTTGGTGTGCTTTTGTAATTTCCGTGTGCATTGCCTATTGCAATTGCAAGTGCATCAACACCTGTTTCTTTTTCAAATTTAACTGCGTCTTCAGGTTTTGTGCAGTTAATGGCAATGTCTTCGCTTCCGTCTTCAGAACCGCCCACACAGCCTATTTCTGCTTCAACATCCGCACCGTATTTTTTAGCAAGTTTTATAACTTCTTTTGTAACTTTAATGTTTTCATCAAGCTCCAAGTGTGAACCGTCAAACATAACAGATGTAAAGCCAAGTTCAAGTGCTTGGCTGATTTTTTCAATGGTTTTGCCGTGGTCAAAATGAACTGCAACAGGTGTTTTGGCATATTTGGCACTTGCTACCATAAGCGGCCCTATAAGTTCAAGCGGACTTTGTTTGAGCCTGACTTCCGCTATTTGCAAAATAACAGGCGCATTAAGTTCCTCACTTGCTTTCAGTACACCAAGCACCATTTCCATATTTGCTACTGAAAATGAGCCAACAGCATAGTTGCCTTTTTGTGCATCGGCTAAAAGCTTACTCATGTTTACAAGCATATTATTTTTACCCTCTTAAAATAAAATGGGCGAGTTGACAGTAAGCCGAGTTCTGTCGTGGGCAATTATCTATCTAGTTGCAAAATTACTCTTGCAATCAAGCCATCCTTCGAAGTTATGTGTCGAGCAAACAACCCTTCAGTCGATGTTGCAGTGAATAGGGTTTACATGGCAGGGAATGTTTCCACCCCCTCGGTGAGCTCTTACCTCGCCTTTCCACCCTTACCTGCTAAATATAACAGGCGGTATATCTCTGTTGCACTTTCCCTAAGGTCACCCTCGGCGGCCGTTAGCCGTTATTCTGCTCTGTACTGCTCGGACTTTCCTCATACCGATAATTCGGCACGCAATTGCCAAGTCAACTCGCTTCTTCTATTTTAAGGTAATTTATTATTCATGTCAATATATTTTATAAAATGGTAGTTGAAATAGTTTTAAATATGTAGTATATTCTTTAGTAGAATTGGAGGCGATTGTATGCCACGCTTTGAAAATGAAGATTTTGACCCTAAAAAAAGAAGCAGGGAAGATATAGACAGAACAGTTCCTAAAGATGAAGATTATTATAATTATTCACCTATGGATGTTGACCTTAATTTTAATTCTAAAAAAAGAGACGATGTTGTAGTTGATAATCAGCGAAAAAGCTCAAATTATGGGGATTATCAGCTTGATGATAAAGGCGATGTCACCTTTAAGAGTGAAACTATTGATGATTTCAGCAGAAGCGGCAGTCATTCAAAAGCTTTAAAGGGTAATTTTGCAAAGTTAAATAACAGCAGACCTAATCATCATTTTGATAACAAACCCGGTAAAAACAAAAGGCACAGCAGTAAAAAGGGCAAGAAAGCAAAGGCTGTTTTGGCAGTTATTTTGGTGCTTGTTCTTATTATAGTAGGCTCGGTATTTCCGGTTCTTGCAAGAGTTAATTATGATGAGAAAAAAGAAGATAAGTATGTTACCGCAAGCGATTTGAAAAATGATTCGTCGGTTAAAAATATTCTTCTTTTAGGTGTTGATGCCAGAAATGGTGAAAATGCCGAGCAAACACGAAGTGATACTATGATGATTGTAAGCGTTGATTCAAAGCATCATTCTATAAAGCTTGTGTCGTTTCTTCGTGATACTTGGGTGTATATTCCGTCACTCGGGCATGAGCAAAGGCTCAATGCGGCATGCTCTGACGGGGGATATAAAAATGTAGTTGAAACTATTGAATATAATTTCGGTATAGATGTTGAAGGATATGTGGTAACCGATTTTGAAATGTTTAAGGTACTGGTGGACAGCCTTGGCGGTGTTAAAATTGATGTTACCGAAAAAGAAGCTAAAGAAGTTACAAATCATCCGAAAAGATATGGCGATGTTACACTTGAATCCGGTAATAATAAACTTACCGGTGAGCAAGCACTTGCTTATTGCAGAATAAGGAAGATTGATACCGATTTCGTCAGAACTCAGAGGCAGCGTACGGTTATGAGTGCGATACTTAAAAAAGCACTCACAAATCCTTTTAAACTTTATAAAATGGCATATAACAGTGCACCGTATATTGAAACCGATTTATCAAAAGGTGAACTTATGGGGCTTGTGTCAAAAGCAGGTACTTGCGTATTTAATATTCACCAAACAAGCGTTCCTTTTGACGGAACTTGGGATTATGCAAATATTTGGGGCAACAGTGTTATTAAAATCAATACAGAAAAAAATAAGGACAAACTTATTGACTATATTTATAACTTATCTTCAGCCGATATTAAAGCACAGGAAAAATCAGATGAATAATGTTGACAAAAATGTCAACAAAAAGGCAACGAATAAAATTCGTTGCCTTTTTGTTTTTTATCATTTATCAAAAGAAGGATTGAACGCATAGTAGTTTTTACTGTCAAGTTTATCCGTAACAAGCCTTAAGCCTTCACCGAAACGCTGGTAATGCACAATTTCTCTTTCACGCAGAAATTTAATAGGCTCAATAATATCAGGGTCGTCAACAAGGCGCAAAATGTTATCATATGTTACCCTTGCTTTTTGCTCTGCTGCCAAATTTTCATTTAGATCGCCGATTGTGTCACCGGTTGATGCAATTGATGCGGCATTCCACGGTGAACCGCTTGCGGCAGTCGGGTAAACACCCGCTGTGTGGTCAACAAAATATGCCATAAAATTAGGATTTTTTTCAATTTCGTCTTCGGTTAAATTGCGGGTAAGCTGATGCACCATAGTGCCTATCATTTCAAGATGCCCTAATTCTTCCACACCGATGTCCGTCAATAAACCTTTAAGCTCCGGATACGGCATTGAATAGCGCTGTGAAAGATAGCGAAGTGAAGCGCCTAATTCACCCTGAGGTCCACCGTATTGCTTTTAGATATAGATTAGAGATAAAAATAAATAGCGAGGTTGTTATCCTCTTTTTCGTATGTTATATGGTCTATTATTGTGCGGAGTGCTTCGTTTTTGGCTGCTTCGTCTGCTTCCGGCGATTTTATAATTTTAAGTACATTTTGACACTTTTCTAAAAATTCATTAGGAATAGTGTCATTTTTCTTTTTAGGTTGTTGAATTTTTGCACTTTCATATTCACTGATTCGTGATTGATAAGTGCGCTTTTTGATTCCGTATTCTTCAAGTGTATCAAATCCTGCGTCGTAAGCTTCACTTGCTCGGCGGATTTTCTCTTTTTCTTGCTTGATAAGCTTATCGTAGTCGATATTCTCTTGCGGATTGTTTTGCGTTTTATAAATGATATTAAAATCTAATGTTTTAAGTGTTTCCTCAATCTTATCTATAACAACTCTGTTCGCCTTGGCAATTGAAAGGCTGTGAGATACCTTGCATACACCTCTTGCGTATTGGTGGCATTGCATTGCCGGGTATTTAGTGCCGACATATACGAGTGTTGCGCCACAATTACCACAGCGTACTAAACCTTTTAGCATGAATTGAACCGGCTGTTCCTTACGCTGATATTTACCGTAGCGCTTTTTCTGGTCCGCAATCATATCCTGCACTTGTTCAAATTTTGCGGTATCAATAATAGCTTCGTGCTTTCCGTCAACAATCATAACGCTGCTGTTATCACCTTTATATCGCGATTTTGAGCCTTTACACTCCGGTGACCAACGAATTTTTCCGATGTAAACCGGATTTTGTAAAATATATTCAACAAAACGATTATCCGGAATGTTTCCACGCTTTGTTCTGATTCCCATTGTGCCTAATTCCTGTGCTATTGCACGGTAGCCTTTTCCTGATAAATATGAATCATAAATATAATTGACGATTTTTGCATCATCATTTGGAATAAATGATTTTCCCTGCGAATCATAGCCGAACGGAGCAGCACTCATTGCTTCGCCACGGCTGGCTTTTTCAGTCATTCCTCGTGTGACTTCCTGCGAAAGTCTTGTTGAATAATATTCATCCATAAACTCGATTATTCTTTCAATCAGAGGAGCGAAAGGCGAATCGTCTATTGTTTCGCTGACGGATATAACAGCCACATTGATTTTGCGAAGCATTGATTTATAAACGATACTTTCTTCTTGATTTCGTGCAAAACGGCTGAATTTCCAAACGAGGATTGCGTCAAACGGATGTTCTTTTGATTTTGCGTAGCCTATCATACTGTTAAAAGCCTTACGCTTTTTTACACTTCTGCCGGATATTCCGTCGTCGTAAAATACATATTCATCAGGCACTATATAATCATTGTTTTTTGCATATTGCCGAATAAGCTTAAGCTGACTGTCCGGGGAGTATTCATCCTGCCGGTCATCAGATACTCTGATGTATGCTGCGGCATATTTCATTTAATCACCTACCTAATCTATTGTTACCTTAATATTACAGCCATAATACTTTTTAGGTGGTTCGCCACCGGTGATTTCTACAATTTTAGCTGTGATTTTATGGTCGGAGTTATTATAAATGAGTTCGCTTTTTTGAGCGTTAATCTCGCCTAAATCTTCGTCAGTGCGTGTTAAAATTGCAAGGAATACATCTTTTCCGTCACGGTTGACATATGGTTCAAGATGAATAGGAAAATCCGCGAATGGTTCCGGTGAAAGATAGTCGGTATTTTGATTGATTGATTGTAAGAAAATTTGACGAGAATGGCAAAAAATACTGCTGCAGTCGGTAACCTTATCGAGATTTGTATAAAAAGAATTATTTTCGTCTAATAAGCCATAGTTATCATTGATTCTTAATTTTATGTTGTAAAGTAATTGGATGTGTTGAGTAGCTATGTATTCAGTCGGTGTGAAATGCCTCGCAAACCGATTTTCAAATTTTATATAAGGCTCATCGTTAAAAATAATTTGGTCGTTAGGCATATTCGCAATATCTTTTAAATCTTCATATTGAAAAATAAATTTATAATATTCTTCAGGAAAGATTTCTTTCAAATCATCAATTTGACTCTTAATATTAAAATATTCGATAGGAGTAAGGTTTGAGCAGGTATCAAATAAATATTTTTTTAGTGAATTAGATAAGTCTGTTTCTTTTTGCTTAATGTTCAAAATAATATCAGATAGCTCTTTTGCTTTTTGTGAACAAATTTCTTTTATTTTAAGTTGTCCTTTATAGTATCTGTTACGCTTATTATAAACATTGATTTCTAATTCTTTGTCGTTTTGACCGATAGTATATGATACATAAAGTGCTTTTTGATAATCATCATTTTTAAGTGAAATTTTATCAGTTAACTTGGGAATTAGCCATTTGGCTATTTGATAAATTCCTATCAAAGCAATAGGACCGGCGAGAAAAATACGAGGCTTTCCGAATAACGGTTCGAGTGCAAACAATGCACATAATAGAATTATAAATGAAAGAATTATGCCGAGTATTTCTCTTGCGTTACTGCTTAATTTTTTTGTCGGTTCTGTAAATGCACAGCAGTTATATAAATATAATTTTTCACCTTGATTAAAATTTATTATAGGTTTCGTATCGGCTCGAAAAATGTTTCCTGCACCTTTTCCTTTGCTGTCAATAACGCAGTAAGCTGCATAATTTTTAAAATAACTGTCAGTGTTTACTTCTAAATGATAATTTCCGGGTTCGTCTTTTGACAAGAACATTTCATCCTTAATTTCTTCAAAGTCATTTTCATCAATATAAACGAAATGGTCCGCTCCAGACTTTTTATAAAGAAATTCTTGTATTGTTAAATTGTACTCCTCGTTCATTTTTTCCCCTTATTGTATTGATTTATAAAATCCTCAAAGTTTGAATAAACTTTTCTTTCTAATTGGCTTGTTAAAAACTTATTTCGCTTATAAAGCAATTCCATGCGTTGTGCTCTGTATGTAGCGGCTTGATAAGAAATGTTGCATATCTGCGAAATGTCATTTGCGCTATGTAAGTGAAGCCCCCAAAGGACACAAGCCGGTGCAAGTAGCCGAGCGGCAAACATATCAGCTTGCGTTTCTTCTTCAGGTTTTTCTTTATATTCATTTTCACTATCGCTTCTGTTAAGCAAGGATATGTGGCCTAAGAATATATGACCGAGTTCGTGTGCAATAGTAAATCGTGCTCTTTCTGATGACATATTATCGTCGAAAATGATATACCATTTGCTGTCTATAAGTATGCTTAACCCTATTTGATTATCCTTGAGAAGATGACAATCACTATTTTTTACAACTTTAATATCGGCTTGTCTTGCGATATCGGTTATTTTTACCGGCAATTGCCTCACGTTATAATCTAAAAGGATTTGCCATGAAGCGTTGCGTACGTATTTATATTTTCCATAATTTATCATTTTTTATCACCACAAACATTTTAAATGTTTGCAGTAATGAATTATACAAGTAAATATTGGTAATTATAATAAGCTATATATCCTCATTAAAGTCTTTAGCTTTTTTCAAGCTCTCAACTTCCTGCGCTGAGAGTTTTATTTTTTTAGCATTAGTACGTGCAGCCATAGGATATTCGACTTTTCTTTGTGAATTATTGCTAATTCCGAGAAGAGTGTTTACTGCTGATTGCATTTCGGGCTTGTTACGGTATGCAGTTACTAATTCTTTTTCAAGAGAAGAAAAACGAAAATTAGGCTCTCTTTCAACATCATAACCCATAAGCCATGTTTCAGTAACATTTAAAGCCTCAGCAAGAATAGACAATCTTATTTGAGTGGGTTCTGCCTTGCCTGATACATATTGACTAATGTCATTTCTACCAAGTCTTACATTATATTTTTCGCAAAACGGCATACACTTGTTTAACAAGTCAACTTGTCTTAAATTTTTTTCTTGCATTATTAGTTTTAAGCGTTCTTGTGTATTACTTTTTTTCATAAATTCACCGCCTTTGATACAATATTAGCATAACATAACATAAAGTTCAACAAAGATTACAAAAAAGTTCAAGAAAATGTATTTTTGTGCTTGACAAAATCAAAAAGCAGTGATATATTAAAAGTGTTCAAAGAATTGAACAAAAGGAGATTTCTTTATGATATATGATTATTCAAAGTTAATAGGCAAAATTGCAGAATATTATAAAACTCGTAGAGCCTTTTCAAAGGCTATGGAGATTTCAGAAAAGTCTTTATCAGTAAAACTAAATAATAAAGCGTCTTTTTCACAAGATGAGATTGAAAGAGCGTGTGTTTTGTTGCATATAGCTGATTTTGAGATACCGTTATATTTTTTTACAAGAAAAGTTCAATAACTTGAACATTTCACTAACACTTAATCAAGGCAGCAGGGCGCAGGTAGAAAATATTCCCCTTACCGTTAACTGAAATCAGCCGAAAAGCTATCGAAAAATTTCTTTTGAAATAAATCGTCTTATACTCCTCTTTTGATTTTTTAATTGCGATAGTTAGCCTTGCTGTTTTGGTTAAGTGTTAGTGATACGGACAAAAAGGTTCATCATATTTTAAATTGAGGTGATGAAATGGCAAGAAAACCATTAACTGCAACGGTTAATGTAATTATGGAAGACAAAAGTATAAAGCCATTTGAGAAATTAACGAGTGATGAAGTTGAAAAATTAAGGCAAAATGTGAAAAAAAGACTTGAAAGCGCAATGAGCTTATATTTTTCAAATCATCCGGAAGAATTCAAAAAACTTTAAATATAAATGAAGGGAAGTGAAAAAATGTTTAAGTTACCGGCAATATCGCTTGCATTATTTGTAATATATTTAACGATATGCAAAGTGGCTATTAAAAACAAGAAAAAGAAAAAGCCACTCCGCAAGCGGAATGGCTTTGAACGAAAATGCCGATATATATTCTCCGATAATGCCGAGTGGGAATACATATTACACAGCATTAAATGAGTTGTGATAACCCAATTGACACCATTATGTTATCACAACTCTTATAAAAAATCAATAGGAGTTGAAAAAAATATGGAAGTTTATACAAATGAAATTTGCGAAAGCTGTGCAAACGGAAGCTTTGACAAGTGCGAAGCTGATTTTACACAAATAACGCTTGATGATGTGACAAGGGCAGTTGTTGACTGTGATATTTACAAGGCTAAGCCGAAGCATAAGCTTAAGATTACATATGAATGCGAGGGCAGGACGGCTGTCGTTGAAAAGGTGGTATACGAACTGCCCAAAGTCGAATGGCAGCAGGCAGACAAGAGCACCGGGAATATGAGCACCGACGATATCAAGGTTATTGTTGAATATCTTAACAATAAAATCGGTGCGCACTATAAGCCAAACGGTAAGAAAATGAAAGAGTTAATCAGGGCAAGAATGAATGAGGGCTATACGGTTGAGGATTTCAAGACGGTAATTGATAAAAAATTCAAAAGCTGGGGCAAAGACCCGAAAATGAGCTTATACTTACGGCCGTCAACGCTTTTTGGTACACGCTTCGGTGAGTACCTGAACGAGTATCAAGCCAAAAATCCAAATCGACTAAACTGCAAGCCTACATTTGATATAGAGCAGGTCACGAAAGATGCAATGAATAATTTTGAAATCTAAAGAATACAGGGAGTAAAAGATGATAAATAGTGTTGTTTTAATGGGACGGCTTACTTACGAACCGGAACTAAAGGCTACAAATGAGGGCACGTCTTTTATAAACTTCCAAGTTGCGGTTGACCGAAGCTATTCCAAGGACAACCGTGCTTGTGACTTTATAGATTGTACCGCTTGGCGACAGACTGCTGAATTTATTTCTCGTTATTTCCACAAAGGCTCAATGATTGCTGTTGAGGGCAGACTACAAACAGATAATTATGTTGCGAACACAGGCGAAAATAGAAAAAGCGTAAAAGTGATTGCTAATCAGGTCAGCTTTTGCGGCGAAAAAGGACAAACCCCGGCGCAAGTAAACGAAAATACAGAATTTGAGGAAATAGAATAATGAGGGCTGCGAAAAACTGTTGTTACATGAAAGTGACAAACGATAAATACAGATTTCCGGTCGCAGTTGCCGATTCCGCAGGTGAGCTTGCACGAATAGTCGGCGCAACAAAAAATACGGTTTTATCTTCAATATCGCACGGTACCGGTACTTATGAAAAGGTTGAGTTAGAATAGTTGATTAAAAATTCACATAGCAGCAGGGTAAGGTGATTTTATGGGTGAAGCGAATATTGAAAAGTTTGAATTTATCGGTGAAAGCAACCGGCGTAAGTATTATGCAAGTAATCAAGGCTACATAATGAGTGTTTCGACAAAAAGTTTTGTTGAACGCAAGCTAAAGGAGTTAAACAATGAAAATTCTATATAGAAAAGAAATCAATGTTCCGAGTGGTTTCTATTGTACAAATTGTCAATGCCTAATGAGAGAGAAAAATATGCAAAATAAATTTGTTTATTATTGTCGGTTATCAGGACAGTACAAAATACCGAATACTAAGGGACAGTTTATAAAAGATAATTTTTGCGTTTCAAATTGTCTTGAAGCATTAAATAGGAGTTGAAAGAATGAACAAGATTAAAGATATTGAATTAAAACAAATGAAAGACCTTAATAATTGGAAAGAAATTACAAGAGGATTGTATCGCTTTGTAGTCGGCACGAGTGCTTGCTATGAAATTCATATCAAAATATACGAACACAATACGCCTGTTTTAATGGCAAATGCAAGTTTGTTTTTAGTTGGCGAATGGGTTGACAAAAATGGTGTTAATTTCTTTTCAAGGGAATGTTTGTTATCAAAACAAAGTGTTAGAAATTGTATTGAAAAAGCAATACAAGATTACAAGGAAAATATGAGTTGAGGGAGTAGAAATGACAGATAGAGAGCGTATATATAACCTTGTCGACAAGGTATGTGATTTATCTATTAAAGCAATAGATAAAATAACGGAATTAAAGCAAGAGAACAGCAAATTAAAACAGCGAGTTGCAGAACTTGAAAAGCCAAAGAAAAAGCGTAAGTTTAGGGCTATGACGGTAAAAGAATATTGTGACAAAGTAGGAGATTGTAAAAAATGTTCTTACTGTTTTGACACAATATTCTGTGATTATATGAAATTTAACGGAATTGTTAAAATGAAAACGAGCGTTACACCTTATAAAACCAAAGACGGCAAATACATATTTATTGAAGATTGCAACACAGAGGTGAAAAATGAATAAGGAGTTTACTAATTTTTTTGCTATTATTGGAATATTATTTTTGATTGTAATAGTTGGATTTACTTTAATCGTAATATTGAGTTTTATTCAACAAAAAATTGATGAGTTAAAAAACTATTACAGAATTAAACATAGATTTGATAAGCCACCGCTTGCCGATTGTTATTGCATAGATTGCAAGTCTTACAATCGTGAAAATGAGAGATGTTATATGCTTAACCGAAACACAGCAAATAATTGGTTTTGTTGGAATGCAAAACCGATTGATGTTGAAACGGCAAAGCAATTAGAAAGCGAGGTAGAGAAATGAAATTTGAAAAAGTAACAGAATTATGCAAAAAAAGTAGGAAGTTTTTAATCTTTAAGTATTCAGAAAAGATATATTTTCTCGGTACCGGTAACGCAATGTTTGTAGTGCCTGACGGTACAATTTGTACACCTGAATACTTGACCTCTTTTGCCGGGCTAAAACCTTTAGAGGTGGAAAATACAATTTTCGATAAGAAAGATTTTCCGTTTGAATTTGATATATCCGATATTGCAGACAACGAATCGTATGTAAGCTTGCCGGAAATAAGGGTGTCAGACTTTGACGGAAAGAACGAATGCGTACCGATATTTACGGCAAAAGGTGCTGTTTTTGTGCCGTCGATTTATTTTGAACCGTTTAAGAATGATGAATACGAGCTGTATGAAAGAAAAACAAGCGAAGATGTTTCGTATCTCGTAATAAAAGTAGGTATGTTTGTTAAGGCTGTTATCGTTTTAGATTATTCAAATCTTGCTTTACAAACAGTTACATATTTTAAGACGGTAGCAAAAGCACTTGAAAAAAGCTATCAAGAACAAGTGATTATTTCAGTAAACCAAGGCAAAGTATTAAAACATAAGAAAGACGAACAGGAGTAAACAATGAAAATATTTATAAGTCAGCCTATGAAAGGCTATTCAAATTTTGAAATTGAAATCATAAGAGGAAAGATTAAAGAAGCACTTAAAGAAAAGTACGGAAATGATATTGAAATTATCGACAGTTTTATAAAAGGTGCTCCGGCAAACGCTAAACCGTTATGGTATTTAGGCGAATCGCTTAAAAGGCTAAGCACAGCAGATATTGCGGTATTTGCGTATAACACACCTGAATTCGGTGACAAAATTGCTTTGGCAAGAGATTGCGACAGAGAGGAAAAGTGTGCAAGAGAATATGACACCTTATGTCTTTATGTCGCATTTTATAAAAACAGTTTTAAATCGGATGTAAATATTGAACTCAGCAAACTATCAACCCAAAGACCTGATTTTGTGGAGTGATGAAATGAATTACATAGAAGCTTGGGAAAAACTAAATGAGAAGAAGGACAAGCAGCAGGCTTTATATAATCAAAAAACAGCTACAAAGAAGCTTGTTAGGCTTGTTAATGCTAATTTTGATACGGGTGACATATATTTGCATGCTACATATTCACCGGAAAACGCTCCGCAAACTTCAGATAAGGCATATCGTGATGTATATAACTATATCCGCCGAATCCGTTATTACAGACAAAAGCATAAATTACCTGAATTAAGAGTAGTAGCTATTCTTGAAGAAAAAACATATAAAACAGGAAAATATGCAGGCCTTGTTAACATTCATGTACATATGTTTATGAATGATGACGGCTTTACAAGAGACAGAGCCGAAGATTTTTGGAAATTTGGCTGGGTAAATGCACGAAGATACAATCCTGATGTATTCGGCCCTGAAACAGCGGCTAAGTATGTTTCTAAAGACCCAAAGGCCTAATTTTACGGAGTGATTAAATGGACTACATAGAAGCTTGGGAAAAACTAAATGAGAAGAAGGACAAGCAGCAGGCTGTGATGCTTCACTCATTTAAAAATCCATATGGATTCAGGATAAATATAAATCATCCTATGATTTTGCCTAAGTATGAAGCTTTTAAAAAGAAAAACAATATCGGCAAATATGATATGACGGATGATTTGAGGGATGAGTTTGAAAAGCAGTTTATGAAAAGCAGATATTATCAAAAGCTTGTTGTGGCAGAAAAAGAAAAATACGGACCGGCTTATGATTATATTTATGAGCCGCTCATAAATGAGGCGGTGTAAAAATGAGTGACAATTATGAAAACAGTACAAAATGGCTTTTTGCAATATCATTTGCAACAATTATTTTTATTGAGATTTATATAACGAAGGTTTTGTGAGGTGCAGAAAATGTGTTTGGGTTTGGCAATGGGATTCATAAAAGAAAAAGGCAACAAGATTAGAGACGCTTGAAAGTGATGCACTAATAGGAGCTGTTCACGAAAGCGAAATGAGAAAATACAATTTTAAAAAGCTCTAATCACCAATTATATATACATATTATATATAGCAAAAATTTAAGCCGGTGTAAGTCCGGCTTACGAGCTTGTATTGTATCTTAACAACTGAACGAAAATAAAAGAAAGGAGTGTAAATAGGTGAATAAGGAAAAGCATACAATAAGTGGCAGATTATTAGAGGTAGATTTTTATCCTTGTTTTAACAGTGGTAGAGAAATACCGGAAAGAGAGCCTAAAAATCAAAGGACAAAAGAGCAGCAAGCTTTATATAATCAAAAAACAGCTACAAAGAAGCTTGTTAGGCTTGTTAATGCTAATTTTGATACGGGTGACATATATTTGCATGCTACATATTCACCGGAAAACGCTCCGCAAACTTCAGATAAGGCATATCGTGATGTATATAACTATATCCGCCGAATCCGTTATTACAGACAAAAGCATAAATTACCTGAATTAAGAGTAGTAGCTATTCTTGAAGAAAAAACATATAAAACAGGAAAATATGCAGGCCTTGTTAACATTCATGTACATATGTTTATGAATGATGACGGCTTTACAAGAGACAGAGCCGAAGATTTTTGGAAATTTGGCTGGGTAAATGCACGAAGATACAATCCTGATGTATTCGGCCCTGAAACAGCGGCTAAGTATGTTTCTAAAGACCCAAAGGGAAAAAAGCGCTGGTATTGCTCGCAAAATCTAAAAAAGCCTGTTGAAAGAGAGAAAAAAGGTAAAATCAGCAATAGGTATATTGAAAGACTTGCAAAACGCAAAGACGACCGCACTTTTTGGGAAAACAAATACAAGGGCTATGCTTACGAAAGGGTAGACGCTCGATTTAACGAATACAACCAAAAATGGTATGTCACAGCAATTATGTTTAAAAGGAGTTAGGCTATGTCAGAAAAATGCTATAAAGACGCAAACGCGCGTTGCCCTTTTTATAAAGAGCAAATCCGGCAAAAGAATGGTACTATGTATATTAAGTGTGAAAACCTCTTTGAAAAGGGGCGGCCTGTTATGCTCTTTTCAAATGTTCAAAAAGGCGATAAGTGGCTTAACGATTTTTGTAACAGTATAAACGGATGCCGGAATTGCGAGATGTACAAACTTATAATCAAAGAAAAATATTTTAAATGAGGTAAAAAAATGAAAACTGCTATTATTATTTTATTAGCGGCTGTTTTCGCAGCGCTTACAGCAAATGCTGTAATATTTACAATTAAATTTATTGATAAAAAAACCGATGAAGCATATAAAAGTGCGCAGGAAGACACTGCGGTATATTATAAGCGTATCACCCAAAATGAAGCTAAAAAAGCGCTTGCACAAATGCTGCAATCTTACAGCGTTAAAGATATTATTGTGACAAAGGATAAAAAGACCATAGTTAAATGGAATGACGGTAAAACCACCTGGGTTAAGCTCAAAGAGGGGGATGTTAACAATCCTTTTAAAGCCTTTTGCTACTGCCTTTTAAAGCAGATGTATGGCGATGCCTGGAAAGAAATGTTTAAAAAACACGGTGTTGAAGATACGCAGGCGGAAAATACATACGAAGTCCGTGAAGAAAAAGAATAAGTGAGTATATAAGCTCTTGCCGGAAGGCAGGGGCTTATTTTTTGCTTTGTGGGGTGTGACATTGAAGCATTTTAAAATGATAAGGTAAATAAGAGGTGAGAACGTGAGCAAAGTCGATTGGAAAGAGCTTGAAAATGAATATGTATGCGGTGAAATGTCTTACAGAGCACTTGCAAACAAGCACAAAATAGCGCCGTCGAGGGTATCGGCAGTAGGAAAAAAGCAAAATTGGGTAAAAAAACGAGATACATATAGGTCAAATGTGGCGCAGGTCACTTTACAAAACGCGCGTGCGACTGATATTAAGAATAAATCGCAAAAGCTTAATAATTTAATTGAGGCAGCAGATAGGCTTGCCTTTGAGCTTAAAAAAGCACTTGACGACCCGGAGCAGCTTTACAGGCAAATACTCAGAACATCAAGCGGCGCAGAGGCGGTTAGAACTACCAAGAAACTCGATACAAGAGCGTTAAAGGATTTTGCAAGCACCATTTCCACCATGAATGACACTATAAAACAGCTTAATGATTTGACAGAGGATGAGGATAAAAAGAACGTTGAAATTAAGATAATAGAGGGTAAAAAAGAATGGGCACAGTAACACTTGACCTCGATTTTTCGAAAGTAAATCCAAAGCAAAAGCTCGCTTTAGAAGATACGCATAAATATATTGGTTATGGCGGTGCAAGAGGCGGTGGAAAGAGTTGGTTTGTAAAAAGAAAAGCGATACTTCTTGCCGGTAATTATGCCGGAATACATTCGCTTATAGTAAGACAGTCATATCCTGAACTTATGAATAACCATATTCGTGAAATGCGTTCGATTTTGCACGGTGTTGCAAAATATGTTGATAAGGAAAAGATTTTTTATTTTCCAAACGGCAGCACGATTCAGTTTATGTATTGTCAGCGTGATAAGGACCTCGACAGATTTCAGGGTACAGAGTATGACGTTATATTTATTGATGAGGCAACCCACCTAAGCGAATACCAAATAAAAACAATAGGACTTTGCCTGCGTGGTGCTAATAATTTTCCCAAAAGGATATATTTTACCACTAACCCCGGCGGAGCTTCACATCACTATTTCAAGAGAATATTTATTGACAAGGACTATATGCCTGATGAAAACCCCGATGATTATTCTTTCATTCAGGCACTTATGACAGATAACACGGCGCTTATGGAATCACAGCCTGATTATATTGAACAGTTTAAGAATTTACCTGAAAAACAAAAGCGAATGTTTCTTTACGGTTTGTGGGATGTTGCAGAGGGAATGTTCTTTGAGGATTTTAGAGTTGGCACAAAAGAGCAGCAGGCCACAGGGTTATACACTCATGTGATAGAGCCTTTTGAAATTCCACCGAATTGGACCATATATCGCTCTTTTGACTGGGGCTATCACAAGCCTTTTTCAGTCGGTTGGTGGGCTGTCGACTATGACGGTGTGCTGTATAGGATAATGGAATTATATGGTTGTGTGAAAAACGAAGCAAACGAGGGCTTGCAATGGGACCCACAGCAAGTCTTTCAAAGAGTAAAGGAAATCGAAACAACCCATAGGTGGCTTAAAGGTAAAAACATAATCGGCATTGCCGACCCGGCAATATGGCAAAAAACAACCGGTATAAGCATATATGATGTTGCAGCTAAAAACGGTGTTTATTTTCAAAAAGGTGACAATAACAGAATTGCCGGGTGGCAGCAGGTACATTATAGATTTACCTTTGCCGCTAACGGTAAACCGAGAATGTATATATTCAACACGTGTAAAAATACAATTCGTACCTTGCCGACGCTTCAATATGACGAACACAAGGTTGAGGACCTTGACACAGACGGCGAGGACCATATCGCAGATGAAATCAGATATATGTGTAATAAGCTACCAATTAAGCCAATAAAGAGTAAGCCTATAAAAGAGCTTGCTGATGACCCACTTAATCAGCGTGGCGAATACAGAAGCAGTATGAACAGTTACGGCATTAAAATTTATTAAGGAGCAGAAAAAATGAGTAAGTACAAAAATCCTATGGACGAAAAAAACAATAAGGTTTTGAAAGAAACCGAGCAGCAGGCAGACAAGCCTATAAATAAAGCTGATTTATTCAATGAGCTAAACGGACTTAAAATAAATAAAAGTGAAAAAGAAAATCAGCGCCTAAATATAATTGGCAAAGAAGAAATAACGAGAGCGCGTGAAATACTGCAAAAATACAAGCAGGAAAAGCAAGCGCTTGAATCAAGAATAGTGAATGACGAAGAATGGTGGAAAATTCATAATTGGGAGCAAATAAAAAAGAAAGATTTGTATAACTCTGAAGGGAAACAAAATCCAAATGGAATTGAAACACCGTCTTCTTCAGCGTGGTTATTCAATTCAATAATAAATAAAATTGCAGACTTCAGTGATTGTTACCCTGAAGCTAATATAAGAGCGAGAACCGGCGGTGATGTGTCGGAAGCCGAGCAACTAAAAAATATACTTCCTATGATTTTGAAAAGGAATAACTATTTCAAAACATATCTTGCCGGTGTTTCAGAGAAATGTAAGCACGGTACAGGTGTTACATATGTTGGTTGGAATAAAGATAAAGACGGAATAGGTGACATTGAAATTCAGGATATTAACATACTTTCGATATTTTGGCAGGGCGGAATATCAGATATTCAAAAAAGTAGAAATGTATTTACAGTTGAATTGATTGATACCGATTTACTTAAAGAACAGTATCCTGATTTAGCCGAAAATATAACAAGCGACAGTAACAATGAACTTAAAAAGTATTATTACGAAGATTACATTGATACAACGGATAAGAGCCTTGTTATAGACTGGTATTACAAGAAAAAAGGCAAGCTTCATTATTGTAAATTTGTTAATGATATAGTTTTATTCGCAACAGAAAACGAGCCGGATGAATATCCAAACGGATTATATGACGACGGTGATTATCCTTTTGTGTTTGATACTCTTTTTTCAATGCAGGGCAGCATTGCGGGTTTTGGATTTATTGATGTCGGAAAAATGCCGCAGGAATATGTAGATAAAATGGATGCAGGAATACTGCAAAATGTTCTTATGAATGCAAATCCGCGTTATTTTGAGCGACAGGACAGTAGTATAAACAGAGAAGAATTTTTGGATTGGACGCAGCCATTTGTAAGAACAAACGGCAACCTCGGTGCAGAAGACTTAAGGGAAATAAGCGTTAGACCTCTTGACAGTACAATTTTTTCACAGCGTGACAGTAAAGTTAACGAGATTAAAGAGGTTACAGCGAATCGTGATGTATCAACCGGCGGTACAACAAGCGGTGTTACTGCTGCAAGTGCGATTAGTGCATTGATTGAAACAGGTTCAAAAGTGAGCCGACTTGCAATTAAAGGCAGTTATGACACATTTGAAAAGATTGTATATTTCATAATTGAGAGAATGCGACAATTCTATGATTTGCCGAGATGCATAAGAATAACAGGTGATGACGGTACTGAAAATTTTGATTCATACGATAATTCAAATTTAAAATTACAGGTAAGACAGACAATGACAGGTGATACAGCGCAGTATTTACCTGAATTTGATATTGAAGTAGCAGCTCAAAAAGCTTCGCCATACAGCAAGGCGGCACAAAATGAACTTGCACTTCAGCTTTACAGCGCAGGATTTTTTAACCCTCAGAATACAGACCAATCACTCGCGTGCCTAAATGTTATGGACTTTGACCATAAAAGTGACATTGTTAACCAAATTAAGAAAAACGGCACATTACTTGACGCTTTACAGCAAGCTCAAATGCAGTTGCAACAATTGCAGCAGGAAAATGAAAGATTAAAGATTATGTGCGACTTGAATATTGATAACAGTAATCTTACCGGAATGAAAGGGAAGCAGCAGGGCAGCAGTCCTAATGTAGCGCAGGCTTCAACAAGCGGAAGCTCCGATATGCAAAGTACTAAGCCTGAAGGAATGCAAAGTGTAAGCAAAAGTGACAAAGGCTCACTTGCAGAACAATCGGCAAAAAAAGCAAATGAATCGGCACAGCCGAGATAGGAGAACAATATGGTAGAAATTGAATATAAAAAAGTCAGGCGAGGGTTTGAACTGAAAGCCGAAGGCCATTGCCGATATGCAGAAAAAGGAAAGGATATAGCTTGCGCAGGGGTATCAACTTTAATTGTTGCCCTTGCAAAAAAGCTTGAAGATGAAAAAAGAAAGCTTGTAAAGCCGGCGCTTATTATTATTCAAGACGGATATGCGCTGATATTTGCAACGCCAAAGAAAAAGTATTACAGGGAAATAGAAGCGTGTTTTGAAACAGTAAATCAAGGAATGATTTGGTTATCAAAAGAGTTTGAAAAAAATGTAAAAAAATCATAGCAAGAGGGTGTGACATTGAATCCATACCCTTAGGTATAATAAAACTAAAGAGCCGTGGGCTTAACCCACAGATTACAGATTCGCTGACTTAATCAGCAGGGAGCAATACTATGCAGAAAAAATATGATATTCAGCTTTTTGCCGAAGAAGGAGCTACTGCAGGAGCAAACACAGGAGCAACAGCTGAAGGCACAATTGAAAATGTCGGTAATGATAATTCAGTTAACAACGCGCAGCAAAGTGCTGAAAGAAAAAGCTTTGACGAACTTATAAAGGGCGATTATAAATCGGATTATCAAGCTAAACTTGAAAAAACACTTAACAAGCGTATGAGTAAAGTTAATGCGCAAATTCAAGAAGGACAGGAATTTAGGAATAAAATAGAACCGCTTCTTGAAAGCTTTGCGGCCAAATATGGAATAAGCAATCCGAATGATTTGGATTCAATCATCAGAGCTATTGATAATGATAATTCTTTGTATGAAGATATTGCGACTGAAAGAGGAGTTTCGGTTGAGCAGGCAAAACAGCTTATACAAGCTGAAAGAATTATCAAGCAAAATGAAATGAGAGAGCAGAATGAAGCAAAAAGACAAGCTTTCCAAAATCAGTATAACGGTTGGGTGACTGAAGCCGCAGAACTGAAAGAGTTTTATCCGGGCTTTAATTTTGAGCAGGAAAGTGAAAATCCTGAATTCAGAAAATGGCTTAATTTCGGCATGAGCGTTAAAGATGCGTATGAATTTATTCATCGTGACGAACTGATGAGTGGGGCAATGAATTACGCATATAACCAAAGCAAGCAGGATATTGCCGACACAATGAAAGCTAATGCACGAAGACCAGTTGAAAACGGAACTTCGCAGCAGCAGGCCACCAATTATCAAGGTTTGACTTTTGATAAGTTAAGCCAAAAACAATTAAAACAACTAATGGATGCAGCAAGCAAGGGCGAAGCAATTGATGAAAATAATTTTATGAAATTTTTGTCGGACTGATAATTTAATTCGCTCCTGCTTAAATTAAAGGAGCAATTATGAAAATTTTTAAATCACTTTCAAGTGCTTATAACAGCACTAAAAAATATCATCCTCAGCTTTTTGACGATGTACTCAACACGACCGGTGACAGCGGATTATCACCGGGTATGACAACATATTATGAAGCATTACTTCATAAAGAAGTGGCAAGTGCTACATATTTTGCACAATTCGGCAAGCAAGCACCATTACCGAAGCACAACGGTAAAAAGGCACAGTGGCGTAAATGGAATGACTTTAAGGTTTCTACCACCCCGCTTGTTGAAGGTGTAACACCTACCGGTGATAAGCTCGGTCAAACAAGTATCGAAGCCGAAGTTCATCAATACGGTAGATATGCTTATGTAACAGATGTACTTAAACTTGCACATCTTGATGATGTTATCGGCGGCGCAACCGAACTTTTCGGTGAGCTGGGTTCACAGACTTACGACATTGTTACCCGAAATGCCATTATGACTGAAGCTGTTAAGAATGTACTTTTCCCACGCAAGAGTAACGGTACCGCTGTTACTTCAAGAACAGAATTAGACAAGACTTGCCAGCTTTCACCAAGAGTTATCAATAAAGCGGTTACAATTCTTAAGAAGAACAAAGCACCTAAATATGACAATTCATATATCGGCATTGTTCATCCGGTACCGGCTTTTGATTTGCGCGAAAGCGAAGGCTGGGTTGATGCGCATAAATATTCTGCAACAAAAGAGTTATTTAACGGTGAAATCGGTGAATTACACGGTACACGATTTGTTGAAACAGATAATGCAAAGGTATACACAGATAATTGCCCAACCGGCTTTAGTGTTTATTCAACTCTTATATTTGGTAAGGATGCCTGGGGCGTAGTAAAGCCGGACGGTGCAGGACTTAAAATGATTGTTAAGCAGGTAGGTTCATCCGGCGCAAGTGACCCACTTGAACAGCGCGGTTCAGTCGGCTTTAAATTCAGCACTGCATCAGCGGTACTATATCCTACACGACTTATCAGCATTGAAACGGTATCGGAAGAATTTGCTGATGATGACGAAGCTAACTAATTAAGGAGCGTGAAATTATGGCAAGAAAAAATACAGTCGCTGAAAATGCGGCAGTTGATGAAAATGTAACAGTTGATGAAAATGTAACAGTTGATGAAACCACAGCTGTTGAAAAAACAGCTGAAAGAACATATACGCAGGAAGAACTTGATGCAATTCTGACAGAAAAGCTTAATGAACAGCAAGCAAGTTACGAAAAAGAGCCTGACTACATTCAGGACAACCCTGAAGGCGAAGAAATGACTACCGTTGAAATACCAAGGTATCTCGGGCCGAATGATGACCCAAGGGGCGAATATGTTGCCGTGAACGGTGTGGCTATGTTCGTACCGCGCGGTAAGGTGTGCAAAATCAAGAAAAAGTTTGCTGACCGTCTGCTTATGAGCTTGAAGCTGAGGGAAAAAGAAGAATCATATATCAGAGAAAACGAGGGCGATAAAGAAGTATCTCTTTAACTAACTCTTTGTTGAAATTATTAAAGGGCAGGGAGCAATCCTTGCCCTTTGCTATTTGAGGTGAAAGAAATATGAAAACTACAATTAGCGAGGTATTAAGCTATTTTGACAATCAAGTGCCTAATCAGTATTCAGACGAGGAAAAGATACGGTGGCTAAACGAAATCGAATCACAAATATACAACGATATTATACTAACGCATAAAGATGCGGATGAAATTGCATTTCACGGTTTTACAACCGATACAGATATAAACACACAAATGATAGTAGATTTGGAATACAGTGAACTATATAGATTTTGGCTCGAAAAGAGCGTTCACTATGCCAACGGTGAAATTGACAGAATGAATAACGCTATGACAATGTTTCAAACTTATTATGATAATTATTTTTCTTATTATAATCGTAATCACAGGCCCGTAGGAACGCACGGTTACAGACTTTAGGAGAGTGAAAAAATGAGCAAACTTCCACAATCACTTAACATATATAATGTGGCAAAGGAAAATATTGAAGAATTTAAGGGTATAGACCATAATGAACGAACGCAAAATGGTGCTTGGTATGACATGAAAAATATGACGCTTGACGATTACCCGGTTGCAAGCGTAAGAAATAAGCGTGGCATAGTGAGCAGTAATTATTCTAATACAATTAAAAGCGGCGAAGTGACTTTGAAAACTTCAGTTAATGCAAATGATGCAGTTATTATTAACGAAAATGTATCGCTGTTGCAAAATTGTACGGCAAATAACAATGACACAAAGATTAGCGGTCAGGTGGTTAGAGATACAAACGATAGCCTCATATCCCTGGGCGAAGAAAGAATTACCGGCACAATAATGAGCAACGAACATTTATTAAGAGCGTTTCAGAACAAATGGTGCTTTGTTGGCAGAGGTGAGCCTATTTGCAATATAAATGGGCGGTGGTACGAATATCGAACATGTGAGTTCGCAGAAAATGATGACATTGCATTAGGTGCAGTTGTAACAGTTGGCGATTGGACTTTCCCCATGCTTATAGCCAAAAAAGAAAAAACTATAAAAATATATTACAGTGATGTTTTTTGCGGCACACAGCCGGATACAAATCGGAAATTTCAAGATTGTACAGTGCTTCAGCAATTTCAGGACAAATATTATAAAAAATGGTATGTAAGTCAAAACAGCGCTGCTTGGCAGTTAAAAGAAGAAGAATTAGAGAAAGAAATATGCGGCAAGGCACAGTATTTAGGAAAGTTTGCAGACTGGAAAAGTGCCGCCCAAGCATTGCTTGATGTATATAATGATGAATCTGAAAAAGAAACAAAACATTATTTTTACACAACAGGTTTAAATAAAAAACTTGACCATAAAATCCATAAATTTGATGAACCGTATAAGGAAAGTGATTTTGGTAAGATACATTTAGAGCCGTGGTGCTTTCAACATATAGATTACGAATGTCCATCATATGTCGAAATGCAAATAGTGGATATGTCTGAAAAATTACTTTGTTTATTTGAAAAAGAAAAAAATAAAAGTATAGCAGAAAACGAAGAAGAACTTGTTCCGTATGTTCAAACAATTATAAATAAATATTACGAAGAATACCAAGGTGCTTTTGTAAAGGGGAAAAATTCGGCTTTTTACTACTATTCTGACTGTGAAGGCAAAGTTCATAATGCAAGTGAAAGAGTATATTGGTGTTCGGTTCTTATTAGGTCTAATAATCGTAATATTTGTAAAGCCGTATGTTTTAATAGCAACGGAAGTTATATTGGCACAAATGATTATATACAACCGCATATATGGGCCATTGAACTATACTTTAGAAAAGATTGTTTGACTTGGGAAGAATTGACACCGTCTAATTGGGATATTTATGATAAAAAAGTATTGATTGAACTTTCAAGTAATTTTTATGAATGCTTATTAACCGATAGAAATTTAGTTACGATAGCAGAATTTGCAGGATTGAGCGGCTGGGGTGCTGCTTATATAGATAGGCCTAATGTAAATAAAAATGCTTTTTTAATTAGTTTTTCGCAACTTAAACATGATTGGGTGATTCAGCAACAGGATCACCCAATCAAAACCCAAATAGCAATGACATCAGCGCTTATAACAAATTTGAATACATTAAAGAATGTTGAAGTATTAAAACAATCAGATTATAACGACAAAAAAGCAATGATAAAATGCGGCACTAAAATCCTTGTAGTTCCTGACGGTGTGATTATTGATACTAAATCCGGCAAAACAAAAAAAATAGCATACAAAGAAACATTTATTTCTAAAAAAGGCGACGGCGTGAACAGCTTCATTTATACCTGCGACGGTGATGAAAATACATTTAATGCAGGCTTTTTTAAACTCAATTCCGAAAGTGATTACAGAATTGTTAACGGTGTTGTACAGAAAAAAGTGAAATTAGCAGATAACAGTGTATTATGGAGCGACATATCGACATATGTTAATTTTACTTTTTATGACGAAGGTAAATTTGAAAAATTCAGCAAAGGCGACAATGTTGAGGTGTCGCTGAAGCTGGGAGAAGGACAGATTACCGATTTAACCAAATTTAAGAAAGGTATGTTTGAATACGATAATGCAACAGGCAGCTTAAAAAGTAACAGTTACAGAATTCAAAAAGTCGGTAATAATTTCATTGATTTATCTGCGGTGTTAATTAACTATGAGGAAAGTGAAAACAGTTGGATAACAGGTTTTGGTAATTCGGAAAATGAGTATGAAATTACATTTGAAAAGAAGTTCCCCGATGTGCAACCATTTGGTGCATTATGCGGTAACAGAGTATGGCTGTGCCAAAAAGACGGCCACGAAATTTACGCTTCCGCACTCGGTGATTATACAAATTATTATGATTATTCAGGGCTTAACAGCGACAGCTGGAGTGCAAATGTAGGCAGTGACGGCGAATTTACAGGAATTGTCAATTTTCTCGGTAATATTCTTATATTCAAAGAAGATACGCTTTATATTGTGTACGGTTCGGCACCGAGTGAGTTTTCGTATACGGAAGTGAACAATTTTAAAGGTGTTGAAAAAGGCAGTGAAAGAAGTTTTGCGATTATTGATAATGTGCTGTATTACAAGAGCGTTTACGGAATTATTGCATATGACGGAAGTACTACTGTTATTTCATCGGCGCTTGGCAGAGAAAAATATAAAAATGCAGTGGCAGGTGCGTGGGGTAATAAGTATTATGTTTCAATGCAAAATTGCAAAACAAATAAATATGAGCTGTTTTGTTACGATACCAAGAAGGGTATGTGGACTAAAGAAGCAGAAGACAGAATTATTCGATTTTTAAATGACGGAAACACCCTTTATTATGTTACCGATACAAAAGTAAAAATTATTGATGCAGATAATGATTATGAGGTTAAAGAAGATAATGTAAGTTGGAGTGCTGAAACAGGAATATACGGATATTCATATCCAAATCAAAAATACATTTCGAGATTACAATTGAGAATGTATTTGGCCCAGGGAGCAAAGGCAAGGATATATATTCAATATAACAGTAACGGTAAATGGCAAAGTTGCGGCAGAGAAATAATCGGGCGAGGAGTGAATTCGTTTATTTTCCCTATAAGGCCACAGCGCTGCGACCATATGAAATTGAAAATTGAAGGTGAGGGTGAATGTAAAATTTACTCTCTTACAAAGTGTTTGGAAGTAGGTGGCGAGTTATGAAATTGCCTATTATAAGTAAAATGAGTGCAACAGGGAATTTGCCTTATGTAGTTAATTATATTGAACAGCTTGTCATTAAGCTTCAAAAGTATATCGACAGTAACAGAGGCAATACAGAAGAAAAAAAGTATGTGACAGATATAACGGTTACGCCACATTTAATCACTGTGAAATTCAGTGATTCAACTACTAAAGAATTTGAAATATAAAAGGGACGAGATTATGGCAAAGAAAAAAAGCAGCAGCAAAAAGAGCAGCAAAAAGAGCAGCAGCGGCAAAAGTAAAGCTTCGGCAACTACATATAAAGCTAATACAATTGATGTTACCGGATATAACAATGAGCTTGCGCAGGCGAACAATGAGTTGGCTTCGATAGGGAAATTCAACTACAACGATACATCCGGATATAAGTCGCAAGCTGATAATGCATTTAGCCAGTGGAATGATTTATTTAGCGGACAGGGAAAAGCAAACTTTGACGCTTCACAGCAAAAGCTTCAAACCACGGTTGATGATTTGTATAACCAAATGATGAATTACGGCGATTTTAGTTACGACCAAGAGAAAGACCAGCTTTTCCAAATATATAAACAGCAGTATATGGCAAGCGGTAACAGTGCTATGAAAAATCAGCTTGCCGGCGCTGCCGCAAAAACCGGTGGATACAACAACAGTTATGCGCAGCAATCTGCGCAGCAGGCATACAACAATGTAATCGGCGGTTTGAGTGATAAGGCTATTGAACTTCGCTCTAACGCTCTTACAAATTGGCAAAACGAGTACAATCAACTTCAGAATAGATATAATCTTGTTAATAATCAAAAGCAAGCTGAAGAAAGCAGTTATTACAATAAATTAAATACCGCAAATAATGCTTACAGCGTATTTAACAATGCTTATAAAGACGATTATAACAATCAATATAGTTTATGGAGCGATAATCGAAATGCTGCACAATCAAGAGTTAACAATGCACAGAGTCAGGTTAATTGGGCTAATGAATACAACAACAATGCAATTGCCACTGCTAATGCTCTTAACGAAACAGCGAGAAATAATAACGCTCTTGAAGCAATCAAGAAAAAAGGCGCAAACGGAAAGTAGGGATAAGTATGGCAATTTCAAATAATACAAAAAACAAATATCAACAATATAACAATCCTTATGTAGAAAGCGAAGCCCAAAAACAGCAGCGTGAAATTGCACAACAGTTAGCATATTCGCAACCTGAAAATAATGTAAACGGTTATGCACAAAAAATGAATGATATGTATAACAAAATTGCAAATGCCAAGTCTTGGGAATATGACAAGGCAAATGACAAAGCATATCAGCAATATGCAAAAATGTATCAGCAACTTGGCGGTTTATCTATGGCGGCAACACAGCAGGCGGCAAATGAATTGACTGCCGGTTACGGCTCTACATACTCGCCGCAGGTCGCAATGCAAACTGATAATGCATATCAGGCAAATGCAGATAGCGTGCTTCCGTCTTATTACCAAATGGCGCAAAATGAATATGATGCTTTAAGACAAAAGGATTTGACAAATTATGAAGCTGCAATAGAAGGCTATCAAAACGCTGAAAACAGTAATTTGAATAGGAAAAATGCATGGGCGGATATTGTGAATTCGGCAGCAGGAAGGTCAAATCAAGAAAATGCTAATGCTGTTAATAATTATGCTGATAATACAGATTTTTGGTACAAACAATATTGGAATGAGCAAAACGCTATGAATGACCAAGCCGAAGCGAAAAATGAACGCTATTGGAATAACAATAAGCTCAAAGAAGAAAAGAAAGAAAATAAGCGAGACGAATACTGGGCAATGAATGAAGTTAATGTTTCTATCGCCGCCGACAAGGCAGATAGTTACCGTGATAAGAAGGACAACAAAGGTATGAAAGCTTACCTTAAAAATCAGGTGAAAAAAGGCAATATTACTCAGTACCAAGCAGACGGTATTTATAAGCAATATAAATATACTGCCCCGAAGAGCAGCGGTAGAAGTTCACGCGGTAGGCGGTCAGGTGGCAGCAGTAAGGGAAGTTCCTATTCATATACTGCTACTGCCGATGATACCAAATCTAATGATAATACTGCCTCAATTCCTAAAGATTTGGATGAAAAGGCGAAGAAAGAGCAGGAAACGCTGAAAATTCCAAACGGTATGTTACAGCAAATCGGAAGTAACTCAACTGATTACGGTAGGGTAAATGTGATTAAATCTTTAAAGGATAAAAAGATAATAAATGATGAACAAGAAGAATGGCTTTTAGACCACTATAATCTTATGTAAGGAGAAAACTATGGCTATTGATTATGAATTGTTGAGAAAAAAAGCTAAAAAGCGTGATGAAGAAAAGCAGAAAAAGGATAATTATGAGTATTCTAAATCAATGTATGAGGGCGCAACAAAAAACCGAGATAATATATCAGCCGGTACATATAAGCTTTATTATGATGATTATAAAAGAAATACCAAAGCGTACGCTAAAGAGCAAAAGAAAAGCATTAACGAAAGCTCCGGCAAGCAGCTGAAATCAGTGCTAAATATGATTAACCCTTTTGACAGCGTTTCAAGTTCGCAGGCTAAAAAGAATTTTCAATCTGCGCAAAAAAGCAAAGAGGAAAAAAGAACAGCATATGACAAGCTTAAAGAAGAATATGAAAGAATCAACGGTGTAGAACAAAAGAAAAACAGTATTCTTTCAAAAATGGAATATGTGACCGATAAGCTTTCAGGCGAAGATACAACTTCTTCAGAGCATAAGGTTGAATCTGCCGATATGCAGAGAAAAAGCAAAAATTCTCAAATGCAATATCTTAAAGAATCAGCTTATTATGAGAAGCAAGATGAAAATAATAAAATTTTGAAAAACAACGAAATAAGCAAACTTGTTGATTTAGCGTATCAAAGCAAACTAAAAGCTGATATTTCCCTTAAAGAATATAATCGTTCCAAGCAAAGCGGACAGGTGGCGTTCGGTGATAATGTCTCGGCCGAAAATTACACAATGTACGATAAATCATATAAATCTGCTGTTAAAGAAATTAAAAAGCGCGGATATGATGCCGAAAGCCTGATTGATACATATTCAAAGAATATGAATAAGCAGGAAACGAAAAAAATAACGGATTCGGCTAAAGAATTTGCCGATAAACACCCGGTTCTTTCAAGAGGTGCATATGTAGCTGCACAAATAGGGCAAGTTGCGGCTGTTCCCGATATGATTCAGCAAGGTGTGAAAAATGCTGTATCAGACGAATACAGGCCTATGGATACAAATACTTCAGGATTTATTGCAACGAATTTTAGAAATGCAGTGCAAGAAGAAAACACGAAAAATTTATATAATTATGTGAAAAAGAAAAGCGGTAATGATACCGCCGGCAAAGTAGTATCATTTTTAGACCAAACCGGATTAAGTGTTGCCGATATGCTATCAATAGCGTATTTGCCCGAACCGGTTACCCTTGGAATAATGAGTTGCGGCGCAGCCGCAAATACTGCGGTTGAAGCAACAGAACGCGGGTTAAGCGCAGATAAGGCTGTATATACTGCTACTGCGGCAGGCATTGCAGAATCACTTTTTGAAAAAATATCACTTGATAAATTTAAGAAATTGCAAGCAACGGGCAGAACAGGTGTATTTAATGCTGTGACTGATGCCCTTAAACAATCATTTACGGAGGGTTCTGAAGAAGCATTTACAGATATTTCTAACGCAATAACCGACCAAATTATAAACGGTGATATGTCTGAATTATCGCTGAAATATAATAATTATATTAAAGAGGGTGCAACAAAGCAGCAGGCTAAAAGTACGGTTGCAAAAGATTTCGGAATGCAAGTAGGCGAATCGTTCCTCGGTGGCGCACTATCAGGTGCAGTTGTCGGAAGTGTCGGAACTGCAATCAACAAATATGCATTTAACGATGTAAATGCAAGGGAACTCGGCGATGAAGTGAAAAATCAAAATTCAGAAGAAATAAAATCACTTATTGATACCGGGCTCGCAAAATCTAAAAAAAGCAAGGCATATAAATATGCCGAAGAATTACAAAGCAAAGCTAAAAAGTATAAAAACAGTAATGCTTATAATAATGTTGATGTTCTTGCCGGGGATTCAATAAATGACAGCGAAATTGATTATAGCAAGCTTAATGCTAAAAGACTTGGCCAGCTTCAAACAGAGATAGCGAAAGAAGGCTTTAAGGAAAATATTGCAAATGCTGTAAAAGGCGAAGAAAACGAAAGCAGAATTAACAAAGTTATAAATAAAATGGTTAACGGATTTGACCTTACTAAATATGACGCAAAATCAATAGCTGACAGCGACAAGGCAATCAATGCAATCAATGAACAGTTCGGTTCGGATTTTACAAAAGAAAATATAAGCGTTTCGTCACTTGCGGATTTATCAACAAAACTAAAGAGTGGATATACCGATTACAGCTTTACTTATGACGGATATAATAAATATCAGCAAAGAGCCGAAAATGCTCAAAATGAAGTTTTTGAAGAAAATACACAGAGTGTAACAGATGATGTTAAAACGCCTAAAGAAGTGCTTACAACAGAATACCAAAGCGACAATCCAAGATACAATGTTAATGCAACAGTGACTTTTGAAGACGGACAGCAGGCAAATGTAAAAATTGACAGTAAACATCCGTTTGAGATAAACCGTGACAATACGGAATTAAAATTAAGAACATCAGCCGGAAAAATAAGCTACAATGATATTTCGATTGAGAATAATTTGCAAAAGCTTCTTGTGAACGAAATCGCAAGTGCAAATTTTGGTGATGCCGGGGCAAATGCTGTTTATCTTAATTTAAGCAAAAATGAGCCTCAAAATTTTAACGGTGATATTAGAACTTATGTTTCGCAGGCGAAACTAATATATGATTTGGGTGTTGCTAAACCTGATGTGCCTTTTTCTGAATTCGTAAAGAAAAATCCTGTTTTCAACTCATCAATAAAGCTTCTTGGTGACAGCGCAATTAACATTTACCGTGCAGGGCAAACAGATACTTTAAATTATGATAAGTATGTTGAAAGTTTGAGAGATAATAAAAAATCACCTGCAAAAACCGAAAGGCACATTGAAGGTGAATACAAAAATATATCAAACAGCGACAGCATTATTGATGATGTATTTATAAAAGTTGCAAAGAAAACAAGAGTTGATATTGAGCGTCATTCAGACGGCCAAAAAGCCGGAAACGGACAGTTTATACCGTCGCTCGCTAAAATTATTATAAATGCAGACGGAAGCGGTGAGTATAATGCGCTTATTCACGAACTTGGCGAATTTGGACTTGCTTATAATGAAAAAGAATATAAAAAAATTCAAAGTGCAATTCGTGATTGGTATGTTGATTTTAGGGATGCTGAAAATTTTAATGCACTTGTTGATGCATATGTTGATACATATTCAAAAGCGGAAGGCACAAAAACAAGAGCAGAAGCATTAGATGAATTGACTAATGACGCTGTATCGGGGCTTTTTTCAACTGATGAAGGAATAGAAGATTTCGCAAAATGGCTTGACGAGAATAAAACCGAGCCTGAAAAGAAAAGTATTATTGAAACAATCACCGATTTTCTTAAATCTGTTATAGAAAAAATTAAAAATGTGATTGCTACCTCTAATTTGCAAACGGCGGCAAGAAACGCTATGGAAATGGAGCAAAAAAGAGCGGAAAATATCCGTAAGCAGTTTCTTGATATGCTTGATAATGCAAGCAATAATCTTTATAACGGTACCGAGGTTGAGGAAAAGAATGCAAATGCTTTAAATGTTGAATTTGACAGCAATACTGATTTTGATAAAAATATAAAATATGTTGCAAATATGAAGCCGGTTGCTACACTTAACGGTAATGAATTTGCAAAAAGCAGTACCGACCTTGTAACGCAAGTATCTGAATACTTTAATTCAATAGGCAACAAGGTAGAAAGTAAATACGGTACAGTTATACTAAACAGAACCGGTGTTAAATCGTCTATTTCACACGGTATAGGCAGAAAAAAGGCGGTTGCCTTTATGGCGGTACCTGATGTTATTAAAAATGGCAGAATTATTGATTATACTGATAATTATAAAAAGAGTAAAAAAGATAGAGCTGTCTTTGCAGCACCTTTAACAATCAGTGGAGAAGAATATTATTTAGCCGCTGTTGTTGAAATTGATAAAGACAAAAACTCATTTTATTTACATGAAGTAGCTTTGAAAAATAAAAAAGATACATTGCCGTTCAAGACTGAGCCTCGCCACGAAAGTGGTTTGCTCAGCGACAATGTATCCATATATAGTTTACTCAATAAATTGCAAAATGTCAATAATAATGAAACAAAATTTTCACTTGATACGACTGAAAAAACGAAAAGCATTGATGAAAAATATAAAAATGCCAATGAAAGTGAAAAAAGTGAAATAATCGAGCAGTTGGCAAAAAAATGGGGCGCATTTTGTGACGAAAATGGTCGTCCTATAAAGTTTTATCATGGTACAAAAAAATTTGGATTTACAGAGTTTGACCTTGATAAAATGGACGATAAAAAGTCAATATTTTTGACCAGTGACATTTTAACAGCTTCCACCTATTCTTCGAGTGAAGTTGAAAGAAATATATCAGAGTATGAGAAAAATGTAGATTATTCTTCAATGAGTTTATTGCAACTTGCAAAAGAAATGAATGATAATGATATTTCGGCCAAAAGAGAAGAGGTGAGTTACAAATATTATGATTTTGATAAAATTTCAGAAATTGAAAATGCCGCAGAAAAAAATATTGCTGTTTTGCGAGAAATATTAAAAAAAGAAATAAGTAATTCTGAACATGGTGCCAAGTCTGAAAATGTGAAAAAGTTAATTGAAAAAACTATTTCGGCAACTCCAAATACATATAAAAATTTAGCAAATAGTTTGTTTATGGCTTTGAGAGGTAAAAATAGATATTTGAATTTGACGAAAAATCGTAAATATAAAGAAATATATGATAGTTTATATTTAAGTGGTTTATTTAATGATATGGAGGGTTTAGACGAGGGTGTAATTGTTAAAAAAACACGAGGTTGGTATTATGATTTATTGAAAAAGGAAGATGCTGTATCATTTCTTGAAGAATTTTCAAAGAATAATATGGGCAATTATTCATTATATGCTAAAATTGAAAATCCATTTATTGTAGATGTTGAAAATCATAATTGGAATGATATTACTTATTACGAGGATATTCCCGAAGCCCTAAAAGATTTTTATCCTCACGGTTTATGGCGTAGAGGAACTACAAGAAGTGTAGTTCAGTATGCATATAACAGAGGATATGACGGAGTGGTTTTTAAAAATATAATCGATAACGGTGGACAAAATTATGATTATTTAAAGTTTAAAGAACTACATTCTGCTGACTATATTGTGGCTGTATTCAATCCTAAAAATGTCAAAAGTGCAGATGTAACGACATTTGATAATGACGGATGTGTCATTATGCCGACAAAACGCTTTAGTGAAAATGAAGATATTAGATTTTCTCGTGATGTTGATATTGACGAGTTTGACGAAACAGAATATACTAATGTTAAGTTATCAAAAGCAGAGTATAATAAACTTTATTCCGAAGCATTAACTTGGGATTCGGATAAAATCGGTAAAGTATGTCATAGACATCTTGGTGGAATGCATTATTGTTATGTATTTGATAATGATTATAATTTGATTGTTTTAGATAAAGATATATCAGAAAATATACACGAAAGAGAGGAAATAAAAAATGCTAACACCGACAGAGGAAATTTTAGTGGCAGATATGAAATATCTGAAAATTTCGACGGATACAATAATAGCGGTATTAGATATGCTGAAAACAGAAGAACAACAGCAGATAATGATAAACTCAATAAAGAGAAGGTTCAACGAGAAAGGGACGGTTACGGAAGAGGAAATTTTGAAGATGTTAATTATGATAAGACATCCGAAGAAAAATACTCAAGAGATGTAGATTATTCCGAATACGCAGACCTGAAGCGTGAGAATAAACACCTTAAGGAAGTCAATGAAATTTTAAAACATCAATTTGAACTTACTAACGGCAGGGAAGTAAGCACGAATGCATTGGTTGCAGCAGGCAGAAAGATAATCAAGTTTACACCTACGAAAATGACCGGTATTGAAGTAGGCGCAATTATGAAAAATTGGTATAAAGCCGACAGTTCGCAGGAGTTATTTAGCGAAGCATATAACCTTGCTGAAAAGCTTATTGATAATGAAAAAGTGCAGAAATACCAGCCTACCGACAGTGAGCAGGAAATGCTTGATTATCTTAAAAATACAAAAATAAGACTTTCGGAAAAGCAAAAAAATGAAGTTGCATATTATTTCGGCAGTTACGGAAAGTATAAAAATGCGGCAAGGGGTAAGCTTAATATTGCCGATGACGGAATTTTGCTTGATGATTTATCAAATGAAATGGAAGAAATGTTTGGTAATCTGATGCCGAGTGATAACTCGCAGGATTTGCCGATTGCGCTTCTTGATATGGTTAATACTTATAAGGATAAGGTTATTGACAACGTTTACGGTTACAGCAAAGAAGAATATTTGGAGAGTCTTGCTAATGATATTCTTTCAACATATTTCGCAACACCGCTGCTTGAAACAAAAGCGGATAAAAACGAAAAGAGATTTTTAAAAGCTAAATCAAAATATGCTGAACAGGTTGCAAAATATCGTAAGGAGCTTGCAGAGGAAAAAGCAAAGCATAAAAAGGAATTTTCTGCATTTAGAAAAGAACAGGTTCACAAAAATCAACAATATAGGTCTGATTTGTACAGAGACACTATTCAATATAAAGCAGAATTCAGGCAAAACTTTAAAGAAGAGAAGCTTAAAGCAGAATACAGAAAGAGAATTAAGCGTAATTTATCAAGAATTGCTTCGCTCGCAAAGCAAACAAAAACTAAACATATTCCTAATAATATGGTTGAGAGTGTAAGAGATTTATGCTACACAGTAACCACGGATACAAAATTTGACGATAAAATTCTTGACAAAGTCAAAAATCTTAATGATAGTTTTACTCGACTAAGTGCAGATAAAACCGATACATATAACTATATTACCGATTTATACAATGATTGGTTAATGAAAGATTTAGCGGCTTTAGAAAATTCTATTGGAAATAAAACCGTAGCAATGTTAAATTCAAGAGAGCTTTCAAAGCTTGATGATGTTGTATCAATGACACTTAATACTATCGGCAAAGCAAATAAGCTTTTTGGTTACGAAAGAAACAAGACAATAGAAAAATCCGCAGCCAAGGTCAACAGCGAAATCGAAAATATATCTGTAAAACAAATTAAAAACAAATACTTGCAATCTCTTGGATATAATTCAATGAAGCCGGAATACTTTTTTGAATATCTTGGCAGTGATGAGTTGCTTAAACTTTACCGTGATGTCAGAAAAGGTGAAGATACATGGGCGGTAACTATCAGCGACAGCAAAAATTATGCTGATGATATTCGAGAAAAGTATAATTGGAAGAATTGGGATTTTGGAAAAATCACGGAGTATGAAGCTTCGTTAGGCGAAAAACTTAAATTTGATTTGGAAGATTTAATGGCATTGTATGCTTTTAGCCGAAGAGAACAAGCGAAAAATCATATTTTGCACGGTGGCATTAAATTTGCCGACACCAAGAATAAAAAGAAAAGCAATGAATACTCAACACATAAATTAAGCAAGCAGGACTTGCAATACTTGACTAATCTGCTCACGGAAGAACAAAAAGCATATGTTAGGGATATGGTTAATTATCTTTCAACTGAAATGGCGGAAAAAGGCAATGAAGTAACGCGCCAGCTTTATGATGTTGAGTTATTTAAAGAGCAAAATTATTTTCCGATGAAAGTTGACGGCGATTCACTTCCTGAAAAAAGCTCAATGATTAAAGGTTCTAAAAAAATAAAGAATTCAGGAATGACTAACGCAACGGTGGAAGGAGCAGAACAGGCTCTTATTCTTAATGGTTTTGATAGTGTTTGGGCAACACACATTGATGATATGGCGAAATATCACGCTTTTACATTACCGCTTGAAAATTTTGATAAAGTATATAACTATTCCGATATTGACGGTTCAAACAATTTAACTTCAATTAAGGAAAAAATCAAAAAGAATTACGGAAATGAAGCAATATCGTATATATCAAAGTTAATTGAAGATATAAACGGCGGTGTAATTCGCGAACCCGGTTCAGACATAGTTGATAAGCTTACGAGCTTATTCAAGAAAAATGCTGTTTTCGCTTCGGCTTCCGTTGCAATTCAGCAACCGTCGGCAATAGGCAGAGCGTTATCAATCATTGATACCAAATATTTCGCAAAAACTACATTTACGAAGCGTAGTTATGACGAAATAAAGAAATATGCCCCTGTTGCTATCATTAAGGAAATGGGATATTTTGATACCAACATGGCTCAAAGTACGGTTGATTACCTTAATAATATTGATTATAAGGGCAAAGAAAAGATTGCAGCATTTTTTAAAGACGGTGCATTTCGTGATGAAGCAATGGGTTACTTTGCTTCAAAAGCTGATGAAATAACCTGGGCGCACATATGGAATGCATGCAAGGCGGAAACAAAGGATAAGTTTCCTGATTTATCAACTGAAGAAAGCTTGCAAAAAGCAGGGGAACGGTTTACCGAGGTTGTAACAAAAACACAGGTGTATGATTCGGTATTTTCGCGTTCTGCTTTAATGCGAAGCAAAAACGGTGCGGTAAAAATGGCAACAGCATTTATGGCAGAGCCGACTACTTCCCTTAATATGCTTGTAAATGCAACCGTTCAGGCAAAGCGTGGAAAGTTCAGCAAGAAGCAAGCTACAACAATTATTGCTTCGCTTGTAATTGCCAGCGTTATAAACTCGTTGTTACAGTCAATAGTGACTGCTGCAAGAAATGATGATGACGACAAGACATATTTCGAAAAATATTTAGCTGAACTTATTCCAAACTTTATTGACAATGCTAACCCAGTAAATCAGATTGCGTTTGTTAAGGATGTTATTTCAATTTTTCAGGGCTACGATGTAACAAGGGCTGATATGTCAGTAATAAGTGATTTGGTTAGTGCGGTAAAAAATCTTTGGAGCAATAACTTAACACCATGGAAAAAGGTGCAGAATATTGCGGGTGCACTTGGCGCATTTATTGGGTGGCCTATTGAAAATGTTGCGAGAGATGTTCGAAGTGTTTATAATATGGTACATAAGGGAATAACAATAGGCCTTAAGGTAAATAAATCAGCTCTCAAATCGGCTACTATGGACGGTATCAAAGAATCGTTGGTTACTGATGATGTGCTTGCTATATTTGGCCTTGACTTATTCCCTGAAAAAGACAAGCAACAAATGATATATGAAGCAATTGAAAACGGTGACAAGGAAATGTATAAGCGCCTTGCGGATAATGTTTCTAATCCCGATAATTATATCAAGAAGGGCTTGATAGAAAACGACAAGCGTGTTGCCGAAGCCGGCCTTGCATATTTAAACAATGATATATCCAAAGCAATAAGTACTGCCAAGGAACTTGAAGATGACGGATTTAATTATGAGCTTTCATATAAAGCCATAAAATCGTATTCTTCTGAAATAGAAAAAGCAGCAGGATATAAAGCAGAGGGCGAAGATAAAAAATATAAGGAAGCGCTTGAAACGCTTATATCAAGCGGAATTGATAAAAACACAATAAAATCCGCGATTGATAAAGTTGATTTGAGTAAAGAAAGCAGTGACAACGAAAGCAAGCTATATAATAAGCAAGATTTAGTTAATGCTATAAACAGCGGTGAAAAAAGTACAATTGATACTGTTATTAACGGAAATATACAAACTGATATGAATAACGGTAAATCAAGAAGCGAGGCTGAAAAAAGTATTAAATCATCACTTTCAAGTGCTTTTAAAGAAGAATATTTATCTTCTGATAATTCAAAGCGCAGTCAAATTAAAACTAAACTTAAATCAACAGGCTATTTTGACGATGAAGATTTTACAAATTGGGAAGCTTCGTCTTACAATACAGAAGCTATGGTTGAAGCGTTTAAATCAAATGATACAAGCACTATAAAAAAATATGTGAATGGCAGAATAAAAGCCAAAATGAAAAACGGAATGACGCAGGATAACGCAGTATTTGGTATAAGAACTTCTATTACTAATATGTATAAAGAAAAATATATCAAAGGTAACGCAGACGAAAAAGCAAAAATCATTACAATAATGACGAAAACAGGAGTTTACGGAAGCAGAACGGATGTCATTTCATATATCAAAAAATATTGGCTTAAATAACTAAAACGAGGGTGTGACGAACACCCTCGTTCTTTTTGTATAATTAGGTCAAGAGGTGATTATATGAATAAGCAATGTTATCGAAAATCGCTTGATTTACAAAAAAACGGAGTTCAGTGGTCCGTTGACATCAAGAAAAATGATGTGAACTCACGAAAAATAGTGATTTCTTTAACTGACGGCGGAAAAACTTTTAATCTTGATGAAAATATGATTGTAACTGTATATGCCAAAAAGCCGGATGAAAATATTATATATTCTAATTGCAAAATAGAAAGCGGATTAGTAATTTTTGAGCCGACAAAGCAGTGCATTAGTGCGGAAGGCACTGTTAATTGTGAATTAAGGATTTACAGTGAGAATTCATCCGGCTCTCAATTACTTACTTCGCCGAGATTTAGTATTGAAGTGTATGGAGTACTTTCCAATGAAGAACATCTTGTTTCGACTAATGAATATTCAGCGTTAACCGAAGCTACTCTGAAAGCACAGGAAGCAACTGATAAAGCAAATGATGTTACTGATGAAATTACACAAAAACTTGAAAACGGAGAGCTTAAAGGTGAAAAAGGCGAACAAGGTCCTCAAGGTGAACAAGGAATCCAAGGAGTTCCCGGCACAACCGACTACACCGCACTCCAAAATCTACCAAGAACACCGTGCTCAGGGGTTCTTGAACTTACAGAGATTACAGACGGCGGATATGAAGCAATCGCCGAAACATCCATTACATATAACGGCGTCGAGAAGTTTAAGCTTGACAAGGGAAACTTGCTATTCTTAAAGGAAAACACAGTAAATATCCAAAACGGTTACGGTTGCTATTGCATAGATAACATACCCGAAGAGGCGAATGACGACTGGACGGAATATTATGGAGTTACGGAAAAAGAATTACAAAATGAACTTAAGACAGTAAATTCTGCACTCAACAACCGTCAGCGCAGTTTTGACGCTGACAACGGTTTAAGTTTTAACAGACCCAAAACGACACTTTCGCTCAATAACGGTTCAACTGTTTTGAAAAAATCAGATATGTTAACAGCCATAACTGCTTCAGGCAGATACGATATTGCTGAAAGTGGCGATATGTTAATCGGCTTTCCGGGCACGACCGACTTCACGCCCTTTACACTAAAGGTAAATAAAGGTGATATTATCAAGCTCCTTTTCGACACGGAAAAAAATGTCACAGATGTTCTTTACATTGGTGATATTTCACAAAATTACGATGAATTAACAATAAACAATGCAGCACAAAAAGGATATTTTAAAAACTCATTCTTTGATATTACTACATTTGAATTGAGTGTTCGTGTGGACGGAAACTGTTATCAACAGACAGACATCTCAGAAATCAGTAACGATAATTGTATAAGCTTCGGCCACAACTTATATGATTTGACAGTTCAAAGCTTGAACATTCCAAGAGGAAAGCACAAGTTACTTGCATCAACAACCAAAAAAGATGAAAATAAGAATCCGATTTATGAGTTTGTTAGTATGGATAATGGCCTTATGCTTGTTAGTTCTGATATGGATGGGCATTACCCAAGTTCAAAATTAACAATTGTTCCAGCGCAACTCAATTTGAGCGAATCGTATATCATTTATAATTATGAGGGCGAAAACAATGAAACACTAAAAGCTTTCGCCGAAAATGTATTTTCGTATATTAACGATTTATGGGCGAAAGTAACAGCGCTGGAAAAAGCTGTTGGCACTCAACAAACAGCTGAGCAAAGCGAGGTGACAGAGAAGCAATGACAACTATTATTTCAACAGTTATATCATCACTGACAGCGGCAGTAATAAGCGGCGTTATTGTATATGTGAAAGGCGTACACAAGAAAGATACGGCAATTAAAGAGGGTATGCTTTCTTTACTTCGTGCAGAAATTATAAGACAGCACGACAAATACACTCAAAGGCAATATTGCCCCATTTATGCTAAAGATGCCTTAACAAAGGCTTATGCTGCTTATCATTCGCTTGGTGGCAACGGCACGATTACTAAAATATATAACGAAACTATGCAACTGCCTGAAACGGCAGAGGAGGTAAAAAAATGAAAACATTATGTATATCTTTAATCGTTATTGCATTACTTATTTTAGCAGTACAAATTATCACTGAAATTATCAAATCCGTATTTAAGGATAAGGAAAATATCGTTTACAACTTGATTGTATTCGGTGTTTCACTATTCTTAACGATTGTTACAGTCATTGCGGCAAGCCAAATTGTGCCATTCAAACTCGTTTGGTATATAATTGTCGGTGCAATTGTAGGCTCGTTCTTTATTGCTTATGGCGCTATGTACGGATATGACAAGCTTTTTAAAAGAGTGTTTGAATCTGTAAAAAACGCAATCAAATCATTTTTAGAAATTGAGAAAGAGGTGAAAGGTAATGAAAAAAAATAAAGCAATAATGTCAGTGATTATGTCATTACTCTTGGTTATTACAATCTTTTGCGGTTGTAATAATTCAAATATCGAAAGCACAACAAAACCGACAGAAACGACTACCGTTGAGCAAACAACCGAACCCAAAGTTACCATTTCTGCTGATGTTAAGACAGAAGCAGAGAAAACTAAAGACGAAGTTGAAAACGGTGTTGATGTCGGCACTGACGAAACAATTATTGCAAAGCCAAAAGACGAAAACGCTGTCGTTGATGAAAGCTTAATTGAACAGGATGCTGTTGTTGAACAAGAGGATATTTCATACGACGGAACTAATACCGGCAAAGGTAAAGCACTTCTCGGTGCTTGTACCGGTCTTACATATTATAATCAGGCTGACAGCAGGTGGGCGAAAAAACCTTATACAAGCTCAAACAACAAAACGCAAACGATTAAATCAAGTGGTTGCGGTCCGACTTCGGCGGCAATGGTTGTAAGCTCTTCAAAAGGTGCTATTTTGCCTGCAACAATGGCAAAGCTTTTTGTTGATAACGGTTATAGAACTAAGTCAAACGGTACTGCGTGGTCGGCTTGGTCTTTTGTGGCCGACTATTTTAATTTTAAGGAATATGCGACGACCTCTAATATTGATAAGGCTTTAAGCTACTTGAAAACTGACAAGAACAAGGACGGCATATCTGATTACTTTATTGTTGCATCCTGTAATTACGGTTTATTCACTACATCCGGCCACTACATTGTGCTTGTTGGCTACAACGGCGGCACTATTTCCGTTTATGACCCTTATTCTTATATTGGCAAATTTAACACACCGAGCAGAAGCGCAGCAGGTGCTAAGCTTAGCGGCAATACCGTTTTTGTGAGTGAGAAAAATTTTAAAAAGTACGGCAACACAGTTAATTACTGGGTGTTTTCAAATGACTATAAAAAGAAAAAATCAAAAGCAAAGAAGAATGTTACCAAGTATGTTGCTACTCAGTCACAGTCACTCAATGTCAGAGCAAAAGCTAATAAATCATCAAAGGTATTAACTCGGCTCAAAAAAGGCACAAAGGTTACTGTTACCAAAGTCAGCGGCTCTTGGTCTTACATTTCATCTCCGGCTAAAGGTTGGGTAAGTACCGATTATCTTTCATCAACTAAGGTAGTTGCCGACAAGCCGAAAAAGGTAACATATAAAACAACCGTCGGCAAGCATTACAGATTGAAAGGCAAAACTTACCTTTACAAAAATAAAAAACTTACAGGAATTAAATTTGAGTATCTGCCGAAAACTGAAATAATCGTCAAAAAGCATATCAGCGCAACAGTTGATAAAGTTAAGGTAATAAAGACCGGCAGAGTAGCATACATCAATTCAAGAAATATTAAATAAATATTGACATAACGGAATGTAAAAGTTAAAATACAATTGTGTCATGGGTATTCTATTCCCGGTACACAGCGCATTATGAAACGCCCTCGGTCACCTATGCCGAGGGCGTTTTGTTGTTTTTATTGATAACTCACCATATCTAAAAACCATATTGCCCACCGTATTGGCTTATTATTATCGAAGCGGCTTTTGGGTTTGGGTGTTTAATATTGATTGGATATTGCAATTTTTTTATATAACTAAACAAATAATCAACTCCTTAAATTACTTGTTTATTCTATGAAAAAACAAATTGTTTGTTACACGGCGGCAACAAACAATTTGTTTTTATATTACTTTGCAAAATAAAAACGAGACAGTCGCATTGAACACAAAGGATAAAATATCCAGAGGTTATAACAACAACGAACTGTCTCGCACAGATAATATAGCAAATAATGCTTCAAATGTCAATAATAACGATACAAAATTTTCCCGTGATGTTGACGTTGACGAGTTTGATGATACGGATTATAATGAAATCAGACTTGGAAAAAAAGAATACGCTGCTGTATCAAGTGCAATTACAACAAGATATGCAAACAAATATTCTAACGAGTTAAGAAGTATAAATTATGGCGATTATAAATATCGTTTTGTATACAATGAAAATGGTATTACATATTACAGCAGATATAATATTGAAGATTATTTGAAGGGATTGGATGATTATGGAGTTCACGGAAAAGCAAAAAACGATAATAGACTATCTGGATTACTTGAAACTTCCGAAAGATACAATAGCAGAAGCCTTAGCAGCAATGGAAACGGAAGAACAACAGGAAATATTGATTCATTCAATAGAAAAACGCTTCAAGCAGAAAGGCAAAGTGACGGATTCGGATATCGGAAAAATGCTGATAATGATAAGACATTTGAAGAAAAATACTCAAGAGATGTAGACTACGCCGAGTACGCAGAGCTTAAGCGTGAAAATAAGCACACAAATGAAGTTCAATCAATTGATGTTTTATATGCTGTAAACGCAAAAAAGAACCAGCTGGGAGCTTATCCCCGGAGGTTTCGACACCTCCTACTGGTTCTATAATCAGTATATCCAATTTGCTTGATTATGTCAATATTATACTGCTTTAAAGTGTACTTGACTAATATTAATATAAGAAATAGCTTTGAAAAATAAAAAAGAAGATGAAACATTGTTCAAGACTGGGAATAGTCAAAAGACGACACCCAGCAATGCTTCATCTTCTATATATAGTTTACTCAATAAGTTGCAAAATGTCAATAATACTATATAAAAATTGAAAAAGCTAGGGTGATAAGTGCCTATATAAATAAAAACGATACAGTTACGCAAGTATCAAATGATGTTGAAAACATCCCTCAATCTTACGTCCGAAACGAGCTTGTTTCTCCTGTATCTAAAGCCAATGTAACACAAAATAAAATTTCTGTCAATAATAATGATATAAAATTTTCACTTGATATTGATAGACCATATATAGTATCATTTGTTGCAAATAAGCACACAAATGAAGTTCAATCAATTGATGCTTTATATACTGTAAACGCAAAAAAAGAAGTAGCCGCTCTTGACGAGCCAGAGTTTCGACCGATAAACGGCACAGCTCTTACTACTTCTACTATTAGTATATTCAATTTGCTCGATTATGTCAATAATTGTTTCCCGGATATATTGCCTGAAGAGCGGAAAATATCCGTAAGCATTTTCTCAATATGCTTGATAATGCAAGTGAAAACCTCTACGGCGGAGTTGAGGCTGATAATAATACTAAGTATTCTCTCGATTCTTATAACAAAAAACAAAGGAAACAACGACGACACAGCAAATGCAAAAGCCCTTGCCTCAACGTCCGAGACGAGTGTCGGTAATGTTTCCTTCAATAGCAGTATATTCAATTTACTTGATTATGTCAATAATTGTTTCCCAGATATATTGTCTGAAGAACAGAAAAAAGATATGTTAAATTACCACGCAAAATAAAAGCGAGACAGTCTCACTAAACGCAAAGGATAAAGAATCCAGAGGTTATAATAGTTACGACTTGTCTCGCACAGACAATATAGCAAATAATGTTTTAAATGTCAATAATAACGATACAAAATTTTTACTTGATGTTGATACAAGAAAAAAGGATTTTTCAAAAGCATTAAGTAAAAATGAATATAGGCAGTTTTATTCAATTATTGATAATAGAGAATTAGGTAGAATAATTGAAAATTCAGCAGTCACTATTTATGAGAACGATAACATTGATAATGCGAAAATAATTTATTATAATGGAAACAAATCAAATCCTAAAATTACAGCTGTATATAGATTGTTGGGAAATGACGAAACTATACACGGAGAAAACAACTTGTCAGCACAAATTATTGCAAAATCAGAAAAGGAGAAGTATAGCAATGAAGAAATCGTTAGGTTACTCGGAGCTAATATTGAGTATTATGGATATGTACTCAAAAAGTACGATACTAAAAGTGGCAGATTTCATTCGCTCACGGGAACAAGTCAAAATGGTTCGGGAAATTTTGAAAACTCAACCAACGGAAGCAGAGTTCAACAAGAGAATAGATATGCTAATTTCTCAAGAGATGTAGATTATTCAGACTACCTAGAACTTAAGCGTGAAAATAAGTACCTTAAGGAAGTTCAATCAATTGGTGTTTTATATGCTGTAAATGCAAAAAAAGAACCAGCTGGGAGTGTTAAATCCCCGGAGGTTTCGACACCTCCTACTGGTTCTAAAATTAGTATATCCGATTTGCTCGATTATGTCAATATTATACTGCTTTAAAGTGTACTTGACTAATATTATTATAAGAAATAGCTTTGAAAAATAAAAAAGATACATTGCCGTTCAAGACTGAGCCTCGCCACGAAAGTGGTTTGCTCAGCGACAATGTATCCATATATAGTTTACTCAATAAATTGCAAAATGTCAATAATAATGAAAGGATGTAAATAATGCTAACACCGATAGAAGAGACATTAGTGGCGGATATGAAATATCTGAAAATTTCGACGGATATAATAATGGCGACATTAGATTCGCTGGAGACGGAAGAACAACAGCAAATAATGTTGAACTCAATAAAGAGAAGATTCAACGAGAAGGGGACAGTGACGGAAGAAGAAATATTAAAAATGATAATAATGATAACCTGTCCGAAGAAAAATACTCAAGAGATATAGATTATTCAGAATACTTGGAATTTAAGTACGATTTTGAGGAAGTCAATCAATTGGTGCTTTATATGAGACAGTAATTATAAATAAAAAAGAAGATGATATGTCGTTCAAGACTGGGACCGTGAAACACGGCGCTCCCAGCGACATTTCATCTTCCATATATAGTTTACTTAATAAATTGCAAAATGTCAATAATACTATATAAAAATGGAAAACGCTTGGGTGATAAGTGCCTATATAAATAAAAACGAGACAGTCTCACTGAACGCAAAGGATAAAATATCCAGAGGTTTAAATAGTTACGACTTGTCTCGCAAAGATAATATAGCAAATAATGCTTCAAATGTCAATAATAATGAAAGGATGTAAATAATGTTAACACCGACAGAGGAAATTTTAGTGGCGGATATGAAATATCTGAAAATTTCGATAGATATAATAATGGCAGTATTAGATTCTCTGAAAACAGAAGAACAACAGCAAATAATGATAAATTCAATAAAGAGAAGATACAACGAGAAAGGGACGGTTACGGAAGAAGAAATTTTGAAGATGTTAATTATGATAAGACATCCGAAGAAAAATACTCCCGAGATGTAGATTATCAGGAATTCTACGACCTTAAGCGTGAAAATAAGCACACAAATGAAGTTCAATCAATAGATGTTTTATATGCTGTAAACGAAAAAATAACCGCTTTGTTTTTGAAAAACAAGCGGTTATTTTTTGCTCTTTTTGAGGCCGGCTGTCTATCCGATAAGCCGTTTGTCTATATTTTTATTATCATAAAAAAATTGATAAAGTATATAGTTGTTTTATAAGTTATTTTTTGTTTTAAAATTATCTATTACGGTGTAATAACGCTCATACGCTTTTTTAACTGCATCTTCCCAGCTTATATAAATTTGGCTTTGCGCGTTTTTGCCCACTGTTTTGAGCAATTCCTTATTTTCCATAATTGTATTCAGTGTGTTTCTTATGGAATGTGCGCTTTCAACACATAAAAAGCCTGTTTTTCCGTCTTCCACACCTTCTGCCGCACAACTGCCACGCACCAAAAGGCTTGGCGTTGCACATGCTGCGGCTTCCCTTACAACTAATCCGTTTGTATCAAATGTTGAAGGGAAAAGAAGTAAATCCGAAATTCCGTAATATCCCAAAAGTTCGTTTCTGTCTAATATTTTTCCTGTCCAAATAACATAATCGAAAAGCCCGCATTTACGAATTTTCTTTTTAATGGCGTTTTCATCAGCACCGAAGCCGAGCATAATAAGTCTAAACTCTTTGCCTTCGTTTTTAAGCATTGCACAGGCATCAAGAATAAGTTCTATATTTTTGTACCAAATCATTCTGCCGGTGTAGATGAAAAGAGGAACATCATTTGGTATATTGTGCTTTCTTTTAATCAGTGCAATATCATCATCGCTTACATTGGTGACAGGTAAGTCGCAACCGTTAGGCATAACAACATAATCGCCTGTATAACCTACTTTTCTTAATGAATCTACCGTACCCTTACTCGTTACCCATACTTCGTCAGCCGCATTTATATTGTTGAGCAGGAAACGGTACGCAAAATTCCTTGCAGGTTTTGTAGGGATTCGTCTGTCAAAATCATATTCATATTTTGTGTGATATGTTAAAACGGTGGGGATTTTTTTCTTTTCAACAACGCGCCTGAAATAATAACTTGTAGCAAGCGGTGCGTGCGAATGAAGAATATCAAAATTCATATCAATAATATCTTGATGAAGTTGGTCTTTGAATGGCCAGCCTATACTGTAACCCTCTTTTGAGGGAACCCACCAGCTTTTATATCTGTAAATTTGATAATCGTATCTGTAATCAAGCTGATTTGGATTTTTAGGTGTTACAACTACTGCTTCACCGAATTTTTTGTTTATAATATCAGCATAGCTTTGTGCAACATTGCTGATTCCGTCGGTAGTGGGCGGAAAAGCATCTGTGCCGATAGCAATTTTCAGTTTTTTTCTGTTTTCCACTTTTTATGCTCCGTAAATAATATGATTTAAGTAAGTTTAGCATAAAAAAAGCAAATTGTAAACATTTAGCAGTTTATTTTATATTTATATAATAAAAAAATAAAATTCCACTTGATTAAGTTAATAAAATACTTTATAATATTTTTTGAATGTATATTTGGAGGAATGGATTATGTCGCAAACATATTCTGTTTCGCTTGAAAAGATAATTGATTTTCATAAGCTTGAAACGGTTTTTATGCCAAAATCTGCTGATGATATATTGATTACCACAAGTGAAATTAACCGTCCCGGCATTGTTTTAACAGGATATACCGATTATTTTGATTCGTTGAGAATTCAAATTCTTGGTTGGACTGAAATAGGCTTTATTCGCAGTATGAATGAAGAGGAAAGGGATAAGGCACTTGATTGCTGGCTTTCACTTTGCCCGGCTGCTGCAGTTGTTACAAGAGGTCTTGAAATACCGGATTATCTTTTAGAAGCGTGCAAAAAGCATGAAGTTCCGCTTCTTAAAACAGAGGAGGAAACTTCGCCGTTTTTGGCTGCGCTTATTGAATTTCTTAACACAGAACTTGCACCGAGAATTACACGGCACGGTGTTTTGGTTGAAGTTTACGGTGAGGGTGTGCTTATCACAGGCGAAAGCGGTGCAGGTAAAAGCGAAACCGCAATCGAACTTATAAAGCGTGGCCACAGACTTATTGCCGATGACGCTGTTGAAATCAGAAAAATAAATGACAGAACACTGCGTGGCAATTCGCCGAGTAATATTCGCCATTTTGTTGAACTTCGCGGTATCGGTATTATTGATGCAAGGCGTATTTTCGGTATGGGTGCAGTAAAACCAAGTGAGAAGATAGATATGGTTATTCAGCTTGAAGCTTGGGATTCTACCAAGGCTTATGACAGACTCGGGCTTGATAATGAATATGCGAATATTCTCGGTGTGAAAATTCCTGCAATGACTGTTCCGATTACTCCGGGCAGAAACCTTGCTGTTATTGTTGAAACCGCTGCTATGAATAACCGCCAAAAGAAAATGGGTTATAACGCGGCTAAAGATTTAATGCTGAGTCTTGGGATGGATGATGTTCAGCCTGTTGACAGGGAAATTGAAATTTGGCAAAGTTAAGCCGAATTTTGCAGATATAAATTAAAATAAAGAGGTTAGAAAAATGTATACTATTGGTATTGATTTAGGTGGAACAAATATTGTTGCGTCAGTTGTAGATGATGAATATAAGATTATCGGTACATCAAAAACTCCTACAAATGCACCAAGAAGTGCTCATGAAATTTTTGATGATATTGCCGAGGTTTGCGAAGAAGCAGTTAAAGCAGCAAACTTGACTATGGCTGATATTGACAGTGTAGGTATGGGTACACCTGGTACTGTAAACCAAGACGGTATTATTGAATTTGCAAATAACCTTGCATTTAATAATGTTCCGGCAAGAACTATGCTTGCAAAAAGACTTAACAAGCCTGAAGAAAAGATTTATATTGAAAATGATGCTAACTGTGCGGCACTCGGTGAGGCTTATGCCGGTGTAGGCAACGGTGCAAAGGATTTTGTGGCTGTTACCCTTGGTACAGGCGTAGGTTCAGGTGTTATTATTGACGGTAAAATCGTAAACGGTGTTAACTATGCCGGTGGTGAATGCGGCCATATGGTAATAGTTGTTGACGGGGAGCAATGCTCTTGCGGTCGTAAAGGTTGTTGGGAAGCTTATGCATCTGCAACCGCTCTTATCAGGCAGACCAAAAAAGCTATGGAGGAATATCCGGATTCACTTATGCACAAGCTTGCTAAAGAAGAGGGCAAAGTATCAGGCAGAACTGCATTTGACGCTATGCGACTTGGCGATATTGCAGGTATTAAAGTGGTTGATGATTACATCAAATATGTTGCTTGCGGACTTATCAATATCGTAAACGCACTTCAGCCTGAAATCATTTGTATCGGCGGCGGTATTTGCAACGAGGGTGAAACACTTATGAAGCCTCTTCGCCGCTTTGTTCAGTCTGAAAGATATTCTATCCACAGTAAAATTCAAACAAAGATTGTTAAAGCTGAGCTTGGCAATGACGCAGGTGTTATCGGTGCGGCTATCCTCGGCAAAGTAAAATAATAATTCGGTGATATATTGAAGCAGTTAATTGAACTATGTAAAAAATTTAATTGCAAGTATCTTGAAAATGAAAAAATGAGCCTTCATACCACCTTTAAAATAGGTGGTAATGCAAGGCTTGTTGTTTATCCGCAAAATGAAGAGCAGATTGGTGAATTTGTAAAATGTGCAAAAAGTGAGAAAGTCAGGCTGATTGCTATCGGCAACGGCTCAAATCTTCTTGTGGATGACGGCGGAATAGATGCTTGCGTTTTAATACTCGGCGAGCCGTTTTCGGATATTAGGCTTATTGATGATGAAACTATATATGCAAAAGCGGGTGCAAAGCTGATTTCACTTTGCCGCTTTGCTTATGAACATTCACTTTCGGGGCTTGAATTTGCCTATGGTATTCCCGGTTCGGCGGGTGGTGCGGCATTTATGAATGCCGGTGCGTACGGCGGCGAGATGAAAGATGTGCTTTATAAATGTGAGCATATTGATAATGACGGAAATGTCGGCTCACTTGAAAAGAATGAACTGAAACTTTCGTATCGTCACAGTGTGTATTATGATAATGATTGCATTATTACAGGTCTTTATTTAAAACTAAAAAAGGGCGAGCGTGCCGAAATAAAGGCTAAAATGGATGACTTTATCGGGAGAAGAAGGGATAAGCAACCGCTTGAATATCCGTCGGCAGGTTCAACTTTTAAGCGACCTGAGGGGTATTTTGCAGGCGCTCTTATTGAAGAATGCGGACTCAAAGGCAAAAGCGTAGGCGGCGCACAAGTCAGCGTTAAGCACGCGGGATTTGTTATAAATAAAGGCGGTGCAAGCTGCCAAGATGTGCTTGATTTGTGCAAGTATTGCAGTGATACGGTGTTTAAAGAAAAAGGCGTAAAGCTTGAAATGGAAATCAGAGTTACAAAATAAATCAAGAGGTAAAATATGGACAGCAGTAAAGAACTTATAATTATAACAGGAGTAAGCGGTGCAGGTAAGTCATCGGCAATGGCATTTATGGAAGACGCAGGATATTATTGTATTGATAATATGCCGCCGGAGCTTATGTCTACCTTTGTATCGCTACTTGCAAATAACAGTGAATACTATCCAAAGGTTGCAATGGTTGTAGATATTAGGTCAGGCTATGTATTTGAAAAAATCATCGCAAGTATTGATAGTGTTGAGCAGTATGGCTACACTTGTAAAATTGTATACCTCGATATAAATGATACCGAAGCCCTTAAGCGATATAAGCTTACACGCAGAAAGCATCCTTTTGCAGATAAGTTTAACGGTAATATTCAAAATGCTCTTGATTATGAAAGGGAGATTTTGGCTCCGTTAAGACTTAAGGCAGACCATATTATTGATACATCAAGCATTGATACACACCAGCTTCGTGCAAGGCTTACAGAACTTCTTATGGGGGATGCCAAGGAGTATATGAATATTCACTGTATGTCTTTCGGCTTTAAATACGGTGTGCCTAATTCAGCAGATTTTGTAATTGATGTAAGATGCTTGCCAAACCCATATTGGAATGAAAAGCTGCGTAATAAAACAGGGTTAGATAAAGAAGTAAGCGATTTTGTATTTTCATTTGACGAATCAAAAGAATTACTTAAAAAGCTTATTGATTTTCTTGATTTTCTTAATCCTCTTTATATCAGAGAGGGCAAGAGCCAAATCGTTTTTGCAATCGGCTGTACGGGCGGTAACCACAGAAGTGTGGCATTTGCAGAAGCGTTGAAAGAATATTTTTCAAAAAAATGGGATAATGTAACAGTAAGTCACAGGGATATAAACAGAAAGTAATGTTAATGTCATTTTCACAGCAGGTAAAAAGCGAATTATTAAAAATTGAATATGAAAGTACTTGTTGCGAAAAAGCAATGCTTTACGGAATGTGCATTTTCGGTAAAACTTTTTCGAGTTACGGAGTCGGAATTCAAACCGAAAATAAAGAAATCGCAGTCAGATATTCAAAACTTGTTGAAAAGTATTGCAATATTAAATGCGAAGTTAAAACATCACCGCTTGGTAAAAGTCATACCGTTATGATAAACGATAAATCGAATTGCGATAAAGTGCTTGGCTTTTTCGGCCATGAAAGCAAAGGCAGTTTGAAAATAAATCACTCTAATTTTGATTGCGAAAATTGCCAAAAGGCTTTTTTGGCGGGTGCATTTTTATCTTGCGGTACTGTTTCAGACCCTAATAAAGATTATCATTTGGAATTTACGGTTCCTTTTTTAAATTTATCAAAAAGTCTTGTTACTCTTTTGGGAGAAATAGACTTTTCCCCTAAAACAGCTAACAGAAAAGGGTATAATATAGTATATTTTAAAGACAGCGAAGCTATTGAAGATTGCCTTTATATTATGGGTGCGAGTTCATCAATGTTTGATATGATGAATGTTGAAATTGTGAAAGACCTTAGAAATAAGGCTAACAGAACGGCAAACTGTGAGGCGGCGAATATAGAAAGAACTGTTAAAGCGAGCTGGGAACAGAGCGCGGCTATTGAAAAAATAGAGGAAAAAAAAGGTTTAGATTTCCTTAAACCGGATCTTAAAGATATGGCACTTTTAAGGCAGGAAAATCCGGAAGCGTCGCTTGCAGAACTGTCTAAAATCAGTGGGCTTTCACGCTCCGGTGTTAATCACAGGTTGAAAAAAATAGTAGAAATAGCTAAGGAATTATAAAAAAGGAAGATAATATGTTTACTCATTTGCACACACATACAGAGTTTTCTTTGCTTGACGGTGCTTGCCGTATCAGGCAACTTGTGGCGCGTGCAAAGAGCCTTGGAATGCAGTCTCTTGCAATTACCGACCACGGTAATATGTACGGGGCTGTTGATTTTTATAAAGCGTGTAAAAACGAGGGCATTAAGCCTATTATCGGGTGCGAAGTTTATGTTGCACCGAGAATTAGATTTGATAAAGATAAGGTGCTTGATAAGGAATACAATCACCTTATTCTGCTTTGCAAAAACGAGCTGGGATATAAAAACCTTATTAAAATGGTATCAAAAGCATATACCGAGGGCTTTTATTTTAAACCGAGGATTGACCACGAGCTGCTTGAAAAATATCACGAGGGATTAGTATGCCTTTCAGCCTGCCTTGCAGGTGAAGTGCCGCAGGCTCTTCTTCAAAAAGATTATGATAAAGCAGTTAGAATTTCAAAGTGGTATAACGAACTTTTCGGGCAGGGAAATTATTATCTTGAACTGCAAAATCACGGAATAAGCGAACAGGCAATAGTATGCGAAGGGTTAAAGCGTATTTCAAGGGAAACGGGTATACCGCTTGTTGCAACAAACGATGTTCATTATATAGAAAAGCAAGATGCAAAAATACAGCAGGTGCTTATTTGCATTGCTACCAATAAAACCATCGGTGATGATACCGGGCTTGAATTTCACGCAGATGAATTTTACCTTAAAACCGAACAGGAAATGCGTGAAATTTTTGCCGATACTCCACAGGCAATTGATAATACTCAAATTATTGCGGATATGTGCAATTTTGATTTTGAATTTGGGCATACGAAATTGCCTTATTATGAAACACCCGATAATATGAACCATTTTGAATATTTCAAAATGCTTTGTATGCAGGGTATGAAAAAAAGATACGGGCAAAATCCGCCTAAAGAATATTATAACCGACTTGATTATGAGCTTGAAACGGTTGAAAAAATGGGATATACGGATTACTATCTGATCGTTTCCGATTTTGTTTCATTTGCAAAAAGTAAGGGTATTCCCGTAGGTCCGGGCAGAGGCTCGGGTGCAGGCTCAATTGCGGCTTATTGTATGGAAATAACCGATCTTGACCCGATGAAGTATAATCTGCTTTTTGAGCGATTTTTAAACCCGGAGCGCGTATCAATGCCTGATTTTGATATAGATTTTTGCTATGTCAGAAGGGGCGAAGTTATTGATTATGTAACGCAGAAATACGGTGCAGACCATGTGGCACAAATCGTTACTTTCGGTACACTTGCCACTAAAGCTGCAATCAGGGATGTAGGCAGGGCGATGGGTATGCCTTATGCTGCTGTTGACGCTGTTGCCAAGCTTGTGCCAAATGATTTTCATATTACTATTGAGCAGGCTGTAAATAAATCAAAAGAGCTTTCATCCCTTATGAAAGAAAATGCGCAGATAAACGAACTTATAGAAACCGCAAAAAAGGTGGAGGGTATGCCGAGAAATACATCCACCCACGCGGCAGGTGTAGTAATTACTCATGACCCGGTCAGTTCGTATGTTCCGCTTGCTACTAATGACGGTGTTCCCGTAACGCAGTATATTATGACTTCTCTTGAAGAACTCGGGCTTTTAAAAATGGACTTTTTGGGGCTTCGTACCCTTACTGTAATAGATAATGCAAGTAAATCTGCCGGTATTGATATAAACAATATTGCTATTGATGATGAAAAAGTGTACAAGCTGTTTGCAAATGGGCAGACAGAGGGCGTATTTCAGTTTGAATCAAGCGGAATGAAGCGTATGCTTATGAATTTGAAGCCGACAAGGCTTGAAGATTTAATTGCCGCTACTTCACTTTACCGCCCCGGCCCTGCAAATCAAATTGACACTTTTGTTGAAAACTCGCATAATCCTGAAAAGGTGAAGTATTTAACTGATAAGTTAAAGCCTATACTTGAAAATACTTATGGCTGCATGGTTTATCAGGAACAGGTTATGCAAATTTTCCGCGAGCTTGCAGGATATTCGTATGGCAGGGCGGATATTGTGCGCAGGGCAATGAGCAAAAAAAAGCTTGATGTAATGGAAAAAGAGCGTACAGCATTTATATTCGGATGTGAAGAAAACGGTATTGATAAGACAGTCGCAAACACTATTTTTGACCAAATGTCTGAATTTGCAAAATATGCTTTTAATAAATCGCATGCGGCTTGCTATGCGCTTGTGGCTTACAGAACAGCATATTTAAAATGCTACTGCCCGGCTGAATTTATGGCTGCTTTAATGACTTCAGTTCTTGACCAATCAAATAAAATTGCAAGATACACGGCTGAATGTAAGCGCCTTGGTATCAGGCTTGCACCGGCTGATATAAATAGTTCAATGCAGGGCTTTACCGCAAATAAAAAAATTATAAATTACGGCCTTTTGGGTATTAAAAATGTCGGCAAAGAATTTGTTGATGATATTGTAAAGGAAAGAAAAAACGGCAAATTTAAAGATTTGCCCGATTTCTGTATGCGCTTGCAGGGCAAGCATTTTAACCGTCGTGCAGTTGAAAGCTTGATTAGATGCGGCGCTATGGACTGCTTTGATTTAAACAGGCGGCAAATGCTTCAGGCTTTACCGTCAATTGCTGCAAATATTGAAAATTACAGGCAACGCACTCAATACGGGCAGGTCGGCTTTTTTGAACTCGGCGGTAATGATTCGCCGCTTGAATTTGATGTTCCTAATGTAGATGAATTTCCTAAAGCAGAGTTGCTTAAAATGGAAAAAGAAATGACCGGTCTTTACCTTTCAGGTCACCCTATGGATAAATATACCGAACTTTGCGAAAAATTCGGCTTTGCTAATATAGGCGAACTTTTGGAAAGTGCAAATGACAGTATGAGCGTGTATAAGGATAAATCATTTGTTCGTACCTGCGGTATTATAAACCATATTACAACAAAGCAGACGAGAGCAGGTTCATCAATGGCATTTGTTACTATTGAGGATTTGTATGGCTCAATTGAAGTTATTGTTTTTGCCAAAACGCTTGAAAAATATTCGCACTATCTTTATGCCGGAAGTGTTATAACCGTGTCGGGCAACCTTTCACTTGAAGAAGAAAAGGATGCAAAAATACTTGCGTATTCTATCGGCACAGCACCGTCAAATGCGGATTTTGAAAACGGAAAATATAAAAACGATAATGTTTCAAATAATAAAGAAACAAAAAGTGAACCGCATAAAAAGAAAAAAGCTGCACTGTATTTGCGCTTTAAAAATGAAAATGACGAAAATATTATTTTGGCTAAAAGAGTTACTGATATTTTTGACGGTAACATTCCTCTATATTTTTATTATACTGATGATAAGCGGTATGTTCTTCAGCCGAGGGAATGTTTTGTAGAAGTTAACAATACAGAATTAAAAGAACTTAAAAGGATTCTTGGTGATGAAAATGTCGTATTTGTTCACTAATTTAACGACAATACTTGACTTTTTTTGCCAAAACATATAAAATAATAAAGATTATGATTAGTAAATTTTAGGCTATATTATATATAGTAGGAGGACATAATTATGAAAACAATTGCGGTATTAACAAGCGGTGGCGACGCACCGGGTATGAATGCGGCTATTCGTGCAGTTGTGCGCACAGCCTGCGTAAACGGAATTAAAGTATATGGTGTAATCCGTGGATACAACGGTCTTATCAACGGTGATTTCATTGAAATGGACCTTAGAAGTGTATCTGATATTATCAATCGCGGCGGTACTATCCTTTATTCTGCCCGTTCAGTTGAATTTGCTACTGAAGAGGGTATGAGAAAAGCTATTCGTACCTGCCAGGAACACGGTATTGAAGGTGTTGTAGTTATCGGCGGTGACGGTTCATTCCGTGGTGCAAGAGACCTTAGTGAAAGGGGTATTCCTTGCGTAGGCCTTCCGGGTACTATTGATAATGATATTGCTTGCTGTGATAACACAATCGGTTATGATACCTGCCTTAATACTATTATGGAAATGGTTGACCGTGTTCGTGATACAAGTGAATCACATGACAGATGTACAGTAGTTGAAGTAATGGGCAGAAAAGCCGGCTACCTTGCACTCAATGCAGGTATTGCTTGCGGTGCAACTTCAATTCTTATTCCTGAAATCGAATATGATATTCAGGAGCATATTATTGAGCGTATGGAAAAAACTCAAAGAACAGGTAAAAAGCACTTCATCATCATTGTTGCCGAGGGTGTAGGTGTTGATGTTCAGGAACTTGCAAAAGAAATTGAAGCAAAAACAGGCGTTGAATCCCGTGCTTGTATTCTCGGCCATATTCAGCGTGGCGGTTCACCTACTGCAAAGGATAGAGTTCTTGCTACTCGTATGGGTAACTATGCAGTTAAGCTTCTTATGAACAATATCGGCAACCGTGTTGTAGCTGCTCAAAAAGAAGATGTAGTTGATTACGATATTTTTGAAGCTCTTAATATGAAGAAGACAATTGATATGAATCTCTATGATATAGCACACGAGGTTTCAATCTAACGCTTATAAAATAATGTATGGCAGGTTTGCTCTGCCGATAATCAGCTCTTGATTTCAAGGGCTGATTTTTTCTTGTTTTTGCATTTTGATTTTCAAAAAACAATTAAAAGAAGATAATTAAATAAAAATACTTATTAAAATTCCGTCAATAATAATATAGGTGATAGTGTTCGTTTACACTATCACAAATTATATTGACCTCAAAATTTGCTTTTGCATAATTTTGAGATGTCTAAATTTCCATTATACGCCTTATCCGACTGCAATAGGGTGTGTATTCAAAATTACTTGTAGTCGGAAAGGCTATGGAAATTATGAAAAAAGCCATTCGTATTATTGACGGAATTTTTGCGTTATGCCTTATAATAATTTATTCATTTATAGTTTTCGGAAATATTGTTTTGCCGGATAAGATAGAAGCATATTCAACTAAAAAAATTGAATATAAAAGTGTATATTCGGTTGAAAACAATTCTTTATACCAGGTTGATTACCAAAATAGCAGCAAGGTTTCGCCCGTTGAAAATGATATTAAGCTTTTGGGTATTATCCCGGTTAAAACAACAAGCATTATTCAATCAAAGCCTAAAAAAGTAAGTGTAAGCGGTGAAAGCTTTGGAATTAAGCTTTATACAGACGGGGTAATTATTGTAGGTATTCGTGATGTTGAAACGGATAAGGGCAAGTGCAATCCGGCAAAGGAAGCAGGACTTGAAAAAGGCGATATTATTATAGAAATTAACGGCAAAAAAGTATATTCTGCCGATTCTGTTACAGATATATTGAATGATAATAACGGCAAAGATTACAAAATTACCGTTAAAAGAAACGGTAATTACAAAGAGTTTTTGCTAAAGCCGGCTTATTCATCAAGCCAGGGGTGCTACAAGGTTGGTTTGTGGGTTAGGGATTCCACAGCAGGTGTAGGCACAATAACTTATTATGATAAATCAAATAATACCGTTTCGGCTTTAGGACATCCTATAACGGATGTTGATACTAACGAAATAATGCCGATTTTAGACGGTGAAGCCGTCAGGGCAACTGTTACCAAAATTTATAAAAGCAAAGCGGGTGAAGCAGGTTCGCTTTGCTGTGAATTTACAAATGATATAATAGGCACGCTTAAAAAGAATTGCCAAAGCGGAATTTACGGTAAATATACCTGCACGCTGAAAAACACTTATGAATATGAAGTAGCTTCGCCAAATGAAATTGTGAGAGGGCCGGTGCAAATCCTTTGCACAATAGATTCCGGCAAGGCAAAGTTTTATAACGCACAGATAAGTCGCATTTCATACCGTGAAAATAAAAAAGGCAAAAATATGGTAGTTAAAATAACAGATGAACGCCTGCTTGAAAAAACAGGCGGAATTGTGCAGGGAATGAGCGGCTCGCCCATTATTCAAAACGGAAAGCTTGTGGGCGCACTTACACATGTTATAGTGGATTCGCCGGAAAAAGGCTATGCGATATTTGCGCAGGATATGGTTGATGAATTATAACTTACTCGTCAATCCTAATATATAATCTGAACTGACATTATAATATTTGCAAAGTGAAATGATGTGCCTTATCGGCATTTCGTTTTCACCTTTTTCGTATCTGGAATAAACCTTTCAGCTAAAAAGATTGTAAAGGGCGGTAAAAAAACTTCATATGTGGGCAAGAACTTTACAAAGGGCAAAAAGTACTATGTAAAAGTGCGTGCATACAAAAATGTAAACGGTAGAAAAGTTTACGGTAAATGGTCAAATGTAAAAACTGTTAAGTGTAAATAAGAATAATTTTAAGGATCGTCGGTTCGGGCGATCCTTATTTTTTTATTGTGCAGTTTTGACGAAATTTTGCGTTGGTTTTTGTTAAAATATACAAAATTCAGAAAAATCGGAAAATATTAAAAAAATATAAAAAAAGTGTTGACAAGCAGGGCTTTATAATATATAATAAACGAGCGTGTGAACAGGGTGTATTATATAAATATATAATATATCAGTGATTCACCATAGATATGCGATGATGTATGAGGTTGCGTCATAACCCACGACGGTAATTCATACGGAGTATGTCCGATTTTAAACCGGGCGAAACGAAGATGATTTGTAATCATCTGAACCGATAGGAAACTACAAGCTGTGACTTGCGAACGCAGATTTTCTGTGTATTCGTTCCTTATGCCCGAATGATGTTTTTTTCATTCGGTTTTATTTAAAGAGAGGTTTGAAACACACGGAAGCGTGGTTGAAATATCGGTACTCGCACCATAATTTTTCAGGGAGGAAATAAAATGGCAGCAAGTAAAGTGAAGATTCGAATCAGACTTAAAGGCTATGATCACAGTTTAGTTGATCAGGCTGCTGAGAAGATTGTTGACACTGCAAAGAGAACAGGCGCACAAGTTAGCGGTCCTATCCCTCTTCCGACAGAGATTGAAAAGGTAACAATCCTCAGAGCTGTTCACAAGTATAAGGACAGCCGTGAGCAATTCGAACAAAGAACACACAAAAGACTCATCGACATTCTCAGACCTTCAAACAAAACTGTTGAAGCTTTGACAAGTCTTGAGCTCCCAGCAGGCGTTGAGATTGAAATCAAGCTCTAATCGCAGCTGAGGTCATGTTGGGGAAACCCAACCAATAACCAAAAGGAGGAAATAAACATGAAAAAAGGTCTTATCGGCAAGAAGATTGGCATGACTCAGATCTTTGACGAAGCAGGCAATGTAGTTCCTGTAACAGTAGTTGAAGCCGGTCCTTGCACAGTAACACAGATTAAGACAATGGAGAACGACGGCTATGAAGCAATCCAGGTTGGTTTTGGTGATGTTAAGGTATCACGCGTAAACAAGCCAATGAAGGGTCACTTTGATAAAGCTGATGTAGCTCCAAAGAAAACACTTAAAGAATTCCGTCTTGACAGCATTGATGGCATTGAGGTTGGTAACATCCTTAAGGCTGACACATTTGAAGTTGGCGAAGTTGTTGATGTTAAGGGAACAAGCAAGGGTCACGGAACAGCCGGTGCTATTAAGCGTTGGAACTTCTCAAGACTCAGAATGACACACGGTACAGGTCCTAACCACCGTCACGCAGGTTCACTCGGCGCTTGTTCAAGCCCTTCAAGAGTATTCAAGGGTAAGAAGATGGCAGGTCACTATGGTCACGAAACAGTAACAGTTCAAAACCTCAAGATTGCTAAGGTTGATGCAGAAAACAATCTTATTGCAATTAAGGGTGCTATCCCTGGTCCAAAGGGCGGAATTGTTGTAATCGCAGACGCAGTTAAAGCTTAACGAAAGGAGAGATAAGTAATGGCACAGGTTCAGGTTTATAACCAAGAAGGTAAGAAAACCTCAAAATTAGAACTTGCAGATTCAGTATTCGGCATTGAGCCAAACGAATATGCAATGCATCTTGCAGTTGTTAGCTATCTTGCTAATCAGCGTCAAGGCACACAGTCAACTCTCACTCGTTCAGAAGTTAGCGGTGGCGGTGCAAAGCCTTGGAGACAGAAGGGTACCGGTAGAGCTCGTCAGGGTTCAACAAGAAGTCCACAGTGGACACACGGCGGTATCGCTCTTGGCCCAAAGCCAAGAAAATATACAGTTAACCTCAACAAGAAGGTTAAGAGACTCGCTATGAAGTCTGCACTTTCAACAAAGGTTGCAGAAGGCGAAATGATGGTTGTTAATAAGGTTGAGTTCGACGGCATTAAGACAAAGAATGTTGTTGCAATGCTCAAGGGCCTTAAGGCAGCTAAAAAGACTCTCATTATTACAGCAGAGAGCAATGAACAAATTTACAAGAGCGCTCGTAACATCGAAGGTGTTAAGGTAGCTACTGTAAACACACTTTGTGTTTATGACATCCTTAACTGCGATTCTTTCGTAGTTCTTAAGGACGCAGCAAAGAAGATTGAGGAGGTATATGCATAATGAGAACAGCTCAGGATATTATTCTTAAGCCTATCATCACTGAAGAATCAATGATGGGTATTATGACTAAGAAATATACCTTCAAGGTTGCAAAAGATGCAAACAAAATCGAAATCGCTAAGGCTGTTGAAGCTGTTTTCCCTGGCACAAAGGTTGCTAAGGTAAACACAATGAACGTAAGAGGTCAGAAGCGTCGTCAGGGTATGCACGAAGGCTACACTCCATCTTGGAAGAAAGCAATCGTTACTCTTACAGAAGATTCAAAGGAAATTGAATTCTTCAACGATATGATGTAATCACAACCTATATATAATTAGTATATAACATAAAGTATTTCGGATGATGAGGTATGAAAGGTGCCATCCTTTCGCAAAGTTATCCGGAAAGGAGAAAAATAATGGCAATTAAGAATTACAAGCCTACCACTCCTTCACGCAGAAATATGTCAGTAACTGATTATTCTTCACTCTCAAAGGTTGCTCCTGAAAAATCTCTTCTTGAGCCTCTCAATAAGAAGTCAGGTCGTAACTCTTACGGAAGAATTACAGTTCGTCATCGTGGTGGCGGAAACAGAAGAAAATATCGTGTAATCGATTTCAAGAGAAACAAGATTGATATGCCTGCAACTGTTAAGACTATTGAATATGATCCAAACAGAAGCGCACATATCGCTCTTATTCAGTATGAAGACGGTGTAAAGAGCTATATCACAGCTCCTGAAGGTCTTAAAGTTGGCGATACTGTTATGGCAGGTCCTAACGCAGACATCGTAGCAGGTAACGCTCTTGCACTTAAGGATATGCCTGTTGGTACAATCGTTCACAATGTTGAACTTTATCCTGGAAACGGCGCACAGCTTGCTCGTTCAGCAGGTAACAGCGCACAGCTTATGGCTCTCGAAGGTCCATACGCACTTCTTAGACTTCCTTCAGGCGAGCTTAGAAATGTACCAAGAGATTGTATGGCAACAGTTGGTGTTGTTGGTAACACTGACCATGCAAATGTTAAGATTGGTAAAGCCGGTCGTAAGCGTAACATGGGTTGGAGACCAACAGTTCGTGGTTCTGTAATGAACCCTAATGACCACCCTCACGGTGGTGGTGAAGGTAAATCACCTGTCGGCCGTCCGGGTCCTTGCACTCCTTGGGGCAAGCCTGCACTTGGCTATAAGACACGCAATAAGAAGAAGGCATCTAGCAAGATGATCGTTCGCCGTCGTAACGGTAAATAAGAAGAAAGGAGAAGATTAACTAATGAGTAGAAGTACAAAAAAAGGTGCTTATGTAGAAGACAGCCTTTATAAGAAAGTAGAAGCTCTTAATGCTTCAGGCGACAAGCAGGTTATCAAAACTTGGTCAAGAAGTTCAACAATCTTCCCTGAATTCGTAGGACACACATTTGCTGTTCATGACGGAAGAAAGCATGTTCCTGTATATGTTACAGAGGATATGGTTGGACACAAGCTCGGTGAATTCGCACCGACAAGAACATTCAGAGGCCATGCCGGCTCAAAGACATCTAAGTAATCGGAAGGAGAATTATTATGGAAGCAACAGCTAAAGCAACTTATGTCCGTATCTCCCCTCGAAAGGTGCAGATTGTTCTTGATCTTATCAGAAATCAGCCTACCGATAAGGCTATGGCTATTCTTCAGTACACACCGAAGGCTGCTTGCGAACCTGTATTGAAGGTTCTTAAGTCAGCAATCGCAAATGCTGAGAACAATAATAATATGGACACATCAAGATTAGTAGTAAGCTACTGCAACGCAACAGCAGGTCCTACTCTTAAGAGAATTCAGGCAAGAGCACAGGGCAGAGCTTACAGAATCAATAAGAGAACATCACACATCACAATTACCGTTAAGGAATTGGAAGACTAAGCGAGGAGGAAAGTTAAATGGGACAGAAATGTAATCCAACCGGTTTAAGAATCGGCGTTATTAAGAACTGGGACTCTCGCTGGTATGCAAAGAAGGGCGAGTTTGGTGATACACTTGTAGAGGACTACAAGCTTCGTAATTACCTTCTTGAATCTCTTCACGGTGCAGGTGTTCCAAAAGTAGAAATTGAAAGAGATGCTAAAAGAGTTAGAATCAACATTCACTGCGCAAAGCCAGGTATGGTTATTGGTAAGCAGGGTGCTGAAATCGAAAAGCTCAAGGCAGTTTGTGCAAAGAAACTCGGCAAAGATGCTAACGAAGTTTTCATCAACATCGTTGAAATCAAGCAGCCGGACCTCAATGCAACACTCGTAGCACAGTCAGTTGCTCAGCAGCTTGAAAGACGTGTATCTTTCAGAAGAGCAGTTAAGGGTGCTATCAGAAATACAATGAGACTTGGCGCTCGTGGTATTAAAATTATGGTTTCAGGTAGAATCGGCGGTGCTGAAATCGCTCGTTCAGAAACTTATAAAGAGGGTACAATTCCACTTCAAACAATTCGTGCTGACATCGACTATGGTTTTGCAGAAGCAAACACAACTTATGGTAAGATCGGTGTTAAGACATGGATTTACCAGGGCGAAGTACTCCGTGAATCTCGTAATAAGAGAAGAACAAATCGCAGAGAAGGGGGAAGAAAGTAATGCTTTTACCTAAGCGTGTAAAACACAGAAAGCAGCATAGAGGTCGTATGACCGGTATGGCTACTCGAGGCAACAAGGTAACTTACGGTGAATTCGGTTTGCAGACTACTGAGCCTGCATGGATCACAGCAGCACAGATTGAAGCTGCCCGTATCGCAATGACACGTTACACAAAGCGTGGCGGTAAAGTATGGATCAAGATATTCCCTGATAAGCCGATTACAGCAAGACCTGCTGATACCCGTATGGGTAAAGGTAAAGGTAATGTTGACTACTGGGTAGCAGTAGTTAAGCCGGGCAGAGTTATGTTCGAGCTTGGCGGTGTTGACGAAGTAACAGCTCGTGAGGCTTTGCGTCTTGCCGCAAACAAACTTCCAGTTAAATGTAAGTTTGTAAAGAAAGAAGAAGAGGGAGGCGAGCAGTAATGAAAGCATCAGAAATTAAGGCTCTTTCAGCAGAACAGAGATCAAAGAAGCTTGCAGAATTAAAAGAAGAGCTTTTCAACCTTCATTTCCAGCAAGCAATCAACCAGCTCGACAACCCTATGAGAATTAAAGCTGTCAAGAAAGATATTGCACGCATCAAAACAGTTGAGCGTCAAATCGAACTTGAGAGCAGCAATTCTTAATTAAAGGAGGTAACTGAAAATGGAAAGAAACCTCAGAAAGACAAGAGTAGGTATCGTAACAAGTGATAAGATGGACAAAACTGTTGTTGTAACAATCAAGAACAGAGTTCGTCATCCGCTTTACAACAAGATTGTAAACGATACTGTTAAGTATAAAGCACACGACGAAAACAATGAATGTGGTATCGGTGATAAGGTTCTTATTATGGAATGTCGCCCATACAGCAAGGATAAGAGATGGCGTGTGGTTGAAATCGTTGAGAAAGCTAAATAATCGTTGCGATTTACAGCTTTTTTAAATAATTTAGTCAATAAAATAATAACTGCAATGTAGCAAAGTGTTATTTTGCAGTACGAAGGAGGAAAATGCTGTGATACAACAGGAAAGTCGTCTTAAAGTTGCAGACAACACAGGCGCAAAAGAACTTCTTTGCATCAGAGTTTTAGGCGGTTCAGGCAGAAGATATGCAAATATCGGTGATGTAATCGTAGCCAGCGTAAAGAAGGCAGCACCTGGTGGCGTTGTTAAAAAGGGCGAAGTTGTTAAGGCAGTCATCGTTCGTACAACTAAAGGTGTACGTCGTGACGACGGTCAGTATATTCGTTTCGATGAAAATGCTGCCGTAATTATCAGAGAGGATAAAACCCCTCGTGGCACCCGTATTTTTGGACCAGTAGCTCGTGAGCTTCGTGAAAAGGATTATATGAAGATCCTTTCTCTCGCTCCGGAAGTTCTTTAATGGAGGTGCGTATAAATGAGTAAAATGTTTGTTAAATCCGGTGATACTGTAATGGTACTCAGCGGTAAGTCAAAAGGTGTTAAGGGCGAAGTTGTAGCAGTAAGCCCAGCTGAAGGCAAAGTTATCGTTAAGAAGGTTAATGTTGTTACAAAGCATGTTAAACCTAAAAAGATGGGTGAGCCTGGCGGTCTTATTGAAGTTGAATCAGCTCTTTATGCATCAAAAGTACAGCTCGTATGTCCTAAATGTGGCGAAGCTACACGCGTAGGTCACAAAAAGGGCGGCATCCGCGTTTGTAAGAAATGCGGAAATGAATTTTAAGTAAGGGAGGAAACATAACAATGTCTGTTTTAAAAGAAACATATAAGAGCGAAATTGCTCCGGCGTTGATGAAGAAATTCGGATACAAATCTGTTATGCAAATCCCAAAGCTTGACAAGATTGTAATCAATGTTGGTTGCGGTGAAGCCCGTGAAAATTCAAAGGTAGTAGACGCTATCATAAATGACCTTCAAATCATCACAGGTCAAAAGCCGGTTATCTGCCGTGCAAAGAAGTCGGTTGCTAACTTCAAACTTCGTGAAGGTATGCCAATCGGTGTAAAAGTTACTCTTCGTGGTGACAGAATGTATGAATTCCTTGAAAGATTCTTCAATTTGGCACTTCCAAGAGTTCGTGACTTCAGAGGTATCAACCCTAACTCATTCGATGGCCGTGGCAACTATGCTATGGGTATCAAAGAACAGTTGATTTTCCCTGAAATCGAGTATGACAAAATTGATGCTGTTCGCGGTATGGACATCATCATGGTAACAACTGCAAACACAGATGAAGAGGGCAGAGAACTTCTTAAGTTACTCGGTGCTCCATTCTCAGAGTAAGGAGGGATTATCGTGGCAAAAACATCTATGAAAGTTAAGGCTGCAAAGCCTGCTAAGTATTCAACAAGACAGTACAACAGATGCAAAATCTGCGGTAGACCTCACGCTTATCTTCGTAAGTACGGTGTATGCAGAATTTGCTTCAGAGAACTTGCTCACAAGGGTGAGATTCCTGGTGTAAAGAAGTCATCTTGGTAAGAACTGAGAATTGCTAATTAAATAAGGAGGAATTATCAATGCATATTACAGATCCAATCGCTGATATGCTTACAAGAATTCGTAATGCAAATTCAGCAAAGCACGATACAGTAGATATTCCTGCGTCAAACATGAAGAAGGCAATTGCTCAGATTCTTGTTGATGAAGGTTATATCAAAAATTATAAAATTATTGAAGACGGCAAGCAGGGTGTTATTCGTGTAACACTTAAGTACGGCGAAGGTAAGAGCCAGGTTATCACAGGTCTTCGCAGAGTTTCAAAACCAGGTCTTCGTATTTATTCAAATGTTGAAGAAATGCCAAAGGTTATGAAGGGACTCGGTGTTGCAATCGTTTCAACTTCAAAGGGCATTATGACAGATAGAGAAGCTCGCAAGCAGAATGTCGGCGGCGAAGTTTTAGCATTCATTTGGTAAGGAGGTACAGTCAGGATGTCACGTATCGGTTTAAAACCTATTACAATTCCTGCCGGTGTTGATGTAAATGTCAACGGTACAACTGTTACCGTAAAGGGTCCAAACGGTACTCTTTCAATGGATGCACATCCAAACATGACAGTCAGCATTGAGGGCAGTGAAATCATCGTTAGCAGACCTAACGATGCTAAAGAAAACAGATCACTTCACGGTTTAACCCGTACACTTATTCACAATATGATAGTAGGTGTTACAGAGGGATTCAAGAAGAACCTTGAAGTTAACGGTGTTGGTTACCGTGTTCAAATGCAGGGCAATAACCTTGTTATGAACCTTGGTTTCTCACATCAGGTTACAATGGAAGCTCCGGAAGGTATTAAAGTTGAATGTCCTTCAGCAAACGCTATCGTAATCAGCGGTGCAGATAAGCAGATGGTTGGTCAGTTCGCAGCTCAGGTTCGTGAAAAGAGACCACCTGAACCTTATAAGGGTAAGGGTATCAAATATGCCGAAGAGCATATCCGTCGTAAAGAAGGAAAAGCTGGTAAGAAATAAGGGAAGGAGTGAAATACAATGGTTTCAAGACAAGACGCCAATAAGGCAAGACAAAAACGCCACACAAGAGTTCGTGGCAAAATCAGCGGTACTGCTGAATGTCCAAGACTTAACGTATATCGCTCTCTCAGCAATATTTACGTTCAGTTAATCGACGATGTTGCAGGTGTAACAATTGCATCAGCATCAACTGTTGAAAAGGAATTCGCTCAGTACGGCGGTAATGTAGAAGCAGCTAAGGCTGTTGGTAAGACATTAGCAGAAAGAGCCAAGGCAAAGGGCATTGAAGAATGTGTATTTGACCGCGGCGGTTACGTATATCACGGACGCGTTGCTGCAGTAGCAGACGGTGCTCGTGAAGGCGGACTTAAGTTCTAACGAAGGAGGTAAATTTTTATGGCAAAGATTGACGTATCTTCAATGGAACTTGAAGAAAGAGTAGTTACTATTAACCGTGTATCTAAGACTGTAAAGGGCGGTAGAATTTTCAAATTCGCAGCACTTGTAGTTGTTGGTGATGGTAACGGTCTTGTAGGCTTCGGTATCGGTAAGTCAGGCGAAGTTCCTGATGCAATCCGTAAGGGTATCGAGGATGCAAAGAAAAATGTAATTAAGGTTGCTCTTAAGGGAACAACAATTCCTCACGAAATAAAGGGTAAGTTTGGTGCAGGTGAGGTTCTTCTCATGCCGGCTCCAAAAGGTACCGGTGTTATCGCCGGCGGTCCTGTTCGTGCTGTTGTTGAAACAGTAGGTATCAAAGATATCAGAACAAAGGCTATCCGTTCAAACAACCCTTGCAATGTAGTAAGAGCTACTATTAACGGTTTAAGTCAGCTTCGCACAGCTGATGAAGTTGCTGCAATTCGCGGCAAGTCAACCAAAGAAATTTTAGGTTAAGGAGGGTGGAATAATGGCAGACATTAAAATCAAGCTTACAAAGAGCTTAATCGGCAGTAAGAAAGACCAGATTGCCACAGCCCACTCTCTCGGTCTTCGCAAAATCGGCAATGTAACAGTTCAGCCTGATAATGCACAGACACAGGGTAAGCTTACAAAGATTGCTCACCTTGTAACTATCGTAGAAGAATAAGGGGAGGTGCAGATAATATGAAATTACATGAACTTTCTCCTGCAGAAGGCTCTAAAAAGAGCGTAAAGAGAATAGGCAGAGGTACTGCTTCAGGACAGGGTAAGACTTCAGGCAAAGGCCAAAAAGGTCAAAAATCCCGTTCAGGTTACAGCAGACGCCCTGGTTTTGAAGGTGGTCAGATGCCACTTCAAAGAAGAGTTCCTAAGAGAGGATTTAACAACATCTTCGCTACTGAATATGCTGTCGTAAATCTTTCAACACTTAATGACAGATTTGAAGACGGCGCAACAGTTGATGCTCAGAGCCTTAAAGACGCAGGTGTTATTAAGAAGACACTTGACGGTGTTAAGGTTCTCGGTAATGGCGAAATCACTAAGGCAATCACTGTAAAAGTTGCTGCAATCAGTGAATCAGCTAAGGCAAAGATTGAAGCTGCAGGTGGCAAGGTGGAGGTGCTCTAATGATTAAAACCATGATCAATGCGTGGAAGGTGCCTGACATTCGCAAAAAGCTTTTGTTTACAGCATTTATCATCCTCGTTTTTAGAATAGGTTCAGTCATTCCGGTACCGTTTCTTAACATTGTAGATGAAATCAATGTTGGTAAGGGTAACACAATTCTCACTTATTTAAGTTTGATGACAGGTAGTGCATTCACATACGGTACAATTTTTGCTATGTCGATCACACCGTATATCAACTCTTCAATTATCATTCAACTTCTCGCAGTTGCAATTCCTGCACTCGAGAGATTACAGAAGGAAGGCGAAGAAGGAAGAAAGAAGCTTGCTTCTATTACTCGTTTTGTAACAGTAGCACTCGGTATTCTTCAGTCTGTTGCTTATTACTTCTATCTTCGTAGTAACAATTACCTTATGACTGATGTTAACGGCGCACAGTTCACCGGTTTCAACGCAGTTTTCCAGGCACTTGTTATCATAATTGTTTTAACTGCAGGTACAGCAGTTATTATGTGGCTTGGTGAGCAGATTACAATCAGTGGTATCGGCAACGGTATTTCAATTATCCTTTTTGCAGGTATCGTATCTCGTTTCCCAACACTTATCAAGCAGCTCTTCCAGTATCTTGATACCGGCAGACTTGTTTATAAAATACTTGTTCCTGTAGTAATCGTATGCTTCTTACTTATGATTGCATACATCGTATTTATGGATAACTCAGAGAGAAGACTTCCAATTTCTTACGCAAAGCGTGTAGTCGGAAGAAAGATGATGGGTGGCCAGTCAACTCATATGCCTATTAAGGTAAATATGAGCGGTGTGCTTCCGGTAATCTTTGCTTCTTCAATTCTCTCTCTTCCTGGAACAGTTCAAATGTTCCTTTCAGCTGATAAGTATGAAGGCACTTTCTGGGAAAAGTTCTTCAAAGCTTTCCAGGGTGACTCATGGTGGTACGCAGGTATGTACTTCCTTCTTATCATCTTCTTTGCTTATTTCTATAGTACAATTCAGTACAATCCAATAGAAATGGCAAACAACTTGCGTAAAAACAATGGCGCAATTCCGGGTATCAGGCCTGGTAAGCCAACTTCTGATTACATTCTCAGAGTTCTTTCAAGGCTTACACTTATCGGTGCTTTGATGCTTTCGGTTATCGCACTCTTCCCAATCGTTTATTCACTTATTTGTGATGCAGCAATCAAGCCACTCACGGAAGGCGGAAACGATGGCGGTATGACAATCTCACTCGGCGGTACATCACTTATCATTATGTGCGGTGTTGCACTCGAAACAGTTCGTCAGTTAGAGTCACAGATGATGATGCGTCATTATAAAGGCTTCCTTGACTAATAAATTATAGGAGTATATATTATGAAACTTATTCTTCTCGGTGCTCCGGGTGCAGGTAAAGGTACTCAGGCAGAAAAGATTGTTGAAAAATACGGTATTCCGGCAATTTCAACAGGTAATATTCTCCGTGCTGCTGTTAAAGACGGTACAGAGATGGGATTAAAAGCTAAATCGTTTATGGACGCAGGTCAGCTTGTTCCTGATGAAGTTGTTATCGGTATTATCAAGGATAGACTCAAAGAAAAAGATTGCGAAAATGGTTTCATTCTTGATGGTTTTCCAAGAACCATCCCTCAGGCTCAGGCACTTTTAGATTCAGGTATTGATATTGATAAGGTGCTTGACATTGAGGTACCGGATGAAAAAATAACAAAAAGAATGAGTGGCCGTCGCGTTTGCTCAAAATGTGCTAATTCTTATCATATTGATTATAAGAAGCCTGCAAAGGAAGGCATTTGCGATGCATGTGGCGGTGAACTTGTACAGCGTAAGGACGATGCTCCTGAAACAGTTCTTGCTCGTTTGGCAGAATATCACCAAATGACAGAACCACTTAAAGATTTCTATGATAAGCTTGGTAAACTTGTTGTCGTAGAAGGCCAGGAGGAAGTTGCACAAACAACAGCACTCGTTTACGCTGCATTGGAGGATTAACATGATAGTGCTAAAAAGTAGCCGCGAACTTGAGCTTATGAAAGAAGCTTGTCAGATTTCGGCTGAAGCATTATTGGTAGCAGGCGAGGCAGTTAAGCCCGGCGTTTCTACCAAGGAAATTGATGAGATTGCATATAAGTTTATTAAAAAACACGGTGCAACTCCAAACTTTTTAAACTACGGTGGATTTCCTGCTACCGCATGTATATCTATAAATGATGAAGTTATTCACGGAATCCCAAAGGCTGACAGAATTCTCAAAGAGGGTGACATTGTCAGCATAGATTTGGGAGCTGCTAAAAACGGTTACAATGGTGATAATGCTGCTACATTTGCCTGCGGCACATGCTCTGACGAGGCAAAGCGGCTGATGGATGTTACTCGTGAAAGCCTTTATAAAGGTATTGAACAAGCAATTCCAGGCAACAGAATCGGTGACATTGGCCATGCAGTGCAGGAATACTGCGAAGAGCGTGGATTCGGCGTTGTTCGTGATTTTGTAGGTCACGGTGTCGGAACAAAACTTCATGAAGAACCAAGCGTACCAAACTTCGGTCACGCAGGCCGTGGTATCAGACTGTTACCCGGAATGACATTGGCAATTGAACCAATGATAAATCTGGGAACCTACAAGGTTAAACAGCTTTCAGACGGTTGGACCGTCAAAACCGCTGACGGCAAGCTTGCAGCTCATTTTGAGCATACAATTGCGATTACGCCAAACGGTCCTGTTATTTTAACTAAAGTCTGAGGCTTTAATCAATTGCTGGCGATTACGCCGTAATGTGATTCCAGTTAAATAGAAAAACATCAATCGTAAATAATAAAATTTTAGCGAGGTATAAGATGTCAAAGTCAGATATGATAGAAGTTGAGGGTACCGTGGTTGAAGTGTTACCTAATACAACTTTTAAAGTAACATTACAAAATGACCACATCATTATAGCCCACATCAGTGGGAAGCTCAGAATGAATAATATTCGTATACTTCCCGGTGACAAGGTAACGATTGAGATGTCCCCATACGATCTTACAAAAGGTCGTATTATATGGCGCTCAAAGTAATAATTAGGAGGATATTCAGAATGAAAGTAAGACCTTCTGTAAAGAAAATTTGCGAAAAGTGCAAAGTAATTAAGCGCAATGGAAAAGTAATGGTTATCTGTGAAAATCCAAAGCACAAACAGCGTCAGGGCTAATCCTGAATAAATAATCGGAGGTAAACTGTAAAATGGCACGTATTTCAGGTGTTGACTTACCTAATGACAAGAGAGTTGAAATCGGCCTTACCTATATCTACGGTATCGGTCGCACAACCTCTAACGAAATCATCAAAGCAACAGGCATCAATCCTGACACCCGTTGCAGAGACTTAACAGAAGACGATGTTAAAAAGCTCAGTGACTACATCACCCACAACCTCACTGTTGAAGGTGACCTTCGTAGAAACACAGCATTTGACATTAAAAGACTTATAGAAATCGGTTGCTATCGTGGCGTAAGACATAGAAAGGGTCTTCCTGTAAGAGGTCAGACTTCAAAGAACAATGCTCGTACACGCAAAGGTCCTAAAAAGACCATAGCAAACAAGAAGAAATAGTAGGAGGAACAAATAAGTATGGCTACTAAGAAGACCACAGGCTCACGCAAACGCCGTGAGAAGAAGAACATCGAGCGTGGTGCTGCCCATATCCAATCAACCTTCAACAACACAATCGTAACTATTACCGATATGAACGGTAATGCTGTTTCTTGGGCTTCTGCCGGAGAAATGGGTTTCCGTGGTTCAAGAAAATCAACTCCATTTGCTGCTGCAACTGCTGCTGAAACCGCTGCAAAGGCTGCTATGGAACATGGTATGAAATATGTTGAAGTATACGTTAAGGGACCTGGCTCAGGTAGAGAATCTGCTATCAGAGCTCTTCAAACAGCCGGCTTAGAAGTAAGTCTTATCAAAGATGTTACTCCTATCCCACATAACGGCTGTCGTCCACCAAAAAGACGTCGTGTATAGTTTATTGGAGGTGTAGTAAAATATGGCAAAGAATTCAGAACCTATTGCAAAGCGTTGCAAAGCACTCGGTATTTCACCGGCTGTTATGGGTTATACAAATAAGGATACATTTAGAAATTCTTATAGTAAGAATCGCCGTAAGAAGAGCGAATATGCTATGCAGCTTAACGAAAAGCAGAAAGTTAAGTTTATCTACGGCATTCTTGAAAAGCAGTTCCACACCTATTATGAGAAGGCTGCTAAAGCTCAGGGACAGACAGGTGCAGTTCTTCTTACAATGATTGAAACCCGCCTTGATAATGTTGCTTTCAGAACAGGCTTTTGTAAGACTCGTCGTGAAGCAAGACAGGCAGTTTCTCACGGTCATTTCACCGTAAACGGCAAGAAAGTAAACATTCCATCTTATCTCGTTAAGGCAGGAGATGTTATCGCAGTCGTTGACAATAGCAAGGACAATGGCAGATTCAAGCTTGTTAAAGAAGAGGGTGCTTATGGCACAGCTCCTAAGTGGCTTGAAGTAAACGCAGCTGAACTCACAGCAAAGGTTGTTGCATTACCTCAGCGTGATGACATTGATTATCCTGTTGAAGAGCATTTAATCGTTGAGTTCTACTCTAAATAATAGTGTTTGGCTGTTATTTAGCGAAAACAAAATACAACATTTTATTAGGAGGCTTTTAAATGATCGAAATTGATAAGCCTAAAATCGAGATTGTAGATGTATCTACTGTCGGAAGCCGTAGCACAGGAAGATTTGTTGTTGAACCTCTTGAAAGAGGTTTTGGTACAACTCTTGGTAATGGAATGAGAAGAGTTCTTCTCTCATCACTTCCTGGTTATGCTATCACTTCTGTTAAGATTGATGGTGTTTTACACGAATTTTCAACAATTCCGCATGTTAAGGAAGATGTAACTGAGATCGTTCTTAACCTCAAAAATGTTATCTTAAAGATACATGATGAGATGCCAAAGACTCTTTATATTGAGGCTTCAGGCGAGGGTGAAATCACTGCTGCTGATATTCAGCACGACGCAGATGTTGAAATTCTTAATCCTGACCTTCATATTGCTTATCTTGATGAAGGTGCAAGTGTAAATATGGAACTTACTGCTAATCACGGCAGAGGATATGTTCCTTGTGACCGCAACAAGCAGATTATGGATTTACCAATCGGCACTATTGCTATTGACTCAATCTATACTCCTGTTTTAAAGGTTAACTACACAGTAGAAAACACCCGTGTAGGTCAGCAAACTGACCTTGATAAACTCATTCTCGACATTGAGACAGACGGTACTATTCCGGCTGATGAAGCAGCTTCACTTGCTGCAAAAATTCTCAATGACCATCTTATGCTCTTTGTTGACCTTTCTGAAGAGATTGGCAATCAAGACATTATGGTTGAAAAGGATGACGACAATAAAGAAAAAGTTCTTGAAATGACTATTGAAGAACTTGACCTTTCAGTTCGTTCATTCAACTGTCTGAAGAGAGCAGGCATAAATACAGTAGAAGATTTAATCGGAAAATCTGAAGAAGATATGATGAAAGTTAGAAACCTTGGCCGTAAGTCACTTGATGAAGTCGTAGCAAAGCTCGGCTCATTAGGTTTCGGACTTGCTAAGGATGAGGACTAAAGGAGGGAATTTCAATGCCAGGTAGCAGAAAGTTAGGACGTCCTACTGACCATAGAAAGTCTATGCTCAGAGGTATGGTTACTTTTCTTTTAGAAAACGGCAAGATTGAAACTACCGTTACAAGAGCAAAAGAAGTTCGTGCAATGACTGAGAAGATGATTACTCTCGGTAAGAACGACACACTTCATTCAAGAAGACAGGTTCTTTCTTATGTAACTAAGGAAGATGTAGTTAAGAAGCTTTTTGATGAAATTGCTCCTAAGTATGCAGAAAGAAACGGCGGTTATTGCCGTATTATCAAAACAGGCCCTCGTCGTGGTGACGCAGCAGAAATGTGTATCATCGAGCTTGTTGACTGATAATACCTAAATAATATAATTAAGGACTTGAAGATTAAATTCTTCAAGTCCTTTTTTAATAGTTGTAAATATATTAAGAAGCAGAATATTTATAAAGATAAAGTGTGTTTGTATCTACATCAAATATCATAGCCGAATAAAAATCAAAATCGAATTGTGAAATTGATTTTGAATCAAGATCAGGTGTCAAATCACCGTCGGCATTACATAGCGCAAAATAACCGCGTGATACAGCTGTATAACTGCCGAAATCTTCATTTAAGTTACTGCATAAAATGTCAAAATTGTTTTGACCTTTAGGTATTTTGCAGTATTCGCTGTTTTCACATTCTTTGTAAAATTTTAAAAGCTTTTTGCGCTCTTTATCACTTACTTTTATTTGATATGCTATTCGGTCATTTACACCGGATGAAGAACTTTCGGTTTTTTCAAAGTCTGAATTTACACATTCAATATTGAATAATCCTATAACACTTTTGTATACATCTTTTTCACTTGATGTGCAGGCTGTAAAAATTATCATAATCAGTAGCAGGGAAGCCGAAATTTTAATTAGTTGTTTCATATAACTACCTCCGATTTTATTTTATCAAATAAAACCTCATATGTAAAGATAAAATAAAGCTGGAGACTTCGAGAAAGTGAGATAAATTTTGTATTTTGTGAGTGGGAGCTGTACGATGGTACTGCCCCCGAACAAAAGACAAAAAGCGCCAAAAAATAGCTTGGACTCGATGTCCAAGCTATTTTTCAATTCCTCCGGGTGCAACAAGTTGCAGCCACCTCCCTTTACAAGGGAGGCAAAAAGGTTTATTTAATTTCGGGGTCCTCGAAAAGCGTGAGTTTTTTGGGGAGAGGAGAAATGAATGGAGTGTTTATTATAAATTTTGTAAAATTTATTCAAACACGGAATTTCTTTAGACGAGGCGCGCTTTGGCCACTTTATCGACAGTCAAAAAGGACTGCTCACGCAGTCCTTTTTAGATATATTGTATGCAAATTACTTTTCAGCGTACTTGTTTTCGCCATACCAGCTGTACATTGAACGAATCTTTTCGCCAACTTGCTCAAGCTGATGGTTAGCTTCCATTTCTCTCTTTGCTTTGAAGTGAGCCCAACCGTTGTTAGCTTCTGTGATGAACTTTGAAGCAAATGTACCGTCCTGAATTTCTTCGAGAACTTTCTTCATTTCCTTCTTTGTTTCGTCAGTAACAAGTCTCTTACCTGTTTCGTAATCACCGAATTCAGCTGTGTTAGAAATTGAATATCTCATTTCTTTGAATCCGCCTGCATAGATAAGGTCAACGATAAGCTTCATTTCGTGGATACATTCAAAGTAAGCGTTTCTTGGGTCATAGCCTGCTTCTACAAGTGTTTCAAAACCTGCTTTCATAAGAGCTGTAACGCCGCCGCAAAGAACTGCCTGCTCACCGAAGAGGTCAGTTTCAGTTTCACACTTGAATGTTGTTTCAAGGATAGCTGCACGAGCACCACCGATACCTGCGCCGTATGCAAGAGCAATATCCCAAGCGTGGCCTGTTGCATCCTGATATACAGCTACAAGACAAGGTGTACCCTTACCTTCTTTGTATTCAGAACGAACTGTGTGGCCAGGAGCCTTAGGAGCAATCATAAATACATCTACATTTGCAGGTGGTACGATTTGCTTGAAGTGAATGTTGAAACCGTGAGCAAATGCAAGTGCCATACCTTCTGAAAGGTTTGGTTCAATATCCTTCTTATAAATTGCTGCCTGTTTCTCATCAGGAGCAAGAATCATAACTACATCAGCAGCCTTAACTGCATCTGCTGTTTCCATTACTTTTAATCCAAGGTCTTCAACCTTTTTCCATGACTTTGAACCTTTGTAGAGGCCAACGATTACATTAACACCGCTTTCATGAAGGTTAAGTGCATGTGCGTGGCCCTGTGAACCAAAGCCAACGATAGCAACTGTCTTACCTGAAAGTACATCAAGATTACAATCTGATTCGTAAAAAAGTCTAGCTTCTGCCATTTTTGTTTCCTCCAAAAATATAATATTTAATAATATTTAATTGAATATTTGCGTTGCTCGGTTGTCCGACCACTCGCTAAATATCTTTTACAATTGTCATTATAACTTGTCTGTTGTCTAATGTCAATAGTTAATTTTAATTTTTTTGCAAGGCTTCCATTGCATGTATAATATGCAGGCGCATTGCTGTTCTTGCCCCGTCAGGATTTCTTTTTTTAATAAAATCCATAATCAATCTGTCGTCGCTCATATTGTCTTTACTTACATCGCTGTCTTTCATCAAAACGACTACACCTTTTTTTATCGCGTTGAAAATTATAGGTATAAATTGCTTTACGAATGCGTTGTGTGTTGCATTTGCAATACTTTCGTGAAATTTCTGTTCTTCAACTGTTCTGTCTTCACCTGAAAGTATCTTTTTTTCGACAGCTTCGCCACATTCACAGATGATTTTAATTTCCTCGTCTGTGGCTCTTAAAGCGGCATAATAGGCGCAATCAGGCTCAAACATAAGCCTCATTTCAAACAAATCGTCAAGTCCGGATGTGATATCGCTTAAGTCGTTTGAATCTATAATTGTATTTGATGTGACGAATGTGCCTTTGCCCCTTTTTATTTCAAGAATACCGTATGTTGTAAGTATTTTAACCGCTTCTCTAAATGTGGAACGGCTGACACCGAGTTCAGAAGCAAAATCGTTTTCGTTAGGCAATTTATCACCGATTTTGAAACGCTCCTGTTCTTCTATCATTTTTAATATTTCACTTGCGGTGCTGTCCGCAAGTCTTGATGTATTGCTCATATAAACACCTCTTATGTTGTATGATAACACAAGTCATATGTCAAAGTCAATATGTTGTCGGACATCTTACAACTAAAATGTATTTTTAAACTCAATATTTGTTCATAATAACGATTTTATTCTAATCACTTGTAAATTGTGAACAAATGCTATATATTATAGGTATAATAATATTTAATACCTAAACTTGTAAGTCTTGGAGGTGTTGTAATGAATAAGGTAACCAGACTTAAATATTATATTGAATCACTTTGCATTTATGATTTTGAAGATGATGATGTTTTTTCGGCTCTTTATGATTTGCTTTGTGATGACGAGGAGGATACGGTAGCTCTTCAAAGTTACTTTTTTAAAGAACTTGCCAAAAGCGAATCTTTAAAAAAGCATATTTCAAGATTGATTTTAACTAATGATAACATTTTTACAAAAGCGGCTTGTGCCGGTAAAGTGGGCGAACTTTCAATTGCAGTTATGAATGCTGTTAAAAGCGATCTTGCAAAACTTGAAGAAATTGCATCGCTTACAGCACAGGATGTTATCGCCGGTGTTGACGATGAAGAAATAAAAGAAATTCTTTTAACTTTGCCGGGCTGGGAAGTTGGCAAAGCACTTGCACCGCTTGATAAAAATTGGGATAAGCAAATAGATGAACTTGTAAAATATCATAGAGAAAACGGATATGGTATTTACGCTAAAAATATTGCGTTTACTTGGAGAGATGAGGAAATTACACCTGTCAATTCAATTGATACTATTCGTTTGACTGATTTGAAAAATTATGAGCTTCAAAGAAATAAGGTTATTGATAATACCGAAAGCTTTATTGCAGGGCACCCGGCAAATAATGTTTTGCTTTACGGTGATAGGGGAACAGGCAAAAGCTCAACCGTTCACGCTATTCTTAATGAATATTGGCAAAAGGGACTTCGTATGATTGAAATTCCTAAAAGTGCAGTTGCCGACCTTTCACTTATAAGAGAGCAGATTGCCGATTCGCCAATGAAGTTTATTATCTATATTGATGATTTAAGCTTTGATTCTAATGATACTTCGTTTAGTGAACTTAAGGCCGCACTTGAGGGTTCGCTTTCCGGTAAACAGCCAAATACTGTTATTTACGCTACTTCAAACAGACGCCATTTGATTAAAGAGAATTTTTCCGACAGGGAAAATGATGTTAATAAGGGTGACACAATGCAAGAGCAACTTTCACTTTCTGACAGATTCGGGCTTACAATTACATTCTTAAATCCTGATAAAAAAGAATACCTTGATATTGTTGAAAAACTTGCGAATGACAGGCACTTTGAAAATCACGGTGTTGATATGGATAAGCTTCTTTTCAAAGCTGACCAGTGGGCTACAAAAAGGGGCGGACGCTCACCGAGGGGTGCAAAGCAGTTTATTGACCATGTTGAAGGATGTATAAAAAGAGGAAAAGAATGGTAAACTTAATATAACCACAAAATTTAATTCAAAAATTATTTATAAATTTTATAAAATGTTAACCAAAACAACAAAAAATCATCACTATGCAGTGATAAAATGGCATTATAACAGAAAAGGAGAAACGCTATGGGAACAAAAATTTTGGTTGTTGATGATGACCGCAACATTTGCGAACTTTTAAAACTTTACTTGGAAAATGAAGGCTATTCTGTTTTCGTTGCTAATGACGGGCAGCAGGCAGTAGAAATGTTCCAGGCTAAATCACCTGAACTTGTACTTCTTGATATTATGCTTCCTAAAATGGATGGCTGGCAGGTTTGCCGTGAAATCAGAAAAGTTTCTAATGCACCTATTATTATGCTTACGGCAAAGGGCGAAACTTTTGATAAAGTACTCGGCCTTGAACTTGGTGCGGATGACTATGTTACAAAGCCTTTTGATGCTAAAGAAGTCATGGCGAGAGTTAAGGCTGTTTTAAGAAGAACAAGCGGAAATAATGAAGCTGACGAAAACTCTAAAAAGGTTGTTACATATGATAACCTTGAAATCAATATAGTTAATTATGAGCTTAAAGTTAAAGGTGTTGTAGTTGATACTCCGCCTAAAGAGCTTGAACTTATATATCATTTTGCTTCAAACCCTAACAGAGTTTATACCCGTGATCAGCTTTTAGATGAAGTATGGGGATTTGATTATTACGGTGATTCAAGAACTGTTGATGTTCATGTTAAAAGACTTCGTGAAAAGCTTGAGGGTGTATCTGACAAATGGTCACTTAAAACCGTTTGGGGTGTAGGATACAAGTTCGAAACCAAAGAGTAATTAAGGGATTAAACAATGACAAAAATAGACTTACCTCCAAAAAAAACTTTGAAGGATAATATTTTTGCTAAATACTTTTTATTGTTTTCAACCATAATGCTTGTCGTGCTTACCCTTTTGGGTACAACGCTTACTGTATTGGTCGGTGCGTATACGCAAAGGCAAACTACCGATTTGCTTATGGAAAATGTTGAGTCAATTGCAAACAGTGTAAGTTCAAATCTTCTTGTATCAGATATGAATGACAACTATTCTGATGAAAAAGAAATGATATGCCGCGCACTTAAGATTATTTCAAACTCTGTTGACGCTGATATTTTTGTTTGTGATACAGAGGGAAATATAATTCTTTGCAAAGAAAGGGCAGATTCGCTTCCGTTTTTCGGTAAATTCGGTAATTGCTCGTATCACACCGATTATAATATAAGCGATACTATTTTGCGCCAGGTTTATGAAAGCAGCTATGTAGGCAATGGGGTAATAGGCGGCCAACGCTCATACATTGTCGGCTGCCCTATTTACAGTTCAAATCAAATTATAGGTTCTGTATTTGCTACAAGCAGGGCAACCACTGCCGAGCTTGTTCACGCTGTATTTAAAATTTTCCTTTGCTGTGCAATTTTGTGTTTGCTTTTATCATCCGTTTGCATTTGGCATCTTACACGCAGTTTTGTAAAACCTCTTCGTGATATGAGTAATGCCGCAAAGCAATTTGCAATCGGCGATTTTTCATACAGAGTTAAGGTTAAGGGCTGTGATGAACTTGCGGAACTCGGCAAAGCGTTTAACGATATGGCGGATTCACTTGATGTGCTTGAATCATCAAGGCGCAGTTTTGTATCTAATGTATCGCACGAACTCAGAACGCCTATGACTTCTATCGGCGGATTTATAGACGGTATTCTTGACGGTACAATTCCAAAAGAAAAAGCAGATTATTATCTTGAAATAGTAAGCGGTGAAATTAAACGACTTACCCGACTTGTAGTTACTATGCTTAATATGAGCAAAATTGAATCGGGCAGTTTTGAAATGAAACCGCAAAATTATGATATTTCAGACCAAATTATTCATATACTTTTAACCTTTGAACAAAAAATCGAGGAAAAGCATATTGAAATTGAAGGCCTTGAAAATTTAAATCCTACCTATATCACAGCGGATAGGGATATGATTTATCAAGTTATCTATAATATTTTTGACAACGCTGTTAAATTCACTAACGAGGGTGGCTTTATCAATGTCACTATGAATGAAGATGACAGGTTCGTTGAAGTGCACATCAAAAATAGCGGTATAGGAATTCAAAAGGAAGAGCTTTCAAAGGTTTTCCAAAGATTTTATAAAGTTGATAAATCACGAGGCCTTGATGCTAAAGGTGCAGGATTGGGACTTTATATAGTAAAGATGATGGTTGAAATGCACAGCGGTACTATATGGGCGCAGAGTGAAAGCGAAAATACAGCCGAATTTGTGTTTAAATTGCCGAAGCAATACAGCCCCATCTACAAAAAAGGAGATAAACAATAATGAGCGATTTTGATAGCGAAAAGAAAGATGGTCAAGCAAGACCTGATTATTATCAGCCAAATCAAAATGCAGGTGGAACATATTATAACCCACCACAAAATGAGCAAGCGCAGGATAGTAATACAACTTATCATTATTCATACGCTAATAATAATCAACAGGCAGGCTCTAATTATTACAAGTCACCGCAAAATGACAATAATTCACAAAACGGAAATTCACCAAAGCCGCCAAAGAAAAATAAGGCCGGTAAAATAGTTGCAATTATTCTTGTTATTTGTGCTTTTGTAGCAGTTGTCGGTATTGTTTTAGGTGCTACCGGTGTAATAGACAGTAATAAAAATTCCGTAAATAACAATTCAACTTCTCAATCTCAGGATTCATCAAGTGATGTTAAAACTAATGACAGTAACAGTGTTGAAACTAAAGACAGCAGCGGTAACCTCACCGTAGCAGGCGTTGCACAAAAGGTTATGGATTCTTGTGTCGGTATCACTGTTTACAGTCAGCAGCAGGAAGCATATAACTACTTCTATAATTATGGTGATAACAGCAATAGTTCCGGCAGTTCAGACCCTCAAAAATCAGGCGAGGGTTCAGGTGTAATAATGTCTGAAAGTAACGGAAAAACATACATTCTTACATGTGCACATGTTATCAGTGGCGGCACAAAATTCACTGTAACTCTTAATAACAAAAAAGAATATGATGCCACAATGGTTGCATACGACAGCCAGACTGATATTGGTGTTCTTTCTATCAACGCAACGGGGCTTCAAGTTGCCGAATTTGCAAACAGTGATAATCTTGCAGTAGGCGAGCAGGTTGTTGCAATCGGTTGCCCGGGCGGCCTTGAATTTATGAATTCACTTACAAGTGGTTATATTTCGGCACTTGATAGGCCTATTTCATCAAATATCGGCTATGATAATAAATGTATTCAGGTTGATGCGGCTATAAATCCGGGTAACAGCGGCGGTGCATTATTTAATATGCAGGGCCAGGTTATCGGTGTGAATTCATCAAAAATCGCTGCCACCGAATATGAAGGAATGGGCTTTGCTGTTCCGTCAGATACAGCTATTTCAACTGCTAACAGCCTTATTAAATCAGGCTATGTTGAGGGCAGAGCAAAGCTTGGTATCACATATGTTCAGCTTACGAAATACAGCAACTATTCTGCAATTCTTTCTGCACTTGAAGAAAAAGGTTACAAGGATGCAGAGGGTACAATGGTTATTAACTCAATTGACGGTTCATCAGATCTTGCAAGCAAAGATGTTAAGCAGTACGATATGATTGTTGCAGTTAACGGTAAAACTATGACTTCAACTGATGTGCTGACTTCTGTTTTGGCAGATTCAAAGCCGGGTGATACTGTTAAGCTTACTATTGCCAGAATTGAAAATAACGAAATCAAAATTAAAAATGTTGAGTGTAAGCTTATGGAATCAAAGGGCGAAAGCACCACAACAAATAATAATTCAGGTAACTGATTATAATCATTAAATATGAGGGACTGCCTAATAGCGACAGTCCCTTGTTTTCATAAAACAGATAGTATTCGGAGGGTATATGAAATTTACGAAAAAACTGAAAATCAAAAATTTTATAATTCTCTTTTTTGCCGGAATAATTAACGCGGTGGGGGTAACGGTATTTCTTCAGCCTGTAAGGCTTTATGACAGCGGAATATCGGGTACATCAATGTTTTTATCTCAAATTACACCTCATTGGCTTTCACTTTCGGTTTTTCTTATTGTGCTTAATATTCCTATTTTTATTTTCGGCGCAAAAAGGCAGGGAATTGAATTTACGATTTATTCTGTTTTCGTGGTAGCTGTATACTCTTTATCGGCTTGGCTTATAACCGATGTTTTGCCGATTGATGTTGTAAGCTTTTCGCCGCTTGCTAAAGATGATTTGTTTCTTTGTGCAATTTTCGGCGGACTTATTTCGGGAATAGGCAGTGGGCTTGCAATTCGTTTTGGCGGTGCAATGGATGGTATTGAAGTTTTGGCGGTTGTATTTGCAAAAAAACTGTCGCTGACGGTAGGAACATTTGTAATGATATATAATGTAATACTCTATATAATATGCGGCATTGTTTTTCAAAGCTGGATTTTGCCGCTTTATTCAATAGTGGCTTATATTGTGGCACTTAAAACCGTTGACTATATTATTGAAGGCTTTGACCGTTCAAAATCAGCGTTAATTATTACTACCAAGCAAAAGGAAATATGTAAATCTCTTTCAGAAAAGTTTGAAAACGGTATAACCTTTTATGACGCAAAAGGTTATTATTCAAATGAAGATAAAACGGTTATATATTTTGTTCTTAACAGATTTCAAATCGGTAAAATGAGAGAGATAGTTCATTCAATAGATCCAAAGGCGTACATATCAATAACAGAAGTTGCCGATATTTTCGGTGCAAACAATAATAAAGAATAAAATGAAGTATAAATATATAATATGGGATTGGAACGGAACACTTTTTGATGATGTTAAAATCAGCGTTGATACTATGAATATAATGCTTGAAAAAACAGGATACAAAAACAGAATTAACAGCGAATTATATAAAAATATTTTTACTTTTCCCGTAAGTGATTATTATCAAAAAGCAGGCTTCGATTTTTCAAAAGATAGGTTTGATGATTTGGCAAAAATATATGTTGAAGTGTACACCGCTTTGCAGTTTACCGCAAAGATTAACAGCGAGGCTGAAAATGTACTTCGCCGTATAAAAAGCCAAAATATAAAGCAAATTATTGTATCCGCATGTGAAAAAAACAGACTTTTAAACCAAGTCGAACATTTTGGTATTCAAAATTATTTTGATGATATTCTCGGTATTGATGATGATTTGGCGGTAGGCAAGGCGGGTATAGCAAAAAATTGGTTTGATAAAAACAGTATTTCAAAAAGTGAAGTTCTTTTTATCGGGGACACAACGCATGATTTTGAGGTTTCAAATCAAATAGGATGTGACTGTATACTTGTATCTTGCGGGCATCAAAGTAAAGATGTGCTTGAAACAACAAATGCCCCCGTACTTGACAAATTATGCCAAATTGAAACATTTTTAGATTTATAATAGTTACTAATCATTTACAAAATGCTTAAACAGTTGAGTTTTGAATTATAATATGATACAATTAGCATATTGTGGTAAAATAAATTCTATATTGTGAGGTAATTTTATGTTGCAGTTAATACCGCTTCCATACTACGCTCAGGAAAGAAGCGGAGTATTTGCGATAGATGCACATCTCAAGGTTAATTCCGATTTTGAATTGAAGCTTTTAAATCTTGAAAGAAGTCAAGACGGAAAGCTCAAAATAAAAAAAGATTCTTCGCTTGATGATGAAGAATACAAACTTGAAGTAACAAATAATGAAATCAATATATCCGCTTCAAGTGAAAAAGGCGCATATTATGCACTTCAAACACTTCGCCAGCTTGGCAGGTTTGAACTTGGCGGCAAGGAAATTCCTTGCTGTGTGATAAATGATAAACCGAGATTTTCTTGGCGAGGGCTTCAGCTTGATGAAAGTCGCCATTTCTTTGGCAAAGAATATGTCAAAAAAATGCTTGATATGATGTTTATGATGAAACTTAATGTTTTTCATTGGCATTTGACTGATGATACCGGCTGGAGAATTGAAATTAAAAAATATCCGCTTTTAACCGAAATCGGCTCTAAAAGGGCATATACCCAAATCAACGGTTGGGGCAGTACAGATATTATCAATGAACCTTATGAGGGCTATTATACGCAGGAGGAAATCAAAGAAATAATTGCTTATGCAGATGAGCGCGGCATTATGGTTGTGCCTGAGATTGATTTTCCGGCTCATTGTGCCGCTGCAATTGCCGCTTATCCGTGGCTTGCCTGCCGTGAGCTTAACAGGGATGTGCCTGGCTACTTCGGCGGTGCTATTCCTCAAAGAAAGCTTAAGCAATATGATTGGAACAGGCCTATTTGCCCGGGTAAGGACCAAACGATTGATTTTGTTAAGAATGTTATTGACGAGGTTTGCGATCTTTTTCCTGCACCGTATTTCCATATCGGCGGTGATGAAGCACCTAAAGTTGAATGGAAAAAATGCCCTTGCTGTCAAAAGAGAATTGAGGATAACAACCTTAAGGACGAGGAAGATTTGCAGGGCTGGTTTAATAACCAAGTGCTTGAAACAGTTAGCGCAAAGGGTAAAAGACTTATCGGTTGGAATGAAATTTTAAAGGCTCAAAGCCTTGATAAATCAACTGTTTGCCAGTATTGGACCCCTCAAAAAGACAGCAGAGCAAGGGATTGGGCAAATAACGGCAATAGTGTGATTTTATCTAATCATCAATCATTTTATTTTGATATGCCTTACGCTAAATATTCGCTTAAAAATACATATGATTATAACTATAAATCTTTCGGAATTAAGCCTGAAAGCGAAAAGAATATTCTTGGTGTTGAAGCGGAAAACTGGACTGAATGGACAGATTGCCCTGAAAAGCTTGAAGTGTTTATGTATCCGCGAACTCAGGCTCTTGCAGAAGTTGCTTGGTCACCGGAAGATAAAAGAAGTTTTGATTCTTTTATGGCGAGATTGGAAAATTTCAAGCCATATTTTGAATATCTTGGTATGAGTTATGCAGTTAACAGCGTGGCAATGCCTAAAAAATGGCTATTAAAATTAAAGATAAAAAAAGAGTTTAGTTTAGGTGATACTCATCTTGAAGTTAAACTTAATAAAAAATATATGGATCAAGGAGAAAAATAAATGAAGTTTTCAGATTTTCCTCAAGCAGTAATCAAAGAAAATGTTGATTATGCTGTTAAGGAAATTACTAATGTAATCAAAAAATATGGGCCTCGTGAATCCGGCAGTGAAAATTGCTTCTCGGCTCAAAAGCATATAAAAAAAGAAATGGATACTTTTTGTGACGGCACTGATTTTGAAAGCTACCAAATGGCACCTAAAGCATTTCTTCATTTTACAAAGCTTGTGTCAGTGGCAATTTTTCTTGCAGTTGTAGTTTGTGCGATTTTGATGTATACAAGCATTATTACTCCGCTTTTGGCTCAATGCATTGTTTGCGGCGTTGTTTTTGTAGGCCTTTTTATTACTCTTATGGAATTTTTGCTTTATAAGAGATTTATGGACCCTCTTTACAAGAAAGTTGAGGCACACAATCTTGTCGGTGTAAGAAAACCGAGGGGCGAAGTTAAAAAGAGAATTGTTATAAGCGGTCATATTGATGCAGCTTATGAATGGCGTCATCTTTATTATGGCAAAAAAGTACCGCTTTTCAGCATATTTATGAGCTGGACTATCGGCAGTGCAATAATTTCATTTATTTTAAGCGTTATTGCTATTGTTGCAAATTTTGTTGATATGGGCGCATTTGGTGACTTTATGGTAAATTATAGCTATATTTTCCATTATGTTACAGCACTTGGCATGGTTACTTTATTATTGTTTGTTGATTTCAATACTATTTCACCGGGCGCGAATGATAACCTTACAGGTACTTATGCGGCAGTTTGCGCTTTGCGTATGCTGGATATGGCGGGAATAGATTTTGAAAATACAGAAGTTTGCGCTATGATTACCGATGGTGAAGAAGCAGGACTTCGCGGTTGCAAGCAGTGGGCTAAAGACCATTATGATGAATATGTAAACAGCGGTGTTGAAACAGCTGTTTTGTGTGTTGATACGCTTGCAGACCTGGAATATCTTCGCGTTTATAATAAGGATATGACAGGCACAGTTAAAAATAGTCAGCAGTTCAGTCAATTGGTTATGGATTCAGCTAAAGACTCAGGTCATAATGACCTTCAATTCTCAAGCGTTTATTTCGGCTCATCTGATGCAGCAGCCTTTTCACAGGCAGGCATTACCGCAACTTGCCTTGCAGCTATGGACCCTAAACCTGCGGATTATTATCATAACCGCCGTGATACAGCCGAGCGCCTTGTTCCCGAGGCTATCAGAACCGGATTTGATGTAATTATTTCAACTATCCTTAATTTTGACGAAAAAGGTCTTAACTAAAAATCTTATCTAAGAGCAGGCTCGTTCCTGCTCTTTTTATTACTCAACTGACGGATAATTGATTATTGAGCATTATTTTCAATATTACTTGCAAATGCTCTTTCTATAATATATAATAAACTGTAAGTAATTTTTACGGAGGAAAATATGGAGAAAATACTTGTTCTTGATTTCGGCGGGCAGTATAATCAGCTTATCGCAAGGCGTGTGCGTGACCATCATGTTTATGCAGAGATTTTGCCTTATACTACCGATATTGAAATTATTAAGCAAAATAATTATAAAGGTATTATTTTTACAGGCGGTCCAAATTCCGTATATGATATGGCATCCCCTCATTATACAAAAGATATACTTAATATCGGCGTGCCTATTTTAGGTATTTGCTATGGCTGCCAGCTTATTGCGTGGATGGGCAACGGTGAAGTTAAAACTGCACCTCAAAGCGAATACGGTAAAATCGAATTCACTAAAAAAGATTCAAAGCTTTTTAAAGATGTTGATGAAAAATCTATTGTTTGGATGAGTCATACAGACTATATTTCACAAGTTCCAAATGGTTTTGAAATTATCGGTACTACCGATGCATGCCCTTGCGCAGCAATGCAAAATACGGATAAAAATATTTATGCTGTTCAATTTCATCCTGAAGTTACACATTCACAGTTTGGTTCTCAAATGCTTTATAACTTCCTTTATGAAGTTTGCGGCTGTAAGGGCGATTGGGTTATGGATAACTTTATTGAAAACACAGTAGCAAAGCTCAGAGAGCAAATCGGTGATAAAAAAGTTATTCTCGGCCTTTCAGGCGGTGTTGATTCATCTGTTGCAGCAGGTCTTTTATCTCGTGCGGTAGGTAAGCAACTTACCTGCGTATTTGTTGACCAGGGTTTAATGCGTAAAAATGAAGGCGATTTTGTTGAGCAAACATTTACAAGCCTTTTCGATATGAATTTTGTAAGAGTTAACTGCGGTGATGTTTTCCTTGAAAAGCTTAAAGGCGTTGTTGACCCTGAACAGAAGAGAAAGATTATCGGTACAGAATTTTTCAATGTTTTCTGGAATGAAATCAGAAAGCAGGATGAACTCGGTTACTTTGCACAGGGGACTATTTATCCTGACTGTATTGAATCAGGTAAGGGTGATGCCGATGTAATTAAAACTCATCATAACAGAGTTAACACTCCGGATGATGTTGAATTCCTCGGTATTATTGAGCCGCTTGCGGATTTATTTAAAGATGAAGTTCGTAAAGTCGGTGAAAAATTGGGTATTCCTAAAGAACTTGTTTGGCGCCAGCCGTTCCCGGGTCCGGGCCTTGGCGTTAGGATTATAGGTGAAATTACGGCAGATAAAATTAAGGTGCTTCAAGATGCCGATTGGGTACTTCGTGATGAAATGGCAAAGAACGGTTATGAAAAAAATCTTGCACAGTTTTTCTGCGTGCTTCCTTGCGTGAAAACAGTCGGCGTAATGGGCGATCACAGAACTTATGATCACCTTGTTGCTATAAGAGCAGTAACTACCGATGATTTTATGACAGCTGATTGGGCAAAAATCCCATATGATATTCTTGCTAAAGTTTCAAATCGTATCACAAACGAAGTTGATCATGTAAACCGCGTGGTTTATGATATTACATCCAAACCACCCGGAACAGTTGAGTGGGAGTAGTTCCCTTTGGTTTAGATGTGCCGAAAAACCCAGTATTTATGCGCCTTTCGGGACTTGGCACCTTTTGAACAACCGCTTTTGCAACACTTTTGCAACACTTTTTTCAAAAACGTGTTTTCGGGCAGATGAAATAGTCCCCCCTTGGCTTGCAACTAAACCTAAAAATCGCATAATTTTTAAGGCTTTTGCCCCGTTTTGGGCAGAAGCTTTTTTTATGAGACTATTTTGATTACCGGCAGGCACGGTTTTTAGGTTTTTGGGGTGATGTTCTCTTTGCATTTATCATAATTCTCGCTTTGTGTCCTTTACATTTGTGGAGGCCCGTGCTATATTCTCATTGAAAGGGGTGACAGCTATGGATCAAGAAAAAATCGGTAGCTTCCTTGCAGAAAACCGCAAGGCGAAAGGCTTTACACAAATTGAATTTGCAGAGAAATTAGGCGTTTCAAACAAATCGGTATCTCGGTGGGAAACTGGAAAAAATATGCCGGATGTGTCTCTGTTTTTGCCTATATGCGATGCGTTGGATATTTCCGTTAACGAGTTCCTTATCGGCGAACGCATCACAACGCAAGAAAACAAAAGAGCTGATGAAATTCTTGTTGAAACAATAAAAGCCTCCAACAAAAAGCTCAAATCCGCACAAATAGTGATTTATATATTGGCTGTTTTGGTTAACGCATTATTTATGATTGGTGTGCCTCTGACCGCAACACCCTCTGATGCAATGGCGGTGCCACTTGCCGCACTTTTAGGCGGTGCAGTTTCTGCCCTGTTGTTGTCCTGTCTCAACATCAAGCCTGTATGGTTGTTTATATTCATTCCGATTTCGGTAATTGAATTATTGGTAGGAAGTATAATCTATTGCGGTGAGTTGTATGACTACGGCTTACCCTATGCAACAATATTGGCTTTTGTTCAACTTACATTATTTCTGTTGGCGATGGGTACTCGAAAAATTATAAGAAAACTTATAAAAACCAAACGCAAAAATAAATCTTCATAGCATTAGCAAAAAGAGCTATCAGACATAAAGTCTGATAGCTCTTTTGCTATTCTTTGTTTTCTTTTTTGTCAAAGTGTTTTTTCAATAAAAAAGCATAACAAGAATATTTAGAACCATGAGAACAACCCTGAATATGGTTAATTGTATAATTGCCATATTTAATGCCTGTTATATATATTAAAGATTTTCGTTGAATAAAGTTATTTACTTTTTTCATTTTGACCACCTCAAAAGCACCTTCTTACCATGTCTTTCTGTCATAAATGTAGAGTTTTTGACATTAGCTGTTAATGCTTGAATTCTTGAAACAACTAATTTCCCACTCTTTTCTAACTCTATTAAATTTTTTTATTTCTTTTGATGCACAAATGGTGCCATTAGATATGAAGAACTCTGCCATTGATTCATTTATAAAAATATCTCTTTAAACGCTCGATAAATATATTTCGCAGGCTCAAAAGGCGAAGAAAACAGAATAAGTAGTTTTCAGGGATTGACAATTAAATATTATTCGATTATATTATTCGATTATAATGATATGATTTAGCAAAAGCTGAATGGGCGGCATGGGATGAAAGGAGTATGTTATTATGTATGAATATGTGGATGACAAACAATTTCTGAGCCGTATGCGTTCTCTTTGCGGAGATATAATGCAAAACCTTTGCCATACCTTAAAAGAAGAATATGACATAGGTTCTTCGTTTTATCTTGTGGGTAGCGGAGCAAGAAACCTGATACTTCAAAACTCTAATCAACCCATCGACTTGGATTATAACCTTGAAATCACAAGAATTGATGACTGGAAAGATTGTCGAAACATCAAAGAATGTGTTAGAAAGGCTTTTAATAAAGTTCTTAGGAAATATGGTTGGGGTGACTGTGAAGATTCAACTTCGTCATTAACTACCAAGAAAGGCTATTTTTCAATTGGAAACAATACTGAATTTTCAATGGATGTTTGTATTGTTTGTGAAGATGTTTATGGAAACTATCATCGTTTAATTCACGAAAAAACGGGCTTTACTTATTATGATGGGTATTCTTGGAATAAAGCTCCTCATTCGAGACGCCTTAAAGAAAAAGCTGATTATATCAAGAGTAACGGAAAATGGGCATTAGTCAGAGAGCAATATAAGAAAATTAAAAATAAGTATTTAACATCAAATGACTATAACCATTCTTCCTTTAACTGCTATATTGAAGCAGTAAACAATGTCTATAATTCAAGAGGATGTTGGAAATAAAATTTAACATTCTTTTATATCGTCACTTAATTAAGTGGCGATTTTTTTATACCTAAAACATTTATATAAAACTTAATAATCAATTATTTGTTTGTTTTTTTTGGAAGTGTTACAAGCATTACTGTTCCATTTTTGTCGCTTTTTTCAGCTTTTACCGTACCGT
>ERZ791864.67-NODE-67-length-140659-cov-28.805037_pt1 | contig 140659 bp, 126 predicted proteins | sample MGYA00510282_ERZ791864 | MGnify/ENA primary metagenome ERZ791864 (study PRJEB30046, sample SAMN00792087) | human gut metagenome | study: EMG produced TPA metagenomics assembly of the A metagenome-wide association study of gut microbiota in type 2... | reverse complement strand
TTGATTAAGTAAACATATTGTAGTAGTATTCGTAAATATCCTTAACAGTATCGGAGATGGCATATTGTGGATACCAGCCGAGATCTTTTCTTATAAGTTCATTGCAACAGTATATCTTGGCATTTTCACCATTACGCACAAGAGAAGGGTCTATTTCGATACTTATTTTGCAAGACGAAAGAGAAACTATATAGTCGAGAATATCTTTTAGTTTTGTGGCTTTTCCACTGCCTACGTTATATATGGTTTTACTTTTTTCGCTTTCAAGTATCATTCTGTAGGCTCTTACTACGTCACGCACATCGCTAAAGTCACGATATACGTCAATGTTTCCTACAATGATATTGCCATTCTCTTTTTTTGCAGATAATAGCGCCACTTGCCTGCACCAGCTTGGTATAACAAATCTGTCGGATTGTCCAACACCAGTATGATTAAATGCCCTGACACAGTATATTTTCATGCCATATTGCTCTCTGTATAGTTTTGCAAATCGTTCCTGAGTTATTTTCGATAATCCATACGGGCTGCATGAGTCAAGAGAAAATTCTTCATTGATAGGATCATCAGACTGCTGGTATTCTTCGCTTGAGCCTATGACCAATATTTTGGCATTGGGTATTATCTCTTTTGCTGATTCAAATATGTTCAGTGTTCCCTCTACATTTACAGCCATAGTTTTTGCAGGCTCTTTCCAAGAATAGCTGACGCTGCTTATTGACGCAAGGTCAACAATATACATTGGTTTTGTTTCAGATATGACTTTTCTTACCTGAACTTGGTCAAGAATATCACAAGGAATGAATGTTACTTGATCTGCAATATCAGAACTTTCTGATATATCACAGCCATAGACTTTATATCCAAAGCTACAAAATTCTTCAGCAAGATATCCGCCTACAAAGCCTGAAACACCAAATATCAGTACTACGCCTGTCATAGCCGCACCACCTTTATCGTATCATTAATTTCTGTGTCGCCTCTTTTTCGGCTAGCTGGCGATCGTGCTTTGACATAATAGCGCAAAGCTGTTCATAGCTTGTTTTCAGCGGATCCCAGCCCAGAACAGTGCGCGCCTTGGTTGGATTGCCGAGGAGGTTTACAACATCGGTAGGTCTGAACCACTTTGGATTTACGCAAACAAGCATTTTACCAGTCTTTGCGTCATAACCCTTTTCATCAATACCGTTTTCTTGCCATTCTATCTTGATACCATTATTGGCAAAGGCAAGCTCAGTAAATTCTCTTACAGTGTGCTGAACACCCGTTGCTATTACAAAGTCATCAGGTTTATCCTGCTGGAGCATGAGCCACATACATTCTACATAATCCTTAGCACATCTCCAATCTCTTAGAGCGTTGAGATTGCCTAGTTCAAGATGATCTTGGAGTCCGCAGGCTATTCTGCCTGCTGCCATTGTTATCTTTCTGGTAACAAAATTTTCACCTCTACGCTCTGATTCGTGGTTGAAAAGAATACCGTTGCAGGCAAACATTCCATATGCTTCACGATATTGTTTTATCATCCAATAGCCATACTGCTTTGCAACTGCATATGGGCTGTATGGGTGAAATGGTGTTGTTTCGCTTTGTGGACACTCTTCCACTTTGCCGAAAAGTTCAGAAGTAGATGCCTGATAAATTCGGCAGGATTTATCCATGCCGAGCATATGTACTGCTTCAAGTATTCTCAATACGCCAAGTGCGTCTACATCGCCTGTGTATTCGGCTGCGTCAAAGGATACCTGTACATGGCTTTGTGCCGCAAGGTTGTATATTTCATCGGGACGTACTTCATTCACTATCCTGATAATGCTTGACGAGTCGGAAAGATCGCCGTCATGCAGTGTTACAGCGTTTTCAGCTATAAGGTGATCTATTCTTTCGGTGTTTGAAACAGAAGAACGGCGAACAATGCCGTGAACTTCATAATTTTTGCTAATAAGTAGTTCTGCAAGATAAGAGCCGTCTTGTCCTGTAATTCCTGTTATTAAGGCCTTTTTCATATTATCCTCCATGATATTTCTAAAATGTTTCTAAGAACATGTGCTTGTCCTTTACGCTGATAGACTCGCCTATCTGTATTTCAATAATGTTCATATCTGTCTGGGCATGGATAAGGTGTTTTGCACCCTTTGAAACTGAAATGGTGTCTCCGGTTTTTACTAACTTTTTCTCGCCGTCCACAACAACATATCCGTTTCCTGAAACTATCGTCCATATCTCACTGCGCTGTTCGTGACTGTGATATTTCATGGAATGGTTTTCTTTCAGGTATATGCTTACTGTCATTGAATTTAGCTGAACATCAAGCACTGTAAAAGTACCCCATGATTTTTCTGCAAACATTGCCATATTTCCCAACTTTTCCACATATGGTTTCATGTATCCGCTGGTTTCCTTATCAGAAACAAGTATGCCGTCATTGCTTGCTGCAACTATCATGTTTTTACAGCCCATACAAAGAAGTGGAATACCAAGTTCATTTATAACGTGGGTGTTTTCACATTTATCATCAAGAAGCGCATTGCCTTTGACATTTTCAGACATGACCTCCGACATCATGTTCCATGTTCCTACATCTCGCCATTCGCCTTTATATCTCATAACGTCTATGTTTGTTTCTTTTTCTGATACGGCATAGTCAAAGCTTATCTTTTCAAGACTTTCATATTTTTCAAGTAGGTCATAATAATCGGAATATTCTATAAGTTCGTGGGATTTTTCAATTATGTATTCAAGTGAGAATGAAAACACACCTGCATTCCACAGTGCACCCTGCTCAATGTATTTTTCAGCAGATATCCTATCAGGCTTTTCCACAAACTTTTTAACTGAACTTATGCTGTGATCATTTTCAGGAATAATGTAGCCGTATTTTTCGCTTGGATAAGTTGGTTCAACGCCTAAAAGCATAAGCTTTTTGCTGACAGTTTCTATGCTTTTCATAAGTGAGATAACTGCTTTGTAGTAGTCATCATGTACATATGGGTCAACAGGACAAACGGCTATGCTTTCAGACAGACCAACGCCTTTTATATCATGAAGATATGTCGCTGCAAGCACTATTGCCGGAAATGTATCACGTCTGCATGGCTCGATGCAGATATCAATATCATCACCAAGCTGGTTTTTTATGGTGCTTACCTGGTCTTCGCCTGTTGCATTAGTTACTCCCACATCTGGTGAAACGCTTTTTATCTGACGATAGACACGCTGTGCCATGGATTCATAGGAATCATTGCCCGTTTTGAATAATTTGAGAAACTGTTTGCTTCTTATGCTGTTAGACAGCGGCCATAAGCGCTGTCCGCTTCCGCCTGAAAGCAGGATAATATTCATTTCATACTCTTTCCTTTATTGTTTATTATGATGTGCTATAGCAAGCGTCATTTGTTTCGCTGCAACATTATATGCTATATGATATGTATGCAGATCTGTTATTGTTGTGTCATTGTCATTACCAATTAATTCTTCAAATGTGTAAATTGGGATCGTAGAATTAAATGACCATTCATCTGTGAATATATAAAAATCGTTAGTATAGTCATATATGTTTGAAATGTCACCAATATTCACGATATTGACTGGAAAAACGTCATATGTCCTAAGAACTGTAAATGTTTGATCACAAACATAATGAGTGGCATTAGGAAAGTAATATGACATTTCTCCAATGGTCCATTCATGAAGATGAAGAAATGCAATATTTCCATCTGGGTTTTGTTTGTTAAGATCAGACGCTATTTTATCCATATCGGCTTTATTGATATCTTGTATAGTAGAATTAGCTGAATAAATTAAATTGGTACACATAACTATAAGAATCAGTGTAGATAATATTTTGTTTCCAAAACGCCCTAATAGCACGCCTACGAGTATAAGCCATACTGTGCCTAAAATATAATAATATCTATGAGATGCAAGGTTAGTAAAGAACAAATTTATTAGTGTTAAAATCAAAAATGGTATTAGCAGAAATAACAAAAGAAGAAAAAAATCTCTATAGACTGTTTTCTTATCTGCAAGGGCAAAAATTTCTTTAAATGTTTTGGCTTTTTTTATTGATTTCAGTTTGATATGTCTGAGTAAAACTGAGAATAATAGCAAGGAAAAGATGAGCTTAAACGTAACAGTAATACCACCGCTGATAAGCATTTGTTTAAATGTCCAATCCAGAGCATCTCTTGTGTCAAATTGAGATACCCAGTAATGCTCTTGCACATTTGATATTTGCTTGAAAAGCATAGTCAACCATGGAATATATGCTAACGCACATATAACTCCGCAAATAAGAAACTTTTTGAACTTCTTGTAGTTCCGTGTGAAAAGAGAAAACAGCAGTACTGCCACAAATGCACCGAACACACCAACAAGGGCAATGTTATGTGTATACATTGCAAGTATAGAAAAGATAACAGTGCATACATAGCCATGTTTCTTTTCAAGACTGTAGGCATAAAGCATATAGACTGCTGTTGCCATAAAGAAGAACATTCCGAAAATAGTCGGTCTTATTTCATGGATCTGATAAAAGATTGGCGGTGAAAAAAATGTTATAAGAAGTGCTGCGATAGCTGAATTTCTGCCAAATATCCTTTTTACAGGAAATGCAGCTATAAAATACATTCCGATAACTGCGATGATTGAAAAACAGCGCATCACAATGAGACTGTTGCCAAATATCACAACAAAAACCTTGAGTGCTATGGCGTAAAAAGGCGGGCTGTAATCATAGGGTATCAAGCGCCATATTTCTGAAAAAGAATGTTGAGTAAGAGCATACTGATATGTGCTGTCATAGTTTAGGCTGTTTGAAAACATAAGCGGAAATATCGCAAATATTTCTATAAGGCTGACTATTACAAACAGTATTATCAGAAGTAAATTATTTTGTATTTGTGCTTTGAGTTTTATTAGTGACATGATATAATCTCCATGTGTTCTTGTATGTATAAGGTTCAGTAAACATTCCAAGATAAGTTACATCATAATCGTCTTTTGAGTTGAAATGGTCATCAAGCTCATAAGGCGAATCAGGGAACAGATCTTCGAAAATAAACAGTTTTTTGCTGTATTTGTTTATGTTATCAATGCTTCCGATATCAGTTACTTCAGTAGGGAAAACGTCAAGAGTGTTGAGTACGCACCATGTATCATCGCATACATAATGCTCTGCATCAGGAAAATAGTACATCATTATTCCAAGCGACCATTCATGTAAATGAAGAAAAGCAATATCATCATCTCCGTTTTCTTTGATAGTTTCTATCATATCAGAAAAATCAGAGCTATCCAATTGACTTTTAACATTGCCGAAATTAATGCAGAAGCTTACAATAAACAGCACGATACAAGCTAAGAAAAGCTTGGTATCAAAAAGTTTGCCTATCACTACTGACAGCAATATTACCATAAGAGAGCTTAAAATATAAAAATATCTGGTGGCGATGATAGGGTAAACAAGGTGAGTGAACAAAATTAGAGTGATAATAGGAGCAACATACATGAGTCCGCAGTAGAGAACACTTACAAACTCGGCACGGTGAGGTGCAAGCATTTTGCGGATATCATTTAAGGTTTTGCAGTTACGCATCTTTACCACATGGATAAGCAACATTATGGCGATAAAAATGAATATCAGGTAAGTGACAAGTCCGCTTGCATAACCAAAGTGAATATCATATGTCCAATCTATAACAAGGCTACTTGAAATTATGGAATTTGCCCAATAGTTTTTCTTAACATTTGAAAATTGCTTCATTACAACTATCAGCCAAGGGCAATAGCTTAATGCGCAGACAATTCCGCTAAGGAAGAAATAAAGAGTTTTCTTCTTTTGCTTTGAAATAATAGTAAAAGCAAAAGAAACTATGTAGAAAGACAATGCCGCAAGCATTGATACATTGTGAGTATACATTCCAAGGACAGCGAAAACTGTCATGCAGATATAGGCATAATGATAGCCCTTAAACAGTGCCAAATACATATAAATAGCACAAGCTGCTGTAAGAAAATAAGCAAGTACAGTTGGACGTATCTCAGGAACGAGTAAAAAGTTGACATAAGAAAGCGTGTAAAGCAGCATACATATGACTGATGCACGTTTGCCAAAAGCTGCACGGACAGGGAATGCTGCAAGGAATATCAATCCCCATATTATCAATATGGAAAATGACCTCATTGCTAGAAGTGAACTGCCGAATATGTAGGTCCAAAGTTTAAGAAGCAAGGTATAAAGGGGAGGACTGTAGTCTTCCGGCAGAAGCTTCATGATATCGCTTAAACTGTGTTTGGTTAAAAAATACTGATAGGAACTGTCATAGTTTATTATGTCTGCATTGAAAGGCGGCAGTATATGTATAACTGATACTGCAAGCATTACAAGAGCCAATATTAAAATGCAATAGCGATTAAAAAAAGCTATTGATTTGCTGATAACATCTGAGTTGTCACTTTTGTCTTTTTTTGTTAAAGCTGGCATTTATCCTGACTCCTATCAACATAAATAATGTTTTTACATACCCTAGAATAAATTTGAAAAGCTGACGCTTTGATTCGCCATAAAGACGTTTTTCAAAGATTATTGGCGTTTCCTTTACAACCAATTTACGGTTGTTTATTTTCATTTTAAGCAGTACTTCCTGCAAAATATCATAATTTTGACAGGTGAGCTTAACGGCTTTAAGCTGCTTTGTGTCATACATACGAAAGTCTGTGGAAATATCCTTTGCCTTTATTCCGGTTATTATTCTGAAAACAAAGTTAAGGATATGGGACATTATTATAGAGACCTTTGAATCATTTGTCTTACCGCCTTTGACATAGCGTGAGCCTATAACAACATCAGCGCCTTTGACAAATTTCTTATAAATGTCAGGTATGTATATGGGGTTGTGAGAGCCGTCGCTGTCCATTATGAGAAATTTATCATAACGTGCCGCCTTGATACCTGTTCTGAAAGCTCCTCCAAAATGCGGACGTCTTTGGTTTACATATCTCGCTCCGAATTTCTTGCACACAGCAGGTGTGTCATCAAGGGGCTTCATAGTATCAACAATTATGATCTCATATTCTTCGCCGATCTTATCAAGCTGTTGCTTTATCTTCGGAAGAAGTACCTTTAAATTTTCTGCTTCTTTGTAAGCAAGAAGTACTGCGCTTATAGCCATTATTTATCACTCAATTCTTATAAGTTATCGTTCTGTTTAGAAAATATTGCAACAGACATATAAATATCATTACTACAAACTTTAAAACATAAATATTCATACTTGATTTAAACAAGTGTATCAGCAGGGTAGATATAAGCGAGCCTGCGATACATATGGTTGAATATGAAGCAAAGGTCTTCATGTACTCGCTGCGTTTTTTGAAATTTACAAGTGTATTTGTCATAAACGTAAAAATAAACCCACAGACATTACCAATAAGGCTGCATATCTCAGGTTTATCAAAAACGGCAAAATGTATGAAAATTGCACTGATAACATAATCTATGACTGCAGCGACTAAACCAAAAAGAGCATAGAGAACAAAGTTGCGGTATTTTTTATATAAGCTAACAATATGTGTCAATCAAACTTTCTCCCACCATAAAAATATATACTTTGTTTATAATTATATCACATTCATTTGCAAAAAGCAAGGCTTTTTGTCATATTTACCTCTATTTTACGGTAAATATTTGGTTAATGGTTAATGAAAGAATATTGTACTTTTTTGGAAATCTATGATATTCAGCATCGTTTTTTACAACAAATCCGATAATATTGACGATTAAAAAAAACTCCCCATGCAGAAAATCTCTGCATAGGGGATATTTTATAAACGATAAAAATTATTTCTTAGTAGTCACACTCTTTGAAGCCGACCAAGCGCCATAATACTTAGTACCCTTTACAGTTGTGTACGAACGAACACGAACATAGTATTTCTTTTTGCCTGAAAGCTTTGAAACAGTGGTCTTGTCGGTCTTGTTGTTTGTTATGGTAACTTTCTTTGCTCTTGTGAACTTTGAGTTGGTAGCGTACTGAATTTCATATCCGGTAGCCGAGCCTTTCTGCGCCCAGTCCACAAAGAATGCCTTGCTCTTAGCCGTGAGTTTCTGTATCTCCTGCTTGGCAGGATTTATCTTGAACGTCTTTGTGATAGTGCCTGTGTAAGAACCTTTTCCTGCAATTTTTACTGTGGCAGTGCCTATTTTCTTGTTATTTGAGTACGAAACTGTGTAGTCAGTGCCATTCTTTAGAGTTTTGCCATTATATTTAACAGTAATGCTCTGAGTGATGTTCTTGCCAGTGAAAGCCTTTGTGGAAATTCCCGAAACTGTGGCTTTCTTGAAGTCGTTTTTTATTTTGAAGGTCTTTGAAACTGAGCCTGTGTAATTGCCCTTGCCTGTGATTTTTACAGTAGCTGTTCCGACCTTGGTGTTGTTTGAATAGGAAACTGTGTAATCTGTACCATTCTTCAAAGTTTTGCCGTTTAGCTTGACCGTTACACCAGGCTTCTTTGCCTTGCCATCATATGCGTAGGTCGAAGTGGAAAGTGTCACGCTTGCCTTTGAGATGCTAATTCTTGAAAGTGCAGGAATTTCAGCCGTTTCAAGAACTTTCTTGCAGACTGTACATTCCTTGTGCTTTGAGCCTTTAACTCCAATAGAAGCCGTTTTGTCGACTATCCAACCGCTTGACTTGTGGCCTGTGGCTGGGATAGTTTCGGTGTAGGAGTCACCGCATGAGCAGGTGTATTTTACGGTGCCTGCGGTGGTGCAGGTGGCGTTGCTGAGAACTGTTTTTGTATAGCTGTGTTCATGATAATCGTCCAGCGCATATGGTGAGAGCTTGTAAAGGGTCGGTGCTGAATTATTTGTGACATACCATTTTACCATGCCGTCACTGCATATAATAGGTTGACAATCTGAAAGTCCGAAGGAGTGAGAAATGGCTTTGGTAACAGTTTTGCCGTTTGAGTCAACTGTCATTGTCTTTGTGGCGGTCTTGCCTGTGGAACAGTTGTATTCTTCCCACATAACAAGGAACAGATTGTCATTTATCTTTATAAGCTGAGGGGTGCGGCAGGTCACTTTACTTGATGTGCCGTAGTTTGTGAGGGCAATGTTCTGTGTGCCGTTAAAAAGCTCGTCTGTGATGCTTATGTAAACATTTCTTGTCTTACAACTGCTTGAAACGTCTTTTGCATAGGCTATCAGACAGTTTCCGCTGCCAAGCTCAAAACCGCCTATTGAAGCACCTGTGTAGTTGCTTTTGTTCATATCGAACTTAACAGGGATAGAAACGCTCACGGCTGTTGATTTTCCGTCAGCCTTATATTTTGTGAGAGTAATGCCGTTTACAGAAAGGTAAGAGCCGTTCATGAAATAGTTGCTGGACTCTGAGTGGTCAACTCTGTAGATGTATTTTCCGCTTTCGTCAGCTTTGATGAGTTGGTTGAACGAGTGGCTAACATAGCCGTCTGTAAGATTTGAAACGTCATACATTGAGTCGGTCAGGGACATGGAGGATTCGTCAATGGTGAAAAGCATATTTGCCTGATGATTTATGCCGTCGCTGTCAGCATACATCTCATGGCAGGTGTAAACATAAAGCTTTCCACCCGCTTCTTCCATTCTCAGTGAGCCTGCCGAGAACGGCTTTGTTGTATTGACACCTGAGATACTACATGAATTTACCTTGCTCCAGCTCTTGGTGTATTTGACTACTCTTACAACTTCCTTGCTGTCGCTTTCGGCAGTGTTGTTCTGACCGAACACGAGATAGTTATAGTCTTTTCCTGAATAGAATCCACCAAATAGGTTAAGCTCTTTTGAAATAGTGCGTTGTGAGATAAGCTTTTTGCCGTCTGCGGAGTAGTTTTCTACCACAATGCCGTTTGATGTGTTTTCAAGCCTTGTGAGCGTTCCGTCGCTGTTTTGTACAAGATAAGAGTTTGTGACAGAAGACCATGTGTTGTAATGGTTATCTGAAGCATTGTCTGTTGCTCGTCCGCTGAGTAAAGTTGCTGAGCCTTTTGTGTCGCTATCCATAGGCGTAACTGTCACTGTACAGCTTGCTTTCACACTGTTATCGGTGGTAGCGGTTATTGTGCATACGCCTGCCTTGTTTCCGTACACCTTGCCGTCTTTTGTAACAGAAGCCACAGAATTATCACTGCTTGACCATGTGAAGCCGTAGTCTATATCGGAATTACTCTTTGCAGAAAGTTTAAGGCTGTCGCCCGTTTTGAGCGTGGCAGAAGAATTTGAAATCGTAACACTGCTAGGCATTTTCCAAGCAATATTCTCTGAGTAGAAATTGCCGTCAGTATCACGCTCTATGGCTGTCACAGTGCCGTTCGTATAATACAAAGCGAAAACAGGATAAGCTGTTTTATATGAAGCCACCTGTTTAAAATCATTGTTGAACTCCATAAGAGTGTTGTTGTTTACATACATGATAGTGCTGTCATTTTCGCTGTTGTATACAGTTCTTGTTCCAACGCTGTTGTAGAGATCATTTTTGTTTTCATGTTCCGCTCTTGAAACGCTTCCAAAGAGAGATAATGTATCATCTGTTGATGTATGAAATTTGGCAGAGTCCACGATGTTTACAGTGCCGCTTGCAGAAGAAGTCCACGCAAGCTTGCCGTTGCCAAGCATTTGTGCGTTGTCATAATGATAATCGTAATATTTCTGATAGAAATAGTCGATAGATTTATCAGACACGGTTATTTTGTTATTTGAAATGTTTCCAAATCCAAGGGCGTTCATTTTGTGAGTATAGCCCCAATAAACGTAATCAGCGTTTCTTTCAAAATAGAAGTTTCCGTTTGTGCTGTCAAAGCCTGAGAATTTTGTTATGGCAACATCGGTGCTGCAGGAGGACAGCTTATTTCCGTTTGAGTCCAGCAGGAATAGATTATCGCCTTTTTCAGCACCGCTGCTGTCTGTTACATAGTAATATATCCTGCCGTTATCGTCAACGCCAAAACAGTTTGGGTAATTTAAAATACCATTAGGGGTATACTTGCTCACATTAACGCTTTTGGTCACCTTTTCCGTATCGGTGTCAAAGGTCTTTATGTAATAAGAATATGACGAGCCCTTCACGTTGGAATTGTATGTGCTGGTATCTCTTTCGATATAATAGATCTTGGAGTTATTTGCATATACATTTATAATGTCACCAAGCGTTGCTACAGTTCTCACGGAGTTGTTGGAAAAGCTATAGAATTTAATTAGCTTCTTGTAGTTTTCCACAGTATAATAGTATAGTCCGTTTTTAGTGGCAGAAACCACGTTTACGAAAACCTGATCGGAGCTGTTAAAAGTCAGAAAATCTGACGGCATTTTTACGGCGCCGTTTGCAGAATAAGCCTGAGCTGATATAGCGGTGTTCTCCAATATGCCGTTAATGCTTTCTGGAAGCGGAAGCAGTGCGGCAGAAGCTGTTATAACAAAAGCTGTAAGTCCTGCGGCGATCTTTTTAGTCAACATATTTATCCCTCTTTACTATGATCTTTACCCCGACCCTATGTGTATATTATACTACTTTTTTTGCCTGATTTCAAGTAAAAAGCTCCGCCACAGCGAAATGCCACGGCGGAGTTTTTAGGACTTTTGGGAGAAATTACTTGTTGCCTGTTGTCTTGTAAGCGTCGATCATCTTCTTGACCATCTGACCGCCTACAGAGCCGACCTCACGAGCTGTAAGATCGCCGTTGTAGCCCTGCTTGAGGTTTACGCCAACTTCGTTAGCTGCTTCCATCTTGAACTTGTTGAGTGTTTCTCTGCCTTCCTGAGTTGTGATACCTTTCATTTTCGTATCTCCTTTTCATTTGTTTTTCGGGTTTGCAATAATATTATATGTCTGCATGATTTGATTATAAGAGGTAATTTATAGAACGAAATGGGGCGGTTTTTGGAATGAAAAAAATTAAAAGCTAAAATTAGTATGATTTTAAACGGAGCAAAATTCAAAAAAATCATTTACATATAAATTATACTTCTTTTGGAAATTGTGTGATTTTGTATAGTTACTGTTTTCAATTGTCAAAATACCACTGGACACAGTGATTACATGCCCTGCACTGCTGCTGCCGTATTTCAGCACATAACCGTTGAGATCAAGGGTGACGGTGCGGTTGACCACTAATGTGGTGTAAATGGTAATGTCTGACGTCGGTTTGACTGTTCCGTATGAAGCTTCTCTGATTGCTGAAACCAGTTCCGCCGATGTGGAAACTTCCGCCGTCCCACTCGCTGCCATATTATCCTCGGCAAATACACTTGTCGACACAAGGCAAAGAACCATACAAAGGGTGAGCATGATACTGAGTATTCGTTTTTTATTTTCCGTTACCTCTGTTTTCGTATATGTCGGCTCAATCAAGAGCAATGATTGTAATATTATAGACAGCACCGTTCAGCTGTGTGCCGGGGGTCAACTGGATAAATTCATATTGCAGCACAATATCACTGCCGGCATTGTAGATGCGGTTGAATGCAAACGGCATCCACACTCGTGAATTATCTGCATCGTTCATATACCTTTCGATCAATGTATCATTAAGAATGCCTTGTCTGCCTTTCAATACTACCGAGTACCATCCACCCATGTCGTGAGAAATGCAGACCGAACCGCTGAATGAAATACTGTATGTATGTCCGGCTTTCAGCGTTACGGTTCTATTGGCTCGATCCCATACAAAAAGTCCTCCGGAATTGCAATCTTCAAACAACTGAAGCGGCTGATTGAATGAAGCGCCGGTGCCGCCGTTTGAGGCGTGAAAATACCCCGAACAGCTGCCGTTCTGACCGGCATCGCCCTTGTCGCCTTTATCTCCTTTGTCGCCCTTTTCTCCGGCATCACCCTTGTCACCTTTATCTCCCTTGTCACCCTTTTCGCCGTCTGTGCCGTCAATGCCTGCCGCTTTTACGCCGGTGTCGGTTTCTCCGATCCACCAGTTGCCGTTTTCACCAATGAATGGGGTGTTGCCGTCCGCACCATCGGAGCCGTTTTGTCCGTTTGTTCCATCCTTGCCGTCGGCTCCGTCCTTTCCGTTTATACCATCCTTGCCGTCAAGACCTTTCAAAACCGAAAGATCGTACAGGTTCAGCCATATTTCATCGCCGACATAGCGCCATTGCAGGGTGTTTTCGCTTACACGGAACTCCGGTGTCTTTCCGTTTGCTCCGTCTGCACCTTTCTGCCCGGTGGGACCTGTGATGTCGGCTATCGCCACAAGGTCCTGCCACTCATCGCCCTCGTAACGCCACTGTATGTGGGTTTCAGCTCGCTGCACCTCTATGCTTTTGGCGTTAATGCCGTCAGTGCCGTTGATACCGTCTTTGCCGTTGGCACCGTCAATTCCATCCTTGCCGTTTTTTCCATCGGCTCCGTCTTTACCGTCAACTCCGTTAATGCCGTCTTTTCCGTTTGTACCGTTTATTCCGTTCTTACCGTCGGCACCATTAGAGCCGTCTTTACCGTCTGTGCCGTTCTTTCCGTTTTCTCCGGCAGCGCCCCGCAGCTCGGTAAGCGCCACAAGGTCGTGCCAGTCGGCTTCGTCGCTGTATTTCCATTGAATCGCCGTGCCGTTGTTTCGTACCTCCGGCAGTGCGTCGCCTGTTTTTGCCGCCTTGCTCCATCCTATTGCAAGCACGCTGCAAAGCACCAAAAGAGCGGTGCAAATCGCCAAAAGTGTACCTGTGAGTAGTTTTTTTCCTGTTTTCATCTTTGTCCCTCCGTTCGGAATTGTTTATCACGGCGGAGCTTTGCGCCGCTGCCCACGCCGTAAATGAGCAGCGGTCGATAGGCTTATGCTTGGTTTGCTTTGTACTTATCCACAAACAGGGCGACCCCTTGTTTTAAGACCTCCATCTGGGTTTTCAGATAATATTCATCCTCAAACATCGCATAATGTACGCAGGCACGGACGAATATAAAGATCAGTGGCGTGATGACCGTATATGGAATGCCGATCTTTGGTTCCAGCCGCTTGGCGTACTCGGTATAGCGTTCGTTCACGCCCTCAAAGAATTTCTTGCCGTGCTCGATATACTTCGGGTGCGTATATATCTGATACATCAGGCGATATTTTTTTCCGTGCTTTTTTGCTGTCCAATACGGGACCTCCTTCACAAAACGGACAACATCCTCGGGGTCGGTGGGTGCCATCTCCATAAAGTCGTCCTCAACCTTTTCCATACAGTATGCCGTTGACTCAATGATCAGTTCATCAAGGTTTTTAAAATACGAATACAAATTTGCTTTCGTGCATCCGCACGCATCGGCTAGTGCTTTAATTCCTGTGCCTGTGAGCCCGTTTTCCGCATAGCACTCGAAGCACTTTTCCATTAGTTCACGTTTCCGCTCATTGTGCTGTTGCTCAGTTGTTTTCATGTTGCTTCGCTCCTTTTATGCGTACCGACCGTTCGTTTATGATTAGTATAACACAGATTTGTAACAAAGTCAAGAATTGTTCAAAAATGAAGAAGATAAAGTTTCAACATGATCTCATAAAAAAAGTCCTTACAGCAGAAAGAAAATAGCGGCTTAGCTCAACGATCAAAACCGTACTAATAAATATGTCCATAAGACTTATGGAAAGATGGGATAGGCTTATTGACTTCCCATGTCCTCATATGATATAATAAATTCACATTAACACAACATTTCTGTTCAGGGGGTATATCAAATGAAAAAGCAAAATGCAGGGCTTATCGCTCTGAGTATCGTTTTTATTCTTATGGGTGGTTTCTCTACTATCTATAATCTCAGCAAGTATGTATCAAACAGAGTTTTCATGTCAAGTGCTGAGAAAACCACAGGCTATGTGAAGTGGATAGACCATGAGTTGAAAACTTGGGGACATAACAAAAAGGCAAGCAACAAAGCTGAAACATATTACATAACTGTCGCTTTTGATGTTGGCGGCAAGGAGTACACAAGAGAGATCTTCACAGGCACATATTATGTGAGTCAGAACGAAAAAGTGAACGTGTATTACAACACTAATAAAAATGGTGAGCCTGATAAGGTCGTGACCGATATTGATAATGATAAAAGACCGTATCTTACTTGGCCTCTGATACTTTTGCTTGGCATTGTGCTACTTGTGCTTACTAAGAAAAATATTATCTCAGTGGGGAGAAAAAGATAAAAAAGTAATCATTAAAATAGTAACCAAAAGAAACTTTGTGCAACTAAATAACAGAAAAGCAGAAAGGAGATCTTTATGAAGGTGATCTATAAATGTGCCGCCATTTTGACGGCGGCGATATTGTCAGTGCAGTTTCCTTGTGCAGCTTTTGCGGATGCGGAGCATGGCGGAGATAATGACAGCCCGAAATTTAAGATGGGCAGGATAATTTTTACTGATAATGGTTATGGCTACGAAAAGGAAGGTCTGGAAAAATCGAAGATCGCTGATGAAGATTTGGCCGATACGGACGACGGGGTTTCACCTTATGCACAAAAGGCAACGGCTTCGCTGCCTGCGAAATATGACCCCAGATCTAAGAATACGCTGACGACTATCAAAAACCAGTTCCAGACAGGCACTTGCTGGGCGTTTGCGGCACTTTCCTGCACAGAGAGCAATCTTATTCAAAAGGGGCTTGAAAATCAAAACGTGCAGTTTTCTGTGCCGAGCCTTGTCCTCTCTACATATGCTAACGGTGGATTTGACGAGTCAATATGGGATTGTGGCGGAACGTGGATGGATTCGTCCCTTGCAATGGCGGCTCATAGAGGACTTTGCTATGATGAATATGAGCTTTTCGTGTCCGACGGAACGGAAGCCACTATCGTATCTGAGGAGAAAAAGGGCGTTTGCGAATATCAGCTTAATTACGCTTCCACTATCACAGGCGGACGAAACGCCATTAAAAACAAGATAAAAGAGCTTGGCGGAGTAATGGTGAGCTATTATGCAGACGACCTGTATATGACCTTTGATAACAAAAGCTATTACGATCCGGAAACTACAAAATATAGTGGAATAAATCATGCCGTAAGCGTAGTGGGCTGGGACGATAATTACAGCAAGTCAAATTTCCTTGCAGGCTATCAGCCAAAGAAAAACGGGGCATGGCTTGTGAAAGGCTCTTGGGGAGTATCCAGTGGCACAGACGGTTATTACTGGATATCCTATGAAGAGGCAGAAATGACCGATTGGGTGGCGTTCGACCTCACTGAAAGCTGTGATAATAATTACCATTATCCTGCTAATAAGGATAATTCTATTTTTTATGTTAGCAATGAAAACAAAATGAGCGGTGCTGATGTTTTTACAGCAAAAAAAGACGAGCTTCTTGACAAAGTGGGCTTTATGTATCTTGGCTACACCGGAAAGTCTGACTACACCGTGCAGGTCTACACTTCTGTTTCAGACAGCACTCCTGTGGGGATACTTGAATGTGAGGTCAGCGGAAAGGTGCAGAGCGACGGCTTTTATACTGTGGATATCCCTGATGTTGAGCTTGACGAGGGCGAAAGATATTCTGTCGTGATGACATTCAGCGGTGATGACGGCTCAGGCTATGTGACCGTTTATGGCTATTCAGACGGGGTCATGAAGCCTGGTCAGGCGTATATTTCCAATGACGGCGATAGTTGGACGGACGTTACCGACAAGGACGCTTATACTGGTCAGCCTATAATATTTGCCTATACCGATGATATAGAAAAGTCTGATAAAAGCGAGCTTGAAACACTTGTGGCAAAGTATGAAAAGCAGAGCGGTTATGAGCGTGAGGTCAACAACGGCAAGAAAGTTATTGCAGACGAAAACGCTTCAAAGAACGATATCACCAATGCCAAGCTTCTTATAAAGGCAAAGGCGAAAGAGATAAAGGAACAAAGCCTTGTTATAAAGACGGCGACGGATTGGAAAAACTTCGCAAAGCGTGTATCAGGCGGTGAAAGCTTTGCAGGAAAGCGTGTTGTGCTTGAAAAAGACATCGACTTCGGTGGTGCAAAGATATCGGCAGTAGGAACGGCTTCAAAGCCTTTTTGCGGATATTTTGACGGCAACGGACACGTTCTGAAAAACGCTGTTATCCAAAATAATTCTTATGCAGGTCTGTTCGGCTATGCCGAGGACAGAGCGCAGATAAGAGATCTCGGTGCTGAGAAAATAACTGTCAGCGGTAAGTACGCAGGTGGGATTGTTGGTGAATTTGATGCGGTATCTATACAACGCTGTGCGTTCAGCGGAACTGTCAAGGGTACAAGCTCGGCAGGCGGAATCGTGGGCAAAGCAGGTGGTCTGACCCTTACAGAGTGCGCTTCAGATCTTGCAAAGTCAAGCAGTTCAAATGCTAAAGCTATGGTGGGCAGCATTGATAATGACGCTTTTTATTATGGACAGCAATCTGCCGATTGCTGGTATAACGGCAACTTTTCTGACAGCAGGGTAAAGAAAACGGCTTTGTCTAACGTTACAAGCTCTGCAGCTTATTCGCTGAATACCGTTGGCGGAAAGCAGACGGACAGCGGCAGGTGGACAATGGCAGGCGGCAAAGCAAGGCTAACTCGTCCTGGGGAGCAGGCTTCTCACAAGATAACATTTGAAGCCCCTGACGGCAAGCATTATGCCTGCACTGATAAGGACGGCAAGGTGAAATATCCTGCTGTCAAAGTGCAAAGCGGTTATGCTCTTAAATGGTACAAGAACGGCATTGCTGTCGATGCGAACACAGTTTATACTGCTGACAGCACAGTAAAGGCAAAGCTTGCTGAAGCAAAATTTGTCACTATCGACTATGTTTTAAATGGTGGCACGAACAGCACAGGCAATCCGGAATACCTCAGCAAAGGCGAAAGCGTGACGCTTTCCGAGCCGACAAAAGAGGGTGCAGACTTTGCAGGCTGGTATGATAACGCTGCACTTTCAGGTGAAAGAATAGAAAGCATCTCATATTCAGGCGGTGCAAAGACCCTTTATGCCGCTTGGAAGCCTTATACATATAATGTTACGTTTGTGGATAAGGACGGCAAGGTGATAAGTCAGCAGACAGTGGAATATGGTAAGTCTGCAAAAGCTCCGAAAGCCCCCGCTATAAAGGGTCTGCGTTTTACAGGCTGGGATAAGGACTATAAAAATGTCACAGAGGATATGACTGTCACAGCGGAGTATTCTGACAGCAAGCTCATTGCAGACTGCGAGATAACAGGCTTCAAGAACAGCTTCACATACACAGGAAAGAATATTGAACAGCCTGACGTAACGCTCACCTATGAGGGCAAAGAGCTTAAAGAGGGTGTGGATTACACTGTTTATTATAAGACCAATCTTAACGCAGGACCTGCAAAAATGACCTTTGTTGGAAAAGGCGAATACAGCGGTTCTGTTGCAAAAAGCTTTACTATCCAGCCAAAGGACGCTTCAGCGTTCAAGCTTTATTATGCTACACCACTGTCGTTCACCGGCAAGGAGATAACACCTGATGTGCTTATAAAGGACGGCAATAAGACCCTTGAACGTTATGTTGATTATATGGTGATGTATTCCTCTAACGTGAACGTTGGCACGGGCAAGATAACAGTTGAATTTTATGGCAATTATAAGGGCAAGCAGACCGTCTCTTTTGTTATAAATCCTGCAAAACAGCAGATACAGGTGCTTGAAACAAGATACAAGGGCTTCTTTGTAGATTTTGTGCAGAAAGGATCTGCAACAGGCTATGAGGTCCAGTATGGCACAAGATCTGATTTTTCAAATGCTTCCACATACAGATCCACCACCAACAAGACGGATAAGATGACGGTACTTGGATTAGGGGCTTCAAAGACATATTATGTAAGAGTTCGCTCTTATACTGTCAAGGGCGGAAAGACCTATTACGGTAACTGGTCAGACTCTAAAAGCATTGTGACGGCAAAGACTAATTTTGCAAACGCAAAGGTCAGCGGTATTTCTTCAAAAAGCTTTACCGGCAAGGCGATAACACAGAAGATCACAGTAAAATACGGCTCAAAGACCCTTAAAAACGGCACAGACTACACTGTGAAATATTCTGCAAACACAAAGGTCGGCACCGCAAAGGTGACTATCACAGGCAAGGGCATTTACGGCGGAGTTATCACCAAAAGCTTTGCTATCTATCCTGCAAAGCAGGTGATACAGAAGCTTTATGGTACATATGCAGGCTTCTTTATAGATTATGCACAGAAAGGCTCTGCCACGGGATATGAAATATCATATTCACAGCGTTCCGACTTTAAGGGAGCAAAAAGCGTAAAGGTAACAAACAACCGCACCGATAAAAAGACAGTTTCCGGGCTTGCAAGATATCAAAAATATTACGTCCGTGTAAGAAGCTACACTGTCAAAGGCGGAAAGACTTATAACGGAGCGTGGTCCGATAAAAAATGGGTCTATACTCAATGATCCGACAGACGATAAAAATGCCCCTGATCATTTTCTGGTCAGGGGTATTTTTGTGTGCCTAGAAAAGTTCTGCTTTGTACTTGATAGAATCCTCCTCCGTTATCTCACGGATAACTTTGCATGGATTTCCTGCCGCAAGAGAATTTGGCGGTATGTCACGGGTGACAACGCTTCCTGCACCGATAACACAGCCCTCGCCTATGGTTACTCCGCCTGTGATGACAACATTGCTCGCTATCCAGCAGTTTGAGTGTATGGTGATAGGCTTGCCGTATTCATCATCATAAACAGTGCCGTCAGACTTTTTCTTCATGTTACGCTCCTGCCATCTGAATGGGTGAACAGGTGTGGCAATGGTGCAGTTGGGACCGAAAAACACGTTGTCGCCAATCGTCACAGGGCAGGTGTCAAGCACTGTCAGATTGAAGTTTGCATAGCAGCCTGAGCCGAACTTTGTGAAAACGCCATAGTCAAAATACACAGGACCTTGAAGAAAAAATCCCTCGCCATGGTCGGGAAGAAGCTCGTCAAGGATAGCGTTTCTTCTCTCATCATCTTCATACAAACTGCTGTACTGCTGTGAAAGCTTGTGAGCCTTTGTCCTCAATTCTGTAAGCTCCTTGTCGGAGGAGTCATATATCTTGCCCGCAAGCATTTTTTCTTTTTCAGTCATTATAAAACGCCCTTTCTGCGTGTAGTTTCATTTGATTTTGTTGAGAGTATAGCACAAGTTTCGGGCTGTGTCAATAGTTTTTTTGGGGTCGAGTGATAGAATAAAAAATGGTATACCAAAAGTGGAGAATGCTTATGGGCAAAGCACTCTCCACTTGATGAGTATACTATTTAAAAAGCTTGGCAAGGTAGAAAAAGTTATAGGTAAAATCCTTGCATATAATTTGTGTACATAAATGTGTCCTCGTCATCAGCGGTATTGTCACCAGCAGGCTTTTTTCTGCCACTAACACAAGAAGCCAAAATTATCAGACCGCCTAGAACAATTGCAACGCTCACTCCAAGGGCTACCAAAACCGCACAGAAAATTTTTACTATCATAAACACCGCTCCAATCATATTTCTCATACTTCGCCATAATTACTATTATGATTATATGCTGGTTTTGCCTGATAATCAATAAAAGCCGTGTAAAATGCAGATAAAAATCAAGTCAGCTTTTGTCTGCATCAAAAATCTTGTGGTAAAAATATTTTTCAAAACGTTTCATGATTTAACAATTTTAAATGAAGAAAATTATAGCTTTCAGCTTAGTATAAAATTGCACAAACTGAGCTTTTTGTAAATGGTTAGCATTGTATATTACACTGAAAATGTACGAATCTTGAAAAAATATACATAAGTATGGGGCAAATACTTGACTAGATTAAAATTTTGTGATAAAATTATTAACGTGAATAAGTGCATAGTTTATATTACATTTATTGCTGATGCATTTTAGTTGTGAAAGAACTCGAAGTATAAGGAAGTTTAAGAAAATGAACAGAAAGATAGCAGTAGCGGGAACAGGTTATGTTGGATTGTCGCTTGCAGTATTGCTTGCACAGCACAATCATGTAACGGCTGTTGACATTATCCCTGAAAAGGTTGAGCTTATCTATAATAAAAAGTCTCCTATTCAGGACGATTATATTGAAAAGTATCTTGCTGAAAAAGAGCTTGATCTGACGGCAACGCTTGACGGCGAAACGGCGTACAAGGATGCAGAATTCGTAATAATTGCAGCTCCGACTAACTATGACAGCAAGAAGAATTTCTTTGATACTTCAGCTGTAGAAGCAGTTATAGAGCTTGTTATGAAAGTCAATCCTGAGGCTATCATGGTCATAAAAAGTACTATCCCAGTTGGCTACACAAAGTCAGTAAGGGAAAAGTATAGCACTGATAAGATAATTTTCAGCCCTGAGTTTCTCCGTGAGTCAAAGGCTTTGTATGATAATCTGTATCCAAGCAGAATTATCGTAAGCTGTGATGATGATACAAGAGAAAAAGCAGAGCTTTTTGCAAAGCTTTTGCAGGAGGGTGCGATAAAGGAAGATATCGACACGCTCTTTATGGGATTTACCGAGGCGGAGGCTGTTAAGCTGTTTGCTAATACTTATCTTGCGTTGAGAGTTTCTTATTTTAATGAACTTGATACATATGCAGAGGTAAAGGGACTTAATACACAGGATATTATAAATGGTGTTTGCCTTGATCCTAGAATTGGTAGTCATTACAACAATCCAAGCTTTGGTTATGGCGGATATTGCCTGCCAAAGGATACAAAGCAGCTGCTTGCAAACTATGAAGATGTTCCACAGAACATGATGTCTGCTATTGTTGAGAGCAATAGGACTAGAAAAGATTTCATTGCGGATAAGGTGCTTGAGCTTGCAGGCTATTATACCGGAAGCAGTAATTGGGATAAGGATAGAGAAAAGGACGTTATTATAGGCGTTTATAGGCTTACAATGAAGTCCAACTCAGATAATTTCCGTCAGAGTAGTATTCAGGGCGTTATGAAGCGTATCAAGGCAAAGGGTGCTACGGTTATAATTTATGAGCCGACCCTTGAGGACGGAGATACGTTCTTTGGCAGCAGGGTTGTAAACGACTTGGAAAAATTCAAGTCAATGAGCCTGTCTATTGTTGCTAACAGATATGACAGCTGTCTTGATGATGTTAAGGATAAGGTCTATACTAGGGATCTGTATGGAAGAGATTAATTAGCTAGGAGCTTGATTTATGTACAATAACAAAGATGATCAGGAACCCTTTAAACAAAAAGTATGGCTTGCGTCACCTACAATGCATGGTGAGGAGCTTGAATATGTTACTGAGGCTTATAATACCAACTGGATGTCTACAGTCGGTAAGAATATAAATGAGGTCGAGAAGATAGCGACGGAGAAGTCTGAAGTCAAGTATGCCGTTGGTCTTTCATGTTGCACGGCTGCGCTTCACTTGTGCTGTAAGCTTGCTGGTGAGAGGCTTTATGGCAAGCCTGCTATATCTCATGGCGCTCTTGAGGGCAGAAGAGTTTTTTGCAGCGACATGACCTTTGACGCTACTCTCAACCCAGTTGTTTACGAGGGCGGTATCCCTGTTTTTATCGACACTGACAGAGATACTTGGAACATGGATCCTGTGGCGCTTGAAAAGGCTTTTGAGATGTATCCTGAAGTCAAGCTGGTAGTAAGCGCTGAGTTATACGGCTTTCCTGGAAGAATGGACGAGATCAAGAGAATATGCGAGAAGCATGGTGCGCTTTTGATCGAGGACGCTGCTGAGGCTATGGGTGCTACCATTGACGGCAGACAGTGTGGAAGCTTTGGCGATTACAGCGCTGTAAGTTACAATGGCAATAAGATAATAACAGGTTCTAGTGGCGGATGCTTGCTGACGAACAGCCTTGAGGATGCAAACAAGGCTCGTAAGTGGTCAACGCAGGCTCGTGAGAATGCTCCATGGTATCAGCATGAAGAGGTTGGGTACAACTATCGTATGTCGAATGTTATTGCAGGAGTCGTTCGTGGTCAGTATCCATATCTTGAGGAGCATATTGCGCAGAAAAAAGCAATATATGAGAGATACAAAGAGGGTCTTAAAGGTCTTCCTGTTAAAATGAATCCTATCGTTGAGGGTACAGAGCCGAATTATTGGCTGTCTGCACTTATCATAGATAAAGACGCAATGTGCAAGCAGGTCAGAAATGACAGCGAGGCTTTGTACATCAAAGAAGCCGGCAAGACTTGTCCTACTGAAATTTTGGAAGCGATTGCAGGCATAAATGCAGAGGGCAGACCTATATGGAAGCCGATGCACATGCAGCCTATGTACAGAATGCACGAGTGCGTTGGACGCAACGGCAGTATCAGATGCCGCACAAATGCTTATATTGCAGGTGGTGCAGAAGATGTAGGCGCTGATATCTTTGACAGAGGCGCTTGCCTGCCTAGCGATAATAAGATGACTGAGGAACAGCAGGAGAGAATTATTCGGGTTATCAGGAGTTGTTTTGAGTAATGTATGCGAAATACATAAAAAGGGTACTTGACTTTGTTTTGAGTTTAATGGCACTTATCGTTCTGTCTCCGCTGTTGGTGATATTGATAATTCTTGGTGCAGTCTTTATGAGGGGCAACCCGTTTTTTACTCAGGCACGACCTGGTAAGAATGAGAAGATCTTTAAACTCATAAAGTTTCGGACTATGGACAATCGCAAGGACAAGGACGGAAAGCTTTTGCCTGATGATGTGCGTTTGAATAAGTATGGAAGGATACTTAGGAGTACTTCGCTTGACGAATTGCCAGAGCTTATCAATATTTTGATAGGGGATATGAGCATTGTGGGTCCGAGACCGCTCATGCCTCAATATCTTCCATATTATACGGAAGAAGAGAAGCATCGTCATGATGTAAGACCAGGATTAAGCGGATTAGCTCAAGTGAATGGAAGAAATGGCTTACAATGGGAACAGCGATTTGCATATGATTTAGAATACGTAAGAAACATTACGTTTCTAGGAGACTTGAGAATTATATTTTTAACTGTTAAGAAGACAATAAAAAGTGAAGGTATAGTAGTAAGAGGTACGGGGGTTACTATCGATTTTGATAAATATCGCCAAATGCAAATGGAGGAGCGGGAGAATGATATTAAAAGATGATATTGTTTTATTACGTGCCATAGAGGAAGACGATGCTAGGGTTTTAATGGATTTAATTAATGACCCTGAAGTTGAAAATTCCGTCTTTGGTTGGTCCTACCCTGTTTCACTATCGTCGCAAAAAAAATGGATTTCAAATATTACAAATGACACGGCGGTACGATATATTATTGAAGTAGGACAAGAAGCGGTTGGTGTTGCAATTATTTCGTCTGTAGATATGAAGAATCGTACGTCAAATATGAATATAAAATTATTAAAAAGTGCACGAGGCAGAGGCATTGCAACGCATGCTCTTAATTTAATAATTCAATATTGCTTTGAAGAATTAAATATGCATTGTCTGACAGCTAATGTCATAGAACGAAATGAGGATAGTCGAAAGCTTTGGCTAAAGCTTGGATTTAATGAAGACGGTATTCTAAGACAAAGAATATATAAAAACGGGACATATCATAACATAGTTTCGTATTCTTTATTGAAGGAAGAATATTATGCGAGAAATAGGAAGTGAATTTCATTTTTTTAAAAGCGAATGTGCAAAAACAAGTAATAATTTATTTTATATGGATCATGCATATTTTGTTTTCTCGGGACGAACTGCTATTGAGGAAGTACTAAAAAATGAAAAAAATATAAAAAAAGCCATGTTGCCTTCATATTGTTGCGATTCAATAATCGAACCATTTAGGAATGCTGGAATAGAAGTTTGTTTTTTTTCTGTAAGTTTCGATAAAGAAATAAAAATAGATATAGATATTCCAGATGATGTTGATTGCCTGTTTTGGTGTAATTATTTTGGCTTTGAGGTACCAATGCCCGATTTGGTGAGATTTAAAAACCGTGGTGGCATTGTAATTGAAGATATTACGCATAGTCTTCTTTCTGTGAAACAATCCCACAATTGCAGTGATTATCTTGTGGCTTCTTTGAGAAAGTGGGAGCCTGTTTTGTGTGGTGGATACTTCGTAACTACAAAAGATGTGGAGCTTTCCTGTAAATTTAATCAGCCTTCAGATACTTTCTTAAATGATAAAATAAAAGCAATGAAAATGAAGCAGTTATATTTGGCCGGGGATAAAGATGTTGATAAAGCAGTCTTTTTAACTTTATTTTCAAAATCAAATAAATGGTTAGCGGACAATTATTCTGGTTTAGCAATTGATACATATTCGAAAAAGTATCTATTGAGTGTAGACTATCAAAAGCAAAAGGAAATAAGAACAAATAACGCAAAGATATTATATGAAGGTTTAAAGAACAATCAATATATCGATTTCCTTTTTCATATTGAAAGCATGGATTGTCCTTTATTTGTTCCAATAATTATTTCAGATGGGAAACGAGATATATTAAGGAGAAAACTGATAGATAATAAGATTTATTGTCCAATACATTGGCCACATCCCAAAGAAGAATGTCAGTCTAATTTGTATGATTTAGAATTGTCATTGATATGTGACCAGAGATATAATGAGGATGATATGAATTGGATTGTAGAGGTTCTAAGTAATTGAAAAGAGGATAGATATGAGTAAAACAATCTTAGTGACAGGAATTGGGGGATTAACACCTCGTTCTATTGCAACTATAATTAGAGAAAAACATCCTGATTATAAAATAATTGGGTGTGATATTGACAAGAAAGCAATGGGTTTCTTTATGCTGATGAAGGACGGCAGAAAACTTGTTGATGAGTATTATATATGTCCACGATGTGATACACTTGAGTATTTCCCTTGGATAGAAAAACTTGTGACTGATAGGGAGATAGACTATGCTTTTGTGCAGCCTGAAGCAGAGATTGTTGAGTGGGGAAGTTATTTTGAGAAATATGGCAAATATCCTTGCGCAGTATTTATGGGTTGCAAATTACTTTCAGAATCTTTGAGAGACAAATCCATAATGGCTGATCTTCTTGAAGGAACTGAGTATATACCTAAAACAATAAAGGTTACTCAGGAAAATCCTCGCTTTAATGATATAGAGAAAGAAATTGGGTTTCCATGTTGGATACGAGCTACAGAAGGAACTGGAGGACTAGGTTCTCTTAGGTTGGATGACATAAGTAGCTATAAAAGTTGGCTTTTTATTAATTCGAATATCCCTGAGTTTACAGTTAGTGAGTTTCTTACTGGTCGACATCTTGCAAATGAGATGCTCTATTACAATGGAGAGTATATTAAAGGGGCAGCATTGGAGTGCGCAGAGTATGTAATGGCCAATACAGCACCATCACACGTAACAGGAAACACTCACTTTGGTCGTTTTCTTAATGAAGATAGAATAAATGAGTTTTGTGATAATTGTATAAAGTATTTAGAAAATAAGCTTGGCGTTCCAGCTCATGGCATTCTTTCTTTTGATTTAAAAGAAGATAAAGAAGGTAATATGAAAGTGACAGAAATAAATATTCGTCATATGGCTTATACTGGTGTGATGGCGCATGTTGGATTTGACCTCATTGAGGATACTATTAGAATTATGGAAGACGGAAATTGCAGAAATATTGAACGTGCCCCATTTTTTCACTATAAAAAGCCATATGTTTTTTTACGTGATGTTGATGTAGAACCGATTGTTTTAGAGAGTGAATCTATTTTTGACATAAGAGAGAATTTATGATGGATATTTTGATTATAGCAAATTTCTGCCGAGATTTTTCAAGTTCGGATAATGGTCGTTTTATGTATCTCTGCAGGGAACTTTCAAAAGAAAATAATGTCGAGATTGTAACAAGTGATTTTTCACATGGTAACAAAGAACATAAAGGTGAGTTAACTGTAGATTGGCCATTTAAGATTACTTTTCTTCACGAACCAGGATACAAAAAGAATATAAGTGTCAAGCGTTTTATTAGTCATCATAAATGGGGAAAAGAAGTAAATAAGTACCTTAAAGGTAGAAGGAAACCTGATGTAATATATTGTGCTATACCTTCACTTACCGCATCAGCATTTGCAGCGGATTACAGTAAGAAAAATAATGTTAAGTTTATAGTTGACATTCAGGATCTTTGGCCAGAAGCATTTCAGATGGTTTTTAATCTGCCTCTCTTCAATAAAATTATTTATGCACCATTTAAAAGATTGGCAGATAATATTTACAGCAGTGCTGACGAAATATGTGCTGTCTCTGATACATATGCAAAACGTGCCTTATCTGTGAATTCAAGGTGCAAAAAAGGTCATGTTGTTTTTCTTGGTACAAATCTTGATATCTTTGATAAAAATGTGGAAGAAAATCGTGTTGAAAAGCCTGAAGACGAGATTTGGCTTTCTTATTGCGGAACACTTGGTGCAAGCTATGATTTGAACTGTGTAATTGATGCTCTGTCAATAATAAATGAGAGTGGAAGAGTAACTCCAAAGTTCATTGTGATGGGTGATGGACCAAGAAAAACGGAATTCGAGGAATATGCGAAAAAGAAAAATGTATCTTGCACATTCACTGGAAGGCTTTCATATCCAAAGATGTGTGGGCTTTTAGGTGTCTGTGATATTACTGTGAATCCTATTGTGGCAGGTTCAGCTGCTAGTATTATAAATAAACATGGTGATTACGCTGCATCTGGCTTGCCTGTAATTAACACTCAAGAATGCCAGGAATACAGAGCCTTGGTTGATGAATACAAAATGGGATTTAATTGCGAAAATGGTAATTCAAAAGAAATGGCAGATAGAATAGTTCAACTTACTGAAAATTCACAACTTAGAGATAGCATGGGCAAAAATGCCAGAAGATGTGCTGAAGAAAAGTTTGATAGAAAAAATTCGTATCAATCATTAATTAATTGTATACTGGAGTAAAAAAATGAATATTTTATTTGTTTCTCATTTATCTGGTTCGTCGTTTGCGGGACCGACTTATAGCGTTCCAAAACAAGTCGAAGCACAAGCAACAATTGATAATATTTTTTGGTATAATGCTTCTGCTATGGGAAAAGAAGAATGGAAATCATTGCCTTACTATCATGACCTAACTGAATTCCCTGACGAATCTATTTATAGTTTGCCAGATCCATTTGATAAGCCAGATATTGTAATTGTTGAACAGTTCTATAACATGGCTAGAAGTAATATCAGAAAAGAGCTTGTTAAAGGGAAATTTCCATATATAATTATTCCTCGTGGAGAATTGACAAATCAGGCTCAAATGAGAAAAAGAATGAAAAAAAGTTTAGCTAACATATTTATGTTCAGAAAATTTGCAAGAAATGCTTTAGCAATTCAATATTTAACTGAACAAGAATACATAGATTCGGGTGACAAATGGAATTCAAAGCACATTGTGATTCCCAATGGTATTGATATACCAGCTACCGCTAAAACGGAGTTTTCTACAGATGGAATAAAATGTGTTTCGATAGGGAGAATTGAACCCTATCAAAAAGGGTTGGATTTATTGATTGAAGCTTGTTCTTTAATTAAGAATGAACTTTACAAAGCAAATTGCACTATCACAATTTGTGGTCCAGATAGAGAAGGAAAATTAGAATCAATAAAAAAAATGGTAGCTGAAAAAGATTTACAAGAAATTGTATTGTTTCACGATGCTGTATATAGAAAAGAAAAAGAAAAAATGCTACTTGATAGTGATGTGTTTGTAATGCCATCTCGTTTTGAAGGACATCCTATGGCATTGATAGAGGCGCTTTCTTATGGTTTACCAGTTATAGCAACAACAGGTTCAAATATGAGAAAAGTTATTGATGAATATAAAACTGGATGGACTGCTGATTGTAATGCAAAAAGTATAGCTCGTGCGTTAATGAAAATGATTAATAATTTTCAAAGTATAAAAAATTATAGCAAAAGCTCTATAGAATTATCAAAACAGTTTTCTTGGAAGTTAATTGCAAAGTTGCAGAAAGAACAACTTTATTCCATTCTTAATTGTGAAAAGGAAAAATAGATGTACATTGTTGGAAGATTACTAAGTTTAATTATATATGCAATTATTTTAGTGGCTGTTTGCTTTATTATCACAAACAGCCAAAATAAAAAAAAGATAAATTGTGTATTAAATCTATATATAATTATTCTTGGAATTATGGGATATTTCTTTATTCCACATACAGGAGCTGATCTATACAGATTGCTTAACACGATGAAATATTATTCTAATGGAGATTGGAGTGACATTAAGTATAGAATATTAGAATCTTCTACTCCAGGCACTGGATTATATTTCTGTTTGGTAGGAAATTTGAATAATGATCATTTGTTGCCAGCCATATCTGCAATTATTACTTTTTCTTTTTGTTTTTATATATTGAAAAGTGAATCAGACGACCCTGATACAAAACCAATGTATATAGCATTGGCTTTGTTTGTATTTATGTCACGTGGACTGATGATGCAGATAATAAGTAATATTAGAACTATTATGGCTTTGTCAATATGTGCCTTTTGTGCTTATAAGGAATTCTATAAAAAAAAGAATTTGATTGCCATATTGCCACTTTATATCATAGGTGCATCACTTCATGCTATGGGACAGGTTATTTTTTTATATAGAATAATTTTTCTTTTAATAGAAAAAAATAAAAATCCAATGCAATTTTTTTTCAGATTAGTTTGTACGGGAGCATTGTTGGGTGTAATTTGGCCTTTTGGCCAAAAGTATATTTCAGCGTTATTCGAAAAAGGTGACGCATATGTTTCTGCCCAAAATGGTTATAATTACATTTGGGAAAAAATATTAAGTGCTATGTCTTTGTTGTTATTAATTTATTTTTTGAAAATTCTTTCTGAGCAAAAAAAAATTCAGAGTGATAAAAATTTAGAGAATGAATCCGTTTTAAATTTAGCAAGATATATATATCCCTTATTATTTATTGACATAATCGCATTTTTTGTTGAATTTAACTTTTTTCAAAGATTGAGCTGGTATATGTGTATATTAACAATGCCACTGATGCTTTCTGTTTTCAAATTGGTAAATGACCCCAAAAAAGAAAAGGTTCTAAGAGAAAATACAATTGCTTATTGTACGTTTATGCTTGCTTTGGCATGTGCCAGAGGAGATGTATGTAGTCTAAAATTTTTTGAATTGTGAGGAACGTTATGAATAAATATTCTTTACTAAAAATTATTCCGGATAAGGCATATTTGAGGCTTATGTACTTTAAGCATTTTAAGAAAATGCCTTCTTTTCGTAGTCCTAAAACATATAATGAAAAATTACAGTGGTTGAAGCTGTATGATAGAAATCCTGTTTATACAGTTATGGTTGATAAAATTGAAGCCAAAAGATTTGTTGCTGATAAGATAGGGCAAGAGTATATTATTCCAACCTTAGCAGTATATGATTCTGTCGAAGATATTGATATTGAAAAACTTCCGAATCAATTTGTTTTAAAGTGTAACCATGATTCAAAGAGTGTCCGCGTCTGTAAAGACAAGAAGGCTTTTGATTTCGAGGAGGCCAAAAAATTTTTAGAACCAAGGTTAAAAGTTAATGGGTATTGGTATGGTCGTGAATGGCCATATAGAAATGTTATTCCAAGAATTTTTGCTGAAAAATACATGGAAGATGCAACCGTTAAAGAACTAAGAGATTATAAAATATATACTTTTAATGGCAAGGCTAAATTTTGTATGATAAACACAGATAGAGGTATAGATACAAGAGCCGATTATTTTGATGAATCATATAATTGGATGGATTTTACATGGGGATATCCACATGCAGATGTTAAGCCTGAAAAGCCTGTAAACTACGAAAAAATGTTTCAGCTTGCTGAAAATCTTGCAGAGGGTACAGCAACATTAAGAGTTGACTTTTACGAAGTAAATGGACAGGTTTATTTTGGAGAGTTGACTTTCTTTGATGCAAGTGGTTTTGACAAAATAATACCAGATAGTTATGATTTGAAATTTGGAGAATGGGTTAACCTTCCTAACAAGAGAGGATAAATTAACGTAATGGCTGGAAGAGGTAAGAAATTAGCTTTAAACACTATAACATCACTTGCATTGCAAGTAGTAAGTGTTATATGTGGGTTTATATTACCACGTTTGATACTTGAGTCATTTGGCTCTGATGTAAATGGCCTTGTAAATAGTATTACGCAGTTTCTTGGAGTCATAACACTTTTGGATTTGGGCGTTGGTGCTGTTGTACAATCTGCCTTGTATAAACCATTGGCTGATAACGATACAGACATGATCAGTAAGATATATTTATCTGCAAATAAATTTTTCAGAAGACTTGCGGAAATACTGCTGGTTTATGTAGTATTGCTTATGATATTTTATCCGATGCTTGTCAATAAAAGTTTTGGTCATATGTATACTGCATTGTTAATTGCGGCTATTTGTATCAGTTCCTTTGCTCAGTATTATTTTGGTATCGTAAATAGTTTGCTTTTAAATGCGGATCAGCGTGGATATATTCAGTATGTAGCTCAAATTATTACACTTATTTTAAATACATTTGCTTGTTATATAATAATTAAATTAGGTGCTTCTATTCAGATTGTAAAACTTATAACATCGCTTATTTTTTTGCTCCGACCATTATTTCTTGTGTTTTATGTGAAAAAACATTATTCAATAGACAAAAAAATTACATATACTGAGGAACCAATCAAGCAAAAATGGAATGGTATGGCTCAGCATTTTGCAGCTTATGTTCTTAGTGGAACTGATAACATAGTACTGACATTGTTTTCTACACTTTCCAATGTATCAATCTATTCAGTATATTATATGGCTATTGCAGGCGTTAGAAGTGCGTTGTTGTCTATAACAAATGGTTTTCAGTCACTTATAGGAGAGATGCTTGCCAAAAAAGAAACTATGAAACTTAATGCATTTTTTGGATTTGTTGAATGGTTTTTACACACTGGTACAACGTTGGTTTTTGGTTGTACAGGAGTTTTGATTGTAGATTTTGTAAGAGTTTATACTTATGGTATTAATGATGCTGACTATATACAGCCATTATTTGCAGTTTTGATAACTATTGCAAATGCGGGACATTGTCTTAGATTGCCATACAATATTTTAATTTTAGCTGCCGGACATTACAAGCAAACGCAGAGTAATTACATTATAGCAATGATTTTGAATATTGTTGTTTCAATTGCGACTGTGAAAATGTGGGGGCTTGTCGGAGTAGCTATAGGAACATTAATAGCTATGGCGTATCAGACAGTATGGATGGCAAAATATGATTCAAAGAACATTATTTGTTGGCCTTTTAAGAATTTTTTGAAACAGTGTGGGGTTGATGCAATAACAGTAATCATTGCAAGTCTTGCAACGTTTAAAATACCTATGTTGTCCGTTTCTTATGTTTCATGGTTTTTACTTGCTATTGAAGTCTTTGGCATTTGGCTTATCATTTCCATTGTAATAAATACTATATTTTATCGAGAAAGAGTTCTATCAATATTTATAAGAGTGAAAAGGAGATTTGTAAATTGAAAACAATCTTAGTCACCGGCTCAGCCGGTTTTATCGGAAGCAACCTTGTAAAAGAGCTTCTGAAAACAAATGAAGAAATAAGCATCATAGGCTTTGACAGCGTAAATGATTACTATGATGTCTCAATAAAGGAATATCGTCTTGCTGAAATAGAGAAGCTTGCAGAATCAAAGCCGAAGTGCAAGTATACGTTTATCAAAGGTAATCTTGCTGATAAAGCGTTGATAGAAAAAATATTCACAGAAAACAAGATCGATATTGTGGTAAATCTTGCAGCTCAGGCAGGCGTTCGTTACAGTATCACAAATCCTGATGCATATATAGAATCAAACATCATAGGCTTCTACAACATCCTTGAAGCTTGTAGAAATCATCCTGTTGAACATCTGGTTTATGCAAGTTCATCAAGTGTGTATGGCGGCAACAAGAAAGTGCCTTTTAGTACAGATGATAAGGTGGACAATCCTGTAAGCCTTTATGCAGCGACTAAGAAAAGTAACGAACTTATGGCTCATGCCTATTCAAAACTGTATAATATCCCATCAACAGGCCTGAGGTTCTTTACAGTATATGGTCCCGCAGGTCGACCTGATATGGCATACTTCGGATTTACAAATAAGCTTGTAAATAACGAAACTATCAAGATCTTCAACTATGGAAATTGCAAGCGTGACTTTACATATGTTGATGATATCGTTGAGGGTGTAAAGCGTGTCATGATGAGCCCACCTGAAAAGAAAAATGGTGAGGACGGACTTCCTGTGCCTCCTTACAAAATATATAACATTGGAAACAATAACCCTGAAAATCTTCTTGACTTTGTGCAGATCCTCAGTGAAGAACTTATCCGTGCAGGAGTATTGCCGCAGGATTACGATTTTGATGCACATAAGGAGCTTGTTCCAATGCAGCCAGGCGATGTACCTGTAACATATGCTGATACAAGTGCATTGGAAAATGACTTTGGTTTTAAACCGAGTACAAGTCTAAGAGATGGACTTAGAAAATTTGCTGAATGGTATAAAAATTTCTATAAGATATAAAAGGGAGAGATCTTTTATGAAAATCGCAGTAGCAGGAACAGGATAAGTAGGACTGTCAATTGCAACATTGCTTGCACTGCATAATACAGTAACAGCAGTTGACATTATTCCCGAAAAGGTAGAACTTATCAACAACAGAAAGTCACCGATCCAAGATGACTATATCGAGAAATACCTTGCAGAAAAGGAACTTGACCTGACAGCAACTCTTGATGCAGGATCAGCATATAAAGACGCCGATTTTGTAGTTATTGCAGCGCCAACTAATTACGATAGTAAGAAGAATTTCTTCGATACAAGTGCAGTTGAGGCTGTTATCGAACTGGTCATGAAATATAACCCAAACGCAATTATGGTCATCAAATCAACGATCCCTGTAGGATATACAAAGAGTATTCGTGAAAAGACCGGTAGCGAGAATATCATATTCAGCCCTGAATTTCTGAGAGAATCAAAGGCTCTTTATGATAATCTTTATCCGTCAAGAATTATCGTTGGTACCGATATGAATGACGAAAGACTTGTGAAAGCTGCTCATACATTTGCAGAGCTTCTCCAGCAGGGTGCGATAAAGGAGAATATTGATACGCTGTTTATGGGCTTTACAGAAGCCGAGGCCGTTAAGCTTTTTGCAAATACTTATCTCGCTCTCAGGGTGTCATATTTCAATGAGCTGGACACTTATGCAGAAATGAAGGGACTTAATACTCAGCAGATCATTGACGGTGTGTGCCTTGACCCAAGAATCGGTACACACTATAACAATCCAAGCTTTGGATATGGTGGATATTGTCTGCCAAAGGATACAAAACAGCTGCTTGCAAACTATGAAGATGTACCGCAGAACATGATGTCTGCTATAGTTGAATCTAATAAAACAAGAAAAGACTTTATTGCTGACAGAGTTCTTGACAAGGCTGGCTATTATAGTTCAAATAGCGAATGGAATGCAGATTTTGAGAAGAAGATCGTTATTGGAGTATTCCGCTTAACAATGAAATCCAATAGTGATAACTTCCGTCAGTCTTCAATACAGGGTGTTATGAAGCGTGTTAAGGCTAAAGGTGCGGAAGTCATCATATATGAGCCTACGCTAAAAGACGGAGAAACTTTTTTCGGAAGTGTCGTGGTGAATGACCTTGCAAAATTCAAGGAAATATCTGACGCTATCATCGCAAACAGATATGATCCTTGCCTTGATGATGTTGAGGACAAGGTGTATACAAGAGATATATTTAGAAGAGATTAAAAGGAGACACTGCTATGTGTGGAATTGTTGGATTTACTGGAAATAACGAGGCAGCCCCGATCCTCTTGGACGGCCTGTCAAAGCTTGAGTATAGAGGCTATGACTCTGCCGGTATCGCTGTAAGAAACGGTGACGCAGAGCCTGAGATCGTAAAAGCTAAAGGCAAGCTGAAAGTCCTAAAGGAAATGACTAACGACGGAAAAGCTGTAAAAGGTGCTTGCGGTATAGGCCATACCCGTTGGGCTACCCATGGCGAGCCGTCAACTGTAAACGCCCACCCTCATTGCAGCGACGATGAAAATGTTATCGCCGTACATAACGGAATTATCGAAAACTATCAGGAACTTCGTGAAAAGCTTATCAAAAAAGGATATACCTTTAAGTCAGAAACTGATACCGAGGTTGCCGTAAAGCTTATCGACTATTATTACAAAAAGTACCTGGGTACTCCTGTTGACGCTCTTAATCACGCCCTCGTCCGTATCCGTGGCTCTTATGCCCTCGCTGTTATGTTCAAGGACTATCCCGGTGAGATATATGCCGCAAGAAAAGACAGCCCTATGATAATAGGCGTTACAGGCGGCGAAAGCTACCTCGCTTCTGACGTTCCTGCAATTCTTAAGTATACAAGAAATGTCTACTATATAGGCAATATGGAGCTTGCAAAACTTACAAAGGGCGCGGTTACTTTCTACAACCTCGATGGCGAAGAAATACAGAAAGAAATGAAAACTATCGAGTGGGACGCAGAAGCTGCAGAAAAAAGCGGCTATGAGCATTTTATGCTCAAAGAGATACACGAGCAGCCAAAGGTAATAAAGGATACTATCAATTCTGTACTTACAGATGGAAATATTAGCTTTGAAAGCGTCGGACTTTCTGACGAGGATATGAAAAATATCCAGCAGGTGTATATAGTTGCCTGCGGCTCTGCTTACCATGTGGGTATGGTGGCTCAGTATGTTATCGAAGAACTGACCTCGCTCTCTGTCCGTGTGGAGCTTGCTTCTGAGTTCAGATACAGACAAATGAAGCTGGCAAAAAATAGCCTCGCTATCATCATCAGCCAGTCGGGCGAAACTGCCGACAGCCTTGCAGCTCTCCGCCTTTGCAAAGAAAAAGGAGTAAAAACTCTCGGTATCGTAAATGTGGTAGGCTCATCTATCGCAAGAGAAGCCGACAATGTCTTCTATACCCTCGCAGGCCCTGAAATATCCGTCGCAACAACTAAAGCCTATAGCTGTCAGCTTGTTGCCGCATATCTCCTTGCAATGCAGTTTGCAAAAGCAAGAGGGGAGATATCCGACGAAAGATTTGCTCAGCTCGTTGAGGAGATCAATACTATCTCTGAAAAGATAGAGAAGATCCTCGAGGATAAGGAGCGCTTGCAGTGGTTTGCTTCAAAGGTAGTGAATATAAAGGACGCATTCTTTATCGGCAGAGGTATAGACTATGCAGTAGGCATGGAGGGAAGCCTTAAACTCAAGGAGATAAGCTACATTCACTCTGAGGCCTATGCGGCAGGCGAGCTTAAGCATGGTCCTATCAGCCTTATCGAGGACGGAACTGTCGTGTTCAGCGTGGTAACACAGTCTGCACTTTATGAAAAGACCATAAGCAATATGGTCGAGGTAAAGAGCCGTGGAGCAAAGCTTTTCGGACTTACTACCTATGGAAACTATGCTATGGAGGACGTTGCTGACTTCACAGTTTACACTCCAAGGATAGATAACCTTTTTGCGGCAAGCCTTTCAGTAGTACCGCTTCAGCTTTTGTCATATTATGTATCAGTAGGAAAGGGCTATGACGTTGATAAGCCGAGAAATCTTGCAAAGAGCGTTACGGTGGAGTAAAAAGAGAAAAATACTTACATCGCTGTTTGCAGTGTACATCTTTGCCGTCCTCTGGCTCACACTTTTAGACCGACAGTGGGGCAAGCGTCAGGCGGAGCTTATGCCCTTCTGGGAGGTGCGAAACCTTTTGGAGAACATAAACATCAAGTATCTGCGGGATTTTTGGCTGATACAGATATTCGGAAACATTGCAATGTTTATCCCCTTGGGTGTTTTGCTGCCATATCTTTCAAACGTCACAAAGTTCAAAAAAGTTTTTCTCATGTCCCTTGCCTTTTCAGCAGGTATTGAGATAACGCAGTATATCACAGGCAGAGGGCTTTGTGAATTTGATGATGTTTTCAACAACACTCTCGGGGCTTGCGTGGGGTTCACATCTTGGCGTTTAAAGATGAGATACGATAAAAAATACAAGAATGAGCAAAGTCCGTGGTGAATGGGCTTTGCTCTAAGGCAATATATTTTAGTATTGCCTTTTTGCAAGCATAGTACAATGGTCAGTATACAAGCTTCCCAAGCTTGGGATGCGGGTTCGATTCCCGTTGCTTGCTCCAAATAGCTGAGCAGACGTTTTGCCACGTCTGCTTTTTCTGTATTTGGTTATTGATTTTTTACAGATTTTATAGTATAATTAGGATTGTAAAAATAATTGCTATCAATAACTTGGTTGGACTTTAGCACGTTCACTTCGTGCAGGCGATGTGCTTGTTCTCAGCAATGGTGAACTTGTAACAGTTGAATGGGTTCAGCACGAAATTCTTGAATCACCTATCAAGGTTTATAATTTTGAGGTTGAGGATTTCCATACTTACTTTGTTGGTGAGTGTGGGGTGCTGGTGCATAATTGGTGTCAAGATGATATTGACGCGTTACGTAATGGTAAGGATTATTATGCATCTTCTGTAGATGAAGCTAGAGAAATGCTTGATGCAATGCCTGAATTAAGTGCACCACCATTAGGAAAAATGGATCCATTTTTTCTGACCCTAAAGGAACTTATCGTGGAGACCTTCTCAATGCAGTTACAATAAATGAAAAAGGTGAGAAAGTTTTGGCAGACTATATACATCCACCAAATAAAGTAACGAAGCATAAAGCTCATTCTCAAAATCCGCATTATAATTTATATTTTCCGGACGGCACAAAGTCTGCAATTATAATTGATATGGATTAGGAGATGTGATATATGGAATATAACAATTTATTTGACAATATAATGCTAGGAACCAATTGGGTGGAGATATCAAGGTCTAATTTAAAAACTTATTCCGGTATATGTAGAAGAGTTTATGTAAAGGCATATAAGATACGTATTGATTATATTGATTATACATATTTGGAATCATTTGAAGGAGAAGAGAGCTTTTATTTTTCATATAATTGTTCTGATGATGTAATTTTTAATGCTAAGAATTTTATTCAGGAAGAGAATATTCCGTGTTTAAATAAAAGTATTGATGAATGGTGCTTTTTGAAAGATGATATGATTCTATCAGAATCATGGAATAACTTTTACAATGACCTGCAATTACATCAATTGCTTTTTCCCAGTAACTTTTCTGAATTTGTTATAAAAACGATATATGCTACAGCAATTTATTTGGGAATTGTTAAAATAACTGATGATGAAAAAACTATACGTAAATCTTTAAAAGAGTATAGATCAGAAATAAATAACGCCCGTAGATTTTTTGATTATAAATATATAAATCAAGCGTTTTATCAATCAGGACGTTATGACGGGTTCGATCACCGACACCCCGACTTTGAACAGGTACGCATATGTCAACAGCAATCCGATAAGCCTGAACGACCCGTTCGGACTAAGTCCGTTTCTTAACTGGCTTGACGGAATTACGGGACATGATATTCTTGATCTGCTTGGAATGCTTCCGGGTATTGGATTTGTATTTGACGAGCTTATTCATATTGGTGTAAATGGCGAAACAATTTCTGCTACGCCGACACACCCATTCTATGTTGATAAACTTGGTTGGACTTTAGCACGTTTAAATACAAAAAAAGCAAAGCCCATAATGAACAGGCTTTGCTTTTTGCATATATAAGATGTTATTTCACCAAATAATGCAAGATAGTAGTATCTGTGCGGAAGTGGTGGAGTATGAACAAGCTCACATACATTGCTGCTACTCGATCGTAGACAATTGGCTTGCCTATTGATAATGCTGCTTCTCTGTTATATTCTCGAAGTCGATAAGGTTTGTTAAGATCCTCCTTGAGCTTTCTCTTGCAACGTTTAAACTCGTCCTTGATTTTCTGAATGTATTCTGCACGCTTTGCAGGATCATTTTCCATTTCCTGCAAAACGGTATAATAGGTATTCTGTGCACATATTGCTCGACAGTAATGAAGTGCATCTGGAACTCGTGCTTCTGCCTTTGTCAACAAGAAATCATTATTCATTTTCTCTGCACGACTAATATATTCTTTTAGCTTTGCCACTGCGATAATTCCTTTCAATACTGTGCGATTATGTTTGCCGCCCTTTCCAATACTAAAAATGTGGACAGTTTCGTAGTCAATGAATTTAATATCATCGACTTTTAAGTGCCCAAGCTCACGGCGCCTTAAACCTGTGGTCAATCCAACATCACGAGTTGTTTCACCCGTTTCAGTATTGTATTTTGTCGGATTATTCTTTAAATGAGCTCCGTGGCGTGGAGGGTGTCTAAATTCAATTGTCCTTCTTCCGAAAACTTTACAAAGTGCAGAAAGATCAGTGTTGAGAGTATCAGCTGATAACCCCCTTGCTTCTCGTACATCAATGTACTCCTGTATATATTTTTCAGCCTCGAACATTGTTAGGTGACTTGTCTGAAATTTTGCAGCAAGATATTTACAAAATTGTTTTATTACTTTAATATATCTATTAAAGCTGCTTTCTGTAAATATTCTCCATTTATAGATAACTATTTCATCTAAAAACTTTTCAATTTCTTCATCTGAGAAACCTTTGTGTTTTAAATTCTTAATATTGGCTCTCTTGATACTATTTTTGATTTTTAGTTTATGTTTCTTTGTACCAAAGAAACGCATTCCTGTTAATCTTTTTGTTAGGACGTACTGCAACGTATTGTGACCAATTTCTATCTCAATAATTTTACCATCAATTATTCTCTTTATTCTTTTGAATTTACTCATCGAAATACTCCTCTTTATGGTTCTTGCTTTGTGTGTGGGTGGGGTCAAGTGCGGTTGATACTAACAGTATAAAGGTGTTATTTAGCAGCGCGCTAAGGCCAGTGAATCGGATAATAATCCGACCACCAAATGAAGACGCACGTCTTTTAAAAGACATACTCAGTGGACACCTTTATAGTGTTAGTGGCTCTCTTACGCCGAACCTCGCGCTACTGGTCAGGTAGACTAATTGATCTAAAAAACAATTAGTGGAACCATTTTGGGAGTATTATATTTTTTTATTAATAAATTTGTAAAATGCCAAAAGCTTCTACAAACCGTATGATTTATAATGCAAACTATAACAAAGTGGGTCAGTGCATTTATAATAAAGATCTATGGAATAGACCTTTATTAGATTTTGAATGGAATAGGTTTCATATATGCCAATATTTTAAAAAACGATCATATATGCTATACAAGACGTTATTAGTCTTAACTGTTTATTCAACTACATATTTTTTACAAAACTGTTTTTTTGCGTTTCCGAAAATCAGGAATGCAATGATGGACTTTTTAAACAAGTATTTCCTGTTGGAATTGCTGAGGTGATTTTTTTGCCACATTTAGCAAAAACGACAAAAAAGCAAAAAGAGAGCCCACATTCTTTTTTTAACGAATGTGAGCTCTCTATTTTTTGATACAAAAAAAGAGCATCTAAATGACTTAGATACACTAAACTTATACTTCTTTTAACAACTCAATTTTATCATATTTTTATTTAAAAGTCAATGCATTTTATCAATAAAATAAAAATTTATCTGAAGTTTATGCGTTTTCAACAAGGAATAACAAGCGTATTCGGATATAATGTACAAACTGATTGGCGGAAAATATCAACTATCTAAGTTGAACACTCATTATATAATAAGAAAGACAGTGAATTTCACTATTGATAGTATCTTTGTTATAAGCTTGAATAAGTAAAGATACCGAGTAACTTATTATTCTATTTTATTATGAGCAGTATAAGAAAAGAGATAGATATAACGTATAAGTCAATTACATCTTTTTTTATCTTGCAGCTAATTATAGGTGCTTTGTCAATAAAAAACTGAGCCACTTCGCTAATAAAAAAAGTGAGCCAGTTATGATAAATAAATAATGAAACACTAGCACGTTTGTGAGATCCGCTGATTTTATCTTTGAAACTACTTGAGCTATTGCTTTTTTAAGGCGAATGTGATATGGAAAATAAACAACTATTATTTGCATTAAAACGATATATCTTCTTAATTTTGAATATATAATATGTCATTTATTTTCTTGTCTTATAAGTTGAACAAATATATCAAGTAATACAATTTTATTTATAATTATAAACAGTGTTATGGTGATCTGTCGTGGAGCTGCTTGTATCTTTTTCTGGGAAATATATATGCTTTTTTTTCTATGTCAAAAAGCTTTTGCAAAAATTCTTGGCTATCTTCAAATATCACTTTTTGCGTCTTTTTAATTAATTCTCTTTTTGTTATATTCCAGAAATCTGTATACTTTATAGGATGTGTATTATACAAAAGTGCAACTGTCCAAATTTGTTCGCTTTTAAATTTGACAGATCGTTTTGATGTGTGATACAATATATTTGGCAAATAAATGTCAAAATGTAATGAAGTAAACATTTTATAAAGAAAGGGGTTTTTGAATGAACAATTATTGTTTAACAATGTGGGCAGAAGAACCGATAAGATGCAGTGAATGTGGAAAAGATATTGGATGGGAAAGAGTAAGTATTGAACAAACACCTGTAAAGATCGTTCCTGAGTTACTGCGGAGAGATATTGGTATAAAAGAGGGCGAAACCACCGAGATAACTTTAAGTAACCAAGAGATAGACGATATCCGAATATATTTTGAGAAACAACGCTCTTGGCATACTTTTGATATATATAGGATGTATGATTATAAAATGACACACCCTGGCAGCAGGATAAGAGCAAGGGTAACGTCTGTAAAAATGGAACTTGTCGAAAGACCAGACTTTGATAGGATACACAAGAGCATTTTAGTTATATGTTCAATATTAGGTATCTTATTTGTGGCATTAAAAGCAGAACGAATTTATTTTATTTTAGCTTATGGTGTTTTGACCGGCAGTATAGCATTTAAAATGTGTCTTAAATGTATAAGCACAATAAAAGAATCAAAGAATGTTCTTCTTTTTGGCGGTGAACGGCTTACGCTGTATGTGGATAAAAACTTAAAATGTGACCACTGTGGCTGTGAAATAAATCATCAATATGATCATAAGCACTCTATTGCTTGGACAAGTGATACGGAAACGAAGCTTATAAAACAAAAGATAAATAAGATATCAAAAACAAAGTGTACATACGGTATGCTGGACAGAAGAAATGAGCCTAAGCTTTTATCTTGTGAGGATATAGAAGATATAATAAAGCTCCAGCAGGATTTTTCTAAAAAAGAAAGAATAAAAAACGCTGAAGCTTTGAAAGACATAAAAGATATGATAAATAACAATGAGTGTTCGGCTTATCTTGTGTTTGATGAGGATATTAGTGAGTTTGAAAAAAGATGATCAAATAATATAAGATGCAACTATTTATGTAAAATAAAATGTAGCACCGATGTTAAACTGACTTTCTAACATTTCAATCCTACCCCATATCCCAAAAATAATCTCTATCCGTTGTAAACTGTATGACCTTTGAATAACCTTTGGTCGCATAGCCTATAGGCACTAATTCTATCTCCGAGAAAACAGAATCTGTGTCATCTTGGTTATAGTTCGTGTTAAAACGAAATACGTTCTTTGTCATATATTCAATATAGTCATGGTAGTTGAAATTCGCACCATTATATGAAGAATTTGCATTGTGATGAAAAGTTTTTCCTGCAATTATCCCTTCACGCAGTTCAGCCAACGATATGTATTTCCCGCTATCGTCAGTAAGATAAAGCCGATAAGTCGGATCGAGCATAATTCTTGTACCAGAGGGCATAAGGCAATCCACTACAACATGACAATCCTCAAATGGTTCTTCATATGGCTTGCAGGTCACTATCCTTGCCCGTATTCCATTCATTCTGAGGGCTTCCGCAAGGATAATAGACAAGCCCCTACAGTTGGTTTTAAGACCATTCTTTTCACAGCTTTTTATGACCCCAACAATGCTATGATCCGACTGTAACGCTGCGTCGCTGGTATGACTAAAATTATCACATACAAAATCCAGCATTGAAAATACTATCGCATCTTTGTTATTTGGGTCAGCTACACAATATGAGCGGTAATTATACTTGTCTAATATCTCAGGGGCAGGTCTAGTCAGCACCATTTGCATAGAATGTTTTGGTATTTCCTGTTGGCTCTCATAATCGCTGTATCTTCTTAGAATATCAATACGGCTTTCATCAGGAACAGGTTTCTTAACTCTTTTATTAAGCGTTTTGAAGATAAGCCCGCAAATAGAGCCGAAAACAGCTCCTACGCTCACTGCAAATATAATTCTCAAAACCATGTACTTACCCCTTTAACTATTTTTAATGTCAGAATTATTATATCATACCACCCCACAAATTTCAACTATTTAGCGCAAAATATCAAACCATAGCAAAAATAAGAACAAATTCGTAAAGTATATCTAATAGTATTGTATTTTATACCGTCTTGTAGTATAATGTACATATGACAAAAGCCGTAAACCAGCTAAAACCAGGACAAACATATGAAGAAAATACTTATTACTATTTGTGTGGCAGTGGGCGTATATTTTGCATTTAGCAATACAATTGATGAATTTCTGTATCAAGAGAAAAGACCGGGATTGAATACATACGATACATACACCACAACAACACAGCAGACCACTACCGCAGTTACTCAGCAAACACCCATAGTCACTGATGAGGACGGATATGAGCCTCGTGATGACCGAAAGCCTGACTATGTTCAGCCTGCAGACCCCACATGGTCGAAAAGGACTTTTAACTGGACGAGCTATGACAAACGATATACCTTTGAAATATCAATGAATATTCAGGACGATATGTATGAATATTATCATAGTCTTTTGAGATACTCATATGTGAAAGATTATCATAACTATGTAAGTGACGACAATAATCATAAGCTCGTAAAACAGCTTGCAGACGAAATAAAAAGCCTTTGCGACCAATGCGGTTATGGCGAATCTGAGACTATAAGAGAAACTGCAAATTTCGTGCAGAGCATAGAGTATGTTGACGACATGACCTCAACGGGATATACTGATTTTCCAAAATATCCTCTGGAAACGCTTTATGACCAGTGCGGTGATTGTGAGGACTCGTCCATACTTTTGGGTGCTTTGCTCAAAGAGCTTGGCTATGGCTGCATTTTTATCGAGCTTCCTGAACACGTTGCAATAGGAGTAAAGGCGACAGACGATGCCCCCGGCACATACTATGATTATAATGGAAGCCATTATCTTTATATAGAAACTACCAACTCCGGCTGGGATATCGGAACGCTTCCTGATGATTTCAACGAGGAAAAGGCTAAGATATATGATGTGTGGTAAAATTTCAAAAGCCCACAGATGCGATCAATGTGATCGGGTCTGTGGGCTTTTTATTATATTGTACATCAGAGATTTATCTAATTACAAAATAGAAATCTTGTGTCTGTTATTTTCTATCCTTAAAGAAATCCGCCCATTCGGGATTTTCTTTATCAAAAATCTGTTTCTGCTCTTTTGTTAATTTATAAGGATAATCATGGAACATATTAAATTCAGTGGTTTTGTCAAAGCTGAATATCCACACTCCGATAACTGTAGGGTCATCTTTCCACCAAATAGTATCGGTTTCTTTGTTTTTGTACCATATGTTTGGCACTGCGCTTGACCTCTTTTCATAAATCACATTCTCTTGCAATTTCAGTACATTCAATCTCAAGCTGAATTATCAAGTCTTAGATTATCAACGCTGAAATACATGGCTTCAAAATACAAATGTCATATTAATTTTGGCAAACTATTTTTTCTATCCTGCAACAATGTCTCTTATTATCATCATAACTGATCCTCTCTTCTTGTCGATTTTTTGTTGCTTTTATTATATCATTTTTCTGTAGCAAAAACAAGGTGCGGAAAAGTTTATTGTATGAGAAATACACTATCAAATATCTCACAAAAAAATATAAGAAAAAAAGAATATATCATAATCGTGCCGAATCGGTTCGGTAAACTGTACTAAGCGGGTGCTATAATATATACAGAAGCTTGAAAAGGGAATAAAATCAAAAAAACACACCACAGACCATTTTGGAACAGTAAACAGAACCTTAAAGGTGCTATAATAAGCACATAAGGTCAAGACAGAGTTGATACGGAGGTAAGGCTATGAAAAATAGCACAAAGATTTTTAACACAGAGGTCATTGAGAGATTGGCATTGTCAGATAACATTCCGCCATTTGACGAGCAAAGAAATGGTACTCAGGTCATCATGATCGAGGATGGCAAAAAGACGGTGATATATGATGATTATTCTATGTACTGTGACGCTGACGCAAGAAAGTGGAGAGTAGAGGCATACAACAGGACGGACGGCAGAAAGTATGATAGATTGTGTATGTGCGGAGGCGTTTATCCTACAAGAAAAAGGGCTATAGCTGAGATAGACAGATTTGCATACAGAGGTAAAAATCTGGTGTTCTTTGTCCTGCCAATAGATTTTGCATATGACAAAAAGGCTATGATATGGCAGGGCGAGGAGCAGTACTCATGCGATGATAAGCTAGTCCTTGCAACTAAAAAAGAGCTTGTGGAAGAAAGCAAAAAGCGCATGAAATTCATGACGGACAGAATGGGGAGTGGAAGAATAAACAGAAAGAAGCTCACAAAAGCGGAAGCAGAGGCTCTGGCAGCGTTTGATGAGTTTCAGAAGTATCGTGAGGATAAGTGTTATCCATATGCTATCATAGGTGGCAATGCAGTGCTTTATGTTAGTCCGTACAAAAACGATTGGAAAGCCGAGCGTGAGTGCCTGGATATGAAAGGCGACGGCATAGACGGCTGTGTTTCAGCCTTTGTGTATAACAGTATCACCCCTGAAACAAGCGAGAAAGGAGATATTTTTTTCAAGATAATTTCAAATACCATAATTCGTGTGGCATAGCTGATTGACAGGGATATATTCCCTGTGATACAATATAATTATAGAGATAATTGTTATAGGGGGGCAAACTATGGCAGAAAAGGAAAATATAAAAGATAAGCATGAAAACCTGAAAAATGCTCGACCTAGTTATGGATAAGGTCAAAATAAGATCTGAGAACATGGAAAAACTGATAGCTAAATACAAGCAAACTAATGATACAAAAGGAGAAAAGCATGAAAATATACTGCATGAGTGATATCCACGGCTGTTATTCAGCACTTTGCGACGCTTTGGAGCTTGTCATTGACCACCTTGACGAGCCTGACACAAAGCTTATCTTTCTGGGAGATTATATCCACGGCGGCGAGGACAATATAGCTGTGCTTAAAAAGATAATGGGCTTGCAGAATATATATGGTCATAGGAAGGTGGTGGCGCTTCTTGGCAATCACGAGGAAATGGTGATGAGCGGTTTTTCTTCGGTCAATGAAATGCTAGGCAGCGGCGAATATGATGACGCTGATGACTCGTATAGATATTGGTTTGAACGTCTGCCGAGATATCATGTTGAGGGCAACACTATCTTTGTCCATGCAGGCATTGACGAGGATTCGGGCAATGCTTGGGAATACTGCACCGAGGATTATATTTTTACAGAGCAGTATCCCCACAGGCTTGGCAAGATACACGGACTTGACAAAAAGGTGGTGGCAGGGCATGTCCATACCAACACGATTTCAGGCGACCGCAGATTTAACGATATCTACTATGACGGAGCGAGTCACTACTACATTGACGGAGATGTGCTCAGCACAGGAGATATAAATGTTCTTATGGTAGACACTGACACTGATAAGTATTATAAGGTAACAGAGAATTACAATATTCCTATTGAGCCTTATGACAGTGAAGCTTGGTAGATTATTGTATGCCGTCTTAAAACCCAATATAACACTAACGTCCCCAAGTTTTCCTCGGGGACGTTTTTTACTTTGTCAACTGCCATGAAAAGAGTTAATTAAAAATTTAGAACTTTTGTTCGATTTTCTATTGTAAAACAGAAAGTTTCGTGGTATACTATTATACATAAAGGAAAAAGGCGGTGATGCTATGGAAAAGACCTATGTTGCAATAGACCTGAAATCTTTTTATGCTTCAGTGGAGTGCGTGGAAAGACAGCTTGATCCGCTGAATACAAACCTTGTGGTGGCTGATGAGAGCCGAACGGAGAAAACTATATGTCTTGCAGTGTCACCGTCACTGAAAAGCTTTGGTATTTCAGGCAGGGCAAGGCTTTTTGAGGTCATTCAGCGTGTGGAGCAGGTCAATAAGGAGCGTTTGCAGAAAGCTCCTAAAAGACAGTTTGCAAAGAAAAGCTATATATATTCGGAGTTATCCGACCCTGCATGTGAGCTTGATTATATCGTGGCAACTCCGCAAATGGCGAAATATTTGGCTGTGAGTGCAAAAATATACGGAATTTATCTGAAATATGTGTCACCAGAGGATATTTTCGCCTATTCTATCGACGAGGTATTTATCGACGCAACGGGCTATCTCGGGCTTTATAACGTTGACGGACGTGGCTTTGCACAAATGCTCATTTTGGACGTGCTGAAAACTACAGGTATAACCGCCACAGCAGGCGTTGGAACGAATATGTATCTGTGCAAGGTGGCAATGGATATTGTGGCAAAGCATATCCCTGCGGATAAAAACGGCGTCCGTATCGCAGAGCTGAACGAACAGCTTTACAAAGAAACGCTGTGGGGGCATACCCCTATCACGGACTTTTGGCGTGTGGGTGCAGGCACAGCAAGCCGCCTTGAAAAGCTTGGTATTTACACCATGGGGGATATCTCACGCTGGTCGCTGGACCATTATCTTATAGGGAAGCTTTACAAGGTTTTCGGCAAAAATACCGAGCTTCTTATAGACCACGCATGGGGTATTGAGCCTACCGCTATACCTGACGTGAAGTCATACCGCCCCTCGAACAACAGCATTTCCTCTGGGCAGGTCTTGCAAGAGCCGTGTAATTATGAGCGCACAAGGCTCATTCTGTGGGAAATGGCTGATATGCTGTCCCTTGATCTTGTGGATAAGGGCGTTGTGACAAATCAGATCGTTCTCACTGTGGGGTATGATAAAGAAAGCTTGGCGGACGGTCACTATACGGGCGAGGTGGTTTGCGACCACTATGGCAGGAAGATACCAAAGCACGCCCATGGCACTCAAAATCTAGGCAGGCACACTTCCTCGACCAGAAAAATAATAGACGCAACCATGGCTCTTTTTGACAGAATTATCGACAAGACTTTGCTTGCAAGACGGCTTAATCTGACTGCCTGTAATGTCATAAGAGAAGAGGATATCCCCGAAGTTGAGAGCTATGAGCAGATAAGCTTGTTTGATATGGCGGAAGCGGCAAATGCTGATAACAACGCAGAAGAAAAAGAAAGGGCATTGCAGGAGGCAATGCTCTTGATAAAGCACAAATATGGAAAAAATGCCATTTTGAAAGGCACGAACTATACCGAGGGAACTACGGCAAGAGAGCGCAACCGCAGTATAGGCGGTCACAAGGCATGAAAGGTGGGGCTTACAATGTACGACAATTATTATGATATAAAGCAGTTTTCACGTCCTCACTATGACGATCATCCGCAAATGTCTATATCGGACAGGGCGGCGCAGTTCAGCCCTTTTGCAGCTTTGACAGGCTATGACGCTGCTGTTGATGAAACCGCAAGATACACCGAAATCAGGGAGGAGCTGACCGAGGACGAGGTAAACAAGCTAAATGACGATCTCAACCGCCTGCTTGATATGCTTGATGAACGCCCTGAGATAAGGGTGACATATTTTGTTCCCGATAAGAGAAAAAGTGGTGGCAGTTATCAGACCAAGACAGGCATAGTGAGAATTTATGACAGCTATACTAATGAGCTTGTTTTTATGGACAAGACTAGGATAGCTGTAGAGGATATGTGTTTGGTGGAGTTTGTGGAGGAGAGAGGGGAAATACAGTAGAATAAACCTTATTTGCTGATTTTTTTCTGGACGTTGTTACGCCATATATGCTATGTCCCAAAATTCAGAAGTTCCGCCACGCAAAAAGCCCATCGAATAGCGTATCTACGTTGTTTGATAGGCTTTTATTTTTTTTCTTGACTTCAGATATTTGCCGTAATGTTTTTGCGTTCTTTTCGTGGGTATGCGGAATAAGAAACGGATAGCCGTCTGATGAGGACGGTCTATCCGTGTTTGGGTATATTCAGTTACTAAGCTAAATCAGAATTTAAAGCTTTCTTAGATTATCAATTTCAATGCCATTTCCATCTGGATTTTCTCCCTTGTGTGCCTCTATCAGTTTTTCACAAGGGAAATCACAACACTTTCCACAATGAGGTAGAACTTGGCTTGCAGCACATGCATAAATCTCACAAGTGCCCCAAAATGGCTGTCCCTTATGCACGTAGCATCCCGTACAATTTTGCTCTGTTTTAAATCTACAAGAATCACAATCGATACCGCAACTGCTATAATTTGACATATCAATCTCACCTCCCACAAATTCCGATTTAAGCGAGAAAACCGTATTACATCTCACTTATACTCATTATACCAAACAGCCCCGAAAAAGTCAATCTCTGCACTTTTTTTCACGCCTTTTTTCATTGCAATATACCGCCAGTTGTGCTATAATCAGGATATAGAGCAGAGCGGAGGTGAATCGCAATGGATAACAAAAACGAAGAATTAGTAAACTGTGTATTATACAAGAAAATCAAACGGGTGGAGAGCGCAGAAATCTCTATCAGCAAGACCATGATAAAATCGGCTCAACAGGATAATGACGGCAATTGATGATCATATTAAATGAATAGGAGGGTTTTACTTGACCGTTGATACAAAAGAGGTAGTTACTACTATAGCCTGCCGAAAGCAAAGTTTCTCGTTATGTACGAATACGAGAAGTGTGGAACGGCGATCAAAAACGCCCTTGCACAGCATGGCATCTATTATTGTGCCATTGATGATTTCTGCACCGCAGGAACGGAGGAGTTGAAACGTGCCGTACTCTTTGCAGAGCTTGAAAAGCATTTGCCCTCACTCATTGGAGAGAACCCTCTGGAGCTTACTCACAAGATATATGAAGCCACAAAAGTGACCGCTACCATGAAAGAAATGGAGAACTTTTGCAATAGATATGTCAAGACATTGCGTCTGAAGGTGAACTCCGAAGGAAAATTCGTGATAGAGATCCAAACAATCTAAGAAAAACTCGCATGGCTTTCTATCAATATCATTAAGCTAATAAAATCAAAAAAAATAAAATTGCGTGAAAATATCTAAGCCCCACGGTGTATTTAAGGTCATCAGAAGAAAAAAAGATCTTCAGATAAATTTGTAGCAATTACTTCATAGCTGTCATCTGATATTTTAAAGCGAACAATCCGTACAGGCAACTCATAAATAACAGTAAGCTCTGATTTTTTTGAAGGAAGAAAATCAAAGGTACAGTTAAAACTTTTTTTCATAAAAAAAGACTTCATACCGCTGTGAAACAGTATGAAGTCTGAAAAAAATCTTAGATCACCAGCAGTAGCATACAGAGTAGATCGTTACTGTGCCGTTTGCTGCACCTACATGGATCTGATCCAGCTTTCCGCCGAAATCGGAAGTGCCGAATGCTGACTTGCAGTTGTTGTAAGAATACTTTGCGTAGTAGTGTCCGTTTGCTGTGCCTGTTTCGCTTGGTGAAACCTTTGCCCACTCTGCTCCGCCTGACCAGCTCTGAAGAACAAATTCTACCTGATTCTGTGTTCCTGAGTATTCAACGTAGAAGTAGCCGTTTGACTGAATGTCATATGCGTTGAAGCTTCCGCCATTCTTTGAAGTCATTGCTGAAACAGCCTGACCCCATGCTGAAGCAGTTGAAGAACCCCAGAAGATCGATTTGTAATTGCTGCTTGAGCTGCTTGAAGAAGATGAAGATGAGGAAGAACCTGATGTTGATTCAAGATACCAAAGCTGGCACTTTCCGCCCCAGTAGCTCCACTGGTCAATATTTGCTCCGTCAGCTGTGCTCTGTTCGTAAACGTCAAGGCATGAGTGGCAGTCTGAGATCTTTGTCTTGATAGCATAAGCGTCGCCGATCTTTACAAGCTGGAATTTCTGACAGTCACCGCCGTGATACTGCCACTGGTTGATGTTAGCACCATTGTCCCTGCTCCAGTTGTATACGTCAAGACAGCTTTTGTAATTTGATGCACCTGTGTAAATAGTGTAATAGCCGTTTCCGTCGCTTACAAGCTTGAATTTCTGATTGTTTCCGCCTGTACCTTTGTACTGCTGAACGTTTGTGCCGTTGTCAGCCTTTGCCTTGTATACGTCAAGATACTTGCCGCTGAGTGCGCTCTTGATGTAATATGTTCCGTCAAGTCCGAGAACTCCGCCGTTGGAATCTGTTGAAGTTCCTGAGGAAGAACCGCCTGTTGAAGAACCGCCGGAAGAGCTTCCTGAACCGCTGTAAACTGAGCAGGTCTTAGAAGTTGCCTTAATTCCGTTTGAGCCGTTGATAAGTGTATTTCCCCATGAAGAAAGGCTTGAGCCGTCCCATGAGTTTGCAATGTCGAGGTAGCTCATGTCAGAGTTGTTGCCCTTCCATGACCAACCAAGATAGCCTACGCCCTTGCTTGTGCAGTAGCTCATGATAGTAGCCTCATCAACGTCGCCGTTTGTATGCTGACCGCCGAACTCGCCGATAACAACAGGCACACCGATGTTGAGTGCGTTATCAATGTTGTTTCTTACAGTTGATGCGTTTCCGCCTGCGTATTCATACATATGAATGGAGAATACGGTGTTCTTCTGTGAGTCTGCGTTGAAAACAGACTTACCGTAATCCTTGATGCTGTCAGGATACTGTCCCCAGCCTGCGCAGTCTACCATAAGCATATTTGTAATGCCTGCGTTTCTTAAAGATTTGATAGCAGACTTGTAGCCGTCAGCCCATGCGCTTCCGTTCCATGTGCCGCACCACTCGTTTGCGATGTTTACGATAACATATTTCTCAGTACCGCTGAGAACGCTCTTCATTTCCTTCCAGTAGTCAACGCACTTGTTAAGATCATAAGTGCTGTCGCTGCCTGTTGCGTCATGTACTTCGAGAATGCATATCAGCTTGTTTGACTTGCACCAGCTTATGATGTTCTTTACTTCCTGTGCGCTTGTTTTTGTGTACTTTGAGCCGTTTGCAAGTACGACTCTTACGGTATTTGCGCCGTTGTTTGCAGCGCCCTTGATAGAAGTTTCAGTCTTCTCTGTGTACCATGCATGGGCAATGTTCACGCCACGCATAACGAACTTGTTTCCATTAGCGTCATAGATACTAGTACCGCTTACATAAAATCCTGATGCCGCCTCTGCGGTCGGTGTTGTCATAAAACCGAAGCAGGTTATTACGGCAAACATTACAGCAACAAAAGTCTGTAATGCCTTTGCAGAAAAAGTTTTGTTCTGTACCATAAAAAAGCTCCTCTTATACAATTAATTTTCAAATACCGGTATTCTAAGGCAGCACTGTATTATCCTCGTGCGTTGCTGCCTTAACTCTGTCAACGTAAAACATTATATTATTAAAAGTATAATAAGTCAACTTAAATATTTAAGTAAAACGTTTACACAAATAATTTTCGTATTTTAGCACAACTTTTCGTAGATTAATTGAACAATATGACTAATTTTTATCACATATGCAGTATAATATGTTGTATGTACACAAAATTCTGCTTTTAAATTTCAGAAAATTAAGAAACTTTTTTTGAAACAAAAATCGGTATATACGCTGCGTTGATGAACATATATACCGATATAAAATTTCCTTTATATTGATTCTATCAAGCCGTCAGAATATATCTTTTTTGTTCTCGTACAAATTCAGAAATCATAATCAGACCTCCTTATTCTTGTGTGGTATCACCGTATTTTACATCCTCCACTTCACGATCTAACTGAATGTCATGAGGCTTCCTATTTGTTGTATTTTATCTTGACATTGCCACATCTTTGTGATAAAATTAGTAATATATGAGAAAACTATAGTGGAAAGAAAAAATAATATGAAGTTATTTAAGCGGACGCTTACGACGGCAGTGGCAGTGTGTCTTGCACTGCAAAGTGCAGTGGTATGCTTTGGAGCTGAGGCAGAGGAGCAAATCCCTGTTGGCGGAGAGGAAGTCGGTCTTTATACTTCGGAAAACGATGAAGCCATTCAGTTGACGGAGGATATGTATAACAGTTGGTATGAAGGCGATCAGACGTATGACGGCACGGAAAAGACGCTTTATGGCTATTCTCTTATGGACAGCAACAACTATTACCAGCTCACTGAGGACGAGGACTATGTTGTTACTTATGAGAACAACATAAACGTAGGTACAGCGACGGCTACTTTCACTGGTATAGGTAATTACACAGGAAGCTTTACAAAGAATTTCAATATCGTGCCAGCTGATATTTATAGTGCGGATATTGACTGTGAGTATGAGCAGAGCTACTGTGCCGGTAAACCTGTTCAGCCAAAACCTATTGTTACATACAATGATATTGTGCTTGCTGAAGGCGTTGGCTATGAGATCGAATATGAGGACGACTGTGGCGAGCTTGGCTGGCATTATGCTTATATTAAAGGTATCGGCAACTTTAATGGAACCGATTCCTTTGAGTATAACGTTGTAGAGGCTGAAATATCCAGCGATAACATTTCTGTAGATGCCAGCTGCACCTACACGGGCTACGCTCAGACTCCTGCACCTGTTGTTACAGTTAGTGGTGCGGTGCTAAGATGTGGCGTTGATTATAATGTATCATACACAAACAATGTGAATGCCGGAACAGGCTATATGACCATAGCAGGAATGAACGGCTATACAGGATATGTGACAGTGCCTTTTACTATCAGCCCGAAAGCTGTTTCTGATGTCGAGATACTAAAGATAGCTGACATGGATTATACCGGTAATGCTGTCAGACCGAGCCTTTTTGTCAAGGCGGACGGAAATATGGTCAAGAGTTCCGACTATACTGTAACATATTACAATAACACAAATATAGGCACTGCGACCGTTGTTGTTACTCTTGGCGGAAACTACGAAAGCAGGTACCCTGTTTCGACAACATTCAAGATCGTTCTTGGAAAGCCAAAGGGATTTAAGGCTACCGCTGACTCTACCACTTCTGTAAAGCTTAGCTGGAACAAGATCGGCAATTGCAAATACAGGGTTTATCGCTATGATCCAAAGAAAAAGACCTACAAGCGACTGACGGTCACGAGTTCTACAAGCTATACTGACAAGAAGCTTTCAGAGGCAACGAGTTATACTTATGCCGTAAAGCTTGAATACAACTCTAAGACCGGCCCTTATATAACAGTAAAAGGCAACACGAAGTTATCCACACCGAAAATGACGGTAAAGGCTTATAATAAGAAAGTCACGATAAGCTGGAAGAAGAACACAAAGGCTGATGGATATCAGATATACTGGTGCAAGGGCGATGAGTGGACTATCCCGCATAACGATTATTACAGTATGCCAAAGGATTGCTATAACGATTATGTTCAGCTCAAGAAGATAACAAAGAACAGCACAACCTCTTATACAAAATCAGACCTTTCAGGTTCAAAGAATTATCACTTCAAAATGAGGGCTTATAAGACCATAAACGGAAAGGTGGTTTACAGCAGCTGGACGGGTATCCAATGCAAGATAAACACTGTTTCAAGACTTAATGCGGCAACAAAGAAGAGCCACAGCACTTATAAGATCTACAACGTTCAGGGCAAGAAAACAAAGACCTCAACGCACACTCTTACAGCAGAGGAGAAGAAGATACTTAAAAACTTTGCCTCAAAGCATTTCAAGAAAGATTGGTCGGCGGCAAAAAAGATCGAATATACTGCGGACTGGATAAGAAAGAATTTGAAATATGGCAGGATACCGACAGGCTCGCATAGCAAGAATATCTTTGTTTACAAAGAAGGTCAATGTTCTGATTACAATGGCGCACTGGTGGAAATGATGGTTTATCTCGGATATGACGCAAACCTTGTTATGGGCAACCGCAATGGCGGAGGACAGCACTTCTGGGGCGAGATAAAGATAGACGGAGTGACTTATCTGCTGGAAGTCGGAGAAAAGGTCTATGACAGCCCACAATGGAATTACAAGTGGCAGTTTATGTGCCTTAAATATTCTGAGGCTGACGGTGGTTACAAGAAAAACGGAAAGCTATACTAAAACAAAATGCTCTGCGGAGAGTGTGATCGCGCAGAGCATTTTGTTCGCTTTAATAAATTTGCGATACCTAATAAACCATTATTGCTTCTTCGCTGATTTTTTCTTGACATATAATGGAGAATATGTTATAATGGTTCAAAATAGAACGATTTTGAGAGAGGGAAAAGTAAATGTTTTTTTGGGATAAGCATAAAACTATCACCTGCTATTATGAATCATTGACAAAAGCGGTGCGTATATCTGGATGATAGTTATGGGACTGCAATTGCTATTTCGATAATGATCGTTTTTCCTTGTAAACTAAAGGGCAACTGATAATTTTCAGTCGCTCTTTTTTGTTTTATAATGGCGAAAAAATCTTATGATACTTCTTGCCAAATTCCTTTCAATATATTATAATGTATTTAGAAGATCATATTTGAAAGGAACATATGGAAAATGAAAAACATTGTTACAGCCCTGATGCAGTTTGTGATACTTGTGGCCGCACTTGTCATTGTGACCTTTGCTATACCTAAGATCGCAGAAAACGATGACAGATATGATAAGTATATAGCTGAAAACTCAAAGCAGACCGTCACTGTGGGAAGTGCCTTTGGCGTTGTCAAAGACGGTGAAAAGGCTTCGTATACTGATATTGATAACAGCCTGAAAAATATCTTTAGTAAAGTGACTCCGCTGCAAAAGCCTGTGAATAAAATCCTGAACAAGCAGATAAGCTTCAAGCAGGCAAAATATTTTGAATACTATTGGCTCACTGCACTTATCTCAGGCGTACTTTGCTGGATATTTGCGGCAGGCTTTCCGTTTAGGATAGGGCGAAAGGGCTTCAATGTGTTTGGTTCTGTGTATAATAACTTTTCAAAAGTTGTCCTCCTTGAAGATGAGATGACCCGTGAGGAATATGAGGTCGATCTAGGTATGACCATATGGGGACCTTTGTGGATAATCCTTATCGCTCTGCGTGCGACCTTTGCTATTACATGGGGCTTTATCCTTCCTTTTGTGATAGCCGCCAATCTTGCCATAGGCGTTATAAGAATAGTTGGAAATGTTATTATCGTCAGCGTCCGTGGTGCTGCTGCCGATGCAAAAAGGCACAGCCTCTCGCAAAAGCTTGACAAAACGACCTTTTCTATTTATCCTGAGGGCGGATATTTCAGAGTAGAGCAGGATCAGGACAATGGTCAGGGCGTATATGTGAAAAATTATTGGAACGCTGTTGCGGCAAAGGCATTGTTTGAAAGCGAAGCCGGAAATAAGTCTTTCAGCAAGGAGGATTCTGAGGAAAACATTCTTCGTGAAGATATAAAAGAGAAGAAGTTTTATGAAACATATCGTTTGCTCAGCCGTATAAAGGGTCTTTTCAATAGTGATATCAAGAGTAAAAAAGCAATTATTACCGCTTCATTAAAGAATAAAGAGGGTGGCTATGAATACAGATTTATTGCCGACTCAGAATTATACCATGTTTATATGGTGGGTGATGAAAAGGCAGAAAACCTTAGCCATAAGGATCTGAAAATAGATTTTAATGCCGCTATGCTTCTTGATTTGCTTGACTTTGACCGAAAGGGTCAAAGATATGATCATAATGATTTTCTTAATTTGTATTACGCTGATAGTGACGAATTTACGGCTAAGCTTATGAATTATAATCATAAGCTGATAGCAAAGTTTGGCAGAAACAGATATGACGAGTATTTTGAACAGCACAAACAGCAGATAATCGAACACCGCCGATATAAAAAGCTTTCGGCTGTGGGAGAGGACGATGAGTGAGATAATTAAATATTTGATATAATAATAAGCCTCCCATGGAAATTGTTTCTGTGGGAGGCTTCGCTTTCCGTACACCAAATCACCTACCGCTTGTGCAACTTTTTTGCCGTTTGTGCAAATATTATTGACTTTTTGTTAAGAATCATAGATAATTATTATAAATATTCATGCTGTTAATTAGAGATGCTTGTTAAACAATGAAAATGAGAATAATAGAAAACTCAGCGAAAGTGCTTGTGCAGACGATGAGCTATGATACTGAAACAGTTGAGCGAGCAATGGCGGACACTATGGCGGCTGTCATAATGTCAGATGAAGAGGAGTGAAATATGGATAAAAAGATAAAAGCTTTTTTTGCAGCTATGGGAATTGCCACGGCGTTGTTAGTGCCTGTTTCTGCATCTGCGGATAATTCTGACTCAAAAGTGCAGGTGAGCATCGACATCACTTGGGACTCTTTGGAGTTTACCTACTCAGACGGGCAGTGGGATCCTGAGACCCACTCATATAAAGGTGGCGGTTGGTCTGACAGCGGCGGAAATTTTACTTTGACAAACACAGGGAATGTGGGTGTTATGGCGGATTTTTCATACAAACAAGCAGAGGGCATGGACGAGATAAAAGGCTATTTTTCGAGCAGTGAGCTAATAGTGCCTATCTCAGAAAGCCGAAACAGCAAACTTACTTTGTCAGGTAAACCGACAGAGCATTTTGAAAGCATGACCGTTGGCACTATTACAGTGAATGTCACTACTGATGATTCGGGAGATGCAGGCGACAGTACGATAACAGGCTGGTATAAGGATGAGGAAACCGGCGATTGGTACTATTATGATAAGAACGGCAAATTGGTCACAGGTTGGTTTAAGGACGGCGGAACTGAATGGTATTATGCCGATGAAGACGGCAAGCTTGTCAGAGGTTGGTTCAATGACGGTGGAAATGATGGGCGTTATTCTGGTGATGACGGAAAATTGCACTCAGATTGGGTCAAAGTGAATGACGATTGGTACTATTTTGACAGAAACGGCTCAATAGCAAAGAATACCATTATTGACGGACGATATATTGGACTTGACGGCAGGTGGGACGGATACGGCGAAACACCAAATATGTAAGTAATATAATCAATTATAAAAAAGGAGAACTCACTTATGAAAAAGACAATTTCTATCACAATGGCATTTGCACTTGTGGCAACACTCAGCACGGCGGCGTTTGCAGCGGCGGCTGATGACGGAAACATCAAAAAGAATATCAGTGTAAAGGCAAAGTATGTGGAGGATATCAAGACTTCAAAAACTATCAGTGCCGACGTTGTGTGGGGCGAAATGGAGTTCACATACAGCGTGAACGGAACAAAGACTTGGAACGCTAAAACCCACGAATATGACATTGATACCAAGTGCGAATGGTCTGCAAAGGGCAATGATATAAGCGTTACAAACCATTCCAATGCGGCAATCGACGTTGATTTTACATACCAGCCTCTTGATGAATACAGCGTTGTAAAAGGCACATTCACAAATGACGGATTTACCATACCCACAGCCGAGGGCAAGGCTGTTAATGATGAAAGTCTTACAGTAAGCACGGCTCTTACCCTAAGCGGCGAGCTTTCATCAGATGTTACCGCTCTTACAAAAGTAGGAAACGTAGCGGTAAATATTGCAGAAGCTTCGGAAAATGCAGATACAGATGTAAAAACAGTTTCATCATATAACGACCTTGTTAGCGCAGTGGCAGCAGGCGGAAAGATAAAGCTTGATGACGATATCACACTGAAAAGCCGCATAAACTGCAAAAAGAACACTGTTATCGAACTCGACCTTAACGGTCACACTATCACAGGACAGATAATGAACAATGGCGCAGATTGTACTATCAAAAACGGCACTCTTAACGGCGACGAAGGTCCGATAATGGTGCAGGGTGGCACAACAAATCTTATAGGCTGTAAGATATCCACAAAATATACTCCTGTTTATGTTTCGAGGGGTACTGCAAATATAACTGACTGCACTCTTACAAATGAAGATGCGAATAAAAGCGTAGTTATCAATAATACAGGTACAGTAAATATCAGCGGTACTACAAATATTTCAAGTACGATCTACAAAAATCCAAACAGCAAATATCTGCCTCACGTTCTTGCAGGCACATATAATTTTGACCCGACTGACTTTGTTGACAGCGAGAAGTTTACTATAACTCAGAGCGGTGAAAACTGGATAGTTGCGGAAAAATCGCAGAGAAGATAATAAGTTTTGACGATTCAGGGGTCTCATGATGAATAAGCAAAAAAGATGACGGCAAATTGATAGTATCTGTGCTGGCGGTTTGCTTTGCGGTGACGCTGCTTGTTATGATATATGCACTTTGCAGACCGCAGACAAAGCCCAAAGCAGAGTTTGTTCCACCCCCCTTTTGAAAGCGAAGCACAGCAGGGCGTGCCTGATGTTCCGGAGGAGCTTGGCTACAGTTCTCCTGACAGGGACGATATGAGCTATGATTTCGCAGTGTGCGGAAAAAGGCTGGGATAGTATGAAGCCTGAAGAAAAATACGAACATATTTTCAAATGCATTTCCGAGATATGCTTTGATTATTTTCTGTCAACAAAGACGCAGGAACTTCTCAAGGTAAATATCAATAATACATTTTCACAGCTTATTGACGAAGTTGTCGAAGAAAGAAATCAAGAAATCCACGAGAGATTCAAGGAAAAGGCTGAAAAATATATTTCAGAGTAATAGCTTTTTGACAAAACGAGCGTATACCGATTTGGTATACGCTTGTTTTGATTATACCGTGATCATTATTACGGCACTATAAGTGCCGTTTGTTGAATTATAAATAGTTTGATATGTGACAAATAACGTACTAGACGTCACGGTGAAAGCGTGTTATACTATAAATATAGAGAAGATGAGTATGAAAGGAGTGGGCAATATGGAAAGTGATCGTGTTCAGGGTAGCTTTTTGGGAATGTCTTTTAATCACCAGATGTCCTGGATAGATGAAACTGTCTCACATATAGTTACACATAATTTACGACCAAAGATAAGGGAAGAAGGTAGAGAATCCTATGGTCAAAAGGGCTACACACACGCTTTGAAAAGAATATTTGAAGTAATAAAGAGCGACCCAAAGAATATAACGAACCTGGATGAGATTGTAAAGGCGGAAAGGAAGTTGAAGGACTATCTATATGACGGGAAGTTTTCAGATGATGAAATGCTAAGCTGTTGGGGTAAATACACAGAAAATTATATGAATGAGTTGTAGGATATGCGATTATAAGAGGAGAGGTTATTTTTTATGTCAAAGAAGAAGTTGAATATTCCATTGTCGGAGTTTATAAATTTAAATGAGAAAAAACCAGAGGATATGACAGGCTGTGTCGTGCTATATAAGAATGGCGGGTTAGACGTAGCAACTTGGTATTCGCATGCCTACAACCCAGATGATGAGCCAGGGTATTTCAAACAGGGGTGTTTCTATATGGGTAAAGAAAATATAGTGGCGTGGCTTTCGATAAATGATTATGTTATTGACATGAATGATTCAGACTGATAATGGGGGAGATATGATGTACTTTTATCAAGTGCTCCAAAGCTGCGATGAATTTAAGGTTGTCGGCGAATTTTTAGCGATTATCAAATGTCAAGACAAGTGTTCAGTTAATAAAAATATAAGAGATGCTTTAAAGACTTTATCTCAGAAGACTCCAAAGAAGTCTGACAATGAAGTTTTATTCATTGAACAACTGAAAGACCGACAGGACGAAGGTGAAAATCTTTACAACGTTTATTTACTCGATAGATCAGATAAAAAAACCTACAGTATTGAGGCAGTTCCTTGGGATGAGGTCTTAGGTTATGCAGTCGATGAAGCAAGCATTGCAAAGTATGGTGATGTTAAATTCACAGCGTTGGTGTTGTATGAGATAACGTACTTTGGTTTTTCGGAGGAGCAGATACGGAACACTATCAAAGCTTTCAATGATGAGGAGGCACTCTATCCAAAAACCGGCAAATACCATTAGAGCCATATGATTATGATGAGTGATATGAAAGGTGGATATGAAATTGGCAAACGTGAAAAATCCAAAATATACAAAGAAAATGTTCAAAGACATAGCGATCTTTACGCTTGCCGAACCTGGTGCTATGGGGATGGGCAACCTTATGAAATTTATTACAGCGGAAGGAAAGGAGTTCTCGCTTTTCTTTTCTGAAGAAATGCCATATTCAAAGGTCAAGGAGTATTTTCCAGCGTTAGATGATTGCTATTGGAATGGTCCTGAATCAGATGAATCCTGCAGAACTGAGTTCGTGTTCTACCTCAGTAAGGACGAAAGGAACTTCAAGCACACAAAGCCTCCGTAAAATTATACGCACCTGTATGAAGGATTTGGAAATCACGTATGTATACGTAAAGATTATTATCCTGTGGTCGAGCCGATCATAAGAGATCTTATAGAAAAGAATGAGCTTGTAAATTGGTATAAAAGAACTGAAAAAATAATAAACGCAATAAAAAATCTAACGGCTGAAAAGAAAAAAGAAAATATAAAATGCGATTAGAAGAATTTTTAGATTGTTTTGACATTAATTGTATAGTAGAGATAACGTGTGAAAATGAACCTGTTAGGAGATGCAGAGTGTCGGCTGCACTATCTGACGACAGATACCCGGCGGTGGACTATGTGGTCTTGCCCGGCAGTGTTACATTTAAGGATGATGTCGTACATATACCAGTGATTTGGAAATTGACCTGGGGGACGTTCAGAAAGTGTATAAATACTTATTTCGCTGAACACGAAGAAAATGGGGCAGTATAATGACCCAAAGCAGGTGGATATTTTGTCAGAATCGTCGAATATTTTAGCACACCAAAAAATTTTATACGTCAGACCTGCATATCGGACACAAGAACATAATAGGTTTTGATCACAGACCGTTCAGTTCACTTGATGAAATGACGGAAAAGATAATTGCTAATTGGAACAAGACTTTTTCCTACGCACTGCAAATAATCTTGTCCCCGTTGAAGTGAAATCTAAAAATGGAAAAATGAAATCAATGAAAACACTTATATTCTCAGATAAATATGATGATATAAGTTTTGGTATAAAGTTAAAGCATGGAAATATTGGGCATGACAGTGATGCCCATACCTTCCCATATTCTTGTTCTTTTCTCGTTAAGTCTTTTCTTAAGCAATGATTTTAATTTATCACAAGCAAAGTTGAAATAGCCTGAATTCCACAACAGTTGACAAACTGCAAAAATATGATATAATTTTCAGGTAATAATTTAAGGGCAATGACGCTCTGTGTAATTTGATGCTCTCGGCTGTTTTTTTTCATACAAATGAGAAGGTTAGGCAGCTTTTTTCACGCTGCAATGAACGGCATGGCGGCAAGGGACAAGATGTTCGCTATACTTGACGAGCCGACAAGCGATCTTGACAGCCTTAACGAAGCGGTGATACTCAAAGTGCTCCGCGACGAGGGCGCAGGCAGAACAGTGGCAGTGGTTTGGGTGTGCCATGTGGTATATTTTGTTTTTTGGCGTTAAGACTATCCGCGAGGAAGAATAATATGTAGCGGTACTCTCAGTGGGAGTGCCGCTTTTTGATATATTTTTAATAATTATTAACAAAATATCACAAAATTACTCTATAAATAGTTGTATTATTAAATCATATAATTATGACGGTAGAAAATGCCGTTAAAAATAACGGAGGAAAGAATATGTCTTACAACGAATTTTTACCAAGCTACTCTATTGGCGACGACTGCTACAAAGAAATACCTTATGTTACCCGACGTTATGGAAAAACCGCTGTTGTTATCGGCGGCAAGACCGCTATGGAAAAGGCTAAGCCTGAACTGCTTGCGGCTCTCGACGGCTCTGACCTTGAGATAACCGACTTCATATGGTATGGCGGCGACTCAAATTATGAGAACATTGAAATGCTTAAAGCTATGCCGGAAGTGCAAAATGCAGATATGGTCTTTGGCGTTGGCGGCGGACGTGCCGTTGATACTGTAAAGACCCTTTGCGACAGAATTGATAAGCCGTTTTTCACTTTCCCGACCCTTGCTTCAAACTGCGCTTCCTGCACGGCAATATCTGTTATCTACAACGCTGACGGCACTTTCAAGGAATATGCTTACCTCAAAGCACCTGCGCTTCATACTTTCATCAACACAAAAATAATCGCAGAATCACCTGAAAAGCTTTTCTGGGCTGGTATCGGTGACGCTCTCAGCAAAGAGTACGAGGTGGTCTTTGCCTGCCGTGATAAGGATATGACCCATACGCCTTTGCTTGGCAGAGTTCTTGCAGAGGCATGCACAAAACCGCTTGTATCCTACGGAAAAAAAGCACTTGAGGATTGCAGAAATAACGTTTCTTCAAAGAATATCGAGCAGATAGCTCTTGATATCATCATTACAACAGGTCTTGTTTCAAATTTTACTGTTCATCAGAACAACCCCGATCCAAAGGACGATTACTATTATAATTCATCTCTTGCCCACTGCGTTTACTATGGCGCTTCGCTGTTTCCAAAGTGCGAGCATGACCACCTCCACGGAGAGATAGTTTCATTCGGCGTGCTTTGCCTGCTTACATATGACGAGCAGTATGAAGAACGTCAGCGCATTTTTGAGTTCAATCGCAGTATAGGTCTGCCATGCACATTAGGAGAGATAGCTCTGACAGAAGAGGATGTCCCAGCCATTGCACATAAGGCGGCAAGCGTTGTTGAGTGGACTTATGTTCCTGGCGAGCCTACAGAAGAAAAGTTTATTAAGGCGATACTTGATACCGATAAGGCAGGAAAGGAATTTTTAGCAAAGGCATAATAACAAAGAACAACAGCATATATAAATGGTGACTGAGCCGTATGGCTTTGTTATAAATAATAAAAATAGGAGAGTGCTTTTTGAATAAGTACAACACAATGGAGATTGCAGCGTAAACGGGAGGTTTACGGCGATCTTTAAAACCTCCCGATGAGAAGCAGTTGACATTTACAACATTCAGGAGGTAAAACAATGAATAAAAATATTGTGATTCGTTTAGAGAAAAAAGAAGAATACTATGAAGTCGAAAACCTTGTAAGAGAGAGTTTTTGGAACGTTTATCGTTCCGGCTGTCTTGAACATTATGTGCTTAGTCAGCTTAGAAATGACGCTGATTTTGTGCCGAAGCTTGACTTTGTGATGTTGCTGGATGGGCAAATTTTCTAAACGACAAAAAGCAAGGCTCTCTGCCATATAAACGGCGGAGAGCCTTTGTTTTATTTTTTCATCAAATCAAACTGCCTGTCCACCCTCTCCTTGATTTTCCTGCGAAAATCATATGGCGAAAGCACCTCCACCACAGGTCCGAATGACAATAAACGTATTATTATCTCATTTTCATTCTGCTCGTCATATTTAATAGAAACCATACATTCACCGCTGTCCTCATCAAAGACCGACTCTTTTTCAAGCTCTGCAAATTCAAGCATAAAACGATTTACTGCATTTCGCTCGTTAAGTATCTTTATTCTTGCCTGTTTTTTCTTGTCTGTGACAGCTAAAAAGCTATCAGGCGTTATATCTGTCAACTTAGTGAGTGTTACCTGCGACAGATTTATAATTCCGCTGTCCACCATTCTGCGTTTTTGGTATCGGTTCACATAAACCCTGAACTTGTTGTTTTTGGCAGAGTATTCTATCTTTGTGGGCAGAAAATAGTGCGTGATGCGGTTGTCTTTTCTTGTCTGAAAGCTTATTTTGATAAGCTTTTTGCCATGGATAGCCGAGAGTATATCCCGAAAATGCTGTATGTATTGTGGGTCATGAAAATCATCGCCGTCAGAATATTGGTCAAAGCAGGTCAAAAAGTTTCTCTGATATAGTTTTTTCGCACTAAGCAGTTCCGCCAACTGCGACTTTTGCTCAGTGTCAAGAAACAGACCGCTTCTCGGGTCGCTTAGCACCGCACAAAGCCACGCTTTTTCAAGTGCCGTCAGCGGGATATGAGGCTCTTTTTTCAGGATAGATCTGTATATGCTGTCCTCTTTTTTCAGCAGACCATATCCGCCCTCGCTTGTGAGCTTAGGTTCGAGGAAAAGAACACTTTCAGAAAAGCCGTTTTGTCTGATGATATCTGCTATCTCAGCCTTTGTGACAGTGCGCTTTTTCAGTATTTTCTCCGTTATGCTGTAATAGGTGCTGTAAATTTCCGAAAACAGTTTCATTCGTAAGCACCTCCGTATATTTCATAAAGCCTTGCAATATCTGAATTAAATTTATCCTGCAATTCCTCATTTGTTGTTTCAAATGCCACTATCCTGCCGATGAACGTTTTTATCCATGGGAAGGCTTCGTTAGCGTCAAAAAGGTCAATGTCAAAGGCATAAAGCCCGTCGGATTTCTTTGTTACAGTACCGCTTCTTTTTTCACGTTCCAAACGCTTCACAACATACATTTCTTTTGCTTCGTCTACCGCTATCTCCATGTGAATATGCTCTTTTTGTCCGTATCTGCGTGATTTTCCGAAGCTCGTCCCCCATAAAAATCTGCGGTTTTCCTCATAATATCTGTAATATGTATCATAGTCAGCTACCACATCAAGGAGAGTCACTTTCACTATGGAATCCACCCTTACAGACATCAAACGTTTCTGCTTTGTGAAATACATGATAAGATAATTTCTTCCTGTCTGCACCGAGCAATGTATCTTTAGCGGAACGGCTGTTATCTCGTGCTTTTTGTCGTTCTTTCGGCTTACGCAGGATAGCAGAACAGCCTTTTTCTGCTCCATTGCCCCCATGATATCAATGAGTATCTCATCATCAAGAGTATGCACCATGTAAGCGTGCTTACGCACAAAAATATTATTTTTCGCACCCAGCTTATCCATGATAAAGCTGCCCACCACGCCAAAAGGGTTTTCCTCAGAGAAGAATTTTATCATATCCCCCAAGCCCTTATACCTGCTTACAATATCATCTGCATAACAACCGGTTTTGGTGTATAGGATATTTCTTCCGCTTTTGACCTCCGACACCAAGCCCTCTTTTACATATTCCTTTAGCTTGATACGGATTATCTGCACGTCTATTATCATGCCGTAGTTTGCAGAAATATAGTCTGCTATCTCCGATACCGACATGGCGTTATCTTCAAGAGCGTCCATTAAAATAAAGTGCAGACGGATATCATTGTCCGTAAAGGTCTTTGAACGATAGCACTGATACAGTGGGTTTTGAAAAATGTTCCCCGAATCCACCTGCACAGATACTTTCTTTTTGTGACCCTCCAAAGAGGTGTGAACGTGGTCTGAAAGCCAGCTTTCTATCCTGCGCTTTTCGTTGTCATAGGTGCGCTTGCTTTTTGCGTCAAAGCTTTCTCTTGTGTGAAATCCAAAGATATAGAAATCACGCACATATTCTCTTATCTTCTCAAAATTTTTTATAAGTTCAGAATATACCGCCATTCAGAACACCTCCTTTGATAACATTATACCAAATCTATACTCCCATTGCAATACATAACAAAACCTCGCACCTTTTTTTATATGATTATTTTGTATCTATCTGCTATAATACATACAACAGCAAAAGCAGGAGGTATACAAAATGTTTGAATATTATGATAAAGATAAAATGCTAGTACCGATCAAGATATGGACAGAGTCTATAGACGATATCGAGGAAAGCTGTCTTGAGCAGGCGATAAACCTTGCAAATCTTCCATTTGCCCACGACCATATCGCATTGATGCCTGATACTCATACAGGAAAGGGAATGCCTATAGGCGGTGTGATAGCCTGCAAAAATACGGTGATCCCAAATGCAGTTGGCGTTGACATCGGCTGTGGAATGGCATTCGTGCAGACAGATATCCCTGTGGGCATTCTTCGTGACACTGTAACAGGGAGCGGCGAGCTTATAAAGGTGATAGTAGGAAATATACTCCGTACTATCCCAGTGGGCTTTAGTCATTATGACAAGCCACAGACTTCTGCCGTGCTTGATAAGGCGCAAAGCGAGATAGAAAGATACAATGCTGACAGCGAATTGCTGAAATTTATCGAGCAGGGATATTATTCCGTAGGCTCACTGGGGGGTGGAAACCATTTTATCGAGATACAGGAAGACGAAAACGGCATGGCTTGTATAATGCTCCATTCGGGAAGCCGAATGTTCGGCAACATGATAGGGCAGTATTTCAACAAGATAGCCCATGAGATGAATGACAAGTATTTTTCAACTGTTCCCTCAGAGTATAATTTGCCGTTTCTTCCTGTGGATACAGACGAGGGTCAGAGATATCTCAACTGGATGAACCTTGCAATGGACTTTGCTTTTGAAAACAGAGAGGTAATGCTTGAAAAGGTAAAGCATATTTTCACAGAGCAGGTTGAGAAGTATACGGGTATCACACCGAACTATAGTGACGAGATAAACTGTCACCATAACTATGCCGCACTGGAAAATCACTACGGTGAGAACGTGTGGGTACACCGCAAAGGAGCTATCCATGCGGCTGAGGGCGAAGTCGCTATAATCCCAGGATCTATGGGCTCAAACAGCTATATAGTGAAGGGCATGGGCAAAGCTGAAAGCTTTTTGACTTCTTCTCATGGTGCAGGCAGAAACTATTCACGCACAGGCGCAAAGGAGAAATTCTCCGTTGAGTCTGTTATGGTAGACCTGAGGCAAAGAAACGTGGTGCTTGGAAAGACCAGTAAGAAAGACGTGGCCGAGGAGTGCCGCTTTGCTTACAAGGATATAGATGTTGTTATGAAAAATCAAAGTGACCTGACGACGCCTATAAAGAAGCTTTTCACAGTGGGCGTTGTCAAAGGATAGGAGGTAATTTATATGAAACTTGCAACTGCATTGGCTGAGCGTTCTGATATCCAGAACAGAATAAACACGATCTCAGTCAGACTTGACAATAACGCAAAGGTGCAGGAGGGCGATGTTCCTGCGGAAGACCCAAAGGCTCTTATGGAGGAGCTTGACAGGCTGATAGTCCGTCTTGAAGATCTGGTGGCACGGATAAATCTTACCAACAGCGGAACAGTATACGAGGGCAAGACTATCACAGAGCTTCTTGCACACAGAGATTGTCTGAAAAAGAAGGTAAGGGTATTGCGGGATTTTCTGAATACCGCAAGCGACCGTGTCACAAGAATGACAAGAACAGAGATAAAAATAGTCAGCACTGTGCCTGTGACAGAGATACAGAAAACGGTTGACGATCTTGCAAAAGAACTGAGAACTGTGGACGAGAAAATTCAGGAGCTGAACTGGACAACAGAGCTGGTGTAATAAAATGGGTGGGATATCTACAGGGTGGATGTATCTCTATCAGCAGAGAATGTGCTGATTATGGACAGAAACTTCGGGCAGGTTTCAGAGGTTCAAGTCCTCATTTGACAACGCATTGCCAGCAACGTAACATGCGTATCGTAACAAATTCTTATTACCACCTTGCATCAACTGTAGATAGGGTAGGGATATGAAAATCGGCATGACCTTGATTGATTTGGTCGTGCCGATTTTTTTATGCAATGTGATCAGAATATTCGTAAAATGTGCAAATGCTCAAATTATTCACTCATAAAATGTGCAGAGAGTGCCGCAATCGCCCATTTTACGCCCTTTTACTCCTCATGTGCAAGAAGCCTTTTATAGCTGCGGTCAATGCCTATTGCACCAAGGGGTGCGGTGATAAGGATCGCAAGCACAGCCACAGAAAGCACTATCTTTCCGCAGGGAAGACCAAGTGACATCGGCACTGAGCCGATAGCCGCCTGAACTGTCGCCTTTGGCATATATGCCGTTACACAGAAAAGCTTTTCTTTAAGGGTCAGCTTCGTGCCGAGAAGACATATCCATACGCCCACGGCTCTGAAAATAAGCGCTCCAAAAATAAGAAGCACAGCCGCCGCACCTGCCGTAAGGGTGTAGCGTATGTCCACTGCCGCACCAACAAGGACAAAAAGCACAGCCTCAGCGGCTATCCAAAGCTTGCCGAACTTTTCTGAAAGCCTTGCAGACACGCTTTTGTCAGCCTTTATTTTTATCACGCAAGCCATTGCCACAACTGCAAGAAGTCCCGATACAGCCACATAAGGCTTCAAAAATGTTTCCACTGACATGAGCAGGAACGCCAAGCCCAAGATAGCGATGACCTTTGTGCTGTTTCTTATTTTGTTACCTTTGCGGTAGGATATCTCAAAAATATAGAAAAGCACAAACCCTGACAGCGAGCCGAGAAGCACTCCAAGAATTATCGACACAGGGATATTAAGAAAATCCGTCGCCTTTGCAGAGCCGCCCTGCGCCATTGTTACGAATGTGGAGAACAGCACGATAACGAAAATATCATCGCAGGAAGCTCCCGCAAGTATCATTTGCGGTATGCTTTTTTCAGTGCCGTATTTTTCTTCCATAAGCTTCACCATTCTCGGCACTACCACCGCAGGGGATACCGCACCAAGCACCGCACCCATAACAGCGGCTTCCGTGTGGTTTATCCCAAGAAGCAGCGGTGCAAGAAGAAAATATCCCAGTATCTCAAAGCTTGCAGGCAGAAATGACATCATGACCGCAGGTCTGCCCACTTTTTTAAGGTCAGACAAGTTCAGGGATAGTCCTGCTTTGATAAGGATAATGATAAGGGCTATCTGCCGAAGCTCTGAGGATATGCCAAGTATCTTAGGATCCAGCAGATCAAGAACGTAAGTGCCTGTGAGAATGCCCGTTGCGAGCATACCGATTATCCTCGGCAGACCGATAGCCTGAAAAATGGCGGCGGCTGACAGCCCCACAAGAAAGATCACAGCCAGTGAAAATAACATAATTATACCTCCCAAAAATCAAAAAAGCTGACAACTCCTGCATAAAAAACAGAAGTCATCAGCTTAATAAGCGGTTTAGGTTTCCCAGGGGAGAACATCATTCCCCTATATGAGATTTTACTATTGTATTTTACCACATTGCCGTGATAATGTCAAGACCTTAGCAGGTCTGTGGTTGGGCTTTTTTCATTTTTGTGGTCTGGCGCTGAGCCATAACAAGCTTGTAGTATACGCCTTTTTTCTGCATAAGTTCAGCGTGAGTGCCAAACTCTGCAAGTCTGCCCTTGTCAAGGACGATAAGCCTGTCGGCGTTGCTGAGGGTGGAAAGTCTGTGAGCAATGGCAATTGTCGTCCTGCCCTTTGTGAGCTTGCCCAAAGCGTCTTGTATCTGCTTTTCCGTCTGAGTGTCAAGAGAAGCCGTCGCCTCGTCAAGTATTATTATCTTAGGGTCATGGAGTATCGCTCTTGCAATGGCAATTCTCTGACGTTCGCCGCCCGAAAGCTGATAGCCCTTGTTGCCCACTCGGGTGTTGTAGCCGTCAGGGAGCTTTGTGATAAAGTCATGTGCATTCGCAATTTTCGCTGCCCTTATTACCTCCTCGAAGGTAGCGTCAGGCTTTGCATATGCTATATTTTCAAGTACGTTTCCGTCAAAAAGGAAAGTTTCCTGCAACACCACGCCCACCTGTGAACGCAGGCTGTGCTGTGCAATATTCTTTATGTTCACACCATCAATGCGTATCTCTCCCTGCGTGCAGTCATAAAGTCTGAGAATAAGATTTATCATTGTGGATTTTCCCACACCTGAGTGTCCCACAATGCCTATCATCTCGCCTTTATTTATCTTGCAGGTTATGTCTTTTAGCACAGGATTGTATACCTTGTAGCCAAAATAAACGCCGTCAAATTCGATATCGCCTTGAATGTCAAGGTCAATAGGGTCATCACAATCACGAACGTCAGTGTCCTCGTCAAGTATCTCAAAGACCTTGCCTGCGGAAACTGAGGTGTCCGCAAGATTTCTCGGTATCTGTATGAGCCAGCGTATAGGCTCGTAAAGCATTGCAACATAGGTGGTGAACTGTATAAGCTGACCTAATGTCATGGTGTGGTCGAGAATCATGTTTCCACCGAAATACAGTACGAAGAAGTTACCAATGGTGAGGATAAATTCTGAGGCAGGAATGGTGAGATACCACATCATTTCCGCACGAACACAGCTTTTCGCCCAGCGTTCGGAACATTCTGTGTAGCGCTGTATCTCCCTTACCTCGTTGCCGTAGGACTTTACAACTCTTATGCCGTTTAAAATATCATGCAAAGTTTCTCCATGAGAAACGCCATTTTTCCATACCTTTGTGTAGCGTATCGCCATGGCGTCAAAAAGCTTTTGCACTATTATGAAAACTATCGGCACAGGCAAAACTGTCATAAGCGCAAGCCGCCAGTCCATGATAAAAAGCAGTATGCCTATTATCACAAGGGATAGAATTTTTACTATTGCGTCCTTTCCGTTTGCAGTGATGAAGTCCTCAAGCTTTGCGGCGTCGCTTGAAACACGGTTGATAAGCTCGCCTGCTGTTCGCTTTGATATGGAGTTCATGGAAAGCTGCTGTGACTTTTCAAATATCTCCTGCCTAAGGTCACGTCCCAGATTGAGTGCGACCTTGAAACTGTTTTTCATATTGAAAAACTCAAACACTCCTGCCAGAAGCAGCAGAGTGACGATAGTGATGATAACTCCTGCAAGTCCTGCCCAATGGGTGTTTTTCGGGGTAACATACTTATCGATTATAACTCTGTCAAGATATGGCGCAAGCACCCATATAAGCTCGGAAAGTACCGTGCATATAACTGCGATCGCAAAATATTTCTTGTATGGCGCAATGCGTTTTATGAGCTTGACCATTGTCTTGCCCTTACCTGTGCAGTAGATACATTCCTTTGCACCCTCCAGTGGCAGACCGCATTTTGGGCAGACAGGCTCTTCCGTGTCGGTTATCTCCATAAGCTCGCCTGTACGCAAACAGTGGTCAAGAAGTTTCATAAGCTCGGCATATCTTAGAAACTGATCCTGCGAAAAACCGCAGAAGCAGATAGTTTCACCGCTTTTCAGCGTTCCCTGAGCCATTGAAGTGCCTATCTGCTGTTTGCACTCAAACTCGGAGAAATCGTCTATGCTGTATTCAAGTGTTATCTCACTGCCGTTGTAAATGTATATCTTTTCTTTTGTCACGCAGAAATGTCCGTCCATTTTCTCTCCCTCACGGGTGAAGTTTGCAGGCAGGGAGTAAACAATGTCTGCCGGGGCATTCTGCGGCAGGGAAGTTTTTAGATCCATATTTTCACACTCCTTTCAGTGTGGTCTAACACCTTTTAGGTGTACATTTCAAGCACCTGACGGCTTTTTCTGTCAAGCTTGTGAATGTCAGGGCAGAAATATTTGTTGCCGTCTGCGTCGTTGACGTAGAGATAATCATAGCCTATCATTCTGAAATTCTGATACCAGTCACGGATACAGATAGTTTTCTGTCCCGAAGTTGTGTCAGCCTTGACAAATATCGCACCACGCATATTGTCCTTTATGCTGTAGACCTTTGTTATCTCAGGCATATAGTATTTGTATTCAAGATAGCTGTCAAGAAGCTTGTATTGCTCATCGTCAAGCTCCGCCATATCTTTTATAACGCCTATCTCACGAAATTCTTTTTCAGAATTTTCGTATGAAAGGCTTATGTAGGTGGTCTTTGAGTAAAATGGTATGAGCCTTGTGGGGTTTACCTTGTGGTAAGTCCTGCCCTCATAATCAAGGGTAAGAAAGCCGCTTTCTTCCTTTGCAAGGCGTATCTTTTTGCAGTCAAGCAAAGTAAGCTTATCGACCTCGTAGACCTCCTGCTCAGTGGTAATATTTTCAGCCATTGTGTTCATCTCCTTACTATTCGTTTATGAACTGCAATGCTTCAGATTGCAGCTTGTAAAGCTCAAAGTATTTGCCTTTTTCTTTTATGAGCTTGTCATGTGTACCCATTTCTTTAAGCTCACCATTTTCGATAACGCAGAGCATATCAGCGTCACGGAGAGTTGAAAGGCGGTGTGCGATAGAAATAATCGTCCTGCCCTGTTTCAGATTGTCGATAGCGGCTTGTATCTTTCGCTCTGTCCTTGTGTCCATGGAAGCGGTCGCCTCGTCAAGGACAAGTATGTTAGGCTTCTGAATGATAGCCCTTGCGATAGATATTCTCTGCTTTTCACCGCCTGACAAGGATATTCCGCCCTCGCCGACCTTAGTGTTATAGCCCTCAGGGAGCTTTGTTATAAACTCATGTGCGTTTGCGGACTTTGCCGCTTCGATAACTTCTTCCATGGTGGCGTCAGGGTTTGCATAGCGGATATTGTCAGCTATCGACCCTATGAAAAGGAAAGTTTCCTGAGAAACTATGCCTATGTTACGGCGAAGATCGTCAAAAGCTATCTTCCTGATAGGCACTTCGTCAATGGTTATCTCACCGCCTGTTACGTCATAAAGCCTTGCCATAAGGTTTATGATAGTGGATTTTCCTGCACCTGTTTTACCAACGATTCCAAACATATGCCCAGCCTGCACCTTGAAAGAAACGTTTTTTATGATAGGGTGTCCTGCTTCATATTCAAAGGATACATTTTTAAGCTCGATATCGCCCCTCATGTTTTCCATGTGAACAGGGTGTTCGTCCTCTTTTACAGTAGGCAGAGCGTCCATTATCTCAAACATTCTTGACGCGGCGTCCATACATTTTGCCCAGCGGTCACCTATCCATGTGAAAAAGTTGATAGGATCCATCGCCATTTCGGTATAGGAAATAAGTGCTGAAAGTGCGCCGAATAGTATGTGACCTTTTATAACAAGCACTGCGCCAAGGCAGAAAACAAGCTTGTTCACTATCCTATAGAACGTCCATATAACAGGGATAGTGTTTGCTATTCGTGAGTTTATCCTTGAGTTTATCAAAAATGCGTCAGTGTTTTTTACCCTATAGCGTTCTATCTCTCTGTCCTCACGGGCGAAAGCCTTTACCACACGCTGACCGTTCATAACGTCAGACAGCACCGAGTTTGCAGAACGCATTGCAACGTCATATTTGCGGTAAAGCTTGCGCTGGCTTTTGTAAAATTGGTGCTGAACTATCTCTATCACCGAGATAGTGAGGATTATACCAAGTGACAGAAGTGGCGAAATTGTGAGCATTATTACTGCAATACCTACTATTTTTACTACGTTTGTAAGTCCATATGGTACTATATCCGTGAAAAACCAGTAGATGTTCTGACTATCTCTGTCGACCCTCGACATAAGCGAGCCTGTCTGCTTGCTTGTGAAAAAGTCAAGGGAAAGCCGCTGCATTGAGGAGAATATCTTCACCCTCAGTCTGTGCGTAACAACAGGCACGACCTTTGAGGTTATAATGCCTGAAATGATACGCATTATCATTCCTGCAATGTTTATGCCCACGATGAGCATTACTATCATGAGTATCTTGCCATAGTATTTTCCGTTTTCCGCAAGCACATCATCATAGAGCATCTGAGAGCCGAATATCGGCGAAAGTATGGCAAAAACGTTGCTTAAAACTATGGTGAGCAGTATGAGAAATACCGCACCCTTAAATTCACCGAACATAGAAAGCAGGCGTTTGAACACCGAGCGTCTGTCTACACATCTCGGACAGACAGGGCGATTAGGGTCAGGATAAGGCTCACCGCAGGTAGGGCAGTGGGTCTTTACTCCTTCCAGCAGGCGGTCGTCGATAGGCTCGTTCTTGGCTGTGCAGTTCACACGCTGGCTGAATTTCTCGAATTTGTCAGCAAAGCCAAGTGAGAACCTCGCTATAGGAAATTCCTTGCCGGACTTGTCCTTTATCATAAGTCTTGCGGAATTTGCATAGCGGTCAACAAACATTTCTTCAATGCTGTCTATGGGGTATTCATCATAGCCTGATACCGTGAAGCTTACGAGATTTTTTCTCTTCTGCCCACGTTTCATTTTTCCGTATTCTTCATAGCCACGGAGTATGCAAAGGGTGTCTTTTGTGAAAGTTATGTATACGTCCACATATCCGCCCTCGCCGTCAAGGTCAGCTTTTACGCAGTAAAGCAGCTCGTCAGTCATAACTCCACGCTTTAGCAGTTCGTTTTCTGCAAGCTGTGGCAAAACGTCAAAAAACTTCATGTATTCCCTCCTTTTCGGGATAAATTTCATATTCTTCCGATATAATTCTGTAAATTCGCATAATGTAACTGCCTATAACAGGTCAAAAAAAGACCCCTGATACCTGATATCAGAGGTCGCAATAGATCTGCAGTATAATATCCAGAAAGCTGATAAAAATCTCATTAGCTTTTGGTAATAAGGGCAGATAAAATGACATCTGAAAGGCATATTGAATTTACATTATTTGCAAGACTTATATTCTCGTTAGTCTTTATAAGATCAAAAAGAATATTTCTCATTTCACCCACCACCTTTCAGTTTATTTTTTATAGCGTTTATTATTATACGAATTTTCGTGAAACATCACGCAAGGTTTATTATATAACCAAACTTTCTATTTGTCAATAGGATTTTCCAAATTTTTTTTGCTTTTTGAGAAAACTGCCCAGAATATCAGCGCAAGAAGTATCACCGCAAAGCACATCCAACCAATAAGAACAGGCAGACTTCTGTTTGAGAATGTGTCATAGTATCCTTTGAGGTAGATGAAGCATATAAGTGCAGGCACAACGTAGGCCATGTAGCTGCGAAGTCCGTTAGGGATATGCTTGCCCTTGCCAGTGTTGGCTTCCTTGATGAAGTTCTCCCAGCCCCAGCCGTTTTTGCGAACGCAGAACAGCACTCCCACAAGAGAGCCAAGTGGCAGAAGATTCGATGATACCAAGAAGTCTTCAAGGTCCATGATAGTCGAACCTGTGCCCATTGGCTGGATATTTTTCAGCAGGTTAAATCCAAACACAGCAGGCATTGTAAGCACAAGTATCATCACAAGGTTTACAATAAGGGATTTTTTTCTGCTCCAATCCCACAGCTCCACCGACATTGTGATAATGTTCTCAAACACTGCGATAACGGTGGAAAGCGCCGCAAATGACATGAAGATGAAGAAGAATATTCCCCACAAACGGCTTGAAGCCATATGGTGGAAAACGTTAGGCAGAGTAATGAAAAGCAGTGACGGACCTGAGTCAGGCTCGATGCCGTATGCAAAGCAGGCTGGGATTATGATAAGTCCCGCAACGACAGCCACGGCAGTGTCAAGAACGATAACGTTCACAGACTCGCCTACAAGAGTGCGGTCCTTTTTCAAATAGCTTCCGAATATCTCCATTGTGCCTATGCCTATGCTTAGTGTGAAAAACGCCTGAGTCATTGCGGCGAAAAGCACTGATGTGAAGCCTTTTTCCTTAAAGACGTCAAAGTCAGGCACAAGAAAGAATTTAAGCCCCTCAGAAGCGCCTTTCAGCCTGATAGAGTTCACCGCCAGCACCACCATGAGCGCCATAAGCAGTATCATCATAAATTTCGTTACCTTTTCAATGCCGTTTTGCAATCCCAGTGCGCAAACACCGATACAAAGTATGATAACGATAGCCGAGAATATGAGCATGAGCCACGGGGAAGCCTGCATATCATTAAAAGCCTCAGCCGTTGCCGCTGTGCTTGAAGCGTCCAACGAGCCAGTGGCGTATTTAAAAGCGTAGTATAACATCCAGCCTGTGACCATGGTGTAAAACATCATGAGCAGATAGTTTCCTGCAATGCTCGTGTACTTTGTGCAGTGATATCGGCTACCGGGCTTTTCAAGTCGGTTGAAAGCCTGAGAAAGACTTCGGCTGCTTCCTCTGCCTATGGCAAATTCGCATATGAGTATTGGAAGTCCCAACAGCACAAGGCAGATAATGTATAGGAACAGAAAAGCTCCGCCACCGTTTTGTCCGCAGATGTATGGAAATTTCCACACATTGCCAAGACCAATGGCACACCCTGCGGACACAAGTATAAATCCCAATCGTGATTGAAAGGTTGCTCTGTTTTTATTTTCGTTCATAATAATTCTCCTGTAAAAATAGTCATACAATCTCTATTATATAGTATATCTTATCTTTTGTCAAATTTTCACAAAGTATCATATTACTATGCTAAAACGTGTTAAAACGAGCCTTTCAAAAACGCAAAAGCGGGACGTCGAGGGCTCCGTCTCCTACATATACTGCAAAATGTTTTGTGAAATTTGCCGAAAACAAAAACCCTCCCAAAAGGGGAAGGCTTTGTTTTAAGGAAATGTATTATTAAAGGATAATTATTATGCAAATTTATATAAATTCTATTTTTCTGTAGGAGTCGATAGCGCCCTGATGTTTAACGCTTTCACCGCAGAATTTATTTGAAAACGCTATACAGCGTTCTAGCTGTGCATTGTCAAGGTCACAAAGGCTTTCAGCGGTCACATTGAGAGCTTTTAGTGCATATAGGAACGAGCCTATAAATCCGTCTCCTGCACCTGTTGTGTCAACGGCTTTCACCTTTTCGCTCTCTGCAAATGCCTGTGCGTTTTTGGTGAAAGCATATGCACCCTCAGAACCGCAGGTGTATATCACAAGCTTCACATTGCCTGTAAAAAGCTTTGGCAGAGCGGCTTTGATGTCGTTTTCACCTGTGATAAATCCAAGCTCTTCGTCTGATATCTTCACAATGTCAGCCATTGGTATAAACTCATTCACGGTATCATGCAAAGCGTTTTTGTCATTCCAAAGCGGAAAACGCAGATTAGGGTCAAAGCTTATCTTTGCGCCTTTTTGACGTGCATAGGCGATAGCCTTTTTGTGTGCGTCTTTCATTGGAAAATCTCCAAGGGAAACACTGCAAAAATGCAGTGCGTATGCGTCATCAAACCATTCTTCTTTTACCTGCTCCGCTGAAAAAAGCATATCTGCGGAGGGCTTTCTGTAGAATGAGAACGTCCTGTTGCCGTCATTTTCAAGGCTCACAAAAGCCAAAGCTGTGTTCGCCTTGTCGGTGAAGCTCACAAGGGAAGTGTCGATTCCAGCCCTTGCAAGGTCGCCTGCTATCTTTCTTCCGAATGGGTCATCACCAAGCTGAGTGATAAATTTCGAGCTTCCACCAAGGACAGTGAACGCTCCGCAGACGTTTGCAGGCGCTCCGCCGATTTTAGGGCTGAAAGCCGTTACTTCTTCAAAGGCACAGCCTGTCTGTGCAGGAATAAAATCTATCAGTGCTTCGCCTATGGCAAAAAGTGTGTTTCCCATTGCAGTTCCTCCTCTCAGATGTCCCAGACCTGTGCCTCAAAGCCGTTTACTTTAAGCTTTACGCTGTCATTATCGGGATATATTCTTGTTGACATCACAGTTTCGCCGTCATTGATATAGACCTCAATGCTTGACATATCTGCGATAACTCTTATGTTTCTCACGCTGTCTATCTCTGCGTTTCTTGTTGTTCTGCCGCAGCCGTATTTTTCGTCAGTAAATTTCATTGTAAAGAGCTTTTTCTCTTTATCAAAGCCAAGCTCCAGCTTGCCGTCAAATGATATGCTGAAGCTGTCCGCAGGCTCACCGTCAAGTTCAAATGGCAGAGGATATTCTGCAGTTTGACCGCTGCTCTGACGGCGTGCGTTGCATTTAAGCTCGTCAAATTCAGCTATAGGCTGCTGTCTGAGCTTGCCGTTGGGTGCAACGGTTACAACTCTCGGTATGGTGAGGCAGTGCTGCCAGCCAAGCTCGGTTGTGGCATTGCCGTAGACCTTGTTATCCATGCCAAGCCAGCCTATGAGTATTCTCCTGCCCTGAGGGTCAAGAAATGTCTGCGGTGCATAGAAGTCAAAGCCCATGTCCCATTCGGTGAAATCACCGAGAACGCTGTCCTCAAGCTTACCCTGAACAGGGAAGTAGCCTGACTGGTTAAGGTTCTGCCACTTTGTTTCATAGTGAGGCATACCCTGCGGGCAGGTGCTGAGAAAGCCCTTGCCGTCTATCTCGAAATAGTCAGGGCATTCCCACATATAGCCGTAGCCCTCTTTGTATACCTTGCCGGTGTATTTCCAGTTTATAAGATCGTCAGATTCGTATACAAGCACACAGCCCTCGTCGTCAAGAGTTCTTGCACCGAGCACCATTTTCCATATGTCGCCCTCTTTCCAAACCTTTGGATCTCTCACATGGCATGAGCAGAAATCAGGGTAGTCGCTGTTTCTGAGAAGTACCTGCTTTTCACTCATTTTGCTTCCGTCTGTGGTGGTGACGTGGATAACGTTCGCACCTCTGCCGGCTTTGACATAATCATAATCGCCTATCATCTTCACATTACCTGTGTAGAAAATATGCAGAACACCGTCATTTTCAATGGCGCTTCCTGAGTAAACGCCATGGCTGTCCTCAGGAATGTCAGGCATCATAACTGCTCTGTCATAAGTCATGTGCATAAGGTCGCTGCCGTGATAATGTCCCCAGCCTCTTGGTGTGTGACCGTCAGCGGCAATTGGGCTGTACTGAAAATAAACATGATATTCGCCCTTGTAAAAGCTCAGACCGTTCGGGTCATTGAGCCAGCCGTCAGGCGGTTCGATATGAAATCTCTGACGCCATTTTGCGTTCTTTATTCTTTCTCTGTTTTCCAGTTTTTCTTTGTTATCCATTTATATCCTCTCCTTTTGGCTCATTGACTATGATTATTGACGGTTTGTCTGTGCTTTATGCGTTTACCTTTATTAGTTTATCTCCTATAGTCACTTCTGTGCCTTCTTCTGCAAGCTCCTCAACGGAGGCAAATTCGTCTGAATTGCCCACAAGAACAGGTGTGATAGTCTGATAGCCCTTACTCTTTATAAAGTCCATATCGAAAGTGATAAGCGTTTGTCCCTTTGTTACTCTGTCGCCCTCAGAAACGTAAGCCTTGAAGCCCTCGCCTTTAAGCTCGACAGTGTTTATGCCAACGTGGATAAGAAGCTCCTTGCCGTTGTCAAGGGTCAAACCAACTGCATGGAAAGTGTCAAAAAGCGTTTCGACCTTGCCGTCGCCAGGTGCAACGACCTTGCCCTCAGTAGGTTCTATTGCCGCACCAAGACCAAGTATGCCCTGCGCAAATGTCTGGTCAGGAACGTTTTCAAGCTTTACAGCTTTTCCGCTAAGCGGAGCTGTGATAATGCCGTCATCTGCTGCGTCTGCATTTTCAGCCTTTGTTTCGATAGCCTGTGCAGGCTGTTCAGCCTTTTCTGCCTTGTTTTCGGAAGGCTTGTTCTCGTTTCTTATCTGCTCGTTGTTCGTGCCGAAAAGCCAAGTAAGAGTGAATGCAACGCCCATTGCTACAGCCATTGAGATTATATACTTCACCGGGTGGTTGAGTGTAAGAAGTATTGCAAATATTCCTGTTACACCTGTTGCAGTTGCGCCAAGGTGGAGGATAGAAGCGACCATTGCTCCGCAAGCGCCGCCGATAGAACCGAATATGAAAGGCTTTACAAATCTAAGGTTTACACCGAATATTGCAGGCTCTGTGATGCCGAGCATACAAGACAGAGCAGATGGATAAGCCATTGATCTGATCTTATTGTTCTTGCTTCTTACTGCCACTGCAAGGCAGGCAGCTCCCTGAGCCATGTTTGCGGCAGATGCCAGAGGCAGCCAATATGTCGCACCATATTTAGCAAGCTGACCAATGTCGATAACAGTGTACATATGGTGTATACCGCCAACAACTGTTGTTGAATAGAAACCGCCCATTATGAACGAGCCAATGCCGAATGGGATAGTGATAAGCTTCTGAACGCCTGTGATAATGCCATTTTCAAGGGCAACGAATACAGGACCGATAAAGGTGTAAACGAGGAAAGCTGTTACTGTAAGGCTCACAAGAGGTGTAACGAAAAGGTCGACAATGTCAGGCACTTTCTTGTGAAGCTTTTTCTCGATGTTCGCAAGAATGAATGAAGCGATTATGATCGGAATTACATGACCCTGATAGCCTACCATGTGAACGTTGAACAGACCAAATATGGAGAACGTCTGCTCATATCCGTTTGTGGAAACTGTCCAGGCGTTTTGCAGGTCAGGGTGGATAAGGAACATTCCTATTACCGCACCAAGATAAGGGTTGCCGCCGAACACCTTAGTTGCAGAATAGCCAATAAGTATCGGCAGGAATGTGAACGCTGCATTTGAAAGCAGTTTGAATATTGTGAAAACATATCCATTTGTGTCAAGGGAGATAAAGCCGTTTGAAGCCATGAAATTCAAAGCTTCCATTATTCCCATGATAAGACCGCCTGCAACGATAGCAGGGATTATAGGTACGAATACGTCGCCGAGAGTTTTGATAAGCCTTTTGAACCAGTTCTGCTTCTGAGCCACCTGAGCCTTGACTTCGTCCTTTGAAGAGGCTTCCACGCCTGCCTCTTCAATAAATTCATCATAGACTTTGTTTACCGTTCCGGTGCCTATGATGATCTGAAGCTGTCCTGAAGCTTCAAAAACGCCCTTTACAACATCAATGTTCTCCAGAGTATCCTTTTGTATCTTTGAGTTGTCTGCGATTATAAGTCTTAATCTTGTGGCACAGTGTGCGGCACTGACCAGATTTTCCTTTCCGCCTATAGCAGAAAGTATCTCACGAGCTGAACTTCTGTAATCCATAATATCCCGTCCTTTGCTTGCTTTTTTATTATTTTGTCCGAACTATGTTATTTTATCAGTTTCATTATTTATGTGATACCGATTTCATTAACTATAGTATAACCCATGACAGTGCATTTGTCTATTGACAAATAATATAAACTTACAAGGCGGTATTACAAGGTTTCACACAGTTTCATATTTTTTTCTCTGTGGACTCACGCTCTTCCAGCTCAAAACCGAGCGTCAGCGTCCTTGGTATAGAGCTTTCTCGTTTAAGTGAATTGAGCAGCATTTGTGCCGCTTCTATGCCTGCGGTGCGATAATGAAAATGCACAGAGGTCAGGGGAGTGGACGTGACATTACAAAGCTGAGAGTCGCCAATACCTGCTATCATTATATCCTCTGGTACTTTCAATTCCTGCTCACGGCAGGCAAGGAGTGCGCCTGCGGCAAGATTGTCGGTGGCACAAAAAATGTGGTCGTACCTTCTGCCGCTTCTCAGTAATGTCAAAGCCCTTTTGTAGCCTGAGTCCATTTTAAATTCAGCCGTCTGCATATCAGACTTTTCAATGTTGATGCCGTTGTCAGAAAGGGCGTGGAGAAACCCGTCTTTTCTTGCCTGACCTGCCGCCTTGTCCTGCTCGGTAACACCGATAAAAGCGGGCTTTTTGCAGCCTTTGTCAAGCATAAGCTTTTCGGCGGTATAGGCGGCTTTGTAATCGTCATGACAAACACAGTTTGCACCCTTGTATTCCTGTCCCACAATTACCACCGGTACACGCATTTTTTTCAGCACAGCGTCATGAAGCGGAGTGAAAACAGAAGCCAAAAAGATAACTCCGTCAACACGATTGCTTCGGAAAAGCTCCAGATATTCCACTTCTTTCTTTGGGTCGTTGGCAGAGTTCACAAGCAAAAGCTGATAGCCCTGCTCACTGAGTACCTGACTTATTCCCTCCACCTCTCTTGCACAGCTCTCACTTGAAAGCTTCGGTATAATAACTCCCACAAGCTTTGTCACCCTTGTTCTCACGTTCTGCGCCTGAACGCTTGGGGCATAGCCTGTGGCCTCTATGGCGGCTTCAATAAGCCTGCGCTTTTCTTCGCTCACATAGCCGTCATTGAAAAATCTGCTCACAGCAGATTTTGATACTCCGGCGGCTTTTGCAAATTCGGTAATGTTCATTGCTCGTCACTCCTTTTATTATATTATACCACTGCACTATGAATTTTCAATATGGTTTCATATGAATATTTCATATATAATGTGAAACTGTTTCAACTAAAAAAACTGCCGCACCCAATCGGTACAGCAGTTATGATAATCTATTTCACTATGGCATGAAGCTTCCATTTTCCACCCTTGTATCTTATAAGGCTCACCATAGCGGTCACAAACCACGTTGCGGCGGTGGTGTACCATATGCCCCAATAGCCTATGAAAGCTATCCTTGTAAGGATAAGTGAAAGACCTATCCTGCATATTACCTCCGCCATGCCGTTTGCAAGGGCATAGTTTGTATCGCCTGCGCCGTTTAAAAAGCCCCTTGTGGTGTGGATAATACCCAGCGACCAGTAGAAAAGTGAGGTTATGATAAGCGCTTTTGCCGATATGCTTATAACAGTCGTGCCCTTGACAAACCAAGATGTTATCGCTCCACCAAAGAGCATGAAAAGTACAAGTACCACTGCCGAGAATATCACCGATATCTTTATTGCACAAGCAAGACCTTTCTGCGCACGTTTTTCTTTTCCTGCGCCGATATTCTGTCCTGTGAATGTTGAAACCGCCGCATTAAGTGAAGAAAACGGCTGTTGAACGAACTGTTCGATACGCATTGAAACTGTGTATGCCGCCATGACCGTTTCGCCAAAGCCGTTTGTCACACGCTGTAGAGCCACCATTGATACCGAGATAAGTCCGTTTTGTATGGCAATAGGCACGCCTGTTTTCACACAGCGGCTCATCATGTCCTTGACGGCGTGCAGATCGTCGGCGGTGAGCTTTATCTCTCCGCTCACTGCAAAGCAGTACACAATACAAGAAATGGCAGAAAGTGCCTGCGTAAGCACTGTCGCCCATGCCGCACCTGCTATGCCGAATTTGAATACCACCACGAAAAGCAGGTCAAGGAGGGCGTTTAGCAAGCTTGCTGCACCTAAGAATATCAGCGGTGTTTTTGAGTCGCCCAAAGCCCTCATTATGGCGTTTATCCAGTTGTATGCTGCCACCGCTATCGTTCCGCCGCAGGCTATCTGCATATACGCCACAGAATCTCCGATGAGCTTGTCAGGAACTTTCAAAAGCTCCAGTATAGGTTTTGCGGCAGGCACGGATAAAAGGCTTATTACAATGCCGAAGATAGCCGTGACAAGTGCCGAATTGAACACTGCCGACCGCAGGGCTTTTTTCTTGCCTGCACCGAAATACTGTGCGACAATTATTCCTGCACCCACCGAAAGACCAATGCAAAGGGTGTAAAAAAGATAAGTGATAGAGCCTGTAGCACCAACAGCGGCAAGGGCGTCATCGCCTAGATAACGCCCCACCACCATAGTGTCCACTATATTGTATGTCTGCTGCAAAAGATTTCCTGCAAGCAAGGGCAGTGAAAACATTATTATGTGCCGCATTTCACTGCCTTGTGTCATGTCTGTTGTTCTGCTTATTTTAGTCATTATTTTCCTTACGCTTCTTTCTGGCTATGCCGTATATCACTGCACCAACTGCCGCAGCAGCGCAAATGCCTGCCCCAACAGCTATAGGAAGCTTGCTTCTGCCTGACTTAGTGCTTTCAGACTTCGCAGGCTTTTCCTTCTCGAATGGTATCTTTCCGCCTGTTACCTGCATAGCGTCAATTGTATATTTGCCTGATTTTATGGTTACCTTTGCGGCGTGAGCGCCCTCAGACAAGCCTTCAAAATGGCATGATATCTCACGCTGACCTGTCCTTGAAACTGTCACGAGCTGTTCATCACCTCCGTCTATTGATACCCCGAGTATAGCGTTTTCTCTTGTTTCACCTGAAATCGCAAAGCCTGTTCCCTCAAAGCTTACTGTGAAAGAGTCGCCCTCTGTGCCATCTGATATGGTTCGTTTGTAGTTTTTGAAGCTGCTCATAAGGTTGTGTTCCCAGCTGCCCTCAAAAGTGAAGCAAGAGTCTGTTTCGTCAAAGCGAGTTACATATGTGTCACTGCCCTCCACAGGTTCAGCAGAGAAGTTGTCAAAGCTGTTTTTGTTGTATGAGCTGAAAAGTGCCGCTCTGCCTGCGCTGATAAGAGATTCGCCCTCGTTCACAGAGTATTCAGCCACCATGTTTCCGTCAACATATCCACGGATAACGTTGTTTACAGCCTCGACTTTAAGCTTGTGAGAAGCTGTGCCGTCAAAGCCGTCTATGCTTCCACTGCTAAGAGTGCCGTCATTTGCTTTAAGCTCCCAGCTTCCGTTCTCATAAAGCTTTATCCAATAGCCACTGTATGAATTGCAGCCAAGCGTGTATCTCAGACCAACGCCCACATAGTTTGATCCTGCGTCCTGCGAAGTCGCAAAAGTAGCGTCAACGTTCACAGAGTAGTTATACCACCTGTCGTCACCGAATGTAGTCACAGGTTCGGGGGTGTAGCCCCACTCGTTGGCTTTCATGTCAGCCGTTATCTGCTGAACTAGCATATTGCCCTTGTCGGTCTTTTCCACCTCAAAAGCACCGCCCTGATCTGTTGTGTATCTTGGCGCATTGCCCCTTGATGAAAGATAATTATCAGGATAGCCTGCATACTCAAAATCGTCCGAATATGGAAGCTTCAAAACAGTGCGTTCGCTCTCGTCAGCGTTTTTGTATTCTGTGCGCTTAGGTGTAACAGTAGAAATTGTCACAATAGAATTCGGCTTCACTGTCACAGAGTATGTATAAGCTCCGCCGTTCTCTGTAGGGGTTATATCCTCAGTTTTCTTGAAATAATTCTCGTCATAGCTGCCGTCAATGCTGTCAGGACCTCTTGTTTCCCATACGCTCACGTTGCTTGACGCCTTGTCAAGTCCTGATACCTTGAGGTCATACTGTATAGGCTCGCTTGTAGTGTTTGTGATAACAGTGCTGTAATCGCCTGTTTCTGTGTCTGTGGCGGTCATATAGCTATAAACTGCGTCGACGATAGCGTGGCCGTCACCGCCTTTTTTGCCGTCGCTGTAGCAGCCGCTGTCAACGAACGCCCAGCCTTTTTCAATGAACTGTGAGAAATGCAGAGCCATATAAAATCCGCTGTCAAGCATATAATAACCGCTCCAAGGGTCGCAGGCTGAGATAAGCTGTTTCTGACAGTAGCAAGCGCCGTCATAGTATGCCGATACAACAGGCTGATACTCATAAAGTGTCATTTTGCCGTTTGGATACATCCCGATTATTCTGTTTGCAATATCAAGGGTGCCGTTTATGCCTGCCAGACCTGAACCGTCATATCTGTATGTACCCTGCGCATATGCCATTGGCGAGCTTGCTTCGCTGAACCAAAGCTCTTTGTTTTCTTCATATGCAAGCTTCTGTGCGTTCTCGGTGGACTCGCTTGTGTAATGGCTTCCCACCACGTCAACAACGTTCATAAGTTCGCTGTCCTCATACATTCTGTCAGCAAAGCCCCATGTGCAGACCTCTTCTCCACCGACTATCTTTATCTTTGAGTAGTCATAAGGGGTGCCTTTTTCACTTTTGAGATGAGAGGAAAGATATTTCACCCATTCAAGGTCAGCTCCACGCTCATTCTGCACAGCACTTACATAGTCAAATTCAAGTCCATATGTTTCATAAGCGGCGTCAAGGGTGCTTTTATACCATTTGTATCTTGCGGCATAAACGTCTGAAGCGTCAGATACCCACTTCGGTTCGCTCCACCAAAGCATATCCAATGTGAGGTCAGGATTTATCTTCTTTGCGTCAGCGGCAAGCTGATAAGCCGCACCTCTTGTTATATCAGCCTTTTCGTCCTCTGTTCTCATTACAGACGGTTCTGTGCCTGATGATGAGTTTATATCCGCACCCATTTCCAACTTAAGGTGAGTAATGCCGATACCCTCTTTGCCAAACATATACTCCATTATCTGCTCATATACATCAGGGTGTTCAGCCTTGTAATCCAACAGAAGCCTTGATGAGTTGTTTGCGCTCACCATGCCTGCCCCTCTGTAGCGCATATTTTCTTTGAGCTGAGCCGTAGTTCCGTCAATAACTATCTCTCTTGTATTATTTGTATTGCTATCGTTCACCATTGTTCCCTCCGCACTGCAATTGTAAGCGCCTTCGCTAGATATCATCATGACCAATGCTGACACCATTGACGCGCTCCTTTTTAGTATCGTCATAAGTTATCCTCCTCGCATAAAGCATGGCTTCTTGCTTTCTTATGACAATTATAAGCTTAAAGGAGTGTATGGTCAATCTGAAATATTTTGCATATTATTAAGATACGAACATTTTGCTTTGAAATATGCTAAGAAAATTCTAATAAAGCTTAAAATATTATTACAAACCTGTTCCTCTTGAACGACGGTATTCTCTTGGCGAAACGCCCTCCAGCTTTTTAAAAACGATGCTGAAATAGTTTCTGTCCTCATAGCCCACCTGCTTGCCTATGTCGCCTATGTCAGAGTCGGTGTTAAGAAGCAGAGATTTTGCCTGAGAGATACGTCGTTTTGCAATATATTCAAGGGGACGCATTGAAGTTTCTGCTTTAAAAACACGGCAGAAATGTTGTACTGACACTCCCGAAAGTCCTGCAAGTGTTTCTGCGGTGATATCCTCCATGTATCGGCTGTCAATATACAAAAGTGCCTGCCTTGTAATGCTTCCCACGTTGTTTCGGCTGTCAGGGAAAAGCATTGCAGTTCTCATGGCGAGGATATATTCATACACAAGTGCGGAAGTTTTTTCGCCACAATTCACAGGGTCGGCAGCGGCAACTAAAATTCGCTCAAAAAGCTGAGCGGGTTTTTGGGTGTTTATCTCAGGGGAGAATCTAAAGCTGTCAAAGCCAAGGTTTGCAAGCATTTGCCCCGCAAATTCACCACGGAAAACTATCCAGTTTGTTATCCAAATTCCATTTGAGGGATAATATTCATGTGGAACGCTAGGGGGCAGATAAAATGCCGAGCCTTTTGTCTGCACAAATTCTTCTCCCCCAACGATCAGCCTGCCCTCGCCCCCTGAGGTAAAAAGAAGCTGATGTGAAACAAGCCCCTTTTCCCTCGTGACATGAAATTCAGGGTCGGAAATGCCTATTCCGGTGAGATAAAAGGGCAGGGAAGTCTGCCTGCCGATAACAGGATATATGACCTTTGTCACTGCCGCACCTCCTTTTCAAAGTGTAGTTTCTTGGTAAATTATATATCCACAAGTGCGATTTGTCAATAGTTCGGTGCTTGACTACGGGTAAACATTGTGCTAAACTTTTATACACAGCGTTTTTCGACACAGCGAACGCCCGAAAGGCAGATGAACATTTTTGAAAAAAATCACGATAGGAAAGCATTCAAAGCCCTGATACAGACTGAAGGGTCAGCATTTTCGCTGACCCTTTTGCTTTGTCCTGCTATTTAATTCTCCGAAACATCAATAACAACATACTCAGACTTGCAGCCTGTTTTGAATTTTATCGCCCAGTCTGAAATGCCTGATGTCACGATAAAGTTGGTGTCCTCACGCTTTTCATAGCCGTATGTGCGGTCATTGCCGCCGATGAGAGTGCCAAGGAAGTTTATTGGTATGAGCTGACCGCCGTGTGTGTGACCTGACAAAACAAGGTCTACCTTTGACGCCGCCTGAGCGTCATAATCACAAGGCTGGTGATCCATTACAACTGTGAACTTCGAGCTGTCAAGATCCTTTGTGAGCTCTTCCATAGATGCTCTGTGACCGCCCTTTTCCATTTCCTCAGACCTGTCCTGTCTGCCTATTATGTAGAAACGATCGTCGATAAGCACGGTGTCATCCTGTAATACGTTGACATTGTTCTTTTCAAGCTCCGCAATAAGATCGTCACCGCTGTAGCCACGATACGAAGGGTCATAGTATCCCTTGTCATGGTTGCCAAATGAGAAATAAACGCCGTAGTTTGTTTTCAGCTTGCCAAGAGCTTCACAGCACTGTATCATGTCCTCTTTTGATGTGTCATCATCAACAAAGTCGCCTGTTATAAGCACCACATCGGGGTCAAGCTTCTGTATCTCTTCCATGTACTTTGCGAAGCCGTCCCCATGGAACGTTGTGCCAACGTGAGAGTCTGCAAATTGAACTATCCTTATGTCACCTGACTTCTTATCAGTTTTCAGTGTGTAGTCAGTTTCCCATACATTGCTGCAAAGATACCAGCCCACCGCAAGATAAACCACCGTCAGCGGCACGGCGATAAAGCCTGCAAGGCATTTGCTTGCCTGTTTCTTTGATGTCTTCTTTCCAATGAACACAAACAAGTCGCACAAAAGCCAGAATATAACAAGATGCAGCAAACAGATTATCGCATTTATCCAGTCCCATATAAGCCATATTATGCCGCCTGTGAGCACTATAAGACATGCACTTATGGCGTATTTAAGTACCTTTTTATCCTTTGAAAGCTTTTTTATAAAGCCAAAAGCTGATATTCTTCTTGTGAGATAAATAAAGCCAGCCACAGAGCAGACCGCCACAAGAATAGCTATCATTAACCATAAAAACATATTTTGCCTCCTGTAAAATTGCTGTAATATCATTATAAGTAGCAAAGCGGACTAATTTCAACAAGTTTTTTTTAACATTTCTTTACCTCTGTTAACATTTGTACCTATGCGCTGTTGAAAAAAGCGACAATAAGTTGTATAATTATTATATAGCAGAATGGAGGAAAGCAATATGTATGAAATGAAACGCACTGTAAATTGCAGCCAGATAGGTTCGCATGGCATAATAAGAAATAGCTGCCTTGTTGACCTTTTGCAGGATTGCTCTGTTATCCACCTTGACACTCACCCTGTTATGTCGCCTTTTTTTGAGAAAGAAAACTGCGTCATGTTTCTTGTGTCAAGACAGCTTGATATAGTTCGCAGACCTGAGCAGAACGAAAAGCTCACCGTCAAAACATGGACATATGAGCTTAAAAGAATGTATGGCTACAGAAACACAGTTATATATGACGAAAACGGTGATATCTGCGTGAAGTCTATAGCTTCTGGCGCTTTCATGGACAAAACCTCTCAGCGGCCTATAAAAGTTCCACAGGAGCTTGTTGATAGGGTGAAGCTCTATCCAAAGCTTGATATGGAGTATCTTCCAAGAAAGATAGCCCTACCTGATACTGAGCCACAGGTGTATGAGGATATCCCGGTGCTGAAATGCTATATCGACATGAACGAACACGTCAACAATGCGAGATATCTTGACATAACAGACGAGTTTGTGGAAAATGAGTCTGCTGTGAAGCGTATCCGTGTGGAATATAAAAATCCCTTGAAGCGTGGTAAAGTCATAAAGGCTCTTGTTTGTACCGATGAGGGCAGAAAATTTGTGGAGCTTTGCGATGAAAATAATAAGCCATATTGCATTACTGAGTATGATTATAGGTCATAATGCACAAATTGAAACTCGCAATAAGCTGACTTTGTTGTATAAAACGCAGAAAGCATATTAATCCTATTGACATAGTAGGAATAAAGTGATATAGTATAACCATAGCAAACATAAGCGGTACAGAAAACCGCATAAAATAATTTTCATATCGGAGGTAGATTAAAATGTCAAAGATCTATAAGGGCGTTTCGGAGCTTATCGGAAAAACTCCAATAATCGAAGCAGTTAATTTTGAAAAGGCAGTAGAGGCTGACGCAACTATTCTTGCAAAGCTTGAATATTTCAACCCGGCAGGAAGCGTTAAGGACAGAGTTGCACTTGCAATGATCGAGGAAGCTGAGAAGAAGGGCGTTCTCAAGAAAGGCGCAACTATTATAGAGCCTACATCAGGAAACACAGGTATCGGTCTTGCGGCTGTGGGCGTATCAAAGGGCTACAAGGTAATTCTTACAATGCCTGAAACAATGAGTATCGAAAGAAGAAATCTTCTTAAGGCATATGGCGCACAGATAGTTCTCACAGAAGGCGCAAAGGGCATGACAGGTGCTATCAAGAAGGCTGACGAGCTTAAGGGCGAGATCGAGAACTCAGTTATCCTCGGTCAGTTCGTAAACCCAGCAAACCCAGCCGCTCACTTTGCAACAACAGGTCCTGAGATCTGGGAAGATACAGACGGCAAGGTAGATATCTTTATTGCAGGCGTTGGCACAGGCGGAACAGTAACAGGTGTTGGTCAGTATCTCAAATCAAAGAACCCTGACGTTAAGATAGTAGCAGTAGAGCCTGCAACTTCACCTGTTCTTTCACAGGGCAAATCAGGTCCACACAAAATTCAGGGTATCGGCGCAGGCTTCGTTCCTGATGTCCTCGATACAAAGGTTTATGACGAGATCCTCCCTATCGAGAATGAGGACGCTTTCAAGACAGGCAACAAGTTCGCTAAAACAGAGGGTATCCTTGTTGGTATCTCCTCAGGTGCAGCACTTAAAGCCGCTGAGATACTTTCAAAGAGACCAGAGAACAAGGGCAAGACTATCGTTGCACTTCTCCCTGATACAGGTGAGAGATATCTTTCAACAGCACTTTTCGAGAGCTGATTTCTCAAACATATAAAATCGGAAAAGGGCAGACAGTCAGGCAAGCTGACGTGTGACCCAATGAACAAGCTTTCTTCGATCAAATCCGATATAAAAAGCCGCAGGGTATACAGCGTAAAAACTGTATGCCCTGCGGCTTTTATTAAAGAATCCCCTTATAAGCTTTAACCCATTATGTTATTATCAGAATGATCAGGCTCATACTCATAATCTATTCCGAGAGCATCTGAGAATGCCTTTGAAAGCTTGTCGTAATCAATGCCAAGCGCATTGTCTGTGTCATTAGAATTATCCGAATTGTCATCATTTGTCTGGTTTACAGAAAAACCGACGCAAACCTTGTCCCCTGCATCAATAACAGGTGTGGCGGATAAGGAGTAATCGTCAATGTAAAAGTTGGAAATAATGTTTGTGACCTGCTCTGCAACAGCAGTACTGTCTGCACCCTTAGGCACGTCAAGTGACATATATACAGTTTTTCCTTTGCCTGACATTGCTTCCTTTATGCGTTGAGGTATATCATAAACGCTGTCAAGCTTCTTGGCATTCTTGCATATGTAGCAATCCTCAGTGGAAGTACATTCAGGGAAGTCCTCTTTGTTCCAAGGGTAAGAGTCATCGTCCTTTGCAGTGTCAGGTACGTTGAAATATGCGTAGTCAGGAGCTTCGGCGCCGCCGTCAAATGTCACATCAAGGTGATACCATTTGCCGTCTATCTTCACAACGTTCCAAGCGTGTTCGCCGTTTTCTGTTGAGTGTATTATCTTGCTGTCGATACCTAGAACGTCAAAAAACAGCTTTATTGTTGTTGCGTTTCCCACACAGATAGTAGAGTGGTCATGGAAAAATCCGTAAGGATTGTATGACTCGTCATCTTCACTGTCATCAGATATCGCCACAAGAGAATCGTCATTAAAGTGGGTCTGAGAGAACACATAATCATAAACAGCCTTTTCCTTGTCATATTCGCTCATGCCGTCTTTGATTATCTCGCCCACAGCCTTTTTTAGCTCTTGGAGTATGTATTTGTCCTTATCGTCAGTGAGCTTTGAATCATCACCCGATTTGTAAGCTTCAACCACTGCCGTATCATCATAGATAGGGTGTATCTCACCGTTTACGTTGCCGTCACCGTCTTCGGGATCAAATATATCCTCACCCAGAATGTTAGAAAGCGTGTTTTCCAGCTTTTCAAGCTTGTCGTTAAGCTCTTTTATCTTCTCGCTGTCGCTGCTTTCTGATTGTGATGATGTGCTTTTAGCAATTATAGTATCAGAACTGCTTTTATCTTTTGCACAGCCTGTCATACTCGCTGTAAGGCAGGTCAGACAAAGTGCAAGGGTAAGTATTTTTTTCGCTGTTGTCATTTTCTTTTCTCCGTTTTTTAATTTATCATGTCTGTTATCTCATCAGATATCTCGTCAGCATTGTCAGAGATAACAAGCACCCAGTAATCTCCGGCCTGAAATATCTTTGCCGCCTGTATTTTCTTTGTTTCTTCAGGCTTGTAGTTTTCATACTGATTAAGTCTGTAGCTCAGCCTGTCTGCAAGCTGGCTTTTTGCACTGCTTCCGTCAGCCATTTTGAGCATTGATATCTCGTCAGCATAATTGCCGTCAGAGGAGTAAAGTATTCCTCCGTCGCTGAGCTTGTCAGCTTCTATACCATAAAGCTTTTCGGTATTCTTTGTGAAGCTGTCCTCACCGTAAAAAGTCGAAGCGTCCATGTGGTCGCCCTCTATTGCCGAAAGGATATCCTTTGCAGTTTTACCGCTGTCTGCTGTAGATGTAACAGCACTTTCGGAAGCCTCAGACGAAATGGCGTTGTCTGCTCCGCATGATGTCATTGAAAGCGTGGTAAGAACTGTAAGTGCAGATGTTATCACGCAAAGTACTCTAAGAAACATATCTTTCCCCTTTCTCTGTCAGCCCTTCCTGACGACTTAAATTATAGCATTTTTGCAAGCTGTTTTCAATGGATTTAAGAAATTCGTAAGAAAAAACACCATAAAAATATCCGCCCTGTAAAAAGACGGATATTTTACTATGTTATTACCAAGGCTTAACAGTGCCGACTATCTCAGAGATGTTGTTAATGCCGTTGTCCTCGCAGAATTTCTGCATACCCTCGGCTATCTTCACAGGTGCATAAGGGTCAGCAAATATTGCCGCACCTACCTGAACAGCACCTGCGCCTGCCATCATCATTTCAATGGCGTCTTCCCATGTGGCGATACCGCCCATGCCCATAACAGGTATTTTAACAGCGTTTGCCACCTGCCATACCATTCTTACGGCAACAGGGAACACAGCAGGACCAGAAAGTCCGCCCACGTTATTTTTCAAAATCGGACGGCGTGTTTTTATGTCGATACGCATACCGAGAAGCGTGTTTATAAGGGAAACAGCGTCAGCGCCGTTTGCCTCAACAGACTTTGCAATGTCCACAATGCTTGTAACGTTCGGTGAAAGCTTTACCATAAGAGGCTTTTCTGTAACGTCCTTTACAGCCTTTGTGACAGCACCTGCAACGTTGCAGTCAGTGCCGAAAGCCGCTCCGCCCTGTTTTACGTTAGGGCATGATATGTTAAGCTCTATCATGTCAACAGCCGTACCGTTGAGCTTTTCTGCAAGCTCTGCACATTCTTCAATAGTTGAGCCTGCTATGTTGGCTATTATCCTTGTGTCCTTTGTTACAAGGTTTGGAAGCTCATAGTTTATGAACTTGTCAACGCCGCCGTTTTGAAGTCCAACAGAATTGAGCATACCGCTTGGAGTTTCCGCAACTCTCGGTCCTGGGTTGCCCTCACGGCGGTGAAGCGTAGTGCCTTTTACGGATATTCCTCCAAGCTTGGAAAGCGGATAGAACTGTTCGTACTCTCTGCCGTAGCCGAACGTGCCGCTTGCAGGGATAACAGGGTTTTTGAACTCAACTCCGCAGAAATTCACATTTATCCTATTCATCAAACACTACCTCCTCGCTGTCGAATACAGGACCGTCCTTGCAAACGTGAGAATTGAACTCTTGACCGTCCTTGACAGTGCGGCATACACATACAAGACACGCACCCACGCCGCAAGCCATTCTCTGCTCAAGAGATACCTGACAGTAAATGCCGTTTTCCTCACATATCTTCGTGATATTTTTGAGCATTATCATTGGACCGCAGGCATAAACGATATCAGGCTTTTCCCTTTTAAGCACGTCAAGAAGTGCGTCAGTAACAAAGCCCTTTCTTCCTGCCGAGCCGTCGTCAGTGCAAAGCTGAACGTCACAGCCCATAGCCTTGAAGTCCTCCTGCAAAATGACAGCCGCAGCGTTTCTGAAACCGCTTATAACAGTGGCGTTCTCGCCGTATTCCTTTGCAATGCCCACCATTGGAGGTGTGCCTATGCCGCCGCCGATACAGACAGCTTTTTTGCCCTTTTCAAGCACCTTGAAGCCGTTACCCAGCGGAGCGATAATGTCAACAAGATCTCCCTTGTTAAGCTCGCTTATCTTGTCAGTGCCGTGACCTCTTACCTCAAAAACAAGGCGGATAGTACCCTTGTCCTTGTTGATATCGCAAATAGAGATAGGTCTGCGGAGGAAAAAGCCCTCTGCCTGCACCTGTGCGAACTGTCCTGCCTTTGCCGCCTTTGCAATGTGCGGACAGTATATCTCAATGTCAAAAATTCCTTTTGCAAGGGTCTTTTTTGAAACTATTGGGTATTTACCCTGCTTGTACATTAAAAATCCTCCCTGTACTTAGTTCTTTACTTCATTCGGAGCGTTCACCGCATCAAAAACGAGAGTGACCGAGTTATCATTATCAGTATAAGTAAGCTTTAGCGTGTAAGAGTCAGCAAAATAGCCTATCTCCTGCCTTTTGGACATATTCTCCCACCCGGAAGGCGGTGCAAAATCCACTCCGCTGTCGTCAACAAAGATAAGATCGTCGCTGTCCATTTCGATAGTGCCTTTTAAGCAGGGATTGCCTGCTTCTGCGTCATACATGAGATAGTTGCCGTCTGAACGGATAATAAGTCCGAGATAGCCCGAATAAAGCTCGCTGTTGTCAAGGGGCGTTTCACGGCATTTCCACTCGCCTACGATACATCTTGGAAAATCGCTTTGCTCCTGCTGACTTTCCGTCAAAGAGCTTGTATCCTCGTTCTTTGCGCAGGAGCATAAAAGCAATGCTCCCACCGTCGCTGTAAACAATATAACGCCCTTTGCTGTCATACTCAGTCACTCCTTTAGTGTTTATTCAAGTGTGATCTTAGGCAGATATGAGATTATATCCTCTTTCATTCTGATAACTTCACGTCTTGCAGCCTTTGCAAAATCATGCTCGTCACAGTTATCCTCTTTCTTGTAAGCACACATTACGCCACGGGAGGAGTTTACTATCGCACCAAGTCCGTGATCGTCAAATGCCTTTGATACGCCCTCAGCACCGCCTCCCTGTGCACCATAGCCCGGTACAAGGAAGAATGTGTGCGGCAGAGCCTTTCTCATTTCAGCAAGCTGCTCAGGATAAGTTGCACCCACAACTGCGCCAACACCGCTGTAGCCATACTTGCCCATAACGTCCTTGCCCCACAGCTCGCACATTGAGCCCATTGTGGCATAAACTGTCTTGTTGCCTATCATAAGATCCTGAAGCTCACCGCTTGACTTGTTTGATGTCTTTACAAGAACGAAAATGCCCTTGTCATATTTTCTGCACTGGTCAAGAAGCGGGTTTATACCGTCTGAACCAAGATAGCCGTTTACAGTGAGAGCGTCTGCACCGAAAGCCTCAATAAGCTCGCCGCCAACGTCAGTAAGACCAAGATGTGCGGTTGCGTAAGCTTCCATAGTTGCGCCGATATCGTTTCTCTTTCCGTCTGTCATGACGAACATACCTTTTTCTTTTGCATACTGTATAGTCTTGTAAAGGGTCTTTACACCCTCGTAGCCATACATTTCATAGTATGCAGCCTGTGGCTTGATAGCAGGGCAGATATCGTGTATCTCGTCGATTATAGTCTTGTTGAATTCCCATATAGCCTTAGCCGCACCCTTGAGCGTCTTGCCGTATTTCTTGAACTTCTTTTCCTTGATGTATTCAGGAACATAGTCAAGCTTTGGGTCAAGCCCCACTACTGACGGGTTCTGTGTCTTTACGATATTTTCAATAAGTCTGTCAAATGCCATTTTTATCTTCCTTTCGGATATTTTATTTTAAAGCTCAAAAACGAGCTTTCCTCTGCATATTGTGTACATTACCTTGCCTTTGAGCCTTGTGCCTTTGAACACGCTGTTTTTGCTCTTTGAATTAAGCTCCGCAGGGATAACTTCCCATTCATAGTCAGGGTCAAAGATACAAAGGTCGCATCTTTCGCCAACTGCTATCTTGATAGGCTCAAGCCCCATTATCTTTCTCGGATTTACCGACATTATCTCTGCTATCTTGTCAAGACCGCATTTGCCGCTGTGATAAAGCTTTGTAAGCGTAGCTGCAAGGGAAGTTTCAAGTCCCACAACACCGTTTGGAGCTTTCTCAAAGTCAGCCTTTTCTTCTGCGGAGTGTGGAGCGTGGTCGGTGATGATGCAGTCGACAGTGCCGTCAAGAACAGCTTCCTCAACAGCCGCCCTGTCCTCCTCAGTTCTAAGTGGAGGCGACATTCTGAAATCTGCGTCACGGGCTAAAAGCTTTTCGTCTGTGAATGTGAAATAGTGCGGCGCAGTTTCGCAGGTGACCCTAACGCCGTCCTTTTTCGCCGCTCTTATGATGTTCACAGAGCCTTTTGTGGAAACGTGGCATATGTGAACTCTCGCATTGCAGCTCATTGCAAGGCATATCTCACGGGCTGTGATATAGTCCTCAGAGGCTCTGTCCATGCCCTTTACTCCAAGCTTTTCGGATATCTCGCCCTTGTTGATGATACCACCGTTTATTATCTTCAGGTCCTCGCAGTGAGAAGTCACGATAAGACCGTTCTCGTTAGTCTTTTCGATAGCCTGACGCATAAGCTCAGCGTTTTCAACAGGTCTGCCGTCATCTGAAATGGCGGTAACGCCTGCGGCTTTGAGTGCGTCATAGTCGCAAAGCTCCTGACCTTTCATGCCCTTTGTAACGCAGGCAATAGGGAAAACGTCGATACCTGTTTTCTTTGCCTTTTCAAAAACGTATTTCACGCCCTCAGGGGAGTCGATAGGCGGCTTTGTGTTCGGCATACAAGCGACGCCCGTGAAACCGCCTGCCTTTGCGGCGTTCGCACCTGTGATGATGTCCTCCTTGTAGGTAAGACCTGGGTCACGAAAGTGAACGTGCATATCGAAAAGCCCCGGCAATGCACAAAGCTTGCCCTTTGCGTCGATAACTCTCTGAGCATGCTCGTCAGTTTTTCCAAGGCTGACTATCTTTCCTCCGTCAATGCCTATGTCCGTTATACCGTCGAGCCCTGTCTGCGGGTCGCAGGCACGGATATTTTTGATCAGTAGCTCCATTTTTACTCCTTTTTTATCTTAATCAAGTCTTTACTGCACAAAAGCTGCGGCTAAACATATCGTTCAGCCGTAGCCCTTGAAAATTCGTTATTTGCCGTCATAGAACGAGCCGTCAGAGTCTTTTCTCTCGCAAGAGTAAACTCCGTCAGAGTTCTGGAAGATGAACTTGCAGGTAGCGACCTTGTCGCCCTCGTCCTCAGACGGTACAGAAAGGTTTTTGTAGGAAATAGTCGAGAAGAACTTCATTCTCAGACCGATATCAACAGTCGTATCTCTGTCAGACGGATTTACAAGAAGCTGTATCTTTCCGCTTCCCCCGTCCTCCTGAATTTTAAACCAGCCCTTTGCGATAACTGATTTGTCATCAGCGTGAGTGATAGTGAAATCGCCCTCGTCAGAGAACTCAAAAGTGATGTTTGCGTCCTTATCTGTCCATGTTCCAGAGATAAGCTCTCTTGAATCGCCTGATCTTGACGGCTGATTGAATACATATGTACAGATGAAAACACCTACTACTACAAGAACTACAAAGAGTATTCCAAGCAAGCCTGAAATGAATTTTTTCATATTATTCCGCCTTTCTCCCTTATTATTTTGTGTCGGATATTAGTCCTTTATCTGAAGTATAGCACCTCTGTTTGCAGAAGTTACAAGTGAAGCGTATCTTGCAAGATAGCCTGTTGTTACCTTTGGCTGTCTTGGTTTCCAGTTCTTTCTTCTTTCAGCAAGCTCCTCGTCAGATACTTTAAGTGTGATAGAGCAGTTGTCAATATCTATTGCTATCATATCTCCTTCTTCAACAAGTGCGATAGGACCGCCTACGGCTGCCTCAGGTGAAACGTGACCGATAGAAGCACCTCTTGAAGCACCGCTGAAACGTCCGTCAGTGATAAGTGCAACAGTTGAGCCAAGACCCATGCCTGCGATAGCAGATGTAGGATTGAGCATTTCTCTCATTCCAGGACCGCCCTTTGGTCCCTCGTAACGGATAACGACAACGTCGCCCTCAACTATCTTGCCGCCTCTGATAGCAGCGATAGCGTCCTCCTCGCAGTCAAACACTCTTGCAGGACCTTCATGAGCCAGCATTTCAGGTGCAACGGCTGAACGCTTAACAACGCAGGTGTCAGGAGCAAGATTTCCTCTGAGAACTGCGATTCCGCCTGTCTGTGAGTATGGATTGTCTATTGGTCTGATAAGCTCAGGGTTCTTGTTTACAACGCCGCTGATGTTCTCGCCAACAGTTTTGCCTGTGCAAGTCATGCAGTCTGTGTTGATAAGGTGTTTCTTGTTAAGCTCGCTGAGAACTGCGTAAACTCCGCCTGCTTCGTTGAGGTCTTCCATGTATGTGTGACCGGCAGGAGCAAGGTGACAGAGGTTTGGCGTTCTCTTTGATATCTCGTTTACAAAGTCAAGGTCAAGCTCTACTCCACACTCGTGAGCAATAGCAGGGAGGTGAAGCATTGAGTTTGTTGAGCAGCCCAGTGCCATATCAGCTGTGATAGCGTTGATGAAAGCGTCCTTTGTCATGATATCTCTTGGTCTGATGTTCTTCTTGTAAAGCTCCATTACCTGCATACCTGCGTGTTTTGCAAGCTTGAGTCTTTCAGAATATACAGCAGGGATAGTGCCGTTTCCTCTAAGACCCATGCCAAGAACTTCTGTAAGGCAGTTCATAGAGTTTGCAGTGTACATACCTGAACAGCTTCCGCAAGTCGGACAGGCTTTGTTCTCAAATTCCTCAACGTCATCAAGAGTGAACTTGCCTGCGTTGTAAGTACCAACAGCCTCGAACATGCTTGAAAGGGAAGTTTTTTTGCCCTTAACGTGACCGGCGAGCATTGGGCCGCCTGAAACGAAGATAGTTGGAACGTTTACTCTTGCGGCTGCCATGAGCAGACCGGGAACGTTCTTGTCGCAGTTTGGTATCATAACAAGAGCGTCAAAGTGATGAGCCAAAGCCATGCACTCTGTTGAGTCAGCGATAAGGTCACGGGTAACGAGAGAATATTTCATTCCCATGTGACCCATAGCGATACCGTCGCAAACAGCGATAGCAGGGAATACAACAGGTGTTCCGCCTGCCATTGCAACGCCCATTTTAACAGCTTCAACTATCTTATCAATGTTCATGTGACCAGGAACTATCTCATTATATGAAGATACGATACCAACGAGAGGTCTGTCCATTTCTTCCTTTGTCATGCCAAGAGCATTGAAAAGTGATCTCTGTGGAGCCTTGTCTACTCCGTCACAAAAATAATTACACGCCATTTTTATTACCTCTTTTGAAAAATATATTACTGAGAGCGGTATTATTCTCCGTCCTCATTTTCTTTTGTTTCAGCCTCGTCTGAGCTTTCCTCTGTCTTTGCAGGGTGCAGACGCTTTCTTACACCGTATGCAGAGCAGTATTCGCAAACGATATCCAGCACTGAGAATATGATAAGCATAAAATTCATTGAGAAGATACCTGTCACAAGCACTAATGCCGCAGGGATAATGAAAAGTGGGATCCCAGTGCCGTAAATATCTTCAAAATGATTGCCTTTTTTATATTGCCTTATCCAAAGCACCCAATAAAGTGCGATAACGAGCAGTGCAACAACAGCCCATATTATGAAAAGCAGCTTGCTTGAAAAGCCTACCTTGTAATCTCCGATAGCAAGGCACATATAGCCTATGCAGCCAAATCTGCCCACGCACTTTGCGATAAAAACGATAATGTTCTCGTCCTCAAGCTCAGGCTTGTCGGCAGGTGTCTTGAAGCAGGCGAATATCACAGGTATCAGCAAAAGCAAAGTAGGTATAAATCCTATTATACTAAACTTCATTTTGTCCTCCTTAGCGGAATGGTCTGTCTTCTGTTGAAACTACTTCTCGCTGCATTGTGCGGACAGTCTCATCAACAGCCGCCATAAGCTTTTTCTCAAGTGGAGTGCCCACAACATTATGAGTGTAGCTTACGGTGAAACAGGTCTTGAAGTCAGGCATATAGTCGTAAAGCGGACAATAATAGAAATATTCAATCTTACCTCTGTTTTCGACTTTTGCCTTGAAGCGTGCTCTTGGACCCATGTCATTGACAGGCAGGAACATCATTGCATTTTCAGGTACGCCGCCATTATCAAATTTCTCTGCCATGTTATAGATTATTTCGTCATCTACATCTAAAACTCCAAAAAGCGGAGTATTTGAGTCAGAGTAATCTGCATCATAATCATCATCAATGGTCGGAAGATATGACGCCAGATAGTGTACATCTCCGGCCGTTTCAAGAAAATCTCCGCTCAGGTTGAATGTTACCTTCACTCTTATCTCAGCGTTTTCACCGTCAAAAACCTCAAATTCTATTTTCCTTGACGGCTTTGCAGGAATACTTGCTGTGTCAAGAACTTCCTGCGGTGTGGTATATGTCGGTCTTGTATAAGCACAATTGCTTCTCTTGCTTGAACTTGTGCTTGAAGTGGCAGTGCTTGGTTTGCTTGAAGCCGTGGAGCTTGAAGTGCCATTTATAGCTTCATTCTTTTTATCCATAGCCTGATTGAACAGGTCTTTAAGCCCTGTCGGGCCGTTGCCGCTTTTTGCTGCAGCGTTGTCTATTGCGTCTACAGCACCTTTTAATATCTTGTCGAAAAATCCCATTTTGAATACCCCTTTATGTTTTTATTACTTTTTGTGTGAAAGTCCAAGGAATGCCGCACCGATTATGCCTGCGTCATTTCCGAGCTTTGCAATAACTATCTCAGTGTTCTTTGCTGAATTCTTTGTGTAAATTTCCTTAGCCACAAGCTCTTTCAGCGGCAAAAGCAGAGGGTCGCCTTCGTTGCATACGCCGCCGCCGATACAGAGTATATCAGGCTGGAAGATGTTTATTGTGTTTGTGATTCCGCAGGCAAGATACTTTATGTATTTGTCAACAACTTCCTTGCCTGCCTTATCGCCTGCTCTCATGGCGTTGAACGCAGTTCTTGCAGACACCTTGCCATCCTCTTCGTTCATTTTCCACATGATAGAGTCCTTGTCCTCGAACATAGCCTCTTTTGTCATTCTTACAAGACCTGTTGCAGAAGAGAATACCTCAAAGCAGCCGTGTCTGCCGCAGGTACACTGCGGACCGTTAGGGTCGATAACAGTGTGACCTATCTCAGCACCTGCAAAGTTGAAGCCTGAATATATCTTTCCGTTAATGATTATTCCTCCGCCAACGCCTGTGCCCAGAGTGATGCAAACAGCGTCGTTCGCACCCTTTGCTGCACCGGCAACATACTCGCCGTATGCCGCAGCGTTAGCGTCGTTCTCAACATAGCAAGGCTTGTCTATAAACTTCTTCATAAGGTCAACAACGTGGAAGTTAAGGAAACCAAGGTTGTTTGAATACTCGATAACGCCCGTGTCAGAATTTGCAGTGCCAGGTGTGCCGATACCTACAGACTCTATCTGCTCTATCTCCAGCCCTGCGTTCTTTACAGCTTCCAAAGCGACCTTAGCCATATCCTCGCAGATCTCCTCCGCGGGTCTTGGCAGATTGGTCTTGCAGGTAGCCTTTGCGATTATCTCAAATTCTTCATTTACAACACCTGCTTTGATGTTAGTTCCGCCAAGATCAATACCAATGTAATACTTCATAATAATTTCTCCCTTTTATTTTCTGAGCTTACTGAGCGTTATCGCTCTCAGTGTCATCGTCATATTCGTGAAAGTTTATCTCTTCCTTTTCCTCTTTTGGCTTTTGGGCCTCAGCCTTTTTTGCTATGGCGTCATATACCAGAAGATACACAAGCTCCAGCACTACAAAGCTGATAAGACCTATCCAAAATGAGCTTGCCACAAATCCGATAATAAAAGCAATCACAAGTGCGCCAAGCTCACCTATCTCCTTTTTCAGGTCAAGTTTAAGCATTTATCTCACCTTAGTCTATCTTTGTAAGCACGAATGTGCATTTGCCCTCAACAGTATACTTGCCTGTGCCTGCTGAAATGAATACGCTTTCGCCCTTCTTTGCAGAAACAGTTTCGCCGCCGCTGATAACAGGCTCGCCCTCGAGAACGAGAATACTGTTGAAGCTGTTTTCGTCAGCGTCAAGCTCAGCCTTTGTTTCAACGTTCACTCTGTATGTTGTGAAGTATTCGCATTTTGAAAGAAGCTTTATGTCATAGCCGTCCTTCTTCTCAACAGGTGTCTCAGGATACTGCTCAGCAGGAGCAAGCTTTGTTACGTCAAGAGCCTTGTTAACGTGAAGCTCTCTAGGCTTGCCGTCCTTGCCAACTCTGCCATAGTCATAAATTCTGTATGTAGTGTTTGAGTTCTGCTGTATCTCAGCAATAAGGATACCCTTGCCGATAGCATGGAGCGTGCCTGACTTGATGAAGAAAACATCGCCCTTCTTAACAGGTACAGCGTTTGTTACTTCAAGAAGCGTGTTGTCAGCGATCCTTCTTGCAAATTCTTCCTTTGTTATCTCGTGCTTGAAACCGTAGAGAAGAGTTGCACCCTCGTCACAGTCAACAACATACCACATTTCTGTCTTGCCGTATTCGCCTTCAACTCTCATTGCATAATCGTTGTCAGGGTGTACCTGTACAGAAAGATTGTCCTTAGCGTCAATGAGCTTAATAAGGATAGGGAAGTTCTCAAATCTTTCGCAGTTCTTGCCAAGAACGCCCTTGCCTGCCTTTTCGATATACTCGTTGAGTGTCAGACCCTTGAATTCACCGTCAGCCACAACGCTTGGACCGTCCTTATGACAAGAAAGCTCCCAGCTCTCTGCGACCTTATCATAATCGCACTTTTTGCCGTACTCATCTCTAAGTCTGGTACCGCCCCAGATGTAGTCCTTAAATGCTGGATCAAGTTTAAATATTGACATTTTATATAGCCTCCAATTATTAAATATACCTTTTAATATAATACCATAACTCCGTCTATAAGTCAATATTTCTGGTATAAAAAAAGCAGGAGAACGAACTGCTCGTCCTCCTGCTTTGATGTTAAAAAATATCCTATGACCTATCAGAACAGATCGCTGTGAGTTCCTGTTCTATACAGAAGCAGTACAAGTTCCTCATTGCGCCTTTCATATATTAGAAGCCAATCAGGCTCAATATGACATTCAAGGAAACCCTTGTAATTACCTGTCAGCGAATGTTCTCTGTATTTTGCCGGAAGCGGCTGTTCCTCAGCGAGCATGGTAATGACTTCGTTAAGGTGCGACATATTCAGACCACGGCTTTTTGCTCTTTTGAAGTCTTTTTTGAATTTGTTGTGATAAGTTATCCTAAGCATTCAGACTCTCCCAAAGCTCGTCTACCGAATCAAACGGACCAACGAGATTTTTACCCTCTTTGGCTTCGTCAAGGACTTTCTTTGTTTCTTCGTTAGGATCTTCTTTCTGAAGTCCTTGCAAGATAACAATAAGAGCATTGAGCTGTTCTTCTGTGAGATTGTCTATCATACTGTATGCAAGTTCTTTTGTACTCATAGCTCTGCCTCCTTAAATATCTGACTAATTGTTTCGTTCTTGCTTTTATTATACCACATCAAACCATGTTGTCAAGCAATTTTGCGACGTATTTTGACGAAAAAAGCAGGAGAACGAACTGCTCGTCCTCCTGCTGATAGCGTTATTTTTTTATTTCTTCTCGTCCTCACCGTTCTTAGGCTCGTCAAAAAGGTTTTTCTTGTCTACAAATTTGCCGGTGCTTACGTCAAAGGCTTCGCTTGACTTCTTGTTCATGATTATCACAATTGCCACAACTGCGATAGCGATTCCTGCAATGACCGCAATAACTATGATAATAGGGTTTGTTCCCTTTGAGTCTTTTTCTTCCTTTTCTGCATAAGTCTTTGTCTTGCAGTTTGTTATCTTTACACCGGTCACCGTTATCTTCGCTCTGTCAGTTGCACCTACCATTATTTTGTATACCTGGCTAAAATCATCTGTGCCGTATGCAGTTGCGATAGACTCAAAGTCATATGTAGCCGTTGTTTCGTCAAACTCAACAGGGGCTATCTTTGCCCAAACTGCACCGTCCTGTGCCACTGATGTAGTTGTATTCTCCCAGCTCTGAAAAATAAGCTCTGCACTGTATTTGTTGCCTGACTTTTCGTTTACGTCCTCACTGTTGAATGTAACAACTATCTTTGAATCCTTTGTGAGCCTTGTAGCATTGAAGTCGCCCTGTTCAATGGTGAGAGATTGTGTCCAATTGCTTGCGGCTTCTGCGGAGGAGCAATCTATTGTAACGTCCTCAGTTTCTGCATCTTCGGCAAAAGCAGTCAGTGTGCATGAGAATATTGAAGCGCAGGCGATGATAGCAGACATTGCTGCTGATAAAAATTTCTTCATTTTCTTTTTCCTTTCAAATTCTTACAAAATATAATTTTGCACAAAACCTAACCCTGATATTTGTGCATACCCTCTGATAATAAAGCATTATAACATAATTAAAAATAAAAATCAATAACCATAATGCACAAATAATCACAGTATTTAAGGAACTATTTTACTTTTTTGAGAAAATGATCTGCAGAAAGCTTTTCCACATTGCGTCCTTGCAGTTTAATTTTCAAAATTCTGCTTTAGGACTTGTTTTACAGACAGTGTTATGATATAATGATAAGAAAAGTCTTGATATAGAGGTACACAAAATGAAAATAATGGCAATAGATTATGGTGACGCAAGAACAGGCTTTGCAATAAGCGACCGCTCTGAGTTTCTTGCTTCTCCTATCGGCACTGTTCCTGAGAGAAACGCCGAAAGGCTTGCAGATAAGGCGGCTCAGACAGCGGCTGAATACGGTGCAGGTGAGATAATAGTAGGTCTGCCTATAAACATGAACGGCACTGAGGGACCAAGAGCAGAGAAGTGCAGGGCGTTTGCCGAGCTTTTGAAAGAGCGTACCGACCTGCCCGTGAGAATGTGGGACGAGCGTTCCACAACTGTCACAGCACACAATATCCTTAACGAAACAAACGTCAGGGGAAAGGCAAGAAAGGCTGTTGTAGATACAGTTGCCGCAACGATAATCTTGGAGGGCTATCTTGAATACAGAAGAAAAAAAGCAAAGCAGGCTGACTAAAAAGCAGAAAAGAAATATCATCATAGTGATAATAGTGCTTGTGGTAATGATATTAGCCGATTTTGTGTGGTCTAATACCTATATCGAGGTAAAAAAGCTGTCTGCACATTTTGATAACTTACCTGAGGGCTTTGACGGCTGTAAGATAGTTCAGATATCTGACTTTCACAACGAGTGGGGCAAGGGCTATATAGATAGGCTTACGGAAAAGGTCAAAGACTGTGAGCCTGACTATATCTTTGTTACAGGGGACAGCGTAGATCAGATCTTCCCCGATGTTGACCGCTCGCTGGAACTTATGAAAAAGCTTCCTGACATATGTCCTGTCTATCTTGTTATGGGCAACCATGAATATAATCTTTCTCAGGAGGAAAGGGAACAGTTTGTTGCAGGCTGTGAAAGCTATGGTGTAAACGTCCTCTATAACGAGCATACCACACTTACACGAAATGGTGATACTATAAGCCTGTTGGGCTTTGACAATATGGAAAATGACAGCGAGGCTTTTTCTCAGGTCACAGAGGATTTTGTCATACTGCTAAATCACTATCCCGAGGATTGCAACTATTTCAGCAAGACCGCAGTGCAGTATGGAACGCATATCGATATCGACTTCACAGGTCACGCACATGGCGGACTTATAAGGCTACCCCTTGTGAATGGTCTTTATGCACCTGGTCAGGGTCTGTTCCCGAAATACACCGACGGCACTTACAGCGTGAACGATACGACCCTTGTGGTGTCAAGGGGAGTAGGCAATAGTGGCTGGACACAGCGTTTCTCAGACCCTTTTGAACTTGTGCTTTTCACTCTTGAAAAATAACTCTTTCAGTCCCATTAGGATAAGGAAAATACCGAAAGCTTTTGAAAGCAGGCTTTGCTCTATCCTGTTTGCAAGCCATGCTGATATGATAACAGCGGCCGTTCCCCACAAAACTGCGGGAACGGCTTTTTTCCATTCCACAAGCTTGTTTTTCGTGTGAAGCACAAGGCTTATTATTGCGATAGGGATAAAAAACACAAGGTTTATCCCCTGTGCCGCTAGTTGCGAAAAGCCTGCAAACACCGTCAGATAAACTATAAGCACCATTCCGCCTCCAAGACCCATGGAGGCAAAGATACCGGTGAGAAAAGCCACCGCGCATATTGTATACCAAGCCGTAATATCACCCTATTTCATAAATATCCTCACGCCTGCAATTATCATAAGTGCACCGAAAATACGTTTTAGCAGGCTGTTTGAAAGCTTTTTCATGAGAATTGCACCAACTGCCGCACCCACTATCCCAAGGGGTATGAACTTCACTGCCTGCCAAATGTCAAGACTTCCACCCTTGAAATATACAAGACCGCTTATAATAGACAATGGAAGCGTTATAGCAATGGACGTGGCGTGAGCTTTTTTCGCCTCACTGCCGCCTTTTTCAAGCATAGGCACTGCTATCATTCCACCGCCCGAGCCGAAAAATCCGTTGCATATCCCCACGGCTATACCTGTGAGCGCATTGAAGCATTTTTTATTTACACGCAAAAAAATCACCCCATACTATTATCTGTACAGGGTGATGATTTATTCACTGAACTATCAGTCTATCTCTACCATTATTTTCTGATCCACACGGGAAGCACCGGCACGCATTACGACTCTTATAGCCTTTGCGATCCTGCCCTGCTTGCCGATAACTCTGCCCATATCGTCCGGAGCAACGTGAAGATGATAAACCACGATACCCTCTGCGTTAGGCTCGTCAACAACGACTTCAACAGCGTCCTTGTTTTCAACAAGCTCAGAAACTATAGTTTCGAGTAATTCTTTCATAAAAATATCTCCATTCTCCCACGAAAATGCGGCAGGGAAGCGTTTTCCCCGCCGAAAACGGCAAGCGAAGTGGTGGGATAAGCAGCTCACCGTCTGAATTGTCTTGTCAGCTATTAGATAGTGCCGTTCTTCTTGAGAAGAGCCTTAACTGTATCAGTTGGCTGTGCACCGTTAGCGATCCAAGACTTTGCCTTTTCGTCGTCAACCTTGAGTACAGAAGGTTCCTTAGTTGGGTCATAGTAGCCCAGCTCTTCGATGAAACGTCCGTCTCTTGGATATCTTGAATCAGCAACTACGATTCTGTAGAAAGGAGCCTTCTTAGCACCCATTCTTCTGAGTCTGATCTTTACTGCCATTGTATTTTCACCTCCATAAAAAACTTCATATATCAAATCAATCACTTGATTGCTGATAGCTTATCAACTATTGTGGCATTCCGCCGCCAAGTCCTTTGAGAAGTGCCGCTCTGTTTCTTCTGGATTTCTTTCCGTGAAGATTTCCGCCGATACCGAACTGCTTCATCATTTTCTGCATCTGTTCAAACTGCTTAAGAAGCTGATTTACGTCAGATACCTGTGTGCCGCTTCCGGCAGCGATACGTCTTTTTCTCTTAGGGTCAATGATCGCAGGCTTTTCTCTTTCAGCCCTTGTCATTGAATTTATCATAGCCTCAGTCTTTTTCAGTTGAACCTCGCCCTGCTCCACCTGCTCGTCTGTTACCTTGTTTGCGCCTGGAAGCATTCTGATAATAGACTTCATAGAACCCATTTTCTGTATCTGTTTCATCTGCTCCAGCAGATCGTTAAGGTCAAAGCCCTTTTCCTGCATTTTTTCTGCAAGCTTTTTGGCGTCCTTTTCGTCAACTGTCTGAGTAGCCTTCTCAATAAGTGTGAGCATATCGCCCATGCCAAGTATTCTTGAAGCCATTCTCTCAGGGTGGAAAGCCTCAAACTCGTCAAGCTTTTCGCCCATACCAACGAACTTGATAGGCTTACCTGTTACAGCAAGCACTGAAAGCGCCGCACCGCCTCTTGTGTCAGAGTCGAGCTTTGTAAGGATAACGCTGTCGATACCAAGAGCCTCGTCAAAGCTTGAAGCTACCTTTACAGCGTCCTGACCGATCATAGCGTCAACAACGAGCATTATCTCGTTCGGCTCAGCGATCTTCTTGATGTCTTTAAGCTCATTCATAAGCTCCTCATCAATGTGAAGACGTCCTGCCGTATCTATGATAACAAGGTCATTGCCGTAATCCTTGGCGTGCTTGATACCCTCTTTAACTATCTTTCGTGGGTCTATCTGACCCATTTCAAATACTGCGACTTCGGCTCTCTCTCCCACAACCTTTAGCTGTTCGATAGCCGCAGGTCTGTAAACGTCGGCTGCGATAAGCAGAGGACGCTTGCCCTCTTTCTTGAACATCTTCGCAAGCTTTGCAGCGTGTGTTGTTTTACCTGAACCCTGAAGACCGCACATCATTATGATGCAAGGCGGCTTGTTAGGAAAGTTTATCTTCGAGTTAGCCTCGCCCATGAGCTTTATAAGCTCGTCATTAACTATCTTTATGACCTGCTGACCAGGAGTAAGGCTCTTTAGCACTTCCTCGCCAACGCTTCTCTCTGTTACCTTGGCAATAAAATCTTTTACTACCTTGTAGCTAACGTCAGCCTCAAGCAGAGCCATTTTAACTTCACGCATTGCCTCTTTTACATCGGCTTCGCTAAGTTTACCTCTTGATTTAAGACGCTTGAACACGCCGTTTAGTTTTTCTGAAAGTCCTTCAAACGCCATAAGCTGTCCTCCGTATAATTTTTTTTATCTATATCTATTCTTCTTCGGTATATTCTGCGTTGTCAAATTCATCAAGCTTAGAATCGAGATTTTCAAGAAGCACTATCACCTTTTCGGCGATATCTCTCGCATAATTCTTTTTTTTACACTCGTTAAAAACGTCCATAGCCTGAGCCTTGAACTCTTTAAGCTCTGCCAGATAAGCCTCCTGCTGTTTTAGCAGACCTAGCTTTTCTTCATAATCAGCCATTGCAGTTTCACATTTTTTTATAGCGTCATGAACGCCCTGTCTTGAGATATCTAGCTGTGCAGCGATCTCTCCCAGCGACAGATCGTCATTGTAATAAAGATCCATGATCTCGTTTTGTTTATCAGTGAGCAGGCAGCCATACAAGTCGAGCAAAACGCTGTTTTGCAAATTTTTACTCATACCGCTTACCTCCCAATGGATTTCTGTAAAGTCATAAACCTTTACAATTATATATCAAGTTTACCGACTTGTCAAGGGGTTTTTATGAAAAAATAAAATTTAACAAAATTCTGTGGAAAAAGTCCTTTTTATATGGTATAATCATTAATTGACAGACATAGTGATGATAAATAGTATAGGAAATTGTATGCCAAGGGGGAAGAGTATATGATAAGCTATGTATTGAAAAATGACAAATATGAAATGAAAGTTCCTGCCCTGACTTTTGGTGCGGCAGGTTTTGAGAGGAACGATTGTGACGATGTGTATTTTGAGTTTCTCGACAAATATGTAGAGCTTGGCGGCTGGTGTATCGATACCGCAAGAGTTTACTGCGACTGGCTGGATAATGGTCACAATTCCAGTGAGGGCGTAATAGGCAGATGGCTCAAAGCCAGAAATAATCGTGACAAAATTTGTATCGCCACAAAGGGTGGTCACCCTGAAATGGGTCATATGGACAAAAGCCGTCTTAGCAGGGAAGAGCTTACAAAGGATCTTGAAGAAAGCCTGAAAGTGTTGGGCGTTGACTATGTGGATATTTATTTTCTCCATCGTGACGACCCGAAGATACCTGTGGAAGAGATAATGCCAGTTCTCAATGATTTCTATGAGAGCGGAAGAATACATTTTATAGGCGTTTCAAACTGGACAACTCAGAGGATAGAGGAAGCAAATAAGTTTGCAAAGGAAAACGGTATGGAGCCTATACGAATCAGCCAGATAAACTACAGCCTTGCTCATTCGAGCGTTGAAACTTTCGGTGACAATACTCTTGTTTGTATGGATACAAAGGAGTTCCGTTGGTACAAGAAGCATGATTTTCCTGTTATGGCGTTCTCCCCGCAGGCAAAGGGCTTTTTTGCAAAGCTTGCAAAGGGCGACGCTGCAAACAATCTCCCTGAGGGACAGTATGCAGGCCCTGCTAATCTTGCAAGACTTGCAAAGGTAAAACAGCTCAGCGAGCAGACGGGGGACACTCCGGCAAAGATAACCCTCGGCTATCTGAACAGCCAGCCGTTTTTTGTATCGTCAGTTTTCGCAGTAACAAAGCTGTGGCAGCTTGACGAGGATATGGAAGCGCAGGATCTTACATACGATCCAAAGACAGTGGCTTTCCTTGAAAATATGATATAAAATAAAAGCACTCTGCATTGACTGCAGAGTGCTTTATTTATTCTTGATACGTTGTAGGGGACGGCGTCCTCGACGTTCCACCTCTTACACAAAAAAACTTAACTATGTGATATCTGAATACACCACATAGTTAAGTATGTACGTTCATATTGATTATGCCATTGGTATTACGCCCTTCTGAAAATTCTAGTCGTAAACTCATGCTAAATTGTACTTTGGACTCACGCCTTTCAGTAAAATTCTGTCCGCATAATATAAGCTATTCCATTGGATCTATTTCCTTTCGGTAAAAATAATCTCTAAGTGCAAATTACCTTTCCATTGGATCTATTTCCTTTCAAAATATTAAGTTATGCCTCAGTAGATAAAACTTAACGTGCCATTGGACTTAACACCTTTCGTGAAATTTATTGTCAATGAAATTTATTACATTTCCATTGGAATTATCGCCTTTCGCATAATTTCAAGATCCTACGCTTACCATATCAGATAAGCCTTGCTGAAGTAACTGGCGGATTCACCTCCAAATATCAGATGTTCAAAAGCCTTGAGTGCATTTTCATAACGCACCACTCCTTCAGTATATTATACGATCTTTAGAAAAATCTTAGTCAGTAAATCAAATCAGTAAGAGCATTAAGCTCGTAAATTTCTTGGCGGACTCACTCCATTCTATTTCATGTTCAAGTTCCTTTTGTGCATTTTCATATGCACCACTCCTCGAAATTTATTTGATTTTTATAGCTCTGTGAGCTTTTTATGTTCAGAAGCTAAATTTTACATTGGAATCACTCTTTCAGTTTATTTCTTTACCTCTGAAAAGCTGAAATTGTGCATTGGAAACACTCCTGTCTAAATTTTATTTGCAAACCTTCTGTAACCGATCATGTCGATCACTCCTTATATAAAAGTTGCAAAATATTCAATTGTAAATTTGAGAGTATCCTTAAATTGCAGTAACTCTATGCTGTGATTAATCCATGAGACTCTGCAATTTCTTCCTGTGTAAATCATATATGTCTGGATTCCTGTCAGCTCATTCGTCTGCGTCTTGATCCTTTTTTACTTTAAGAAATTGCCGAGCCTATGGATACTCTCCTGGATCTCTGATGCGTCCATTGGACTCGCTCCTTTCATATCTTATTAGGTATCCGATGAGCCTGCCCGCCTGCTGAACTGTAGTGTACCTAGTGTCGGGTATATGCTGTGTCCATCGATCTGCCTGTGATATATAAGGAAAACCTCTCGCCTTACTTCGCTTTGCCGTGCCCTCTGAAATCGTTACTGTATCGTCAGACCGTTGACCGTTTCAGCGAACCCTGTTGTCTGCTTTTGTTTGGCTCTTTGTTTTTCCTTGACTATACTATACCACATCTTTTAGCACTTGTCAATAGTTTTTCTCAACTTTTTTGTATATTTTATATTTAATATTACTTTTACAAAATGCGCTTGACTTTGATTTTGCAGTGTAGTATAATTAAAGTGTTGCGGTGGTCAGAAACAGTCTTTCTGTTCTGATTTTTTCGATATATCTCACTCAGAAAGTGCCGATATACCGCACAAGATCATGTTAGGAGGATAATTATGGATAACGAGTTTCTGCCGGACCTCTACGAGCTGGAGGACGAAAATGGTAATAAGCAGACTTTTGAGCTGTTGGACGCAATGGAATATGGTGACGAGAAGTATTATGCTCTCACTCCTTATTATGAGAACGGTGACGAAGCCCTTGAAGATTCAGGCGACGTTGTGATACTCAAGGCTGAGTATGACGAGAACAATGACGAGATACTTGCTTCTATCGAAGATGATGACGAGTATGAGAAGATCGGTCAGATGTTCATGGAGCGTATCGATGAAATGTTCGAGTTTGACGATGAGGACGAAGACGATGATTGCGGCTGTGGCTGCGGTTGTCACGATCACGACCACCTGTCATAAGAAAGATATCTCAGCATATAGGCTTGTCAATATGTAAATTGTACAATTTTATGTACTTTGATTTGCTGAAATTACCTATTGATATTATGGATATGTTGTGATATACTAAATAACAGAAAAAGTTTCCTGCCTTGTGCGAACAAGCACAGTTATTATAAATCCAACACTTCTAAAAAGGGATTCAGACTCTGGAAATGGATTGCAGACCTCCCGAACGAAACCGCATTTGCCGTTTCGGAAACGGACGAAGGGAGCGTGAAGCTTTCAGGCTGTTTTACCCACCCTGCTTTTATAGCGGGTTTATCGGCTGTGCGACGGCAAGGCGGCTTTTACTTAAACACTGAGCGTACCGATTTTTCGGTACGCTTTTTTGTGTCATAAAAACCATGTCGGCATAAAATGAGATAACGGAGCGTCTGCAGTGATCGTATGACAGTGGGTGACGCAGCCGAAGATCTGCGTCCGCAGGGCAGCCCGTTGTCATTTACTGCAGGACGTTTCGTTTATATAGAAAAAAGCCGCTGTGCCTGTGGGCATAACGGCTTTCTTCTTGTCAGATAAATAAATTACTTTCGCTAGTATGTTCAGCGGTGGCTGATAATGCGTTTTCCGCTGGATATTTGCTGTTTATGTATTCGGCGGCAACGAAAATAAATTCGCTGTTAGTGGGGTAGTGGTCAGGTCTTATGGCGAAATTACCGAATATCTCGGCTTTGTCTTTGTCCTGAGCTTTTTCCCAACCGATCCTTATGGCGGTGCGCATGTTTCTTTCAACGCTTACTGTGGTTACTCCATGTGCCGCCGCTATCTCCGGATAAATGACCTTTGTGACACGTCTGTTGGCTTTGTCTGTTGTAAGAGCCATTTTTATTGCCTCTTTGATGTAGCCATAGCCGTTATAATTCGGAGTTATGCACAACCGCTTCATCACGGTGGATATAGCAGATTGTATGTCGCCATTGGTGTACCCCTTATCAGAGCCTCGTGTTATTGTGATGTTCGGATCTGCAGAATCATCAGGACACTGAAGCGCTCTGAGTGCGTTTTTGATATCTGCACAGCTTAGAGGGCTTATTATTATCCTGTCTGCATATTTTGCAAGTCCATTGTTTCCATTGTTGGTTTTTCTGCCGGAAAGCATGATTATTTTCAGCTTAGGACAAGCCCCTTTAAGATTTTTGCACAGCTCGTATGGAAACTCCGTTATTTCTGAAATTATCAGAAAATCAGGCTTGCTTTTAAGTGCCTCAAGCTGTATCTCCAGTGGATTGTAGTCTGACTGAGCAACACTGTACCCCTGTTTTTTCAGATAGTCTGCCACCTTCATGCCAGTCTGATTGAGGCTTCCGACAAGGATTTTGATCACGTCTTTTTTACACATTTTAATTCTTCCTCCAATTTTTTTATTTTTTAACTTTATACTACACTTGCAGTATAACATTTTTACGGTATAATTTCAAGTTTTTTACTTAATTTTCTTGCTTTTTGTACTATGTTTTAAGAAACACGCAACAATCTATACACAGTAAATAAACAAATGTCGGTTATGACCAAATTTCGATTGAGATAATTGTGCAAATATTGTAATTCGCACAGAGAAAATATGCTTTTGTGTCGTTTAAATCAACATATTATGTGAACAAACTGACAATTCACTATATTTTACATCAACTTTACATTGTTATGAAAGCTTATTTTATGTAGAAAAAAGTCGAAAACACCAGCAAAGATTGCTATACAATTAATAAAATATTAATACAAATATATAATTTTACATTTATTAATATTTGCGAAATGATATAGAAATATATAAGCGAACGGTATTTTTACATGGCTTTTACAAAATATAATTTCTTGACAAAAGCTTTATTGCGTGGTAAAATATACGGGAGGATTGTTGCAAAAACATGGTCAGCAGCTTTTTTGTGCCACCGGTTTTCAATGATGCCTTTGTAAAAAATTATAGATCATCTTGAGGGAGGCGACGTCGTTTTATGAAAAAAGACGTTATCAATTACATTTGGACAGATAAGAAAAGAACGATTTTTGGTCTGCCTATATCATTTACAAGATATTTTCTCACAGAAGATAAGTTTATAACACGCAAGGGTTTTCTCAGCATAGAGGAAGACGAGCTTGACCTTTATAGGGTCGTCGACAAAAAGCTTGTCCTGCCGTTCGGACAAAGAATGTTCGGCTGTGGCACAATAGTAATGAATGTCAAAGACGTTGATACGCCTATTAAGGAAGTCAAGTCCATAAAAGCACCAAGAGATGTGCTTGCACAGCTTGATAAGTATATCAATATAAATCGTGATAGATACCGTGTAAGGGGCAGAGATATGGTCGGCGGTGACGGCGGTCATTGCCATGATCATGATGATTTTGATATCCATGACGATATCATATAAAGTTCTATAAGAATAAGGGGCTTTCGCAGATCTTTCTGTGAGAGCCTTTTTTGGAGAGGAAAGTGTGAATGTTTTCAAAAGAATATTTTCAGTCCCTTGAAAGCTCGTGGGACAGGCTCAAGGCCTGTGAAAAGCCGATATTCATATACGGCATGGGCGACGGAGCGGAAAAGCTTCTTGATGAATTTGATAGACTTGGCATAAAATGCACAGGTGTTTTTGCAAGCGACGATTTTGTCCGTGGACAAAGCTTCAGAGGGTTTAAGGTGCAGACTTTCTCACAGGTGCAAGCGCAGTTTGGGGATATCACAGTTGTGCTTGGCTTTGGCACGAGCCTGCCTGAGATAATGGAGCGTATCGACAATATTGAAAAAAGCTGCGAGGTCATAGTGCCGGAAATGTGCGTTGCAGGCGATGAAAATTTCAGCAAGGAAAAGCTTCTCTCAATGTATTCTCAGGCTGAAAAAGCTTACCGCCTTTTTGATGACGATATTTCAAAGCTTACCTTTGAAAAGCTGACAGCGTTCAAGATAACAGGCAAGCTTTCTTATCTCCGTGAGATATTTACGGATAAGGACAAGATAACCGAGATACTTCCTCTAGGAGAAAACGAGATATACTGCGACTTGGGAGCATACACAGGCGACACTGCCACAGAGCTTATCTCACGCACAGGGGGAAAGTATGAGAGAATATATGCCCTCGAACCTGAGAGAAAAAACTTTCAGAAATGCCTGAAAAATCTAAAAGCCTGTGACAATATAAGTCTTTACAATGCCGCCGCATGGAGCATTGATACCGAGCTTTATTTCGCAGGCGGCGCAGGCAGACAGGGCAGAGTAGATGCCGCAGGAAAAAAGGTTCGTGCAAGAAGTCTGGACAGCGTTCTTGCAGGCAAAAAATGCACCTATATAAAATATGACGTTGAGGGAGCAGACCTAGAAGCTATCAAAGGCAGTGAATATACCATTTCACGCTATGCCCCAAAAATATGCTGTGCGTTGTATCACAGACCATATGATTACATCATCCTGCCTCTGTATATAAACAGCCTTTGCAAGGGATACAAATTCTATATCCGTCAGGAAAGATACTACCCCGCATGGGAAACAAACCTTTTCTGCGTTCATGATAAATAAGGAGAAAAATAATGAGTATAACAGTAAGCCTTAACGATAACTGGAAAATGAAAAAAGCAGGCACGCAGGAGATCTTTGATTGCAAAGTTCCATGCTCTGTATATAAGACCCTGCTTGACTATAAAAAGATACCCGACCCATATTATCGTGAGAACGAGTATATCTCCACACAGATATGCGACGATGATTACGATTTTGAAACTACATTCACCGCAGACAAGGCCGCAGTGGAGTGCGAGCATACTGTCCTGCACTTTGACGGCATTGATACCATAGCAAACGTATATCTCAACGGCATTCACCTTGGCAGAGTGAACAATATGCACAGAGTGTGGGAGTTTCCTGTCCATGGTATTATCAAAGAGGGGGACAACACTCTCACAGTGAAAATAACCTCGCCAAACAGATACATAAAAGAAATGGACGAAAAACGTCACCTTTGGGGCGTTGACTCCACCATGACAGGCTATACACATATAAGAAAAGCCCATTGTATGTTCGGCTGGGATTGGGGTCCAATGCTCCCTGATATGGGAATATGGCGCAGTGTATCCCTTATCGTCCCAGTTGCAGGACGTATACTTGACGTTTACTACAGCCAAAAGCACACCGATAACAAAGTGACTTTGAAAGCCCTTTTGCATATAGAAAACCACGGCTGTAAAAAAGCTATGGTGGAAATATCCGACCCTCAGGGCAATATCACCGCAAAATCCGACATAAGCCTGGAGGAAAGTGCAGAATATTATGAAACAGAGCTTGTGATAAACGACCCTCAGCTTTGGTGGGTGAACGGCTATGGCGAACAGCCGCTCTATAGCTGTTTCGTGACTTTGTATGATGAAAATTACGCTTGCACAGATAAAAATACACAGCGCATAGGTCTTAGAACTTTAACTGTCAGCCGTGAAAAAGATCAGTGGGGCGAGGAGTTCTGCTTTATAAACAACGGCGTGAAGATATTTGCCATGGGCGCAAACTATATCCCCGAAGACCAGATAGTCACACGCTGTAACGAGGAGAAAACAAGAAAGCTCCTTGCAGACTGCAAGGCCGCAAACTATAACTTTATAAGAGTGTGGGGCGGCGGTTATTATCCTGACGAGTATTTCTATGACTACTGCGACGAGAATGGTATCATAGTATGGCAGGACTTTATGTTCGCCTGCTCTGCATATCTGCTCACAGAGGAGTTTGAAGAAACTGTCCGTGGGGAAGTTCGTGACAACGTTATCCGCCTGAGAAACCACCCCTCTCTTGGTCTGTGGTGCGGCAACAACGAGATAGAATCCGCATGGGAATATTGGGGTCTTCCCGAGGACGAGGAAGCGAAGCGTGACTATCTTATCATTTTTGAGGATATTATCCCACAGGTGCTTAAAGCCTATGACCCATGCGAAAATACATTCTATTGGCCGTCATCACCGTCCTCAGGGGGAGGCTTCAAGGACGCCTCCTCAAACCATGCAGGGGATATGCACTATTGGGACGTTTGGCACAACTTCAAGCCTATCGAAGCGTTCAGAGAATTTTATTACCGTTTCTGTTCAGAATACGGCTTTGAAAGCCTGCCTGATATAAAGACCTGCCGTGCCTTTGCCGACGAAACAAAGGGCGACTTTGACCTTTGCTCACCAGTTATGGCGGCACATCAGAAGTGCGTTCAGGGCAACGAGAAGATAATGTACTATCTCGCCCAAATGGTGAGATATCCATATGATTTCAAAAAGCTCATCTATTCCTCTCAGCTCGTTCAGGCGGATTGTATACGCTCAAATGTTGAGCATATGAGAAGAGCAAGGGGCAGATGTATGGGCTCTGCCTATTGGCAGGTGAACGATTCAAACCCTGTTATCTCATGGTCAAGTATCGACTATTTCGGCAGGTGGAAAGGTCTGCATTATTATGCAAAGCGTTTTTACGCACCATGCCTTATCTCCTGCGACGATACCCATAGAAAAAAGCCTGTCCTTAACATATCCAACGAGCGAATGACAGCCTTTGAGGGCATTGTAAAATGGACGCTTAGAAACAATAAAGCTGAAATTCTGCAAAGCGGCGAAAAGTCCGTAAACGTTCCGGCTCTCACAGCACAGAACGTACTTACTATCGACCTTTCAGACGAGCTTAAAAACCGCACCGACCCTCGTGAAAAATATCTGGAATATTCCATTATGGAAAACGGCAAGGTGCTGAGTTTTGGCACAACCCTCTTTGTGCGTCCGAAAGAATTTACCTTCCTAGAGCCTGCCATAACTTACGGCATATCAGAAAGTGAGGATAAATTCGCCCTGACATTCTGTGCCAAGAATTACGCCAAAAGTGTTTGCCTCAGCCTGAAGACCGCAGATTGCGTTTTCTCTGACAACTGGTTCGATATCCACGGAAAAGAGCCTGTTACCATAATGATAGACAAAGCCTCCCTCAGCAGAAAAATGACAGCGCAAGAGCTGTCCGAGGAGCTTGAGATAATGCACAATTAGGGCTGTGACACTATGTTGCCGGCAAGGAAAATTTGATGTTTATAAACACGCAATGCCTGTGCTTTGCAAATGTACATATCAAGCTATCCTGCGTATAAGTAGCCTGAAATAAAATTTTAGGAGGAACTGCTTTGAAAGTAAAACTAAGCAAATACTTGAAGCCCTATGCACTGTTTGCGGTGCTGACACCTCTATCCATGGTGGGAGAAGTGCTGGGCGACCTGCTTCAGCCAAAGCTTATGTCAAAAATAGTTGACGATGGCGTGCTGGGTCAGGATATGGATCTTATCATAAGAACGGGACTTCTTATGCTCCTTGTTCTTATAGGCGGCGGAGCTTGCGGAATTGCGGCTTCTGCATTCGGTGGGATAGCTTCCCAAAGCTTTTCAAGAGATCTGCGTGTGGACGTTTTCAAGCGTGTCATGGGTCTTTCATTTGAACAGACCGACAAGTTCACAACAGGCTCATTGGTAACACGTCTTACAGCGGATATAACCGCTATCCAGCAAATGGTAGACTTCATGCTGAGAATGTTGGTGCGTGACAGCCTGCTGTTCTTCGGCGGAATAATCATGATGCTCACCCTGAACGTTCGCTTTGGAATAATAATCCTATGTGCCTTGCCTGTCGAGATAATCATGATGATAGTAATTCTCAAAAAGGCAAACCCATACTATTCTATCGTCGCAAAACGTCTTGACAGCGTAAACTCTGTGGTTCAGGAGAACGTCACAGGCGCAAGAGTAGTAAAAGCCTATGTGAGAGAGGATACAGAAGAAAAGCGTTTTGACGATGCAAATATAAGCCTTATGGAATCAAACCTCCGTGTTCAGACTCTTATGGCTATTCTTCAGCCGCTTCTTATGATAATACTCAATCTGTCTGTCATTGCCGTTATAGTTATAGGCGGCTGGCAGGTGCAGGCGCAGGCTATGAAGGTCGGTGAGGTCATGGCGGCTATCACATATCTTACTCAGGTCTTGCATGGCGTAATGATGATGTCTATGATGTTCCAGACTCTTGCAAAGGCTTCCGCATCTGCAAACAGATTGAGAGAAGTCCTTGAAACTGACCCAGTTATAAAAAGCGGCAGCGTTTCCCTTTCAGATAAAACAGGGGGCACAGTGAGCTTTAAAAACGTTTCATTCTCCTATCCTGAAACAAAGGGCAGACCTGTTATCTCAGACCTTACCCTTGATATAAAGTCAGGCGAGAGCGTCGCCATATTAGGTGCAACTGGTTCGGGAAAATCCTCCCTTGTAAATTTTATCCCAAGATTTTATGACTGCACAGCAGGGGAAGTCCTCGTTGACGGCGTAAACGTCAAGGATTGCAAGCTTGATGAGCTTAGAAAGAAAGTTGGCATAGTCCTGCAAAAGAGCGAGCTTTTCTCAGGCACAGTTGAGGACAACATAAAGTGGGGCGACAAAAACGCTGCCCATGAGGAGGTCATCTCCGCCGCACAGGCAGCTCAGGCTGACGAGTTCATTCAGAAGATACCTGCAGGCTATGAGGGTATTATAGCCGAAAAGGGTGCTTCACTGTCAGGCGGTCAGAAGCAAAGGCTTTCTATCTCAAGAGCGGTACTTAAAAAACCTGAGATCCTCATTCTTGATGATTCCACCTCCGCCCTCGACCTTGGCACAGAAGCAAAGCTCCGTGCGGAGATAGACCGCAAAATGAACGGCACTACCCTTATCATAATCGCACAGCGTATCCAGAGCGTAAAATCATGCGACAGGATAGCCGTCCTCGACCACGGCAAGCTTTGTGCCTGCGATACTCATGAAAATCTGCTAAAGACCTGCGAGGTATATCAGGATATCTACGCCTCACAGGTGAAAACGTCAGGAGGTGAAGTGTAATGCCTCCAATGCCTCCAATGGGACCCGGCGGAAGAAAACCGGGCGGACCTCACGGTGCAAGGCTCACAATGGAAAAGCCTAAGGACGCAAGGAACACCCTTAAAAAGCTTATCGGCTATATAGGCAGAAACAGATATCTGTTTTTCGCTCTTATCGGTGTAATGCTCATCATAACTCTGCTCAATCTTGCCGCACCGTCAATACAGCAGATAGCCATAGACTGCATCACTCTCACCAAAAAGAAAACAAGCGTTGACTTCGGTGCGCTTGGCAGAACGCTCATAGGTCTTGGGGCAGTTTATCTCCTGTCCTCTGTTTTCACCTATATGCAGGGAATATTCTCCGCAAAGCTTTCACAGTACACAGTAAAGACCATGCGTAAAGACTTGTTCTCAAGCCTTGTAAGACTTCCTATAAAATATCTCGATACCCACAGCCATGGCGATATAATGAGCCGTATGACAAACGACGTCGAAAATATCTCCACAACTATCTCACAATCTATAGGCTCGCTCATCTCAGGCGTGCTGACCATAGTGGGAACAGTTGTCATAATGCTTCTGTATTCACCGCTTCTTACCCTTATCTCACTGTCTACAGTATTTCTTACCATATTCGTTTCAGGCGTACTCACAAAGTATATGAAGAAATACTTCATCAAACAGCAGGTGCTTCTTGGCGAGATAAACGGTGAAGTGGAAGAAATGGTCGTTGGCTATAGAACGGTCGTTTCCTACGGCAAGGAGCAGGACGCTGTTGACAAGTTTGAGAAAATGAGCAACAATCTGAAAAAATGCGGCATAAAAGCTCAGATATTCGGTGGTGTAATGGGTCCTTGCATGAACTTAATATCCAATTTCGGCTTTATCCTTATCGCTGCATTTGGCGGCTGGTTCGCAATAAAAGGCTTTATAACAGTGGGAACTATTCAGGCTTTTATACTCTATTCAAAACAGTTCTCACGTCCTATCAATGAGATTGCAAACCAGTTTGCGAATATCCAGACCGCAATAGCAGGCGCAGAGCGTATATTTGAGGTCATGGACGCTGATAAGGAAACTGACGAGGGCAAGGCTGACTTTGAGGTGGAAAACGTCAAAGGCGATATCGACTTCAAGCATATCGACTTCTCGTATGTTCCTGAAAAGCAGGTGCTAAAAGACCTCGATCTTGAAGTAAAAGCAGGTCAGAAAATAGCCATAGTCGGTGCAACAGGCTCAGGAAAGACCACCATAGTAAATCTTCTCACAAGATTTTATCCCGTTGACAGCGGTGAGATAACCATAGACGGTCAGAGCATTTACGATATCCCAAAAGACAAGCTCAGACGTTCCATAGCCATAGTTTTGCAGGATACAGTGCTTTTTAAGGACACCATAGAGGAGAATATCCGCTACGGCAGAGAAAATGCTACCCTTGATGAAATAAAGGCGGCGGCAAAGTTTGCGAACGCAGACGAGTTCATCGAAAGACTTTCCGAGGGTTACGACACAGTGCTTGCCGAGGGCGGCTCAAACCTTTCACAAGGTCAGCGTCAGCTTCTCTCCATAGCAAGAGCAGTGCTTGCCGACCCAAAGATACTTATTCTTGACGAAGCCACTTCCTCGGTTGATACCAGAACTGAGATGCACATTCAGTCCGCAATGGTGGCTCTTATGAAAAACAGAACCTCCCTTATCATCGCTCACCGACTTTCCACTATCCGTGACGCCGATAAGATAGTGGTCATCGACGGTGGACGTGTTGCAGAGCAGGGTAGCCATGAGGAGCTTATCGCCGCCAAGGGCTGTTACTTCAGACTTTATCAGACGCAGTTCTCAGGCGTTAAGACCTGATACAATGGTGTTTGGAAAACGTATATAGCCAATATCGTACATTCAAACAAATCAAGGCACAGGAAAACCTCTCCTGTGCCTTTTTTATGCGCAAAAAAAGACGGCTCTCATAGGAAAGCCGTCCTTAATGTTATCTGAAATATTACTTTGTAACAAGTGCCAGAGTATCTCTTGCAATGAGAAGCTCTTCGTTTGTTGGGATAACGTAAACCTTTGTCTTAGACTCGTCAGTGGATATCTCCTTGAGGATTCCACGGCAGAGATTCTTCTCAGCGTCAATGTGGATACCGAGGATATCGAGATTTGAGCAAGCAGCAGCTCTTACCTCAGGTGCGTTCTCACCGATACCGCCTGTGAAGATAACAGCGTCAAGACCATTCATTGCAGCAGCGTATGAACCTATGAACTTCTTGATCTGATAAGCAAATATCTCGCTTACGATAAGCGCTCTCTCATTGCCCTCGCTTGCAGCAGCCTGAATATCTCTGTTGTCAGAGCCTATACCAGAAAGACCAAGGAAGCCTGACTTCTTGTTCATGTATTCTGTCATCTGGTCAGGTGTGAAGCCCATTTTCTTCTCAACATAGTCAACAGCAGAAGGGTCAACAGAGCCGCAGCGTGTGCCCATTACAAGACCGTCAAGAGGAGTAAAGCCCATTGATGTGTCAACAGACTTGCCGCCGTTGATAGCTGTGATAGATGAGCCGTTTCCAAGGTGGCATGAAACTATCTTAAGCTCCTCGATAGGCTTGCCCATTACTCTTGCAAGCTCGCCTGAAACAAATCTGTGTGATGTTCCGTGGAAGCCGTATTTTCTTACATGAAGATCAGTGTAGCACTCGTATGGCAGACCATAGAGATAAGCCTTTCTTGGCATTGTTGAGTGGAAAGCAGTGTCGAATACAACTACCTGTGGTGTGCCTGCCGGGATAACTGCCTTGCAGGCTCTAAGTGCAAGAGCGTGTGGGTGGTTATGTACAGGTGCAAGCTCAGCCAGTGAATCGATCTGGTCGATAACTTCGTCTGTTACAAGGCAGGTCTCCTTGAATATCTCAGCACCCTGAACTATTCTGTGACCAACGGCTGATATCTCAGACATAGAGTCGATGACCTTTGTTTCGCCTGATGTGAGTACCTCAACGAGCTTTTCAAAAGCCTCTGTGTGAGTAGGGAAATTGCAATCCTCCTCGATGTGTCTGCCGTCGCCTGTCTTTGCGCTCACATGGCCGTCGATACCGATACGGTCGCAGTTGCCCTTTGCGATAACAGACTCGTCCTTCATATCCAGAAGCTGATATTTAAGTGATGATGAACCTGCGTTTACAACTAAGATTTTCATTGGAAAAAATCTCCTCCCGATTATAATATGTCAGATAACGGGCTTGACTTTAAGCCCATAATATCATATACTTATAGTATATCAATATTAATGATAAATTTCAAGAGCTTTTTTCATAAATATACATATTGCACAATTTTTTTACTAGGGCTTAACATATTAGTATCATAATTCGCAGTAAGCTTTTGAAAGACGGAATAAAATATGCATAGGGTAGAAAGAGGAGTAAAAAATGAAAATTGCGGGAATAGTTGCGGAATATAATCCGTTCCATAACGGACACAAATATCAGATACAAGCCACAAGACAGGCTGGCGCAGAGGGTATCGTCGCAGTAATGAGCGGCGATTGCGTGCAGCGTGGCTCAGCGGCTGTTTTTTCAAAATATGACAGAGCACAGGCTGCTATAAGAAACGGCGCAGACCTTGTTATAGAATTGCCATGCCCGTTCTCATGCTCAAACAGCGAGGTCTTTGCAAGAAGTGCAGTAAGGCTTCTTGCAGGTCTTGGGGAGAATGTGGTAACGACCTTGTCTTTCGGCTGTGAAAGCGGTGATAAAAACGCTCTTGAACAGGCAGCGGAGATATCCGCAATGCTTGAAAATTCACAGCAGGTAAGAGAACTTTTATCTCAGGGAAAGACCTACCCTCAGGCTATGTATGAAGCCTCCATAGGTCTTTATGGCAGAACCGCTGAAGAGATATTCTCCACCCCAAATAACGTCCTTGCAGTTGAGTATATAAAGGCGGCAAAGCGTATAGCCCCATGGCTAGTGCCTTATGCCGTAAAGCGTGAGGCTGTCGCACATGATTCTCAGGCAGAGTCTGGTAATTTCGCTTCGGCTTCTCATATAAGAGAGCTTATAAAAGAGGGAGGCGAGTGGCAGAGATTTGCTCCGTATGATTTTGAGGGCTGTAAGCCGTCCTTTACCCGGCAGGCAGGCAGAGAAATGCTTTTCAAGCTTTGTACTGCTTCAAGAGAAGATTTTCTTGCCCTCCCTGACTGCGACGAACACCTTGCCAACAGATTTATGTCTGTCGTAAGCTCCTGCCCCGAAACTATGGATATCTTTGAACAGCGTATAAAGTCAAAGAATATCACCATGGCAAGAGTAAGAAGAATGGTCCTGCACCTTGTTCTCGGCATCAGAAAGGACGATATCAGACAAGTGCCATACGGCAGGATACTTGCCTTTAACCGCACAGGCACACGCATACTTGCGCAGGCAGAGAACAGAACGCTGGAGTATGATACCTCGCTGAAAAAGCTTGAGGATATCTCCGATTATGCAAAGCGTGTTGCTTTCCTTGAAAAGAACGCAGTAAGGCTTAGAGAAACAGCGGCATATGGCAGATGTATTTCAAACGAGTATACAAGAAAGATAACCATAACCTGAGATAAACAGGAGGGCGGAAAATGAGAAGAATGAAAGGTGCGGCAGGGCTTTTGACAGCTTTGCTCTTGGCTTTTCAGCTTTCGGCGCAGACTTTTGCACTTGCCAGCGAGGATAACGGCATAAAAGTCGTTCCCGTAAACTTTACCCATAACGGCTATAGCTATGAGATAGAGGGCGTGACCAAAAGCACAGACGGTGACTATCAGATAAAGCCCCCTGCAAGACTAGCCGCCCAAAAGCTCCCATCCACCTATGAACCAAGAAGCTCAGGAGAGATCACAACAGTAAAAGATCAGGCTTCAACAGGTGCTTGCTGGGCATTCTCAGCCCTTGCCTGCGCAGAGCAGGATCTTATAAAAAAGGGTCTTGAAAACCCCTCCGCAGAATTTTCAGTGCCTGCCTTGGTGCTGTCCTCAAATTCAGGCACAGCCACAGGTAAAGACGATTTTTCGTCAGGTGGGAACTGGCTCTTCGCAGCTTCCGCCCTTGCAAATGGTCAGGGACTATGCTATGAGGATTACGAGCCGTTTTTAGAATCCGGCACAGAGAATATGATAGTTTCCGAAAATAAGAAAAGCGTCAGTGAATACAGGCTGAATTATGTCATGGAGCTTTCAAGCACCACGCAGGTGAAGCGTAAAATAATGGAGCTTGGAGCAGTTTCCGCAAGCTATTTTGCAGGAAATGGCTATATGAATCATAACAATACTGCCTACTATGATCCCGACGCCTCAAAAAACACTATCATAAATCATTCCGTCACAGTGGTGGGCTGGGACGATAATTACAGTAAGGATAATTTCAGATATAAGCCTGCCAATAACGGCGCATGGCTTGTGAAAGGCTCGTGGGGCGCAGATCAGGACAATGACGGCTTCTATTGGGTGTCTTATGACGAAGCAGAGTTCGGACAGTTTTGCTGCTATGACTTTGAAGAAAGCTGTGATAATACATATCACTACAGCAAAATGACAGGCTATGTTGTGAACGCAAGCAATGACGGTTCTGTTTACGGTGCAAATGTTTTCACCGCTAAAGCCGATGAAAAGCTTGATAAAGCAGGCTTTATGTATGTGGGCAAAACGGGCAGTGCGGATTACACCCTAAGCGTCTATACCGACGTTTCCGACAGCGACCCTATAGGCGTCCTTGAAACGCAGATAAGCGGCTCAGTGTCCGCAAACGGCTTTTATACAGTTGACTTTCCCGAGGATATCCTCCTTGAAGAGGGCGAGAAATATTCCATTTCAGTGAAATTCAGCGGCGACAGCGGCAGGGGATATCTCCTTGCAGAAAGCGACCGAACATCAAAGGCACAGTCTGGGCAAAGCTATGTTTCTCTTAACGGCAAATATTGGTCTGACGTCGGAGCGGACAAGACCGACTCCATAGGAAGTCTTTTTATCTATGCTTATACTGACGATATTGCAAAGCCCGATAAAAGTTCACTTGAAACCACCCTTGCGAAGTACGGCACCCTTGCAGGCTGTGAAAGGGAAGCAAACAATGCCCGAAAGGTGCTTGCAGACGAGAACGCTTCTAAAAATGATATCTCAAACGCACAAAAGCTCCTTATCTCCGCCGCAGAAGAACAGGACGAAGCTCTTGTTATAACCACCGAAGCCCAGTGGGAAAGCTTTGCAAAGCGTGTAAGCAGCGGCGAAAGCTTCGAGGGCAAGCTAGTCACCCTTGAAGCTGACCTTGACTTTGACGGAAAAACTATCTCACCCGTAGGCGATTCTGAAAACCCATTCATGGGCTATTTTGACGGCAACGGACACCTTATAAAAAACGCAGTTATCTCCTCAGGGGAGTATTCAGGACTTTTCGCATACATAAAAAATGGTGCAGAGATAAATAACATTTCCCTGAAAAACTGTATAGTGAAAGGCGATTACGCAGGTGGAATAGTGGGCTTTTATCAAGGAACAGCCATAAAAGCCTGCACATTTGACGGCACAGTGTCAGGAGAAGTCTATTCAGGCGGCGTCATAGGAAGACAATCCTGCGGTATCATAACAGAGTGTTCTTCAAACCTAAGGGAAAACAGCTCCGCACATACGAACGCCTTTATAGGAGGCAGGGATATTGCCGTTTCCGTTGTGAACGCATACGGCTGTTACAGCAATGACAGCGACAGCCTGGTTTCAAGCCTTTCTGCAAAAAATGCACTTTCTCAAGGGGCATATGCAATGAACACCTACGGGGAAAAGTTCAAAGACAGCGCAAAGTGGACAATGGACGGAACTTTTGTGCGCCAGACCTCATATAACGAGCAGGCTTCCCATAAGATAACATTCTCCGCTGTGGCACAGACCATAGAAGTCTGCACCGACTATGCAGGCAAAGCCGTGTTCCCGAATGTGAACGTTCAGCAGGGCTTCACCCTCGGCTGGTATCGTAAAGGCGAACCTGTGAACAGCAATACAGTTTTCACAGAAAACACCACAGTTTCCGCAAAAGTCACCCCAAGTGACAAAGCGAAGATAGATTATATCCTTAACGGTGGCGAAAACAGCCCCCTCAACCATGATGAGCTTGGCGAGGGCGAAACCGCACAGCTTTCCACCCCCACAAAAGAGGGCGCACAGTTCACAGGCTGGTATACCGACTCACAGCTTGAGAGCGAGCCTATAACGTCCGTGAGCTTTTCAGACGGCTCAAAGACGCTTTATGCAGGCTGGAAAGCCAATACCTGCAAGGTCGATTTCACCGATATAAACGGCACAGTTTTATCATCTCAAACCGTAGAATACGGCAAAAGTGCCGATCCGCCCAAAGCACCGACCATAAAAGGCAAACGCTTTACAGGCTGGGATAAAGACTTTTCAAAAGTCACAGCCCATGTGACAGTGCAGGCGGTCTATACCGACAGAAAGCTTATAAAAGACTGCGAGATATCAGGCTTTAAAACACATATGACATTCACAGGCTATGAGCTTGCTCAAAGCAGTATAACGCTTTCCTATGGCGATACCACTTTGACAAATAATAAAGACTATACCATTGACTATGCCGATAATATAGCCGCAGGCAAGGGCAAAATGATAATAACAGGCATTGGCGGATACAGCGGCACTATAGCTAAATCATTCGACATTCTTCCAAAGTCCGCCCAATTGACAAGCGTCTATTATGTTGATACGCTCTCCTACACAGGCAAGCCTATAAGACCTGACGTTATGGTAACGGACGGAGGAAAATTTCTTCTTCCTGAACATGATTATACTGTTTCCTATAGCTCAAATACAAAAATAGGCGTTGGAAAAATAACCATAAGCTTCATGGGCAACTATCAGGGTACGATAACAAAAACTTTTACCATATCTCCTGCAAAACAGGAGATACAATCTCTGCAAACAAGATATAAAGGCTTTTTTATCGACTTTGCTCAGAAAGGTTCAGCCACAGGATATGAATTGCAGTACAGTACACGCTCTGACTTCGCAGGCGCAAAAACTTTGATCATATCATCAAACAAAACGGATAAAAAGACAGTTTCAAACCTGACGGCAGGGAAGAAATATTATGTAAGAGTGCGTTCGTATACAATAGTCAGCGGCAAGCGTTATAACGGCGCATGGTCTGATACAAAGGGCGTGATCACCGCAAAATATGATATTGCCAAAGCTAAGGTAGCAGGCATAAAAAACAAGCATTTCACAGGCAAGAACATCACCCAAAGCATAACAGTCACATATTCGGGCAAGACCCTTAAAAACGGCACAGACTATACAGTGAAATATTCCGCCAATAAGAATATAGGCACAGCTAAGGTAACAATAACAGGAAAAGGCTCGTATGGCGGAGTGATAACAAAATCTTTTATAATAAACCCTGCCAGGCAGACCATACAAAAGCTCATTCCGGTAAAAAAAGGCTTTTATATAGACTATGCACAGAAAGGCTCTGCTACAGGCTATGTGATATCCTATGCTGAAAATATATCTTTTAGCGGTGCAAAGACAGTTAAAGTGACCTCAAATAAGATCGACAAAAAGACCGTAACAGATCTTAAAAGCCAAAAGACATATTTTGTCCGTGTGAGAAGCTATACAGCCACAGGTGGCAAGACCTATTTCGGACAGTGGTCTGATATAGCCAAAGTTTATACCAAATAATTATCCATGTTATCGGGAGGGATAGCAATGACCACAAAAACAAAGCTTGTAAAAAGAATATTCTCATCGCTCTTGACAGCCGCACTTGCAGTTCCAATGACGGCTCTCACTGCCCATGCAACAGGGGAGGCTTTCTTCTATCCGCCTAAAAACCCCGTCATGACCGATCAGCAGTTTGAAGTGTCCGTGACATTTTCTGCAGATTCAGAGATAGGAAGCGTCCAGGCAAATATCGCCTATGACGATTCCGTTATAGAATTTGTGTCAAGCGACAACGCCTCAGGCGGCGGAGGAGTTCTTACAGTAAACGGATTTCCTGATACCCCCTCCTCAGAAGTGGATTTCAGTTTTACGTTCAAAGGTCTGTCAGCAGGAAATGCAAATATAAGCCTGCAAAGCTGTCAGATATATTCCCCTGATTCAGAGCTTATCGGCTCGCCAACCGCCTATTGTGTCATAACAGTTGGAAGCGATAAGGTGGAAACCAAGACCGAAACAGAAACCACGACCACCACCGAAAAGACCACCACCACTACCACTACCACTAAGACCGCACCTTCAAACGGCATACCCGATAAAGGCGTTCTTACAGCCTTGACAGTGGATAACGGCGAGCTTTCTCCTGCCTTTGCCTATAATGTCTATAACTATACAGTGAACGTTGACAATTCCGTTACCAATGTTGAGATAGAGGGAACAACAGCAAGCCCCTCTGATTATATATGGTATACAGGCACAAGCGAGTGTCAGGTGGGCGAAAATGTACGAACCATAACCGTCACAGACGTTGACGGCAACGCCACAACCTATACTGTCACCATAATCAGAGCCTCAGGCGGAGATGAACAGCAGACCCGGACCGCCCAAAAGAAAAACAGCTCCGATACTTCATCTGCCGTGTCCAAAAACGCAAATGTTATGGACCAGTATAAAAAGATGCTCAATACCGCCCTTGCTATCGTCCTTATTGTCCTTGTTATCGCACTTGTCGTAATAATTATCTGGATAAGAGGAAAGATCAAAGGCGGCAAAAAGGATAAATAAGTTCTGTGTAAAGAGATGATAAACAGCCAAAAGCGGCGTATCAACGTGCTTTTGGCTGCTTGTGACAGCATTTTTCACTCTGCTTACACGAATACACATTTTTTTTACAAAAATCACACAAAAACAAGTATAATTTCGACACCTGCCAGAGTATAATGTGAATATGCTGATGGTGATTCAGTTTAGAGAGTGGCTCCAATAGGGGCTGCTTTTTTTATGCTCCAAAAACTTTTTTCATGAATTCTTCTGTGGAGATGACCCCGCTGCGATTGAATCTGTAAAGACCAAAAAGGCAGCGTTCATCTTCTTTTTTTATTATATTGATTTTTTCCTCTACTCCAAGACTAGCCTCAAACCCCATGTTCTTTACGAGCCGACTTGCACTTTCGCAGGTTATGCCGAAAGGATAGGTGTAAACGTTTGGCTGAAAACCACAGTGTTCATCGCAAAGCGTTTGAAGCTTCGTGGTGTCCTTAAGAAATACCTTTCGGTAATCCTCGTAGCTTTCTCCCTCCAGCTGACCGACTCCACGCCTGCCTTCAAGATTGTGCATATCGTAAGAGTGATTGCATATCTCCACATGACCGCTGTCACGAAGCACCGAAACGTCCTGCCAGTCAAGATAAGAGTAAGCAGGATCAGGTTCAGCCTCCTCGCAGGCAGCGTCGGTGTAAGCTCCCACAATAGATACAGTGGCTTTCATATCGTATTTTTCAAGAAGCGGCAGAAGATATTCTCTGTAGTTGTAAGTGCCGTCATCAAATGTCAGTATAATAGGCTTCTCAGGCAGCTCGCCCCCACGCTTCACATATCTTATAACGTCATTTACAAAAACAGTAGTGTAGCCGTTCTGCTTTAGATAAAGCAGATCCTTTTCAAGCTCGATAGGCGTTATGACATACTCACCGCTGCGATCTTCGTTTTTTACGATGCTGTGATACATTATGATCGGAAGCTTTATCCCATCTGTTTTTTCTTCTTTTGCAAAGGTCGGCATAACAGCCACCGCCGCCAGCATAGAAAGTATAGCTATAACACAAAGCATCACCCTTTTTCTTATCCTTAGACTTATGTACATATTTTATTTACCCCCTTTTTACCTATTTTTATTCACCTCCATATCATTAATTGCATCATAAATTCACAAAAAATATGCTTGTGGTACTTGAAATAATTGTGCAATTATGATATAATAAACACGTAATATCGCAGTGTTGTGTGCTGCGTTAAAAACAAGTTCATAAGGGGGAACTTTATATGAAAACGTTGCGTTCAAAGCTGCTTTTGGCAATGCTTTCAATCGCACTTATCATCACGGTGCTGCTCAGCTTGGTTTCCGTGTATTTTATAAACGTTTCTGCAAAGGATACGCTCAAAAGCACCGCTGAACCACTGGCTGTTCAGGCGGCTAAGAATTTTGACTCGACGATCAGCTCTTATACGAATAATATAGTTTCGACCGTAAAGTCTGATTCTTTTTTAGAGGCAAAAACTGACGCTGACAGACTAAAGGCGGTAAAAAGTGGCTTTGCAGACAACACAGGCTTCTATCTGAATTTTACAGTTTATGACGGCAATGGCATTGTGCTTGCAACAGATAATGAAATGGTATCGTCATCAGTTGAAAAGGAGCACATCATAAGCGCTTGCGAAAGAAGCTCGGCTTATATAACCGATATATATACCTTTGGCGGTAAGAATTATTTTTCTATACTTGCTTCAACAAAGTCTGGCAACACAGAACAAAAAGTCGCTTGTATTACCATTCAGAGCGATATGCTTATCAATGCTCTTAATGAATATACCTTCGGAAAATCCGGCTATGTTTATCTTGTTGGTAAAGACGGAGAGATCCTTCTTCATAAGGATACAGATCAGATAGGTAAAAATGCCCTTGAGATCGGTAAGAAAGATGAAGAATATACGGAAGTGACAAATGCCGTTGAGAAAATACTTGCAAATAATAGCGGTACAACAGAGTATAAATTTAAGGATAACAATTATATCGTGGGCTATTATGGTTCGTCATATTTTGACGGTACTGTCGTCATGGTTACAAATGTTGCCGACTTCACCACTGCAAGCTCCAGCGCACTTACTAATATCATTGTAATGGGCGTTGTGCTTATGTGCCTGACGGTGCTGTTCTCTCTGCTTTTTGCAAAGAGGATAACAAAGCCTATCATTTCTACCACAAACAGACTTCGTTCTCTCGCACAGGGCAACCTTACCGACCCTGTTGACGTGTGGTATTCAAAGGACGAGCTTGGCGTCCTTTCAAACTCTCTGGAAGAAACTATCGTCTGCCTCAGACAGTATATCAACCTTATCACAGTGGCTCTTACCCAAATATCCGAGGGTAATCTTTGCCACAGAATGGAAGGCACTTTCAAGGGCGACTTCTATAAGATAAAGAGTACGTTTAACGAGATACTCGATTCACTGTCTGATACCTTTGCTTCTATCAATATGTCAGCCGAGCAGGTGAACTCAGGGGCGGTTCAGGTGTCAAATATCGCACAGTCTGTATCACAGGGTTCTACACAGCAGGCTTCCGCGATCGAGGAGCTTTCCGCTACCCTCAGTGATGTTTCAAAGCAGATAACTCAGAACTCTGAGGACTCTAAGAACGCTTATAATATCGTACTTAAGAATACCGAAGCCGTTGACAACTGTAACAGCGATATGGGCAACATGGTAAATGCCATGAATGCTATCCATACAGCTTCCGATGAGATCTCAAAGATAATCAAGGTAATTGACGAGATCGCATTCCAAACAAATATCCTTGCCCTTAACGCCGCCGTAGAGGCCGCAAGAGAGGGTTCAAAGGGCTTTGGCGTGGTAGCAGACGAGGTAAGACGTCTGGCATCAAGATCAGCCGAAGCCGCAAAGCAGACCGCTTCACTTATCGAAAACCAGTCTGCCGCCGTTTCAAAGGGCTCTAAGATAGCCGAAGAAACCGCTGATTCACTGAACAATATCGTAAGTAATTCAAATACTATGAGGGATCTCGTAAAGAACATTTCAGACGCTTCTGAGGCACAGGCAGAAGCTATCGTTCAGGTAAATACGGGAGTAGACCAGATATCAGCCGTTGTATCAGCCAATACATCGACTGCAGTCGGTTCAGCTTCCGCAAGCGAAGAGCTTTCAAGCCAGTCGCTTATACTAAAGAATATGATAGCACGTTTCAAACTTAGCGAGAACAGTGAAAAGGATAAGAAAGAACATCAGACTTCAAGGTTCACATATATTGACGATGAGCCGGAAAGCGAGGCCACCCCTGAGGAAACTCAGCAGGATATCACTCCTTCCGACGAAGCCGATATAGAAGATTTCAGCACAAGCGATAAGTATTGATATCGTTGATAATGATAGAATTTCATTGAAAGGACTTGGTAAAATGAAGAAAAGAATAGGCATACTCACAAGCGGAGGAGATTGTCCGGGACTTAACGCAACTATCAGAGGCGTTGCAAAGGCTTGCTATGAAAAGTTCGGCGAAGACGTCCAGATAATCGGCATAGAGGACGGCTATTATGGGCTTATCAATAATATGTGCAAGGAAATGAAGCAGTCTGATTTTTCTGGTATCCTTACCACAGGCGGAACTATTTTCGGCACAAAGAGAACGCCTTTCAAGAAAATGCAGGTCATCGAAGAAGATAACGTGGATAAAGTAAAGGCTATGAAAGAAACCTATAAAAAGCAGAAGCTCGATTGCCTGCTCACCTTGGGCGGCAACGGCACTCATAAGACCGCTAACCTCCTTTCAACCGAGGGACTTAACGTTATCGGCCTGCCAAAAACTATAGACAACGATATCTGGGGTACAAGCGTAACATTCGGTTTCCATACCGCAGTGGATACCGCCACAGACGTTATCGACAGACTTCATTCCACAGCCAATTCCCACGGAAGAATACTCGTTGCAGAAATAATGGGCAATAAAGCCGGCTGGCTCACCCTCTATTCAGGCATCGCAGGCGGTGCAGATATAATAGTGATCCCTGAGATACCTTACGATATAGAAAAGCTTGCCGAGGCTTGCGAAAAGAGAGAGTCAAAGGGATTCTCTATAATGGCAGTGGCTGAGGGTGCTTTTGATAAAGAAGAGGCAAAGCTTAAAAAGAAGGAAAGAGCAAGACTCCGTGCAGAGCAGGGTCTTACAACTGCTACTCCTAGAATTGCAAAGCAGATAGAAGAGCTTACAGGCAGAGAAACAAGAGTTTGCGTTCCTGGTCATATGCTCAGAGGCGGCAGTCCGTCAGCCTATGACAGAGTGCTTGCCACAAAGTTCGGCGTCCATGCCGCAGAGCTTATCGCAGCCGATAAATACGGCTATGCAGTGGCAATGATAAATGAAGTTGTGTCAGAAAATCCACTTTCAGAAGTCGCAGGCAAAACAAAATTTGTCCCTGCCGACCACCAGCTCGTCAAGACCGCAAAGGCTCTGGGCATTGCTTTCGGTAACTGATAAATGCAAAACAAAAGCGGTGCAGCCTAAACTGTACCGCTTTTTATGTTTGCTTCCGTAGCGGGGATCTGAGGTCGTCCACCTGATTCCCAACGTATCATATAAGAAAAGCTCCGCATTTTTCCTGCGGAGCTTTTCTTGTATCTATATTAGCCTATGAGCCAGTCATACATTTCCTGATATTTGTTAGCAGAAGCCTGCCATGAGAAATCCTGTGCCATTGCAGATTTGATAAGTCCGTTCCACTCATCACGTCTGTCATCAAATATGTATTTTGCGAACATAACAGTGTTGTACATCTCGTGTGCATTGTAGTTTGCAAAGCTGAAACCAGTGCCGGTCCTCTCAAACTGATTGAACGGCTGAACAGTATCTCTCAAACCGCCAGTTTCACGAACGATAGGCAGCGTGCCGTAACGCAGTGACATAAGCTGTGAAAGTCCGCATGGCTCGAAAAGTGACGGCATAAGGAATGCGTCAGCGGATGCGTAAATGCGGTGGCTCATTTCCTCACTGTAGTAAATGTTAGCAGAAACCCTGTCAGGATACTTGCCTGCAAACCAGCGGAACATATCCTCATACTTCTGCTCACCCGTGCCAAGCACAACGAACTGTATGCCCTGTTCGCACATTCTTTCCATCATGTATGCAATAAGGTCAAAGCCCTTCTGATCTGTCAAACGGCTAACAATGCCTATCATAAAGCGATTGTCGTCCTGCGCAAGACCAAGCTCAGCCTGAATTGCTCTCTTGTTGTGTATCTTCTTCTCAAGCACGTTGTCATAATTGTATCTTACAACAATGTTCTTGTCAGTGTCAGGGTTGTAATCAACGTAGTCGATACCATTTACGATACCACGAAGATCGTTAGCCCTTGCCCTCATAAGTCCGTCAAGACCCTCGCCGTAGAACTGAGTCTTTATCTCCTCTGCGTATGTGTTGCTGACAGTTGTGATAGCGTCAGCATAAACAAGACCGCCCTTGAGCATATTTCCGTCAACGCCCGTTCTCAGCTTGTCGATAGTGAAGTAGTAGTCAGACAGACCTGATATCCTCTTGAACTGCTCAACTCCGTCATTTCCCTGGAATTTCAGATTGTGTATAGTCATAACAGTCTTTATGCCACGGAAGAAATCTCCCCCTGCAAAGCTGTCATGAAGATATACTGGTATAAGACCCGTCTGCCAGTCGTGACAATGTATAACGTCAGGACGGAAATCAAGAAGAGGCAGAGCAGAAAGCACAGCTCTGTCAAAGTACATGAACTTTTCTATATCCCAGTGATGCTCAGTGTAAGGCTTGTCACCGGTGAAATAATGTTCGTTGTCGATAAAATAGAACGTAACGCCATCATAAACGCATTCAAGCACGCCTACATATTGGCTCTGACCTGCAAAGTCCATGTAGAAATGCGTTTTGTACTGCATCATGTCTTTCCACTGCTGTTTCATGCAGGAATATTTAGGAAGAATTACTCTGACATCATAATACCTCTTGTCAAAGCACTTAGGCAGAGAGCCAACAACGTCAGCAAGACCGCCTGTCTTGATAAACGGAACACACTCCGAAGAAGCGAACAAAACTTTTTTCATATTCAAGTTATCCTTTCCAACTTAATTTCTTGAATTTTCAGGGCAATAATTATCGCTATTGCCAATGTGTACATAACAATTATAACACTTTTTGTTGAAAACGTCAAGAGCAAAACCTTTTTTTGTGCCATAGAAGTACAGTCATAAAAGTGCAGTTATGAAAAATTAATAATTAAAAGTAGACATAAGCCTCTTTGTGTGGTATAATAAAGTGTCAAAGTATAATTATCAGATATAGGAGAGTTAAAATGATAACAGTATCAAACGTAAGCCTTTCATTCGGTGGTCAGCTTCTTTTCAAGGACGTTGACCTTAAATTTACAAACGGCAACTGCTATGGCATAATCGGTGCAAACGGTGCAGGAAAGTCAACATTTCTGAAGATCCTCTGCGGTGAGATAGAGCCTACCACAGGCGAGGTAGTCATCTCAAAAGAGGACAGACTTTCAGTGCTTCGTCAGGATCACTTTGCATTTGACGAGTATACAGTTCTTGAAACTGTAATAATGGGCAATAAGCGACTTTATGAGATAATGAAAGAAAAGGACGAGCTTTACGCTAAGGAGGACTTCACCGAGGAGGACGGCGACAGAGCAGGACAGCTTGAAAGCGAGTTCGCAGAATTAAACGGCTGGGAAGCTGAGTCTGACGCTTCAAAGCTCATTCAGGGTCTTGGTCTTTCCGAGGATATCCTCTATTCACAGATGTCCACCCTCTCAGGTAACGAGAAAGTCAAGGTGCTTCTTGCACAGGCACTTTTCGGCAATCCTGATATCATCATGCTGGACGAGCCTACAAACCACCTTGATATCGACGCTATAAGCTGGCTAGAGGACTTCCTTGCCGACTATTTCGGAACTGTCCTCGTCGTATCCCATGACAGACACTTTCTTAATAATGTTTGTACCCATATCGTGGATATCGACTATACAAAGATAAAAATGTATGTTGGTAACTACGAGTTCTGGTATGAGTCCTCACAGCTCATGCAGAGAATGATAAAGAACCAGAACAAGAAAGCCGAGGAGAAGATCAAGGAACTTCAGGAGTTCATCAACCGCTTCTCAGCAAACAAATCAAAGTCCAAGCAGGCTACCGCAAGAAGAAAGCTCCTTGATAAGCTCACAGTCGAAGAAATGCCTGCCTCATCAAGAAAATATCCTTTCATAGGCTTTAATATGGATAGAGAGCTTGGAAAAGACGTACTCAAAGTCAACGGCATATCCAAAACAGTTGACGGAGTAAAGCTCCTCAATAATGTTTCCTTTACCCTCAGCCGTACCGATAAGGTCGCTTTCATCGGTGAGTCCGAGCAGGCTATCACAATGCTTTTCAAGATACTTGCAGAGGAAGAAGAGCCTGACGAGGGCAGCATTAAGTGGGGCGTTTCCACATCACGTTCATATTTCCCAATAGATAACTCAGCCTACTTCAACGATAATGACGAAAGCATCGTTGACTGGATAAGAAAATATTCTACTTCCGAGGTAACAGACACCTACCTCAGAGGTTTCCTTGGCAAAATGCTCTTCTCAGGGGACGAGATATATAAGCCTGTAAAAGTTCTCTCAGGCGGTGAAAAGGTAAGATGTATGTTCAGCCGTATGATGCTCTTCGGCTCAAACGTTATAATGCTTGACAGACCTACCAACCACCTCGACCTCGAATCTATCACAGCCGTGAATAACGGACTTAGAGATTTCAAAGGCGTTGTGATTTTCGCATCTCATGACCACGAAATAGTCCAGACAGTTGCAAACAGAATAATCGAGATAACCCCAGACGGCTGTATCGACAGACAGGGAACATATGAGGAGTTCCTTGATTGGCGACGTGAGCGTGGCATGAAGTCATTTATAGAGTAATTTTATTATGGAGAAGTATCCAGAATGGCAAAAATGAAAAACGTGACCGTAAGAGGTTACAATATTGATGACGTTCCTGCAATGGCAGAGATATGGAACGAAGTTGTAAAAGAGGGCAATGCCTTCCCACAGAAAGAGACCCTCGACTATGATGGGGCAAAAAAATTCTTTGCTTCACAAACATTCTGCGGTGTTGCAGAGTATGAGGGCGAAACTGTAGGAATGTATATCCTCCACCCTAATAACGTTGGCAGATGCGGACATATCGCAAACGCAAGCTATGCCGTAAAAAGCACCTGCCGTGGAAAAGGAGCAGGAAAGGTCATAGTCGAACATTGCCTTTTCATAGCAAAGCAGAAAGGCTTTAAGGTGCTCCAGTTCAATGCCGTTGTTGCATCAAACGTCAAGGCGGTAAAGCTTTACGAAAACCTCGGCTTTGTTAAGCTCGGCACTGTACCACAGGGCTTTGAAAACAAAGAGGGCGTCTTTGAGGATATCATTCTTTTCTACCACACACTGTAAGTGAGGAGTGAGGAGTGAGGAGTGAGGAATTAAGGTATCGCCTTACGGCGATGATCTTTATAAATATAGGAAGGTGAAATAAGTATGTTAAAGGTAGCAAATATTTTTTCAAACGATATGGTGCTCCAGCGTGACAAGAACATAACAGTCTGGGGACTTGGGGACGAGGAAAGAACTGTCACAGTTACTCTTAACGGCGTGTCAGTCCAGACGCAGGTCTGCGACGGCAGGTGGACAGCCGTTCTCCCTCCAATGAGTGCAGGCGGGGAGTATGAAATGACAGTTTCAGACGGCTGTACAGAGAAAAAATTCTGCCGTATCATGATAGGCGAAGTGTGGTTCTGCGGCGGTCAGTCAAATATGGAGCTTGAACTTCAAAACGCAAAGGGCGGAAAAGAAGTCCTCGAAAACCTCACTCCTGATTGCAACGTAAGATTTTATTACACTCAAAAGCGTGGCACTCTTGATGAAATGTTCTATGAGGACGAAAACAATACCGCATGGTCGCAGGCTTCAAAGGATAATTCAAGGGCATGGAGTGCAGTCGGCTTTTTCTTTGGAAGAAAGCTTGCCAAAGACCTTGGCATAACAGTAGGACTTATCGGCTGTAACTGGGGCGGCACATCAGCCTCCGCATGGGTAGACAGACCGACCCTTGAAAACGACGCTGAAATAAGAAGCTACATAGACGAGTATGAAAAACGCATTGAGGGCAAAACTGTCGAAGAGCAGATAAAAGAATACAGAGATTATCAGAAATTTGAGCGTGTGTGGGATAAAAAATACGGCGAGCTTCTGCAAAAAGACCCAACAATGAGCTGGGAGAAAGCCAACGAGATCCTTGGCGATAAGAATTGGCCGGGTCCAATAAACTGCGTAAACCCATTCCGCCCAACAGGACTTTTTGAAACCATGGTGTCAAGGGTTTGTCCTTATACAATAAAAGGCTTCCTCTATTACCAGGGCGAGTCAGACGACCATAAGCCTGACAGCTATTACACCCTCCTCACATCTCTTATCAGGCTTTGGAGAGAGAAGTGGGGCGACGATGAGCTTCCGTTCATAATCGTCCAGCTCCCAATGTTCAAATATGCCGCCGACCCTGATTATAAGCATTGGTGTAAAATAAGAGAAGCTCAGATGAGAGCATATAAGACAGTGAAAAATACAGGAATAGCTGTTATCTCAGATTGCGGTGAGTTCAACGAGATCCACCCAAAGAATAAAGTACCCGTTGGCGAAAGACTTTGCCTGCAGGCAGAAAAGCTTTTCTACGGCATGGACGTAAAAGCATTCGGACCTATCTATAAGTCGCTGGAGTATAAAAACGGTGGTATAGAGCTTAGCTTTGACCATGCCGAAAACGGCTTTGTAGTAAAGGGCGAAGCACAGGGCTTTGAGATAGCAGGCAAGGACGAAGAGTTCGTAAAAGCCGATATCACCATAAACGGCAGCAAAATTTTCATCAAGTCAGACGCCGTTGAAAAACCTCTCTATGCAAGATATAACTGGTTCAACTATTGCGAGGTAACTATCTTTAACGAAACAGGCATACCACTCGCACCATTCAGAACAGAAAAATAATAC
>ERZ791864.61-NODE-61-length-147439-cov-7.564675_pt1 | contig 147439 bp, 153 predicted proteins | sample MGYA00510282_ERZ791864 | MGnify/ENA primary metagenome ERZ791864 (study PRJEB30046, sample SAMN00792087) | human gut metagenome | study: EMG produced TPA metagenomics assembly of the A metagenome-wide association study of gut microbiota in type 2... | reverse complement strand
GAAATTGAAGATTAATTAAACTTATCCCCTGTCATTCAAATGACAGGGGATATAGAATAAAAGGTGATAATATATGGATTGCAAAATCAAAAAAGCTCGACTTGCGGCAGGTCTGACGCAGGCGGAATTGTCAAGACGGTTTGAAATCCCTTTAGGCACTCTCGCCCATTGGGAAAAGGGTGACAGAACTCCGCCTGTTTGGGCGGAAAAGTTACTAATTGACGCAATAAACCGCATAAATGAAAACAAATAAAAAAAATAGGTGGCACGTAGCCACCTATTTTTATATGTCCTATTTATTGTACAGTCCGCAACGGTATTCCCTACAAATTGCCCTTAGGTCTTTGTAGGACAAACCCAGTCTACCCTGTTCATCCCCTTGGATCGCACCACAGTCCATAGCCGCCTGTACTGCCGGTCTTGCCCAAGGCGGCATATTATTATCGTTGTAGTCGTAAATCATAGTCGTTTGGACTACGTTTACCAACTGTTGATTTACATTACGCAAATCATTTATTTCCGCCGCCTGTTTCTCTATTAGATTTTTTAATTCATTGTACTGCTCCATTGTCAGTCCCTCCTCATTTCTTAAAATCGATTTTACTTTTTCCTTAAACGCAATCCAGCCTTCACTGTTATTAGTTGCCCACTGTGCCGGACACTGTTTGTCCCATACGTCATAATGACGTAAAACAAACGTATCAACTGTATCTGCCGTAATGCCTATGTATTTACACAATTCAGCGCACAAATATGCGGTATTGTTGATTGTTTTTTCTGACACAATAGAATTACCGCTACAACACATTTCAATGGATATGCTGTTTTTATTTCGGCAGTCGGCGTGTTTATACACCGATGTACCGCCGACCGCCCATGCGGCATTATTCAATGCAACTGATTGATAACACTCGGCTTCGTCCATAAAATAATTAGCAGACGATTTTCTTGCTCCATTGTGAAAAAATGTTGCATTATTTTTGGCTGTGTCCTTTTTATTTCCTGTATAATGAATTACAATGAATTTCACCACACGACTGCTATATGTATAGTAGTTTGCCGATGATGACTGTATTGACGTATCAATGTCAATACCATTGAACTGTTTGATTGGGAAACCATCAGTTATTGTCCTCATACTTACCACCTCTAACAACGAAATTTTCCCACTTCTTATAAACATCAAAGTATGTTTCGTTCTTATCTCCGTTATGGGTTATTTCGTAATACATACCATCTGAAACAGTTGTGGATGCTAATGCTTTAAAATTCTGCAAAGTTTTGCAACTCCAAACAATATATACATCATCTTCAGTAATTGTTTTATGATCTGTCTTATCTACATGACTGTTAAAATAGTCAACGATTGTTTCTTTTATCAGTTTTATAAATTTTTTATCTGTCATATTTCATTACACCTCTTTCAATTCAATATCTTCCATTACTGCTCGCGCCTCTAAAATTGCCAAATAGTCAGCCATTGCGTTTAGTTGTATGTTGTATGTACTGCGTGGACACGTTGGGGAAAATTTTAGTTTTCCCCTGTCCCATTCCTCCAACATTTTCTTTAATCCTTTGAACCTATTGGCTAATTGATAATATTCCGCCTTGAAACGTTCCTTATAATCTGCACTATTCATCAGTGCAACGGTATCTTGTAACGTCATATTTTATTCCCCCTTTTCGTTATTCACTTCCGGCAATCCCGTCGCAACTGATGTCAGCAACGACAGTACGCCTGCTAATGCCGCCGCTGATGCAACCATTACCCAGTTGACGTCACCCAGTACGGCGGCCGTACCGATTGTCGCAATCGCTGTCTGTGCAATCGTCTTGATTGCTCTTATTCCTGCACATTTAAACCATTCTTTCATTTTTACATACCTCCTAAAATACTAAAAACCCAACATTTTAATAAAATAACCTATCAAACCGCCGACTAATGCCGTAATAATGGCGGTAACTACTGTTTCGTATCGCTTTGTAGGACGTTTTTCTATTTCGTCTACCCGTGATGTAATATCGTTTACGTCCTCTCTCATTGCTTTAGTTTCAGTAGCAATTATATGAACACTTTCTGTCAGTTTTTCGATACCGTCAATTCTGTGGTGTGCCGACTTGGTGGACTGCTCTACGGCAGTCAGACGCTCCCATACTTCTTTTTCATTTTCTGCCTCCATATCAGCCCTCCATAATTTCTTTTTTCTCGTTCACTGTGATATATCCCGCTTTGACGAATATATCTAAATGTTTTTCTTTGTAAATACCCATTTGATAGTATTTACGTATCAATGTTTTATTCACCGTCAACACCTGCCTTTAACTCTGCAATCTGTAGTAACAGCATTGCATTGATTGCGTCCTGTGTTAATTCACCGTCCACAATCGACTGAACGTGCTTTTTTAATTCCGACATACTGTCAAATGTTTTCGCCTGTATCTGCTCCAACTGTTCCGCTGTAGGTTGTTCAAACGTAACGTCTGTATGTTGAATTTTTGCAATTTCTGTGTCCATATCGAAATCGTTATCAGCTTCGGCGAATTTGTTATCCGGTAAATTTACACTTCCGCTCAACAAATCTTCGTTTTTATCAGAAATATTACGTTTTTGACGTATAATATTACGTTTTATACGTAATATGTCGCTATCTTTTTGTATTCCGTACACCGTGCCGTCAATTTCGACACCGCGTTCATAGAAATACGCTGTTCCGTTTTTACTATAAAATTTGTACATAATATCACCACCCTGTCACATTTCCGTCAACAACGCACGTATCGCCGAACGTTCCGATTGATGTTGCGTTTGTCACGTTATTTTTGACTACTGTTTTACCGTCGCTGTATATAATTGAAAAATCAGCATTTGCCGTTACAGACGCCGTTGTCCTAAATATATTATCTGCTATCAGCGTCTGACTGCTGGCTGATATTAGATTACACTGTCCCGACGTAGGGCCTGCGGAAATGTGCATATAATTTCCGCATATAACGGCATAATTTCCGCATTCGATAAAATCGATATATTCGGAATTAATTTTTATAACAGGCATTCTGTTTCCGCTGATTAATGTAATCCCCTTGGTGTATATAAACGGTGTTTTTGTGTTCTGTGTAATTGCTGCAAATTCATTGTCCGAAATTTCGCCATTTATATCGATACTGCAATCAGTAAACGTTTTAAATATATTGCCTACTATTTTTTTGCCTATATCAATACTGCAATTTGTAAAACCGGACATATAATTGTTTACAAATATAACGGTTGACGCCTGTAGCATATATCCTAACGATTGTTCTTTTTGCGTGAAATTCAAAAATTTGTTACCCATAACAAACGAATTGCCTGCGATTTTTATTTCATTTGTCAAATTATTTGCCGGTGCGCCTGCGAACGTATCTATGACGTTGTTCAAAAACAGAACGTTGCTCATTTCAAACGTTGATACACCAAATTGATGTGTACTAAATATATCATAGAATGTACAGGATATTATCTGTGAACTACTTTGCGCTAATAATACTGTCGGATTAACCGTGTCCGCCGTTACAGTGTCCGTGTCCTCTGTAAATTTTACATTTTGCATTTTAGCGCCATCCGGCAAATGGAAAATATACTGTTTTTCAGCAGGATTTGTGTTTTTGAACATAATTGTATCGCACATCGAACCGTCTAACGACATACCGCCCTTCAACGGAATTGCCACACCGTTATTAGTTCCCGTCATTCCGTAACCCGACTTCATATTTGCATTTGTAATAACGCACAATTCACCTACAGGATATATAATACTTTTATACGGCGCACTATCTATCGCCGCCTGTAACTTTAATTCGTCGTGGTCGCCGTCGCACACGACAAATATTTGATGTTTTGCAATGTCTGTAACTGTTTTATCAATTTCGGTGATTTTTGTTGTATTGGCAGTAATTTTTGATGTATTCGTGTTAATATCATCACGCAATACCTCCGCACATTCATCATCATAACAAACGGCGGATTGTATTAATGTTTCCTGTTCACACACATTGCCCGTCGGGTCACCGTTTGTATAAAAGTTATCCGATACAATTCGGAATGAAATTGATTTAATTTCTTTGGTTACAGGGATTTCAATTTTAAATTTCGTTGTTTTATACGTTTCTGATGTGCCGTTTATCGTGATTGTTTTATCACCTGTATCGGTTGCTGTGTAATATGACTGTCCGAATATTTCTGTTGTTGTATCAGTGTATGTAATCAATACGTCTGTTTCACCTATATTCAAACCGCCACTGTCGCAACCGTCCCCAGCTATATGACGTGACGCCACTTTGAATGTCAATTCTAATGTGGTTTCCGTTTTCGGTTTACGGCGGAAATTATCAACAACAAAATTGTGATACAAATACACTCCGTTTTCAAACAAATCCGAATATGACAAATACTGTACACCGCTGTCGTCAGTGACTAACGTGTTGTCACTGTTGACGTATTTAGATAAATCATAAAACAGGTTATCCGTTGTCAGTTCTGTATTTATATCTGATATTTTTGCTTTCAACTCATTGTCTGCCGCCTGTCGGTCCGAAATTTCAGTACTGATTTTTTCATTCAGTGAATGCTCTGCGCCCTCTCTGTCTGAAATTTCAGTTGTCAGTTTTGTTGCAATTTCATTGACCGCCGCCAAAAATGAATTTTTATTATCGGTTTTTAGGTTATTTAGGTTACTGATACCGTAAAAAATGTGCGACAAATGATACATTTTTGTAATTTCCGCTCTTTGATATTGAATGTTTATTTCAGCGATAGCGTCAGCGTCAGTCGGCGCACAATCTATATCTACAACATCAATATCCAATTTACCTGTATTAGGCGAATATGCTATAGCGACATACTTATCGCCGTGGTCCTCTTCCGATTTGCCACAATCAAACGTACCTATTACATCTACCGCAGGCATTGGGCTACCGTTCAATAGGATTTTTGAATGTACCGTTTCGGCAGGTATTTTAACTGTACCTGTATCGTAGGATGTGATGTTTATTACAAAATCAGATGTAGTCAATGTGTGCGTGATTGTATGTTTTGTCGTTTCATCAGTGCCGTACAACTCTGTTTTGTCAGCCTTTTTGCTGTCTGCCGTCTGCCTTTCGGTGATTTCACTGTCAATATTACGTTGCAGTTCATTATCCGCCGCCTGTCGTATTGTCACTTCATTGTTTATACGACTGCTTAGCGAACTATATTCACTTTCCCTCGCTTTGGTTTCGGCTGTGATTTTGTCTGCCAAACCTACATCAGCGTTGGTGCGTTGCGTTATTTCTGTGTCCAATTTGTCGGACAGTGTGTTGTGGTCGGTCTGAATTGCCGTGAAATTATCACGGACAATTTTCCACCATTTCGATAAAAACGTCTTTCCGTCAAAATTAAAATTTAATTTCATTTTATCATTCCTTTCTAATCGTAATTGATTGGGATTTCATTAAAAAAACACGCCGTAAGCGTGCTATGGTGGTATTCGTCTGTACATTGTGTCACCTCATTTTTGGTACGAAAAAAGCACGCCGCAAGACGTGCTTAATTTCTACAATTACTTATTTTTCTTTAATTCTTCAATTATTTCACTTAGCATATAAAATAGCATTCCCGTGAAAATCCCTATCAGCCAACAAATTATCATTGCTACAACATTAAACTTACCTGCAGGCCATGCGTCAGCATTTCCTATAAAATCTCTTGTACATTCCGAACCCATTATAACCCCTACAACTAACCAAAATACAAATATCGCTATTGAAAATCCTTTGAATATTTTTACTTTTAACATAAAAGCCCTCCCTTTCTTGTTTGTATATTATCATATTGATACTGCATTGTCAAACAAATATTGACAAAATGCACAAATTATTATATATTAAAACAAAAAGGAGGCTACAAGCTATGAAAAAATTTATATTAGGTTTTATAACAGGCGGTATAATCTGTGCGACCGCTACAGGTTTCGCCGTAGAATATGCCGTAACGGCTAACCCGTTCCCTGTTGCCGTAAACGGTACAGAAACGGCGATAGAGGGTTACAACATCAACGACAATACATATTTCAAATTGCGTGACGTTGCCGACGCTGTCGGCGGTTTCAATGTTGGTTTCAGTGACAACACTATTACGATTGATACAGATACCGCCGCACAACCAACACCGACACCGACTGTAAAGCCGTCCACAACTGACTTGTCACCTTTGCCGGAACTTGCCACCAAACAACGTGACGGCATACAGTATGTTAGTAAATACGATATAAACGATATGTTAGAAAGTATAGGTTTAAGCGATTACGAATTTTTCGGACACGACTTTTGTAAAAAAGACGATTTGCTGAATCCGATATTAACTGACATTCCACTTTACGAACACGACATTGAGCTAATTCCGCTTGATTACTATGTTTCTACCATAATACCAACTATAAATAGCTTGCGTTAATTCAACTACCCTCAAAATGAGGGTAGTTTTTCTTTACGACATTGTGTCAATTTGCTTTTTTAAGTTGTTCACTTTTTCTGTTAATTGTTGTATTTCTTTTGATATATCCTCAATATTCTTTTTTGTTGCAACAGGGCTTTCATTAACGCAAAACTCGCCGCCCTCAACATTTATACCCTTATAATCTTCATTATTAGCTACATACGGCACTAAACGGGCATAAGGTGTTGAATAGTTACCGTCTTTGTCAGGTTGATAACTGTCGCCGTAAAATTCAATACCTTTGGTGTTATTACCGGATATTCCGACACGCAACATACCCTGTATCAGACAGTCTTTCATTGTCTGAATACTTCCGGCAATAATAACTTCTCCGCTTGCGTCCATATATATAGCCGGTTTCTTGTCATTTCCGTATATTGCAAATGCGTATGTATCGCCATAATCACCTAATTTTATTTTTAATTTTTTGCCATCATCATTGTAGATATTTAGTGTAAACTTACCGCCGACATTTCCTAACTGCAAACGTTTATTACCGTCTTTGTTGTATATCGTCAGCAAATCGCCGACAATCTTCAACAGCTCGTTGTCGCTCTGCACCTCGTTTCGGTCTGTGTTCACCGTTCCTTGCACTTTGCGAATGTTTACGCTGTTATTCGCTGTCTGCCACTTTGAATGTTTCTTTGTTGCCTGTTCTGTCTGCCATATTCCGATAAAAAAATCACGTCTGATATGCCCGATTGATATATTGCTCTCTTTCGGCTCCAACGGATATGCCTGATACTCAATTACCCTCTGCACATATTCCGTACCGTCTATGTCAAATACGTGTACCGTATCGCCTATTTCCAACTTTTCCGCTTCGCCGTATTCAGCTAATTTGGATAGGTCAATCAATTTACCGCTGATTGTCAACTGCGGTACGTCAATTCTATCCTCGTTGTCCTCGTCAAATTCCCACTTTGCATTGCGGTACAGTTTGTCCGCTGACGTATAGTCGCTGTAATCTTTGTACCCCTCTTGTACTCCGTATTTTTCAATGTTTGGACTGTCTATATATGCTTTGCCGCCGTTTACACTGCTGACCGTTAAATCATCACTGCCGAACGCCCATAAACGCGTTATCATATCGCTTACGTTGCGTTCTATTGATATGCTTTGCATATTCTTTTCTAATCGCAGTCTGACGCCGTTATCCGTGCCGATACGTTCTACAATGGCAATGTTACATACAATGTTGTTATTACTGTCTATAGTTGTTTCGTGAAATATCTCGCCACGCCCCAAATTTTCTATTATCGTTTTAATAACGTCCCACAAATTTGTTTTGTCGGTAGAAAAAAAATCAATCAGCAGTTCATCATCTGCAACCCACTTCATTCCCTTTTCGCTTAGCTCCGCATTTGTCATAATGTGAAAAATGCAATTCTCACCTACAGACTTTTTGAATTTTGATATAATATCAATCGCTTGTTTTAGAACATATCTTGAACTTTTACCGATATTATCACCGATTGTCGGTATAAATGCTTTCTGTGCCTCATATACGAAATGCGGTGTACCGTAAACGTGCAATGTGTCTGTACCGTTTGTATTTCGTGTTGTTCGGCTGATTTCGTATATATGACCGTTTACACTAACCAACATATTTTGACTGATTAGACGCGCCTTTTCGTCGTATGGATAGTCAAATTCAATACTTCCCGTATCGTTCAATATCCTTGTTTCCTTGATATTATATGCGTTGTTCAGCACCTCGCCTGTTTCAAAACTGTCTGTATATCTGTCGTGCAATCGCATAAATGTTATCTGTCCCATTTGTATATATCCTCCGTTTCTGTATTCCAAACGTACTGCGGATAGAATGAAAATTCAACCGTTGCCGTCGTGGATAAATTTATTGTATTTGCCCCTGTTTCCAGTTCAAAAAAATTACCTTTGATTTTTTTCATAATACTGTTGCCGTTTACGTCTGTTACCGACTGTTTGTCGCAGTCAATAACGCAGTTTTCCGACACCGTAATACTGATACCGTTACAGGTTATCGTTGTAGGTTTTGTGACGTTTGTAACACGCAAAACAGGTCTGACAGGGCGGTCGCCTGTGTTATGTATTGTACTGTCGCCTGCCGTTGTAATCGTGTAATATTCATTCGGTCCGATTGGTATTTCATCATCTAATTTGATGTTTTGGCTATCCAATATCGGACCGTCAAAAATATCAAATACCAACGCCGCCCACGTCTGCACCTTGAACGACACCGAAATGACCGCTTTGTGGCCGTAGTTTTCGGGTTTGTAGTCAATCGTTTCAATAACTGTTGCGTTCCATTTGACATTGGGTGTGTCGTCAAATATCAACTCACCGCGTCCCATTAACCACGTTGTGATTTTTGTGATTTTGCTGTTCAGTTCAGACATATCCGCCGCCGATATTTGCAAATTCATTTTAAATACACGGTTTTTATAAAATTCACGGTTGTACGCATTTGCCGTTGAAAAATCATATTCACCGTCTATATACGGGCTGTCATATGTCTGTATTTTCATTTCCGGTTTAATCGGACGTGACTGCGTTTGTACAGTCACTCCGAAATCGTTTGAATGTTTGTTTTTAAAATAAAATCCGTTTCGCATTTTCTACCTCCGCACATTATACATAGCTACCCAAAACAGCGCTGTCAGTCGTATTGATTGTGATTTTACTGTTGTTGTTATAGTTCTGCTGTTCAATCTTAACGCCCTTAATAGCCTCTATAATCTCGCCCAAAGTCTTGGTTATCTTATCATTACCGCCGCTGACTTCCTGTGTTATATCCGCCACAATTCCCGTCACGTCTATACTGTCAATGTTGGTTGCAATGGACTTGATGAAATCAGCCTTGCTGTTTTCCAACGCGTCATACTCCGCCTCCAGTTTTTCAATAGTGGCATTGTTTTTGACTTGCAGTTGATACAGCTCCTCATCACGTTGCAGTTGTTTCATCTGCTCTTGCAGTTCTTTATACTTTTGCTGTCCTCTGTCTGTTACTGCATTTGCGTAAATATCCAACTGCGCCTGTGTTTCGGACATATCAGCCTTGCGGTCCTCTACCGTCCAACTGTCCTGTAGGGCCTGTTCCTGTGCAGAAAATTCATCACGCAATTTGTTGATGTAGTCCTGTTGTTGCTGTAACATATCGTCAAACGATTCGCCCGCTTGGTCGAACATATCGTGATTTAGTTCGGTCATATTTTTGTTGTATTCTTTGCGGCTGATTAACCCCAAATCATAGTATTCCTGTGTATACTGCTGAATACGTTTTAAACCGGCGATATATTCTTCATCAGTCATACCGTAATACTTGCGTTGTTCTTCCAACCAGTTCTTTGACTGCTCCACACGCTCCGAATACATATCCGAACCTAATTCACTTTGGTACTTGTCGTATTCTTCTTGCGTGATTTCGCCCTTTGTCAGCTTTTCCTTATGACGGTCCATAACACGGTTATAGGCATCAAGCGGATTATCGCCGTTATCTTGCCAGTCGTTGAAATATGTATGCTCGCTGATGTAGTCCTTAGATATGTTGTATTCTTGTTCAATCTGTTCTTTGCGTTTATCTAAATATTCTTCATTCAGCTTGTTTTTTGCCTCTACATATTCTTTGTGGCTGATTATACCCTGTGCGTACATTTGTTCGGTGTACGTCTGTATTCTGCCGATACCTGCTATATAATCGGCGGCACTCATACCGTTGTATTTTTCTTGGTGTTCCAACCAATCACGACTGTATTCGGTCATATTGTCGTATAACGTTGAACCTATACTTGACATTTCTGTCGTATAGTCCTCCCACGTCATACGCCCTGCCTCGACTTCCGCCATATTGCGGTCACGAATACGGGTAAATGCGTCGATAGGATTGTCACCGTTGTCGTCCCAGTCATTCAGTGCCGCACGTTCTTCAATGTACGACTTTGACAGGTTGTTTAACTCCTGCGTGCGTTTCTGTGTCAGACTGAATATTTGTTCCTCTATATCGGAAATATCCTTGTCGTTCGACTTGAATTTCTCTTGAAATTCTAACCACTTTTCAAGTTCTTGTGCAGTCGTTACTGCGTGCGTTTTGGTGTAATGCGCCCAATCGTCCTTGGCTGATGTAAACGCGTCCGAATTGTCTTTTCCTGTTGCGTAATGCGGTATACCCATACCCGACATTATCGCCTTGGTTTGTGACGCTGTGTACACCTTTGCACCCCTTGACAACGGCAACAACACGTCCTTGCCCTGTGGTATAAATGCACGTCCTTTGTCAACGATTAATTCTCGCGGGTCAGATATACCCGTTTCATCATTAACCATTGCCAAACCGCCCTCAAAATTTTGCGTACCTTTGGCTTTTTTGGCTTTTTTTACGAACATTCCCGAACTGCCAAACTTGGCCGCCGGAACATTTTTATTACTTAGTCCCTCTATAGACGAACCCTCAACAGAAACAGTATAATGGACTGTCGCAAATTTGTCTTCGGGTTGATAGCCGTCAGGTTCTGCACTGTCTTTTGTAAATGTAACATTTCCCTCTTTTGGTGGTGCTGTATAGTTGTCGGGTTCTGTACTGTCATTAGTCCATATGACTTTACCTGTCGCAGTGATTTCGCCTAATTTATCACCGTTTAGGTCGTTAATATCAAAACCGCCTGTATCGACGTTGAATTTTATAGTGACTTGGTTGTTGTTGACTAATTCTTGTAGTTCTGAATCAGCCGTATTTAATACAGATATATCCCCCTCGGCGCTGACTTGTAAATTTACATCACCTACGCCATTTACAACATCAACCGCCCGCTGTACATCTTCAATTATGGATATATCACCGCTTGCGTTAATAGCAATATTCTTATTTTCGGGAATTAGTCCCATACTGTGTGCCAAATCATTTGCTTGCTTTGTAACTACGTCCAGCGCTCCCGCTTCCGACGCTTCTTGGATTGACCTAAAACCGTTTTGCAGTAATGCGGCTTTTGTGGCTATCTCATTTGATGACGCACCGAATTTTTGCATATCCGCAGTATAATTTGATATGAAATTATTCAGCGTGTCCCCTCCGGCTTGCCATACATCATCAAGACTACTTTGTCCCGTTTGAACGAGAGCCGCCGTTGTCGCCCAATCACTCATTGACAAATCAGCATTTTTAACCGCAGTAGTGATATGCTCTAACCCTTGCTCGGTGTCACCAAACTCCATTTCCAACAAACCCGCATTTGCCAACTCACGCATTGTCTTTTCATATTCAGCCATAGTAGCTTCATTTTCAGAAATCAACGTGTTGTTGTTTGTTAGATTTTTTTCAAGTTCTTTCGACCAATCCTCTATTGCAGTACTGTTTAACAATGCTTCTATCGGAGAATTTTTAAAATTCGGATTGCCTGTTGCTTCGGACAGTTCATTGAATTTGTTATTAAATTCTTCTTGCGAAACACTGCCTTTGTCATATGCGTCTTTTAGCATTAATAGTTCACTTCTGTAATCCGCTGTTGCTTGTTGCTGTTTTTTTATTCCCTCAACATTTTCATTATACAGTTCTCTGCTTGATTTAGCGTCTTCGTAATCATCTTTTTTGTTGTTGCCGTAATCGGTTAAATCCGGAATATTCTGCTTCGCCTCAAGATAATTGACACGTTTCATTTTTTCGATTGCCTCGTCAAGTTCAGCGTCATTTACACTGATGTCCATATCGTACTTCTCGGCCAACAAATTCTTGATTTCCTCAATTCGTTGTTTGGACTGTTGTAGTGTTGTTTCATCAGTGTCCGGATTATTAACTACTTGTTGTAGGTTTCGTAACTCCCATTGTAGACTGTTTAAATCACGTGCGGCATCTGCATAGCTTTTTGTTTTATTAGATAATTCATCACCGCCACGTGACCAATCCTTGCTGTATTCCTCATATTTGCGTGCCGCCTTATACAATACAACCGTAGCTGTTGCCATTGCACCTAAACTCAGCACCGCCGGTCCTGCCACCGCGCCGATACTCGCCAACGTTGGTGCAAACTTTGCCAATGCTCCGCCTGCTGAAAATGCCTTTTTGATGTTGCCTACTGCCTCAACGGTGTTACCCGCCCATTTGATTAGTCCTGCCGAACCTTTTGTTATCGCCCCCATTGCAACGACAGTCGCTCCGGCGGTAATTATGTTTTTCTTTTGCGCGTCGTCCATTGACGCAATTTTTTGTGTGTACTGCGACACGCCGTTTGATACATCAACAATAGTCGGCAACATTAAATCACCGAATGAACGTGCAATTTCAACAACGTTATTCTTTGCAACTGACAATTTACTCGCTGTTGTTTCAGCCTTGGCGTCAAATTCTTCTTGTAGTGCCGTATTTTCTTGATATGCGGTGTTTGACCTTTCGACGCTCGCCGTAACTAAATCATAGCCATTGACTAATGCCATCATAGCCTGTATATCCTGCGTATTGTTTATGCCTAAATCATCTAACGCAACCGTTAGATTTTCGGCTGATTGCAAGCCTTTCAACAGTCCGTTAAACGCACCGGAGCTGTCAGTGTTCCACTGCTCTTTAAATTCTTTGGCACTTTTACCGCTGTACTTCGCAAATGCCTTTAAACCTTCACCGCCGTTTGCAACCGCTTTTTCGATAGATAGCCACGTTCTGCCTATCGCACTACCGCCCATTTGTGCCTCAATGCCTAATGAGGACAGTGCGGCAGAATAGCCCAACACGTCCGCCGCTGACATTCGTACAGATGAACCGTATTTACCCATACGCAGTGCCATTGACGCAATTTCCGATTCAGTTGTAGCACTATGGTTACCCAAATCAACGATTGTACTGCCGATATTACGGATTTCATTTTGTCCGACACCCATAACATTCTGAAAACGTGCCAATGTTGCGGCACCCTCTTCGCCGACAAGGTTTGTGGCTGTACCCATTTGCGCCATTACCTCGGTAAAATCAACGATATTATCGGTTGTAATACCTAACTGACCGCCTGCCGCCGCAAGTTCGTTTAATTCTGCCGTTGTCTGTGGAATGGCCGAATGTCCGTTGACACCTGTCGTGGACATCTGTATTATCTTTTGACGAATGTCCTCTAATTGTTCAGGCGTGCCGTCAACGGTTTTCTTAACATTCGCGAAATTGTCCTCAAATTGGACTGCCGCCACTGCTGATGCAGCACCTAAACCCAACGCCGCCGTTGCGGCATACTGTATCGGTTTTGTGATTGTATCAATACTTTCGCCGACTTCTTTTAAACCCTTTCCGGTCTGTTGCCACCTCTCGGCATTTGCGACTTTTTCGGCAGCTTTTACTCCCTTTTCGTATTCTTCATACTGTTTTGTAGCTTGGCTGACTGCTGTTTGTGCGTCCTCGTACGCCTTTTTACTGTTAGTTAAATTATTCTGTTGCTCTTGGATAGCCGAACTTACTTTTTTGTGTTGCTTTTCCAATGCGTTCAATTCAGTAGTAGTCCACTGTATAGCGCGTTGATTGTCCATATAGGCCGTACTACCCTTGTTGACAATTTTATTTGCGTTTTCTAATGTGTTTATCTCATTTTTTTTCGCAGAAATCATATTTTCAATGCTTGACTTCTGCATTTTCAACGCATTTACATTCTTGTCTACAGATTTAACGTTATCTTCATATGCTTTTTTAGTTTCTTGCAGTGTTTTACGGCTTTTTGCTATAGTGCTTTCAGTCGTCTTTAGCTGATTATTGTATTTTTCTAAACTTTTTGTTCCGGCTGTACCGCTACTCGCCTGTATATTCGCAAAATCCGCAAGTTGATTTTTGGCACTGCCTAATGTAGCCGCCAAATCCGACGCGTCACCCGTTATTCGCACTGTAATTTCGCCTATATCTGCCATTAAAACACCTCCTAATTAACCAAAAACAGCCCGCAAATACGGGCTGTCGGCTACTGTTCTGTTATTTTGCGTTGTATTTCCGCCGCTGTTATTGTTTTCTTCACTCAATGCGTCCAACATTTCAAATAACACTGTCGGATCTTGCCTGCCTACCACGTCGGGCATTAAATGATGTGCTTTAAACATAACAGCGTAAATATCTCTTAGTTTTTCTCTGTTTTCTTGTCCGCTGTCACTGTTTCCGGTTCTTGCGGACTTTCGACGTTTTTTCTTGTCATATTCTCAATATACCATATCCACGCTTGCTTACACATTTGCATTTTTTCGGCAGGATTTCTGTCTAACACATCTTGTGTTGCCTCTGTTCCCTCAAATAGGTGGTCTACTGCTCCACCACATAGTCTGCCGATACTGTCCGTTTCCCTTGTAACGTGAATTTCCTGTATTAAACACATAGCCTCGAAATCGAACGGCTTTGATACGTACTTTTTCTTTCCCTCTGTAAACGATAAAACTTTTTGCATAATATATTCCCTTTCTTAATACAAATTTAGGGACACTAAAACTAATTAGTGTCCCCTCTTTTAATGATTTTATGTCGTAATTATACTGTCTGTGATTGTTCCTTTTTTAACTGTTCTGCCGTTGGCTTATACTTCATATCCTCAAACCACTTTGTAGCAATTTCAGCCTTGCCCTCTGCTGTCAAATCTGTATCATCAATGTAATAATACATATCGTCATTGTTATCCGGTGTGACCGCTGTAAATGTCGCCTTGGCTGTTTGGTGGTCTACACTTCCGCTTGACGGTTTTGTTTTACCGCCAACGTTAGACGCAAAACTGTATTTACCCTTGTAGGTTCTGAAATATCTGTACGAACCGTTGTTGTGTTCTGTTCTCCACGCTACACCAAAATACGGTGCCTCTGTCTTGTTATTGACTGCGATACCGCCGACTTCGTCGACTTTCAAACCACGCCACATAGCGTCTACCTGTGGTGGAATATCTGCATTTTCGATGTCGTGTCCCGGTTTTTCAATATATGTGCTGACTTCGTATGCGTTATTATCAGCGTCGAACGTATCACTGTTACCGCTGTCGGTTGGTGTGATTTGAACAGTACCCGGCAACGTATAGCCTGTGCCGTAGGTTAGCTCTGTCACTGTATCTTGGTCAACCTTGAAAAATGTATATTTGTCAACACCTATTGTTGTCGACGGTTTTTTAACTACTGTATTTTCATTTGCCATTTTTTAAATCCTCCTAAAAATATACTTGTTTTGAAAATCTCATTGATTTGTGTCTTACGCCGTTTTCGGGTGGCATATCTCGCGACAATTCACGATACCACCCTGCCGCCTGCATAGCTGTATCAACCTGTATCGCTATTCGACTGCATTCACCGCCGCCGTTCGTCCATATGTCTATTGATACAGCTGTGTTTTGTGCCTGTTCCGCATTGTCATAGCAAAAACCTGTCGTTGTCGTATTTTCATAATAGCTGATAACGGGCAGTTCCTGTTTTTCGTCCGGGTGATAAAAACAAACGGTGACGTCCTCTAAATTCATAGATACTAAAATATTGCGGATAATTTTATTTACGTCTACCATTCAGCTTTACCCCCTTTAACATCACTTGCAATCCCATATTCCAATCAGCTACATATGTGACTTCGTAGGTTTTTGTATCTGTTATCAGATACGCACCAACCGTTATATCGGAATTACGGGGACAATAAAACACATACTGACAATCAATTTGCAGTCCGTAATCTTTTGACGCCATATCCCCGCTGTACGGTTGTAAATCGCCTGTGACGGTACTTTTTTCTATGATGTCGTATGTGTTTTCGTAATCGTCATAATTTCCTTTTACGGCGATTTTTGCCGTTGTGTTATCAAACACGCTAAATATGTTATTAAACACGCTATTTTTGTTATTAGACGTGCTAAATGTGTTCCGATAGTTTTCGTTTGCTGATGTCACTTGGCAAAAACCCCCTTTTACAGCGGTACGGTCTTAAACGTGATTCGTATTCTTTCAAAAATTCGTCGGTGTCGGTTGACGCGGACGACGTTTCAAATGATACGCTACGTTTATCCTCTGTAACAGACTTTATGACTTGCGGTGCGGCTGTTTGTCCGTACCCTTTTCGGCGGTACATTTCCGCCGCCATTTGAGGCACAAGACTTTGTAGTTTTGTCGGCACTTCGGCTGTGTGACAATATGAATTTATTAGATTTTCCATATCATCAATCAAAAAAGACAACAAGTCGTCTTGCTCGTTGTCTTTTATTCCTAACAGCATTTTTGCTGTACTCAAACTATCCATTGTATCAGTCCTCTTTCTTTCTGCGCGTCGGTTTCTTGGTTTCTTCCACCGTTTCCGCAGTTTCTTCCGGTTCGTCCGCTGTCGGTTCACCGTCTGCGACATAATACCCCGACGTCAGATACGCACGGATTTGAATTTGATTTGTCAGATTGACTGTATCAGTACCGTTTGTCAAACGCATATGTACCGCCCCTTTCTTTTTATTCTGCTTTTTTGTGAACGTAAATAGCGTTCTTTTTGTTGTCTAATACGAACGCGTCGTAGTAAACTCTACCCTCAACAAGCCAACCGTTAATACCCGGAGGATTGTCGTGGATTTTGTATTCTGACAACTTAACCGGTGATGTTGTTGCGATTTTGTGTGTGATGAAAAACAAAACGCCCTCCGGCAATCTTGTTGACGGTGCAACAACAATAGGAATACCGTCAACCATACCGACTTGACCTTTGATTGCAATGTTCTGTGCAATATCACCCTGCTTGATGAATGAATCATCTTGCTTGATTAATTTGAAAAATTCAGTTGATACAATCGCTACTTTTCCCTCCGGTACGTTCTTTTCGATTAGAAAACTTGTACCGTCCAAAAATGCACTGTACGCATTTTCTTTTGTGATTGCTCCTGTTGCTGTTTGTCCTGCACTTGCGCAGATTTTTGCAAATCTGTATGTATCAATTTCCGGTACGATAACCTCTCTGATTTGACGTTGTAGGGCTGAACCTGCACTGTTTATCATTTGTGTATCGTTGTAGTTTCCTCTGTCGATTGTGAACGTAAAACTTCTGTCTTGGTTCATTGTCAGTTCCTGTACGGTGTTCTCTAATTCCTTTGGTGTTCCGTAACGGTTTGAACCCTCTTTTGTGTAGTCGTTCATTGCCGCAGTAGGTACAGAATACACGTTTACTGTTTTAACACCGACAAAATCAAAATTTTGGTTTACAACGGCATTTGACATTGACTCTTTTGAAAATCTTTCGTCAATCGCCTTTGCGTATTTGCTTGCGTAATTAATAGCCATATTTTTTACTTCCTTTCTTTGTTTAGTTGATAAATCCCGCTAAAAACGGGTCATTTCCCTTGTTGTCCGGCTCGTTGAACTTCGGCGGATTGCCTTTCATTCTTTCTGTTACCGCCTTTTCTACCGCCGCATTGAAATCCTTTTCAAATGCGTCAATGTTCGCTTTGGTTTCTTCCGCAGTCTTACCGCACAAACGCTCGGCAAAATTCTTAGACAATCCACGTTCTAACAGTTGATTAGCAGTTTCGGCAACTAACTGCTTTTGTGCAAATTCAGATTTTTCCTTTTCAAACTTTTCACGTTCGATACGCATTTCTTCCTTTGCTCGCTCGTCCTTGTTCAGCTTTGCCAACCTTGCCGCCTCGTCCGCGTCTTCTTTCCATTTCTTTTGTGCCTCTTCAACAGCTTTCTTTGTGGCCGCGTCAATATCTTCTTGCGAAAATGTCTTTGCAGGCTCCGCAGACGGTTCGCCTTTAGGCTCTTTCTTTGGTTCACCGTTTGGCTCGCTGTTTGGCTCGCTCTTTGGTTCACCGTTTGGCTCGCTGTTTGGCTCACTGTTTGGCTCTTTAATTGGTTCTTCCATTGATTAAATCAATCCTTTCTTTTAAATTTTGGTATAAAAATAGAACCTTTTAATGTCTTGTTCAGGACAATGCTTAACCCTGCACGGGAGATATTCGGATCACTACTCCTTTCTGCTATGTGTATGTTGTGCCTATTCTCACACTATCACCGCCTTTCAATGAATTAATTATATTTTTAAATATTCTCCTCTTAAAATTTTCTTTGCTTTTTCCGCCTCGCGACGGATTTCAAAACTTGTCTTATCTACAAATAACCAACCGTGAAACGGCATAAATTTTTGTCTTTTTCCCTCCGGCTCAAAATACGCCCAATCAAAACCGTGTCCAATAATTTCGGGTGTGCCTATTGCCTCCCAAAAACCATCTGTAACAGGGAAAAATCCGCAGTTAATCATAATGCATTGCTTTTCTCTGCTTAATGTTCTTTGTGCCTCTCGTCTACCCTGTACACGGGCGCTTTCCAACTCTCGGTTTAACTCACGCTGTGTCATAATTATTTTACCGAATATCTTTCTCATAAAAATCTTCCTTTCTTTTTTCTCAATTAATTGTGAATTTGAGCATTAAAAAAGCACGTCTGAAAACGTGCTTTTACTCTGTCAGATATGCTATTGCCTTTTTATATTTTTCTACTCTTTTTAAATCCTTATCCGTAATGACTTTTAAACGTGTCAAATCAGAATTATGTTTTAAGTCTGCTATTTTTACGTTTCTTGCTAAATTATTAGTTTTTATTCTTGCGATATATTCAAAATAATCTTCATTATTTTTTTTGGTTAATAGCTTTATTGCCGTTAACTCATTCGTTCCTACACCATAGTTCTTTAAATCCTTTAATGTGATTTTTGTATCTTCTACAACGTCGTGTAATAATGCTACGATTTTTTCCTCTTTTGTTTTTACGCTAAATGCCACCATAATAGGATGATATATATATTCTTTGCCCGCTTTGTCCGTTTGCCCTTTATGTGCAATGGTCGCGATTTCCAATGCCTTTTCTACAGTAAACAATATTTTTTCGCCTCCTCCTCTGTTATTTCTGTATATAAATCATAGTATTCGCTTTCATCATTCATATACTCTATCATTATCCCTGTCCTTATCCACTTTCCGTTTATATATATATATTGTTCAGCGCCATTTGCTTTTACTATAATATCCTTGTGTTCTCTATCTTCAAGCCTATAATATTTCATAATCATTTCACCTTTTCAATATCTTTTGGAATATGCAGTTTTTCAGACATGTCAAACATTTGTTTACTCAAATTCAAATATTCTTCTGAATTCTTTTCTAAAACTCTTGCTTTTTCATATAATTCGTGCATTTCATTATTTTTTAGATTAAAACTTTCCTGCGTATGATATTGCACTTCAAATTTGAATCCGTCTTTATCTTTTACTATTGTATTAATTCCTTTATAGGGATTGTTTTTATCATTCCAAGTGTTCTTTATTTTTATGGTTTCATATCCCTTTTGTTTCATATCTTGTATATTATACAATGTCTTTTCAGTCAGTTTATTATTACTGCCAATATATGTGTATCTTAAAATGTCATTTATTTCATACTTATTGCCATTCTCGCTATATTTTGATTCTATTTTTCTTAAATATGATTCTTTTGATTTTATTCTATAGTTCAAACCTTGTATTTTAAAACCATTTTCAACAGCTTGTTTTTTTATAAATTCTGTTATCTGTGGTTCTTTTTGCAATGCCTTATTATAGTAAATCATTCCTTTTGCTTTTGATTTTAAAATACCCCACTGCTCACTGTCATTATACTTTAATTCCTGCCATTTGTCAAAACTTCTCGGCACTTCTTTTGTACCTAATACTTTGACATATTTTGCGTGTTGCAGTTTATCTGATGTCTTGTTACTGTCTTTGCGTTTCGACAGCTTTAAAGCCGCTTTCTGCTCGTCTGATAGGCTGTTATACCATTCTGAATAATTCATTGAACCATCTACAATGTCATTTTTTCCGGTCAGCGGATCCCTTGCTCTGCGGTTCTTTAAATCCACTGCAATGGTTGTTGTGCAACGACATAACGGGTGCAATACAGGATAGTTATAACCCTCTCTCGCCTCCGACAGTGGCAACACCATATTGTCCCACTGTTGACACCGTTCACACGTTCTATAGTCCAATGTTGCTAAATATCTGTATTGCTCTGCCCCTATGTCCTCATATGCCTTTAAATCAGCCATTGCGTGGATATGTGAACTCTCGGTATGTATTAACCTTGTGGCATTGTATTTCTCGACTTGGAACGCCGTAGACAGTTTCTCGGCTGTCTTGCTCCACGCCTCACCCGACATCAGTGACTTGACAACTAAATTCTGCGCCGTTGTTGCCAACCTGTCAGTATTATCCCACACACGCTCCGAAAACTGTTTGCCGTGCCATTTTGTACTTACCGCCGCATTTATCGCATTTTCATTCAATATAGCAAAATTAATACCAACATCAAACTGCTTTGCGGCATCATCTATAACCCCGTAATAGCTTTCTTTGTACACCGCTTGCAGTCGCTCTGACAGTTTCTCTATTTCCTTTACGGCTACTTTTTTTATTCGGGCATATATAACAGCTTTGACCGCCTCATAACGTTCTTTACGTGCGGCATAGGCTCTGACAGATAGTCCGTCACGTCTAATATATGCTAAAATATCTTGTCGCGCCTGTTCGTCGGGGGCGTATTCCAACGATTTTATCAGCGTTTTTAGATTTTCTTCCTGTTGTGCCTGCGTCAAGAAATATTCTGCGGTTTCGTTGTCAATGCCGAAACGCTTTTGAAAATTGATTTTGATTTTCTGCATTTCCGTATCTATATCCGACAGTGCCTCGTCGTATAGTTTTAGGATTTCTTCACCTGTGTAGTTCGTTCCTGTCTGTACGGCTATTTCTCTGCGCAGTGCGGCGTCGTTCCAGTATTCCTCACTTTTCATACGCTACCCCGCTATTTTTCCTTTGATGATTTCTACAATGTTTTGTTCGTTCGATTTCAGTGCCGGAACTAAATACGGTTGTGCCGCCATTTTGTATGTGCCAAATTCAACGTACATAGCGTATTCTTTGTTCGTTCCGACTGTGCCGGTTGTTCCCGACACTTCCGACGTTATGGATTTCTGTAATTCCCCCGTATCAACAGGACACAAACCTCTTGCGTCTGCCTCAACAACTTTACAACTTTCTGCGATACCCTCTGACAGTTTTTCGGTTAGATTATTGATTTTATCATCAATCATTGCCTGCACATTTTCCAATCCCTCAACGCTAAACTGCATTACCAACCGCCCCCCGACATCATATCGCTATTGTTGTTCAGTTGCTGTTGAAATTCGTTTGCTGTTTCCTGCCGTGCCGATTCCGCCTCTTCCTGTGGGTCAGTTACAAAATCCAACTGTGCTATCAGTGTTTCGGTGCTAACCATACCTTTTAGGTTTGTAATCATTTGTGACATTTCGTAATTGTTTACAGGCAAATTGTGTGTGAACACAAAATCAATCCTGTGTACAGGAACTATCGGCGTATTGTTTTTTAGGTTTAAAAAATGATTATACAGTTTAAAACGTTCTTTCAGTCCCTTTGTGATGTAACCCTCTTTGTCTTTTGTTTTCTGCTCGAACGCCAAAATCTTGTACTTAATCGCCACACCGCTTTGGTTGTTGCCGAACTTTTCATCTGACAAATCCGGTACCATTGATGTAGTGAATATATCTTCTTTTAGGTCGTCACGCAGTACCTTTGTGTCCGCCTCCGACAGTGATTTTGACAAATACTTTGCGTCGCCGTACTCGTCGTTATCGGTTTGTAAAATCTTTTCGCGTTTTAATGCTCGTGCTTGCTCGCTGTCTATTTCAATTCCCTTCAATAACAGCATAGCGTCAACGAACTGTTCTTTGTCGTTTACACGGTCCGACATCAATTTGTTATATCCGTCTATCAGCTGTATTTGTTGCTCAAAATCGCCCTGTTTTTCCTCGTTATTGACGTATTCTATCATAGGTACGCCACCAAAGAAATGTATTGCTTGATATGTCAATTCAAGTGTGTTCCAATTATCCTGTTTTGACTGATATGTACATATTTCGCTATCCGTGTATATATTGCAGACAATACCTGTTACAACGTGATTGACGTCGTATGTTTTATAATAATAAACACCGAACAACGGAAAATGCGTACAATCGTCGTTATATACGACAAATGCCTGTCGCGGGTCTATTTTGACACTGCGTGGCTGTGAATTTCCGTCCGAATATACTAACTCGTACCCTCTGCCGTATATGCTGACATTCTTCACAATTTCTTTGTCAATCGACTGTATATCCTGTTCCAAATAGACATTTATAATGTCGTCAATATTGTACCCGTCAGACGGTGTATAACTAACAGGATTACCGATTAAATATGCAGTGCTGATGTCTGTAATGTATTTTGCGTGGTTCACCATTATTTTATTATTCGCCAATCCGTCCGCCTCTCGTTCTCGGTGACAAATTGCGTGATTTCCCCTGTAATAGTTCATCAATTTTGAATATCTGCCGTTACGACGTTCGTGTTTTTCGATTAATTCGGCTATCAGTTTGACCGTTATACCGTCTTTGATTAATTCTTCGTCTAATCGCATTAATATAATTCCTTTCTACTGCGTATCTTCGCGGTTTTGTTCTTCATATCGTTTTCCAACGCATAACGCACGGCGTCTATGGTATGGTTGTTTTTGTCCGGAAATTCGTCTTTAAATCCGTCGTTTCCGTCCGGTTCCAATTCATAGTTTAAAAATTCCTCTGCCGTTTTCGGACAACGGATATTATCAATAATGATTTTGTCTAACGACTGCAAAAATTTGATACCGTAGTTTACGCTATCCGGTCCCTTCTTTGCGCCTGTTATGCGCAGTCCGTACCGTTTCATTTCCGCAATACTCTTTGGCTCTGCACTGTCGGCGATTATTTGATTTTGCGTGTTTTTCTTCGTCTTTATCCTTTCCGCCGCGGATTGATTTGACATACCTACTTTGTAAATTTCGTCAAATATGTACAGCGTTTTTCGTTTTTTATCATAGTGACATTTTACATACACAAACGGGTCCGCCGCATATCCGAAGTCGATACCCTCGCGGATTTGGTCGAACGTGTCAACGTGTTCATCAGACAATCTGACTATATCCACATTTGCGAATATTTCGCCACCTGTTCCGGTGACTTCTCCCAAATACTCGTGATTGTATGCGTCTATGTTGCGTTCCTTTAGGCTTTCCGCCTCTGCAATGAATTGTGTGCCTAACCATTCCGGCGGAACATCTAAATAGCAACTATGATGTGTGTAACTGTGTTTGTCAACTTCTAATATGTGTTTATTCACCCAATTACGCTGTGATTTTGGCGGATTGTATGAATAAAACACGACAAATTCAGAACCGCCACGCATTAACGACTGATTGATATTACGGATTTCTGCAATGCCGTTAAATTCCGCAGTTTCCTCATACCAAATATATTTTAAATATCCCCTTGATACTTTTGTCGATTTTAATTTCTGTGGTTTATCTGCACCACGGAATAAAATTTTCTGTCCTGTTGGTTTGTATACCAACTCCAACGGACTTAATTTCTGTTTCCACAAATGCGATACGCCCAACTGCTCTATCGCCCAAACTAATTGTTCATACACACTGTCTTTCAGATATACGCCAACTTTGCGGATTGCGACAGCGTTTGCGTCTGCGTTGTTCATTATACCGTTTATAATTTCAATGGATATAAACGACGATTTTGTTGAACCTCTGCCGCCTTTCAGCCAATAGTGCGTATATTTTTTATCGTGTAGTTTTCTATGCACCGGATAAAATGACGGTGCGATTTTTTCAGATATTTTAGTCCCCATTTTTTTCACCCCCTATATCATCAATAATAACGACAGGTCCGTCATTTTCTATCTGTGTCCTGTCTGTAAACAATGCGTAGTATTTACCCAACATTTCCGCCGCACGTAGTCTATCTTTGGCAGGTGGTTTTCCCTCTGTCAGTTTTTGAAAACCATCACCGACAAATATCGGGATATTGTCAACGTTTTCGCCACGCATTACCGCCGTGAGAAATTCTATGACTTCGTTCGCCTGTGCTGTGTTTTGCTCGTGCAGTTCTTTCAGGCGTTCATCAATAGCCTGTTTGATTTCGTCTTTCTTCATCAGCCTACTTGCCGCCTGCGGTGCTGTTTTTTCACTGTAACCTGCCGCAATAGCCGCCGCGGTCTGATTTCTCTTGATGTCATTTACATATGCGTCAACGAACATTTTTTCTTTTTTCGTCATAGTTTCTCACCTCGCTTTGTTAATATATTTTTCGCTGTTTTTTTATTCCTACCATTAACGCGCGCGTGTGCGTACGCAAACACCTTAACAAAACTTAACAAAAAATTAAATAAATCCGTTTTTTGTCAACGCACGTTCTAATGCTCTGCGCTTGTGTTGGCACTCACACCATTTACGATTATTAAATCGCCATTTGCATATGAATAGCCATTTTGAAAATTTGTATGTCAATCCGTATTTTTTTGATTGTTTGCGGATTTTTTTATTTGTTTTCGTATTTTTTTCGTAATATATTTTCATTGTTGATCCTTTCTGCACTAAAAAAGCGGTGGAACTTTCCGCCGCTTTATTTGTTACCATTCCCCACGTTGGATAAGACTGTTTATAGTTTTTATCGCATTTAAGTCGGGTGGAATATGTTTCTTTATGACCTTGACTTTGCCTGTGTCTTTTTTATTTTTGTCAATGATTATTTCTTTTTCCTCTACTTCATACCCTGTCGCACGTTTTAACAGGGCTGTTTTTATTTTCTCGTTTACATCATTATACACTTGAATTACCTCTTTTTTTGTAATATAATAATGCAGATAGTTAATGTTCGCGAATATATAAACTATCTGCGTCAGAGGTACTGCTCTGATGTATGGCGTGAGGTGTTCCCGCACCTCACGTCTTTTTTTTTATTTATTAAACCATTGCAGATGAATTTGTTCTGCAATTCGTTTCATCATCAACGGTGGAACAGACATTCCGCATACATACTGTACCGACTGTCCCATAAAATTATAATCTTCGGGAAACGTCTGCATATGTATCATATCCATATCGGATATATAACACGGTTTTTCATAGTAGACATACGCACCGCCCGACACCAATGTACTTGCCACGCGTTGTGCGTGACATATCTGTGTACCGAAATTACTGTCTTTGCCCGTCAGCCGTTCGTTTATGTTTCCGATACTTCGGTCATTCGGTCGTCGGTGTTGCCAACGTTTATACAGTAATGTTGATGTATTTATCGGTCTGCCGTTACCGTCACTGATTTCGCCGAACAGTATCGGTTTGTCATTGAAATTCAATGTCAGTTTTCCAAACTGCAAATCTTTCCGCCGTGATATGAAAAACACACGCTCACGGCGTTGCGGTACTCCCATAAATGCAGCATTTAATAAAAATATCTGCGTATCATAACCGATTGCCGATAATCGTTTTATGATTTCGTTTACATATCCCTTTGCATTTCCCTGTACTATTCCCTTGACGTTTTCGGCAACAATCACTTTCGGTTGCAACCTTTCGGCCACGTCTATAAATTCAAAAAACAGGTCGTCCAATGTTTGTGCCGACTGACCCTCTCGGAACACTTTTGTTTTGCCCCACGCCTTTTCTCTGTCGCCTGCGATAGAGAATGTACTGCAAGGCGGTGAACCGTCCAATATATCCAACTGATACAGTTCATCAGGAATATTTGCATATTTTTTGAATTGTCGTATATCCATACGATAGTTGTATTTTGGGTGATGATTTGCAACATACATTTTATTTATTTTTTCGTCAATTTCGCAGTTGCCTAACACCGTATATCCGGCTAATTTATATCCCATTGTTGACCCACCGCCGCAGGAAAAACAACTGAACACATTCAATCCATTTTTCTGTACACGGTTTATATCACGTAGTTTCCATTTCCACATATTCATCACCTGTTAAATTTAAACCCGCAACGTGGACAGGTGCACTCAAAGTTATCGTCGTTATATTCATCTGCCGACAGTTCTTTGGATGTGTTGTCCAATACCTCTTTAAATTCTTCGCTGATTTTTTCAAAACCGTATTCCGATAAATCCATATCTAACGCATACAGTTCTTCTTTCAATTTTTCATAGTCCCAGTCTGAAAATTCAGTTGTTTTATTATCAACCAAACGGAACGCGTTGATTTGCTGTTCTGTTAAATCGTCTGCGACTATACACGGTATTTCCGTTATACCCAACTTTTCCGCCGCAAGCAAACGTGTGTGTCCTGCGACGATTACATTGTTTTTATCTATGATGATTGGCACTCTGTATCCAAATTCTTTGATACTGTTCGCCACTTTATCCACGCTGTCAACGTTAATGCGTGGATTGTTTTCATATGGTTTTATATCCGAAATATTTTTATTTACAATTTTCAATGTTCCGTCCGCCTTTCGTAATTGATTGGGATTTTCTCGCAATCAAAAACCGCCGTTTACACGCTACGGCGGTTCCCGATTGATAGAAGAAAAAAAGGAGAAAACCCTATTGTGAATTTTTCACATTACTATAATAACACGAAATATACTCCGTTTTACTCCGCGTTTTTATTTTTTTGCAAATTTTTTAACGCTGATTTATGAATTTCGTATATTTTAGTTTTTTCAAAGTTCATTTTTATACAGATTTTATTTTCCTTCAGTCCTAATATGTATTTATATCGCAGTACCGCCTGTTCCTGTGGATCCGACAGCTCCGCAATCGCAGTTTCGATTGTTTTCAACTTTTCCGCCGCCGTTGAATATTCTGTTTTATATTGTTCCTGTAAATCAATCAATTTGCAAATCAATTCAGATTTATCGGTTGACTTTCCGCCGCGTGGCATATCATTGACTATTGCCGTCACTTTATTGATTTGCGACTGCAATTTCTGTATTTGATATTCAATACTCTCTGCATTTCGCATTATTTTTCTGTATTCCTGTAATTCTTTTTGCGTCAATGATATGCCCCCTGTTCCGTAATCGATTGCGATTTTTAGTTTTTGTTTAACAGCCTGTGTTGTCCGTTTTTACTGACTATATACAAATATTCCGGTGTTTCTTTTTCAATTTTCCAATTTTCCGATTTTAAACCGTGTTCGGCAAGAAATAGTTTCTGCCGGCGGTTTGGATTGATTAATCTTTTCATTGATTTCCTCCGTTTTTTCTTCTGTCATTTTGTTTCATTCTTTGTATTGACCGTTTCCACGAATTCCGTATTATGTTATATTCTCTGTTTGATGTATCAATCGCAACAATAGAATTTCTTAACTTTGTTTTGTTCATACTGACATCTAAAATATCACGACTTCCGGCAAACGTCAGTACATAAACCTGTTTTTTGTACCGACGTGCATAATCGATAATACATTCATTGAACAGTGCTTGAAATGTCATTTGTGACGTTATGCGTTTCAAATCACCCGCCTTTAATTTTCGTATGTATGGTTTCATAAATTTTGATTTATATTTTCTCATTCGCTTATTTCTCCCTCATATCATTTTGTTTCCATACTGTTTTAGTGAACCATATACCGTCGCTACCGCGATATTTAATTCTTCGCTGATTTCTTTAATCGTGAACCCTTGGTTTTGTAAAAACACAATTCGATTATGGTATATATACCGTTTATTGTTACTTCGTGACTGTGGTTGCGGTTGTTCACCGTTGCAGATGTACACCCATTCGGGACGTACACCTTTTTTCAGTGCCTCGGTGACATTATGCCACGCCTCGTTGATACAGGAAACAGAACACATTTGTATTTTAAATGGTTTACCACTGTTTTCGTCGATTTTTTCGTTCATCATTTTTTCACATACTGAACAATATGTCTTTCGCATTTTTGGGCCTCCTCTTTTATCAATCTTTTTTTATTTCTTTTTTCCTCTCTTTCAATATATTATGATTTCTTTACCGTATATTGTGATTTCTTTTTCCTTGTCGTCGACTTCTATACTGCCTTTGGTTACATATGAATAACCTTCATCCGCCAACACTGTATAACTGCCCTTGCCAACTTCAATTAATTCGTTCGCAAATTCTTGTAATTCCTGCACCGTCATATTTCTTCCACCTTTCCTTTTAACGTTTCTTTTACCGCCGCAAACAATTTGTCGTATTTCTCCGACCCCTCAACCGCCGCAAGTGCGGTTTTAACCGCTATAATACTGCTTTGTGCCTGTTCAAAACACATTTGCAGTTTAACCATTTTTTCATTACTGCCTAACAGTGATTCTTTCTGCAGTTTTTCAATGGTCTTTTTCAATTCCTCATTTTCTTTTTCCGCCGCGTCAACCTTTTCCTTTTCGCTCGAAACATCATCTTGTAGCTTTTTGTACTGTTGTTCCGCATTTTTCGCCTTTTGTTTCGATTTTTTGGCTGCTTGCTCCGCTTTTTCCGCCGCTTGCTCCGCTTTTTCCGCCGCTTGCTCCGCTTTTTTCTTTTCCGTTTTTAATCTATCAATTTCCGCTTGCAGTGATTTTTTTGCTTTTTTGTCTGCCTCTTGCATCATCTTCTCTAACTCGTCTTGTGGAACCGTCGCAGGCTCTGCATTTCTAATGTCTAATTCCGCTTGCAGACGGTCAATCATTGATTGCTTTTCTTCCGCCGCCTGTTTGTTTTTCTCTATCTCTGCTTTCAGCTTTCTTTCAGCCTCTGCCTGCTTTGCCGCCGACTGTGCCAGTGCGTCAGTCTTTTCCTGTATCAACTTGTGCAGTTGCTTAACGGTGGTTTCCTCTGTTATGTTGTTTTCTTCAACGAAATGCTCTCGCTCATCTGCCGGAATGGCGGTCAGTTCGATTAATTTTGTAATTCCCAAATTACCAATCAATTTGGATTTTGTGAAATCACCGAACAGATTTTGTTGATCTGCTCCGTATTCTTTATATGCTTTTATATAATTTTCGGCCATACTCTGACTATAGCCTGTATACTTCTCGCAATACTCACCCCACTTTCCGTGGTCGACAAGTGTTTTTGCGATTTCAAAACGTTTACCGATTTCGATTATCCCGATTAATAACGTTCTGTTCATACTCTCGGTGATGTACTTAATTTCAGCCGTAATTTCCGGCAGTGTACAACTGTCTATCTCTCTATATTCCGCCTCGATTATCTCGTTTTTATTTTCCATTATGCTACTTTCCTTTCTTTTTTCGCTCCGGCTGTGTTCTTGACGAACTCAACCCACTTTTCTTCAAATTTTTCAACTTCCGGCGTTCTCGCGCAGTGCCGTAATCCGCTGTTTTGTCTGACACACATATTTTTAAAATCAAATTCCAATGTAAAATACGGTTTATCCGGTTCATTTATATGACGGATAAAAAATATAGCCGTCTGACCGCTCGCGTGACGTTTAGCATACGTCGCTACGCAATGATGTAACTCTCTGCCCTCGTCTATCATTTCAATTTCTGTTTCGGCAGGGTGTATTGATAAACCGCCGCAGGTGAAACAATATTTTTTTAGTTTGTTATATTGTTTCTTGAAATCTTTCTCCAGTTCTTTTGTTGCGGCAATCTGCATAATGCGTTGTTCATCATTATGCGATTTTACTAAATTCTGCGGATATAGAATGTCCGTATCAGTCGTATAATGACCGTTTTTTCGCAACATATTCCAATAGTCAACAATGTACTGCACCCTGTTGTAATATGTTACTGCGTCCTCTAAATTTTTGTTTTGTTTTTCAATGTAACGCATTGTTTTCGGTATGTCGGCACCTGTTCCGATTAGCGGTTCAATTCGTGAACCGTATTTATGTACAATTCTATCAATATTCTGTATCGTTACACCCTGCGTATGTGTATGTACATACAGGTCAATTTTACTGCTATCCCACTCATTTTGTTTTATGCACCGCAGTGCCTCTTTGCTGATACCTAAAATTTCATTGGGTTTTGCTTTTTTCAGTTTTAACCCCTTAAAATTTTTCAATGTCGGTGTATTGTTGGTATATGTTATTGTTGCGTTTATCAGTGATGTTACATAACCGCCCAAACCGTTCATCACTAAATTTTCAACATTCGGATATTTTTGATATAACCGCAGATATGTTACCGGATATGTTCTGTCTGCACATTTTAAATACAAATCCATTTTTGCATTTTCAGCAAATGTGCCTTTTAACACGTCCGGTATCCTTTCCGGTTCGTATATTTCATCATAGCTCACACTTGTGACGCAGTCCTTAAACCTTTTTCGGGTTTCCCATTCGCCGATACTACAAAATTTATTCCAATAATTCCGATAATAACCGGTTATCCTGACCGCCTGTGTTCCGGTGAATATTGCACCTGTGTATTGCTGTATCGTTAAACTTACCGTGCCTGTTCTGTCAATTCGCCTTTCAGCATTCCAACATAGTACAGCTACATTACCACCAACATTGTGGAATGTTACAGGGTACAACCGCCCTACCACTGTCCCGTATTTGCTGCCTAATTGGCTGACGTGTACCGCAACGACCTCTGCACCGCATACAGGGCATTTGGTTACTTGTCTACCGATTATGACTTCATTTGTTGCAGGGTGTATAAATCCGATTTTGCCGTTTCTCTTTACATATTCCAAAAATATGTGTTCGCCGCAAGCTGTACAACAGCAATCTACACCCTTAACCCGTCTATCTTCCAGCGGTTCATAATAGTACGCCGTTTTATATATTAAAAATTCGGCTGTGAATTTTTCACGACACCATTCATATAGTCCCTTTGGCGGTTCGTTCAATCGTGCCAATATGTAATCTATGTCATCATACATATAACCGCCCCCTATATTAAATCTGCCAATGTGACGATTTTGTCAGCCGTTTTAGATTGTTCCGCCGCCGGAGCTGTTGCCGATATTCCGTAAAATTCGCAGATTATTTTTTCTGCCTGTTGCGGTGTTACACACGCAAAATTATTTTTTTTGTGTTTGTCCGCATATGCCTTTATTTTTTTCTCACACTCAACAATGCTCATTTCTTTAATTTTTAAATCCTGTCCGACGATTTCCGCCGCCTGTGGATTGTTTCTGATGATGTCTTTCAACTGCTCACCGACATAATATGGCGGTGTATTTTCTTGCCCTTTCTGTTGCTCCTCTATCTGCTTTATGACTTCGTCTATCATTGTTTTTCCTCTCTTTCTTCTCAATCGATTGGGATTTTTTAATCTGTCAGTTCCATTTGACCGCCCATATCTAAAAATCCGTCTTTCAAATTTCGTTTGAAACCCTCTCTCAGAGTTCCACCGAAATCTGCCAACTGTTGCATATCGAAATACATTGCCATTATTATCCCAACGCATATACCCGATACAACCACATATACATTGGGTTCTAACGGATTATCTCGATAATAATATTCCGGCGCAAATTCATCACGGAAAACGTCTAAATATTTTTCCTGTATTATCATTATTTTTCCGTCTGCCATAACAAACATTTTGTATGTTTGTTTGCCGGAAGTTAACGAATATTTTAACGGCTGTAACTCTTTCAATTCGTCAACATCAATAATCGGTTGTGGTTTTTCTGTGTTATCTGTCAATGTAAAAATATCTTTGACCTCATTGTCACCGCCTATTGCGGTAAAATAATCATCAACCGTCCATTTCGGACAAATTCCTTGGACCATAACCGCTACGTGGCCCTCGGATAGAAATTTATATCCGCCGTATGACAGTAGCATTATTTGACGGTTTTTCTTGCATAATTTCAGTATGTATTCTAAATTCATTTTGCCGCCCCCTGTCAAAATGTTACGGCAATATTCAAAACCGCCGCTGCAATCCAGTATATTGTGTGTCGCCAATCACCCGTTATTGTATACGGGATAGCTGACATCACCTGTATTATGATTAATACCAACGGTAATATTTTCTCTTTGCTCATTTTTATACCCCCTCAACTCTTGTGCCGTCCTCATACTCTAAAAATCGGACAGCACCGTCATATTTTACTTCATAACCTGCAATATCTTCGGGCATTAAAAACTTTTTCTCGTAAATGTTTTTCATATTGTCCCACACATCAAATGGGACTGAATAAAATTTATCCTGTATATTTACCGCCACAAACGTAACGGCTCCAAACTTCTGCTGTTCTCTTAACCACTCCATTTGTGTATCTGTAACCGCATTTCTTTGTATACGGCTTTTCTGCGTGCTTTTTGCCTCAAACGCTATTGCTCTACCGCCGTACAATACACCCTTAAAATCCGGCTCGGCTCTGCCTGTAAAACGACCGCTGAATTTATTCCCTGTTGTTTTTTTCGTAACTATGTACGGCTCATTGACTTTATTTATTATCGCCACCTCTTTTTGACGGTAATAATTACAACCTCTCATCAATAAACCCTCAAACGCTCTGCCACGTGCCGAACTCACTTTATTTCTCAAAATTTGTTCGCCGTTGTTATTATTTTCATTTGTTAATTCGCGGAATTGCTCCGCTGTCATTCTTTCCATAATGTTTACCTCTCTTTTTTTGATTTGCCCTGTTTAGCAGGACACATTTTCCAAATGATTTAATATCGTCTGCCGTTGCTCTTGGTGCGTTTCCGCATATCCGAATTATGCACGGTGTATCTTCGTATTTACAGCCGTTACAACCGTCATTCATTTTTCAACACCGCCTAACCATTACATACTCTTGATACGGGTATCCGCTGAAATCGTGGAACCCGTCAAACCTATGTATTATTTCATAGTGTTTTTTCGCTCTCGGTGTGCTTGTCCACCTTTCAGCTTTCACAATTCTGTATTTTATTTTTGGTTTTTTCATATTCCGACTGCTTGTGAAATCTTTTTCAGATTTTTCACTGTCACCCTTGACGAAATACATTGCCAAATCATACATTGAATCAGTGTATATATTTTCTATATGCACCTTGCCGTGTTCCCACAGGCTGATAATGATACCTATGTCAAACACATTTTTGATTATAAAATGATGATGTAACCCACCCTTGACACCGCGTTCGGTCATTGCCGTATAGGTCAGCGGTATATCCTTTTTCTTCAACTTATCCCGTAACCGCCTAATAAATCGGCTACGGTGTTTTTTTGCCACTGACATACTATCGGGACGTTCACACCGCCTGTACGTCAATGTTATCCACCAATCTGTCTTTTTGAAATTTGCACATATAGCCCATACAATTCTTTTTTTCTTTAATAATTCATTTCTGCGTCTTTGGACTTCTGTACATTCATTCCAATTCGGACCTCTTGGAATATTCTTTTTTCCGTATCTCGCTGAAAAACCTTTTTCTTTAAAAATGTGTTCTCCTGCGACGATTGTTTTCTCTATGTATGCCATATATCTTTTCTCTTTTTTTTCGTTCTAAATTTAATTACTTAAACAAGTTATAAAACCTTGAAAAATCAAGGTTTTTTTAACTTTTTTGCTTGATTATTTTTTGACTATATGGTATAATAGATATGTGGGTATCTTTATACCATATAGTATTTATTGAAAAAATGGCGGTTCAGCATAACCGCTATTTTTTTTGTGCCAATTCATCAAATGTCATCTGCACTGTCTTGGGCGGTGGTGTTCGTGTTACAGGTTGTTTTGCCTGTCTGCACTTGCGGCAGATAAAGCCGCCTGTCGGGGTTACCGCCCCCACTATTTTGACAGGGTCAACGTCTGTCAAATACCACTGCCCGCAGACAGTACATTGACTGTTATATGTTTTTCTTCTCATATCGCCGACACTTTCTTCTTAAATAACGGCAACACTTTCTTGCTCTCTGCTCCGCTGTTGGGTTGATTTATCAGTGCAAGCACTTGGTCTGTTTCTCTAATAAATCTTTGTCGTGGACTTTCAATGTCCTTTCTATTTTTTTTATTACTGAGCAAATCGTCAAGCATTTGCAACGCCATATGCTGACCCTGTTCATTCAGTTGTTCTATTCGTTCTATGTATTTATCGTACATTATTTATCCTCCTATATTTTCTGCGTAGTTATAATGTAGTCAGCCGGATTTATATTATTTTTTATTAAAAAACTCAATACTGCATCTGTTTCCGACCGCCCTCTTACTTCTTCTTCGCATATGTATGTTTTTACAGGTAGTGGCTTTCTATATATTGCCTCTATCTTATACTTTTCTTTTTTTAATTGCTCTAATAATCGCTCTGTTACTGTCATTTCGCACCTACTTTCTTAATGCCATTGCTATAATGAACACTCCAAACATCATACCCATTAAATAAAATATACCTATATATGGGTCACTGTTTTTCATTTTTTATCGTTCCTTTCTTCAACTCGCAGGCACATAGGAACCGCCCTATCAGATTTCATTAAGATTTCAAAATGTATTAAGGGGGGTACTATTCGGGCGGTTCGTATCTGCCTGCGAACCTATTTTAACTATGCTGTTTTATCAAACAGATAATCATATTTCGGATTTATCTGTAATTCGTGTGCAAAATCCGAAATATTTTTACCTGTTATAATCTTGCACATTTCGTCATTTGTCGGACTATGTGCATTAATATCTATTTCTATTCGGGTTTCCATTGTTTTCTCTCCTCTCCGCCGCTTAGGCTGTTTTTTGTTCATCTGTTGCAAATAGATATTCAATTTTCATATCGGGAAAATATAAATCTCTAATTTGATATGCCTCAAGTAATTTCAATCTACCCGGTTCAGATAATTTGCGTGAAACAGTGGATACATTTAACTTTAAATCATTAGCCATTTTTTGACGTGTGATTTTTCTCTTTCTTAGTTCTCCCTCTAAATTGTAATACATTTTTTTCACCTCTCTTTTTACTCAATTGAGTGATTATGATTTTATATTACACTCATTTGAACATTTTGTCAATACTTTTTTTAAAAAATGTTTTCAATTGAGTAAAAAAGTATTGCATTTTTTAAAATATTATGTTATATTAAGATAAAAGAGGTGGTAAATTTTGAATTTTGAATTAGAGTTAAAAAATACTATTAAGAAAAAATATGGAAGTGTCCGAGCTTTTGCACAAGCTATTAATACACCATATTCCACTATAGACAATATATTTAAGCGTGGTATAATGGGTGTCAGCATACAGGTAGTTTTGCGTATTTGTTCTGAGTTGAACATTGATATAGAAAAAATACCAGAGGACAAATTAGTAATAAAACAAAACAAGATTAATTTTGACGAAGGACATCAAATATATGAAAAATTAGACGATAACGATAAAGCAGAAATTCGTGGCGAAATGAAACAAATGCTGAAAGCTGACAAGTATATCAAAACTGCCACTATTTCAGATGATATTACGGAGGAGCTAAAGCAAGATTTGCTAAAGAATGCTATACATACAAAATCAAAACCACAATCCCAATAGGCGGAATTGTGTATAAAATTTTAATTTATTATATTTAAAAGTAATTAAATAAAAAAATCCCCGACCGCTACTAACAGTCGGGGAAATAGTGTAGTGTTATGGTACACCAATTAAAAACATATATATTGTACCATAACACCGATTAAAAATCAAGTTAAGAGGTGTTATTTTTATGAACAAAAAAATTAATGCAGTCGGATATGCACGATATAGTACAGAATTTCAAACAGATAACAGTATAGCCTATCAAACAACGGCCATACAAGAATACTGTGAAAAACACGATATAAATTTGCTGAAAGTGTATTCCGATGAGGCTATGACCGGAACAAACACAAACCGACCTGCATTCCAACAAATGCTTGCCGCCGCTGAACAACATCTTTTTGACGCGGTAATCATCTACGATATTTCACGCGGCAGTAGAAACGTCGTTGATTGGTTTTCATTTAGACAAGAAATGGCACGCATAGATATACAGGTTATATCGTGCAATCAACATTTAGGTGACATTTTAGACCCGAATACATATCTAACAGAATTAATAACCGCCGGAATAGGTCAACATATGGTTTTGGACACACGAAAAAAATCTATAGACGGCAAAAATGAACGGGCAAAAAAAGGTATTTTTTGCGGTGGAAACCCGCCATTAGGATATGACATTAATGACGGTAACTATATCATAAACCCAAAAGAGGCTAAAATCGTCCAAACTATTTTTACTATGTATGCTGACGGACATTCATATAATGAAATTTTAAAAGAATTAGACGGAGCAGTTGGCAAGGCAGGTCGCCCATTAGGAAAAAATTCGTTATATTCTATTTTGAAAAATGAACGATACATAGGTGTTTATACGTGGAATAAACGAAAAATCAAAATTATGGGTAAATGGGCAGGCGGTAGACCTAATCCCGATATTGTCCGCATTGAAAATGCAATCCCACCAATTATAGATGAAACCATTTGGAGAAAGGTTGAAGAAAGAATGAAAGATAATTCAAGACGTGCAACGTCAAAGTCCTGCAGACACAATTATTTGTTGTCCGGTTTAATACAATGTGATAAATGTGGTGCTACATTTGTAGGTCATACGTCAACTAATCAAAAAAAAATCAGTACACCGTACTATATTTGCGGTAACAAATACCGCACGCACACCTGTTGTACAAAAAATATAAATGCTGATAGATTGGAAACATTTGTAGTAATGCAAATAAAACACTATTTAAAAACCGCAGATTTTGAAACATTGGCTGATGAAATTTGCAAGCAGGTTAATTCCGCCGCACCGGACGTGTCAGCAGAGAAAAAGGAATTATCTGAAATCGAAACAAAAATAACCAACGGTATAAATGCCATTTTAGGCGGTGTTAATATTCCCGAACTAAAAGATGAAGTTGATAAGCTACGCATTCGTAAAAGTGAGTTAGAGGACGTCATTACGTACAAAGAAAAAAATAAAACACGCACATTAAACCGTGATAAATTAGTTGAAATGCTAAAAGAATCAGCAGAAAACATTGATTCCACTGATTCTAACACATTGATACGCAATTTTGTAACAAAAATATACGCCCACGCAGACGGAACAGTGACCGTAAACTTGGGCGTACATATTAATGGTTGCGGGGACTGGACTTGAACCAGCGACCTTCGGGTTATGAGCCCGACGAGCTACCAACTGCTCTACCCCGCGATATTTAACTTAGTGCCTCTCTCAGAGTGCTATAATAGTATAGCACAGTCTAACTTATTTGTCAAGTGTTTTTTTATAATTTTTACATTTTTATTTTTTAAACCTCAATACTATTGTTTTTATCAGTGATTTAGTATATAATGTAAGTATTATTTCAAAGGAGAGATGATTAATTTGGAGCGTTTTCTTGCAAATTTGCGTGTACGTCTTGAAGAACGTATTTCGCCGAATATGATGCGTGTAATACGTCCGTTTATGACGGTGCAATTTGTTATATTTATGCTTTTGGGCATTGTGAACACTGCCGTATCGGTCGGCACAGCCACATTACTTGACATTCTTCACAATGCGTTTCTTGCACCGGACAACCCACTGCGATTAATCGCCGAACACTCACGTTCCAACTTTATATTCGGATATATAGTCAGCATAATAACATCATTCTTTTTAAACTGTCACTTTACGTTTCACCAACGACCGACACTTAAAAAGTTTCTCAAATTTCCGATAAGCTATATACCGAATTTCATATTTCAATACCTAATGGTATTCATTTTTACGGCTTTAAACTTAAATTCGACGCTTGCATACATTTGTGCGGCGATACTCGGCACACCGCTTACGTTTGCGGCAATGAAGCTGATGGTATTCAGCCGAAGAAAATCAACTACTTGAGGTGATATAAATGCTTTCACACATATATTCTTGCGGACTTTCGGGTATAGACGGATTTTCCGTATGCGTAGAAACGGATATTTCAAACGGTTTACCCGCATTTGATATAGTAGGCTTACCCGACGCCGCCGTTAAAGAGGCAAAAGAACGCATACGTTCTGCCATAAAAAACACAGGCTTTCGTTTTCCCGCAAAGCACATTGTCATAAACCTTGCCCCTGCCTCCAAGCGTAAAGAAGGTTCGGGATACGATTTACCTATGGCACTTTCTATTATATGCGCCACGGAGCAGATTTATGCACCGGACTTAAGCAAATGTGCGTTTTTCGGCGAACTTTCGCTTGACGGCACCGTACAACCGATAAACGGCATACTTCCTATGGTTATTTCGGCGTACAAAAGCGGTTTTACCGATATGTTTGTACCAACCGAAAATGCGGACGAGGCAGCAGTCATTGAAGGTGTAAACATATATCCCGTATCATCTTTGAAAGCATTATGCGACCATTTTTGTGACATACAGAAAATTAATGTACATAAAATTGACCTTACCAATTATTTTGCGTCAAGTGCTTCAAATGTACTTGATTTTTGCGACGTAAAAGGTCAGGAGAACGTCAAGCGTGCGCTTGAAATTGCCGCCGCCGGCAATCACAACGTACTTCTTATAGGCAGTCCCGGAACAGGTAAAACAATGCTCGCACAACGTATGCCGAGCATACTTCCCGACCTTTCGTTTGACGAAGCTTTGGAAGTCACAAAAATACATTCAATCGCCGGACTTTTACCGAAAGACCAACCGCTTATTTTAAACAGACCTTTCAGAAGTCCGCACCACACGATTTCATCTGCAGGTTTGTCGGGCGGAGGTTCAACTCCAAAACCGGGTGAGCTTTCCCTCGCCCACAACGGCATACTTTTCCTTGATGAATTACCGGAATTCAGACGTGATTCGCTTGAAGTTTTGCGTCAGCCGTTAGAGGACGGAAACGTCACAATTTCAAGAGTAAACGCAACTCTCACCTACCCTTGCAACATTATGCTTATAGCAAGTATGAACCCTTGCAAATGCGGTTATTTCGGTGACAGTCGCAGACAATGTACCTGTACTCCGACACAGGTTAACCGTTACCGCAGTCGAATATCGGGTCCGTTGCTTGACAGAATTGACATTCAAGTTGAAGTATCGAATGTTGATTATGAAGATTTAAGCTCGACCGAAAACAATGAAACAAGTGCCGAAATAAAAAAACGCGTAAACAAAACACGCAAACTGCAACTTGAAAGATACAAAGATTACAATATCTACTCAAATTCACAGCTTGACGCAGGTATGCTTAAAAAATTCTGTCCGCTCGGCGAAGAAGAAAATGCAATTTTACGTGCCGCATTCGACAATCTCGGTTTGAGTGCAAGAGCACACAGCCGTATTTTGAAAGTCGCTCGTACCATTGCCGACCTTGAAGGCTCGGAAAACATAAAAAGTGAACACATAGCTGAGGCAATACAATACAGAAGTCTTGACCGCAAATATTTTGAATAGCCAAAACTCAATAAATGATTAATCGTTCACTGTGCCGGAATGTCAGCAAATTATCCGGAACGTGCATAATATTATTTTTATTATAATTTACATCTATAAAAAAATGACAGGCAAGCCTATCTTCGATATACGGCTTGCCTGTACACTTTTACCTATACGCTGACGCAGTAAACCCTAATTGTTTACTGCGTTTTTTATTGTTCTTCAGGATATTTCAGTCCCCACTCATTACGAATATCGGTCATAATTTCCATAACGTCTTTTGTATATTCCCTAAGCATACAACCGCTTCGCTTTGAAATCTCCTCCTCCATATCCTCCATTTCATACTGCAACGCTCTTTCGGTTTCACCCTCACAGATTTCTTTTCGCTCGCCTGTTTCGGTGCAGACAATCGTTGCCTTACACGCTCTAGGATATTCCATAATCTCGATATATCCCTTATCACCGCATATAACACATCTTTTCGGTTGTTTTGTATGAAGCGACAATGAAATAACCGTCATTTGTCCCTCTTTGTTCGTCATAACAATTCCCGACATTTCATCAACACCGCTCGGTGCAAATTTTACCGTTGAAATTACATTGTCTGGCTTTGACTTCAAAAAACATCTTGCAAGCGAAATTGCGTAAACACCTATATCAAGCATTGCTCCGCCTGCCAAATTCATATTAAAAAATCTGTTTTTCATATCATAGTCCTTGTAACTTCCGAAATTCGCCTGTATCATACTCACGTCACCGATTTCGCCGTTCGCAACAAGTTTCATAAGTTTTTTGTATAGCGGCATATGATAAATCGTCATTGCCTCGGCAAGTACAAGATTTTTCCCGTCAGCCTTTTTTAAAGCCTTTTCCAATTCAACGCTGTTTAATGTTATCGACTTTTCACACAAAATATGCTTTCCGTTTTCAAGTGCTTTCATAATAAAATCAATATGCGTGTTATGCGGTGACGTTATATAAATAACGTCCACATTGTCGTCATAAAACATATCGTTCAAATCGTCATACACCTTTTCAATGCCGTACTTATCAGCAAAATCAACGGCTTTGCTGTGCGTTCTGTTGCCTACAGCGTAAAGTTTGCACCCCACACCTTGCATTGCCTGCGCCATCTGATTTGCCACAACTCCCGTACCAAGCACCGCCCAATTTAATTTATCCATTATATACTCCTTTCTCAGTGTGGCATTGCCGCATAGCTTTTATCAATCGTGATTACACAGTAATATGTAGGATATTTTTCCTTTACCATATCATTTATCGCTTTCTTGACTTCCTTGTCGGTCATATCCATATTATGCGGAACAACGCAGTCAAATATTACGTTTGTATGCGTAATACCGTACACTATACGCAAGTCATGAATTGTCAGACGTTCGTCAATCTCTTTTACCTTTTCACCAATCCAAATTCTAAGGTCGTTCACTGTATTGTCCTTTGTCGAAATCGGGTCAAAATGCACAATCATATGAAGTCCTTCATCATTCATAAAATCACGCTCAATATTATCTATGACGTCATGATTTTTCATAGCATCGCCTTCCGCCGCCATTTCAACATGCACACTTGCAAACTGTCTGCCGGGTCCGTAGTCGTGTACCATTAAGTCGTGAGTACCCAAAACACCGGGATAGCTTAAAATCTTTTGACGAATTTCTTCAACCTGTTCATCCTCCGGTGCTTTTCCGAGCATAGGGTCAAGCGTGTCTTTTACAAGTCCGAAACCGCTGTACAAAATAAATACCGCCACACCAAGACCCATCCAGCCGTCAAGCTCAAAGCCGACAAAATGCGATAATATCGCCGCAACCAACACTGCGCCTGTCGTTATAACATCATTACGGCTGTCTGCCGCCGTTGCTATAAGCGTGTTTGAGTTAATCATTTTACCTGTTTTCGTATTAAACAATGCCATCCACGTTTTAAGCAAAATCGAAAACGCAAGCACACCGACAGTAACCCAGCTGAATTCAACTGCTGACGGATGAAGTACCTTATCCAAACTGCTTTTGAACAGTTCAACGCCGATTACCATAATAAGTACGGCAACCATAAGTCCCGACAGATATTCATATCGTCCGTGACCATAAGGGTGTTCTTCATCTGCCGGACGGCTTGCAAGTTTAAAACCAAGCAGACTGATTATGCTTGATGATGCATCGGATAGGTTGTTTACCGCATCGGCAGTGATAGAAACAGACGCCGACAGTGTTCCGACAATTAGTTTGCTTATGAACAGTATCGCATTGCACACTATTCCGACTATGCTTGAAAATTTACCGTATGCCGTACGCACATCGGAATTTTGCGTGTTTTCATAGTCTTTTATAAATCTTTTTATAAGTAGTTTTGTCATCTATGTCACCCAACCTTTATAACATAATTATTCTCTTTCAATACGTCAAGTGCCTTTCGAAAAAATTCGTTCTTTATAAGTATATAATCAGTGTTGTACGTTGATACCGCAAAAATCGGTATTTTTGCATTTGCTAAAATGTCCGCAGCTCTCGCAAGTATTCCCGTGAGTGAAAAATCAAGTATACCCTCGATTCTGAACGCTCTCCAACCGCTGTCACATACAATCGTATTTTTCGGAACAAACTCGCTTGAGCATACAAGCGATAATTCCTCATCAGTCTTGCCGACAAAGCAAAACTCGTCATTAAAGTTCACTTCCGTAACATCATTTATCTTGCATACCGCAAATTCTTTGTCTATTACCTTTATATCCATTTTTATCCCTCAATTATTGTTTCTAATCAGTATAGCACATTTTGTTGCCAACTGCAACAAAAAAAAGAGTCAAAGGCTCTTTTTTTATTTTCTGTGTTTTTTTATATGAATAATCTCAATAAAATATTTATACTGTCTGAACAAAATCAATCCGATTACATACACACCGCCCATAATTGCCAATTTAATAACGGCATTTATTGTTATACCGACGATATTTGTTGCATCAATAGTAGCGTAACGCGTCAAAAAACCCGCAATGCAAACCATAACCGCAATACACACGTCCGGAATAAAACTTTTCAGAAATTTCAAAAAGCTAAATCCAAACGTCATTTTTATAAGCATAAAATATGAAATCATAAAATTAATATTATATGAAATCATTGCATTTCTTGCGACTGTGCCAATATCGCCGAAAACAATTCCGAGTACAATACCTATCAGAGTAGTCGACGACGACAAAACACCCGTTATAAAAAGATTTTTCGTGTTGCCAAGGCTTTGGAATATCGCACCGGAGCTTGAATTTACAACCTGTGCCCAAACCGAAAGACTAAGCATTGCAAGGCAAGGAATTGCCGCCGCCCAATGCTCACCGAACATCATACAGATAATCTCATATGACGCAAAATACATATACGCACCGACAAACAATCCGAGCAATGAAAGTATCTTGACAATCTTCATATAATTCTCATATATATACGCCTTATCGTCCTGATACTCCGACAAAATCGGGTGTATAACAGGTGTTATGACGTGCGTCAAATTTTGTTCGGGATAAAGTGCAAGTTTATATGCCTTGTCGTAATATCCAAGCTGTGTATCGCCCATAAACTTCGCCACAAGCAAATTATCGGCATTTCTTGCAAAGTAGTTAAACACGTTAAACGCAAACTGATATGACGAAAACGAAAAAATCTTCTTCACACTGCCGAAATCACATTTAATTCTAAGTTTTATCCTTGTACTGCTGTAATTCCATATAAAATTGACCATAACCTGTATAATAGACTGTGCGGCAAGTGCGTAATATTTCAGTCCGAGTTTTGCCAATACAATCGCTATACCGCTGCTTACAACAGTTGTGGTAATCATACGAAGTCCGATACGCACGAACTTTTTTTCTTTCATTAAAAGTGCGTTCGGCACCATATTCATTGTCGAAAAAAACAAAGACACCGAAAGCAAGCACCCTATCGGTATGTACACGCTGTTGCCGTAAAATTTAGACAACGGCACAGAAAAAATCGCAAAAATTATTGAAAGCCCTACCGCAACATATAAATTAAAAGTGAATATATTCGACACATCATAGTCGCTAAGCTCCTTATTCTGAATAACGGCAGTGCCTATCCCCATATTCGCAAGCACCGAAAAAAACGTGGTAAAAACGGTCATTACACCGATTACCCCGTAATCCTCCGGTAAAAGTATTCGCGCCAAAACAGCACTGAAACCAAGCTGCAATATAACACAGCTGTAATTTGCGGCAGCATTGATAAACGCCGCCTTTTTGACTGATATATTTTTAACATCATTTTTTATCATCCATGTTTCAACTCCCTGTATATAATATATACACTAAAATTCAACTTGTCAAACATATTTTTTCTGACAAAAAAAGACAGATGAAACGTTTTAAATTTCATCTGTCTTTTTATCAGTCCATAGTTACAGTAGGCGGAATTTGTCCGCTGTAAACAGGTACGTCAAATGATAATGTCGCGTCTGTGAATGACGAGAATATCTTTTCAATGCTTACCGCCTGCTTAACCGCCCAGCCAATATCCGTTGCATATTGGTGAGTACCCGGATTTTCAGGGTTCCAAAGCATTTTATAAAGTGTGTTCTGTCTGCCATCCGAACTGTTCACATAGTTTTCGCTTATCCACTTTGCACCGCCCTTAATAGCCGCCTCTACACTCGTCCAGCCTTGACTGTATGCTCTCTGTGAACCGTTTCCGACAGGGTTTGCGTCATATGCACCGATACCGAACAAGTTATAAACGGTTGTGCCGTTGACCTCAACACCGGTTGCAAGCTGTGAAGTACCATTTCCGGACTCAAGGCAAGCATGTGCAACAAGGTAAACTTCGCTGACGTTATATTCTTTAGCCGCCTCGATGAATGCCGCTCCCATTCCTTTCATTACCCCCTTATCGGCAAGATAATTATTAAGCGTTTCTTCGCTGACATTATTCGGTTTTGAAAGGTCAAGGAACTGATATTTATATGCGTCCGTATAGAAACTGTTCGGATTCATATATTCCGCTGTTTCGGACTCTGTCGCATATGACATTCCGCCGTTTCTCCAAATTTTCGGCGGTGGGTTCAAGCCCATCTGTATTCTTATAATCTGTGGGAATGATATGTCATATGACGTGTATGTTACAGTTCCCTCCGTATCCAAATCAGAAACTTCATCATTCAAATTGAATGGGTCTTTTGCGTCCGATTCGGTTACGTTGACAGTAAACGTCTGTTTCTTTCCGTTAGTCGTTTCAACCGTTATATTCGCCGTACCAACGCTGACACCGCGTATTCTGCCCGCTTGACTTACTGTCGCTATCTTTGTATCGTCACTCGACCATTTAAGCGTTTTGTTTCGTGCGTTTGACGGTGAAACGGTTACTATCGCGTTAACACTGTCGCCGACTTTTATCGTCATTGCGTCAGTATTTTTTACGGATAAAGTCTGTACGTCAACGTATGAATTTACGACATTTACAAAGCACTTCGCCTCAAAGCCTCCGTCCTCCGTTGTTGCCGTTATCTCCGTCATACCGACGCCGACAGGCTTTACTCTGCCGTTTTCGTCCACACGTGCAATCTTTGTATTTTTAGATTTCCATGTTATGTTTTGGTTCGTTGCGTTTTTCGGGAATATTTCTGTCTGTAAAAGTCTGCCCTCACCGCCTGTGTAAAGCGTTATTGTGCTTGTCGGCATAAATATACCCATTACAGGCTGTCTTACCGACAAAGTGGCGGTTGCACTCTTTTTTTGACTGTACAACATTGCCGTCAATGTCGCTTTACCGGGATTTTGTGCCGTTATATTACCGCCACTGTCAATCTTTGCGATATTGTCATCAGACGATTTCCAAGTAATTTTTTTATCGGGTAAATTTATCGGATAAACCTTTGCTTTTATTTTTGCCTCTGCCGTACCGCCGTTTAGGTCAACAGCACCGTCGTCCCAGCTTAATTTTATCGCAACATTGGTTTTGTCGCTGTGGTCGAACGTGTAATAATTCTGCAAAACCATCGCATATCCGACAGAATCGTCACCCTCTTGAAGATAGTCGGAATTTACGGAATTTTTTATCATAACGCCCAAAAGCACACCGAGTACCGCCACTCCGACAGCAACTGAAATCAATGCCTTCAGCCTGTGTGCCTTTGCATACTCCCAAATGTCCTTTCTGAATTTCGGAAATTTAACGTATGCAAAATTTGAAAACTTTTTGCTCTTGCACAAAAGTTTCCAAAACTTCTTAAACACTCCGCCTACCGCATCCCAGCCTGTTTTAATACCTTTAAATATCTTGCTGAGCCACGAAAACGGACTTTTATTATTCGGTTGTATATTTCTTGTTAATTTAGTTTCCATACCGAATTCAACCCTTAATAAAAAATGGTATTGTTTCTACAATACCATTTAATTTTATGACTGCACAGTAAAAAAGTCAATACATATGCACCATTGTTAAAAAAATGTTTACTTTTTAAACCTATTTACAATATATTGGTTTGCCATATCTTCAAGAGTGTCCTCCAAACCGCCAAGACCTTTGAAGTCGGGATTTTTTCTCTTTATTGCGTTTGTCAGAATGTAATCGCAAAGTGCAGGGTTTTTAGGCAAAAGCGGTCCGTGCAAATATGTTGCGACAACGTTTTTATACACAACACCCTCAACACCGGATTTTTCATCGTTTCCGTAACCGTAAACAACTCTGCCGAGCGGTGTGTGATTACCGATGTAAGTTCTTCCGCCGTGATTTTCAAAGCCGACAATTTTTTGATTTAGAAAGTCATTTTCAAGTACGATATTTCCGATAAGACGTTTTTTGCCTTGTTCGGTGTAAATATTAAGTATATCAAGTCCTTCGATTGTTTCGTTTTCAAGCTTGTAATACTTACCCAAAAGCTGATAACCGCCGCACACTGCGACAAGTACACCGTTATCTTCAACATAATTTCTTATTTCGTCCTTGTGTTCCAAAAGTCTGTGGCAAACAATTTTCTGTTCTCTGTCCGAGCCGCCGCCTATGAATACAATATCAACGTCCGACAAATCAAATCCGCTGTCCTCACAGGTGTATGTCACAACCTCCGCGTCAATACCGCGCCACATAAGTCGTTTTCGCATACATTCGATATTTCCTCTGTCACCGTATAAATTCAAAAGGTCGGGATAAAGATGAAGTATTTTGATTTTCATTATGCCTCACCTCCGAGCTTTTTAAGTACCGCCTCTGTCGAATAAAGTGCGGTATAATTCACAAGTACATAGACAACTTCGCTGTCCGTTTCAAGACATTTTGTAATTGCATCCGCCATATCCTGTGTCATACGGTCAACCTTTATATCCGAATACTTAAATCTAAGACTTATATCGTAAACTCTGATACCTGTTGTTGTAAGCGTGTTCAGATTTTCGTCCGCAATTTTATCAAAATCCACGTCCCATAACCACGACACGTCACGACCGTCATTAGCCTTGTCGTTGATTGCGATTATAACGTCTTTCTTACGCTTGTCCGTATTTACCGTTGCAATGGCTTGGTTAAATCCTGCGGGATTTTTTGAAAGACTCAGTATAACGGGCTTGTTGAATTTGTATTCCTGCATTCTGCCGATTTGCGGTTTGTAGCCTGTCAAAAGTTTTGCGAAATCATCCGTTTTTTCTCCCAAAACATTTAGTGCACCGTATACGGCAATAAGGTTATATATATTGTAAAAACCTTTGTAATTTATCACCATCGGCTGATTGTTTATCGTAAACTTCATCGGTGTGTCGAGCGATACATTCTTGACTTCAAAATCAATTTCAGGTCGCTTGAAACCGCACGACGGGCAATAAAAATCGCCGAGCTGACTGTAATGATAGTAATTGTACTTCTGTTCCTCACCGCATACAGGACAGAAACGTCCTTCCTTTGTATCGTCAAGCTGAGGAAGTACCTTTTCGGATATTCCGTAATAATAAGCCTTGACGTTTTCCTCTCTGCCGAACTGAACACACAACGGATCGTCACCGTTTAAAACAAGTTTTAAATTCGGCACTTTTTTTATTGCACGCTTGATAATATCCGAAGTAATGTCAATTTCGCCGTATCTGTCAAGCTGGTCACGGAATAGGTTCGTTATAACCATAACATCGGGCTTTACATAGTCAAACACTATCGGCGTGTACGCCTCGTCAATTTCAAGACACGCATAGTCCGCTTTTAATTTGCCGAATATACTCATTTCCTGTAAAACGGTGGTTGCAATACCGCTAAGCATATTCGCACCGAGCTTATTGCAAATAACCTTATATCCCTTTGCCTCAAGTGCCGATGCCATAAGATTGTTTGTCGTTGTTTTTCCGTTTGTGCCGCAAGTTACGATTATACCCTTTGACACGCATTTCTCCAAGCCTTTTACAAGGTCGGGACATATTTTAAGTGCATACGCACCCGGCGAAGAAGATGATTTTTTACCTACTGTTTTTCCGACTATGGTAAGAATTTTTCCGAGCCATATCGCAAGAAGTTTTCTCATTACAGTTATTCCTTTCAACTAATATAATATATGATTATACTACACTTTCTTCCCTTTTGCAACTTTCTCTTTAAAGTAATGAGGTTTTTATGTTCTTACTTTACTTTTTTTCGTGAATGTGTTATTATTGACACGAAATAAACATTAACATATCGAAAGAATGACGTAATTATGACAGACTTTATAACGCAGATTGATTTTAATATTTTAAACGCAATTCAAAGCATACGCAATCCGTTTCTTGATACAATTATGCCACTTATAACGTTTTTAGGCAGCGGCGGCATTGTATGGGCTGTAACTGCACTTATAATGCTTTGTTTCAAAAAATCACGAAAAACAGGTATTATAATAATAGTTTCACTGCTTTTGGGATTATTCCTTTCTACAATGGGGCTTAAAAATGTAATTGCACGTGAACGTCCATATAACACCGAAGAAGCGTTGCTTACAGTTGAAAATCTGCTGATAGGCGCGCCGTCGGGAAGATTTTCGTTTCCGTCCGGTCACGCAATATCTTCATTTTCCGCCGCAACGGTTATTTTGCTGTACAGCAAAAAATTAGGTATACCGGCAATTATTCTTGCAGCTTTGATATGCTTTACAAGGTTGTATCTGTATGTACATTTTCCGTCCGATGTTATTTGCGGTGCGTTGTTCGGAATATTGCTCGCGTTCTTGTCAAACTTCTTAGTCAATAAAATATGGGAGAAAATCAATGAAAGAAAATTATCAAATAATTCTAAACAAAACGATTGACGAAATTCAAAAAAACAATACAGTTCCGTCACTTCTTCTGCACAGCTGTTGTGCGCCTTGTTCAAGCTATGTACTTGAATATTTGTCGGAATATTTTGATATAACTATTTTCTATTACAATCCGAATATTTCACCCGAAGAAGAATTTTATAAGCGTGTCAGCGAGCAAAAGCGTCTTATAAACGAAATGCCTTTAAAGCGAAAAGTAAAGTTTATCGAGGGCAAATATGACTGTGAAAAATTTTATTCGATTGCAAAAGGGCTTGAAAATCTCAAAGAAGGCGGCGAGCGTTGCTTTAAATGTTACCGACTTCGTCTTGAAGAAACAGCAAAAACCGCCCAAAAGGACGGTTTTGATTACTTCACTACCACGCTTTCGATAAGTCCGCATAAAAATGCTCAAGTGCTTAACCAAATCGGTCTTGAACTTGAAGAAAGCTACAGTGTTAAATATCTATGCTCCGATTTCAAAAAGAAAAACGGTTATAAACGTTCGTGTGAACTTTCGGAAATATACGGTCTTTATCGTCAGAATTACTGCGGTTGTATTTATTCAAAGCTTGAGGCTGACGAACGTGAAAAAGCTAAAAATAATAACGAACAGCCGCTATCTGTGCAATAAATTCACGCACGCAAGATACAGGCAAAAGCGATATCGGTGTAGACGCACCTATATGTGTTGCGTCTATGCCGTTTATTTTTGCCATCAATTCCGAACGCAAAACGTGAAATTCGTTTGTGACAAATACGGCTTGTCCCTCGTCCATTATCAACTTTGAATATTCAAAATTTTCATATGTGCTTGTGGAGTTGTCCTCTTTTATAATTCTGTCTTCTCTTATTCCGTGATTTAAAAGGTAGTTTTCCATTGCCTGTGCCTCTGAAATTGTTTCGCCTTTGCCCTGTCCGCCGCTGACTATTGCTATTGCATTTCCGTTTTTGTTCATATATTCAGCCGCTTTTTCAAGTCGTCTTTCCAGTGCCAAAGACGGTGTATCGCCTTTCAGTCCCGCACCAAGCACGATAATATAATCTTCTCTGTATGTCGCATTATCACTTTTTCCGACAACGCATATAATTCCCGAATAAATCACAAGTACAATCATTCCGAACGTAAACAAACCTTTTATAAATTTCAAAAAGCCTTTTGTTTTGAACGCGTCGTAAAACGTACTCCATAATATAAACATAATACCTATCGCAACGGTAAATGCCTCACCCACGCCCATTGATGTGGTTGACGCAAAATAAAGTCCGTCCGCCGAAAAAAGCAATCCCAATATAAATAATATTACTCGCATATACTGTCTCCTTATATTATTGAATATTCCATACATTCATAATGTAGCTTTGTGCCGATGTCTACACCCAACGGCAACAGTGCCATTGCTATGAATAATTCTTCCTCACTTTCAATATCCGTACGCTTTAGGTACGCATATTCCCCCTCAATTCTTGATACAATATAATCCTTCGGTTCCATATTTGACCTCCATATTTGCTTTTATACTCATATAATACATTAACTATTATATCATTGTCAATAATTTTTTATTTTTTTGAAAAAAAGTGTTGACAAAAGCATTTTTATGTGCTATTATATTATCTGTCGTCAGACGTAAAACATAATATGCGTGATTAGCTCAGTTGGTAGAGCACCTGACTCTTAATCAGGGTGTCCAGGGTTCGAACCCCTGATCGCGTACCACAAGTTGCAATATCCGAACTTTTGTTCGGATATTTTTTTGTTATGGGCTTTTTCCCATTTCATAAGCATTTTGCATTGTCCTTCTTTGCTTTATACATCTATCGTTAATTGCCACAACACATCAATTCTTCACACAAATAACTTTTTCATAACAAATCACCCTTTTTATTCTATCGTAGCTGTCCTAATCTCTGTTTAGTAAACCACTTAAACGTTGATTTTTTACAAAAAGCACATCTAAAACGTGCTTGACATAATTTTTATACTATGTTATACTTTAGATATAGAGAAGAGCGGTAAACAGCTTTTGTTTCTGCTTTAATATTTGGTTAAATTTTTGTAGAAATTGATTTTCTACCCAATAACCGTCCTATTCCCGTAGGGCGGTTATTTCTTTAATATCCATACAATAAGCAAAATCAATACAAGTTGTATTGTTGTTTCACTCATAATATTTCCTTTCCGAAACAGAGCCGCCACCGCTCTCTATATATCAAGGCTTTTCAGCCTGCTTTTATTCTACACTATACCTCACGCAATGTCAAATTACGTTTATTTTACTTAAAAAAATACAAAATGGCGGTTTTAAACCGCCATTTTGATTACTTCAATTTTTCATTAATACGCATAAACACTGCCGCTGTCTGTGCTCTTGTGGAATTCGCCTGCGGAGCGAAAGTACCGTCGGTATTACCCGACATTATTTCTTGCTCTGACAGCCAATCAACCGCATTCCTTGCATAATCTGAAACACTGTCACTGTCAACATAATTTGCCGTTTCATTTACCGTTATATCACAATTTTTGTATTCCGCATAACGATAAATAATCGCCGCCATTTGTTCACGGGTTATACTCATATCAGGTGCAAACTCTGTATCACTCACACCGCTGACAATTTTATTTTCTTCCGCCCATGCCACTGCATTTGCGTAATAACTGTCACTTGCCACATCAACAAAGCTTGAATTTTCCGCATACGGTTCACCCTCTGTTCTGTACAGAACAGTTACAAACATAGCCCTTGTAACGTCACCGTCAGGTGCAAATTCCGTATTGCTCACACCATACATCAAACCGTTTTCATAAGCGTACTTAACCGAATTATAGAACCAATCGTTGTTACTTACATCAACAAACGGATTATTCCAATCAGTCGGTTCAGGCTTATCTGACGGATTAGGCACAGCATCAATCTTTTTGAACTTTGCAGTGATTTCAGCTTTTGCATTCACCTTTTCAAACGTATATTCGCTCACCTTACCGACGCTTTCGCCGTTTACGATTACGTCCTCAATTTCGTAACCCTCATCAGCCGTTATCGTAAATGTCTTGCTTTCATTTTTATTTACGGTTACGGTGTCCGGACTGATTTTACCGTTTTCAGACTGAACAACTGTAATTTTATATGTTACAGTGCCGGAGTTTCCTCCTCCGCCACCGCCCGAACTTGGTTTAATCATAAGCGGACTGCTTGCAATAATGTGAGTGTTTTCAACCGTTGTACCCGTCAAATTAACCGTAACGGTATATGTCACAGACGTATCAAACGTGCCGTACAACGTATATGTCTTATTATCACTGCTTGCCTTAACCTCTGTAAGTTCCACATTCTTATCACCGTTCAGTACAACAAAATTATCTGCCGTCATTCCCTCAATCGCTGTATCAAGATTAATCGTGATATGAGTCTTTCTTGCCGTACCTGCCGACGCATTCACTTTAATTTTTTCACTTGGAATATCAGTGCTGTCCTTGCCGCCCAAAACGGTATAAACATTCTGATTATCAACAGTCGCACTTACTACGCCGTTTATTTTTTCATCAGTTGTAATGTAGCCGTTTTCATCAACATTCGCCGCACCTTCTATTGCCGAAACGTTCCATTCAATTCTGTTTGCCGCCGCACTGTCGTCATTGATTTCAATAATTCTGTTATCGGTTTTCACCTTTAGCGAAAGCTGACCGCTTGTGCCGGCTTTAATTGTACTGTCACTGCACTCTTTTCCGTCAATGTACATTTGAAGTACACTGTCGTCATTGCCGAGTGCTTTGTTTGTAAGCTGTAATGTTACAGGTACTGTTTCGTTGCCAATTTCGTCTGCCGCATACACAACTATATTTTGATATGCCATAGAATTATCAAGTGTAACAGTCTTTTCAAAACTGCCGTCATCTCCGACAGTCACTTCCTGTATTTCTTGATTTTCCGCACCGATATACACTTTCGCACCACTGTCGCTGATACCCTTAACCGTAACAGTGTCCTCGAAAAATCCGCCATTATTCGGACTGCTTATTTGCAATCTCGGAGGAAGTGTATCGACAGTAAACATATACTCCGACAATGTACCGTCTTTTGAATCGTTTTCGCCCTTGAAGGTTATTATATGCGTACCGTCCTCTAATCCGTCAAGATTTATACTCTGCGACATAGTTTTTTCTGAAACAGTACCGCTCATTTCACCGCTGTCCAACGACCATTCTCCGGAAACATTCATATCCGATACAAGGTCTATGACTGCATTACTGCTTTTAACCGTATCTGTACCGTCAATACTTACCGCATTTTGTGCTTTAAGTGTTACATCAGCCTTTTTAGGCTCAACCATCGTCACAGGTGACGACAGTGTTTCAGCGGAAACAATCTGACCGCCTGAAGATGTATTTTTATAACCCTTTAATCCTACCACATACTGCTTACCGCTTACAAGTCCGACTTGTTCGGTCTGCGTTTTTATATCCTTTTTCTCATCTTCCGTAAGGTCGTTTTCGTTCACGATATTTCCGTTCTTATCCACCGTAACCGTCTTTGTATACTGACCGCCGACCGTAATCACATCGCTTCCGCTTACAGTCATATTGTCAAATACAGTCGGTACGTTTTTACCGTCTTGAACTTCATATATACTTACCTTATAGCCGTCATAATTATCTTGATTTATACCTGTCAAATCAATACTGTAATCACCGCCCAACGCCACATTAAATGTCGGTGCGGACGGCTGTGACGGATTTGTATAATTAAGCTTTTTATCGGTTGTCACAACAGGGTTAGCACTTTCGTCTGTCGTTGTCGCAACAACTTTTACCGTATATTCACCGCTCGGCATATTTTCAGGCATTGTTATATTTGCACTCTTACTCTTTATGTCATTAACATTTTCTGTTTTGTACAACGGATAAACTTCGTTATTGCTGTCCTCTGCATAAATTGTAAGACTGTTGAATTTATCCAAATCTTCACCCGACCACGTTACCGTATTATTGTTCAATACCGCATTGTCGATTGTCGGCAACTTTGAAAGTGCGTATATAGTCACGCTTGACGCAATACCTGTTTTTAATTGCAATGCTTTATTAAAGTAATTTTCATCTGTAACCGTTATTGTAACGGTTGCTTTCTTTGTATCCTCATTCCAATTCAACATTGCGTTTGCATTTGCGTTGGCTGTATCGTCTGCCGTTTTTGAACTGTCTGACCATACTATCGGATAATTTTCCATTTCAATATTCTTTGCATATGTTTCCGCAATAAGCTGACTCGGTGCATCATACGAAATTGTAAGTATTCCGTTTTCGTTGTTATACTTGCCGAAATTAACCGAATGTACCGTTTTACCCGCAAGCGATGATACCGTCGCACCGTTTGAGCCGAACAATGATATATCATCTGTTGACGCCAATGTACGAATACTGTTATTGAGTTTCATATACAAGGTACGGTCTGTTTTTTCATCGTAATAAACAGGAATACCCTCCGCACTCAACTCAATAGTCGGTTCCGGTGCGTCATATTTACCGAAAGCGAAATCTACATCGCCGCCCCAATAATATGTTACACCTGCGTCAATTTTCAAAACGTGCAAAGCACCCCATATTTTTTCTGCATTGACACCCAAATCGGCAGAGCCTATTTCTATACCGCCGAAAATCGGTATTTTTTTAGGAATACTTACCACTGCTGTGGCATAGCCTTCCCAGAAATACTTATCCTTAACCTTATCTTTTTCCACAATTAAATGTCCATCACCCGAAATAACGTCGAATATACCGATAGACACTCCCGCTGCAAATCTAAGTTCGGGATACCATGCACATTCAATTCCCGCATAGTCTATAAGTGTAATTCCCGCAACATTTACGTCCGACAGTGCAATACTCAAATCTCTCGGACTGATACTTACATCGCCTCTTGCAGAAAGAACATCAAACAAAGCGAATTGTCCGCTTAGCAGAAGCGTTATAGGCGGTACGGATGAGGACGGATAAATCGTTTCAAACAGATTATCTATACCGCCGCCTGCACCTTTAATCCAAAATACGCCCATTCCGTCAACATTTATGCCCGGTGTAAATCCGCCTGCATAGAAATATAATTTATCCGGAATAGGTATTCCGTTGTTACTTCTAAGACGAATTTCCGCCTCCATTTCAAATGCCATCATATCGGCACTGCCTTGAACGCCGATAGTGTATTCGTTGTTCATAACCTTTAAATCAAGAGTACCCTCAACGCTCGGAAGTCCGTCCGCATATGACGGAACTTCTACTTCAACAGACGTATTAAATCCGATAAATCCGCCGCCGAAAAGTATATCATGGATATACAAATTCAAACTTCCGCCCTCTGCGTCTTCCCATTCCTCTTGGTCCTCAGCATATCTGTCCTGTACATCTCTAAGCTGTGACGGAGTGTAATTACTGCTCGCCATTTTCAGTTGTGCAACCTCCATTGCGGAAGTTTTTCTGTTGCTCCAATCAAAGTTTGACGGAACAAGAAAATCAGGTGAAAGTTGCGCACCGAATGCGATTACTCTTTGTTTCGGTGTTTTTGAAGTGACTTCACCGTCAACTGTCGCCATCTGTCCGAACTGACAGTATCTGAATTCCATCACCATTCCCGCAATGGTTTGTGCGGTACTTGCCGCACCCGGCCACATAAGCATAATACCGTTTGTATTTGCAACGCTGTTTTCAACGTCACCTGTCTGCTCGCCCTCGTTTGTGTACTGCAAAAGTGTTGATTCGGAGCCGTTTTCAAATGACGAAATCGCACATACACCGCTCCAAACCTTTGTTCTTGCACCTGTTGTATAAACTTCGCCGTCTATATCTATATTGATAGTTTGGTCGTCCTGACCGACGTTTTCGACAGACACGGTTACAGTACCTTTTTCAATATCAAGACAATTACTGATATTTATTGTACTTTTCGCCTTATGGTCTACCGTTTCAAGAGAAACAGCCTCTGCCTCTGCAATTTTACCGTTTTCATATTTTAACGTAAAGTCACCGCGAAGTTCAAGCAAAGAGATATTCTGAGCATTTGGAACTTCGTCACTGTATTCCTTTTCGTCTTTATACGCCCTTAGGGCATACTTGTTATCGCCGTCTTTTTCAATCGTGACAACTCCGTAAGAGCCGCCTTGATATGCAATATCATCACTGACATTAAACTTCAGTGCGTCAGACGTAATATCTTTTTTAGTCGGATCTTTCATATCAAATACAATCTGATATGTACCGACCGACATAAGCTCGTCAAGTATCAAATCCGCCGTATTGTTTTCGGTATCCAAAATGAAGTTTTCCGCACTTACAGTCAACGGCTGACTGCCGTTTAAAGGCGTAACCTTTATATCGTATTCACTCTTATTTTTAAGCAAATTGAAATTCTGACCTGCAAGGTAAATATGTCTTGTTCCTCTGTTATAAACAATCTCGGGTGCGGTGCTTATAAACGAAACCCTGTCGCCTGTTGCACCCGGACAAAGAAGATATATACTTCTCTGACCGATTAAGTTTTCGGAAAGCAATTTACCGTCCGTTCCGCTCACGTCATAACAACGCACTTCGATTTTTCTGTAATCGGTAGCCGTAAGCGGTTCGGCATTAAAGTTAAACACAACCTGTCGTTCTTCATCTGCGTTAAAATCTATAATATCAACACTGAAAGGGTTTGAATATGAAGCTGTAACGTCAAGATTACCCGACAAGTCATACGGTGTTATTCCCTCCTGCGGATATACCGCAACGGCAATTTGTTTCATTTCGTTCTGCGACACGTTTTTAATTTGCGTTGACACGCTGAAATCACCGTTTTTACCGTCCGCCGTTTGCGGTTTGTATTCGTCTTTTGTATCGGTAAGCTGCATTGCTCCGAGTTCAGATGAAAAATTTATCGCAACCTTATCATCGTTATTTACGGTTACGTTTGAATATATACCGTAATTTGTCGCAACGGTATTGCCCTCACCGTTTGCCGCCACACTGCCCATATCGAAATACAATGCATACGCACTGTCGGCAGTTAAATATTTTTCGTTATACGGATTTGTAAAAGTCAACGAGTTATCCGGCTCAAAATCGAATACACTTGACGCAAGGTTGTTCCAATGTCCGAACGCTATTTGATACGGTGCGACAATTTTATTGTTAATCGACGCATTCACCGTATAAGCCGTTACGGACGGTGCTTTCGGATTGTCGTATCCGAATAACGCGTTGTTGTATGCTTCTCCGTCAGAGTTATCAATAACCGTTTCGGATTGTATCTGCTCATATGTACTGTCCTTTTTCGTCAGTTCATACACCGCATAATCCTGATAACCGAGTGCGGTATCAAGCATAACTCTTGCCTGAACACTGTCCGCACTTCTTCCGTCCGTACTCTTTACACCGTATGAAATTGACGCCATACCGTGCAGAGCCGATTTTGTATTTGCAAGCGTGACGGTCTGCGTAAAAGTCAAACCGTCAACGCTCCACGTTGCGACAATGTTGTCACTGTTTTTCACCAAAGTGACGTCACTGCTGTCCTTACCCAAGAAACCGTATTTTCTTCCGAAAATATAGTCCTTTACCTCATCACCTCTTTTTACACGAAAAGAGGTATATGATGTATCATAATTTTCATCGGGAAACAAAAGATATTTATTATCATCTGCTTTGTTCAGCTTATCTCCCTCAACGGTATCTATCAGAAAACCGCCGTTTTTCGCTGAAACAACGACTTTCAAATAACCGTCGTTCAATTCTTCGTAATCCGCCTTATTCAGATTTTCGGCAAACGCGCCGATAGGCATTATACCGAAAATCATCGCTGTTACGGTTAAGGCTGATATAATCTTTTTTAATCTTTGCAGCATAGTAAACCTCCTTTTTTCATTATTGAACGTAAATTACAAATCTGTAATTGTCACGTCCCTGCGTTTGTACATTAAATGTATAATACCCCGCCTTTTTCGGAACGAATGTAATCGGCTCTGTATTATCTTTATTCTTCGCCAATTCAGTCGCACCGATTTTCATTTGACCGACCGTCTTTATACCGTTTTTATATTTAACGCTGTACGGCTCGCCATTGCTTTCAACGACAATGTTCTGTGCCTCGTTTTTGCTTAGCACAATCATATCTCTGTAAATATACTCACCGTTTACGCTGACTCTAAGCTGAGTATCCTCATAGAAATAGATATATCCGTATCTTTCACTGCTGTTTCCTGCCTCGTCAGTTGCGGTATAAGTCACCCTTACGGTTCCCGTTGTCTGCGGTTTTGTGTAAGTAACATCAAGCTTGATTTTGTCCTTTTCGGTTTCGTTGTCGCTTACCGTCATATTCGCTTTAAGCTGTGACAAAATATCTTCTGAATTTAAGTCGATTTCCACCGTTTCTTTTTTCAATTTGATAGTCGGTGCTTTTTTATCCGGCATTGCTATCTGCATAAAGTGATAATACTTTGTATTTGAATATTCGTCCTTTGCCTTTATTGTAGGATACAAGCCTGCCAAATCCTCCGATACGGTTAACTTCGTCCACGCACCGGCCGTAAGATTTTGACCTGTTGTGTCACCGTTCCATGTTACCGTACAGTTTCTGTTTGCACTCACATATACAGTGTCACCGACCTTTAAACGACCGAGTTTATCCGGTGACTCCTTACTGTCTGTACCGTCACTTGCAAGACTGAATGTAAGCGACAAATCTTTATCAATGATGCTGTCAACCTTAACAACCTTTTCCGTCAGATTGCCTGCAGCGTCCGCAAAGTGATATACATATTCGCCGTTTGCGTTTATTACTCGTGTAAATTCAGTTCCCTGTTTTCCGTTTTCTCTGAAAATAACTTCTTTGTCGGCTTTTAAAGTCACTGTCACTTTACGGTGATTTTCGGACGGCTGAATTGTTTCGGTAATAATCGGTGCGTTTTTGTCGATGTTCTTAACCTCATTCAAAGTAATTTCACACACGTGACCGTTCACGGCTGTGCAAACAAGCGTCATAGTCGGTGCATTTTCCGAATATGAAATTGTAACTTGATTATCAAGTTTATATATTTCAGGAAGATAACCGCTTTGATTTTTCCATTCCGCTTTCGTGATGAGCTTATCAAATCTAAGCTGTGCCGTAACGGATTTATTCGTCTTACTGCTCTTTGCGTTTTCAGACCAAACTTCACTGATTTTAAATGCAGGTGAATTGTCTATTTCCGTAACGGTTGCTTTTAATTCACCGCTTTCGTTCTCACCTTTATATGTGTATGTGTAGTTTATAACAATATTTTCGTTGTCTGTTACTTCTATATAATACAAGCCGTTGTATTCTCCGTCACTTGTTTCCTGTTTTGCGTTGTCATTAGTCATAACAAGGTTTGTAAAGTCACTGTCCTCAGGCGGTATTAGGTATACCTTTACGGTCTGCATATCGCCCGACACGACTTTCTGTAAATGCGGCTGCGGCGCTTCGCCCAAGTTATCCGCAACAAGCGGAATTTCGGTGACATTATTACAGCTGTCGACCGCAAACAATGTAAATTCCGCATTCTTTGTTATATCAACGGTTCTGCCGTTTACACTCACTCCGTCAATCGTATCGCTTGTTGAATCAAATGTCGGTGTTTCGGCATTAAGTCCCGCTTTTGCAATAAGCTTTACACCGTTTATATCAGACACGATTACATTAAATCTGTAATGTGACGACCAACCCATTTTCTTCATAAATGATATACTGTCGGTAACTGTTTCATAGCCTCCGCCGCTTAAATCAGGAAGTGACGGATTTAAGTAATGCTTGTTATCATCATACAGATTAAGCACAAGTTTTTTACTTTGTGCCACGCCGCCCCTTACGGTATAACCAACCATTTCAACACTCGGCGGCATTGTATCGACATATTCTTCGGGCGGCTGATAATCTTTAAGTGTTACATCAAGCGTAACTGTATAATCTTCACCCAAAGTATCATTTTGATTTTTGTAATTCCTGAATGTAAATTCCGTTTCACTGTTAGGATAGAATGTATGACTCGGCGTTTCGCCCGTTGCGGTATCAACAAGTGTTGAGCCGTTTTCATCAACAAGCTTTGCGGTTACTTCGCCGTATATACAGCCGTCAACCACATCATCTTCGTCATAATCCCATACAACTTTCGGCTTTATCGGTTTTATCTCATTATTGGTTATATTTAATATTTTACTCTTTTCAGCTCCGTTGTCCGTCCACTTCATTGTAACCTTTGTAGGCTGTGTTGCGGTTACGGTTACGTTATTTGTTCCGTTGTTTTCGATTTTTGCAAATGTGTTTCCGTCATTTTCCGTAACAGTTACGGGAGAAGTATATTCGATATTCGCCGTAATATCGCCCTTTGTCTTATACAAAGTTGACATTGTAACCTTTGGACCGTCTGCAAGAAGTGTAACAGTTACAGGTATTGTCCATGTATTGCCGAACATATCCTCGCCCTCAACTTCGTATGTACCGTTTGAGTATATCGGCAGATAGTGAGCAGACGCATAAACCGTATCGCCCTTTAATTTTAAATATCCGTTAAAGTATACCTTAACACCTCTGTCATTGCAGATATAACTGTAATCCGCTAATGAATCGTCATCAGAAACTTCAACAAATCGCGGTTCTTCATATTTAAAGTTCGTTACCAAGCTTCCGTAATTTTCATCGTCTTTGGTATACGTTCTCGTTGCTGTGTCACCATGCACACCTACAAAGTTAAACGTAATACTGTCAAAGAAAGGCTCGCCTGCCTTTTCCACACTCCATGGTCTTGTAAAGTCTATACTCAAATTAGTGGACGTGCTGTCCTCACGATAATAACCGCCCTCAAAACCCAATTCATTCGGATATTGATAGTTTTTCATAGGCATATTGTACGTTTCACCGTCTTTCACAACTGTAAAAGAGCTTTTGTCCATGTCAAGATTTTTGGCATAAAAATTATAAATATAATCACCCTTGTTGTATGTGTTAAGATTTGCTTGAGTTACTGTCAATGCATCATTTTCAAAGGTATATTTCGTTTTTTCCTTGAACTGCGGAATATATGAAACAGAATTACCGGATTCGTCTATCGCAATAAATGCAAAGTTGAGCCTATCTCTGCCGTTTTCGTCTTGTCTACAGTTCTGATAATTAAAGGCACTATCACCCTTCAATGTAACAACCTCGTCAAGTCCGATTTCATCGGCAGTCCAACTGCTGTAATCCTCTCTGTGAACATAATATACCGTTACATTACCGTTTTCGGAGAAAGCATTTTTTACGGTCGCATCAGCGGAAATAACGTGCATTGTTCCGTTGTCATCCGTATAATTCTGCGATTCGTTCATATCAAAATCCATTGCAATCTGCGGTATACTTTCAACCATATTTACCGTGAACTCGTATATCGGCGATACATTGCCGTTTTCCAATTTAACTTGATAACAGAAAGTGTTACTTCCCTTTTCAAATTGCAAACCGCCCGTTGCCGTTACTCCGTCAAGAGTTTCTTTTGCAGGGTTTTGCATTAAATTTATCTCGTATTCTCTTGTTAGGTCAGTAGTCTTTTCAAACGGTAAATCTTCTCCGCCATTGCACGCTTTATTCCACAAACGAAATCCTTCTGCCTTACCGATTGTTTCACCGCACAATTCTTTTGAAACATCATTGCTCTTAAGCGTCATTTTGACGATATGTGCCATATTCTGTTCTAAAGAATATCCCTCATCTTCATTACGGTCAATCTCCTTAAATTCAGCATTACCGATATTGATTGTTTTAAATGCCGTATCGCTTTCTTTTACGATTGATGGTATCGGATTAGGAATAGGGTAATAGTCGTGTTCGGGAATAATTTCATATCTGTTTACACCGACATCTGCGGACGTTTTGATATTGTCAAGAAGTACCGCCGTATCGCACTTAAATTCGGCAGGGCTGTCACTGCCTGTCTGATACAAATAAACTGCTATTCTGTATGTATCCGTTCCAAGCAAGTTACCGTCTTTATCTCTAAGCGGCATTGCAAGAGTTTGACTTGCATTTCTGCTTAGCTTTGCGTTGTAAACCTCGTTGTTTTCCGAATTTGTTATTGTCACATACGATTTATCAAAGTCTAAATTATCCGTAACCCAATCGGCAATTTTTGTATTTGACAATTCAAAATTAATTCTGACATCAGTCATATCGCCGTTTCTTCTTATGTGCTTGTCATCACCCACTCCTGTGGCTTTAATAACATCTCCGTTACTGTCCTTTATTGAAGTAAATTCAAGATTATATACATTATCAAGTACAGGTGCGGTCATAACATTAAAGTCGCCCTCCGCTTGATATGTCACTTCTTCTTCGGAATTTGACGGCTTTATACTTGCACCGCTTACAGGTGTCAAATCTGCAAACGCACTTTCAAATTTTACGTTTACTGTGCCGTAAAAGTTTTTAAGTTCATTCACTCCGTCCGCCGTAAGAGCGGTTACTCCGTCAAAACCGGTTTTATCCTCGTTGTATGTAACCGCATACCATGTGCCGTCAAAATCAAATATGTTTTTACTGTCGGCACTGTCATATACGCTTGCGTAAGTCTTGTCACCCATTGTAAGTGTTACACGCGTGGTGGCATTTGCTTTATTGTCGGGATTGTCAGGTGCCGAAATTTGCACATCAGGCTTTGTATGTATCTGTGACAAATCGCTTACAACCGTATATTTTGCCTTTGCCTTTGTCAAGTCGGCATACACCTCATAACGTGAAACATTCGACTTGTTACCTTTAAAGTCTGTCGCATACACAAGCAATTCTTTTTCATATTTTTGTGCCGCGTCAAATTTAGTTTCAAAGTCAAAAACTCCGTCATTAAGCAAGCCCTCCGACCAATCACTGTCGGTCGGTTCAACACCTTTGTCTACAAGCTGATATTTAACATTCAGGCCGTCCGTGTTAAAATCGGTTACACGTACCTTTGCCAATATCTTTGCGGTATCGTTTTCATACTCGGTATTCATCGACATAAGCGCAACATTCGGTGCTACACGGTCAATATTTATATCCGTATCAACAGACTGTTCACCCACATTTCCTGCCCAGTCCTCTGTTCTGAAATAAAGTTTTGTGTTTTTGATTTCGGAATTATCGGTTTTAATATGTAAGTAATAATCTTTTACAGGCAAATCGAATTTATTCCACGCAAGGTTATTTTCATTGTTAAGTACCGATTCTTTATACTCACTCGGTGTATCGGCGGAAGTTGTCACAGCATACTTAAACGGAATTTGCTTATCTTGGTCATAGCACCACGCAAAACTTGCCGTCAATCCGTCAAAATCAGATACCGTGCCTTTTCCGTCACTGAAATTCAGCGGTATGCAAAATTCACCGCTGTTTACATCACCGGTTATTTCACCGACATTTACAGTCGGTGCGATATTGTCAAAATAAATCTGCTGTTTCGGATTTTTCGATATTTTCTGCGTTGCCAACTCATTATTATACAAATCGACTACGTTTGCTGTGTTTATTTTTTCAATTCTTATAGGCTCGCTATTATCACAAGTCATATCGGCGGTTATCGTAATCGGTTTAAACGTAATCTTCGTTGCCGTCCGCTTGTTTACGCCGTCATACATATCTTCAAATTTTTCGGTTTCAAGCACTGCTTTACTTCCGTTTTGCAATATATTAAGTTCTGCAGTCACTGAACTTTTTTCGCTCGTTTTAATTTTTTCCGTTGTCATTGCAGAAAAAGTTAATGTATCGCCGACACCTGCAAACACACTGCTCTTGTCAATATCTTCAGGCCAATCGCTCGGCTGTGAATATGACGTTGAATCTGCCGCTATCATATTTCCCGCAATTTCAACGTTGTCAATTTCAGGTACTTTTTTATCGACTAAAAGTGAGTAACTCGTCAAATCCTTTGTATGAATGTCAAGGCTGTTGCCGGCATAGTCCGTAATCGGAGATGTGGCGGTAAAGTATTCCGGAATTAATCCCGGTGCGTTGTCTATAACCTTAAATCGCGGTTCTTCGTTTCTCGCCAAATATTTGTCGGCATAAGCTATACCGTACATTTGACCGGTGTACTCTTTTTTGTCATACTCTATGCTCTTAATCTTCGTAATTTGATATTCCTTAACATTTTTAGGTGCGTTTACATAGAAATATATTTCATTTCCGTTTATACCGCCGGAAGTCGCAGTAAGTTCCATATTTTGAACACCGCTTTCTACGTTTGTCGCATAAAGCGTCAACGTAATCTTTCCGTTTTCAATCTTTCTCAGCTTTTCACCCATATCAAGATACAGTACAGTGCCGTTCATTTTTGCCGATTTAACAGTTGGCTTTGTTATATCGGCAAAGAACACATATGGTTTTTTTACTTTTGCATCAAATACACCTTGCATTTTAAACTTATTGTTTAACGTATCACCGCTTTGAAGTTTAAACCAACCGCTGTCCTTTTTCCCCTCACCTCGAATCATAGTATTCTTAAAGGACATTTTTGCGTGATTACCTATCAAATTAGCGCCGAACCTCATCATAAGCTGACCTGTCGCTTCCAATTCAGGAAATACGGAATTGTTTGCAACGCTGTCTTTAAGCTTAAAACTCGTTGACCAAAATCCGTTATCGTGTCCTCTAAATGTCGAAACGTAAGCCATACCCATAGTTTCAACCGCCTCATTGATTGAACCCCAGTATTGATAATATGCATTATCCACATCACATCTCTTGAACAACATTCCCGCCGTCAATGTCAAATCGGTTGCCCACCAATCCGACATATCGCGTGTGTACTTATTCATAAGTTTTTTGTTGTTGTACGTTTGCTCATTCAATATAGGTACTTTTACTTGATTTGCAACACTCATAACATCGCTGTCGGCCTTTGCAATTTGTGCGGGCATAAGTGCCGCAACAAATACAATACACAGTAATGTGCTTATAAATTTTTTCATCTTCTTTCCCTCCATATAGTTTTTTAATTCATTTCAAGTTCTATCATTTCGGTTGTTATATTGTTGTTATATATATCGGTAAGCTCATAACAAATATTCGTGTCATGCTCGCCGACATATTCATAACCTACAGTAATATCTCCGTTTACAACGATTTTATCACCATATGAATACACTCCGTCATATTCACCGTCATATGTATAGTAATCGCATAAAAATTCCAACGTATCGCCGTTTTTAAGTTGCTTAAAGCCTTTTTGCGGAACTGATATATTTTCTTCTTCGCTGCACGGTCTGTAACCTGCCAAATAACCGTCTGAGTGCTTTTCGTCCCAATAAATCATTATTTCAATCTGCTCGTTGCCGTTAAGCACCGCAGGGACATAGCCGTATGTGTATCCGTCCTTTACGTTCTCCGGCGTTTCGTATTCAAAGTAAAACGGAACAACCTGACCGTTTAATGCAACCCAATAATAATCGAAATCGACCATTAAATCACCGTCATCGTCAAATTCATACATATTGTCCGAACCCAAGTCAACGTAACCATCGCCGTCATCAACATACACCCATACATTAATTCCGTTTATTTTATCCCATTCCTCGTCCGAAAGCGACAATGCGAAATAATCACCCTTGTCCTTTACTTCCAACTTATCTGATACATTATAGGTATCGTAATTTGTATTGTCATACCAGGAATAATCACTGTAATCATTCTCACTCGAATAATTCATCTGTCCTGTACCCATAATGCTCAAAAATCTATCGAAAAAGCTGTTGTAGCCGTTATAACCGAACTTATCTGTTTCTGTTTTTATTTCCGCGTAATAGTCGGGGTAGTCATACGGGAAATACATTGCAAGTCCGTTCGAATTGTAAGACGAACTGCCCGAATACTTAACCGCACTTCTAAGCACCTTGCCCAGTTCCGTATCACTCTTGCCGCATTCTTCAAGATATGATTTTATATCAATCTGTTCATACTCACCGTCACCGAATGATTTTGCATTGTATCTTGCCTGTGATATTACGGAATATCTACTGTCCAAAACTCCTTCTTCCTGCTGCATTATTTCGCATAGCTTTGAATATGTATAAGGAATTTCTCTCAAATCTACGATTGAAAGCGTATTTGAATCAAAAAAACTCGAATCAGGACCGTTTATATAGTCCTCCACAATCTTCTTACCTATTTCGACAGTCGGCATTGACGTATTGTCAGACAAATTTTTAAGCCATTCACTGTAATACCAACCCGTTCCCGGCTCATATTCCTCCGACGCAACAAGATAATCCGCATACGGTTCAAGCATATATGCCGTTTCAATCGTACCCATAAGGCACGCGTCAAAGCCTACAATATCAAACTTAATTCCGCTGTCTGACAGAGCATTTCCTATCTGTGACAGCGACAGCATATCATCAGGATACATTTCGTCATATCCGAAACCAAGTGCCGTACCGCCGCCGTGATTCCAAAGCACAAGTTCATATCTGTCGGCAGGATAATTTGAGGCAGACCATTTTATAAAATCAGTCAGCGTATTAGGGGACGTCATTTGTGCTTCACCCAAGTTCTCCACGTTCTGCAATTCACCGTTTTTAATTATATGACGTTCCGTTTTTCCGTCACTTATGCTTGCATTTTCCCACGCGGCCGCTCCGCCTGTCTGTAATGTAATATTAATATTATCTGCATTTGCCGCCGTCATTTCGGCAATATCTTCACTCGCCGCTCCGCCGTCACTTTCAAGGTCAGAACCTACCATATACACCATAAGTGTAACTTTGTCCTCTCCGTTACCCTTTATATGAGTATAATAATCACGCATATTCGGAATATCGTAATTAACCGTTTCATACTCCTCCGACGGCATAATCAAAACCATACAAAACAACACAAATATCAAGCCTATAAATATTAATAATGCAATTCCTATTTTAAATAAACACCCTTTTTTCTTTGCCATAATCTCTCTCTTTCAAAAAACATCCCCAATTACTCCAAAAGCGACAGCTAATGCTGCCGCTTTTCAATTTTTGCAGTACAGATAAAATGCACTTATATTTTATATGGAGTCCAATAAAATATCGGATTTTTTAGGGGACTGTTTTAAATTTCTAAATCAATTATTCTGCGTCAACACCTGCAACGGCAGCCAAACCATCAGCCATTTTTGACATAGAATCTACCAACTGTAGTGCCTCGTCTTCATCTGTGAAATCAGTCTGTTCAATATCGCCAATTTCTTTGATTACGTCGGCAGCTTGATTTAGAAGATCAACCGTTTCTGCATCTGCCTCGATTGTACCGTCATTTACAGCGTCTGCAACTGTTGTATGCAGTTCAACAAGGTTTGAATAGATGTCTTGAAGCTGTGCGAATGTTTCATCATCGATAACAGTATCAGATGATGTTGTATCGTCAGAAGTTGTTGTTACGTTTGATGTTGCTGTGTCTGATGATGTATCTGCATCACTTCCGCAACCTGCTAAAGCTGTTACTGACATAGCGGCAATCATTGCCATAATTAAAATTTTCTTTTTCATAATATATATTTGTCCTTTCATTTTAAAAAAATTATTTTTATTATTCTGCATACTCTGAGCCGTCTTTTGGCTTAAGTTTTCCTGTTGCTATCATAATTAAGTCGATAAGCCACCAAATTCCGAATCCCCCACAGGTTATTAATTTTAAAATACCTGTACCTATGTAGCCAAGATAAAATCTATCAATTCCAAGTTCCCCCAAAAAGATAGAGAGAATTAATGCTACTACCTTTGATTTCATTCCATTTCCTCCTTTTAACGTACTTCTTAATTAATATGCATCGATTAAGAAATTTATTCCTCTTTTTTATTTTTTAAGCCAAGCCCTTTTTTTCCAAAAGAACTTTAAGCTTTTCCCCTACTTCTCTGGTTGCTCTGTTTAGGTCAATATTTTCTTCATTGACTATATCATACATTCCATTTGTAAAAGCGTCACCGATTATCTCTTTCGCCAAGCCGCCTGCACCGCTGTATATTTTTGAAATTGTAATCGTTTTTGAAGTTATAGCAATTTGAATTTTATATTTATCCACAGCAGGAAATTGAATACATCTCATTAATCCCGAACCTGTAATCTCAGGTTTGCCGACAGAATATGTTTCGTCTTTCATAATCTCATAAAGTTCATCATATGTAATCTTATCATTTAGCTTAACTTTATCATACCCCTTAAAGACATCTTTTGCTCCGGACTTAAATGAATCAAAAAATCCCATTCTCATATCTCCTTATCTTCTGCTGTATCTCATTGCTTTCTGATGAAATTATAATATACCTAAAATCAAAATTCAATAGATTTTGCGTCAAACGCATTTTGCACGTTTAAAAAGCAATTTTCCGCACTGAAACTCAATTTTATTAACTGAAACTCAATTTTATATGTTGAATTATTATTTTTACAATGATATAATATAATCAGAGTATATCGGCAAAATGTTGACAGCTCTTAAATCCATAAGGCGGTGAACTCGATGAATATTGCAGTTGTTGATGACTTAGCCGTCGGCAGAGAAACGCTTGTAAATTACCTTAACGAATATTTCTCCGAAAGAAATATCAACGTTACAATATCCGACTTTTCCGATGCCGAAAGTTTTGTCACACAATTTGAAAACAACAAATATAATATAATTTTCTTTGACATATATATGCCGGGTATGAGCGGAATTGAAGCTGCAAACACTGTACGCAAAACAGACAGTTCTGTTGAAATCATCTTCCTTTCTACAAGCAATAACTTCGCTTGTGAAAGTTACAGTGTAAATGCTTTTTGTTATCTTGTAAAACCGATAACAAAAAATGCAGTTGAGTCACTTATGCAGAGATATTTTGAAAAATACGAAAAACCTTCAAAAGCATTATCGGTTCTGTACAAAACAAAACCCGAAATAAAACTTGAAATAGCATATGATTCGATAATGTACATAGATGTTATAAACAGAAAAGTCCGACTTCATTTGAAGGATAAGACGCTTGAAATTCAAAACACATTTTCACAGTGTGCATCAATTTTGACTGAAGACAGCCGTTTTTCAAACTGCTGTAAAGGATTTATCGTAAATTTTGATTACGTCAACACTATTTCGGGCAATGATTTTTTAATGCAAAACGGAGATTATGTTCCGATTAAAAAACGTGAAAACCAACAAGTAAAGAAACAGTATTTAACTTATGAATTAAAAGATATTATAAGAGAATAAAGGTCACTATGATTACTATGGAAAATAAGCAACGTATCAAGACTATTGCAGTAATTTTTATTATCGCAATAGTTCTTATCTCTTTGATGACAGAATTTTTATATACTTTCAATAACAAATATACATACAACAAGCTCCAGCCCGAAAAAGGTGTGTTGACGCTTTCGCAAGAGGAAATTGACAACAATTCGTTTCACTTTCTTATAAAGGATTGGGAATTTTACGAAAACGCACTTCTCACTCCGACATATTTTAAAAATCAAACTTCACTTCCGAATATGAAATATATTTCAATCGGTGATACTGAATCAGCGTACACAAGCCAAACAAAAAACAATATCTTTATCGGAACATACAGAATAAAAATAAACTTCCCCGAAAAAGAAGGATTTTACGCACTGGAAATGCCTCAGGTTTACTCGGCATATGAGTTGTACATCAATAACAAATTGTATTTAAAGGTCGGCGATACACATAATTACAAAGCACAAATACAAAACCGCTGCACATTTTTCAATGCCTCCGGCGAAACATATATAACAATCGCCGTCAAGGACGCATCCGGCATTAGAGCAGGAATTACGTCACCGCCGACACTCGGTAAACCGTATTCAATTAATATCACCAGAGCATTTAAATTTCTGATAAACAACTTTATCATGACATTGATATTCTTCGGTGCACTGTTCTCGCTTATTCTCGCACTTAGCGGCAAAAGCAATTATTCGTATATATTCTTCTTTATGTGCCTTACATATGCCGTTTACCTAAATTATCCGCTGATCAATTTGTGTTTCTCCATGGGCGGTAATTTTTCATATGTATTTGAGTATTTTTGCACGTACTTTGTGTATTTGATGGTTATAATGCTCCAAAACAGGCTCTGCAATTTGAACAAAAACGTAAGCAGTATTTCCGAAATATGCGGTTCGGTATTCTGTACAATCGCATTTGTATACGGTATATTTACACCTTATTTAAGTGCACCGTTATGTACTTTCCTTTCAACCCTATGCAATGTGTTTGAGTGGTTAGCCGCAATTTATCTTGTCGCAATAGGCACTTATGCGGTCTTTAATGATATAAAATACGGCAGAATTTTTCTGTTCGGCAATGTTTGCTTTGCTGTATCGTTATTACTTTACATTATTCAACCGCTTTATGACTCGATTTACACCGACCAGTCGGTTGAAATAGGTATACTTACGATTTTGGGCTGTCTGTACTTTGTATACTGGGCAAGTATTATAGATAATTACAGACGAAATATTGTTCTCGATGACGAACGACGACTTATGGAACGTCAGATAAATCTTTACAAGGAAAACTATGTCCACATAACCGAACAAATCGAAGAAACACGAAAGCTCCGCCACGATATGCGTCAGCATTTCAGAGTAATAAGCGACTTTGCAAATAATCGTCAATTTGATAAAATCGCAGAATACCTTGAAGAATATTCAAGCGAAACAAATGACACAGTACCGCTGTTTTTCTGCGAAAATCTTACGCTTAACGCTCTGCTCCACTTCTATGTTTCTTCATCGGCAAAAAATTCTATCGACTTTAAAACCTCGGTGTCAGTCCCTAACGGACTGCCTATGAGTGATATTGATTTTAGTATTTTGGTCGGTAATCTTGTCGAAAACGCTATGGAGGCTTGTTCTAAGGCACCGCTTAAAAACAGGCGAATTGTGCTGAACTGTACCGCTGATAAAAACAAATTGATTTTAGATTTAAAAAATACGTTTGACGGCAATGTTAAGAAGATTGGTTCTAAATTCCTGTCGTTTAAAAAGGGTATGCACAGCTTGGGACTTGAATCAGTTAACGCCGTTGTTGACAAGTATCACGGCGTTATGAACGTTTCAAATTCAGACGATATGTTCACCGTCTCGCTTGTTATATTCTTCTAAACAAAAAGCCCGCAAACGAAACGTCAACAGCTCCAAAAATCAAATCAACAAAAAATCCGACGCAATCAATACGTCGGATTTTTTAATTTCTATTCTCGCCACATCATTATCCGTTATCCCCTCGCCGATATTCGGCACAAATGCCGAATACGCCATATCCGCGACAAACAGGACTACAAGTACGACACATATAATCTTCTTAATTTTCATAGGAATTTTGCAAAACAGATGGTCAAGTGACGGTGCTACAAGGTACACCGCTGCACAACCGCCGAGTGCAAACACAGCCAATCCCTCAAGGCAAATTCTGCCTTGAAAATTCATAAAATATCCGCTGTAATCCCACCAACGCATACCCTGAACTTTTTCAAGTATAAGCGATGTAAAATACTCTATTACACCGCACAGCACCATTGACAAAAGGAATGTCAGCCACGGTTTGTTTCTGAATTTTTTTAACACAATCAGTACAACCGTACCGCCTACGCCGTAAATCGGCAGCCACGGTCCGTGTGAAGTACCTCTGTTGATAAATTCACCTCTTGTAAACAGGAACAATAACACTTCCCACAACCAACCTATCATTGCAAATGTGAAAAATATCAGTATCAATGACGATAATCCGTAATCACGTTCATAATCTTCCTGAATCCACTTCTTGCCCTTAGGCACTGTTATGAAGTATTCACTAATAGGATATATTCCGCTTGTCACTTCACTTTCAAGCAATTTATCGCACAGCTTGTCCGCATTTTCAATATCTCTTTCCTTTGCTTTTTCACGCAACGTCATATAAAGTTCGACTGTCGTCATACGTTTATACGGTTCAAGGAAAAATACACCAAAAATCTGAAGTGTAAGTATATTCAATATATCCCAACCGATAAATGACAAATCTATCAAAAATGCTCTCCACTTATACCCTTTCATCATATCTTCAGAAAGTTTTATAGCCTCTTTTGCACTCAATTCGGGATTTTCCGCAATAATCATCGGTACAAGTTTATATGAATAAATCTTAATAAATCCGCCGACTATCGTTAAGCACCATAAAAGTGAATACACACTTCTTACAAACATAACCCATGCAATATGCAGTGCCTTTTTTATAGACCACGGAAACAATATTCGTGAAATTCTCGTACCTGTGTAGACTCGAATTTCAAGCAAATACCGATACAGTCCAATAAGCAAAACCTTCGTAAAAAGAATGGCTATAAGCAAATAAATCAACGAGCCGATTGCAATAGTAACACCGGCACTCACTCGGTCGTTAAACACAATTTGATTTATCGAATTTAAAACACCGTAAACAAAGTTACCTGCACCCTCGGTATTCTTCGCAAACACCGAAAGAACGCCCCTCGTCCAATGCTGTGCTCTTTCACTTTCCTCACCGCTCTTGCCTAAAAAGTTATCGACAACTTCCGTATTCGACATATCGGAATTGTGATTTTCCGCAAAAAGCACCGTTCCGTTAAGCTGGTCGAAATAAGTGTCTTTTATTGTCCTCACTTCTTTTAGCGGGTTAGTAAAGCTGCCCATAACAACGGCCGCGATAAAGCACGTTATAACAATGCCGATATAATTCCGCTTAAAAGTTCCCCTTGCCTTTTTCTTTAAATCCCTTATCTTCCACATATTTATATACCCCCGTTTTTCGTCTTATATATTTCTTGCAGTATCCGCCACGCATTTTATGTGTGACAAATCAATATCATTTGACAACGTACAATCCGCCCCCAGTATTGTACCTTTTTTTCCGACCGTATTTATAAGTTTTATTGTTTCCGATTTGATTTCATCAAACGTACCGCTGTATAAAACGCCGTTTTTTCTGTTGTCAAAGCCACCAAGCACGCAATTTGCGTTAAAGAAATCTCTACCCACACTTAAGTCCATATCTTCCACATAAACCGCCCAATTTACTGCCGCTGCTTTATAATTTTTCCATACTTCAACTCTGTTTTTGTCACCGCTCCAACCGCAGCAATGAAGTATATTATATTTACTGATACTGTTGGCATAATCAAGCACCTTTAAATCATACGGCTCTACAAATTTATGATATTCCTCCGAAGTAAATCTAAAAGTTTCCGCGTTTTGCACGCAGTAATAAATACCGTCACAGCCTGCCTCCTGTATAAGGGCTTTCACAAGAGTTATTGCATCTTCCGAAATCACTTCACACGCATATTCAACTGCTAACTAATCTTATATATAATTATATCTCACAAAATATTACCTGTCAAACTTAAATAAATAAAAACAAATTCCAACCGCATCCGCGATAAACCAACCAATCGGAATTGACCACCAAATACCGACTACACCGATAACACGCGACAAAACATACGCAAGCACTACTCTTATTCCCAAAGAAATAACCGTAAGCACAACAGACATACTCGGTTTATTTATAGCTCTGTAATATCCGTAAAGCATAAACAAAATACCTATGCCGATATAGCAAGCCCCCTCTATACGCAAATACTGTACGCCGATGTTTATAATCTCCGTGCTTTCGGCATTTACAAATATCATCATAAGCGGTTTTGCAAAAATAAACACAATCGCGCTGATAAAAATACAGAACAGTACAACACTTTTGAGTGCTTTTTTAATTCCGTCTTTTATTCTGTCATACTTGCCCGCACCGAAATTTTGTGCGATAAAAGTCGAAAACGCATTTCCGAAATCCTGTACAGGCATATATGCAATGGTGTCGATTTTCACAGAAACGGCAAACGCCGCCATAATTTGTGTACCGAAACTGTTTACAATCCCCTGTACCATAAGTATGCCGAAATTCATTACAGACTGTTGCAGACACGTCATTCCCGACAGTATTGCTATGTCGTATGCCGTACGTTTTACAAACTTTGTATCTTCATATTTTAATCGAAGTTCGGGATAACGAATGTACACATATATCATAAGTCCGATACCCGAAATATACTGCGATATTACAGTTGCAATCGCCGCACCGCGTATGCCTTGCTTTAATACCAAAACAAAGTACAAATCAAGACCGATATTAAGTATCACAGATACGCACAAAAACACAAGCGGAATTACGGAATTGCCTATTCCTCGCAGAAGATTAGAAAAATAGTTGTATAGGAATGTCGCAAAAATGCCTACAAATATCCACCTCAAATATTCGCTCATTATACCTTGAATGTCATACGGCACTTGAAGTATTTTCATAATCCGGCCGCAAAGGTAAAATGACGCAAACGTCAGTATGAGTGAAAATATTCCTATCATAACAAACGAAATAAACATTCCGTTTTTCAGTCGTTTTATATTTTTTTCGCCGAATGTTATTGAAAAAAATGCACTGCTGCCAAGACACAATCCCAAAATCACCGATGTTAAAAATGTCATCAGTGAATATGACGAACCGACCGCCGCCAAAGCATTGTCGCCTATGTATTTTCCTACTACCCATGTATCGACTAAGTTGTAAAACTGCTGCATTACGTTACCGAGCATAAGCGGTATCGCAAACGCCCAAAGTTTTTTATTTATGTTTCCTACCGTCAAATCTTGTTTTGATTTCACAATTCAAAACTCCTTCTAAAATTGTAAAAGGCTGTACACAAATACAGCCTTTACACATTATGCGTTTTTGTCATATAAAAATTCAATTTTCTTGCCTTATTTGCGTTGTTCCACGCAGTCGTCAACAGCCGTTCACCCGATGAACCTCACGCACCGATAGCGTCCGATAAACCTTGCATAACGTTATTTAAATTTTCGTTTCTTTCTCCTTAATACTTTATAAACAGTCAATAATACTATTATAAGTAATGTTAAATATTTTGTCAAGAAAAATAAGATTGTTGGTGATGGTTTAATCTCATAAATTACACCGATTTTTCATATATATGCTATACAGAAAGGTCGGTGGGAGAATGAAAGATTATATCGAAAAACGGGCTGTCGAATTGGCACAGTATATTGTAGAAAATAACGCCACAGTCCGCAAAACTGCCAAAATTTTTAATATCAGTAAATCTACCGTGCACACAGTAGTATCTATCCGTGTCGGTTATGTTGGGTGATGGATTATGAGGTAAATTGAATACAAAAACGAGGACCTGAAAAGGTCCTCATTTCTATTCTTGCATATTTAACGAAATCAACTGATATGTATCTTTACCATTGTAATTATACGGTCTTACTACCGCTTTTCCTGTTGCTCCTTTATTCACTTTGATTCCAAAACCCTCTATTGATTCAGATGTAAGATTATAGCAATCATTCAAAATGTCTGTATATCCAGAACTATAGTTTGTAAATATTACAGTATATGTTCCGTCCCCATTATCATACATATTATCAGCTATCGAGAAAACTCTTCTGGCATCTCCCTCTTCACCGGAATCATAATAATAGTATCCATTGTCATATCCAAATTGCCAGTCGTATCCCATAACATTATATTTTGCCTCGCCATGCTGTACTTTTTTCCCAAGATACCTGTCAATAGAATTTGAAACTGTTTCCTCATCAGTTTTATAACAAGCATGAATAAAATCATCCAATGTTACATACTTAGCTGCTTCCTCATCAGAAATAGGAATTGCCCCTGACGTATGATTAACCGAATTATGTTTACAACCAAAATATATCAGCTGATCTCTGCTTGCAGTATTTGCGTCGTAATCATTAAAATCAATTTCACTAAAATTACTCAAAAATATATTAATCATATATCTTTGATTTTCACTCATTGTAGGAATTAAATCCTCATTTTTGTCCTCATAAACATATCCGTCTTTTGATAATCTGATAGTATTGTTTTTAAAATCCACATTGAATCCGCCTACAACATCTGCTATATCACGAAGTTTAAAATATGTACTACCGTCAACATTATATCCGTTTAAATTAACGTTGTTGTTATTCAATTTTATAGGGAAAGTATTTTCGGTAGCAATATATTGCCCCGCAAAAACACCAACCGTACCAAATACCAACGCTCCTGTTATCACTCCGATTATAAAATTCCTTTTCATCAAAATCCCTCCAACTGTTTTAGCAACATTAATTACATCACTTACATTACTTATTGTAATTCCTTTAATCCATCTTTTCGCTTTGTCTTTCTCCATACGTTCTTTTAATTCAACAACATCATGCAAATTACGACACGCATTAGTTATATATTCAAATATTTCTCTTATTTTTTTATAATTATCATCTAAGTTTTGTTCTAAATCAATACTAATATATTTGTCAAATCTAAGTTTTCCTTTTTTATAATTTACAAGAACAAGCTGTAATTTATCTTTGTATTTATCTTTATCTTTTAAATAATGATTAAATTGTTCTTTAACACTGATAAAAGACTCTAAATCATAATATATACGAGTGTCATTTCCTTCAAATTTTAATATTTTTTTAGTAGCTGATTCATCATTCGGGCATAAATATTCTCCATAACCCGCCCAAAAAATATCTAAATATCTTTTTGTATTATAATTCCAATACAAATAATTTTCCTCAATAATTCTCTGTACATGCTGTAAGTCATATCTGGCAAAAATGATTCCAACAATACATTGTTCATTATATTCATATCTGTCACGAACTTCTTCTTGCAATCTGGTAAAATTCAATGCCTCTATCATTATATCACCACTTTTAATAAAAAATATAATTTATTCTCTCATATCGGACAAAAAAAATCATTCGAATCAGAATTTTTATAAAATCTGATACTTGCATAATCACTCACATTAACACCCATATTCTTTTTATAAATCTCCCACTGATTATATTCGCCCATGCCGAGATGTTTTAATATATCATCAATATTTTCTCGTGTTTTCGGAACAACACAATCGCTTATATACAACCTTACACGACTATCCTCCACAACATCGGATATTTTCAAAATTCCAAACAGACCTCTAGGATTAGGATTTTCCCTATCCTTTAAATATGCTTGAAATTTATCTGTTTTCGTATTATATTCCAAATATCCCGTAACGTCTTTATTCCGCCACACTATCTCGTAAATCTCTAACATATTCAATCCTCCACATTATAAAGTCTATAACTTTTTCCCACCAAATATCTTTTAGCTGAATGTTATTTATATCCGCATAAACCAATTCGCTGTATGTTTTCTTTACCGCCATAACCCTATCTGCAACTTGATTTCTTTCAATATTAAGATTAATTGTAGGCACATATATTTTAGACATTTTCTGAAATATTCTTTCCGCCGCATTAAATCTTTCCTCATACAACGGTGCATTACAAAGACAGTATCTATATGCCGATTTAAAATCATTCAACATTCCTTTTATATCATCATAAAGCAAAGAATATCCGTTATCATATATAGGCGACAATTTAAGCTCTCCGTTATCCGACATAAGAAATCCTACGTTACTGTTATGCCTATCCTCATTCATTATAATCAAATCAAATGCCAACAGATTTATTAAATCATTTCCGCACCCGGTGTTTCTGCAAAGCTTTTCAAAATCAATATTGCTTTCATCCTCCGCATATAGACTTGCCAAATATATTAACGTTTTTCCGTTTCTGAAATCGGGAGAACTGCAAACCAAAGTTCTGAAATTCTTACCGTATCTAATTCCATCCATACCAATAAGACTTTGCTCCGCTACATTTAATCCCATTAGCTTGCCTATTTCATAACATAGCACCTCAATAACAGGCTCAATTCCCCACTTTTCAGGAAAATCACGAACCTGTAAACGTCCCGATTTAACAAAATACACTATTCCGTCTTTCTGATATTCTGTTTTTAGTAAATTACCCTTTGAATTACTGTGTATTGAAAAATTGTTTCTTGTAATGCTACTCATTATAATATCCTCCGATATTGATATTATATCAAACTATATAGTGTAAATGGCGAAATAAAATTCTACCGCAAACAAACTAAATATACAACTAATATATCACAATGAAAGATGAATTGCAAATGAAATTGGTTTGACTAATAAATACGTTCAAACGCATAGACGAAGAATTTGCTATTCTAATCTCAAAAATCACGAAATTAAACGGTAAATTATAAACAAGCCGAATTTATCAAATCAAATCGACAAATTCGGCTTATTTTATATGAATGTAGCTTATAAACTAATTACTCACTGATTACAGGTCTCATATTTTCGAACGAATACCAATATGTAATAAGCGAATTTTTACTGCGTTCTGCCTTTTGTGCCTCCGACACCTTTGCAGGTGTGGTTGTTAAATTGACAAGTGTGCCGTTATCGTCATATTCCGCTTCTATTTTAACGCAAGGTTTATTTGTGCTCTCAGTCAGCACTCTTACAAGCTCCGACACTATACCCGGTGCAGTTCCATAGCCGTTAAGCATTAAATCGCCCGCAAGCTGTGATCGTCCCCCGTTGCCGTAATGGTTATGGTCGCCGAAGCAATCCATAATTGCCTTTGCCGCCGCATCCTCGTTTTCATAACCGTTCTTTGCATAATCCGCTACATATTCGTTAAATGCATTGTCAGCGTTAAGTCCTATATCAATAAATCCTAAAATATCAGGATCATCCTTTCTTTCCTCGTAGATAACTCTTATGCCTAAAGAATCATACGCATCCTCTCGACAGCCGTGGAATGTATGTGTTGTTTTATCATATACATATTCGTAGCCTTCAACGCAGCCGTGCGGGGTATAGCTTGTAAGTATTACTTTTGCACCCATTGCAAGACACGCATCAACATAATAGTCAAGCGGAGCCTTAAACTGCGTACCGGACATTCCGCCCGGATTTGTCCCCATATTTCCAATGGTGACAATATCGCCCGGTCTTATGTTTATCAGAATATTATCAAGCCAGCCCTGTGTATAATATGTTTTAAGATTTCTTGAACCCTTACCGTTATTATGATAATCGGCAAGTGCGGTAAACTCGGGATAATTGGCTTGATCACGTGCTAAATTATATGCGTATGAGCCGCTGTTGCCGATAGTTGAATCGCCGACAGACCAAATGTTAGGTTTTTCGGCGGCAGTCTTTTCAACCTTTTCTATTGATATATACGCAACCCTTGCACCTGAGAATTTTAAATCCATTACATCATCCACAACCGGAATATCATATACTTGTTCGGTTATTTCTTCTGTTTTTACAGTATATCCCGTATGTGTTGTCCCCTCTGCGGCAAGAGTTCTTTCATGACCTGACAGTGCTTCACTTACATATTCAGACACCAAATCACCACTAAAAGCAATCTTTACTCTGTAATGTTTTCCTTTTGTAACCTTAGCCTTAAAAGTGAAATCACCCGACAAATAGTCAGATTTTGCATTATCAATACTTGGTGTGCCTTCTGCTTTTGCACTTCCCTCTATTCCATAACCGCGTGATACAGTATAAGTTGTTGAAGGATTAATGTCCGTATAACCATCCGCAACACTTTCATCCGCACCACTTCCGAAGTCAAATGACAAACCGTGAACTGTGACCTTAACACTTCTTGATAACATTTTGCCGTCACTGCTTTCGCCTGTGGCTCTTACGGTAAACACACAAGGAACAGCTGCCGATGTAACGCTTATTGTACCCGCTGATGCGTCAAACGATATACCGTCGGGAAGATTATATTTATTGACATTATTTTTGTCATATATTCCAAGCGATACATTTCTGTTCAAATCCATACCATCACCGTTGATTACCGCCGCACTATATTTAGCAGTATTTACTGATTTTTCATCAAGCGGTATTGCAAGGCTTCCTTGTGATGATGTAAACTTTATACTTTCAGCCGAGTCGGTAATATTGAGCTTTATGGTTTTGGTATAGCCGCCGATATTCACCTGAACAGTTGCCTCACCGGCTGATGCACCCTCACCCAGAGTTATTGTTGCTTTGTGAGAATCTACTACATCGGGAGTTATTATAATGTCTTGCATATCATCTTCTAAGATTGACCACTCTGCCGCACCTGTTATATTATATCCTTCTTTGCTTTTTACCGATGCAGATAATGTTGCAGTATCTTTGTTTGGAATTGACAAAGTTTCCTGTGAAATATTGAGTGTATAGGTTGAAATATCCGCAGCCGGATAATATGCTTTATATGCATCAAAATCAACCGTTCCTGTCTGCTTATTTGCAAAACCGATTGAGTAATATGTCGGCTCCGAGTTTTCAGTCCACGCTATGCTATCGGTTTCACCGACAAACTGACCGTTTAAGTCATACACCTTTACAAAACAACTTTCGGTAGTCTTGTCAGCCGACAGTACAATTTTATACCATTTGCCCTTGTTGACTGTAACATCAATATCATTATTTTTTATAGCTATGCCATTTAGCTTTATTGTTGTTCCGTCAAATTCAAGCGTTACAGGCGTTGTATAGCCTTCCTTATCCGTCCAATACGGCTGTTTTGATGTAAGTGTAATACATCCATTGCCATTAAAGCGTATATTCTGCTCAAATATAATTTGTTTTTGCGGTGTATCTATTGAATTTGTGAACATATGTGATTTACTCGATGTTGGGCAATTAATTCTAAGGAATTTGTTATTCTCCTCTTTCATAATAACTGCATCACCGCTATCTGAACCGGACATACCCCAGCCGCCGACCATAATATCGTTACCGCCGTAAGTGTCCTTTAATGTAGTATATCCAACAAGACTGTCGGGATATTCGTCAAAGTCGGATGGGTAGCCTGCTTCAGGCAAGATTCGGTTATCTGCCATGCTCTTATCACCTGTTGCGGCAACATACATTGACGCTTCGATTGTTTCGCCGTTATATGTCACTGTGGCATTTAGCTTACCATAAAAATTAAAATCGCATTGTCTGAGCATAAACAAAACCTCTGTCGCAGTGTTCGTATGCTCGGCAAACTCGCCATAGCTATCGCAATATTTATCAGTATCGTTTACAGTTTTAAAACCGTCTATATCCCACTCAATGTTAAAATCGTCTATTCGGCTGTCTATCGTATCGGCTGTAATAATCGTTCCGTTCTGACCTGTAAGCGTAAGTGTATATTTGTTTTCCGCCGCAATGTCGGGACTATCGCCAAAGGTCATTATTTGATTACCTTTTATTTCAGCAGAAATTATTGGCTCAATATATTCCGTATCTTTTTCATAAATTGCCGTAAATTTTGTATCGGCTGTAATTTTATATTCCTTTAAATCATCAATCAGATTTTCAGTGTCATCATTTACTTGCCACCCCTTAAATATATATCCATAGTTTGTTAAGTCCGGAATATTTAACGGACTTGTATTTTCCTTTACATTTTCCTCAGATTTTTCTCCCTTTACATCATACGTTACTTTATAGTATGTGTTTCCGGCATCAAGCGAGCTGTCATATGAGCGGACTAAAATATTATCAATACCGAATGTCACAGTATTCTTTCTCGCCTCACAAATCAGTAATTTTCCGATTTTTAAGTCTGTCGTACCCATAGGGACCTTGTTATCAAAATATACCGTTTCACCGTCATGACTTGACAATGTGATTGTCACATTATGCTCTGTAAAATCCATAATCGCCTTTGCGTGTGTCCAGCCTGATTTATTCGTCCAATCTGTTGTTGTATATGTTTCCTTAGAACCATCTAAATTATTTATGATGAGTTTATCGCTATTCTTAGGTTGTGTAAATGAAAAGATATAATTATTTCCGCTGTAATTTGCATTGCCTTTAGGGTTGCCTGCTGCAGAATCAAGTAATACAAGCTGATTTATATTTTCATTGCCTGTATTTGTCATATAGAAGTCAAATTCGATAACTGCTTTACCATTTTCCGTTGTCTGAGCGTCAGAATCGAAGGTATAGTATGCATTTCGTGTTCCACTTCCGTTTGTATTTGCAAATTTGAAATACTTATTGATACTGTTGTCTTCATCTGTTGCTATTGACATATCGCCCGGAGCATTTGCAGACGTCCAGCCCATTGTATCCGTTGCACTTTCAAAATCAAGCGAAAAATATTCCGCCGCGTTTGAGGTTATAACAAATGACATTTGCAGTAGAAGCGATATTGCTGTTATCACTCCTAAAATTCTTTTAAGTTTATTTTTCATCACTTTGCCTCCTTAATTGTTATTGAATTATATAACGGCTTCATTCCGTCCTCCCACAAGAACAGCTTGATATATGAGTCAGTATCTGCACTTAAGCTGTCCGTCTTTATCGTGGAAGTGCTGTATGCAGCGATTGTTTCTTTTCTTTGCTTTACAGATTTTAATTTTCCATAGTTATCATACAAAGCCATATACAATGTTAACTCCTTTCTGTCTGCATTGTCGTTTGTATATACTGCCTCGGCATATACCTCTGCGCCGTTAAGCTTATTTACTGCGTTGCCCTGCATATCTTTCAGTGTAATTGAATCTTCAATATGCTCATCCGGAACATTAGTATTTAACCTACCCTCGATAACCGTACCGTCATAATTTCTTGTTAAATACATATCGTCTATCCTTACATAACAGTTTGCTGGTGAGTCTGAGTACAAGCCAATCTCACATTCTCCGTTTTCAATAATAATATCCTTTACAACGACATCTGTCCAATTACTCATTTTTGATTTTAGAGAAGCTGTGTAGTTCTTATTGTTTGTATTTGCATACAATACACATTCATTTTGTCCGCCGCTTGACATAACGCTTGCTCGAAGTGTATATATACCGTTTGGCAAATCTTTAATTGTTTGTTTAAGTCTTGCGGTATAATCTGTGTCTGCACTTTGCTTTGCGGCATAGTTGCCGTAAAAACGTCTTGCTTTTACATTCCCGTTTACCGAACCGTCTGTACTGTCACTGCATTCCCAACCTGTCAATGATTTAACATCAACTCTGTCGGCATCAAATTCATTGTTTGCAATATAATTATTTCCGTCGCCGATTGTCCACTCGCCTGTTTCTGAGTTTAATTTCCATTGACTTAAATCGTTGAAATGAGGAGTATATCCGTCCATTGTCAGTGGAACCCACTGATTATATCCTATACCATGTGTTCCGAAATCACACCAACGGTCACCACAATAAATAACCGTGTCCTGCTTGCTTCCGTGAAGCGTATAGTAAAATCCGGTTTGTGAATTGTGTGCATAGCTATACTTTGCACCCGGCATAATGTACGGAAGATTTGAACTTGATTTTGAAGTATCAATATAATCCGGCTTTAATTTGTAATCGCCGAGTATATCTTTTGATTCAAACACATACACTCTTGAACCACGCCAGCCGTATAAATCTGAACCGGTAAAATAATAATGGTCTTTGTATTTAAACATACAGTCACCCTCTATACCGCCTTTATCTTTTTGTTTTATTGTACCATCTTCATCAAAATATGAACCGGTAGAACCGTTCAGCTCTTTTATATTATCAAAATCAAAATCACAGAAATTCTTAGTTTCATCCATAGGTGCAATATATAAATGTCCTCTGCCGTTCGCGCTTGAACATATCATATAACCTTTGCTGTCTTCATCATAGAACATTGTTAAATCACCTGTATCACCATTTGCGATAACAGGAAGTGACGTTCCACCCCAAAAATATCCCTTTTCTGTTTTAAATGGGCCTTTCGGATTATCCGCACTTGCGATAATCGTTCCGTTAAACTGTGATACAAGAACATATTTATTTGCCTTTTCGTTATATACCACACCGCATCTGCCTGCCCAACCACACCATGATTGACCCAGAGTTTCAAGCGTTGCGACATCGCCTTCATATTTCCAATTTACCAAATCATCTGATGTGTAGCAAGTGTATGCTTCAAAAGCAGGATGCTCAACCGTTTTACCTAAAAGAGGGTCAGTCGCATACGTTACAGCCTCTTTATAGCGAACGCCGTACCAATAATATTTATCATCATTAGGGAATTTGAATATACCACCACCTTGCGAATATAGGATATTTCCGTCTGTATCGGTATAGAAACGGTCGTTTGTTATAAGCTGCTTATCTTCTGTTACTGTTACAGTACATTTCGCTGTTTTACCATTTGATGTCGTGACTGTTATTTCCGCTGTGCCCACATTGCCGGCAACAATAACCCCGTCATAAACTTTTGCAATTTTTTCATCACTTGAAGTCCAATTAATTCTGTCATCTGCGTTTGACGGCTGAATATTTGCATTTACTACGGTTGTTGCACCGAGCTTTGGTAAAGATACATTTTCTTTATCAAGTGAAATGCTTTGAGGTTCAGCCATTTCCGCTACCGTTACATTGCATGAAGCCGTAAGCTTTTCGTTGTCAGCCGCCGCTGCGGTAATTATTGTTTCACCAACGCTTATAGGAGTCACAATACCGTTTGATGAAACAGTTGCTACATTCTCATCTGAGGACGTCCATTTTATTTGTCGTTTAACTGCTGTTTCGGGCAGCAATTTGGCTGTAAGTTCGCCGTTTTTACCGCCCGATAGCAGTGAGAGAGAGGCTTTGTCAATAGTTATATCCTGAGCCGCCTGCAATACAGTAACGGCGCAGTCGGCTTTGAAACTGCTGTCAGCCGTTTTTATAGACACCACTGTTCTGCCTGCCTTTTTCGGTGTGACAAGACCTGTGTCGTCAACGGTGGCTATATCCTCATTTTCGCTTATCCATACAAGGTCACCATCATTTATTCCCTCTCCGAAAATAGAGTAGGTAAGTCTTTGAGGCTCGCCGGAGGTAGATAGAATAAGCTCGTTTTTATCAAGTGCAACGCCGCCGTCATACATTGTAAGTGCGAGCGTCGCGGTTTTCGGGTCTATGTCAAGCGTCTGTGACGAGTTTGAAAACGCGAATTGTACTTTGCTTTCCACATCTGCTTTTACCTTGCCTTTTACATATTCACGAATTGTTTCGGTTGATATTTGGTCCGTGCGCGTTTCGCCCTGTTTAACCCCCTCCGCCTGATACATACTTTTGTCAAGTGAAATCGCCTTTATTTCGGAAGCCGTTGTATCGGCGTTTATTGTGATGTCGGCTGGATATATATCATATGTTCTGCCACCGCTTCTTGACGAGCCGTTATGTACGCTTACGGTAAGTGTGGCGGATTTTATGCGTTTCGCTTCTGCCGCAGGAACGGTAAATTCAAGAACGCCCACTCCGCCCCAAGAATTTGATTTGGTATTCCAGTTAATATTTGAAATATCCTCCTTGCCCGCATAGTTCACTATCGTCTGCGTAACATTTCCGTCACCGTCCGTCAAGTATGACGCGCTTTGCGTACAGGCAATCGGTGTCATTTCCTCGTCAGCGCTGACAACTGCTGTGGTAAATGACGATACGATAATAGCAAATACGCTCATTACACTTATCAATTTTTTCAATATCATTTTCCTACCTCCGTTAAAATATTATTTTTATTATAGTATTTTATCATATAATAATATATAGGTAAAAATATATATTTGCCGTAAACTAATCAATTTTTGCTCTTTAATCTTGACCGAGAGTATATGAAATGATATACTTTTAACAGGTGATTTTTATGATGTACGAAAAAGAATGGGAAAACCCGAATTACAAATTTCTTTCATATGATGTGGATAATCTGAATTGGAATATACATTACCACGAGTCTTTTGAGATTTGCTTTATTATTGACGGCGAAATAAATATTACAATAGATACCGTATTATATAATTTAAAACAGAATGACAGCGTAATAATATTTCCACGTCAGCTCCATAGCTATGAAACGGAAAAAAGCTCAAAAATGCGTGTAATCACTTTTATGCCTGATTTAATCCCCGAATTTACAAACCGCTATCAAAATATGCTTCCCGAAAAAAATGATATTAAGGAGATTTCGAATTTCAAAAAATATTTTGACGCGAAAAATATTTTTGAGCAAAAGGGCTTGTTATATTCTATATTCGGAATTTTAGTGGAGAGTACGAATTTTAAAGAAGCCGCAAATAATGAGGAGTCACAGTTGCTCATTAAAATTTTACGATATATTGAAAAGAACTTTAAAACTCCCTGCCTTTTGCAGACAGCCGCCGAAGAATTGTCTTATGGGTATTCGTATCTATCGAGAACCTTTAAAAAACGTATGGGAATAAGTTATACGGAGTATTTGAATAAATACAGAATAAACCGAGCATTGTATATGCTCAGCAATCAAAATCATGTGCAGATACAGCAGATTGCGGAGGAGTGCGGCTATGACAGCCTATGCAGCTTCAACCGCAATTTTAAGCATTTTACGGGTCGTACACCGCGTGAGATGATAAAGTGTAATGACAACCAAAAATAGCATTCAGACATCATAACAGAAATATATCGGAACGGTTGTATTTGCCACAAAAATATTAATCTCCTATGGTTATCATGAACCAAAGCTTTAACAACAGCAGTTATAGTTTTTCAGAATATGTTAAAGTGTTGGAATATAGGTGAGTTTGTTAATACACTATATGCCAAAGGAACATCTGATAACATACTTCACTCTAAAATTTATATTGATTTGAAAATATGAAACAAATATGATATAATATTTGTAAATAGCTTATAGAAAGGCAGGTATACTAAATGGAATACAAACCACCATTTTCAATTAATGACGATATAATAAATTTACTTGCCAAAACCAGTGAACTTGTCGGACAAGTAAGTATATTGCATAAAAGCAGCAGTTTAAAGCTAAGACGTGAAAACAGAATAAAAACAATTCACTCATCTCTGGCTATTGAACACAATTCATTATCATTAGAACAAGTTACAGCGGTTATAAATGGTAAGCGAATTTTGGGTGCACCTCAAGAAATCAAAGAAGTACAAAACGCATATGAAGCATATGATATAATGCTTACACTCAATCCTCTTAGTATTGAAGATTTGTTAAAAGCACATAAGCTAATGATGAATGATTTAGTTAAAGAAAATGGTCGTTTTAGAAATGGCGGTGTCGGTATTTTTGACGGAAATAACTTAATTCATACCGCTCCTCCTGCAAATTATGTACCCCAATTAATCAGCGACCTATTTGAATGGTACAAACAATCTCCATTGCATATTTTAATTAAAAGTTGTATTTTTCACTATGAGTTTGAATTTATTCATCCGTTTGCAGATGGCAACGGACGAATCGGTAGAATGTGGCACACACTATTACTTAGTCAATGGAATAAATTATTCTCTTGGTTACCTATTGAAGAACTTATAAAAGAGCGACAACAAGAATATTATGACGCTCTCGCTATCTCAGATAACAAAGCTGACTGTACTGTATTTGTAGAAATGATGATGCAAATAATATTCGATGCCCTAAATGATTTAGACACCACCGACCAAGTTAGCGACCAAGTTAGCGACCAAGTTAACATACTGTTAAATTGTATGGGAAATGAAGTGCTATCTGCTACTCAGCTTATGCAACGATTAGGACTTTCACATAGACCTACTTTCAGAAAAAATTATCTCAATCCGGCACTTAAAAACGGACTCATAGAAATGACTATTCCCGATAAACCAAACAGTAAAAATCAAAAATATCGTAAAAAAATATAGACTGTTATGTAAAAAATAAAGCAGAGAATAACAAAACGTATTCTCTGCTCTATAATTTTTATGTATCCGTATCCTCACCGCAAACTTCTTTAATAACCGTGCGGGCAAGGCTTTTTGCTATTGCGGTTGCAAGAACGTCCCGTATGTGTTCTTTTATCCGCTCGTCTACTTCATCTATTGTTATAACTTTTTGTGACTTGTCCAATGTACCTCCCCCTTTCCGTGATATGTTATAATATGCAATGCAGATTAAAATAATAACAAAATTATCATATATACTGTGCCACATGTGACATGATGCCACACTGTAATATGCCTATAAACCGCATAAATACTATATTTGACACACCTGTCACACTTGGCACACTTAAAATTTATTTATTATTTTCAAACTTTTCGCGGTCGAATCTCATTAATCCGCTTCTTGAACCGTTAATAGTTTTTTTAACTTTATGACGCCCGTCTTTAGCAGGTATTAAATACCCTTTTTTAATTAATTTTGTTTCAAGTTCTCTTTTGGGCAAAGAAAATCCATCATCTGCTTTCCGCAAAAATTCATTTGCTTTTGCATATGCCGCTTCCCAGATAAGATAAATATAAATTCCATCATAATAACCAATACAATTATTAGAACAAGATGCTATATTCTTCTTACCCTCTTGTATTTCTGAAAGTGAAACCTTATTTGAGGCTCTCATTACATTAATAGTGTCAACAAAAAGTTTTGCTTCATCTTTTGAATGAAGTTCTTCTTTTTGAAGTTTAATCGATTTTTCAGTGGCAGAATTAAAAATTTTTTTGTATTTTTTAAGACGCTTAAGGGATACCTTATACTTATCGCAAATAAATTCTAAAAACATTTCAAACCCCGCCTGCATCCATGCAACATTTTCGGGTATTCGATTATGAATCTTACCAAGTTCAACATTTTGTTTCCGGAAATTTTTAAATTTCCTTTCGAGTGATTTCATATAAGACCATTTTTCAGAACATATCCAACCTAAATAGTCTGTAACAAACCTCACAAGGCAATGTTTTTGTTTCTGAATTTTTGACAAGTGCTTTTTATCAATCTCACCCGCCTCCAGTTTATATAGAAATGCACGTGCTATATCCGAACTGTCGGTTAAAGGCTGAAATTCAGCAGTAATTGCTGACAAACAACACGGTTTACTATTTTTAACCGAATCACCCTGCATAACATTTCTACCCGTATCATCGCCGACGGCTCGTGTAATGCTTTCGCATTTTTTCACAACTTCATCATTTCCGTATTTAGATGGTGCACCGTCATCAAGCAAGCATACACAATCATGAAATTGAGTGCATGCATTCACATATATACTATATATTTATAACTTCGGAAAAGCCAAAATAAAAAAAAAAAAACTGCGATATATTACTTTTCTCAGTAATTATATCGCAGTTTTTTATTATAGTATCTTAGATTATGTTGAAAAATTCTCTGATTTTGTTTGAGATAGTTGAATCGATAAAACCTTTCTGTGCCATGTCATCAAGTATATCACATGTTTTTTCATGCGATAATCCTTTCTTATATGGTCTGTCCTCGGTAAGCGCTTGATAAATATCAATGCAAGCCATGATACGTTCCGGCTCATTTAATTCATCAGCAGTTTTTCCAAAAGGATATCCTTTTCCATTTAACTTTTCATGGTGAAAAGCCGCCCAATCTCGTATTTCCTCAAAATCATCAACATCTGATAATATACGATACGTATACCCAGCATGATTTTTCATTTTAGAAAATTCATCATCCGTGAGTTTATCTGGTTTTTCCAAAATCTCATTGCCTATTGCCATTTTACCGATATCATGCAAAGCGCCAGCCAAATACATTTTTTGTGTATTTATTGTGTTAAATCCCATATAGTTAGCAAGCAGAGATGCTTTTTCAGCTACTCCTACAGAATGCCTGCTGGTAAAAGAAGATTTATAATCAATAATATTTGCAAAAAAGTCTGCAACGTTTTTACATGTTTCCCAGTCAAAAACTTGTTTTTTTCTTGGAATAATCCCCCATAGATTTGTTTCAAAAGAATCATCACTTAAACACATAAAGGATTCTTTTGTGAATGCATGACGAAAAGCGTTCACACATTCGGAGTCAAATAAACGATCCTTATTTTTTGAAAGATACTGACATATAAAATTCCATCTCTGCCCATTAAAGTCCTTACTGTTTCCGATAATATCAATCATATCAGCCAAATGAATTATCCTTGCAAACAATGGAATTTCCCGCCATATCTTTTGAAATGGACCGGTTCCATCCGCATGCTCATGGTGATATAATATAGCGTTTGAAACATCTGTTTTAAACGGAAGTTTTGAGATATTTTTTTCACCATAAATACAATGAAGATGTTTTTTCTCCTCTGATAAATTATTTTTGATATAAACATCGGAATGATTTTGTAGTTCTTCCGAAATATATTGGGTTAGGGCATTATCATGCAACAAAGCACACATGGCTAAATCTTGTAACGCATCACTTTTGATTGACCAATATTCAGCCATACGTACACTTATATAAGCCACTCTTTTTCCATGTTTATTTTTTACATTTACAAGTTCTGCTTCGATGCAGTCCAATGCATAAGAACAAGCTCCTACCAATCCAACAATATCTATACTAAGTGGCTCTACTTTCATATATATATATCCTTTATAATCAAATTAAGCTTCTGAAAACTGATCTTTTCCTACAAAACATAACGGACATTCAAAATCCTCCGGAATATCCTCCCATTTTGTACCGGGTGCAATACCACCTTCCGGGTAGCCCTTCTCCTCATCGTATTCCCATCCGCAAACATCACATATGTATTTCATTCGTTGTTCCTCCTTATAAATATATTAATGCACAGCCTATATTGCTGTTATATTTGTGTTATTATGTAATCTTAATATGCATATTCCATTTTATTCTATCTGCAAAAGTTTATAGTTCAATTTTTTCTATAATTTTTTTCAAAGCATCAGCTGATTCCTTAAGCTTTAATGCTTCCTCGCCATTCAAATTAATAGGTACGTCTGACTCAACACCATTTGCACCTACAATAGCCGGCATACTCAATGAAACTCCGTCAATGTCATATATACCATGAATCATGTGAGATATCGGGAGTATTGATTTCTCGTCTCTCATAATCACTTCACAGATTCTTTTTACAGACATCGCAATTCCATAATATGTAGCATGCTTTTTATTTATAATTTCATAAGCACTATTCTTGACCGCTGTCGCTATTTCTTCCGTATTTTCCTTATGCTTGTAATGTCCACGCATTTCACACATTTCACTTAACGGAACACCAGATACATTGGCTGATGACCATGCTACAACTTCACTGTCACCATGTTCTCCTAAGATAAATGCATGAACACTCCTGCTATCCACCGATAAATGCTCACCAAGCTTATATCTTAATCGTGCACTATCTAACACTGTACCCGAACCAATAACTCTGTTTTCCGGAAGTCCTGATAACTTTATGGCTACCTGAGTAAGAATATCTACCGGATTAGCGACTACCAACATGATACCTGCAAAATTCCTCTTTGCTATTTCAGGAATAATTGACTTAAATATTGCCACATTTTTATTTACAAGATCAAGTCTTGTTTCTCCCGGTTTTTGTCCTGCTCCGGCAGATATGATAACGATTGCAGCATCAACAACATCATCATAATCACCGGCATATATTTTCATTGGACTGGCAAATGGTATTCCATGACTAATATCCATCGCTTCACCATCTGCTTTATCCTTATCTGCATCAATAAGAACAATCTCTGTAAATAATCCACTTTGCATAAGAGCAAATACAGATGCGGAACCGACAAAGCCACAGCCTATCATTACTGCTTTTTTTGAATTAATCGTTTGTTTCTTCATAATAATCTCCCCCTTAATAATTTTCTTCATGCACTTCAAAATAGCTCTGTGGATGATTACATACTGGACATACCTCCGGAGCCTTTGTTCCTACCACAATATGTCCGCAGTTACGGCATTCCCATACCTTAACTTCACTTTTTTCAAATACCTGTGCAGTTTCGATATTCTTAAGAAGAGCACGATATCTCTCTTCGTGGTGCTTTTCAATCTCTCCTACAGCTCTGAATTTTGCTGCAAGCTCATGGAAACCTTCTTCCTCAGCCGTTTTTGCAAAGCTCTCATACATATCTGTCCACTCATAATTTTCGCCTTCCGCAGCTGCCGCTAAATTTTCTTTTGTATTACTAATCCCTGCCAATTCCTTGAACCACATCTTTGCATGTTCTTTTTCATTATCTGCTGTTTTTAAAAATAAAGCTGACATCTGCTCATAGCCTTCCTTTTTCGCTACAGATGCAAAATAAGTATACTTATTTCTTGCCTGTGATTCTCCTGCAAATGCCTCCTGTAAATTTTTCTCTGTCTGTGTTCCTGCGTACTTGTTTGCTGCCATTACTTTTACCTCCGTTTTCTTTACTACTTTTTCAAAATCTGATGCCGGGTGCTTACATAAAGGACATATAAAATCATCCGGTAGTTCTTCACCTACATATTCATATCCACAAATTCTGCAACGCCATATTGTCTGACCGTCCTCCGTTTTTCCAACGTTCTCTGGCTTAATATTATTCTGGTAATAATCATATGTGACAGAAGGTATATTACTTAAAACTTCCATATCGGTTATCTCACCGATAAACATTGTATGTGAACCCAAATCCTCCGTTTTAATAACTTTTACAGAAATATATGCATTTGTACCTTCCGTAATATAATAAATATCATTTATACCCCTGTCACACTTTTTAAATGTTTCAAATTTATTGGTATTTCTTCCTGATTGAAAGCCAAAATGTTTAAATAATTCAAACTATGCATTCTGACTCAGAACTGATACTGTAAATTTTCCGGTTCTTTCAATCATATCATGCGTGTAATTTGTCTTATTGACGCATATACTTAATTGGTTTGGTTCCGAAGCTGCCTGAATCGCTGTGTTAATAATGCATCCATTATCTTTTTCAGCTTCCCTTGCAGTCAATACAAACAGTCCGTAACTCAGCCTATACATTGCTTTTCTATCCATGTTATTCCACCTTTGCCTCCTTCCTGCATTTTGGGCAAATGCCTTTAAATGAAATATCGTAATCCAAAAATTCAATTCCGTGAGTATCATGAATTTTTTTCATCAAATCCGGTATTTCATCCATATCCACATCTGATACCTCACCGCATTTTACACACCTGACATGGTAGTGATTTTTCAATGTAAAATCGAATCGGTTTGGTCCCTCCGAGACTTCAACTTTCCTCAAAGCACCTTCCTCTACCAATATATCAAGATTTCTATATACAGTTCCTTTTCCGATTGTAGGATATGATTCTTTTATAAATTCATACACTTCATTTGCTGTAACATGTCTTTTCATCTCATATACAGCATTTCGTACTAAGTCTTTCTGAATGGTGTTTCTTCTATTTATCATTTCTCCTCCTTGTTAGGATTTATTATTAATTAAGATTATATATCATTTTTCTTTTATTGTCAAGGAAAATATCAACAATTACTACTATTAAATATATATTTAAATCGACTTTTATCTCTGCATTTACTTCACCATCTCCGATTATACATCACCTGTCATTATATATAAGTATAAATACTTTACCAAATAAAAATATAAAAAATAATATTAAGATAACAATATAATACTAATATCGTATTATATATAAACCAATAATGCGGTAATACTAAGGAGGTAATAGTATGAATTTTCATACATTTGAACTAAGTTACAAGTTATCCACTGATGATGTGCGTATTGTATACAATGAATTATATAATGCATCCGGACAAAATTACAAACCCAAAGATGATTGTGCAGTTTTCAAAGCATTACAAGATTACGGTATCATAATATTTATAAAAAAATACAAACAAGATGAATATAATCATCATGTCTTATATTATAGAGTCAATCCAAGACGTGTATTGGAAAACCACAACTATATTGGAATATTTAATTCTAAAAACATTGATAAACTTATAAAGAAATTCAATATATTGATAAAAACCGTATCACCATTTTTACCTGAATTTGATTCTTGCAATATATCAAGAATTGATTATTGTAGCAACGTCGAACTTAATGATCAGACAGTAATTGATTCTTACGTAAATTTATTAAAACGAGGATATTTCCCGAGCAAATATACCATAAAAAAATATAAAAACGAAAAATCTAAAAGAAATACCTTATCAAAGAATGGTATTACCATAACCGGAAATAACGGTATTGAAGTCACCTACTACAACAAATATCGACAGCTAAAAGAAAAAAATCCTAAATGTCGTTATATTGATAATTCAAAAAAAATTATAAGAATTGAAATACGTTGTTTTAAAAAGAAAGTCAGACATCTTACAAAGAAATTCAAATGTACTTCTGCATCTTCCTTTTTAAAGGAAAGTGATATTATAGGAAAATACATTTTCAAGCATTATGCAAATATCTTCTATGGCACAGGTGATTTTTATAAACTTACTGACATATACTCAATAATTGATAAATCATCATGCAAGAAAAAGTCAAAGAAATTGATGAAAGAGCTTGTAAAGTCATCTGCTACTCACAGCAGTTTAGATAGGGCGTTTGATATACTTAATTTCAATAAATCTCAGATAAAAGCCATACTTAAAAAGTTTAATAAAATCGGTGTGAGTCCTGTCGTAATTCCAAGGCGCTACGAATTTGATACAATCAGAAATCCTTTAGACTTGGCATTGGAGTATTCCGATTATGATGATTTATGCGTATAACATAAAATTAATATTTTACGAATGGAGTTGACGCATAATGTCAGATAATTATGAAATATGGACCATTGACGAAGTTATGGATTATCTTCTTATCGGAAGAAACACTTTGTATAACCTACTGAGGAAAGGTAAAATCAAAGGCTTTAAAATCGGCTCATGTTGGAAAATTCCCAAGAAAGCCGTAGACGACTATATCGCTTCTGAAAGCGGAATAAATACATAATGGTATCGCAATAAACACAAAATGGTGAGGTACGTCCTCACCATTTTTAATGTTTGGTGATACTTTATCTAATATTATTTACAAATTTACATTGTACTATTGTATTTCAAATAATTCTATGATATACTTCTTTTAAGATATTTTAGAATTAACAGAGAGGGTGTTTAAATGGACGCAGTGGCATACATCAGGGTTTCTACAAACAAGGAAGAACAAGAGCTAAGTCTTGAAAATCAGCGTGAGTTTTTTGAAAAATACGTTGGCAATCGTAACGACACGCTCATTCGCATATACAGTGACAAAGGCAAATCAGCCACCAAAATGAAAAACAGAAAAGATTTACAAAGGCTTTTGAGTGCGGCAAGACGTGGTGAATTTCAGCGTTTATATGTCAAGGACATTAGCCGTCTGTTCAGAAACACTCTTGACTTTATAACGGTTTCAAGGGAGCTTGCAAACCTCGGTGTTCAACTGCACCTTGTAAACATGGGTGAAGGCAAAGACATTGATATGTTTACGCTCAACCTTATGGCTATGATTGCGGAAAACGAGAGTCAGAAAATCAGTGAACGTACAAAATTCGGCAAGCAATTCAGCAAAGAGCGAGGTATTGTTCCGAATTTTGTTTTCGGCTACGACAGAACAGACAAATACACTCTTGTACCCAATCCCGAAGAAAGCCGTTGGGTACAGAAAATCTTTGACTTATACACCGAAGAAGAATGGGGTATGGCGAAAATTGCAAAATTTCTTTACGAGTCACACGTCAAGACAAAAAAATTAAAGGACGGTCAACCGAATTATAATTGGAGTCAAATTTCTGTCGGCAGAATTTTAACCAATCCGATTTATATCGGCACGGTCATTAACGGTAAAGAGAGTATGAAAGATATATTTACAAGTCAGCGACAAAAAAATCCTAAAGAAGAATGGTATGTATCGGAAAGACCGGAATTTCGCATTATATCGGACGAGCAATTTGAAAAGGCACAGCAGATAAAAGAAAAGAACGCAAAACAATACTGTCAACGCGAGAAACGCAGTAACAAGCATTTATTTTCAAATCTTATAAAATGCAACAGTTGTGGTTTTTCATACAGACGATACCAAAAGCAATACTCACCCAACCGACCGCCTAAAGTTTGGTGGACTTGCTCAAAACGAAGTTCATACGGCAGCGGCAGATGTGATTCCGAATACATCCGCATTGATGAAGATTGGTTGAAATCAGCTTTGAATACATTATTTAAATCATTGCTTGACGACCGAGAAAGCTTTTTTACACTTGTCGAAACAAGGTGCAACAGTATAATCAAAGAATACATCAGAAATACGAGCGGTATTGTGTTGGAGGAAGTCGAAAACCGTCTTGACGAATTAAAACAGGAACGTGAACGATTAAAAACACTTGCCGTAAAAGCACTTATTACAATGGACGAGGCGGAACATGATATGATTCCTATAAACGAGGAAATCGAAAAGCTTAGCTTTCGTCTTAACGAAACAAACAAAACAAGAGAAATCACTCAAAAAATCAAAGCAAGTATTCAAGCATTTCTTAACACATTCAGTGCATTTGATTTTTCGGGCAACATCACAAACGAGGAATTGAAAAAGGTTGTAAAAGAAATTCGTGTTGTTTCAAAAAATGAGATATATGTTTACTTTAACATTGCCGAAGATATTGAGGGACTGAACTTCCCTATCAATATTTCAGACGTGGTTGAAATCGACACTAATAGTAACAACCGTGCACAAAGATGTACATGAACGACTTTATAAAATAAACCCTGCACTGTACAAAGAAGCACAGGCGGTTTTGGAGCAGAACAAGGCAGAACGTCACATTCGTGGGGGTATGGCAACAAAGGAAAAATATTTGCTTGAAAAATTAAAATAAGAAAAACGGTGTTCAAGACGAACACCGTTTTAAATTATACAAAAATCGAAACAAGAAATACGGCTGATATTATTATAAATACAATATGCAGCCAAAATATTAAATTAACCGCATTGTAGTTACCGTTTTCCATACATTGCTTTATTATTTTTATAAGCACAAGCGCCGCACCGAATATGATTGCCGGCAGAAAGAAAAATCCTAATAATCCGCCGCCGACAGATGTGTGTGACAGTATGAATTTTAATACTACAATATAATACGCACAACCGCTTAAAAGTGCAAATATGAGCATTCCCGCTGTGCTTTGCAATAATTGAATAATCTTGTTCTTCATAATCTAATCCTTTGTTAATATTTGTGTTTAAAACCCGCAAATTTCAATTCAAGTTAGTTGGTATAGATGTACAGTTTTTCACTGCCGACGTATGTTTATACTTCAAGACTTGAAAAATGTGCAAATAGACTGAAAAGCCACTTAAATTTTAATTCAAGCAAGTTTTAGTTTAGTTGTGCTTTTTTAAGTCGCAGACGTATGTTTATACTTCGAGCTTTTGAAACCGTACAGATATGTCGAAAATTGCTTGAATTTTAATTCAAGTCAGTTGGGGTATAGGTGTGCAATATTTTAAACGCCGACGTATGTTTATACTTCAAGTTTAAAATATTGTGCAGATATGCCCCAAATCACTTGAATTAGTCTTCTGAAGGCATATCCCAGTTGTGATATACATCCTGTACATCATCATTGTCTTCAAGCATATCAAGAAGCTTGGTCATTGCATTGATTTGACCTTCTTCTGTAAGTTCAGTCATTGTTTGAGGAACCATACTGACTTCGGCAGAAGAAATAGTATACTTTTCCGCAAGTGCGTCACGAACAGCACCCATATCAGACGGAGCAGTCACGATTTCCGCAACGCCGTCCTCTACTTCAATATCATCTGCACCGGCTTCAAGAGCGTCCATAGTGATTTCATCTTCGTCCATATCTTCATTTTCGATAATGATAATACCCTTTTGGTCAAACATAAAGCTTACGCAGCCTGTCTGTCCCATATTACCGCCGTTCTTATCGAATGCGTGACGTACGTCTGCGGCAGTTCTGTTTCTGTTATCTGTAAGTGCGTTTACGATTACCGCAACACCTGCAGGTCCATAACCTTCGTATGTGATACTTTCGTAGTTATCACCGTCTGTATCGCCTGCCGCCTTTTTAATTGTTCTGTTTATATTATCGTTAGGCATATTATTTGAACGAGCCTTTGCGATAGCGTCTTTAAGACTTGAGTTATTATCCGGATCCGGACCGCCTGCCTTTACGGCAACTATAATTTCACGAGCGATTTTTGTAAATATCTTAGCTCTTTGGGCATCGTTTGCGCCCTTTTTACGCTTAATTGTACTCCATTTTGAATGTCCTGACATAATTAAAACTCCTTTTAAATTTGTTCATACTAATTTATTTTATCACATTCTATGCGGTTTTTCAAGTTTTTTCTATAAATATTTTCTTTTTATTGACGTTTATACTGCACAGATGATATAATAAATTATAACCATTAAGGAGGCCGGAAATATGTGGGCATATGAAAGTGTATTTTATCAAATTTATCCGTTAGGATTTTGCGGTGCACCGTTTGAAAATGACGGTGTTTTAACGCACAGAATTTTAAAAGTAAACGATTGGATTGAGCATATAAATAATCTCGGAGCGAATGCAATATATTTTTCACCTGTATTTGAATCGGACACACACGGTTACAATACTCGTGACTACAAAAAAATCGACTGCCGTCTTGGCACAAATGACGACTTTAAAGAAGTATGCGAAAATCTACACAAAAACAACATCAAAGTTGTTCTTGACGGCGTATTCAACCACGTTGGACGAGGATTTTGGGCATTTCAGGACGTTCTCCAAAACAGGGAGAACTCACGTTACCGCGATTGGTTTTTCATTGATTTCAACGGTAATTCAAATTACAATGACGGTCTTTGGTACGAAGGCTGGGAGGGTAATTTCGACCTTGTAAAAATCAACCTTCGCAATGAAGAAGTTATAAATCACATCTTTGAATGTATCAAACTATGGATTGACGAATTTGACATTGACGGTTTACGTCTTGACGTTGCATACTGTCTTGACAAGGATTTTCTAAAGAGATTGAGAAGTTACACTGACAGTTTAAAAAATGATTTTCTTCTGCTCGGCGAACTTCTTCACGGTGACTACAATCAATTTGTCAATGACGATATGCTCCACAGTTGCACTAATTATGAATGTTACAAGGGTGTTTATTCAAGTTTCAACAGTATGAATATGTTTGAAATTGTACATTCATTGTTACGTCAATTCGGTCCCGAACAATGGACATTGTACCGCGGCAAGCACCTATTGAGTTTTGTTGACAACCACGATGTTTCAAGAATTGCAAGCATACTTACAAACGAAAAGCATATACCGCTTACTTACGGTATGATTTTCGGTATGCCTGGTATTCCTTGTGTATATTACGGCAGCGAATGGGGTGCAAAAGCACATAAAAACGAGGGTGATCCTGCACTTCGTGTATGCTTTGATGAGCCTTTGGACAATGAGCTTTCAGAATTTATATCAAAACTTGCTACGGCACACAAAAACAGTAAAGCATTATGCTATGGTGATTTCCGTTCGGTTGTTTTACAAAACAAGCACTGCATATTTGAAAGAAAATATGATGATGAACGTGTTCTTGTCGCTATCAATGCAGACGAAAATCCTGTTACAGTGCATTTTGACGCTGGTTGCGGTACGGCTGTTGACTTAATCAGCGGTAATATGCACGACTTCGGCGGCGGCAGTGAATTACCGCCTTACAGTGTACAGTATTGGAAAATGGAAAGATAATACAAAAGCTTGTCGACAAAATGTCGACAGGCTGGCAGAGGTCGAGAAATTAGTTTGGATTTTGTGAAAATGAACTCGTCGGCGTACATTGGTACGTTAGAGTTTATTTTCGCAAAAAGTGCACAGGCAAGCTGTAGGCTTGCCTGTTATTTGTTACAGCTATAAATTAAATTTTGAAATATAAAAATAATGTTTTGCACGTTCCAGACAATTTGTCGGCACTCTGTTATTCAACCAAATATACATCTTTGTATACAACACCGAGTGCCACTGCCATTGAATGAGTCGGCACAGCCATATCAATATGATATTCACCTATACCGCTGCCGGTATCTTCGGCGTGTCTGTAACCATAGCCGTCAACATACACCCAACTTAATTTAGGAATAATTTTAGGGTTCACCGCAATGGTCTGACCGGGAATAAGCTCACCCGCCCAAGCGGTATACGCTCCCCAACCGCCGTTACAGATTGCACAAGGGCAATAATGCGTAATCTTAAACTTACCCAAATATGTACCGAGTTGCTGATCATTGTCAACAGGCACATCCTCAATATCTATACTCGGAATTGAGTTGTCGGCAAGATTATCTGCGCTGTATTTACCGTTTCCGTGGTTCGGAATTATTGCAAGCCCTTCGGGGATATTAACTTCCGCACAAAGCTCATCTTGATACCATTCAATATCAAGTCCGAACATTTCCATAGAATCACGTATCGGTATCATAAGTGTACCGTCCTCTATGAAAACAGCCTGCGAAACCATTTCATAATCCTTGCCAAACGGCACATTATCGCCGTCAGAATCGGTAAAGTTATACCTAATAACAGCGTTGCTGTCATTAAGTCTTAAAGCTGCCGTTATACTTGTCGGCGTCATATCCAACCCCAAGCCGTCAATTTTATTAATCGCCTCTGACGCAAAACGTTCTATCGGTCTGTCCGAATTTGCGTCTGCTTTAAGCGTCAAAAGTGCGGTCTGAGTCGGCTGGTCCCATTCAACCTCCATACCGGCAGCCTCCGCCATTGTCCTTGCGGGCGTCAATGTTCGGTTATCGATTTGTATAGGTTTCGTATCCGTAAAATTTATGTAACTGACGTCATTCGACACAATCCCATTCATTCTTACACTTATATCACCGTCAGCGAACACTGCGTTAATATTTCCTACCACCAATACCGTTGATAAAACTGCCAAAACAGCTTTTTTTAATTTTTTCATTTTTAATTTCCTCCTACTCTCTTTCTACAATTTTACAATCGTATAGGATTTGTTGAGTTACATTAATTGTTGAGCCTGTCTACAAAACCATAGAGGGTTTGCAGACAATCTGATTAATCATTATAATTTTCGTATACAACTATATCCGTTGCCGTTCCGTCAACCACTCTTACAAGTGCGTAATTATAGCTGTAATCGTTTGTGAAATCTATTGTATTGTCCTTATCGAAAGTGCTTTTCGGAATTGTTGAAGTTATATCGCCAACTGACGCAATTTCAACTTTATTCTTATTTGATACATCGCAAGTATAGACTATTGTATCTTTCTTTGTATCAACTTCGATAACATTGTCTGTACTGCCGCTCTTGTTTATCAAAGTAAGTGAATTTGAACCCACCTTACCGATAAGTCCGAATGCGTACTGATATCTGTCGCTTGACGCTTTTTCACCGTACTTCATAAGCTTCCATTGATTTGCAACACTTGAGCCGTTTTCAGTAATTAACTTTTCAAAGTCAGTGCCGAAATCCTGACTGCCTGTAATTATATCTTCGTCCTGCGGTCTGTAAATAAAGTACATATGATTTATTCTTGTTCCGGCAACGTTTGATGTAAGGCTGATAACGTCACCCTCCTCAAGATTTCCTGCGTCTTTGCCTTTCATAAACGAATAAGCCTCCGAAGAAGTTTCAAATGTAACATCATTTTCAATCAACGTCTTTATTTCCTTGCCCTGTGCAAGCAAAGTAACGGCATACATATCTTCACCGTCTTTTGTAGTTGTTTCAACTTCCTTAACAACCGCCGGTGCATAAATTGCGTCTGTTACTTTTTCATAAATTGACGGTGTGTCCGTTGACGGCTTAGTTGTCGGTACTGTTGTTGCAGACGGCTTTTCTGTCGCAGACGGTGTGGCTGTCGGTGTTACAGACGGTGTGGCTGTCGGCTGAACATCATCACTTACACTGACTTCTTTTATCTCTTTTGAATTTACAAAGTAAACCTTTGTTTTCATCCCCTTATACTCTTTAGGTATATCGGCACTGAAATTGCCGTTCTCAGACTTATACATATTGCTGTAGCAAAGCTTGCCGTTTTCGTCATAGCACGAAACAACGGCAATATTTTCGTCTGTCTGTTCAAATGACAATACATTATCCGTATAATTTGCATTAATGTTTTCGGCAAAAGCAACTGTTGACATCATTGCCGAAACTGCAAGTGTAATAGCTATAATTTTCTTTTTCATTATAAACTTCCTCTCTGAATTTATTTTGCGATATAAGACGTTACAAACTGTTTTGCACATCTTGCACTGCGGCCTCCGTAGTGCATCTGCCATACTACCGCCTCTTTTTCAATATCCGCATTCATTTGGATATTGTGCTTTTTAAGCATTTCGGAAACGATATTAAGATATTCTTTTTGGTTAGGTGCAGAGAATACAAGACTGATACCGAAACGTTCCGAAAGTGAAAGTGTTTCCTGCATTTGGTCATTTACGTGGATTTCTCCGCCCTCTCTGTCTGACCAATTCTCTCTTATTAAGTGTCTTCTGTTTGACGTTGCATATATAAGCACGTTTGTAGGATTAGCCTGAAGTTGTCCCTCCATTGCAACCTTTAACGCTCTGTACTCTGTTTCGTGTGATTCAAAAGTAAGGTCGTCAAGGAATATTATGTACTTATTCGGGCTTTCAGCCAACACCTTTGAAAGTGACGGTATATCCTTTATACAATGCTTAGGCATTTCGATAATACGAAGTCCGTCATCGCAGAACATATTTAAAAGTGCCTTTACAGATGATGATTTACCCGTACCTCTGTCACCGAACAACAATACGTTATTCGCCGCTTTACCGCTGACAAACGCCTTTGTATTATCAATCAACACTTGTTTTTGATACTCAATACCGACAAGCGAATCAAAAGTAATATCATCGGTATTCGATACTCCGATAAGTTCGCCGTCATATCTAAACGCATTATACTTAGCCAAAATTCCGCTGCCGAACTTTCTGTAATGCTCGATAAGCAAATCAAGAAGTTCCTGTGCCGACTTTGACTCTGTTATCGCTCTGATTGACGCCACATATCCGTTACTGAATCCGATAGGATTACCTGACGGTGCGTACTTAATTTGAGTTGAAAACAGCTTTTTATAAATCTGCTCAATATCAAACTTCGCAAGTCTGTAAAGGTCGTCTCCGATAAATTTACCCGCCTGTGCAAGACGTGATAAAATATTATCATCATTTGCAAGACGTGTTGCAACGTATTCTTTTATTGCACTGCTTGTAACGCCCTCTGTTTCGGAAAATTCGATAATGTTTCTTAAAACGATAACATTATCCTTTTCCAATATCCCCTTTATACATAGGTCATCTTCTATTTTATTAAATATACATAATTCCAACTATGTTCACCTTCCAAATATCTATATCTCGTTTGATTATAGCACATTATCAAAAGAATTGCAACATCCGAAGTTACCTCAAATTTGTTGGAAAAAATCTCTTTTTTATATTGCCAAACATAGATAAGTTGTTTATAATAATAGTTAAGAGTTTTATTCTTTAAATAAAAAAACAGAGGGAGAAAATTATGGAGCAGATTAAAAACGCAATTCAAAACGGCAAAACCGTACTCGGTATTGAGCTTGGCTCAACTCGTATAAAAGCAGTTTTGATTGACGAAAATAATAATCCTATTGCGTCCGGCAGTTACGAATGGGAAAACCGTTTGGAAAACGGTATTTGGACATACAGTCTTGAGGACGTTTGGACAGGTATTCAGACAAGCTACAAAAATATGGCTGACGACGTTAAAAATCAATACGGCGAAGAACTTACAAAAATCGGTGCAATAGGCTTCAGTGCTATGATGCACGGCTATATGGCATTTGACGAAAACAAGGAGCTTTTAGTTCCGTTCCGTACTTGGAGAAACAGCATAACAGGCAAAGCCGCCGCAGAACTTACAAGTCTTTTTGACTTCAATATTCCTGAAAGATGGAGCATTGCTCATCTTTATCAGGCGATTTTAAACGGAGAAGAACATATTTCAAAAATCAAGTATCTTACAACACTTGCCGGATATGTTCATTGGAAACTTACAGGTGAATTTGTACTCGGTATCGGCGAGGCGTCGGGTATGTTCCCTATCGACAGTGCATCAAAAGATTATAATAAGGGTATGATTGAGAAATTCGATAAGTTGATTTCAAATAAAAATCTTCCTTATACAATTTCAGACTTACTTCCAAAAGTGCTTGTTGCAGGAGAAAATGCCGGTACACTTTCAGAAGATGGTGCAAAACTTCTTGATACAACAGGCAAACTCAGTGCAGGTATTCCGCTATGCCCTCCGGAGGGTGACGCCGGTACGGGTATGACCGCAACAAACAGCATTACAAAACGTACAGGAAACGTTTCAGCCGGTACGTCCGTATTTGCTATGGTTGTACTTGAAAAACCGCTTTCAAAGGCTTATCCCGAAATTGATATAGTTACAACACCGGTCGGTGACGACGTTGCAATGGTACACGTAAACAACTGTACATCTGACCTTAATGCTTGGGTAAATATATTCAGAGAATATTCAGCCGAACTCGGTATTGAAATAAGTACGGAAAAGCTATACGGCACACTTTACAGAAAAGCTCTTGAAGGTGACGCAGACTGCGGAGGACTTCTTTCTTACGGATATTTCTCGGGCGAAAATATTACAGGTCTTGAAGAAGGCCGTCAGCTTTTCGTTCGTACACCGGACAGTAAGTTTAACCTTGCAAATATGATGAGAACTCACCTTTATTCCGCACTCGGAACATTAAAGCTCGGTATGGATATTCTTCTTGACAAGGAAAATGTCAAGCTTGACAGAATGTTCGGTCACGGTGGATTGTTTAAAACAAAGGACGTTGGTCAGAAGTTTATGGCTGCCGCTATAAACACACCTGTTTCACTTATGGAAACAGCCGGCGAAGGCGGTGCTTGGGGTATCGCATTGCTTGCGTCATATATGCTTGCAAAATCAGAAAACGAAACACTTACCGATTTCCTTAACAACAAAGTATTCTCACAAAGTGAATCATACACACTTGAGCCGACAGACAAGGACGTTAAAGGATTTAACGAATTTGCTGTACGTTACAAGAACGGTTTGCCTATCGAAAAAGCGGCAGTTGAATATTTAAAATATTAGAGCCTGTCGACAAAATGTCGACAGCTCCAAAAATCACATCTTGCGATGTAATTTTTGAGTATTTTCAAAGAAAAAATCATAAAGTTCCTCCAAAGTCGAAACTTTAGATTTTAAGCCATTTCTGCCGCACATGTCGTCAGAAATGATTTTTAATGAGGTTGTACCTCATACTTCCAAGAATAAAGTAGACAAAACCATTACGGTTTTGTCTACTTTATACTAATAAAAGGAGATATATAATATGTTAGAAGAATTAAAGCAAAGAGTTTACGAGGCTAATATGCAGTTACCAAAGCATGGACTTGTTACATTCACTTGGGGTAACGTAAGTGAAATTGACAGAGAAACAGGCTATTTTGCAATCAAGCCGTCAGGCGTTGATTACGATAAGCTAAAGCCTGAAGATATGGTTATTATGGACCTTGACGGTAACAAAATCGAAGGTAAATATAACCCATCATCAGACACAGCGACTCATATTGAGCTTTACAAAGCATTCCCTAATATCGGCGGTATCGTACATACACACTCACCTTGGGCAACAAGCTGGGCACAATCGGGACGCGGTATTCCTTGCTACGGTACAACTCACGCTGACTATATGTACGGCGAAATTCCATGCGTAAGAAATCTTACAAAGGAAGAAATCGACGAGGCATACGAAAAAAATACAGGCGTACTTATCGTTGACTTCTTCAAAGACAAAGATTACGTTGCAATGCCTGCCGTACTATGTAAAAATCACGGTCCTTTCACTTGGGGCAAAGACGGTATGGAGGCTGTTCACAATGCAGTCGTACTTGAAGAAGTTGCGAAAATGGCGGCGCGTACCGAAATGATTAATCCGAAAGTTCAAGAGGCACCTCAAGAATTAAAGGATAAACACTATTACAGAAAACACGGCGCAAACGCATATTACGGTCAAAACAATTAAATTTTTAAGGGGGTTTTTATTATGATTATAAGTAATATCTACAAAAGAGCTTTTAACGTATTGTCAAAAATGCCGTTTAAGCTATGGGGACTTTCACTTTTGAGTTCACTTTTAACTATACTTGTTCTTGTATTCGGTGTATTACCGATAGTTATTGTTCCTGTTATAGCGGTTCTTTCCGCAGGTATGGCGGCAGTTTATCTTGACGGTTTCAACGGTAAGGAAGTTTATTCCGACCAGCTTTTCAAAGGTTTTAAAGATTTTTGGAGAACTGCAGGCGGTATGTGTTGGAAAAAGCTATGGATTTTCATTTGGTTCTTAGTTCCGATTGCAGGTCCGTTTATCGCTATTTCAAAGTATTATGCGTATTCATTCACACCGTATATACTTAATGAAGAAAAATCGGTAAACGCAACTGCAGCACTCAGAAAATCAATGCAGGATACAAACGGTTACAAACTTCAAATGTTCTGTGCCGAATTTATCCCTAACTTGCTGATTTATGCTGTTATGGCTATACTTGCATTGCTTTCAAAGATTCCGTTTGTCGGTATATTGTTTGCGGTTATCACAGTCATAGTTCAGCTTGTATATACATTGTTTGCACCGTTGTTCTTCGGTCTTGTACACGCAGGTTTCTATGAATATGCAAAGACTCCGGTAAAGTCAACAACATATTCGGCACCACAGGTACCTCCAACACCACAGGTACAATCAGCACCTGTTCAAACACCTGTTCAAACACAAACAACCGAGCAAGCCGCTCCGACAGAAAATAACACACCTAAGCCGATTACTTGTCCCGTTTGCGACTCTGTAAACGCACCGAATACTCATTTCTGCTATAAGTGCGGTTCAAAATTAGACTAAAAATAATACGACAATTTATTATCCTCTGAAAATGAGCTGTTTTTTCAACAGCTCATTTTTAGTTATATGCACATTCATGCATGGCACATAAAGCAATTTTGGCATTTTCATCATACACTTCATCAATCATACTCATCGGCAAAGGGTTTTGTCCCGTACCTATTTCCACCGTAAATCCCTCTTTTCCGAACTCCTTTATAAACCAATCCTTACAACCGCCGTATGACGCCGTACCTGTCGGAATACACACCGCATATCCGCTTTCCTCCGCCATTTTCTTTGCAATCTCAACCGAATTTTCACCTGTCATACCGTCAAAGTCATAATATATCTCACGGCCTTGACTGTGAAATGCCAACAACATATCAAACTGCTCTTTTCTCACAAATTCCGTAATTGCCCTTGTTTCGGGCTCGGACTCCGCATATTCACCGCCGTATTTTGACGGTGACGGTTTATCGACAACCATCTGCCACTTTGCGTCAAAATTATGGTTTATATCAACTCCCCTCGAATTTGCATGCCAAACATGATTAAAACTATGTATTCCCACCATACTGATTAAGTGCCTGTGATATTCGTTAGTAATATCAAGACCGTTAAGTGCAATATCTACGCCGTCAGGGTTGACCATAGGTACAATGTAAACCGTAATATCCGAATACAGCCTTTTTATGTCATACCCGAAATATTCCGTTTCCGTCATCAGCTTTACGGTGTAATTTGACACAAATTTTATCAAAAAAGCCGCCGTAAGATATTCAAGTCCGTGATACGCACCGCTTAAAAGCAGTTTTTTCTTTCCCCTTCCGATTTTCAAACACGGAATATCTTTCTGCATAACACTCTTTCCTATCGAAAATCTTTCTATAATGTTATAATTGTCCGTAAGCATTTCTATGTCTTTCAACATTCTCGCATAGTCATAACACAATTTTTCTCGCCTCCCAATATTTATTTATGTATATTAAATTATGTACATTCGGACAACTTTATGATGATTTTATTGACATTAACAATGAAATGTTATAAAATATCTAAAGTCGTTTAAAAACGAAGGAATGGAGTTTTAGAATGAAAAGAATTGTGTCAATACAAGATATTTCGTGTTTCGGTAAATGTTCGCTTACCGTTGCGCTTCCTATAATTTCCGCAATGGGTATAGAAGCTTGTCCCGTACCTACGGCGGTACTTTCAACGCATACAGGTGGATTTACAGGCTATACATATCGCGATTTAACGAACGATATTCCGTCTATCGCAGACCATTGGAAAAGCCTTGATTTAAAATTTGACGCAGTTGCAACAGGTTATTTAGGCTCATTTGAGCAGATAAAAATAGTTTCGGACTTTTTCGATAAATTCAAGACTGACGATAACCTTATAATCGTTGACCCCGTAATGGGTGACAAGGGACATTTTTATGCCGGATTCACCGAAGATTTTGCTTTGGAAATGAAAAAACTTTGTTCAAAAGCCGACGTAATCGTGCCTAACCTTACCGAAGCGGCACAGCTGCTTGACGAGGACTATATCGACAGCGGATATAACGAAGAATATATAAAAAATCTGCTTATACGTCTTTCAAATCTCGGTTCAAAAATTGTAGTTCTTACAGGTGTAAGTTTTGACGACAATTCACAGGGCGTTATGTCCTACAACAGAGAAACAGGCGAATTTTCATCGTACTTTAACGAAAATATTCCCGGTTACTTCCACAGTACAGGCGATATTTTTTCAAGCACCTTGTGCGGTGCATTGGTTAAAGGGTTTGATATGGGTAAGGCGGTTAGGATAGCCGTTGACTTTACGGTTGACTGTATCAAGCACACTTTAGGGAGCGAAAAAGAGCATTGGTACGCGGTTAAATTCGAGGAATGTATCCCCGATTTAATCGAAATGATAAAATAAAGCAATATAATAGGGACACTAAAATTTAGTGTCCCTATTATATACTCATTTACACTTGTAATTAGCTATATTTGTATGTTATACTGATATTAACAAATATATTTTGAAAGGGAGTTTTTATATGAAAAAGGATTTTGTAAAAGGAATTGCAGTCGGCTGCGCATTGTCAATCGCAATCGGTGGTGCGTCCGCGCTTGCCGATACGTACAGAAAATTTCTTGAAGTGGCTTACACTGACATCAAAGTTGTCGTAAATGGAAAGCCGACAACACCGCGTGACAGTGACGGCACCCCTGTTAAGCCGTTTATCTCCAGCGGCACGACCTATCTGCCCGTAAGATCCATTTCAAACGCTCTGGGACAAAACGTTGATTGGGACAGTGACACAAGCACTATATATATCGGCGATAAATTAGAAACAGACAAAGTTAATATGGCAAAAATCGAGCCAGTTGAAGGTACCCATATTTTAAACAGTTCAAGTGCTACATTTCCCCTTAGACAAGTTACAATTGTTCCTGATAACCGTTTTGCTCCTTATAGTAGTACTTTATTTATTCTTGACGGCAAATATTCTTCTTTAGAAGGCTTATTTGCCGTACCTGATCGTGATAATGATGATGACATAAATGCTGTACAATTCATAAATGAAGATACCGATGAGGTGCTTGCAACAGTTTCAAATAAAAGACTCGAAAAAGCCGTAGATGTCAGAGTAAATCTTATAGGTGTTGATAAGCTTCGAGTTAAAGCCGGTCGTATTTCAGATGATAACAACTTTGAGTTTGGTTATAACGGTGGCTATTTATACAATCTCTACTTAACACCAATAACTCAAAAATAATTCAACCAAAAAGGACGCTGAAATCAGCGTCCTTTTGTATTCAATTTCTTTTGACATTTATCACAATAGCCGTATATTTCAAGTTTATGTCCCGTCACCGTAAAATTATCTATATGCGGTGAATGTACGGGGCATATATCGACGTAACGCATTTCCTTACAGCCAAGACATATTGCATAATGACGGTGTTCGCCGTTTATGAGTTCATAATAAAACTTATCACTGTCTTGAATTGTATGCTTACTAACTATACCCTTTTCACACAGCTTTTCCGCAATTCTGTAAACGGTCGAAAGCGACATTCCGTCAACCTTGTCATATATATTTTCAACCGTAAGAGGTGCGTCTGCGTCCGACAGTACCTGCATAACGCTTATACGCTGTTTTGTACATTTTAAACCTACTTTTGAAAGTATGCCGTTTATATCCTCCATACTCTCACCTTCTCCTTTTACTTGTACAAACCATTATTACAATCAAGAATACCACACCCAAAAGCACAATCGTTCCGCCCGGTCTGAGATCAAGATAGTACGATATGAATAGTCCGGCAACAGTGAAAAATTCCGCAAACGCGATTGACCACCATATTGTCTGCTTATAGCTTTTCGCAATCATCATTGCCGCCGCAACAGGTATAACAAGAAGTGACGAAATCATAAGCGCGCCAACAATTCTTGACGCAACCGAAACCGTAACTGCCGTTAATAACATAAGTACAAGATTAATACCGCCGACAGGCACTCCCGCAAGCTTTGCCGCCTCTTCGTCAAACGTAACGAAGAACAATTCTTTATACAATAATATCGAAGTTATAATAACCGCTATGCCGAGTCCAATCGTTAAGTACAATTCAAAATCGTTTATCGCAACTATCGAACCGAACAAAAAGCTGTTTATATTGGTTGAGCCGTTGGTTATAAATCCCGACAACACCGCCGTAAGACCGATACCTGCCGACATAACAACCACTGTTGCAATTTCCGAATATTTACCGAACGATTTTCTGAAAACCTCTATTCCGATAACTGCAAAAATCGAAAACATCACCGCGCCCAAAATCGGATTAATTCCGAGCAAAAGTCCGAATGCGATACCTGCCAGCGCCGAATGTGACGTTGCGTCACCTATCGCCGAAAGTCTTTTAAGTACAATCGAAACGCCTATACACGGTGCAATCACCGCAATTATTGCCGCAACTACAAATGCTCTTTGCATAAATACGTACTGAAAAATATTATCCATGATGATGCACCCTCTTTCCTGCAAATATTTCGTTTATCTGTTGCATTGTAAGGTCGTTTCGGCTTACAAATTCGCCGTTGCCGTGTTCGCAGAATATTAAAAGTTTGTCCGATACTCTGACAAGTTCCGGAGTATCGTGGTTTGTCATAATAATCGTCATTCCCTGTTTGTTGAGTTCGCTTATTATGTCCATTATCTGTCTTACCGACTTCGCATCAACTCCGACTGTCGGCTCGTCCATAAGCAACAATTCAGGTTCCGAAATCAACGCTCTTGCAATAAATATCCTCTGTTGCTGACCGCCCGACAAATTACCGATCAGTCGGTTTTCGTATCCCGACATTCCCACTTTTTCAAGCACTGTACTTAGTTTTTCGTAATCCTCTTTTCTGTAGCGTTTAAAAAGTCCGCGTCTGCTGTACAGATTTGCCATTACAACCTCTTTAACCGTTGCAGGGAAATCGCTGTTAAACGAATTTGCTTTTTGAGAAACATAACCGATTTTATAATTCTCTTTAAACTTCGATAAATCTTCTCCGAAAAGTGTTATTTTACCCTTGTTGTACGGCAAAATTTTTAAAATTATTTTTATCAGTGTACTTTTTCCCGCACCGTTTGCACCGATTATACCGAGAAAATCACCCTTATGTAATGTAAAATTCACATCACGCAATACAGATGTATCGGAATAATCAAAATACAAATTTTCAATTTTTAAAATTTCCTGTTCCATATTATCCTCAATCTTCCTTATTAATAAGCATAATCGAAAACGCCGTTATCAGCAATATACTGCTTACCAAAATAGCCTTTTCGCTGAACAATCTGACAGATACGTTACCCATAATCGCACCCATCGTAAATATTGCAATTATGCCGAAAAACAAAAATCCTTTTTCCATTACGGTTTTGTCTTTCGTAAACCAATAATCACATATCGATTGCGTTGCCATACGCAAGTTACCTATGCACATTGTAGTCGCCATACCGCTGCCCTGTATCTTTCTGAAACTTTCAACCTGTGCACCGCACGCAAGCGATGTAAGACTGTTTGCAAGCAAATTCAGTTCCTGCGGTATAAACATTACGCCGAATAATATCACTGCCTCGCAAAATACAATTATCTGTCGCCAGTGAACGTGTTTTCTGTTTGTAAACTTTCTTCTCACAAATTCCGCCGCCGCAATACCAATCGCAAATGCCAAAACAGGACACACATATTGGAGTGCCTTGCTCCAATGCCCCATTGACAAATTAACACCGAACAAAAGTATGTTACCCGTCTGCGCATTTGCAAAAACTTCACCTCTGCAAAGATAACTGTATGCGTCCATAAATCCGCCGGACAATGTGAGCAGTATCATAATCGGAAGTGATTCTGAAATCTGTTTTGACGCTTTCATTTTAAATCCCCTTCTTTAGTTCCTCAAGATTTGCTTTCATAACCGTTACATAGTCACGACTTTCGCTGTCACCCTCAAAAGTATAGAGCGGAAGTGCCTGAATATCAGCCTCATTCGCAACCGCCTGTGCCATTTTGTCACCCTCAAGCGGATCATAGAAAATACAGCTTACACCCTCGCTCTTTATTTGGTCAACCACCTTTGCCATTTGTGACGGTGACGGATCACTGTCACCTGTAACCCCCTCAAGCGCAACTTGTTTCATACCGTAATCGTTGCAAAGATAACTGTATGCACCGTGCGTTACAAATATCGTCTTACCGTCAAGTTCGGCATTTTTGTACTCAGTGTCCACCTCATCAATTTGAGTTAGATAACTGTCAAGTCTGTTTATATAGTTCTGTGCATTTTTGCTGTCCACCTCTGACAACGCGTTGCATATTGCCTGCATTTGCAATTTTGCATTCTGCGGACTAAGCCAAATATGCGGATCGTTTCCGTCTGTCGGTATCTGTTCCGATGTGCATATAACTTTTACGCTCTGCGGAAGTGTTTCGATTATTTTGTCCGCCCAGCTTTCCATTCCGACGCCGTTATATATAAATACGTCAGCCTCCGAAATTTTCGCCATATCAGACGCAGTCGGCTCAAAATCGTGTGGCTCTGTTCCTGTCGGTACTATGTTTGTTAGGTCTATATCGTCACCTCCGATTGTTTTCGTAAAGTCATACATTGCATAAAATGATGTGTATACCTTTGGTTTGCCGCTGTTTTCAGCGTTTTTTTGACACGATGTCAATGCCAAAACAAGTATAAGCATTAGTGGTATCAGCTTTATGATTTTTTTCATATTTTTATTTCCTTTCATTGTTATTTTGATGTAATAATCGCACATACGGGACGTCGTGGGTGTCGTCCCATATTTTCCTCCATTTCGGGCGACCGATGATCGCCCCTACTTTCGCCACCACTCCGTCACTTCGTGACACCTCTCCTCACGGATAGGCTTTGTGGCTCCCATTGAGGGGTGCTGTTATTTCGCGTCATACCAGCTATGTCCTGTTGACATATCCACTTTAAGAGGCACATTAAGTTCCATTGCGCCCTGCATTTCTTCGCTCAAAATTTGTTTAACCTTATCCACTTCGTCCTTATGTGCCTCAACTATAAGTTCGTCGTGTACCTGCAATATAAGCTTTGACTTCAATCCCTCATTTATCAGTCTATTATCAACTCTCACCATTGCAAGCTTTATAATATCCGCCGCCGTACCTTGTATAGGTGTATTAAGTGCAACACGTTCGCCGAACTGACGTATATTATAATTCGGTGACTTCAATTCAGGGATATAACGTATTCTGTTAAGCATAGTTTTAACATAGCCGTCTTTTTTCGCCTGTTCCTTTATGCTCTCCATATAATTTCTTACGCCGTGATACTTTTCAAGATAGCTTTCAATATATGCCTTAGCCTCTTTAACCGATATATGCAAATCCTGTGCCAGTGAAAATTCACCTATGCCGTACACAATACCGAAGTTTACCGCCTTTGCACTTGAACGCTGTTCCTTTGTAACATCTTCAAGCGGTATACCAAGCACCTGTGACGCGGTAACTGCGTGAATATCTTCATTATTTCTAAACGCATTTATCATTGTTTCATCATTTGCGATATGCGCAAGCACTCTAAGTTCAATCTGTGAATAGTCTGCGTCCACAAGCACATAACCATCTTTCGCAACAAACATTTTTCTAATCTCTCTGCCAAGCTCCGTACGAGTCGGAATGTTCTGCAAATTCGGTTCTGTTGATGAAAGTCTGCCGGTAACGGTCACTGTCTGTGTAAACACCGAATGTATGCGGTGCGTATTCGGATTTACAACCGCCGTCAAACCGTCACAATATGTGCTTTTCAGCTTTGCAAGCTGACGGTATTCCATAATAAAATTAACTATAGGGTGCTTATCTCTGAGCTTTTCAAGCACATCTGCATTTGTCGCATATCCGGTCTTTGTTTTCTTTACAGGCTTTAATTCAAGTTTTTCAAAAAGAATTACACCAAGCTGTTTCGGTGAATTAATATTAAATTCTTCACCTGCAAGCATATATATTTCATTTGTAAGCGCATCAATTTTTTCACCGAGTTTATCGGCAAATTCCTTTAATTGATTGTCGTCTACGAGAAATCCGTTTATTTCAAGGTGTGCAAGCACCGTAACAAGCGGTAATTCAACCTCTTGATACAGCTTTTCCTGTCCGTTTTCCTTTATCTTATCGCCTATACGATCATTAAGCACACCGAGTGCAACTGCACATTTTGCAAGGTATTCGCTCCTGTCGGTTTCCACATCGTCAAGTAATGACAACTGCTTGACTTCAGGCTTTTCTATAACCGTGCCGAAATATTCGCTCGCCAATTTTTCTATTGTGTATTCATTTTTTGCAGGATCTACAAGGTATGCGGCGATTGCGGTATCATCTGATATATTTTTTATGTCAATTCTGCCGTTTAATTTAACGATAGCCTCTTTGACGTCAAACATAACCTTTGCTATGCTGTCATCTTCAAGCAACTCTTTTATATCGTCTTGCTCATTTAATACTACCGCATTGTTCCCCAATCCGACTGCCACAGATGAAATATTATCACCGTCAAAGTCAAGCACAACGGTCACTTTATCACCGCTAATCATATTCTTATCCCCGACTTGATAAGAAAAATCTTTAAAAATATCCTCGTTCTCCTTAACGTTATCCCCATCTGACAAATCAAGCTTCTTTATAATACTGTTAAGTTCAAGTCGCTTTAATATTTCATAAAGCTCGCCGTTGTTTTCAAAACCGTCAAATACACATTCCTCCGCATTAAATTCAATCGGTGTATTTCTGTTGATAGTCGCAAGCTCCTTTGACATAAACGCCATTTCCCTGCCGTCTTTCATCTTTTGGAGCATAGCACCCTTTAGACCTATGTCGTCAATATTTTCATATATATATTCAATGCTGTGATGTTTTTCGATAAGGCTCATAGCCGTTTTTTCGCCGACCCCCTTAACACCGGGAATGTTATCGGACGGATCGCCCATAAGCGCCTTTACGTCAATAAATTCAGTCGGTGTGACGTGATATTTTTCCTTAACAGCCTTGTCATCATAAATAATCGTTTCATTATATCCCGACTTTGTAACCGTCAAAATGACCTTTGTTTTGTCACTTGCAAGTTGTAAATCGTCTTTATCGCCCGTTGCAATGAAACAGCTTATTTCACTTTCTTCACACAGTCTTGCAACTGTTCCGATTATGTCATCAGCCTCGTAACCCTCTTTTTCAAGAATTGTTACGCCCATTGCACGAAGTACATCCTTTGCAAGAGGCATTTGTGCGGCAAGTCCCTCGGGCATTGGCTTACGCTGTGCCTTGTATCCCTCGTACTGCTTATGACGAAATGTCGGTGCTTTCACGTCAAAAGCCGCACAAATATAATCCGGCTCCTGCTCCTTTATCAGTTTCAATAATATATTAAGAAAACCATATATCGCATTTGTCGGAGTACCGTCCTTTGCGGACAAATAACGCACACCGTAAAACGCACGGTTTAAAATACTGTTTGAATCAAGTATAAGTAACTTCTTCATATAAAATCCTTTCTACTTTATAATATCTTTGCGTGTATATAATATCTTTGCGTGTATATTTTGTTGCAAATAATTCGCATTTATACATATTCTAACCTTATTATCTCCATTTGTCAATACCTGTTCACACTTTGTTCATAAAATAAGTCATTTCTATTTACATTTAATTCATACCAGTGTCAAAAGTGTACTGTATCATATAATCATAGTCAAAGGAAAGCTATAAAGAGTATGAATTTAGATTGTTTTGATAATAATGATATAAGGAGGATGACGACCATGAAGAAATACCCTTATACAGAATCAACTGACTTGATTATTTACGACCAAAAGCCAAAGAAAGAGAAAAAACAAAAAGTATGGCTAACAGCTGTCTGTTCAGCTCTTGCAGCAAGCATATTTACAGCAGGTGTATTCGGAACAGGAATGTACTTTATGCAAAAGAATATGAACAATAACACTCAAAGCGCGGCAGTTGCAAGTGAAACAACACAATCGGATGATTCATCATCTTCGGATTCAGCTCAACTTGCAGCATACAAAAACGGTAAGAAAGTTCTTACAATTCCCGAAATTGCAGAACAAGTCGGACCAAGCGTTGTCGGTGTTATAAACAAGACTACAGTTCAACCGCAAAAATATTACGATCCGTTCAGCGGAAGATATTATTATTCAAGCGGCGACGGAAGCACAGACGGTCAAACCGTTGAACAAGGCAGCGGTTCGGGAATTATTTTCCAAGACGACGGTTACATCGTAACAAATCAGCACGTTATTGACGGTGCTTCGGAAATATCGGTAATACTTAATACAGGCGATGAATTCACCGCAAAACTTGTAGGTCAGGATACAAAAACAGACCTTGCGGTTTTGAAAATAGATCCGGGTTCAACAAAACTTACAGCCGCAACACTCGGTGACTCGACAACAGTTCAAGTCGGTGAAACGGCAGTTGCAATCGGTAACCCGATGGGACAGGAATTTTCCGGTTCAGTTACGGCAGGTATAATCAGTGCCGTAAACAGAACAATGAATATAGATAACAGAACTTATAACCTATTGCAGACAGATGCCGCCATTAACTCAGGTAACTCGGGCGGTGCTTTAATCAACCAATACGGTGAGGTTATAGGTATTAACTCAGTTAAATTATCAACCACAGGCGTTGAAGGTATGGGATTTGCTATCGCAATATCAGAGGCAAAACCAATCATTGACGACTTGATGGCATCAGGATACGTGACAGGCAGACCGCTTGTCGGAATCGGTATCAAAGATACAGGCTACGGTTTGTTTATCGGAAGTGTTTCCGAGGGCAGCGGAGCGGCAGAGGCCGGACTTAAAGTCAACGATATGATTCTTGAAGTTGACGGTCAGAAGGTCTCATCTACCGAGGAGGTCAACGAAATCCGTGATAAGAAAAAAGCGGGCGATTATTTGACCTTTAAGATTTTAAGAGACGGTGAAACCATGGAAGTACAGGTTCGCTTGATGGAAGACTCGGCAGATAAAACTAAATAAGCTATCCAGTTTTAATTGATAGACTGTGTAAAAACAGTCGATACCATCCTTTTTTTCATATGCCCTTGCCTTCCCCAAAGGCAAGGGTCCCCCCAAAAGTTACAAATATCTTTGATATTTGTTTCATATATATATTACATCTTTTATAGTTGTGATAACTCCCCCATTTAAAACATTTACTCCCCCAATATGTATATGTTTTTGACACCGCCGATACGGCGGTGTTTTTTTGTGCGTTTTTATATTTCGTAGGGGCGATCATCGGTCGCCCATTGCCTATTTTTCTATCACCATCCCTCAGTCGGCTTTGCCGACAGCTCCCCTCAATGGGAGCCTTACAAATTGCCTCTCCTTGAGGAGATGTGGCATGCAGTGACGGAGTGGTGGCAAAAAAAGACGTCGTGGTGCCGTCCCTTTTCCCATTCAGCAAATCCGTAGGGCAATCATCGGTCGCCCCTACGAAACACTTGCCGTATTGCAATACAAAACCACACAAAAAGGCGACCAACGGCCGCCCTACGAAATATTTATTATATAGCAAAAGGCGATCAATGACCGCCCTTTCTCATTTCAGCAATTTTCTTTTTCAGCACAACATATGCCGTATTCGGTTCATCTACTTCAAGCACAGCCTTTTCCATAGGACACATACCTGTTTTATCACGATTTATAATATACTCAACCAAATTACCGTAATATGTCTTAATCTTATATTTTTCAAAAACATCAAGTGCATGAGAGCTTATAATATCGGCATAAACCTCTTTTACCCCGCCTTTTACCATAAGTAAAGCCGCTGCTTTACCAACAACTTTATCGGCAACAAACGAATTTTTTATAACATCATCCCCACCGTCAAGAATTTCCAAAAGAGGTGCAACGCCGTGTTTCGTTGAAGTATAAACATCATTTTCGCCTACAATCACAATAGAAAAATTATTATTATGCAACTGTTCCTTTGCAGATTCTAAAATGTCTGTCAATGTAACCGCTCCTTTCAAGTGCATATACAACAGGCGGAATTATCAAAACTTGAATTATAATTCCAGGTACACCGCTGACTGTTGCGGTAACTGCCGCAATAGGTCCGCCACACTGTATACCCATAAGATTTACCGCAACAAACAATGAAATTGCATACACAATTCTACCGCAAAGCATTGCAGTTAAAAGTGAAATATATGTACCCATTTTCTTCTTATTAAACTTAAATGTATTATACATCAAACCGCTTACCAATCCGTATACCGCAAGCTCAATCATCATAAACGGCAATCTGCCTACTGCCGGCATACCCGTCAAAACAGAGCTTATAATCGGTGAAAACAATCCTACAAAAAATCCAAACACAGGTCCTAAAACAAATCCTCCGAGTAATACAGGTATGTGCATAGGCAAAAATACTTGACCCGGTTGCGGTACTCCCGTTAAATGAAATGCCATAGGCAATACAAGTGCCAATGCGATAAGCAGTCCTCCGACCGTTATTTTCTTTACATTTTTCTTCATTCTAATCTCTCCCTTCTTTTAACTTGCATATTATATCAAATATTATATGCAATGTCAAAATACAAAGCAAAAAATAAACGATTTCAAGCAAAATTTTGAAACATTTTATATTGTGCTATGGTATAATGATATTAATAAAACAGACGGAGATTAGAATTATGATTATTTACGATATGAAAACAGAGGATTTAATAAATCCAATCGGAATTGACGAAAAGAAACCGCGATTTTCTTGGAAACTGCAATCGAAAATCAGCGGTACTATTCAAACCGCTTACAGAATTATTGTTCGCTCCGACAATGATACGGTTTGGGACAGCGGTAAAGTTACATCTGACCGTTCAATCTGCATTGAATACGACGGTCAGTCTTTATCGGCTATGACAAAGTATTCTTGGCAAGTAAGCGTATGGGACGAACAAGGCAATGAATACACAAGCGATACTGCCGATTTTGAAACAGGCTTAATGAATAATGAATTTAATGCCGATTGGATTGGCAGTCCGCAAGAAACCGTCAACACATATGCCGTTGATAACTATAAAATTTCTTGTACTTTCAAGTCGGACAATCTCGGCTTGGTTGTGAACGCAAGAAATAAAGATAACTATGTCCTATTTAACATCGGCAAAGACAGCGTTTCTGTTTACGAAATATCCGACAATGCTTGGAATGACAATGTTCCGTATAAAAAATTACTCGGTACATTCCACGTTACCGAACATTCCGACAGCCTTGAATTATCGGTAAACAAAACAAATGTACTTCTTTATCTGAACGGTCAAAAAGTAATTGATGAAGATATTCTTCCGAAAAATATCATAAATCAGCCACGCAAGACATTTTTAATGTCTGTCGGCTTTAATCAGCTAAACAGCGTTGCCGAAATCAGTCACTTAAAAATCGAAACAAACAATCTTGTTTTGCAAGAGGATAATTTTGAAAATGGCTTACTTTCGGCACTCGGCACATACGAAAACGGAAAACTCACAATCAACAACGCATTTGAAATTGTCAATCCCGTACCGTCTGTAAATATCCGCAAACGTTTCAATATAGAAAAAACAATTAAATCGGCACGTCTTTATGCGTCTGCACAAGGTTTTTACAATGCCTGCATAAACGGCGAAAAAGTCAGTGACGATTTTTACAATCCCGGTTTTACCGACTACAGACTAAGAATTCAATACCAAACTTTTGACGTTACCGATATGCTTGCAGACGGTAAAAATGTCATAAGTGCAGTTCTTGGAAGAGGACATTATTCGGGCTTTTGCGGTTACAGCGGTGCTATGATATACGGCAAAGAGAGTTCGTTTATTGCTATGCTGAATATTGTCTACACTGACGGAACAAGCGAGGTTATCAAAACAGACAGTTCGTGGGAGTTTACTGATAAAGCACCGATAAGCGACTGTGATTATTTTGACGGCGAAAGCTATGACGCAAGGCTTGAATACAATCCCCTTGCGGACGATAAACGCTGGGTTAAATGCGGTATCAAACAACAACCTAAAAAGCCTGTCCCGACAAACGGCACACTATCCGATACTGATTTTAAATTAACCGCCCAAAAGGGTAATACTGCAAAAATTATAAAAAACTTTGTCGGTAAATTCGTGTGTGAAAATCCGAAAAATCATTTCGTTTATGATGTCGGTCAAAATATGGTCGGAACAATAAAATTGAAAGTTAAAGGTCAATGCGGTCAGTCGATTAAAATTCGTTACGGCGAAATGACGTATAAAGACGGCTGTATTTATATAAAAAATCTGCGTTCCGCCGCAAATACCGATATTTATACACTTTGCGGACGTGATACGGAGGAGTTTATTCCTACTTTCGCGTCACACGGTTTCAGATATGTGGAAATCAGCGGTAACGGTTGCGATATATCAAAAGATATGATTATCTCGGTTGACGGTCTTGCAATATCGAATATTGACACTGTTACAGGTGAATTTGAATGTTCAAATCCGCTTATTAACAGGCTTCAGCACAATATCCGTTGGGGTGAAATCGGCAATTTTCTGCTAATTCCTACTGATTGTCCGCAACGCAACGAGCGTATGGGTTGGACGGGTGATATGCAGGTTTTCGCAAAAACAGGTGCATATAATATGAACATAAAGTCGTTTATCGACAAATGGCTTGATGATTTGATTGACGCACAAACTATGTACAATAAAAACGGTGCTGTTCCCGATACCGCCCCTCTTGGCGGTGATAACCGCATTGACGGTTGCGGCGGCTGGGGTGACGCTGCAACGATTGTGCCGTGGGAAATGTATGAAACATACGGCGATATACGCATACTAAAAAAATGCTATGATATGATGAAAAAGTGGGTTGAATATCAAAACAGCACTGACCGCCGTAATTACGGTGTACGAACGGTTGACGGCAAGGAAGTACCGGAACAATCCGACCTTGCGACAATTCCGTATATTCAAGTACAGCAATGCCGTGGCGACCACCTTACTTATGACAATTCCACGCCTTACATATATTCCGCAACGGCATATGCCGCACATTCTGCCGACATACTCCGCAGAACCGCGTACATCCTCGGCAAAACCGATGATGAAAAACGATATACTGAATTATTTGAAAATATAAAACGTGCATTCAATGACGCGTGGGTTAATGATGACGGCTCTGTTTCGTATTACGGCGAAGTGAGTTCACAAACCGCACATTGCGGCGAATCGGTCGCACTTGACGGAAGTGTTACGCGATATACATATTATGCCGAAAACACTCCGCACTGTCCGAGTCAAACAGCATATGCACTTGCAGTTGACTTTGACCTTATCCCACAAGACAAGCTTAAAAATACAAGAGAATATTTCAAAAACTCAATATTGAGAAACAACGGCAAACTTACAGTCGGCTTTCTCGGTATATCACATCTTGCACCTGCACTTTCAAAAGTCGGTCTTGATGATGTTGCTTTTAAGTTACTTGAGCAGGAAGACAATCCGTCTTGGCTTTACAGTGTCAAAAACGGTGCTACAACCATATGGGAGCGTTGGAATTCGTATATTGCCGAAACAGACACTTTCGGCGATGTTTCAATGAATTCGTTTAACCATTATTCTTACGGTGCGATAGGTCAATGGTTCTTTACCGATATACTCGGTATTCGTCCCGTTGAATTTGGGTATAAATCATTTATGCTTGCACCGAAATTCGGAGGCGGTTTGACTTATGCCAAAGGCAGTTTTACGTCACCTTACGGTAAAATCAGTTCTGCGTGGAAATTGCATGACGGTAAATTTACGTATGATTGCACAGTTCCGACTAATACAACCGCAACTTTGAAATTGCCTAACGGTGATATTCATACACTTGTAGACGGTAGTTATCATTTTGAAATCGATGTTTAAGTGTGTTGAACAAGGGGCGACCGATGATCGCCCCTACGGAATTGATGTGGGAAAAGGGACGTCGTGGGCGCCGTCCCCTACTCACACAAGCGCAAAAAAGGCGACCGATGGTCGCCTCTACTAATCTATCAATCTCCTATATTCCTCTTTCATATACCCGGACAAATCTTCCAAATCAAGTCTAAATTCCACGAACCCACGGGCATAGTATGACAAATCATACGGTTGAAAGAATATAACCAAATCATCGTCTTGAATATAAAAATCCGTCTGATGTTCCTGTTTTATTTCAGGCTTTGCCCACAAATCCTTATATTCTTCCGAATGTTTTTCCATTTCTTCATTAATCATTCTGTTAAGCGTACTGACATACCCGTCATCAACAAACAAATCCGCAAGTTTCACTTCCTTTTCACCAGACACATCTATATTTACGGGAATATGCACCGTTGTACCTCTTGCACCGCCGGTATAAATATATTTTTCTTCAACCACACTGATAAAATCATTTTTATTATAAGTTTCCTCCCAACCTATCTCCATAACGCACTTATTCCCCATTTGCAAATTATCCTTACATTCCTGTGCTTTGGAATCAAAAGCAACAAGGTCACTGTCTATGGACTGTTGTATCTGTGCGTTGATATTTTTTTCAAACTCACTGTTTTTCATACCGCTGAATTTAACTGTTTCGGCATACACCGTTGAAAAATCGGTTTCATATTCCTTTATACTGCTTTCTGTGCGGATACGTTTCATATCGCACCCGCACAAACAAAGAATCACGAAGATTACAGCTATTATACGTTTCATTATCAAACCCCTTATTACAGAATTATACAAATCAAGCCGTTACTTCCGTCATTAATAATCCTCTGCAAAGTTTCTTTTAATTTCATTCTTGCCGATTCAGGCATTCTTGAAAGTTTATTATGAAGTCCCTCATTTACAAGCTCATAAAGCGACTTACCGAATATATTCGACTGCCAAATTTTTGTCGGATCTGTTTCAAATTCCGACAGCAGATAATGCACAAGTTCCTCCGACTGTTTTTCAGTACCAACAATCGGACTTACTTCCGTTTCAATATCCGCACGAATCATATGTATAGACGGTGCGGACGCTTTAAGTTTAACACCGAATCTACCGCCTTGTTTAACGATTTTCGGTTCGTCAAGAGTCAATTCTTCTGTTGACGGTGACACAATTCCGTAACCCTTTTCCATCACCTCGTGAAGTGCGAATGACACCTTATCATACTGTGCTTTCATCTGTGCCAGCTCCGACATAAGCGTCATAAGCTGATGTTCGCCGTCAATTTCAAAGCCGGACATTTCACCAAGCACACGATAGAAAAGCTCCTGCGGAAGTTCCATACACAGCTTAACCGTACCGTCACCCAAATCCATACCCTCGATATACGAACGCTGAACAAAACCGCACTCACCCATACCGTCAGACAATGCACGCACATCGCGAATACGGTTTACGTCCTCGATTTTTTCGATTATCGCACCGTATATCTCTTTTTTCAGCCAATGCTCACTGTCAAGTTCTTCAATCCAATCGGGAATTTTAATATTAATTTCTTTAAGCGGAAATTCAAACAACACCGTTTCAATAATATTATGTATATCCGTTGCATTAAGTTCTTCACAATTTACCGCCACAACAGGTACACCGTGCTTTGCCTCAAGTTCAGCCTTTAAATTCTGTGCACTCTGTGAATTAGGCGCTACCGAATTTAACAGTACGATAAACGGCTTATTAATCGCCTTTAATTCATTTATAACTCTGTTTTCGGCGTCAACATAATCGTTTCTGTCAATCTCCGTAATCGTACCGTCAGTCGTAACAACAAGACCGATAGTCGAATGTTCGCAAATAACTTTTTTCGTACCTATTTCCGCCGCCTCATTAAAAGCAATCGGGTGGTCAAACCACGGAGTTGTAACCATTCTCGGCTCGTTATCCTCCACATACCCAAGCGAACTGTCCACGATATAGCCGACGCAGTCAATCATTCTCACTTTTAAATGTGCATTATCGCCCAGGGATATTTCAACCGCCTCATTCGGTATGAACTTCGGCTCTGTCGTCATAATCGTTCTGCCGCCGGCGGACTGTGGCAATTCATCTCGTGTTCTCTCTGCCTGATACACATTTTCTATATTAGGTATTACAAGCAAATCCATAAACTTTTTTATAAATGTAGATTTACCTGTTCTGACCGGTCCGACTACACCTATATAAACATCTCCTTGACTCCTCTGTGCTATATCACTGTAAATATTGTATTCTTCCACTTTTTGTTTCCTCCTTTTGTCCAAAATATATGTTATATGTATATGCACGATAACTTATAATATGTATACCAAATATAAAGCAGATACCCCTTAAAGGTTTTGTCTGCAATATTTTTTATATTTTTTTAATTTTTTGTTTGAACATTTGGACAATGTGGTATATAATATATGAGAGAGAGGATTTAAACAAAGGGGAATTTGAATGAAACACATAAAAGCAATTATTTTAATGCTTTTAACATCTGTTATTTGCTTTACTTATTTTTCGGTATATGCTGAAACGAATACGTTAAAAGCCGGTATTCTTGATGATTACAGCTTTGACGGCAATAGTATCAGTGAATATGCCGAAGATAGTGTAAATACTATTTTAGATACAACTGCAAGTACAAATTTTATAGCTAACGAAATAAACTTCGATGACACAACTTTTAATAAAGGTATTTCCGACCTTCAAAGCGGAAATATAGATTTTTTATGTATGGTTCCTATGAGTGATGCCTTTTTGGCGTATGTTGACTATACATCATCACCTATTGCCACAGGCTTTTTAGGACTTTATACCACTGATTACAAGCAATTATATTTTGAAGAATTTGATACATTCAATAAAATTAAAATCGGTTTACTTAAAAATTCGTATATAGAAAAAATTCTTTCCGATTTTTCGGCTGCAAATAATTTTACATACATCCCTGTTTATTACGATACTGTGGACGATATGTTAAATGCCGTGAAAAACAATTCAATCGACGCAATTTTTACGCCTACAACAAACAATCCCGACGGATTAAAATTAATAGCCAAAGGCGGCAAATTGGACTACTACTGTGCCGTAAAAAAAGGCAATACCAATCTTCTTACAAAGCTAAACAGCGCTATAAATCAATACAAAATACAAAATCCGTTCTATCTGTCAATGGAATATACAAAGCTGTTTAAACGCCCTTACAGCAACTCAATAGGCTACACGAAAGAAGAGCAGACAGCAAAGGAAAATCACCCTAAACTTCGCATACTTGCGCCCGACAACAATTATCCGTCATCATATTATGACAAGGATACTGGCGAATATAACGGTATATACGAAGATATTATCAAAAAAGTTGCCGACAATGCCGGTTTTGAAATTGAATTTATCTCGTACGATCAATCCGAAATGTCAATGAACGGGATTGTTATGGGTAAAGCCGACATAATTCTTACGGTTTCAGGTTCAAAACAAGGTCTTACCACTGCAACACTGCCTTATACAAAGGTTTCATACTTACCGTTGGTGAAAAAAGACACGAACATTTTTGAGGACAGTAAAATTCATGTAGGCATATTGGCAGACGATTCGTGGATTACAGATTATCTTGACAACAAATACAAACAATGGTCTGTCGAAAAATATTCATCCATTGACTCACTTTTAACGGCAGTCGAAAACAACACTGTTTCAGCTGTACTTGTTTCGTCGACAGATTTACAGACTAAAACGAGTTTGATTGCACATCCTAAGCTTTCAATATTGCAAGACTTTGACGTTGAAGTTCCCGCAAGTCTTGGTGTTTCCAACCTTACCTGCAATCAGCATATCGTAAGCCTTTTGAACAAGACAATCCAAAATGTAACACTTACAAATTCGGAACTTGAAAGGAAAGTCTACACATTAAATCATATATATGTTCCGACAGTAAAAGATATGTTGAAAACAAACAAGCAATGGATATTTATAATATTGCTTGTTATAATCGCGATAATCGTATTCATAAAATGGCGTGAATATTATTACAAAAAACTTCTGCATACGGACACACTTACGCAAATTCCGAATAAGCAGTATTTTATGAAAACGGCTGAAAAAATATTGGATAACAACAGCGATAAATCATACTTACTCACATCGCTTGACGCAAGAAACTTCAAACTTATAAACGAACGTTTCGGTCACATAGTCGGCGACCAGACGCTTATGAACATTGCTAAGAATATAAAATCAAAATTCCACAAAAACGGACTTTACGCACGTTCGCAAAGTGACAGTTTCTTAATTCTCGTTGAGGACACTTCACAAAACCGCGAACTTTTAAAGAGCCTTGTGGACTTGGATATTTCAATACATAACACAACAAATTATAAAGTACCGCTAAAAATCGGTGTTTGCCCTATTCCGCGTTACAACCCCGCTTTGAGCCTGTCGCTTTACATTGACAGAGCAAATATTGCCAAAAAGTACACATCAGCGCGAAATACAAATTATATCTGCTATTTCACGGACGATATGAACAAAAAACTTAATATGAAAAATATGATTGAAAGTGAAATGGTCCGTGCATTGAGCAAGGGTGAATTTGTCGTTTACTATCAGCCGAAATACGAGATTGCAAATGATACAATCATCGGTGCGGAGGCGCTTGTGCGTTGGAATCACAAGGAAAAGGGCATTATTTCACCGGGCGTATTTATCCCTGTTTTTGAGCGCAACGGCTTTATTGTTGACCTTGATTTCTATGTATATGAACAGGTTTTGAAAATGCAAAAACATCGCCTTGATATGGGTAAAAAGGTTATTCCTATTTCAATGAACGTTTCAAGATGTCACCTTTCGGATACGAATTTTGTTGACAAGCTTGAGGCGGTTGTCGCAAAGTACAAAGTGCCTAAGCAGTATATTGAAATGGAAATTACAGAAAGTATATTCAGTCAAGAGGACAGCTCTGCAATCGCACTTATATACAATTTGAAAGAACACGGTTTTACAATATCAATGGACGACTTCGGAAGTGGTTATTCATCGCTTAACCTGCTTAGAAAAGTGCCGATTGATACGCTTAAAATCGACAAGGTATTTATCGACAGTACTGAAGATGTTCAGCGAAGTCAAGTTATTGTTGAGGAAATTATTAATATGGCATCGAAAATTCACGTTAAAACAATCTGCGAGGGTGTCGAAACACAAAGTCAACGTGATTTCTTAAAAATTGCAGGCTGTAATATGGTTCAGGGTTATTTCTACTCTAAACCTTTGCCGTATGAGGATTTTTCAAATTTACTTAATTCGTCAAAATGAACATTGACATAATTAAATATATATGCTAAGATAATAAACAGCAAGGGGGCTTTTTACAGTCCCTTTTTATCTATAATAAAAAGGAGTATAAGAAAATGGCAAAAATTCAGATGAAAACACCGCTTGTCGAAATGGACGGCGACGAAATGACAAGAATCATATGGAAGATGATTAAGGATATTCTTCTTACACCTTACATAGACTTAAAGACTGAATACTATGATTTGGGTCTTGAACACAGAAACGAAACTAACGACCAAGTTACAGTTGACAGTGCGAATGCAACAAAGAAATACGGTGTTGCGGTTAAGTGTGCGACAATCACACCTAACGCTGCAAGAATGACAGAATATAACCTAAAGGAAATGTGGAAATCTCCTAACGGTACTATCCGTGCCATGCTTGACGGTACAGTTTTCAGAACACCTATTCTTGTTAAGGGTATCACTCCTTACATTCCGACTTGGACAAAGCCTATAACAATCGCACGTCACGCATACGGCGATATTTATAAGAACGTCGAAATGCAGGTTAAAGCCGGCAGTAAGGCTGAGCTTGTTTGCACAGACAAGGACGGAAAAGAAACTCGTGAATTAATTTACGATTTCAGCAACGAGGACGGTATTATTCAAGGTGTTCATAACAGAGATGAATCTATTGCCAGCTTTGCAAAAGCATGTTTCAACTATGCTCTTGATATGAAGAAAGATATTTGGTTTGCAACAAAGGACACAATTTCAAAGAAATATGACCATCGTTTCAAGGATATATTCCAAGAAATCTATGATAACGAATATAAAGAAAAGTTTGAGGCAGCCGGTATCGAATACTTCTATACATTGATTGATGACGCGGTTGCAAGAGTTATCCGTTCAAACGGCGGATATATTTGGGCTTGTAAGAACTATGACGGTGACGTTATGTCGGATATGGTTGCGACCGCTTACGGCTCACTTGCTATGATGACATCAGTACTTGTATCACCTGACGGTGTTTATGAGTATGAAGCTGCTCACGGTACTGTTCAAAGACATTACTACAAGCATTTAAAGGGCGAAAAAACTTCAACAAACTCTGTTGCAACATTGTTTGCTTGGACAGGCGCACTTCGTAAGAGAGGCGAAATGGACGGTCTTGACGACCTAATCAAGTTTGCTGATAATCTTGAAAAAGCTACAATCCAAACAATCGAAGAAGGCGTTATGACAGGCGACCTTGCCGCTCTTTCAACTCTTGAAAATAAGCAAAAGGTTGATACAGAAGAATTCTTACTTGCAGTAAACGAAAGATTGCAAAAGTTAATGTAATTTAAGACAAACAAAAACGACTGTTTTGAAACAGTCGTTTTTTTATATCTTTATGTAACCTAACTTTACTAACATATTCATACAATCAACTACAGCGGCAAAATATACGGTACGTAATCTTACATTATCAATACCCTGTATATTTTCAAAAAAATACTGTATACGCTCCTCATATCCTTCAGGTATACCTTTTCCGCCGTCATAATAATGGTGAAACATATCCGAAAGAGTTGCACTGAGTTTGTTAAATACCTTGTTATATTTACTGTCGTTGCCCTCAAGATGTAACATTGCCACTTCAATACGCTCGTCAAAAAATTGGTCATTAAATCCAAAAATCTCTTCCATAATACAAACCTCCATAAAAAAAGTGCGTGGCAAAACCACGCACTAAAAACGCAGCTTTGCTTGTATTCTTGCGACAGAAATTACACCAAATCAGTATATATCAAAGAAAGCTTACGTTTTTTACTAACGTAAACTGATTTGGTATTAAATATTCATTTCTATCGCAAAATTATTATATCACACTTTTCTATTTTTGTAAACACAAAAAAGACGGTTCATACGAACCGTCTTAATATACAATTAATTAGTCTACAAGCTCAAGAATTGCCATAGGTGCACTGTCACCGCGACGAGGACCTGTTTGGTAAATTCTTGTGTAACCGCCGTTTCTGTCAGCGTACTTAGGAGCTATTTCAGAGAAAACCTTTGTTACAACGTCTTCTTTTGTGATAAACTCCAATGCCTGACGACGAGAATGTAGTGTATTTGTCTTACCAAGAGTAATCATTTTCTCTGCCATGCTCTGAGTTTCTTTCGCTCTTGTTAAAGTAGTTTCAATTCTGCCATTTTCCAAGAAGCTTGTTACAAGGTTACGCAACATAGCTTTTCTTTGGTCTGTTGGGCGATTTAACTTTCTTGTTCCCGGCATTACTGTTACCTCCTATTAATCTTCTTCTTTTTTAAGGTAAAGACCTAAACCATTCAATTTGTTTATGACTTCTTCAAGCGACTTTCTACCAAGGTTTCTAACCTTCATCATATCTTCTTCAGATTTGTTTGTAAGGTCTTCAACCGTGTTAATACCAGCACGCTTTAAGCAGTTATATGAACGAACTGATAAATCAAGTTCCTCGATAGTCATTTCAAGAACCTTTTCCTTCTTGTTCTCTTCCTTTTCAACGATGATTTCAGTATTCTTAGCGTCATCTGAAAGGTCTACGAACAATGAAAGTAGGTCGTTCATTATCTTAGCAGCCAAAGACACAGCCTCATCAGGCTTAATTGTTCCGTTTGTCCATAGCTCAACTGCCAACTGTTCTCTATCTGTATATTGACCTACACGAGTGTTTTCTACTGTATAATTAACCTTTGTTACAGGAGTATAGATAGAATCCACAGGGATTACTCCGATTACCGGCTGCATTGCTTGCTTGTTCTTATCAGCACTTACATAGCCTCTGCCCTTTGATAGAGTAATCTCAATATAAAGATTTGCATCATCATTAAGTGTTGCGATATGAAGATCCGGATTAAAAATCTCAACATCATCGTCACGCTTTATGTCACCTGCTGTAATTTCCTGTGCGCCCTTTGCCTCGATGTAAACAGTCTTTGGAAGATCACCGTGAATCTTCAAAGCAAGCTTTTTAATGTTAAGTATAAGCTCTGTAACATCTTCTGTAACACCGGGTACAGTTGAAAATTCGTGCTGCACACCTTCAATTTTAATTGAAGTAGCAGCCGCACCAGGCAATGATGAAAGTAAAATTCTGCGTAGTGAGTTACCAAGAGTTGTGCCGTAACCGCGCTCAAGAGGAGATACAACGAATTTGCCGTATCTGCCGTCGTCACTCATTTCAACGCATTCTATATTAGGCTTTTCCATTTCTATCATTTCAGAACCCTCCTTCATAATTAGAGATGACTTCGGAGCAGTCTAAGCTCCGAAATCTCTCGAAAAAACATATATATATATCCACGTACCGAGGGTAACATATAATTATTTAGAATAAAGTTCGACGATAAGGTGTTCCTCAACTTCGTAGTCGATGTCATCTCTTGCAGCCAATGTGATAACCTTACCTGTAAGTGTATTCTTATCCATTGAAAGCCACTTTGGAACAACCCTGTTTGCGTTTGTTTCAACGATTTCCTTAATTCTAACAGAGTTCTTACTCTTTTCTCTAACTGCTATTACATCACCCGGCTTAACAAGGTATGACGGAATATCAACCTTTTGACCGTTTACTGTGATATGACCGTGATTAACAATTTGTCTTGCTTCACGTCTTGTATTAGCCAAACCTAATCTGAAAACAACATTGTCAAGTCTTGACTCAAGGATTTGAAGCAACATTTCACCTGTGATGCCCTGTTTCTTTGTAGCCATTACATAGTACTTTCTGAATTGCTTCTCAAGTACACCGTATATAAACTTAACCTTTTGCTTTTCATTAAGCTGCAAGCCATATTCAGACTGCTTTTTTCTGCCTTGCTTTGGGTTTCTGTTTGACGACTTATCAATACCCATTGTTGCAGGGTTAATGCCCAAAGTCTTGCATCTCTTTAACACTGGTTGTCTGTTTATTGCCATGTTAATTTTTCCTCCTTTACAATAATATACAAATCAGACTCTTCTTCTCTTTGGTGGTCTACAACCGTTATGAGGAATAGGAGTTACGTCCTTAATCATTGTAACATCAAGACCTGTTGCTTGAAGTGCTCTGATTGCAGCTTCTCTACCTGCACCAGGGCCCTTAACGTAAACTTCTACTGTCTTCATTCCATGTTCCATAGCTGCCTTAGCTGCTGTTTCTGCAGCTGTTTGAGCAGCGAAAGGTGTGCTCTTTCTTGAGCCGCGGAAGCCTAAACCGCCGGCACTTGCCCAAGATATAGCATTACCAGCTGTATCTGTAATTGTAACTATTGTATTGTTGAAAGTTGAACGGATATGAGCCGCGCCTTTTTCAATATTCTTTCTATCACGACGTCTTGTACGTGTAGTCTTCTTTGCTACCTTAGCCATTTAGCTTAGTCCCTCCTTTATTTCTTCTTACCTGCAATCGCTCTTGCAGGACCCTTACGGGTTCTTGCATTGTTCTTTGTGTTTTGTCCTCTTACAGGAAGACCTCTTCTGTGACGGATACCTCTGTAACATCCGATTTCCATAAGTCTCTTGATGTCAAGAGCCAACTGTCTTCTAAGGTCACCTTCAACTGTGTATTCAGCGTCGATAACTTCTCTTAGCTTACTTACATCTGCTTCTGTAAGATCCTTTACTCTTGTGTCTGGGTTTATACCTGTTTGAGATAGAATCTTTTGAGAACTCTTTAGTCCAATGCCGTATATATAGGTAAGACCAATCTCTACTCTCTTTTCTCTAGGTAAGTCAACACCTGCTATTCTTGCCATACTTTTCTACACCTCCATTAAAAGATATCATCAAAAAATTTTTATAGTGTTGTATTAAAACTCATTCAGGCTGTTCGCCTGAACAAGTCATAAACAAATTTTAATGCAGTGCTTTTCACTGCGTTTTGCAAAATAATATATAAATTAGTATCCTGTGATATAACCTCTCGGCTATTTTAATCAGTTCAGATTTGAGTGCAGTCCAAAGCTTCTTTCAAACTGCCGTGTACTTAGTGTACACAAAGTTCGAAAAAGGTTCGGAATGTGCAAAATATGGACTGATTAACCCTGTTTTTGCTTATGCTTTGGGTTCTCACAAATAACCATTACTTTGCCTTTTCTCTTTATGATTTTGCACTTTTCGCAAATTGGTTTTACTGACGGACGTACTTTCATATCTATTACCTCCTTGTCGTCACTTATCTGACCGAAGTAAATTATTTACTTCTCCATGTAATTCTGCCCTTATCAAGATCATAAGGACTCATTTCAAGAGTTACCTTATCTCCCGGTAGAATTTTTATGAAATTCATTCTCAGTTTGCCTGAAATATGTGCTGTAACCTGGTGCCCATTTTCAAGCTCAACTCTAAACTGTGCGTTAGGCAAGTTTTCAACAACCTTACCTTCAACTTCTATAACATCTTGCTTAGACATATGTTATAAACCTCCTTTAGATACGCTTTCAGGTTTAATTAAACTCCGCTAATGCTTTTCGCACCTCTGAATTTGTAACCTTACCCACAGTTGCAAGTTTGTTACTTACAAAATCCGAAACAGAGTTTGTACCCTGAAGGTGCTTGAGCTTTTTCTTTTTCGGGTGATCCACTTTTCGCAATTCACCGTTTGCAAGATAAACAAAATCGCCTTCTCTTGAAAGGACGATGAACAAATCACCCTTGTCACGTCCCGCAATGGAACGCACGATTGAACCCTCTATAATTTCCATATAATACTCCTAAAGTGTTAATATTTCACACCCGTCTTTTGTAATCAATACGGTGTTTTCATAGTGGGCTGACAAACTTCCGTCATCAGTTACAACTGTCCAATCATCATCAAGTACCGCAACATGATAATCACCTGCATTAACCATAGGTTCAATAGCAATTGTCATACCTGCGGCAAGCTTTACGCCATGACCGGCTTTGCCAAAATTCGGTACGCTCGGATCTTCATGAAGATTACGACCAATTCCATGACCGACAAGGTCACGCACTACGCTGTAACCATGCGATTCAACATACTGCTGAATTGCTGACGAAACATCGCCTAATTTGGCACCGTGCTTTACATATTTAATTCCCTCAAAGAAACTTTGACGTGTAACGTCTATAAGATTTTGTGCCTCGTCCGAAATCTTTCCGACTCCAAATGTTCTTGCGGCATCACTGTGCCATCCGTCAAGTATAGCGCCCATATCAATGCTGATTATGTCGCCCTCTTTCAAAATGGCTCTCTTACTTGGAATTCCGTGAACAACCTCGTCATTGATTGACGCACAAATTGTTCCCGGGAAACCGTTATAATTAAGGAAATTAGGTTTTGCACCTTGTGATATAATAAAATCATATGCGATTTTATCAAGCTGCGCCGTTGTTACACCCGGTTTGATGTGCTTCTCAAGAAGCTCAAGCGCACCTTTTGTAACCTTTGCTGACGCACGCATTTTTTCGACTTGTTTTGCTGATTTAATAGTTATCATAACTCACACCTCAAGTCCCAAAGCCTTAGCAACATTGCTTGTTGTATCTTCAAGCTTATCCTCGCCCTTTGCAGTAACAAGAAGTCCAAGCTTTTCATAATACGCTTTTATCGGCTCTGTCTGTTCGTGATAAACATTAAGTCTGTTCTTGATTGTTTCAGGAACATCATCGGCACGCTGAATAAGTTCGCCTTTACATTTATCACATATTCCTTCAGTTTCAGGCTTGTTTGATATGATATTGTACGGTGCTCCACACTTTGAGCATTCACGTCTTGATGACAAACGCTCGATTATTGCCTCATCGGCAACTTCAAGAGAAAGCACTTTATCAATTTTTACGCCCGATTCTGTCAATGCCTCAGCCTGAGCTGTTGTGCGAGGGAATCCGTCAAGGATAAATCCCTTTGCACAATCAGGCTTTTGCAATCTTTCTTTTACTATAGAAACAATTACGTCATCCGGAACAAGTTTTCCATCATTGATATACTTTTCAGCAATCTTTCCGATTTCTGACTGTTCCTTGATGGCGGTTCTCAGCATAACACCCGTTGAAATTGTGTTTATATCCAATCTCTTAGATAAAATTTCGCCTTGAGTGCCTTTTCCTGCCCCCGGAGGGCCCATTAATACCAAATTCATACTAAATACCGCCTTTCCTGAAATTATTCAAGGAAACCTTTATAATGACGCATTGTCATTTGTGATTCAATTTGTCTGACAGTTTCAAGAGCAACACCTTCCATAATTAGAAGTGATGTACCGCCGATTTGAAGTGCCGTTACATTGAATATCGCACCGACAATTACAGGTAGGATTGCGATAATTGCAAGGAAGAATGCACCTACAAGATTTAATCTTGAAGAAATCTTTCCTATATAATCGCTTGTCGGCTTACCAGGTCTGATACCCGGAATGTATCCTCCACTCTTCTTCATATTATTTGCAAGTTCAATCGGATTGAACTGAATTGAAGAATAGAAATATGTGAAGAATAGTATAAGCAACGCATAAAGAATTGCGTATACAAGACTGGTCCACCATGCTGACGCATAGCCGGCTGATAAACAACCAAGGATATAATATCCAAGACCGGCTGTCGGCATATTACCGCCTGAAACCAATCTTACGATTGTTGCAGGGAATGCCATGATTGAAGATGCAAAGATGATCGGCATAACGCCACCTGCTGCAACTTTAATCGGAATGTTTGTGCTTTGTCCGCCGTACATTTTTCTTCCAACAACACGCTTAGCGTACTGAACCGGAATTCTTCTTTCAGCCTCTGAGAAGAATACAACGAACGTGATAGCAGCTATTGCCACAACAATGATGGCAGCTACGAATATAAGACCCTTTGCATTTAATCCTGCTCCCAAGAATTGATTATAAATTCCGTATGCAGCTGATGGTATTCTTGATACGATACCTGCAAAGATAATTAGTGATACGCCGTTTCCAAGTCCCTTTTCTGTAATAAGTTCACCCAACCAGATAATAAATGCTGTACCTGCTGTGAATGTAAGAACTATTACGAAAAATGTTAAAACGCTTGGATTTTTGATTGCGTCAAGACCGTTTGTAACGCTCATATTGTAAAGTGTTACATAAAGTCCGGCACCTTGTATGAATGCCAACGCAATACCAAGGTATCTTGTAATCTTGTTAATTTTCTTTCTGCCCTCAAGACCTTCTTTAGCCAGACGCTCAAGAGAAGGTATTGCGACAGTAAGAAGTTGAACGATAATAGATGCGTTGATGTATGGTGAAACACCCATTGCCATAACTGTTGCGTTTGAGAACGCACCACCTGTGAATACATCGAACAAGCTGAACAAGTCAGTTCCGCCGTTTCCAAGGAACGCTTGCATAGCGTCAGCTGTCAGATACGGTACAGGAATATGTGCACCGAATCTGAAAACTATAAGCATCATTAATGTAAATAGAATTCTGCGACGTAGGTCCGGAATTTTCCAAGCATTCTTTAGTGTCTGTAACACGATTACATCACCTCAGCCTTTCCGCCTGCCTTTTCTATTTTTTCCTTTGCAGAAGCGCTCATCTTAGCCACCTTTACAGTAAGCTTTTTATTAAGCTCACCTCTGCCAAGTATTTTAACACCGTCAAGTGTTTTGCTGATTATACCGTTTGCCTTTAGTGTTTCTGCTGTAACTTCTGCTCCGTCCTCAAGCTTATTAAGCTCCTCAACGTTAACAGCAACATACTGCTTTGCAAATATATTCTTAAATCCACGCTTAGGAAGTCTTCTGTATAATGGCATTTGACCACCTTCAAAGCCCGGTCTAACGCCACCGCCACTTCTTGCGTTTTGTCCTTTATGACCTTTTCCCGAAGTTTTACCTGTACCGCTTCCGATACCTCTGCCCACTCTCTTAGGAGCGAACTTTGAACCTTCAGCAGGTTGCAATTCGTTTAAGTTCATTTGCTACACCTCCTTACTAATTAGTTTTCTTCAACTGTTACAAGGTGAGATACCTTGTTAATCATTCCTCTGATTTGAGGTGTGTCATTGTGTTCAACAACACTTCTTATTTTCTTTAGTCCAAGAGCTTCAACAGTAGCGATTTGGTCTTTCTTTCTGCCGATTGTACTCTTAACTAATGTAATTTTTAGCTTAGCCATATTACTGTGTGCCTCCTTATTAACCTCTGATTTGGTCTACAGTCTTGCCTCTTAGCTTAGCAACTTCTTCAGGCTGCTTTAACTCTGACAATCCCTGTATAGTAGCACTAACTACGTTTCTCTTGTTATTTGATCTCAAGCTCTTTGCTCTGATGTCTTTAACACCTGCAAGTTCAAGAACCGCACGAGCAGCACCACCTGCAAGCACACCAGTACCTTGTGCAGCCGGCTTAAGAAGAACCTTACCTGCACCTGAAATACCAACAACTTCATGAGTAATTGTTGAACCTACAAGAGGAACAGAAATCAAATTCTTCTTTGCGCTTTCAATACCTTTTCTGATTGCGTCAGGTATTTCAGCAGACTTACCTTGACCGAAGCCAACGTGACCATTTCTGTCACCAACAACGACCAAAGCGCTGAATCTCATTGTTCTACCGCCTTTAACAGTCTTAGCAACACGGTTGATTGCTACGACATTTTCCTCAAGCTCTAAAGCTTCTACGTCTATTCTTTCAGCCACTTATCTCTTCCTCCTTCTATTAGAATTCCAAGCCGCCTTCTCTTGCGCCTTCTGCAAGAGCAGCAACTCTGCCGTGATATACATATCCGCCTCTGTCGAATACTACTGCTTTAATGCCTGCTGCAAGAGCCTTTTCAGCCACTTTCTGACCGATTGCCTTTGCACCTTCAACGTTTCCGCCGTAGCCTTCAAATTCTTTGTCCATGCTTGATGCTGAAACAAGTGTAACACCCTTTACATCATCAATAACCTGAGCATATATATGTTTTGCACTTCTGAATACGTTTAGACGAGGTCTCTCCGCTGTGCCGGAGATGTTCTTTCTAACTCTTGCGTGGCGTCTAACTCTAGCCGCTTTTGTATCTATCTTCTTAATCATTTAAGAACACTCCTTTCAATTATTTCTTCTTAGCTCCTGTTTTACCTTCTTTACGTCTGATGTGTTCATCAACGTACTTAATACCCTTACCCTTGTATGGTTCAGGCTGTCTGTACTCTCTAATCTTCGCTGCTGTTGCACCAACGTCTTCTTTGTTGGCACCTTTAACGATGATTTTGTTTGGAGCAGGAACTTCGATTGTTACGCCTTCCTTTGCTTCATACAAAACAGGATGTGAGTAACCAAGACTCAAGTTAAGAGTCTTGCCTTGCATTGCAGCTCTGTAACCAACACCGTTGATTTCAAGCTCTTTTGTAAAGCCTTCTGTAACACCGATAACCATATTGTTTACAAGTGTTCTTGTAAGACCGTGCAATGACTTGTGCATCTTATCTTCTGAAGGACGCTCTACTGTGATAACTCCATCGTTAAGCTTAACGATCATATCAGGATGAAGTTGTCTTGAAAGTGTGCCGTTCTTACCTTTTACTGTGATTTCGTTTGTATCACTGATCTTTACCTCAACTCCGGCAGGAACAGTGATAGGTAACTTACCTATTCTTGACATAGGGATTTTTCCTCCTTAACTTAAATTTACTCTGTTTTACACACAGCCGTGTGTTTCCACAGGTTTTCAGTTATTTTTTTTATTAATATTAATTACCAGATGTAAGCAAGTACTTCGCCGCCAACGTGCTGCTTTCTTGCTTCCTTATCTGTCATAATACCCTTTGATGTTGAAACGATTGCGATACCAAGACCCTTAAGAACTCTTGGAAGTTCGTCAACGCTTGCGTAGAATCTAAGACCAGGCTTAGAAACTCTCTTAAGACCGCTTATAACTCTTTCCTTGTTAGGTCCGTATTTCAAAGTAATTCTGATAACGCCTTGTTTACCGTCTTCGATTACTTGAAAATCTTTTATATAGCCCTCATCATTAAGGATTTCAACAATCGCCTTCTTCATGTTTGAAGCAGGAACATCGACTGTTTCATGCTTTGATGAGCTTGCATTTCTGATTCTTGTAAGCAAATCTGCGATTGGATCAGTTATTTGCATTTATTTTACCTCCTTACGCTCTCACAAACCGCAAGCGGTTTGCCTTATGCTACGGTATTTGATGTCTTGCACCAAATACCTGCTTCAGCTATAACTTGCTGTGCAAGTTACTTTACCTCTTTCGGATTTTTGTAAGTCCGAATTTTATCATATATCTAAAAATCAATTCGTTTCTTATAAGAAACGCTCGATTTTACCAGCTTGCTTTTCTTACGCCAGGGATTTGACCTTTGTAAGCCAATTCTCTAAAGCATATACGGCAAATACCAAACTTTCTAAGGTAAGCATGCGGTCTGCCGCAAATCTTACATCTTGTATAAGCTTGTGTTGAATACTTAGGTTGTTTCTGTTGTTTTAAAACCATTGCTTTCCTTGCCATGTTAAATCCTCCTTTTTAACTATGAACGGAACGGAGCGCCCATTAACTTTAGAAGTTCACGAGCTTCTTCGTCTGTCTGTGCAGTTGTGACAATGTTGATGTCCATACCTCTGATTTTGTCAATCTTATCATAGTCAATTTCAGGGAATATAAGCTGTTCCTTAATACCAACAGAATAGTTACCTCTACCATCGAAACCGTTAGGGTTGATACCTCTAAAGTCTCTTACACGTGGAAGAGCAACATTGAAAAATCTGTCTAAGAATTCATACATCTTGTCAGCTCTAAGTGTTACTTTACAGCCGATATTCATTCCTTCTCTTAACTTGAAGTTCGCAACTGACTTCTTAGCCTTTGTTATAATAGGCTTTTGACCTGTTATAGCAGCCAAATCTCCGCAAGCAGCCTCGATTGCCTTAGGGTTGTCTTTAGCTTCACCCATACCGATATTTATAACGATCTTGTCGAGCTTAGGGATTTGCATTGTACTTTTATAGCTGAACTTCTCCATAAGAGCCGGAGCAACTTCTTTATTATATTTATCTTGCATTCTACTCATTGTTAGAATCTTCCTCCTCTCGAAAATTAATCGTTAAGTTCTGCATTACACTTCTTGCAGTATCTCATCTTTGAACCGTCATCAAGAACCTTAACACCTGTTCTTGCAGCTTTACCGCACTTTGAGCAAACTCTCATTACGTTTGATGCGTCGATTGGCATTTCCTTATGGATAATACCGCTTTCCTGACCTTGAACTCTTGCCTTTTGATGTCTCTTAGCAACAGCAACGCCTTCAACGATTACCTTACCGTCAGCCGGAATAGCTGTGATAATCTTGCCCTCTTTACCTTTATCTTTGCCGGCGATAACTTTTACAGTGTCGCCTCTTTTTACATGCATCTTTTTCATTGTATCAATTATCCTCCTTAATTAAAGAACTTCCGGAGCCAATGATAGTATCTTCATGTACTCTTTATCTCTAAGCTCTCTTGCAACAGGGCCAAAAATACGAGTACCTCTTGGGTTTTTGTCATCTTTTACGATAACTGCTGCGTTCTCATCAAATCTGATGTATGAACCGTCAGCACGCTTTGACTCTTTAACCGTTCTGACTACAACAGCTTTTACAACGTCACCTTTTTTTACAACGCCGCCCGGTGTTGCCTTCTTGACACTGCAAATGATTTCGTCGCCAACTGCTGCATATCTTTTCTTACTGCCGCCCATAACTCGGATACACATAACTTCCTTTGCGCCAGTGTTATCAGCCACTTTTAAAAGTGTTTGTTGTTGAATCATTAAAACTTCCTCCTTACGCTTCACAAATCGCAAGCGATTTGCTTACTACAACTTGCAAAGCAAGTTGTTCCACTCTTTCCGGGAACGCTATATTACTTAACTTTTTCTACTATTTCAACGAGTCTCCATCTCTTGTCCTTTGATAGAGGTCTTGTTTCCATAACCTTTACCTTATCGCCGATAGAGCATACGTTTTCTTCATCATGTGCCTTTAGTTTGTAAGTTCTCTTAACGATCTTACCATAAAGCGGATGCTTTTTATTTTCTTCAATAGCAACAACGATTGTCTTATCCATCTTATTGCTGATTACTTTACCGATCTTAACCTTACGGCTGTTTCTTTCTTCCACAGATAAGTGCCTCCTTCCGCACGTTTCTAATAATCTTCTATCTGCTCAATTTGTACCTGTCAAACAAGTACCGGCATTACATCGCACTGCCTTGTAGTTCTCTTTCATGAATGATGGTTAAAATACGAGCGATAGTCTTCTTTACATCACCAATTCTCTTTGGATTTTCTAATTGGTTAATAGCATTCTGAAATCTCAAGTTGAAAAGCTCTTGCTTGCTTTCTGCAAGTTTTTCTTCCAATTCAGCTGTTGATAAATCTCTTAGCTCATTTACTTTCATTCTTATTCACCATCCTCTGCTTGACGTTTTACAAACTTACACTTGATTGGTAGTTTGTGCATAGCAAGACGCATAGCCTCTCTTGCTACTTCTTCACTTACGCCTGCCATTTCAAAAAGCACTCTGCCAGGCTTAACTACTGCTACCCAATACTCTGGAGCACCCTTACCTGAACCCATTCGAGTTTCAGCAGGTTTTCTTGTTACCGGCTTATCAGGGAATATCTTAATCCAAACCTGACCGCCACGCTTTGTATATCTTGTCATAGCTATACGGGCTGCTTCAATCTGTCTTGAAGTAATCCATGCCGGCTCAAGAGCCTGAAGGCCGAACTCGCCGTGTGATACAACGTTACCACGTGTTGCCTTACCCTTCATTCTGCCACGCATAACTCTTCTGTATTTAACTCTCTTTGGTAACAACATGATTATCTGCCTCCCTTCGGTCTTCTATCGCCGCGTCTTCTGTTATCGCGTCTGTTATTGTCAGCCGCTTGTTGAGCAGCTTCCTTTCTTCTGCCGTCAGCAACGTTTAGGATTTCACCTTTGTAAATCCAAACCTTAACACCAAGAATACCGTATGTTGTATGAGCTTCAGCGAAACCATAGTCAATATCAGCTCTCAATGTCTGTAGAGGAATTGTACCCTCGTGATATTGTTCTGTTCTTGCGATTTCAGCACCGCCTACACGACCTGCAACTGCAGTCTTGATACCCTTAACGCCAAGACGCATTGCTCTGCCCATAACTTGCTTCATTGCACGTCTGAATGAAATTCTTCTTTCAAGCTGTGCAGCAATGTTTTCAGCAACAAGCTGTGCATTTGTATCAGGAGTCTTAACCTCCATGATGTTTACGTTAACAGTCTTTGAAGTAAGCTTTTCGATTTGAGCCTTTAGCTTATCGATTTCAGCACCGCCTCTACCGATGATGATACCAGGCTTAGCAGCATGAATTGTAATAAACACTTTATTCTGCTTTCTTTCAATACCGATCTTAGCAACACCTGCATCATAGCAAGCCTTCTTAACGAACTTTCTTATATTATAATCTTCAACCAACTGGTCTCCGAAATCTTTTTTACCTGCAATCCACTTAGAATCCCAATCTTTTATAACTCCGACTCTAAGTCCGTGTGGATTAACTTTTTGTCCCATGAGTGAACCTCCTTTTCGATTAGTCTTCCATTTCCTTTAATACTAAAGTGATATGGCTGGTTCTCTTTAAAATCTTGAACGCTCTGCCTTGAGCATGAGGCTGAATTCTCTTTAAAGTAGGACCTTGTGTTGCGTAACATTCTGCAACGTATAACTTATTCTTATCCATATCATGATTGTTCTCTGCGTTTGCAATCGCTGACGCAAGAAGCTTTGTCAAATACTCGCTTGCTGCTTTAGGTGTGTTGTTTAGAATACCCATTGCAACGTTAGCAGGCTTGTTTCTTATTAGATCAAGCACTATCTTAACCTTTCTAGGTGAAATACGAGCATATCTTAACACTGCACGTGCTTCCATGTGGATTCCTCCTTTTGCAATATTAGTAACGGGATTTAACATCCCTCTGTAAATCTTATTTCTTTGCTTCTAAGCAATATCATAGATATTACTTAGAAGTTTTAGCTCCGGCATGACCTTTGTATGTTCTTGTAGGAGCGAATTCGCCAAGTCTGTGGCCTACCATGTCCTCACTGATGAATACAGGAACATGCTTTCTGCCATCATGCACTGCGATTGTGTGTCCAACCATTTCTGGGAAAATTGTGGAAGCTCTTGACCATGTCTTTACGACCTTCTTTTCATTAGCTGCGTTCATAGCGTCAATTCTCTTCATAAGACGCTCTTCAACGAAAGGTCCTTTCTTAAGTGATCTGCCCATTAAATCTTCCTCCTTTCAATCTATATCAAAATTAAATATCTATTATTTAGCGTTTCTTCTCTTAACGATGAACTTGTCAGTTCTGTTCTTAGTCTTTCTTGTCTTAAGACCAAGTGCTGGTTTACCCCAAGGAGTAACCGGTGCAGGACGACCGATTGGTGACTTACCTTCACCACCACCGTGAGGGTGATCGTTAGGGTTCATAACAACACCACGAACTGTTGGTCTCCAACCCATGTGACGCTTTCTTCCGGCTTTACCGATAGATACGTTTTCATGCTGTTGGTTACCTACAACACCGATAGTTGCTTTACAATCAAGTCTGATCATTCTAACTTCGCCGCTTGGAAGTCTAACCTGTGCATAGTCGCCTTCCTTAGCCATAAGCTGTGCACTGTTACCTGCACTTCTTACAAGCTGAGCGCCCTTTCCGGGATACAATTCAATGTTATGAATTAGTGTACCAACCGGAATATCTTTTATAAACAATGCGTTACCCGGCTTAATATCTGCACCTTCGCCCGATACTACGACGTCACCGTCTGTAAGACCGATAGGAGCGATGATGTAAGCCTTTTCGCCGTCTTCATATTGAATAAGAGCGATATTGGCACTTCTGTTCGGATCGTATTCAACACCGATAACTGTTGCCGGCATACCGTCTTTATTTCTCTTAAAGTCAATAATTCTGTACTTTCTTCTGTTGCCGCCGCCTCTATGACGAACAGTGATTCTACCGTATGAGTTTCTGCCGGCGTGCTTGTCTTTCTTAGCAAGAAGTGAACGCTCCGGTGACTTCTTTGTGATTTCAGCGAAGTCTGAAACTGTCATAAATCTTCTGGCAGGCGAAGTAGGATTATACTTTTTAATAGCCATTATCCTTTACTCTCCTTATCTATAAATTAATAACGATTAAATATCGAAGAATTCGATAGTTTTGCTGTCAGCTGTAAGAGTAACGATAGCCTTTTTCCATGAAGGACGTCTTCCTTCGTTTCTGCCCATTCTCTTAACCTTACCAAGAACATTCATTGTGTTTACCTTAGCAACCTTAACGCCGAATGCTTCTTCAACAGCTTTCTTTATTTCAACCTTGTTCACAGTCTTTGGAACTTCAAAGGTATATCTCTTAATCTCGTTACCTTCTCTGTCTAAAACAGTTTCCATGCTGCGTTCAGAGATGATTGGTCTTCTTAGAATATCAAATGAATTCATTATGCAAGCACCTCCTCAATCTTTGCAATGGCATCCTTTGAAACGATGAATGCATCGTTGTTAAGAACGTCATATGTGTTAAGTGTACCAACGTGAGTCGGTGTAACACCCTTAATGTTTCTTGCTGATTTATAAACCTTTTCATCAGCATCTGCTGTAACGATAAGAGCCTTTGAATTAACGTCAAGTCCCTTTAGAAGAGCTACGATCTTAGCAGTCTTGATTTCGTCAACAGCAAGTTCATCTATAACAAATACTTTGTAATCAGCATACTTAGCTGAAAGAGCACTCTTAAGAGCGATTCTCTTAATCTTCTTGTTTACGCTGAATCTGTAACTTCTTGGCTTTGGACCAAGTGCTACGCCACCGCCAGTCCACTGCGGAGCACGGATACTACCTTGTCTTGCACGACCTGTACCCTTTTGTCTCCAAGGCTTAATACCGCCGCCACGAACTTCTGTACGTGTCTTTGTAGACTGTGTGCCTTGTCTTTGGTTTGCAAGATAGTTAACAACTACCTGATGCAAAACTGATTTATTCACTTCAGCAGCAAAGATAGCGTCTGATACTTCCATATCACCTGTCTTTGTGCCTTCCATGTTATATAAAGCCACTTTAGCCATTATATTTCCTCCTTTCCAATAACCTCGATTATGCCTTTACGCTGTTTCTGATTGTAACAAGTCCGCCCTTGTTTCCCGGAATTGCACCTTTTACAAGGATTAAATTCTGTTCAGCGTCGATTTTAACAACCTCAAGATTCTGGACTGTAACTTTTTGAACACCCATGTGTCCCGGAAGTACCTTACCCTTGAAAACTCGTCCAGGGTTTGAGCACATACCCATTGAACCGGAAACTCTCTTTGATTTTGAACCGTGAGTCATAGGACCTCTGTGTAGACCGTGTTTCATAGGACCAGCAAAGCCTTTACCCTTTGAAATACCGCTTACGTCTACTTTGTCTCCGGCTGCGAAAATGTCAACCTTAATTTCGTCACCAACATTCAGACTTTCGCAATCATCAAGTCTGAACTCTCTGACATACTTTTTGTTTGCAGTGTCTGCCTTTTTGAAATGACCTAATTGCGGTTTGTTAAGGTGCTTTTCTTTAACGTCACCAAAACCAACCTGTACAGCTTCGTAGCCGTCTGTTTCAACAGTCTTCTTCTGTGTAACTACGCATGGGCCTGCCATAACAACAGTTACAGGAATAACTACTCCGCCTTCGCCAAAGATTTGAGTCATACCAATCTTTGTACCCAAAATTGCTTTTTCCATTGATTTTTCCTCCTTAACAGTTATTGGTTTCCGCAAAAGCTATCGGAAACTTGACCTGCATCATAGCCGCATAGGCTACTGCACTTTATAGACGATCTTACTTCTGGATTACGTCGATATCCACTCCAGCAGGAAGATCAATTTTGATTAGTGATTCCATAGTCTTAGCACCCGGAACAACTATATCAATCAATCTTTTGTGAGTTCTTCTTTCGAACTGCTCACGAGAATCCTTATACTTATGAACCGCTCTTAGGATTGTGATAACTTCCTTATCTGTAGGAAGCGGAATAGGACCTGAAACTTTAGCACCTGTTCTCTTTGCAATCTCAACAATCTTTTCAGCACTCTGATCAAGTACAACGTGGTCATAAGCCTTAAGCTTGATTCTGATTTTCTGGTTTGCTGCCATACTTTTCCCTCCTCGAATTGTTATTGTGTTGTAATCTGCACGACAGCGCTTAAAGAAAATGGCACACACCGCCGGGTGTTTCGCATCACCCTTATAAAAAAACCCGAACCTCATATTGTAGAGTTCGGGCAAAGTTAGCCAATTTCGCCGCATACTTATCCTGTCTTATGCCGTCAAAAGACCGCACTTTTCCTAAGTATACATTGACTGCCGCCCGGTTTCATGAATCGGACTCACTCCACAGAAAAACCGACGTTAAATCGCCGCAACCTCCCGCTTCATCGTTTGTCAGTACCTATATGCTTTCGCATACTTTAGTCACAACACTGTTATTATACACTATAACAGCCGTTTTGGCAAGCTTTTTTGTATAAAAAAATCATTAAATTTTATACAAATTTAATGATTTTGCGAATATTTTTTTGTATACTTTTACACGTATGATTTTTGGTATTATTACAAAACTTAATAATTTGTAATCAAATTTTAACGAAGTGAATCGTCAAAGTTCAAAGAATGTATAAATCCGCGGATACTTACGGTCATTATATCACCGCCGACAGGTTCGTTATTTATACAGATTACATTCGCCCTGACTTCTTCGCCGACATCTTTCGGATAATTTTCTACTATATATGTATATCTCACGCCTTTCATACCCATATACGGTCTTAAATCAAGTCCGGCCTTTAATTGAATATCATTATAATTTTCATACACACGGTCAAAAGGTTTCGGAATTATAATATCCTCCTTTTCGACAGATTTTGTCCTCACTTCCCAACCGTATCCTTTCAAAAACACAATATTGTTCGTATCGGTTTCACCGCTGGCAAAAAGCACAAACATCAATGTAGTTACTATTATTATAACAACAGAAATAAAATACATCATAGCTTTTCTCCCCATCTTCTCACCCCATATATAATATGAAATTTTTTATGAAGTTATTACCACGTTTAAAATTTCACTTCTTTGTTTACACTAAAAACAACAATATAAACCAATTCAAAAGGAGTGTAAGTATTATGAACAATACTGCTTTAATCATAACAATTATCGGTGCGGTAAACTGGCTGCTTGTCGGGCTTTTCAAATTTGATCTTGTCGCGTCAATCTTCGGCGGTCAAGCCGCAATCATAAGCAGAATTATTTATGTTATTGTAGGTCTTGCAGGTCTATGGTGCATAACTCTTTTATTCCGCAATCAAGGTACAGAGCATAGCAAAGCATAAAATATAACATTTAAAAAGCGGTGCTGTTATTTTAGCACCGCTTTTTTGGAGGATTTATCAAATCAATCTATTTTCGTTTTTATATAGTTTTTGATTATATCAATAACCTTTTCTTTTTTCAATCCGGCTGTATTAAGACATATATCGTAATGCACAGCCTCGGACCAGTTCAAACCTGTATTATGCTGATAATAATCACCTCTTGTCTTGTTCATCGAATGAATAAGACTTTTTGCATCTTCGGGATTAAGCTCATACAATCTTATTACACGACGCATACAATCTCTGATTGGTGCGTAAAGATAAATCTTAACGACATTATCCATATCCCGAAGCACATAATCGGCACATCGTCCAACTATAACGCACGATTCTTTCTCAGCAATTTCGCGAATTGTTTTAGACTGTTGTTTAAACAATTCGTCAGCCTCTTCAAGAGATGCATTATGAATACTTTCATCATCGCCGGAATCCAAATCACTCTCAACCCCTTGTGACATTTCAAAAATCTCACGACCGTAATATTTTATTCCGAGTTCTTTCGCAAGCAATTTACCGATTTCCTTACCACCGCTGCCATAAGTTCTCGCAATCGTAACAACGTATTTCATAAATTCCACCCC